>OGGI01000016.1_pt1 | contig 182497 bp, 172 predicted proteins | sample 1571051 | NCBI WGS metagenome assembly OGGI01 (sample SAMEA2582075, study PRJEB24529) | metagenome | biome: Human gut stool | place: China | collected 2011 | reverse complement strand
TACTGATATGGACCGATAGCGCATAGTACCGTGAGGGAAAGGTGAAAAGAACCCCGGGAGGGGAATGAAAGAGAACCTGAAACCGTATGTCTACAAGCAGTCGAAGCACCGTATGCGTGCGACGGCGTGCCTATTGAAGAATGAACCGGCGAGTTATTTCATCCGGCGAGGTTAAGCGGAAAACGCGGAGCCGAAGCGAAAGCGAGTCTGAACAGGGCGATAAGTCGGATGGAATAGACCCGAAACCACAGTGATCTATCCATGCCCAGGTTGAAGCACAGGTAAAAATGTGTGGAGGACCGAACCAGTGAGCGTTGAAAAGCTTTTGGATGAGGTGTGGATAGGGGTGAAATGCCAATCGAACGTGGAGATAGCTGGTTCTCCCCGAAATAGCTTTAGGGCTAGCCTCATGGCAAGAGTGCAGGCGGTAGAGCACTGAACAGGGTAGGGGCCTATCCGGCTACCGAACCTAATCAAACTACGAATGGCTGTACTTATCCATGGGAGTCAGACTGCGAGTGATAAGACCCGTAGTCAAGAGGGAAACAGCCCAGACCAACAGCTAAGGTCCCCAATGCCGTACTAAGTGGTAAAGGATGTGGAGTTTCGAAAACAACCAGGATGTTGGCTTAGAAGCAGCCACCATTAAAAGAGTGCGTAATAGCTCACTGGTCGAGAGACTCTGCGCCGAAGATGACCGGGGCTAAAGTACGGAACCGAAGCTTTGGCATGTATGTAAATACATGGGTAGGGGAGCGTTCCTGCATGGGCGAAGCCTGACCGGAAGGACAGGTGGACAGGCAGGAAGTGAGAATGCCGGTATGAGTAGCGAAAAGAAAGGTGAGAATCCTTTCCACCGAAAGCCTAAGGGTTCCTGGGCAACGATCGTCGACCCAGGGTAAGTCGGGACCTAATCCGAGGCGAAGACGCATAGGAGATGGACAACAGGTTGAAATTCCTGTACCGACGTCGTCTGTTTGAGCGATGGAGTGACACAAGAAGGAAAGTTCGCATGCGATTGGAAGAGCATGTCTAAGCAGGTAGGTTGAATACCAGGCAAATCCGGTATTCTAAAAGCCGAGAAGTGATAGGGAGCCTGTAGAGATACAGGTGAAGGAACCGGGACTCGATTGTCAAGAAAAGCTTCTAGTGAGGACGACGCCGCCCGTACCAAAACCGACACAGGTAGGCAAGAAGAGAATTCTAAGGTGCGCGGGAAAACCCTCGTTAAGGAACTCGGCAAAATGTATCCGTAACTTCGGGAAAAGGATAACCCAGAGTACGTGAAGGAAAGAAACATCCGGAGCGGGAATGGGTGGCACAAGAGAGGCCCAAGCGACTGTTTACCACAAACACAGGCGTCTGCTAAAGAGAAATCTGATGTATAGATGCTGACACCTGCCCGGTGCTGGAAGGTTAAGAGGACGTGTTAGCCGCAAGGCGAAGCAGAGAATTGAAGCCCCAGTAAACGGCGGCCGTAACTATAACGGTCCTAAGGTAGCGAAATTCCTTGTCGGGTAAGTTCCGACCCGCACGAAAGGTGTAACGACTTGCGCACTGTCTCAACGAGGGACCCGGTGAAATTGAAGTACCTGTGAAGATGCAGGTTACCCGCGACTGGACAGAAAGACCCCATGGAGCTTTACTGTAACCTGAGATTGAATTTTGGTAGAAGATGTACAGGATAGTTGGGAGACGTAGAAGCGCGCACGCCAGTGTACGCAGAGTCGATGGTGGGATACCAACCTTGTTTTATTGAAATTCTAACGAGAGCCGTAACGAGGCTGCGGACAGTCTCAGGCGGGCAGTTTGACTGGGGCGGTCGCCTCCGAAAGAGCAACGGAGGCGCCCAAAGGTTCCCTCAGCGCGGACGGAAACCGCGCGAAGAGTGTAAAGGCAGAAGGGAGCTTGACTGCGAGACGGACAGGTCGAGCAGGGACGAAAGTCGGGCTTAGTGATCCGGTGGTAGAGAGTGGAATTGCCATCGCTCAACGGATAAAAGCTACCCTGGGGATAACAGGCTTATCTCTCCCAAGAGTCCATATCGACGGGGAGGTTTGGCACCTCGATGTCGGCTCATCACATCCTGGGGCTGTAGTAGGTCCCAAGGGTTGGGCTGTTCGCCCATTAAAGTGGTACGCGAGCTGGGTTCAGAACGTCGTGAGACAGTTCGGTCCCTATCCATCGCGGGCGCAAGAAACTTGAAGGGGGCTGCTCCTAGTACGAGAGGACCGGAGTGGACGAACCGCTGGTGTACCAATTATCCTGCCAAGGGTACAGTTGGGTAGCTACGTTCGGGACGGATAAACGCTGAAAGCATCTAAGCGTGAAACCAGCCTAAAGATGAGGTTTCTCATTGCGTAAGCAAGTAAGGCCCCATGAAGACGACATGGTTGATAGGCCGGGAGTGGAAGTGCAGCAATGCATGGAGCGGACCGGTACTAATAGGCCGAGGACTTATCTTACGAAGATAAGAGCCGTATAAGGGAAAGAGACTTACGTTTTCTGTAGTTGTCAGGGCACAGGCTCTGAAGATTCAGTGGTGATGGCTGTAGGGGTCCACCTGTTCCCATACCGAACACAGCAGTTAAGCCTACAAACGCCGAAAGTACTTAGGGGGAGGCCCCTTGGGAGGATAGGAAGCCGCTGATTGAGGTAAGAGGGCGTACGCATTGGCGTACGCCCTCTTTGTATGCAGGGGATAAACGTAGAGCTTTTTAGTAGTTGTAATTGGCTTACATCATCGTATCGGGAATCTGAACTATCAGAATGAACCTATGAAGTGACGGCATAGAGTAACAATAAATTATACACAACTTATATGCATAAAAATATTACAAAAATGCATTAAAGTGCTATAATAAAACAAAGGCAGACAGGAACAACGGTACACAGTATCGACTCCGTCTAAATCATAATATCTGCCGATTTACTGTATGTATATATCACTCCCCCCGATGTATCGTACAGCATTCGCTTTTTGTTTCAGCCCATGAAACATGGTAAGCGTCTCTTAAGAATAGAGCCGGTCTGATTTAATCAGGCCGGCTCTATTCTTGTTGAATGGAGTGAGAAAAAGGCGGAAACATTGGGTTTAAAGCCGTTTTATGGTATACTGAGGAAGTAATTCATGTGTAAAATATGCTACATATATTGTTGTCAGGAGTTATGATTATGACAAAAAAATCAACGGAATGGATTGAACGGGAAGTGGATTCACTGGTTCGGGAGGGGCTTATTTCTGAACAGGCTCAAGACAGAATTCGCGCACGTTACGGCAAGCGGAATCGACGTATGTTGTCTGTCATTCCCGTGGCTTTAATTCCTTTAATTATAGGGTTGGCACTAGCGGTTATGGGCATTTTTTGGGCAGCTGCTCATGTATGGTATGACGTGTCCATGACGACCCGACTTGTTGTGGCCGTGTTAATTTTAACAGCATCGCAAGTCGGTATGATATTAGCTTTAATACAATCGCAACAGGCGAAGCCGGCGGGAGAGATTGCCGCATTGGTGCAGTATATCTCTGTTTTTGCTTCCGTAGCTATTGTAGAACAAACTTTTTATACAGGTTGGGATGGAGATTTTTATTTACTGACTTGTGCCGTTTTGGGACTACCTGCCGTATACTTGTTGAGATCCTTGGCTGGAGCAATTTGGTACGCTCTTTGCCTTGTCATTTGGGCTTTTTCCGGAGGTATGTTGAATGCCTCTTTAGGAGTCGGGTCCGTCTGGATTCTATTGATATTAATGTTACCCTTATATGGGGTGTTCTTTCGTCATGGTGATGAAGTTCGCTTATCCTTGTATTCGTGGATTATGACGATTACCGTATATGCGGTTTTTGCGGCTGTCATGGTGGAAAGTGATTATATTCCCTTCTTCGTTCTCGGAACCTTAGCTGTCGTCATGATGCTTACCGGCTATTCTATCGATATACGGCGGGCTTACGGAATACCTTTTCGGTGGGTCGGTCGTATGGCGGCTTTAGGGGCCTTAGTAATCTCTACCTTGCCTGAATCTTGGGTGGGAATTGCTTCTGTGGAAGGATTTCACTGGTCAACAATCATTGTTACGGCTCTTTTATTCTTTGGGGTTATAGCACTGTTGGCAGTAGGAGTTAAGAAACGCTTCTGGGGTCCTGTGTTGTATGCGGCGATTCCTGTTATCTTGGGAGCTGAAACTTTTTTGGTACGTAGTGAAATATATTCATCGTTACCTTTGATTTTATCGTTCATCTATACGATTTTCCTGTCTTTTTATGAAATTGTACAAGGCCTTAAGGCGGAATATATCAATCATTTGCGCCTCGGCATAGTCACTCTTATCGTTCTCATGGTAGCCGTCGTCTTCGGGAATGCTTTTTCACCGCTTGTGCCCTTGGCGGTTATCGTCATCGTGGCTCTTATCGTAACTCAAGTACGGCGCAATCATAAGAAAAACGGCAATCGCATTGTAGGGAGCGGCGGCAGTCGCACTGTCTCATCCGTACGCAGGGAAAACAGGCGGCGCAATCGCAAAGAAATGAAGGGGGAAGACGCTACACTGACAGCATCCGGAAGAGATACGTCGACAGTTCCCGAGTGGATGCAAGAAAAGTCTGATGTGACTACAGTAGTTCGTCGGCCTCAAGAAAAAACACAATTTGTGGCACCGGTATTCAAGGCTCCTGAAGATATGCCGGCACCGACGTATATGACGGAAAACCCCATTAAAGCTCAAACGGAAGGAGTGACGCGGAAGATGACGTCACCTTGGGCTGACGGTGCAGAGGAAAAACATAAGGAAAAGAAAAATTCCGTATCTCCGTGGTCTCATAAGGGGGGGCAATCATAATGAAAGAAAAATTGTTGTCTCTCTTGGATAGTCGACGAGCCGTTTATTTTATTATCATTATGACCATTATTGTACAAACCGGCTTTTTGTTCTATTGCAATTGGCGGTGGCACAATATTACGGTAGACGGAATTGCCTATCAAATGCATTGTGTCCCGCGTCTTGAAAACGGATCTTTCGGCACGGACTATATCCGAGTTGTCTTTCCCGAAGATACGACTAAGTGGAATGATTCGGTTTTGCCCGTAAAGGGACAGGAGGTTTACGTAGCTATTACACAAGATACGAGGGGAATGATGGAAATCCTCGGAGCCTCTGAGGAACCTCCGGCCGATCGCGGTGATTATATGAAAGTCAAAGTTGTGGATGTTCGGGAGAATGACCGTACTATTGTTTTTAAACCGCCTTTTGATCGATACCGAATTGCTCCTGAATATATGGATGGGATTTATGATATTACTTCTTCGGACAATGTTATTGCCAGCATCCGTATGAAAAAAGGTGAAGGGGTTATTGAAGGGATTTTTGTTAACGGTGTTCCCCTCGAAGCCAGCAGTACCGGTGCGGCTATGGCGGCCAAGCAGGTAAAAAACGAAAAAACGACAGCTCCTAAGGTTCGTATTGTAGAAAGTTCAATGGTACCGCCGAAGGAAGAATAAGGCTATACGTGAAAGCAGGGAGATAATGAAATCATATATAAAACCGGCGATGACAGCCGTCCTGGTCTTAATGTTCATGCTTTTAACGGGATTCCGGGCGCAAACGATTATTCATGATGACGGCAGTGAAACCCAGGATGTTTTGAAGGTATCGGACTCGGCTAGGGATAAGAGTGCTCTTGAAAGTGATGCCGATGAGTTCCAAAAGCGCAACTATACAATTATGGATTATGACAACGGCAACGGAAAGGGATTCCGCGCCATGAAGACCCTTACCAGCGAAGCCGCAAATAAGCGATCTGTAGACCGTATTGTGCATAAAACTTTTGACGGGATTATATGCACCATGTATTACATAGACTATACATACACGGATGGAAGTATTGATTATTTAAGACTTGGAAAGGCGATGCCTGAAGACGGTGTAGATTTGGAATATATCGTCTCCTTCCCGTCAGGGACAGATGTACAGAGTAACAGCCCGTCCCCTGATGAACAAGGAAAGACATATATGTGGAGGTTATCCGATAATAAGTCGGAGAATATTCGTTTGCAAGCTACGGTGTGGCATAAACTGACTATTTATGCTTTTCTGTTTCTCATAGTGCTTATTGTTTTTGCTGTTGTGGTTATGGAGCATCGACGAAAGCGGTCCGGCGACTGGGATACGGCAAAACGATTGCGTCGTTATGAAGTGTTGCTTCTCTTTATACCCTTGTTCATACTCGCTTATATGGCCTATGAATACTATGAAGGGACGCATATTACACCGGGGACGTTGACGAAAATTTCCGAACAACAACAGGAAGAACAACGCGAACGGGATGATGAAGAAAAGCGGGCCAAGGACCTGGAGGAAAAGAAACAAAAAGACAGTAATGAAGCTGTTGCCAGAATTCGTGCTAAGGCGACAGACTTAACAGATGCATTGAAGACTTTGGCTCGTGACTATGCCGGCGGTAAAATCAGCGGTTCTGAAGCTAAATCACAGGCTGCTTCCGTGGCGGCCAGAGCCAAGGACTTGGTAGGTAATGAAAGTGCCTTAACCGAAGCGGATAAGGAAGTGGTCAGCCAGTTGGTGGATACGATTGTAAGCGAAGCCAATGCTTTGGCAGCCAAGGCCGAGGAAGCGGAAGCCAAGGCTAAGAAGGCGGAAGAAAATAATAGGCAATCAAATTCTAAAAATCGTAAGGGCGATACTCAACAAAATAAAACCAAAAATAACAGGTAACTTTCTTAATGGATATTACCTATTTGTCGAAAAAGTGGTACAATGAACAGAGCACATTTGCCATAGAGTTTTAGTGAACGGACATAGAGGAGGAAATAAGTTATGCATAGTGTAGAAGAAATTAAAAATGGCGTATATTGGATGGGATGCAATGATTTTCTCACCCCTTTATTTGAACGGATTTTCCCGATTCCCGACGGTGTAAGTTATAACTCGTTCTTTATTGATGATGAAAAGACTTGTGTACTCGACGCTATGGATAAGGTTTGCCGTGATGAATTCCTGGAAGACGTAGAATATTTGCTCCATGGCCGTCAGCTTGATTACTTTATTATTCAGCATATGGAACCGGATCATGCCAGCTCAGCATTGGCTTTGGTTGAAAAATATCCGAATGTCAAAATTGTCGGTCAGGCACAGACCTTTAAGTTCTTCGAACAATTTTACAGTGAAGATTATAAGGCAAATTATATGACCGTTACGGAAGGCGATCAGCTGGACTTAGGTAAACATAAACTCCAATTCATTAAGGCGCCTATGGTTCATTGGCCGGAAGTTATTATGACCTACGATTTGACGGATAAGATTCTTTTCTCGGCAGATGCATTCGGCATGTTCGGCACAGTCGGTAATATTTTTGCCGACCAAGTTGAATACGAAGAAGAATACTTGGATGAAGCTCGCCGTTATTACGTGAATATTGTCGGTAAATACGGGGCTCAGGTTATGGCCGTATTGAAAAAAGCATCGGGATTACAAATCGATTATATTTGCCCTATTCACGGTCTTGTTTTCAGAACGCCGGAAACTATTCAATATATTATTGAAAAACACCTTCATTGGGCGCAGTACGTTCCTGAAAAGAAGGGTGTTGTTATTGCCTTTGCTTCTATTTACGGGGATACGGCCAGAGCGGCTTGCGTGTTGGCCAATAAGCTCAGTAAAGCGGGCGTTCACAATGTAATGATGTATGATGTATCAAAGGTTCATCCTTCTTATATTAATGCTAAGGCGTGGGAATACAGCCATTTAGTATTGGCTGCGCCTACGTATAATCTGAACTTGTTCTTACCCATGGAAAACTTCCTCCACGATCTCAGCACCTTGTCTTTCCAAAAACGAAAAATTGCAGTTCTCGGTTGCCATACATGGTCGTCTGTTGCTCACAAAGAAATGGTTAACTATGTGGAAAATGTTTTCAAAAACTGCGAACTCTTCCCGACAACCTTAGATATGAAGTCCTCGCTGCATAAGGATCAAGAAAGCATTATTGATGCTATGGCTAAAGAAATTGCCGATGATGTAGCTGCATATCCCGATCCGAACACTCTGATTTAAAAAAGGACGGTTAGAGTCTATGATTATTCGAGATGACAGTGCTAAAAACGGTGACCTTCACAATCCGGATAAGGCGAAGAATAAGGGCGAAGAAATACAGGTTGACTTAGGTCGACCTTTGACGGAAGAAGAAGAGAAAATCTTTGCTAAATTAAAAGAAGGGTTACACTTGTAAGGGTAAAAGTACCGGAATGGATGTTCCGGTACTTTTTTGCGATATAAAAATTATTTCAGGAGGCTCTGTTATGGCTGTCAGCATTGTACTGGGAAAGGCAAATAGCGGAAAAACCGTATGTTGTTTTCGTGCCATGGAAGAAGCGGCTGCAAAGGGAAAAAAGGTACTGCTGATTGTTCCCGATCAGGGAACGTACGAGGCGGAACGTCGTTATGCCGAATCCTTACAAGGTCGGGGATTTATGGGAACGCGAATTTCCGGATTTTCGCGCTTGGCACGACAGGTGACACAGGGGGGCAGCGGCGATACGGTCGTGTTGAACGACTTCGATAAACGCCTTGTGTTGCGACGTCTGGCAGATGCTTGGGCGCCGTCTTTTACCGTTTTGCAACAAGCTATGGGACAGCCGGGTTTTGCGGCAACGGCCGCCGCCTTTATTACGGAATGTCGGTCTTTCGGTATTGATGCCGAAACGTTGAAGAACGCCGGTAAAGCCTTAGAGACGGGGGTACTGAAACAAAAGATTTCCGATATTTCTCTGTTGTATGAAAAGTATGATGAATACTTACAGACACGTTTCGGATCAACTCGTGATTTGCTGACGGCACTGGCTGAAGATGCATGTCGTGATGAATTCCTTCAAGGAGCATATATTTGGATCGACGGATTTCAGTGGTTTACGCCACAACAGATGCAAGTCATACAGGCTCTTGCACGTTGTGCCGAAGAGACGGTCATTACCTTGACGATGAATCCTGACGCCTTAGACGGACAACAGCGGGAAACCGCATTGCATCGTCGTGCTTACGAGGCTTATGAGTCCTTATGTCGCCTCTTTCCGGCTGTTCATGTTCGAGCCGTAGGTGACAGCGCATATTCAACGTTGCGAGCTTTTCGCGATGACTTTTTTTCGACAGTACCGAAATTTCAAGATGCATCTGTAGAAGGGATAAGGGCTGTACAGTGTAACACCCGTCATGAAGAAGTGCGATATGTGGCCGGACAGATTTGTCATCTGTTGCGCCAAGGCAGACGGCTAAAGGATATTACTGTCATTACGCGTACGTCCGACCCGTATAATCGTATTTGTAAACAAGTATTTGCAGAATACGGCCTGCCCTGCTTTACGGACTACAGACGCCCCATGACTACTCACCCGTATGTGGAAGCTGTAACGGCTGTTCGGGAAATTTTGTTTTCCCATCTTAATAATGATGCTCTGTTTCGCCTGTTAAAAACGGATTTACTGCCTTTTTCGCGGCGTGAAGTAGATGACTTGGAGAACTACAGTCTTGCGGCGGGAATCAGACCTTTGCGTTGGTTGAAAGACGAAGATTTTACATATATGCCCGAACGATTACGAAATCGGTGCGGAGATTTGTCGTATATAAACGACATTCGGCGCCGGATTTTTCACATTATGGAGCCGCTGCTTCCCTTCAGGGGAGAGAAGAAATCTCTTTATGAATGGGCCGGGATTTTATGGCAATGGACCTATGATACGCAGATGCAAAGTCTGTTGGCGTCGTGGCAGGAAGAGGCGGAAGCTGAGGGACGGCAAGAAGAAGCTCGCGAACACGAACAGGTGAGCAAAAAGGTAACGGCCTTATTAACACGGATGGTAGAGCTTTGTGGTAATGACGAAATAAGCGGCAAAGAGTTTTGCGACTTATTGGAAGAAGGCTTGGCCGAATCGGAATTTACGCTCATACCGCCGACACTGGATCGAATTACCGTTACGTCCATTGACCGCGGCTATACAATGCGAAGTCCTATTGTCTTTGTCTGCGGCGTTAATGACGGTGTTTTCCCCGTTCATTACGGAGAAGACGGCCTGTTAAATGATAAAGAACGAAATTTTTTGAAAAATTGCGGCTTGCCGCTAGGTCCCGACAGCCGGTTTAAGACCTTCCAGGAACGATTCTTTTTCTATTTGGCCTTGACGCGAGCCGATGAATCTTTGCATATAACCTGGTCTCTTGCCGATGAAGGCGGTGAGGCTTTAATGCCGTCGCCGTGGGTCGGATTGCTTGTAAATCGCGGTTACGTGAAAGCCGAGAGCGATACGGGAACGATTACGGTCAAAAATAGGGCTGACTATTTAGTTAATGCACGGGCGGCGTTACATTTCTTGCCGTCTGCCTTAAGGTCAGCCAAAGACGGCAAACGAATCGATGATATTTGGTGGGCCCTGTACGATTGGGCACTGCTGAACGGATACTACGACAGTGTACATACTATAGGTGCAGGCCTGTTTTATAATAGTCGGGCACAGGCCTTGAGCAAAGGGTTGATTGAGTCCCTGTTTTTAAAAAATAAAACCTTACGTGGGTCTGTTACTTTGCTGGAGGCATATCGTAAATGCCCCTTTGCCTTTTTTGCCAAGTACGGCTTAAAACTTAAAGAACGGCAGGAATACGATTTTGCGGCACCTGACTTGGGCACGCTGGTGCATGCCGTGTTACGGTGCATAGGAGAACGGCTCTTGGAAGAAGGGCGGCCGTGGCGAGAGTTAAAAGATGACGAAATCCTTTCTTTGTGTACTGTCGAAACGGAGCGAGCCGCAGCAGAAGCGGCAAATAATATCTTGATGTCCGATGCCTATTTCAGACAAATCAAGAACCGCGTCGTCGCTACCCTTGTGCGCACAGTACGACAGCTGAGAGACTTTAGTGAAGGTTCCGAATTTTCCGTGCGTGCTTTGGAACAACCTTTCGGTACGAAAGGTGCTTGGAAGGGGTTAAGTTTTAACCTTCCCGACGGCGTTAAGGTAGAACTGGTCGGCCAAATTGATAGGGTCGATACCTTGGAACTGGACGGTCGTACCTTTATCCTCATCGTAGACTATAAGTCGGGTAAGAAGAGTATTACCTTGCCCGAAGTTTATAGCGGTCTTGAATTGCAGTTGTTCTTATATATGGCTGTGGCTCGGCGTAATTTGGGCAGTAAGGCCGTGCCGGCAGGAGCCGTGTATTGTCGCGTCCGTAACGACGTTCAGCGCTGTTCAGCCGAGCCGACGGCAGCGGAAAAGGAAAGGGCTTATATTAAAGCCGGCCAATTATCCGGGTTTTACTTAAACGACAGCGATGTCGTGCGAGCCTTAGATGATTGTACAATGGAAGGTAGGGCGGCGTCGCCCTATTCGGGATTGAAAATAAATAATGACGGCACCTTGAAAAAGGCGGCCAATGTAAGTGATGAAGCAGAGTGGTATAGGTTGCTGAGATTGGTGGAAGCGGCGGCCTGCCGATCGGCAAGCGAATTGACGAGTGGCTGTATCGATATTTATCCTGCCCGCTGGGGTTCTTCCAATGAACACAAAGCCTGTGATTATTGCCCCTATGCCGCCTTATGTCGTTTCGACGTAACGGCTGAAGACGGGAACTCATGGAATTATTTGGGGAACCTAAGTATAGATGATTTATTTCCGGATACGGTAATAGTGAAGGATGGTGGACAAGATGGCGTGGACTGAAGCACAGGAAAAGGCGATTACGAGCAGAAATCAGAACCTGCTCTTGTCCGCCGCCGCCGGATCGGGAAAGACGGCCGTACTGGTAGAACGAATTATTCGTCGTTTAATTGACGTAGACAATCCGACGGACATTACGGAGATTATGGTAGTTACCTTTACGAAAGCGGCGGCCGGAGAAATGCGGGAACGAATAGGGGCAGCTTTGCTCAAAACTGCTGAAGACGAAACCTTGTCTGCTGTTGTGAGAGAATCGGCACGAAGACAGGCGGCCTTGCTACCGTCAGCCCGTATTTCAACCTTTCACGCCTTTTGTCAGTACGTGTTGCGCACCCGGTTTTATACGATTGATTTGGATCCTCAATTCACGATTGCCGGTACGGAAGAGTTGGAACTTTTGAAGCAGTCTGTATGGGACGACGTAGCTCTTTCTTATTATGAAGATGAAGAAAAAGTCCGCACGATGACAGCACTGACGGATGTTTTCGGCAATGATCGCGGTGACGCGGGATTGACGGAAATCGTTATGAAGGCATATGAATACATTCGCAGCCAACCGTGGCCCTTACAATGGCTTGAAGAAGCGACGGCTGCGTACGAAAAGGTGGATTCGAGTACCGACCTCGGCTCATTGCCGTGGGCGTCTCCTATTTTGGCAAATATTCGCTCGGCCCTTAGTCGTTGCGCTGACGAATATGATGAAAGCCTTAAAATCTTGGAATATGTAGAGGAATTAAACGGGCAGTACGAGCGGTTTAAAGAAGAAAGAAACCGCTTTAAAGCGGCAAGTGAAATCAAATCGTGGAGTCGCATGGAGGACTTTTTCAGCGACTTTGATTTTGGCCGATTAAAGTCTATGAGAAATTTGGTCGCCGATGTTGCCGATGCCTGGAATGATTGTAAGGCTCATCGTGACAAGGCCAAAGATACGGTCAAAAAGATTCGGGATACCTATTTTACAAAGACGTCGAAACAATGGGTTGACGATTTAATACAAGCCGGTCATACCATGTCGGCCTTATCCGGTTTAATTCGCGATTTTTATAAGGCGTATAACGCGGCGAAACGTGAAAAAAATTGGCTTGATTTCGGAGATTTGGAACATTATTGTCTGCAAATTCTGACTGTTCGTGATGAGCAAACGGGCGAGGTTCTTCCGTCGGCCGCCGCTAAGGAAATGAGAAGTACCTTTAAGGAAATTCTTATTGACGAGTATCAGGATACGAACGGTGTGCAGGAATTGATAACTACCTTGGTATCCGACGGCACAAATCGCTTTATGGTCGGGGATATTAAGCAGAGTATCTATCGCTTCCGTTTGGCGGACCCCACCTTGTTTTTGGAAAAATATATGACCTTCGAACGTCGTGCCGAAACAGTCAATCGGTGCATCGATTTGTCCATGAACTTCCGCAGTGCTCCTGCCGTAATTGAAGCGGTAAACGATATTTTCTCGTACGCCATGACGGAAGCGGCGACGGGCATGGATTACGGTGACAATGAAAAGCTGTATGTCGGGCGGACAGACGATGAACCGGGCGTGGCGGAATTGCATATCTTAGATGAAGTAACGACGTATGAATCGCTTGAAACCGACGGCGGTGAAGAGTCGGACGACGATGATGACAGTGCGGAAGAGTCGTCGTTTATAAGACAATGCCGCTTTGTGGCAGCTCGTATCGGAGAGTTAAAAGCGGCTGATCCGTCTTTAAAATATAAGGATATTGTTGTTTTGTTGCGCTCCGTGAGTCGCAAAGCCGAAGATCTCCTGACAGTTTTACAGGATGCGGGTATTCCCGCTTATGCGGAACAAAAAGGCGGTTATTTTAATGTAACGGAAGTGCGACTTATGACGGCGTTGTTGGCGTGTATAGATAACCCTTGTCGGGATATTGAATTGGCTGCTGTCCTGCGCTCGCCCATAGTCGGAATAAATGAAGCTACCTTGGCAAAGATTCGCATGTATAGGGACGGCTATTTGGTAGATGCTCTGGAAGCGTATACGGCGGGCTTACATGACGGTGTCCACAAGGAACGTCTGAGCGAATTTTTGTTTCGCCTCGATGCGTGGCGTACGTACAGTCGTCGTGCCGGCGTAGCTGAGCTGCTGCGGCGCATTTATGAAGAAACGTCATATATAGACTATGTGGCGGCCATGAAGAACGGTGATTTACGACGGGCTAATCTGGAAGCTCTCTACGAGCGGGCCGGCCAGTATGAACGGGCCGGATTCCGCGGTCTCTTTCGCTTCTTGAAATTCATTGAACGCATGAAAAAGAAGGGCCTCGACTTGGCACCGGCTCGCGTTGTCGGAGAAGAAGAAGACGTCGTGCGAATTATGACGATTCATAAGAGTAAGGGACTGGAGTTTCCCGTCGTGTTCCTTGTGAATACGGAAAAGACATTTAATAAACAAGATGAGCAGGAGCCTGTATTGTATCATAAAGAACTCGGCATCGGTATCCGTGCCTTTGATGCCAAGTGGAGAATGACTTGGCCGACGCTGGCATATAACGGTATAAAGGAACGGACCGTTTGGGAAAATCGAGCTGAAGAAGAACGGCTTTTATATGTTGCCATGACTCGTGCCAAGAACAGACTGATTCTGGTAGGAACCGTAAAAAGCCGGGGAAGTAAGAATACGGATTGTCTCTATGATCGATTGGCACGATTCCGCAATGATGTACATGCCGAAGCGGGGACCTCATATCTGGATTGGATTTTGCCGCCCTTGTTGAGGAAGTTGCCCGATATGACCGATTTGACGGCAAGTGATGAGAACTCTGAATTTGTTCATGCCGGAGTCTGGCAGGTGACAGTGCATACAGAACCTGTAGATGCCGGTAAGGCAATGGCGGATGTACTAAGACCGGAAGAAGCCTATTTAGAAGCCGTAAGGGCCGATATGCCTACGGGGACGGCTATTCCCGCTTGGCTTGATGAGGCCTTGTCCTTTACCTATCCCTTTGAGGCGGCAACGCACACGGTAGCAAAACTGTCCGTTTCGGAAATTAAACGGCGCCTGGCTGAATCGACAGAAGAAGAGGATCTGTTGCAGGAAGGAGAGCATCTCTTTCCGACGGGGGTTGAAGACGATGAAACTGATTCGGCGCGACCGCCTTGGCTATGTGAGAAAGCCTCGCAGTCACCGACCTTTGCCGGTACGGTGTTTCATAAGGCTGTGCAGCTTTTGGACTTTGCCGACCTCACCAAGGAAAATATCGTAGAACAGGTAGAAGGCTGGAAAAACAGTGGTCGCTTTACGTCTGAAGAATTGTCACATCTGCGTATGAATGACTTATATCACTTTGCCGAGTCACACTTGGCAGCCAGAATTCAGGCCTCGCCCGACGTGCGACGAGAATACGGATTTACTTTTTTAGCAGATAGCGATAAAGTGAGTCGTGTCGAAGGTGAGAGAATTCTCGTCCAAGGTGTTGTAGATTGCCTCTTTGTCGAAGGTGACGAGTGGATCATTGTCGATTACAAAACGGATAGACTGAGTACGGCAGATGAGTTCAAAAAACGGTATGCCGTGCAGTTAAACTTATATAAGCTGGCTGTTGAACAAATCAGTCAAAGGAAGGTAAAGGAAATGATTATTTACAGTTCACGCTTGGGAAAAGAGATTTTTATATAAGGGGAAAACAGTATGAGTATGTTTGATATTATCGGACCGATTATGATCGGTCCGTCCAGTTCACATACGGCCGGTGCGGCACGCATCGGCCTGATGGCCCGTCATATTTTTCAGGAAGAACCGAAAAAAGCCGATATTACCGTATACGGATCGTTTGCTAAAACGTATCGAGGGCACGGTACGGATAGAGCCTTAGTCGCCGGTATACTCGGTATAGGGGCCGATGACGTACGCTTGAGAACGTCTTTTGAGATTGCGAAAGAACGGCATGTAGAGATTAATCTGCATCCGTCGGATGCGGAAGTAAGGCATCCTAATACAGTAAGAATTCGCCTGACCGGTGAAGATAATCGGGTCTTGGAAGTGCTCGGCGTATCTTTAGGCGGCGGAAAGATAGAAATACGTGAAATCAACGGGTTTGAAGCTGTTTTAACGGGTGAAGACCATACATTAATGACTTTTCATCACGATAAACCCGGGATTATTGCCCGCGTTTCTACGTTGCTGGCAATGAAGGGCATCAATGTTTCGACTATGCGGGTATTTCGAAGCGGTAGAAATGAACGGGCTGTTATGATTATTGCGACAGATGGCCGAGTCCCGAATGAGTCGGTAGAAGAAATAAAAAAAATAGACGGCGTTAATAATGTTATTACCATTTTGCCGTTATAGGAGTCTTATATGTATACATACGAATATACAACGTTACAAGAATTAGCGGATGTGGCCCGAAAGCACGGAATTACTCTTTCCGAAGCGGCTCTTCGACATGAAACGGAAACATCGGAGCGTACGGTCGAAGAAGTTCGGGAGACGATGGCGGAACGATTGACCGTCTTTCATGAATCTATTAAATCGGGCTTAGAAGATACAGGCAAATCCGTAAGCGGTCTTGTGGGCGGTGATGCAGCGAAAATGGCTGCCAAAGGCCCCCGTCTCTTGGGGACAGCCGCTCACAAAGCTGCTACTTATGCAGTGGCTATTAATGAGGCTAACGCCAAAATGTTTAAGATTGTCGCATGTCCTACTGCCGGTTCGTGCGGAATCTTGCCCGCCGCTGTCATTGCTGTAGCCGAAACGGAAGGATTTACGGATGATGACTGCTTAAATCCCCTCTTTACGGCAGCCGGTATAGGGGCTGTCGTAGCTCGTAACGCATCTGTTGCAGGTGCTGTCGGCGGTTGTCAGGCTGAATGCGGGTCGGCAGCCGCGATTATCACAAAGGCGGCTGCCGCCGTTGCGGAACTCATGGGCGGGACGAATGATGAGGTATTACAAGCCTTTGCCTTGGCTATGAAAAATATATTGGGCCTTGCGTGTGATCCCGTTGCCGGATTGGTGGAAGTTCCTTGTGTTAAAAGAAACGGCGTTTTTGCAGTCATTGCTCTGACGGCGGCGGAAATGGCTTTGGCCGGTGTGCGTAGTGTTATTCCGCCGGATGAAGTTATTGCGGCTATGGATGAAATAGGGCGCTTACTGCCTGTATCCTTGAAAGAAACGGCGGACGGCGGCTTGGCTAAGACCGAAACCGGTAAGGCTATTGCCGAACGATTGTCGGCAGAAGTGGAAAAAAGTAAGTAAGTATAGTCTGTAAACAATACAAAAGTCCCCGCATTGACTATGTCGATACGGGGACTTTCGGATAATGGGGTTATTCGTTAACCGCTTTGGTGACTCGAACATGATGAGACGATATGACTGTATGTGCATGGCCGGAAATATCGTTAGATTCAAAGACGGGAAGGCCTTCCAAGCGACGATAAATAGAACGACATAAAGTTGCCGGTAAAGGACGCTCTGCAGCAACGGGAATATATTCGCGGAGTATTTCGCTTTCAAATCGGCTTAATTCAATGCAACGTGTTTTCATAAGGCCATCTCCCTGCTTCTTACGTCAAAATACAACATATCGTTTAATTCCTGGAAATATTCTACAATAAATCCTTTATTTTGACAAGTAAAGAAGGAAACCTACTGTGTATAGTAGCATCCGGATTTATATATGAAAAAACGACTCGAATTCAAATGATTCGAGTCGTTTTATATTACAGAGTTGTTTGACAGTGCTGAAATCATATTAGACTTGAAGACTGGCGACATAAGAAGGAATATCATTACTTTCCATAAGGCCCGACATTAAAGCGATTCCTTTGACGGGGGTGGCCTTCAACTCACCTACTGTAGTCGGATTCACTCCGCCTAAGGCATAGACGGGAACGGATACGGCGTTACAGATGTCTTTAACCGTAGAAACTCCGATAGGTGAATAAGCTTCCTTTGACGGCGTACGGAAGACATGCCCCGCAATGACATACGTGGCTCCGAGCTTTTCGGCTTCATGGGCTTCTTCAGCTGTATGAACGGATACGCCTAAGGTGGACATATAATAGCTGATGGATGTATGCGTTTTTAAATAGTCTAGAGAACACTGAAAGCGCGGGATATGCAGGCGTACGGCAACCCGGCCGAAGTTATGCAAAATGCATTGCTTACCGTGTATGTTGCATAAACTTAATGCTTTCTTTGCGTAATCGATATACTCATTTTCGCTAAGATCTTTTTCACGGAGTACCAGAGATTCGACGGGAGACGCTACGATTTGTTCCAGTTGATCCCAATAATCCCTGTGTACAAGGTGCCTATTGGTAATTGCAATGACTTTTCGCATGATTCGCTCCTCAAAACATATAGAATAAAATAGCTATATAAAATAATAATTAAGAATACCGAACATTCACCATTTCAATTATTACTATACTGTAATATGCGTATATAGTCAATTAAACCATGCGTTAAACGTATATTAAATAGTAAAGATACACTTTACATGAAGAGATATAAGTCAAGTATGCTTTGGCTTTAAATTTTTGAAGCGAATTACGGCTTTTTTTCAATGCAGAGCTGAATTGCTAAATTGGCTTCGTGAGCGGCACAGATGGCCACGCGAGCCGACATGAGTCCGCCACCGCTTGCCGGACGGGGTGTCTCGTCGCCGCAGATGTATAAACGTGAAGAAATTCGTCGTGTGCGAATATCATTGCTTCTACCGTAGCCCGACATTCCCGAAGCGCTGATCACTGTCGTCTCTCCCAACTCGCTTAAGACTGTATTAACCAACAAGGCCTTGGCCTTCGGGTCATCAAAGGCTTCAATGACAATGGAGGAAGAAGAACACAAGGAAGGAATGTTGTCTCGTGTAAGGCGAACCGTTTTCGTGTAGACTCTAAGATAGGGATTAATGAGGCGTAATTGGTTGGACAAGGCTTCGGTTTTATAAGAGCCTATGTCGGATAAGAAATATGATTGACGATTTAAGTTACATAAGTCTACCTTGTCAAAATCATACAGTCGTAAAGTCCCGATACCGCTACGACACAAGTGGACGGCAATATGCGAACCAAGGCCGCCTAAGCCGGCAATGGTGATGTCCGCCTTGTTCAACTTTTCCTGAATGGCTTGGGTGTGACGCCGGCAAAGTCCAGCTACTATATCTTCTTGTGAAGGAACGGACGTCGCGGTGATGAATGTAATATCGTCTCCGTCTTTTAGTGTTATATTGCCGGAGCAAGGACGACCGTTTATGAGAACCGTCATTCCGGCCATGCAGCGTTCACGGTAGAAATCATATAGGGTGGGAGAAGGTGTTTTTATCATGCACCCGTTTACCATAATTGTAGGCATGAGTGTCCTCGCAGAGTTTAAAGATAGATATAATCACTGGTAACGGGTTGCATACCCGCGGTTTTTACAGCCTTGTACATTTCTTCGAATGAACGATTATCGGAGATTTCGAATTGTTCATCTCCCTTAGCTTGAGGCTCTGCTTCTATATGGCCTCCAATGCCGACACAAACGCCGGCCGAAACTTTTGTCGCCGCAATTTTTATGATGTTATTACGGAAGGCTGCATTTTCTCGACTGGAGACGGTAATAGATGCAAATGGCAAAAAAAGACGATAGGCACAGATGATTTGCACCAATCTTCGTTCATCTACGTCTTTCGGGTTGATTTTATCGTTGTTGATAATGGGACGCAGACGCGGACAGGAAAGGGAAATTTCGGCATGCGGATACTTCTTTTGTAAAAGACTTGCATGAACGGCTGTGGAAAGGGCATCTTTTTGCCAATCATCCAGACCGAGAAGTGCAGCCAGCCCGACACCGCGCATACCTCCCATAAGCGCTCGTTCCTGAGCGTAAAAGCGATACGGGAAAATTCGTTTATGGCCGGCTAAATGGAGCTTTTCGTATTTATCGGAGTTATAAGTTTCCTGAAACACCGTTACGTAATCGGCACCGCATTGATGCAAATAAGCATATTCATCACTATTGACAGGATATATTTCAATACCTATGACGCGAAAGTATTGACGAGCTTTCTTTATGGCATTACCGATATATTTTACATCGGACATGGACCGGCTTTCTCCTGTAAGAATTAGAATTTCTTCTTGCCCTGTAGCGGCAACGGCCTCGTATTCCCGGCATAGTTCTGAATCCGATAACTTGGCACGTCGGATGGCGTTATGCGAATTGAAGCCGCAATAAATACAATAATTTTCGCAGTAGTTGGCCAGGTACATAGGAGTAAAGATACAGACGGAATTACCGAAATGGCGTCGCGTAGTGTCTTTAGCTCGTTGTGCGATTTTTTCTAAAAAGGGAGTAGCCGCTGTAGACAGCAGGGCCATGAGATCGGATATTTCCAAAATCGATTTAGACAAAGCCGCTTCAACCTCTTTGGCCGTGTAGTCAGAGTCGTTAAAGGCATTGCGGTAGTGAAGTACCGTGTCCAGCATACGGGATTCAATAACTTCCATTCCCGGCTGATAAACCATATGGTCGTTTTTCATGGAAAATTACCTCCTTAAGAATCCAAAAAGCCCGTTAGCGGATCGGAGGCTACGGCATGGTCACTGACGGGACCGAGACCTGACAAATAAGCGTTTCGTCCGGCTCTGATCGCCTCTTTAAAGGCTTTAGCCATAAGGGGAATGTCGCGGGCCGTAGCAATGCCCGTGTTGGCCATGACAGCTGCAGCACCTAATTCCATGGCTTCACAAGCTTGCGAAGGTTTGCCGATACCGGCATCGACAATGACAGGAAGAGGAATTTCACGAATAAGTATTTTAATAAATTCTTTGGTACATAGACCTTTATTGGTTCCGATAGGAGCCCCTAAAGGCATGACGGCTGATGCCCCGGCAGCTTGAAGTTCACGGGCGGCATACAAATCGGGGTACATATAAGGGAGTACGATAAAACCCTCATCTACCAATTGTTTCGTAGCTTTTATCGTTTCGTTGTTGTCGGGCAATAAATATTTACTGTCATTCATAATTTCGATTTTAATGAAGTCACCGCAGCCGACTTCACGGGAAAGGCGAGCAATGCGTACCGCTTCTTCAGCCGTTCTGGCACCGGAGGTATTCGGCAATAAGGTAATACCTTGCGGAATATGATGTAAAATATTATCTTTCGGCCCTGCTTCTGCCCGTCGCAGGGCAAGGGTAATAATTTCCGCTTCTCCTTCCGTGACGGCAGCGTGAATCAAGTTAACCGAATATTTCCCGGAACCTAAAATAAATCTTGATGTAAACTTATGTCCGCCTAGACATAAAGTATCCGCGTTCATATACAACACTCCTTTTATGTGGAGATTAGCCTCCACCGACAAATTGAACTATCTCTACCGTATCTCCGTCTTGTAAGACTGTTTTGTCATAATCGCTTCGCTTCACAATAGAACCGTTTCGCTCGACGGCAATGAGGTCGCGATCGTAGTCGTTTAAAAGCAACCAATGGGACAGGCACAGGGACTTTTTATCAATCCCTCGGCCGTTAACAATAATCATACGGACCTCCCTTTTTCGCAAAAAAACCGCACGAAAAGATACACCCGTGGTGGTGTACCCCTTCGTGCGGTCGCTGATACGAACTCACTCTATGTACAATTATAATAAAGCATATGCATAATATCAATTTATAATCTTGCACACTATTTGCCGGTTCGGTGACTTTTGGGAATACCGTTTTATGGTAAAATATACATACAGAGGAGGAGCGCCATGGAAAAGAACAATGAATGGTATGCCATAGGTAAAGATTTTTGCTTATCTGACGAAGCACTCTATCAATTTACGGCAGCCTTTCGAGAAGATATGGAAGCGGCGTTAGCCGGAAAAGAGTCGTCCTTATCTGCCGATCGGACCTTTATCGGATTACCCACCGGCCGTGAAGGCGGGCGATATATAGCCGTCGATTTTGGCGGGTCTACCTTACGCGCCGCCCGTATTCTCCTGACCGGTAAGGGATATTACGTTATTGAACGGAAGGCACAAATGCCATTGGTTGTACCGGGGAAACATGACTTTACAAGTAAGTCGACAACGGCGGAAGAACTATTCGACGCGTTGGCCGACTTGGTGAGCCAAGTGGCTGATAAGAATAAGCATTATGTATTGGGGCATACTTTTTCCTTTGCTGTAGAGCAACATGAATTGGGAGACGGTAAACTATTGTCATGGGTAAAGGAAATCGGAACGTCAGGAGTCGAGGGGAAGTATGTGAATCAGTTGCTGACAGAAGCCTTGAAGCGCCGAGGGTACACGCTTATCAGACCGGTAGCCTTACTGAATGATACGACGGCTACCTTGCTGACGGCCGCTTATGCCAATGAAATTTGTAATGTAGCCGTTATTTGCGGTACGGGATTTAATATGTGTTTTTATGACAATAGAAAAAAAGAGATTGTCAACTTGGAAGCCGGTGAATTTTCTCGTCTTACCCGCTCTGCTTGGGACTTGGCGGTAGATAAAGAAACCCAACATCCCGGGCGACATCTCTTGGAAAAAATGCTTAGCGGAGCTTATTTAGGACGGATTTTTCGCCGCCTTGTCATGGCTTATTTTAAAACGGATCAAATTCCTCACATCTCTACTGAAACCTTGGCGAATCTGATTCGCAGTGAATCGCCACAGGAGACACGGCGTCTCATGTCGGCAGCATGGGGACGTATTCTTACCTTTGAAGATACGAAGGCGTTGAGCAATCTGGGGGCTTCCGTTTTTGTTCGCTCGGCCCAACTCATGGGAGCTGCCGTAGCCGCCGTGCTTCTTCATATGTACGGACATGAAGAAGTTCCCAACCAAACCATTGCTGTTGACGGTAGTGTGTGCACGCGTGTACGCGGTTGTCTGCCTGTTATGACGGAAGCGGCATTCAACTGCTTTCACAATGCGGCAGGAAATATGAAAGAAATGAAGGCTCTGCCCGAATTTTTGGAGAATTCGTCCCTTGTCGGGGCGGCTATTGCGGCGGCTATCGTTATGAGAGACAGGGAATAGCGGGGCGACGATTTAAATCTTGCAACATTTGACGGTCCACGTGAGTTTCATTTCCTTTTGTCGTCAAATAGCCGCCGATCATAAGGCCGTCGGCACCGGCCGTTAATGCATAGGCCTGCATGGAACGGAGATTTATTTCCCGTCCGCCGGCCGTGCGTATTTGGGCTTTCGGCAAAATAAAGCGAAGGACTGAAAAAATACGAAGAATTTCCCAAGGTGAAGGGGGCTGTACATTTTCCAGTGCAGTCCCTTTTATAGGATTTAAAATATTGACAGGGACGGAGTCGATGCCCAAGCGCTTTAAGGTATAGGCCATTTCAATACGCTGGTGTTGCGATTCTCCTAAACCGAAAATACCTCCGCAACAGGGTCGTAATCCTGCGGCTATCACTTCTTTTACCATTCTTTCCTTATCGGCAAAGGTGTGAGTTGTACATATTGAGGGAAAATAGGACGGTGCTGTTTCAATATTACTGTGGTATCGGGTAATGCCGGCAGCCTTTAAGGCCTTTAACTGAGTTTTGTTAATTAGGCCCAAGGAGCAGCATATCTCAATACCGATAGTATCCCTAATGACCGGGATGGCTCTTATAATATTTTCAAAGTCGGGGCCCGGTTCGACAGAACGACCTCCCGTGACGATTGAAAAGCGAGTGGCCCCGGCAGCCTTAGCCTTGCGGGCGCAAGTGATAATTTCTTCTGTAGAAATAAGAGGAAAAACGGGGATATTTGCGTGATGGAATGACGATTGGGCACAGAAACTGCAGTTTTCTGAGCATTTACCGGACCGGGCTGCGGCAATAGCGCAGCAATCGACATCGTTACCGCAAAAATGTTGTCGTATTTTATCGGCAAAAGCAGCTAATAACGGGGTGTCTTCATCATTTACGGTCAAAAGTTCAAGTGCTTCTTCAGGCGTTATCTCTCCACCGCCTAAGATGCGCTGAGTGTAGGCTGATAATTTTGAAATCTCCATGCTGGTCCTCCAGGGTGCAGTTTTATTCATAAAATCAGTATAGAATAAAGAAAGTATAAGGTCAACTTAAAAAACCTTTAAAAAGGTTTACGTAGGAAGCGAATATCGGAAAAATATAGCCTTTTCAGGCTCTTTTTTTTTCGTTACAATAGGTATATCTTTTATGAAGGTGAAGAAAAATAATGCTCCAAATCGACAAAGTATCGAAAAAACCGTATTATGTACAAGTTTATGAATACTTTAAGGCTGAAATCGAAAGCGGACGTATGCGGGCCGGAACAAAGTTACCGTCTATACGTGCCCTGGCTATGAGAGTCGGAATCAGCAAACTTACGGTTGAAAGAGCGTACTTTCAATTATCAAATGAAGGCTATATACAAGGGCGAAGTAAGGCTCGTTTTGAGGCCGCCTTTTTAGGTGATAAGGAGACAGCGGTTAGGGGACTTCAGGTGTGCCCGGTGAAAGAGAAACGTCGTATTTTATACGATTTTACGAGTGGTGATGCCGGGGCGGAAGGGTTTCCCTTAGTATTATGGCGGCGTTATATGCATCGTGTGCTTTCCGAGCCGGTCATGCTCAGCGAAGCACAGGATGAACAAGGGATCCCGGCTCTGAGGGAAGCGTTGAGTCGATATGTGTATGAAACCCGTGGCGTTTATACGGATAAGGAGCATATTGTTATCGGTAGCGGTGTTACGGCGCTTTTGCGTATTTTGGGGTATTTGTTGAAACAAAAAGGGGCATCGAATATAGCCGTAGAAGAGCCGGGCTTTCGTTTGGCCAGAGAAATTTTTCGATCCGGCGGCTATACTGTTTATCCCGTACCTGTAGGCGATGACGGAATCGATGAGTCAAAATTGGTTGCAAGTGCGGCGAATATGGTTTACGTTACGCCGTCTCACCAGTTTCCGACGGGCTCAGTCATGCCCGTTGCACGTCGTCGCGGATTGTTGCGTTGGGCAGCAGCCCGGGACGGACTTATTATTGAAGACGATTACGATAGCGAGCTTCGTTACGAGGGACGTCCCGTGCCGGCATTAAAGAGTACGGATGAGACGAATCGTGTCGTTTACCTCGGCTCATTATCAAAAGTATTGCCTTTTTTCGTCCGCATAAGTTACATGATTTTGCCTGATGAGCTCATTTATGCTTACCGTCATGAGCAGGAGCTGTTTCGTCAAAGTGTATCCGTGCCTGAACAATGTGTAGTAGCCGAGTATATTCGTAGCGGTGAAATGGCGAAACAAACTCGGCGGTTGCGGCGTCTTTACCAGGAAAAAGGGCGTCAGACGGAAACGTTATTGAAAAAATACTTCGGACCCCGTGCCGAAGTGAATCGCACCGGGTCGGGTGTACGTCTGCGGTTGGCTTTTGAGTCATCTTTGAGTGAAGAGGAACTGACAGAAACGGCTATTTTAAAGGGGTGCCTGGTGAAGCCCATGAAAAGTTTTTATGAAATATACAGCGAAGGTACAAAAAAAGTGTTTTTTTTATCCTTTGCACGTATTCGAGAGGCCGATTTGGAAGATGCCGTAAGAACATTGCATGAGGCATGGACGGCAGAAGGAGTTACTCATGGCTAAAACATTTCGATTTATTCATTGTGCCGATTTACATTTAGGTTCGCCCTTTCGCAGTCTGGCCCCGTTAGAAGATCGCTGGAAGCGTATTGTCGGGGATGCAACCTTGAAAGCCTTTCATAAAATCGTACAGTTGGCCATAGATAAACGGGTACATGCCTTAATTATTTCGGGGGACATATATAACAGTGCCAGTCACAATTTGACGGCTCAACTTGATTTCGTACGCCGCCTGCACACCTTGGCAGCACATGAAATTCCCGTATTTATCGCTTACGGTAATCATGACCCGGCTATATCCTGGCAAGCGGAAATTCCTTTTCCGCCGAATGTGCACGTTTTTTCGACGGATAAAGCGGAACGAATTCCTCTCGTTGTCGAAGGGGAAGAATTGGCTGCCATATACGGTCGCAGTTACGAACGTCGCGAGTTACGTGAAAATGCGTCGCGCGACATGAAGCGTCAAACGGGTGATCGTTATGCCGTCGGTGTTTTGCATACACAAGTGGACGGTACCGATTCATCGTATGCACCGTGTTCCCTTACTGATTTAAAAGAAAGCGGTATGGACTACTGGGCCTTGGGACACGTACATAAGCACGGTATTCTTTGCGAATCGCCGTACGTCGTTTACGCCGGCAATCCTCAGGGATTGGATTGTACGGAAACCGGTCCGCGCGGATGCTATTATGTAGAAGCCGGCCCCTACGGTACGACGAACGTGCAATTTGTTGATACGTCCGTCGCTCGGTGGGAAACTGTGAGTATCCCCATTGATACCTTGGAGTCGGTTTCAGCTTTGCGGGAAGCGGTTAGATTGGAAAAAGAAAAAATTCGTCGTCAGGCGGGAAAACCCGTGTTTCTGACTGTGGAATTTACCGGTGCCGGGAGTATGTATCGCGTTATTAATAACGCTGAATCGGTACAATACTGGATAAACAGCTGGCAAGAAGATGAAGAAGGTAAATATGCTTTTATTATGGTAACGTCTGTCAAGAATAAGGCCAGACCGAAGCTTAACTTAACGGAGCGAAGTCAGTTACCGGATACCGTCGGAGATTTTTTGAATATTGCCGAGCAGATAGAAGGCTTGTCGACCGCTGAAAAAGCGGAACTTTTGCGGCGTATATTAACAGATCGCCCTGAGTTTGAACGGCTCGGAGCCTATGGCAGAAACCTTACGGATGAGCGGCTGATAGCCGCTTTTGAACGGGCTAAATGGTTCGGAGTACAGCAGTTGACGGAGACAAGTAGAGGGTAAGCGAATGAAAATAATTCAAATGAATTTAGATGACTTCGGCATTTATCATAATGTCATGTGGAACCCTCCCGAAAAAGGGCTTATCGTTATGCACGGTCGTAATGAAAGCGGTAAGACGACGTTAATGAAATACGTTCGCTCCATGTTTTTCGGTTACCTGAGAGGTGAGTGGAAAGGCTATTTCGGACACATGGATATTCGCCGGGAGAACGGACGGGAATATAGGATTTATCGTAATGAAAAGGAATCTTATATAGCCGACGGAGACATGCTTATTCATGAAGAGCCGGCCCGTCTATGGTGGCATGACTTGGAACGTGTAACGTATGACAATATCTTTGCCATGGGGCTGGAAGATCTTCAAGGATTTAAGGTCCTGTCCAATGAAGCTGTGCGCAGTCGCTTTTTCAGCATTGAAAGCGGCATGAACCTGGGGGCAACGAGTCGTGATTTACAACGACGTATGAGTGATTTACTGGTTGCTTCCGTTCAAGGAAAAAAGCCGATTAATCAGCTTTTATCGCAACAGCGAGATTACGATTTGCGTATTGATCGTCTGGCTTATGATGAAGAAGAATTTGCCGCTTTGCAAAAGGAAGAGGAAAAAACACACGAAGAAGAACGGCGCATTCGCTTGGAAGCGGAAGAGATCAAGTTGCAGTTAGAACGAATTTCTATGCCTATTTCCGCATGGCAGGTATATCGTCGCGGTCGTGAAGCGTGGAATCATATGCAGGAATTGGCCGATGTATCCCAATTTCCGCCCGAAGGAGCTAAGGAATTTGCTCAAACGGAAGAGAAAATAGCCTCTTTTACGGAACAAATAGAGTCCATCCGCCGCTCGTACGGAAAAACGGATGAAGTCCCTGAAGATGCACAGTGTTGGAAGGCGGCGGCCCCTCAAATCGAAAGTCTACATGCAGAAATTGCCCAATGGAAACAGATGGCGACTAAGTTGGCTGAAAACGACGATGCCCATACGGACCGCAGTTTTGATTGCAATCGCATAGAACGTACCTTGCGGGAATGGACGGACGGGGAGGTTTCACGCCGGGTAGATTGGGAAGAGGGCTTGAAGGCCGTTATGATAGCTGAAAGGCTGGAACGAGAAACGGAGAAATGGCAGGCTGCCAAGCCGAAGGCGGTCGACGGAACGGAAGAACGGAAAATCACCGGTCCTGTCCGCACAAAAATTCAGTGGCAGGACTTGGGAAAAAATTTGGGGGCTGCGCGCGATGCCTTAGCGGAGAAACGCCGACTTGCGGAAATGCTCGAATGGATTAAGGCGACTCCGGCTCCGTCTGTCAGCGCATTGACCGGTTCCGTGATTGTCACTCTAGCGGTTACTGTTGCAGCGGTGAGCGGTGCCGTCGCGGAAGACTTATCCTATTTATATATAGTGGCTCTTGTTTTTTTCTGTATCAGTGCGGTGCTTTGGCATAAACGTCATAAAGCCGTATCCTATCGGCCTCAAAGAATTGGCGAGTTGGAAGCTCACTTGGAAGCGGCACAGAGTCGACTGCAATCCTTTGCAGAAGAATATGCGCCCCATCTCGATTCAACAGCAAGTGTTGAAGAGTGGACCGGCGCTTTGGACGGTTTACGCCGTGAATATACGGATTGGCAGACGCGCTCGACCCGTGAGTCATGGGAACGGGAACAGCAGGACATGTATTTGGCTCTGTATGATAAATGGCAAAAAGAAGGAAAAACTCGTCGGGAACAGTTGGAGGAAGCTTTATCGACGTGGCGCACATGGCAGAGTCATTCGGGATTTACACGCTTGCCGTTAAACCGATTTAACGAAGCTCATAATCTATGGGAAACATGGCATCGTTTATATGAAGAGAATCTTAAATGGGAGAGCGAACGGAGCGAGCTGGAACAGCGTGTAAGTCGTATGATCGATAGGGGCGAGCAGATCTTCAAGGAACTGTCCGTAAAAAAAGAGGTTACGCCCGATGCAGTGGAAGCAGTATATAAACAGTGGCAAGCAGTGCAAGTTCACCTTGAAGTAGCTAAAGAACAAGAGCGACTACGCCGCGAAGGGGACGCCCGTATTGCTGAATTGGAAGCGGAAAAACGACTGCGGGAAGCTCGATTACAAGAATTGTTGAAGCAGACGGAATGCCGTAGTGTGGGCGAGTTTCGTACTAAGGCCTTACAATTTGAACGGTTTTGTCAGTATAAAGAGGTTTATGAACAATCTGAATCTCATATACGATTAATTGCTAAAGATGCGAAGACTTATGCAGAATTACAGCGAGAATTGAGCATTCACGACTTGAAGGTCTGGGAAGACGAGAAGGCTCATTATGAAAGTCGCTTGGCCGAATGTGACAAAAAACTGGCAGCTGTAGCAGAAAAAAGAGGAACCGTCGTAGAGCGTTTGAGTGCCATGGCTAAGAACGAGGTATACTCAGAATTGTTACAGGAAAAGCAGTCTACCTGCGCCGAGCTCGATAAACTGATGGATGAATGGCTTACAGAGTTATATGCTCAGCATATGTTGCGTGAAGCTCAGTCATACTATGAACGTGTACGACAACCGGCAGTTATCAAAAAAGCAGGTGAGTATTTGTATTTTATGACAGGCGGTCGGTATACTTTGCAGTCTGCATCGGACGGACGGCGTCTCTTTGCCGTCGACGGTATGCAAAGACGTACGTCCGAAAAAGAGTGGAGTAGCGGATTGGGGGATCAGATTTATCTGGCCGTTCGTGTGGCCCTGGCCATGGCTTTCGCCGGACAGATAGAATCTATGCCGCTTATCTTGGATGATATCCTTGTTCGATTTGATGAAGTTCGGCAAAAAGAAGCCTTGAGATTTCTGGCCGACCTGGGAAAAACGGAGCAAGTGTTTTTGTTTACTTGTTCTGAAGAAACTCGGCGTCTGGCTGTTGAAGTTCAAAAAGAGTTGGCAGGAGAAACGGACAGCGTTCACTTATTTGAAATATCTAAGGGAACCATAGAAGCTAAGGGAGTATAAAAAAGCCTTGCTTTACAGGAATGTAAAGCAAGGCTTTTTTTCAGTCTCCGTATTTCTGATAGACTCTTTGTATGTGGTTTAACGTATATAAAATACTTTTGCCCAAGGGGAGTAATTCATAAAGACCTTTTTCATTTTTTTGAATTAAATGGCGGGTAAGAAGTGCTTTAATCTTTCTATTCAATTCTGTTTCACTAATATAAGGAATGTTTATCAAAATAACGGAAAATGAGTTTTTGCCGGAATCAATAGATGCCAGTATTTCGGGAATCCATTTTAGCCTGAGAATATCTTGTATATCTTGGAATTTTCTATTAAATTCGACCATAAGAGATTCACCGTCCTTTCATAAAACCTTATAGTTCTTTATAGTATATCATGGGTCTAACCTTTTTGTTAGTTGAAAATAAAAATCAATAAAGTTAAAATAAAGAAAATCAAATAATAGATAGGGGGAGTTTTACATGAAAAACTTAAAGACTGTAAATCAATATATTGCGAATCTTGCCGTTCTCAACATTAAGACACATAACCTTCATTTTAATGTAGTAGGATCGAGCTTTAAAAATGTTCATGAATACTTGGAAAGTATCTATAATACCTATTTCGAGTATTATGATGCCGTAGCGGAACTGGTTAAGATGCAAGGGCAAATGCCTTCCGTATCTACGGAAGAGTATATGAAGGCGGCTACAATTAAGGAAGTCCCGGCTAAGGAATATCCCGTGGCGGAAGCCTTGGACATTGTGTTGAAAGACCTGGAAGTAATGACAAAGGCGGCTTTAAAAATTCGAGAAGGCGCTGAAAAGGAAGATAACTTCCTTCTTGCCAATATGATGGAAGACCATGTGGCATATTATATGAAACAACGCTGGTTTATTTCGGCAACACTATATAAGTAATATCCTTCTGATTTTATGCAACATGCAAAAAGGGGCTCTTACGAGTCCCTTTTTGCATGTGTAAAATAAATTGCGGTTTTTGAGGGAAAATAAAATTATTGTTAAATAAAATCTTGATAATATATATGACTATAGTATACTGAAACAGTCGTGAAATGAAAGTAAGGAAGTACATTTATGGAGTAGCGAACCTTAAGGGAAATTATAATAGCTTTGGTTACTGCTTTAGGAGCAGAAATACAGCCGTTGATTCTTCAGAAAGCAGAAGGCACGTCCGGTGGATTCTTATTTTAAAAGGCATAAGGACACGACGCGAACAGACTTTTACTGCAAGCGTGTTACTTTGTGTTATTGGCGGCAGTAGTATAATCTTATTTATTGAGAATTAGGGGACGAAAGGATTTCTATATGTACAGTGAATTAAAAGGAAAAGTAGCCGTCATTACAGGCGGATCTAAGGGAATCGGAACGGCTATCGCCAAGCGTTTCGGGCAAGAAGGCATGAAGGTTGTCATTAACTATAATTCCGATGCAGCCGGTGCAGAGTTGGCTGCAGAAGCGGTTCGATGTGCCGGCGGAGAGGCGGTTACTGTCAAGGCTCATGTCGGTACGGAAGAAGGCGTGCAGTCTCTGGTCGATGCGGCTGTAGAAAACTACGGAGGTATCGACGTATGGATTAACAATGCGGGCATGGAAAACAAGGTGGCGACTCATGAAATGCCCTTAAGCGATTGGGAACGAGTTATTAACGTTAATTTAACAGGTGTATTTCTCGGTACACGTGCGGCTTTGACATATTTTATGGAGCATGATGTAAAGGGAAGTATTGTAAATATGTCATCAGTTCATGAGCAGATTCCTTGGCCGACCTTTGCACATTACTGTGCGTCCAAAGGCGGTATTAAACTCTTTACGCAAACTGTGGCCATGGAGTATGCCAAGTACGGAATTCGGGTGAATGCCGTCGGTCCCGGAGCTATTAATACGCCTATTAATGCGAAAAAATTCTCCGACCCCGTTCAGTATGAAGAAACGATGAGTATGGTTCCTATGAAGCGTATCGGTAAGCCTGAAGAAGTAGCAGCTTGTGTGGTTTGGCTTGCTTCCGATGAAGCGTCATACGTAACAGGAATCACCCTTTTTGTAGACGGCGGCATGACCTTGTATCCGGCTTTTCAAGACGGTAAGGGTTAAAACTTTGTAAAAGAGTATACGGATCGGCGATATGCTTTTGCCGTAGCCGATTTAGAAAGGCACATATATGAAAAACGTATTGGTTATTTCGGGACACACGGATTTACAGCACGATTCGTTTAACAATAAGATTATTATGGCAGATTTGGAAAAGGCTCTGCCTGAAGCTCATTTCGAGTATTTAGATGCCATGTACCCCAATTTTAAAATTGATGTAAAAAAGGAACAGGAACAATTGGTATGGGCCGATGTTATTGTCCTTCAGTTCCCCATTTTTTGGTACAGCATGCCGTCACTTTTGGCACGTTGGATGGAACAGACCTTTGAACACGGGTTTTCACACGGCTCCAAAGGAAAGGCCTTAGTGGGAAAGAAACTGCTACTCTCCTTTACTGTCGGTGCACCGGAAGATATGTATCGTGAAGGAGGTTTTCAACTCTACCCTGTGGAAATGATGACGACTCGTTTTATTCAGACGGCTCATTTGTGCAGTTTGGACTATGAAGGTGCCGTGTATACGTGCGGTCTCGGCTATGCGAACCGTGATGATGCGGAAGCTTGCAAGGCTATGGAGTCGGCAGCTCACGAACATGCACAACGCGTAATTAACCGCATTGAAGAATTGGCGAAATAGGATATCTACATGGCTAAACCCGCTTGTCCTTATGGGGACAAGCGGGTTTTATAATGCGTACTATTTTAACTTTTTAGAGAAGCTGCGGTGGCGGTGTTCTTTCTTATCGGCTTTTACGCGGAAATAGTTGTGCTTAATGGCCGTATTTTTGTCGTCCGTCGTCGTGTATACATCAAAGAGATCGAGAGATTCGATAAAGGGAACAAATTTTTTAAAGCCGAAGTTTCTTACATCAAAGTCGGAGAATTGTTTATTCAATAAATTTCCTAAAGTGCCTGAGAAAATCCAGCCGTCTTCATCGGAGTTTTCTTCCGTCAGTTTGATAAGAGCCAATTTAATAGTCGATAAATCTTTGCCTAACGTATTATCGAATGCGTCTTGCCCGTTATGACGGTATTCGGAAGAATGGGAGGTCTTTTCACGGTCATGAGGTATCGAAGTTTCGTGTTCGACCGGTTCTTCGCAAGCTTCTTCAAAGAGGACATCCAAGTATAGAAACTTGTTGCAAGCCGAAATAAATGAGCGAGGCGTTTTGCTTTCACCCATGCCTAAAACATACTTTTGTGATTCTCTTAAACGAGAAGCCAAACGAGTGAAGTCGCTATCCGATGAAACGATACAATAGGCATCCAAATCGCTTTGGTAAAGAAGATCCATTGTATCGATAATGAGTGCCGAGTCGGATGAATTTTTACGAATAGTGTTGCTGTATTGTTGAATCGGCTGGATGGCATTATCGAGAATAATATTTTTCCAAGAAGCCATTTGAGGTGTTGTCCAGTTACCGTAAATGCGTTTATAAACAATATTGCCCAAGTTGTTGGCTTCAGACAAGATGACATCGATATACTTGTTGGAAATGTTTTCGGCGTCAATAAGGACAGCCAATTTCATTTCTTGGTTCATCGTCTCCCTACTCCCCTTTGTATAGTCATTAAATGAGTTGTTGTAAGCGGTTCGTCAAGTCTGTCGGATTTTGCGCAGCCGAAAGATCCATAATCGGTTGTGCCCCCACGTACAAGAGATTGTCGCTGCCGCGGTGAACGTCGGTGGCAGTCGGTTTTTTACCGTCGTGATAGACGGCCGACAAATTGCCGGCAATGAGGTAGGCTCGTTCTTTACCGCTCATAGAGGAGATGGTTTCCGGCTGGTACCAGTCTTTTCCGTGGAGAGAAATCATTCCTGTATCGGCATTGACCTTAACGACACCGCCACTCCACTTTGTAATATCTTCATTATACACGTTACGGCGGGAAATAGTGGACGGATGGTCATTAAAGAGTTCGTTAATACCGCCCGAAGACTGGCCGGGGTTCTTGTCCAGAATTCGCTGCCATACGGCAGCACCGGCTCCGATGTTGTATCCTGCATTAACGGCGTATGTGAATGCCAAAGCATCGGCTTCTTTTTCCATCGGTTTCGTAATTAATTTAGCCGTGCCGACTTGAGATAAGATACCTGTAATGAGCTGAGTAGATGTATCACCGCCGATAGCCGCACCGGCAAGGACTAAAGGCATTTGTTTACGAATGCCTTGGATAGGGTGTCCTTTTTGGCCGTGTCCCATTTCATGAGCCAAAACAAAGGCCAGTTCGTTTTCATTGTAATTTAAAGGTTCAAAGGCCCCTATATTAACGCTTAGGTTATGGCCGATAGTACAAAAGGCGTTAAAGCTTTTGTCGTCATTAACAAAGTAATTGTACGGCTTTTTCGTAATAGACGGATCCGTTTTTGCAATGGAAGCGGATAAACGCGTCATAATACGGTCCAACATGGCGTTGGCACGAGGATCGTTGTTGACACCGTATTTTTTCTTCATTTGTTCAAAAAATTCGTTGCGGCCACCGTTATCGAGATGTTTTAATTCTTTTTCAAGGGCGAAGTATTGTATGCCCGCACCGGCGAAACTTGTCCAGTCTATAGCTTCGGCTGTTTGCAAGGTTGAAGAGGCGGGACTGAGAGACACTGCCAGAATACCGGCAAGAATATATGATTTTATAGATTTTTTCATGAATAAATCCCCTTTCGAGCGGGTAGAAAAATATTTTGCACTTACGAGTTTTATTATACCACATAACAGCCCGTAAACAGCAAAAGGAAGAGGAGGGTTATGTATTTTTAACACATTGAATACTTTCTTGCAGTAAAAATGAGACAAAGGAAAAATATAAGGTTTGTGAACAGACCTTTTTAGATTGATGAGAAAATAGGGTATTGACGTAAAGATATAAGGACGATATGATGAATGACATAATTATATACCGTCCATAAAACCGAAGAAGCGGGAGTAACGACGTTATCGTGCACTTACAACGAGCCGGAACGGTGAAAGCCGGCAGAACGCAGACCGTCAAATGGGCCGCAGAGGGTGCAAGGAAAGGAAGTAGCCGAGTATTTTGCGACGTAAGGCATACGTCAGTTGCCGGGAATATGTTAGTATTCCGTCGAGAGCAGGGAGTTTCTCCTGAACCAAGGTGGCACCGCGGAACCGTATCCGTCCTTGACATGTATTCTTGTCATGGACGGATTTTTTTGTACGCCGAATAGGAATGACAAAAGGAACACCCCGTCTGCAGGAGACATCTGCAAACGGGGTGTTTTTCAACCATATTCAATTGTCGTAAAGTCTTATCTTAGTATGTCTATAAAATATACAAGCAGATTACTTCCATTTAAACTTTCTTACACGACCTACATAAAATATCCTTTGGCATAGCACGCACAACAGGTAATCGAAGAGATACTTTTGAAATACGTATTTATTTCTTAAGAGTGTTGTGTGTAAAACGGTAAATTGTCGTCATGCTATACGTCCATCCGTAATCCTCTCTTACAGAGAAAGCTTTTCTTGCAACGTAATGCGCGACTCTGTTTCCAAGTGGAGGTGCAGTCAAGAAGTACCGCCCGAAGGAGTCGTCGATTACAGGTTCTTACTGATGGTGCGAGTCCGCCGACCGTGAGAGGAACAGCCGCTATATTGCGAAGGCTCACTGTGTTGTTCTGCGTCCAACGGAATCACCTCATCTCCTTGATTTTGACTACAGTATAACATGGGAAAGGGGCGCGTCAAGAGCGAATTCATACGGTTAATGCAAGATATGAAGACCTGAATGCATAAAAGTAAACGGGATTTAGACAATAAAATTTAAAATCATAAAGTAAATATGATAATTATTTAAATGGTTTAAAAATCAGATTATAAGTGTCGGCGTCGATGGATTAGCACTTCTCGGTGCTCCCGGGTATATAGTAGTGTAGAACGAAACAGCCTTCAGCTCATACCGATTAGTGAGTTGAAGGCTGTTTCGTCGTACCTGATCAGTCATTAATAATAAGGGCCATGAAGACGAAGTCTTCCGTTCCCTTTGTGTTGTCTACGCCGTGTTTAAAACCGTTAGGCGTAAAGGTGACTTCGCCCGGACCGATTTCCCGGATCGAACCGTTGTCGTTGTAAAGTGCATGCCCTTTGAGAACATAGTAGGTTTCGCTGTTGCCGACGTGTTCGTGGTAGCCCAAAGTGGAACCGGCAGGGATGGTTACTTCCGCATAAAGTCCGCATTTGTCGTTCAGTTCTTCCTTACCCAATAAATGCTTAATATACATAGGACCTTGACCGCCGGCGTGATTCATCTTTTCAGCCGTCCGCAAATCGGATGTTACGAAATTTTTCATATTCATAATCCTCCTTCTGAATTGAAGCTCTGTTTATTATACGGCAAAGCGGGTGGAAATAAAACAGACCTGCACGTTAAAGAGCAGGTCTGGCCTATGGAATCTAGTATTCCGTATCTTCCGTTAAAGGTGTTTTTCCGAAGCGGGTTACCAAGTCCTTCTTTTCCCAATGCCATTTGGGTGAAGCCAAACTGATGGAGTCGTCATAAGCAGGTGATTGCATATTGAGGATACCGCAAACCAGTTCGTATACGAGGTCATTAGTGAAGTACGACTGTGCATGAGATTTTAAGGTTGCCGTAATTTCCGGATTACGTTGCATGTAGTCGTCGGAAAGCCATGTAAACATGGGAATCCGCAAAACCTTAAAGCTGGCTCCGTCAGGTTGACGGGCAATGCTCGGGTCCGAACCGTGGTCGGAGAAATAGAGCATGGCATCTAAGTGCAGATTATCTCTTGCGTAGTCGAAGACTTGGGACAAGAACCAATCGGTATATAAAATGGTATTGTCGTAGTCCGCCTCTTGATTTATCTTGCCGTCATCAAATTTTTGGAACTCTGCCGGATAGCGGTTTCTATATTCTATGTGGCTGCCCATAATGTGGAGAACGACAAAGTTCTTTTCATTCGGGTTCACCTTCGTTAAGAACTGTAACAGGGCTCCGTCCAAGGTCGATTCTTTCAAGTCCTGGTCGACCCATTCCGAGACATCTGCTGTCTTGGCAATGAGTGAAATCGGTGTATCGGCTACGCCTACGGAGCCTTGATTACTAAACCAATACGTTTTATAACCGGCTTTTTTTGCCATGTCGATGATAGAAATGGATTCATTAAACTGTTTTGTATTGTAGAAATTAGACTCCGTCAAGGCATGTTCCAATACGGGAACCGTATACCATACACAGCTGTAGACATTAGTAAAGAGGGTAAAGTGCGGGTCTTCTTTTACGGCACTCAACCAAGGCGTATTGTCCGGTGCTGACGGGTTATAGGCATTCATGAGTGTTCGTGTTTCTGATTCGCCGATAACGACGATAACTGTATTGGGTCCCAGGCGAGGATTAAGTTGTACTGCCTGTAAAGCGGCATATTTATCATCATGATTTTCCGCATATAATTTAGCCCGTTCCAAATAATCGTGAGTGTCTAAAAAAGTTCGTACAGGAAAAGAATTAGGCAAGAGTTCGTCATACAATATCCAGACGGACGGAACGATGACGAGGAGGGACAATAAGGGTAAAATCTTTTTGTATACTGTCGTTTTCGGCAAAGACGGTATCATATAGTGGGTGCCGAAAAAGAATGCGATAATAAGGAATAGTAGAAACATCGTACCGATGATCATTCCCGCACCTAACGAATGCAGGTATTCCAGTGTTTCAGCCGGACCGGTTTGGAAGATAATCAAAGAACCGGATGTGGTAATACAAGACTGATACAGACTGTAGTAAGCCCATTGCATGACGTTGACGGCTACGACAAGAAGCAGCAGGACAGTCATAACTAAAGCGCTTATTACGCGCGGTAAGAATTGCTTGGCCGTCATGGATAAAAGAAAAAGTACGGCAAAAAGAAAGAGACCGTTATATATGTCGTAAATATTATTTAAGTAGACCGTGTTGCCGTTAATTAGAGTTATATAAGCCAGATACGGCCCCGTGATTATCCATGACAATCCCACGAGAGCCGGCGCGGCAAGGGTGCGAAACGACAAATTTTGCACGTATAAGGCCAAAGCAACTACGACAGCGCCGACAGCGGGAATAAGGCCTCGCAGCATAGCGTCTATATTATCCTGACCCAAACCGAGGGACACGATAAATTGCCACTGAATACATAAGGCATATAAAATGATGAAGACCCCAATGAGGGATAAGATTCGTTTCTTTGTGTATATCTTATGGGGTTCTTGAATATATTCTGAGTCTGATGATTGATGCATGTAAATAAATCCTCCTTCGGTAACACCGCATTACGCCACTTATTATACTCTAATGTATATGAATTACATAGTGTTTTGGCTTTTTTGGTGTAACGGCTCGGAAAAATGAAAAAAATGCTCAAAAGAATCGGAAGTTTATTTGAATATATAAAAGAGTATGATACACTGAGTAATAAATAATACACCGATGGGATATAAGTTCTATGCGGACGTCGTCATATAAAGGAGAGTGTATTGGAAATGAGTACTGGTGGTAAAAAAATAGCCGTTATCGGTGCCGGACCGGCAGGATATACGGCAGCGCAGGAATTGTCGAAGAACGGTTATACCGTCGATATTTATGACAAAGAGGATCGACTTGGCGGGGCTATTTACACGGGTATTCCCGAGTACCGTATGTCCAAGATCTTTTTGGACAAAGTTTTTGCGTCTATGAAAGAAGATAAAAATATTACTTTTCACTTTAATACGAAAATCGATTGTGAAAGATTTGAGGGTCTAAGGAAAAATTATGATAAAGTTCTTGTCGCCACAGGAGCTCAGATTGAAAATACATACGGCTTTGAACCCGGAAACGGGTTATATGCCGGGTTGACCCTTTTATATGACCTGAATATTCGCGGCAACCATGAGTATTATAAAAAGTATAAGAAGGCCATGGTTTGGGGCGGCGGTAATGTCGCTATGGATTGTGCTCGATCTCTTGTTCGTATTATTGATGACGTGTCGGTTGTTTACCGGCGCTCGGAAGAAGAAATTACGGCTAATAAGAGCGAAATCCGTGATGCACGTAATGAAAATGTTAAATTCAACTTCCTTTGTAATGTAAAACGCGTTCTGCGTGATGATTCAGGTGCCGTCACGGGTGCCCAATTGATCCGCCAGGAGCTGGGTGAGCCTGATTCATCGGGGAGACGGTCGCCGCAGTCCGTGCCCGGATCGGAATTTAATATTGACGCGGATATCATTGTCATGGCTATCGGGCAGAAGGTAGATTTATCAGAATTAGCCGAAGACTTAAAAATAACGGAAAATTACCGGACAACCTTGGAAAATGTCTTTATTGCCGGTGATGCCAATGTCGGACCCGCTACTATCGGTAAGGCCTTGATGGAAGGACGTGCCGTTGCGGCAGAGATGCAAAAGGCTTGATTTCTTGTAAAACGAACATATGTAAGAACTTGTTTTTTGCATATGTTCGTTTTTTTATGTAAATCTATTGCCAAGGATCAAGAAAATATGATATAATCTCACTTGTTCGAGGCGATTCAGTCGCCCGGAGAGTGTAAAACGGCCTCGTGGTGTAGCGGTTAACATGTCGCCCTGTCACGGCGAAGATCGTCGGTTCAAATCCGATCGAGGTCGCCATTTTTGCTCAGGTAGCTCAGTCGGTAGAGCAGGGGACTGAAAATCCCCGTGTCGGCGGTTCAATTCCGTCCCTGAGCACCATTAATTTCATATGCGGTCGTGGCGGAACGGCAGACGCGCTACTTTGAGGGGGTAGTGAACGTAAGTTCGTATGGGTTCAAGTCCCATCGACCGCACCATCAGTAAATAAGCGCTTCTCGAGAGATTCGGGAAGCGTTCTTTTTGTTTGACAACATTTTATGTTGAGGGGTTTGACAACATTTTGACAACACCCAAAGAAAAAGCTTTGACCACATTATGAAGATGCAGTCAAAGCTAGGTTAGAAAATATTCTGTATTTTTGCAATAACATCCGTTTCCATAGCGGGGGTTACGTGGCTATAGGTATCCATTGTCTCTTTGAAGGACGAATGGCCGAGACGCATTTGGATGACTTTGAAATTCACGCCGGCTTCAATAAGTAGTGTGGCATGAGTGTGCCTTGTCCCGTACATAGAAAAGCCTTTAACACCTATCTTTTTGGCATATTCTCTTGATACTTTGGTTAACTCGTCAGGGTTGCGAGGACCGCCATTGCGGCCGGGAAAAACCAAATCGTTGTTGATCCAGTCTAAGGTCTGGAATCGTCTGGAGTCAACCACTTTTTTATGAGTCTTTAAAACTGCCAATGTTTCACTGTCCAATGTAATGGTTCGTCTTGAAGCCTTGGTCTTTGTAGTCGGCGATATTTCGCTGTGTCCATTGATTTTAATGGCCGTCTGACTCACAGTAAGCGTGCCGGTCTTGAAGTTAACATCTTGCCAACGTAGCCCTAATAATTCTGAACGTCTTAATCCGGACGTAAAGGCAAGCTTGAAAATAGCGTAAAGTTCTTTGTTGGTGATGACTGATAGATATTCTTTTACCTGGTCTTTTGTGAGAGTAATCATTTCTCTTGTTTTACGTTTTTTAGGGCTGCTTACTTTATCCATGGGGTTTCGATATAGGATTTCATCGATTACCGCCTGGCGTAGAATTGATTTTAGCAACGTATGTGTATAGGCAATCGTCCTGGGAGACAATTCCATTTCGTCGATTAAATTTCGCAGCACAATATAGTTAATATCGACTAGTCTCATGCTACCTAGCCTAGGCAATATGTATCTATTAATTGTACCCATATATGATTGCATGGTATTGGCTGTAACTGATTTTTCCTTGATGGACACCCATATATCCACCCAATCACGGAAGAGCAGCGTGTCATCAAAATGGGCAGCCTTTTTAATTTGTGATAAATAAGCGTCGCATTTTCCTTGGGCTTCTGCCCTTGTCCGGCCATAAAAATATTTACGCTTTCCATTAACAGTAGCCGTTGCGGTATATCGGCCATCGGGTCGCTTTTTTAATGCCATAAAAAATACAGCTCCTTTCTGAAAAGGGGCTGATTATGATATACTGATAGCGTAATCAGCCCGTGAGAAGGTGGATTATATCGCCGTGGTATTGGTAGTACCCGGCACGCCCGTATTCTGTTGGTAGCAGAGTGCGGGCATTTTTTGTTTAATCATGGGTATTGCCTTTCTTTAGTGATTTATCAAAGTCAGAGAGAAATTTCTGGTGTTTGTTAAATTTAGCGTACTCCTGCAACGCCTTCTTACTGGCAGCTTGCATTGATATCTTTCCTTTATTGGTGAGTATTTTATACTCGTTGAAGCTCAAAAACTTATCAACGCTTGCGGCGAATGCCTGCATCGTAAAGGCCTCGTGGTTTTCAATAATTCTTTCTATGTAATCAAAGAAGGAAGATACTGCTCTTTCCAATTTTTTGATTTGGTCTTCGGTTAAATAGTTTTTTGCAATTAAGGCGTCCCTTTTGTATACTCGACCGTCCGGAGCCGAATCCCATGTCGTCAACCCCATGTGTTCCTTTTGGGAGTCTGCTTTCTCATGGATAATTTCAGCTGCAGTACACCCCGTAATAGCATAATGAAATTTATTTTGTACTGTAGCATAGAAGCTTCTAGTAACGGAGGAATTGGGATCGTAATCTATTGAACATTCCGCAAAGATATCTGTGATTTGCTGATATATACGACGCTCACTTGCACGAATCGCCTGAACCCGCCGAAGCAATTCCTTGAAATAATCCTGACCGAAGGGACGTCCATTTTTTAACATGTCGTCGTTTAATACAAATCCTTTAATTATATATTCTCGCAGTGTATTGGTAGCCCATATACGGAATTGAGTAGCCTCTTTTGAGTTAACTCTATATCCAACGGCAATAATTGCATCTAGATTGTAGAAAGATACATTTCGTGAGACCTCTCTATTACCTTCTTTTCGAACTATTGGAAAAATTCCAATAGTTGAATTAGGGGATAACTCCTCTGACTTGTAGATTAATTTTAAATGATAGTTAATCGTTGATACGTCCACCCTAAAAAGGTTAGCTATATCTTTTTGTGTCATCCAAAACGTCTCGTCCTTATATACTACGGATGCTTGAATATTCTCTGATGAGCTTTGATATATAATAATAGAGCCCGAAGTTGCGGCTGTTATAGGATTCAATATAAACGCTCCTTCCTATACTTCTCAGTAATAAAATTCTCTCATTTTAGAATATATAACACTGTCATTTATACTACACGACCCGGCAATAAAACTCTACGTTCTCGGCGAGACGGTTGGGGGAGCCTCGATGTGTTGCAGCACATCGAGGGATTTTTTGTTGTATGGCTTGAAAAAACATAAAGTGATGGATATAATATAGACAAGGAACTTCGTATAGGTTTTTTTATATAAAGAAACTGACCTACAGGTTCTTTGCCATTTTAGATAGTAAAGAGCTCATACAAGGTGTTTTTGCGTAAAGGCACTGAGGTATGGGCTCTTTTTCTATTTATTACCATAGATTAACCAGTCGTATATCCTGATTAATCTACGCAAATTGGTTTTTACCTCTTGCTTGGTTTCTTTTGAAAATATACTTGGATTTGATTCCAAACACAACTTTAGGTGGGAATATAAATCATCTGTATTTATTTCTGATTCACTTAAAAAACAAATGTCAAAATTCACTCTATTTAAAGCGGATAGGTCTTGGTAATCAAGGCCCGTAGTTAATTCATGTATTGAGCGAGGAATTGAGGCCTTTTTATTACGATTGTCTTTTATTGTTTTGCTTAGCAAATCGTCAAAGCAATAAACCTTAGTCTTTTCTCGGATAGCGGGGTAAGGCTTATTAGCTGCTTTTAAATATTTAAACACCGCCAATTTATTAGTCTGCTTAATTATCTTGGGATAAGCATATGTTAATATTTCGTCAGCATCGTTATGAAGCGTTTCTAAAATAATATCTTTATACAGTTCATCTGCTTCTATGCCGGCCAGGCCCTTAGGTCCAAGTTGATCTGGAGATGCTATTGCAAGCACTAACTCTTGATCTGAAACACGCTCATCATTAATTCCAGCTACATACATATTTTTTGTAGGTTGCCCATTTAACACATAATGATAAAACTCTTCCTTGAACATGCGCAGCATTTTTGCAGGCAATGCGTTTCTCACCATTGTTAGCGCCTCATATAACTCGGAATAGTCATAAAGGCTAATTTTAGTCATGGGGATTAATTGCCCGTTAATATCCATTGTGTGAGACGAGACCTTGGGTGGAGTGTGTTCTGTGGTGTGTTCAATAAAAATAAATCGATTTGACAATTTAGATGCATTTTTTGAGGACAAGCAATGAACGATAGAGGTTATGATTTTGCGTATATTAGAGTCGGTTATTGAATATCCAATAAAAATAATCGGGTTCTCTAAGAATATAGTCAATAATTTAGCTGATAAATATGCCGCTTTGGCATCAAAATCTTGATAATCTGCTGCTGTAATGACGATACTATTGGGATTAGTAACTGAACCATGAATTTTATAAATTTCAGCAATATTTTGAATAGAAGAAAATAATAGTTCTTCTTGACCAACATAACTAACATACCCAGGTGCAACATCTTCTAAAAAAGAGTCATAATTGGTAGTAATAAATCCAGCAATATTTCGCTCTGTTAACCCTTTCAAGGTTTTGATTTCTTTTTCATACTGAGTATTTATTTGTGAATGGCTAATAATGAAAGACGCAATTTCCGCCTTAAATGGTGAACAATTTTCTTTTATCACGGCCTCCATCATTTCAGGTGATAAGGTCCTGACTGATGGGGTATTGAACCATTTTTTATTGAATTCTTGCTCGACTACAGATGCGATTTGAGCGTAATCAGGACCATATGATTGAAAATATTTTGCCCAACCAACAGGATCGCCATTTGTGATTTTGTCGATAAAAATTGTTATAAGGGCCTGCCAACTAGGAAGGGAGTAATATCTCCGAGATAATCCAGCACCTACGAATAAAAACGGGGTTGTAGGCAGTGTTTTGATAAATCGATGTAGGTCACTTTCCATAAATTCCCGATACCTCCTAAAATATTTTTATATTTTAAAATTTACTTCTTAGCTCAACGACTTTCCCCAGGATCTGAACGGGAAGGGCGTTTATTTCTTCATTTGAGTAAAAGTGCGGCTCGTTATGTATGCTTGGCTCCATACTTGGCCTGCACTTCCGGAGAGAAATACATGTTATACGCCTTGTTGAAGATGTAATTGGCTATCCACCAGTTAGATTGATTTTTACTAACGTCATCTATCCTTGTATATTTAATGGGATTACTCCAAGGGGAATCTTCTTTTCTTGCTTTCATGCTAACATATCGTTTTTTAATAATCTGATTATCATAGTCATAGAGATATTGGCTCGTTATTTGAGCCCATTTTCCCATTGTAAAACTGTGAATTCGTTCATCACATTGAATAACATAATATGGTGGTGCATAGCGGATTACAGAAATGCTATCATTGTCGACAAAGACAGCTGAGTCTATATTCTTTGAGATCTGGACGTAATTAACGGCGTTAACCGCAAGGGGGCAAATGAGTACGCATAAAATAGTTAATAGCAATTTTTTCATAAAATCCTCCTGATTTTTCTTCTTACATAAACCCTGTCATTTACACCACATGATAGTAAAACTCGACGTCTTCGGCGACTTTATCGGGAATAATATTGCTCCGGCGAATCATCTCTTCGATCATACTGGCTTGCATATCTTTCCCGAAGTCATCGCCAACAATGTGACTAAGCTCATGTAGAACTTCTTTTTTTGCCTGCTCTTGAGATAGCGATTTACTAACGACGATGGAATAGCTGCCGTCGGCGTTTGCCGTTGCGGAAGCCTTGGCGTGCGGGATAGAAGTAAAAATTATATTAATCGTCATGTACTTTATTTTCTTCTTTCATTTTTAAGAATTTGATGAAATTATACGCTTCTTGCATTTGTTTCTTCGTCAAATTACGGCTACTGCTAAACAATACTCTTAACTCCGGATTCGTCCTCAGCTCTTCGGCGTATTCGGCAACTTCCGGGTCGGTGTAGTAGCCTTGTTCCGATTCTTCTTCCCACCCCATTAAGTATGCCGGGGTAACTCCAAGGGCGTCGGCAAAAAACTTGATTTTTGCCCGTGATATATCAATCTTTCCAGCTTCAATTTTATTAATCGTACTGCGAGAAGTATATCCGGTTTTCTTAGCTAATTCGTCTTGAGACATATTGTTTTCTTGTCGTAGTCGCCGAATGCGTTCATAAATAGTTTCCATATGAATATCTCCTTTTGGAGGAATTATAACAGACTGTTTCGAATTAATCAACAAAAATTTACGAAATAGGAAAATTGTGTTGACAAGATGGAATCATAAATGCTATCATGTGATTGTAGATTTTAAATCAACATTAAGAGGAGGTGCAAAGATGATAGATATAGAAAAAGCCCTTCAAGATATTGCAAATGTAATCGGAATCCTGGCAGGAGCGATTACAATCGCAAAGCTCTTAAAGGGCAAAGCCAAATAGAAAGGACGGGGCAACAAACCCCATTCTTGCCTATATCTATTATATATCATGAAAATTTTAATGGCAATGTTATTACTATTAAGCGTAGTACGAGCCTTCGTGGCTCAAGATGTACTATCTATTTTATCGACAATCGTTTTGGCGATTGCATTACTGTTATTGATAAGAAAGGACTAATATAATGAGATTCGATGATGTTATGACGATAGCCGAAGCAAGTGAACGCTTCGGTCGTGCAGCAAGTACACTTAAGCAGGCGTGCCTATCTGGTCGCCTGGTTGAAGGTGAAGAATGCCGCAAATCCGGCGGCGTATTGTTAGTAACCAAACAAGGCTTGGAACGGCTTTACGGAAAGGAACATCCGACACAGACATACTATTTCACCGAATTGCAAAACGCCGGCAGTTATAGGCAAACGGAAAAGCTCAAGGCTACAAGCCTTCGTGCTGCAAAGCGTGAAGCAAGTATGCGGCAGGCATTTTACGGCACTGTCCTTGAAATCGGTTGCGAGGTAAACGAAGACGGGTTCATTTTAAATCCCGTCGCTAGAAAAGAAGTGGGTAAGCATTGGGAAGATATTGAAGTCAAGTAAACCGCAAGTGACTTATTAAAAATACCATTATTAAACACATAAAAATTCACTTAGTGCTGCTGCTATGTTTGACAACATTTTGACAATATTGTTGTCAAAAATATAGTAAGTTATATGGAAATATAAAGAGTGAAAATGGCTTGATAGTGCAAATATCGAGTTATATAGCTACTCTTGAAAACGTGTTTAACGGACGCGCTACTTTGAGGGGGTAGTGAACGTAAGTTCGTATGGGTTCAAGTCCCATCGACCGCACCATAAGTAAATAAGCGCTTCTCGAGAGATTCGGGAAGCGTTCTTTTTTGTGTGCTGTAATAAAACGGGAGTTACGGGATATTTCATGTCGGTTTTAACAGTGATGCATCCGGAAGAATAAAAATGAGTAGAAAATATACTTACTTAATGTATAAGGAAATAGAATAAACATTGATTACTAAATAATAATATAATAAAATTATAACCAAATTAACATATAAATACAACACATTTACAACTGTACTAACAATGGAGGTTGTGAGAAAAAGATGATAAGAAAGAATACTTTATTAGCCGTAAGTATCTTGTGCGCAGTAAACGGATGGGGTATGGCGGCTAATAGCCTGAATATAGGTGAAAATAGTGTAGTAACCGGGGATAATTCCGTAGTCGGAGGAAAAAACTCCAGTGTTAACGGGAATAATTCTATTGCTTTCGGAGAAGGAGCTAAAGCTACGGAATCCAGTGTCTTTGCAATCGGAAAGAGAGCGGAAGTTTTAAAAGAAAACAGTCTTGCTATAGGTAATAATACAAAGGCGACTGAAATTATGACTACGGCTGTAGGGTATGGTTCCAGGGCTAAAGATAAGTATGCTACGGCTGTGGGATATCAGAATACGGCTACCGGTAACCAGTCATCTGTCTTCGGGTCCGACTCCGAAGCTTCGGGGACCAACTCTCTGGCAGTAGGCAGCTATGTGGAGAGCAAAGGTGACTATAGCGTCGGCATGGGCTTTAAGGCGAAAACCGACAGTGAGGGAGCTGTCGCTATCGGTAATCAGGCAACGAGTTCCGGGGAAAACGGATTAGCATTGGGAACCATTGCCAAGGCAACTCAAAAGGACTCGGTGGCACTGGGCCATTCAGCACAAGCAACGGAGATCAACAGCGTTGCATTAGGCTCCAGTTCCACGACGGATCAGGCCGTATCCACCGCCGTCATGACGATTAACGGTACGAATTATAATCTGGCCGGCAGTACGGCCGACAGTACTGTATCTATCGGTACAGTGAGACAGAATGCACAAGGCGATATTTTTGAAATTAAGCGAACTATTACTAATGTAGCCGCCGGTCGAGTGTCCGATACGTCGACAGATGCGGTTAACGGTAGCCAATTACATGCTGTGACGCAGGCTATTGAAACCAATGCCGGCAATATACGTCTTTTAGACAACAGAATTAATAATATATCCAATATAGCAGCTACACAAGCTAATAACTATACAGACTCGCAAGTAGGGAAAGTAGGAGCCAGGTCAGCCGCTTTGGCAGGACTGCATCCGCTTGAATTTAATAAGGATGACAAGGCCAGCTATGCTGTTTCGATGGGCAATTATAAAGGAAAAAGTGCCGTGGCTTTGGGGGCTTTTTACCGCCCCAATGAACGGACTATGGTCGGATTCGGGACGACAGTGGGAGATGATACGCAATATACTTTAAATGTATCCTTTAAAACCGGTAAAGGGAATGACTATGTTGCGGAAGGCAAGTCGAAGGATGCCAGAATTACCCGTTTAGAACTGCTGGTACAGCAATTGTTACAAGAGGTTCAGGAATTGAAAGCAAGTCGATAATAAATAATAAAGGACACGCTTTAGAATGAGAAGATTCTAAAGCGTGTCCTTTCGTGCTTATATTTTTACTTGGCTGAAAACCTTGCCGATAGGTTTGCGAATGACCAGATCGGCTTGAGTGTCTATCCCTGTCTCACCTTTATTGATCAGGACCAGCTTATGGCCTTTGTAATAGTGAATAAGACCGGCTGCCGGATATACGACAAGCGACGTGCCGCCGATGATGAGCATGTCCGCTTTTTGGATATACCGTATCGTTTCCGTAATAACCTCGTCATCTAATGATTCTTCATATAGGACTACATCAGGTTTTATGGGGCCGCCACAGGAATTGCAACGAGGTATGCCAGCGGCTTTTTTCATATATTCCGCATCGAAGAAGGCCCCGCAACGTTCGCACCGGTTACGGTGCACGCTGCCGTGGAGTTCTAACACATTGTGACTGCCTGCTTTTTGGTGTAGTCCGTCAATATTTTGCGTAATGACGGCTTTGACTTTTCCGGCCCGTTCCCATTCAGCCAATTTTAAGTGGGCTGTATTGGGTTTTGCATTAAGACAGAGCATTTTGTCGTGATAAAAACGATAAAACTCTTCCTTGTTATTTTCATAGAAAGTGTGGCTCAAAATTGTTTCGGGAGGGAAGTCATAGGTCTGATTATACAGGCCGTCTACACTGCGAAAATCGGGTATGCCGCTTTCTGTCGAAACACCGGCTCCGCCGAAAAAAACGATATTGTCGGAATTCTTTACCATTTGAACGAATTGATCGATTTCAGACATACGAACCTCCTTATAAGGCGAAGATTTTGTTTAATAACGAAAGGCCGCTTTTTGTTTTGAATATGCTGTCGCGAAAATGTCGAATGGCATCCGCTTTTAATGCGTCTTCATAGGCATTGACAATGAAGTCGGCTTCCAAGAGGATTTGCCAGTCGGAACCGTCTATACCGCTATAAGTGTGGTGGTGAGCAATGAGAAAACATACTCTGTCTATGAGTTCTTTATCTGTCGTTAAATGGTTTAAAATTTCTCGTGCCGGTGCAGGACCTTCTATTTCCTGATATTTTCCCGAGCAGTTTCCGTACTTTTCTTCGGCGGCATGAATTCCTATATCATGCAAGACTGCCGCTGTGCAAAGAATTTCCAGCGTGCGAGGGTCAAGCCCCTCCATACGGCCGATGAGCTCGGCAAAGGAATGAACTTTAATAAAGTGTTGAATGCGTTTAGCATCGCCTTTGTCGTAAGTAATGGCGGCTACCGTAAGTTTACTTATATCCATGTCAGGTACCTCAAAATCATACTTATTAATATATTTTCATTATACTAGGTCGTACAGACTTTTGCTATAAACAGAATATCTTTATAAATACGAATGACACGAGGCGATGCGCGCGATTCGGAAATAATGATTCGCAATATGAAAAGAAAGGAAATGACCGTAAAACAGAAATAAATAAGGAAAAGTAAGGGAAAAATAAAGAAAATACGAAAAATAACAAAGCTATAAACAAAAGCGATAGTTTCGATTTGTAACATATTAAAAAAGAAAGGGGAAAATTGCTTAATAAGGTGAATATTTATTGACAAAAACAACGGCACATCTTATGATTTCTATATGTGAAAATGAATTTTAACAAAAGGGGAGAGCTTTTATGGCTGCACTTATTTTAAATGAGTTGGATTATTTGGACAGTGTCCTCTATTATCCCGTCTTGGTCGTCGTACTGGTTGTAGCGGGACTTTATTTTTCTTGGCGAACCAGACTGGTACAGCTGCGGATGTGTGCCGAAAGTATTCGTGTCGTTTTGGAAAAACCGCAAGGGGCTGAATCTGTATCGTCTTTTCAGGCTCTTATGGTATCTACGGCGTCGCGTGTCGGTACGGGGAATATTATCGGTATTTCTACGGCTATTTGTCTCGGCGGTCCGGGAAGCGTTTTTTGGATGTGGCTGGTGGCTATTATCGGCGGGGCCAGTGCCTTTATTGAAAGTACATTGGCTCAGATTTATAAACGGCGTGATTCCCAAGGCGGTAGTTACGGCGGTCCGGCTTACTATATTGAAACAGCCTTGCACAGTCGTTTTGTCGGTGCTGTTTTTGCCCTCTTTTTGATTTTGACCTATGCCGGCGGCTTTAATCTCCTGGCTTCTTATAACTTACAATCAACTTTTGCCGTATACAGTTTTTATGATAAAGCGACGACACCTTGGATTTTAGGAGCCATCTTTGCTGTTTTGGTAGGGTATTGTATTCTCGGGGGCGGCAAGCGTATTGTTCGCACGACTTCTTGGATTGTTCCTATCATGGGCGGCATTTATGTAGTTGCGGCTTTATATATTATTTTGACCCATATTACGTATATCCCCGATGTGTTTGCACTTATCTTTGCTAATGCATTTGACTTTCAGGCTATTTTCGGCGGTATTGCCGGCTCTTGCCTCATGTACGGCGTAAAGCGCGGCCTCTACTCGAATGAAGCCGGTATCGGTTCGGCACCGAATGCGGCCGCTACAGCCGATGTCAGCCATCCCGTAAAACAAGGGCTTGTACAGATGCTTTCCGTATACTTGGATACCTTGGTAGTCTGCACGGCTACGGCAATGATGTGCCTTTGTTCGGGGGTACCCATTACCAAAGAGGCTGCCGGAGCTACTTATGTACAGCAGGCTTTGACGGCGGATCTCGGGTCTTTCGGTCCTATTCTGATTACCGTTTGCATGGTCCTTTTCGCCTTCTCCACACTGATCGGTAACCTCTTTTATGTAGATAATTGCTTGACCTTCCTTCACGGTAAGGTGCCCAGCAAATCTTTTATGGTTGCGTATCGCATCATTGCGGCTCTGATTATCTTTGTCGGTGCCGGTATGTCCATGGCTGCGGCTTGGGACGTAGCGGATATCTTTATGGCCTTCATGTGCCTTATCAATATCCCGGCATGTGCTATTTTGGGTACTACGGCCGTTAAAGCTATGAAAGACTATGAACGCCAGAAAAAAGAAGGAAAGAATCCTGTATTCTTGGCGAAAAATATCGGCTTGGATGAAACGAATCTCGATTTTTGGAAATAAGCCGAGTTGTAAACGGGGGCCTCTTTTGAGAGGCTCCCGTTTTTGTGTGTAAAAAATAAAACAGTAGCGTGATTAAAAGAGTCTTTTCTTGACAAAAAAAAGAATATCAGTACAATAGGTCTATATACATAATGTATAAGAAAAAACTATGAAGAAGACGGTCGGGGAATATTCAGTCTTAAGCGAGTCGGTGACGGTGGGAGACCGACAGAAGGAACCCTTGGCGAATCACTTCGGAGTTGCAGCCGCGAACCGGTTGCCGGCTTACCGCCGTTAACGGGTCAAAAGTGGCTGTACGCAGTTATTAGGGTGGTACCGCGGTGATTAAACATCTTCGTCCCTTAGGGATGAAGGTGTTATTTTTTTTAAGGAGGAAATCATAATGGATTATGGTAAAACCTTGCATCTTCCGGAAACGGAATTTCCGATGCGCGGCAATTTGCCGAAAAGAGAACCTGAATTATTGGCTTTTTGGAAAGATAACGATATCTATCACAAACGCCTCAAAAAAAGAGAAGGGGCGAAAAAATTTATTCTCCATGACGGACCTCCTTATGCGAACGGAAAATTACATATCGGTCATGCCTTAAACAAGGTATTGAAAGATATTATTTTAAAATACAAGACTCAGCAGGGCTTTTATACTAAGTACGTACCCGGGTGGGATACGCACGGGTTACCGATTGAACATGCCGTTATTAAAGAAACGGGGCTCAATCGTCATGAAATGAGTCCCCTCGACTTGCGCAAACGTTGTCATGATTATGCGTTGGCACGCGTCGATGAACAGCGGGCGGACTTTATTCGATTCGGGGTTCTCGGGGAATGGGACGATCCGTATCTGACTTTGGCTAAGCACGTAGAAGTAGCCCAAATCGGCGTCTTCGGTACAATGGCTAAAAAAGGTTATATTTACAAGGGCTTGAAGGCCGTATACTGGTGCCCTCATTGTGAAACCGCCTTAGCTGAAGCGGAAATTGAATATAAAGAAATTAAGTCCAACTCTATCTTCGTACGCTTTAAGGCTGAAGACTTAGGTTGCCATGCTCCGCAGGGATTCGATAAGGGCCATACATATGCACTTATTTGGACGACGACGCCTTGGACCATTCCGGCCAATAAGGCAATCGCTGCTAACAGTGACATTGAATATGTATGGGTAAAGGTCGGCGATGATGCTCTCTTGTTGGCCAAGGAACTCGTTGAATCTTCCATGGAAGCCGCCAAGGTTACGGAATATGAAGTGTTGCCCGGCGTCATGAAGGGAAAGGATATTGAAGGGTTGCGTTTTGTACATCCCATGTACGAAGATCGTAAAGTCCCCGTTATCCTCGGCGACCATGTAACATTGGAAGCCGGCACGGGCTTAGTTCATACGGCTCCTGACCATGGTGTAGAAGACTTTGAAGTTTGCAAAAAATATCCCGACTGGCATTTGGAACCCATCGGTACCGTAGGCCCTGACGGAAAGTATACATCGGCCGTTCCCGGCTATGAAGGAAAGTTCGCCCTTGATATGAATGTAGAGATGATTAAAGCGTTGGCTGCTTCCGGGGCCCTCTTTGCTAAGGGATCATTGCGTCACCAGTATGCACATTGCTGGCGGTGTAAGAATCCCATCATTTATCGTGCTACGGAACAATGGTTTTCATCTGTTGACGGGTATCGTAAAAAGGCTTTAGAAGCCATTGATCAGGTACAGTGGATTCCTTCATGGGGACATGACCGTATTTATAATATGATTCGTGACCGCGGCGACTGGTGCATTTCTCGTCAACGTGTTTGGGGGGTACCTATTCCTATTTTCTACTGCCGCGAACATAACCATGCCGTTATTACGGATGAAACCATCGCTCACTTACAGGAAATCTTTGCTAAAGAAGGGTCCGATGCGTGGTGGGCTCATACGGAAAAGGAATTACTTCCTGAAGGCTTTAAATGCCCTGAATGCGGTTGTACGGAATTCCGTAAAGAATCGGATATTATGGACGTCTGGTTTGACAGCGGTTGCACGCATCAAGGCGTATTGTGCCATGATCCCGAATTGGCATATCCTGCCGACATGTACTTGGAAGGCTCCGACCAACATCGCGGTTGGTTTAACTCGTCTTTGCTCACATCGGTAGCAGCTAACGGCATCGCTCCGTATAAGGCCGTTTTGACGCACGGCTTTACCGTTGACGGTGAAGGTCGTAAGATGAGTAAATCCGTGGGCAATACCGTAGCGCCTCAGGAAGTTATTGACCAGTACGGTGCTGATGTTATGCGCCTTTGGGTATCGTCTGCCGACTATCAGGGCGATGTAAGACTCTCGCCGAAAATTTTGAAACAGCTTAGTGATGTATATCGTAAAATTCGTAATACATTCCGCTTCCTTCTCGGTAATATTAATGATTTTAATCCTGAAACGGATGCCGTTTCTTATAAGGATATGTCGGAAATCGACAAATGGGCTCTTCTTAGATTGGAACAGGTTCTGGAAACTGTTACGGAAGCTTATGAAAACTACCAGTTCCATGTTATGTATCATACCATTCACAACTTCTGCACCGTCGATCTCAGCTCTATCTACTTAGATGTAACGAAGGATCGTATGTATACGGAAAAAACGGATGCTCGTGAACGTCGTAGCGCCCAAACGGCTATGTATATCATCCTCGATACGTTGGTTAAAATCGTATCACCCGTACTTTCTTTTACAGCTGAAGAAGTATGGAAATATATGCCTGCCGTTTCAGGTAAGGAAGAAAGCGTGCTCCTTACGGACTGGCCCGAATATCATAAGGAATACCTTGATACGGACTTGGCGGCTCGTTGGACCAAGCTTTTGAGCTATCGCTCAGATTTGACCCGTATTTTGGAAGGGGCTCGTCAGGATCGTACTATCGGCCACTCTTTAGATGCGGCCGTTACGATTTATGCGACCGGAGATTCATATACTTTCTTGAAAGAATGGGAAGATAAATTGGCAACCTTGCTGATTGTCAGTGAAGCCACACTGGTTGAAGGTGCAGACCCTGTCGATGCCGTTGCCGGTGAAGAACACGGTGATATGAAAGCTGTAGTTGCAGCCTCGGCATATGAAAAGTGCGAACGTTGTTGGAAACATGATAAGACGGTCGGTACGGACGCAGATCATAAGACCTTGTGCCACCGTTGCGTTTCATCTTTGGAATAAAAACCGGACTTACATGAACAATCAGGCCTTGAATTTCAAGGCCTGATTTTTGTATTGGCAGAGACTTTAAATTAAACCACGGCTTTGTAAATAGTGTTTGGCTACATACTGAGCGCTCTTGCCGTTGACACGTACATCGTAGTTCATGGTACGCATTTCGTCTTCCGTTATTTTGCCGCCTAAGGCATTTAAAATCTCCTTTAATTCCGGGTGGTCTATTAAGACCGACTCGCGAATAAGGGGGGCTCCCCGATAGGACGGGAAGAGGTGTTTGTCGTCTTGCAAGACGACGAGATCATATTGCACGAGTTCACTGTCAGTAGAATATGCATCCGTAATCGTAATGGCACCGTTCTTAAGGGCTTCGTAACGAAGGGCCGGCTCCATTGTCTTTACGTGTAAGTTCAGGCCGTAGAGGGACTGAAGACCGCGGTAACCGTCTTCCCGATCGGCAAATTCCAGGGTGAAGCCCGCCACGGCATAGTCGGAAACTCGAACCAAGTCGGAAATCGTTTTTAAGGAATGAGTTTCGGCAAAAGCTGAGGGAACGGCAACGGCGTATGTATTTTCATAGGCCATAGGCTCTAAATAGACAAGATGATCTTGTTTATAAATAAGGTCTCGTCCTTGTTTATATACTGTTTCGGCGTTTGTAGACGGAGTCGGTTTTTCCTTCAACAAGGTGGTTGTTACAGTTCCCGTAAATTCGGGATATATATCGATATCGCCGCTTTTTATGGCTTCGTAAAGAAAGGCCGTTTTGCCGAAATTCGGTTTTAATTCCACCTTTAGATCGCTATGAGCCTCAATAAGCTCCTTATACATGTTAATCAGTATATCCGGTTCAGTGCCGAGCTTTCCGGCAATAATCACTTTATTATGAGGCATATTCGGCTGAACGAAGGCAGCCGTTGTACCGATAGCTATGATCAGGAAAGAGACAGTTATAAAGCGGAGTGAACGCCTTTCTGCCAAGCGTAAGAAACTGCTGAAAGCAATGGCTAACAGTGCTGATGCGAAAGCGCCGATTATAATGAGGGAACTATCATGGCGATCAATGCCGAGAAGAATGAAGGAACCGAGTCCGCCGGCGCCGATAAGGGCGGCTAAGGTAGCTGTACCGATAATCATAACGGCGGCTGTACGCACACCGGACATAATGATGGGCATGGCTAAGGGAATTTCATAAGTTTTTAATTTTACGAAACGGTTCATGCCCAAGGCTTCACCGGCTTCTTGAAGGGACGGATCGATTTCGTTGATACCCGTAACAGTATTTTGTAAGATAGGGAAAAGAGCATAAATGACGAGGGCTACCAAGGCCGGAATGGGGCCGATGCCGAAGAGGGGAATCATAAGGCCTAAAATAGCCAATGAAGGCAAGGTCTGCATAATTCCTGTTAGTTGCGTTATTACAGCGGCCATTCGGGGCTTACGACTGATGAACAGTCCCAAAGGAAAGGCAATGAGTATGGCCAGGCACAAGGAACTGACAGACAGTTCCAAATGCTGGATGAGCGCTGTAAAGAGGTCATGTTGCCGGTCTATAAAGACGGCTATAAGATTATTCATCAATATCACCGCCCATCTCGAATAAGCGTCTTACAAACTCGTTTTTCGGATGACGGTGAATCTTTTCCGCCGTATCAATCTGAATTATCTGCCCCTTATCCATAATACAAAGACGAGTACCCAAATAGGAGGCTTCAACCATATCATGAGTCACGAAGACGACGGTTAGGTTAAATTCTTGATGAATTTTTTTGATAAGACCCTGTAATTGCTTACGAGAGAGGGGGTCTAGGGCACTGAAAGGCTCATCCATGAGTAAAACCTTCGGACGACCGATGAGGGAACGGATGATACCGACACGTTGTTGTTGTCCTCCTGACAATTCGTGGGGATAGCGGTGCATGAATTCGTGAGGATCCAGGCCCGTCTTTTCAAGCCATAGATGGCTACGCCGCCGAATTTCATTTTTATCGATATGCTTCATTGACGGGACGAGGGCTATATTCTCACCGACTGTTAGGTTCGGGAAGAGCGCAATTTGTTGTAGTACATAGCCGGTATCAAGTCGCAGTGACCGTAAATTCAGATCGTGAAGGGGATTGCCGTTGCGGAGAATAGTTCCGCTTGTCGGTTCTATAAGACGGTTTAATAACTTCAGTAACGTTGTTTTACCGCTTCCGCTGGCACCGACGAGAACAAAAAACTCCCCGTCATTTACTGTTAAGGTTGTTTCGTGAAGAACCGTGGTTTGACCGTATTGTTTAGTTATCTTTTTCAGTTCGAACATGGCTAAATCCTTTTTTTATCAGTCAAGGGCAGTAGATAGCATTCCGGTGCAAGTCTTACTTTCAGAGCGAATAAATCAGTCTGTGTTTGTTGCTTTTGAGGTACTATAACAGCTGTGAGTATAACTGTCAAAGTATTAGATATAAAAAATGCAGGTGTACGTATGTACACCTGCATTTAAATCTTTGGAACTATCCTTCGGCAATACAATCATTCAAGTCGGCGATTAAAGCATCTACGTCGATGCCGTGAGCTCCAGCCCCTTCACCGATTGTTTCAAAATGAGATGCCATACAACCGACGCAACCCAGACCGTAGTCTTGGAAAATTTCAATGATTTGCGGATATTTCTGAACTGCTTCAATAATGTTCGTATCTCTGGTAATGGCCATATGAAAAGCCTCCTTATATTTATACTGGATAAGTAGTTTTTACGATTTTTATTATAGCATACTTTGGTGATTTGGCTATAAAAATCTAAAAAAGAGGTAAAACTTGCGACTTCGCGGGACACGTGATAAAATGCCATAAAGTCATCAAGCTGTCGATACCGATGTTTTTGTGTAATTAGAAGGTGGAGGCGGGCACAGACATGAAAAGACTATTCATAAGTATGGGCTTATTTTTGTGGCTGGCTATAGGCGGAATTGTGATTGTCGGAGCGGAATCATATCCCGTATATTTGAACGGGGACAGGAACTATATTCTCTGTGACGCCTATAAGGAAACAGCCTGGTATTTGGATCGCAGTTCATTAAACGTACAAAAATATGATCCTCCGCAATATATTATTGCCGTTAATGTTGTCACCGTGCCTGATGCGGATCGAGGGGGGACGGATATTAACGGAGTCAGGACTTTTCGCTTCTTTTATAATTACGAATTAAAGCGAATGTATGTGGATCTCAGTTTGACAGATGCTTGGCGGTATCTCGATCCTAACGGCGATTGGGCGGCGACGGATATATCCTTGCCCGTAGGAGAATTATCTTTTGCCTTGGCTTACAATATGAAATTTTACGATTCTTATGATGACGCTTTTTACGGTCGCATATAAAGAGACGCTTCACTTGAAGCGTCTCTTTATATTTTTGACAAGAATGATAAGAAGTATCGTCATAGTGCGGAATGATAAGAAAATGAGATTGCCTAATTTATATATATATGATAATATCCAAGCGTAATACATAAGCTTGTTTGATAGGTTTTTGTCATTTTTACCATTTATCTGGCGGGGCATATTCCACGGCAAAAACTTATGAAACGGAAAATGGAGGGACAATTATGTCAGCGCAAGTAAATGCGGAACTGGTTAAACAGTTCAACCGATTCAAATTTCAGTCCTTGTGCGGTATTTTTATCGGTTATGCAGCGTACTATATTGTACGTAACAATTTTATTTTTTCTACGCCTTATCTGATGGGTGAACTCGGATTAAGTAAGAGTGAAATCGGTTTACTTACCAGTTGTATGCTCATCACGTACGGTCTCAGCAAGGGTTTTATGAGTATGCTTGCCGATAAGTCGAATCCGAAATATTTCATGGCACTGGGTCTTATTCTTTGTATTCTTGTTAATATTGCCATGGGATTCACGACCAGTTTCTATCTTTTCGTACTTCTAGTCGTCAGTCTCGGTCTTTTCCAAGGTATGGGGGTCGGGCCTTCTATTATTACGGTAGGTCATTGGTTTCCCCGGTCCGAACGGGGGCGTGCCAGCACGACGTGGAATGTATCTCATAACCTGGGAGGCGGTCTCGTTTCACCCTTAGTAGGTGCGGCTCTCAGCTATATCGGTACGGAACATTGGCGAATTGCCGCTTATCTCGTGCCGGCAATGGCTGCTTTGGTGTGCGTCCTTTTAGTTCTTTATTTGGTTAAGAAACGCCCTGTAGAAGAAGGGTTCCCGCCTGTTGAAGAAGTCTTTCATGAAGAATCGGTCAATACGAAGGTCATGAAGAATTCGGACGAAAAGCCGAAAGATATGTCGGCCTTTAAAATCTTCTATGAATATGTCTTTAAAAATGCCAATTCCTGGTATTTGGTACTTATCGATATTTTCACGTATATGGTTCGTTTCGGAATGATTACGTGGATTCCGTTGTACTTATTGACCGAAAAAGGATTGACTCGCGGAGAAATGGGCTTTGCTTTCATGCTCTTTGAATGGGCAGCCATTCCGTCTACTTTGTTAGCCGGCTGGCTCGTCGATAAGTATTTTAAAGGGCGTGTCATGATGCTGCCTATTTATTGCCTCGTTGTTATTTTTGCCTGCGTGTTCGGCTATATGTCGTCTACATCTATTGCGGCTATTACGGTCTTTGCTACTATTACGGGATGCCTTATTTATGTGCCTCAATCTATGGTTGCCGTTCAGGCCATGGAAGTTATTCCCAGCTTTGCACTCGGTTCGGCTGTCGGCTTACGAGGTTTTATGAGTTATATTGTCGGTAGCTCCATGGGAACGACTCTTTTCGGTTTTGTCGTCGACCATTGGGGTTGGAACAGCGGGTTCTACCTGATTATGGTAGGCGTTGTTGTTTGCCTCTTTTCCTGCTACCTTTCTAATCGAGGGGTGCAGAAGATTTATCGCAAAGACGCTTAAGAGAGTAACCGTAAAAGCTCTGTTTCCTTATGGAAACAGAGCTTTTTTGTAAAATTCGGGCCATTGTGTTTCAGAAAAAAATAAGTTTATGTATAATAAAAGGGAAGTTTATAGATAAATCTTTTCAGTAAGGATGCTGCTCTATGTTACTTGCTTATAAAAAACGTCGTGAACGATATGCCGTAGCTGTTACCGTAACTGCTTGGGTAGGGTGTGTTTCCTATGTTGTATTTTTGTTGTTAGCCTCTCTTTTATATGAGCTGCACGGGGAAGAGTTGCCTATGCCGTATCTGCCCTTTGTGACCGCCGGCACACTGGCATTGGCGATTTTTTGCTTCTTTTTGTATTTTCGTTGTAATCGTATTAAAGCACGGGGTGAACGGCGCTTCCATGAAGGCGAGGCACGGCTCTTGCGAAAGTGGTCGGCATGTACGCCTTACATGGCAACCTTACCTAAAATCATACAGGTGCAGGTGTTGCACGAAGTGGTTGGGCAGGTTCGCCTCGTCGGAATTCTTGCCATTTTAACTCCCGGAGTGTACTTTCTATTCGGCAATATAACAACCAACCGTTTTATTTTCAAAACGTACTTACCCTTCGTTACGCAACTTTTGCATACGCCTGAAGGGAAGGGAACTTGGTTGGAGCCGATGGTCGCCGTCATGCCTTTCGTAGTTCTTGCTTACGTGCTTTTGCATCTTGTTGAGGTGTGCTTCGTGCCGTTATTTATTAAGCACTCGACACGATATCATTTAAAGCGTCACGGAGAATAAGGGCTGTGTAAAAAAACTCACGAGAAGTTTTTTCTCGTGAGTTTTTTGTATATAATGCGGGAATATAAGAACTTATGAACCCATATCCTTGCAGACGAGCATAAAGGACTGGTTTTCCGTAATACCGTCCAGAAGCCATGTGTCCTCTTCTTTTATACGGGCAACGAGGCGTGTTTTCGAATCTGCCGGCAAATCTGTCGTAATGACTTGTATTTCACCGTTATAACGACCGTAAGCGCCGGTGTCGACAGTAATATCACCGCGACGCCGTACCGTTGTGTCGGAATTTATAGGGACGGATATGTCTTTAAATACATTCGTACGAATACGGTTGACACGAATGACGTTGCAGGCCCGGTCAGGGCGGGACAGGAAGGGAATGTTGACGATTTTTTCCACTAAGGACTTGTCTCCTTGTGGAACAATGGGGAGCCTAATGCAGTCCGTCGATTCATAAGCGCCGCTCTTAAGGTCCTGAATGTCTTTTTGAGTAGCACGAGAGTCGCCGATGAATACTTCGTCAGTGCCTAAGAGACGTAAGAGACGAGTAGCTTTATAAATATCCGTATTACGCGTAGTTTCTAATGTAGGTAGGCCGCAATGCAAGGGGCCGCGTCCATGATTTGCGGCGGCAACAAAGGCGCCTGTTGTTATACGATAGTGGTGAAATAATTCATTTTTATGATATAAGTCACGAGGACCGAGGCCGGTATAAGGTCTCGGGTAGAAGTTGTGTAGACCTGTAATGCGCGAAAAATCACAGCCGGCACTGCAGAGGGCATCCAAATCGTTGTATGACAAGGTAGAAGCGTTTAAGGCCAGGTCGGAGTCATAAGACAGGTCGGCAACTTCATGGGGCAAAAAGCCGTCGTCGAGGCGAAGGATGCTAATACCCGCTTTATGAAAACAACTTGCTTTCTTTCCGAATAATTTTTTCGTTTCAGGAGTCATATCGGCGATAACGTTTATGTGATTTTTTCGACTTAGGGATAAGACGTACTCCAGATCTTCGGAGAAGGTTGTTTGATCTGCCTCGGGGATATGGAGTGATAAAAAAAGGTACTTTAAATTCTCTTTTATAGCAAGGGCCACTGATTCTTCTAATGATTCGCGGCTGTCCAGGCCGGGATATACGGAAACTCCGATAGTCATACTAGCCCTCCTCATGAGATTCTTGCGGATCTGTGAAGCCTATTATATACGTTAAAAAAAATCCGACTATGTAGGCTGTAATCAGTCCGAATAAATAGTACAGCGGTCTTGTCGTAGCGGCGGCTAGCGGTAGACCGGAGATGCCGAAGGCCGAAGCTCCGATGCCGAAGAAGGCGATAACGGCACCGCCACAGGCTCCACCCAGACAAGCACAGATGAACGGTTTTCCCAAAGGTAGGGTTACTCCGTAAATCAGCGGTTCGCCGATACCGAGGACACCTACGGGCAAGGCGGAAGCAATCGTCTTTTTTAAATGATTATTCTTCGTTTTTGTGTAAACGGCAATGGATGCACCTACTTGTCCGGCACCGGCCATGGCGAGAATGGGTAAGAGAACCGTAACGCCATAGCGAGACAATAATTCGGCGTGGATGGGAGTCAGGCCTTGATGAACGCCCAAGAGGACGAGGGGTAAAAAAGTACCGGCTAAGATGAAGCCCGTTAAAGCGCCCCCCTTATCTACAGCCGTTGTTGCTAAAATCCCTATGGTTTCGGAAATAAAACCGCCCACAGGTTGACAAATAAGAATAGCCAAGGTGGAAGCTATAAAGAAGGTTACCAGAGGGGTTAAAAAGAGGTCAAACATGTCAGGAATCAAATGATGTAACTTTTTTTCCGTCTTGGCGGCTATAAAGCAGATTAAGATGACGGCAATAATACCGCCACGGCCGGGAGTCAGGGGTGTATCGAAAAGCATAATATTAGACAGGGACGGATGCATCATAAAGGCCGCCAGGATACCGCCGATTATCGGGGTGCCTTCAAACTCCTTGGAGGCCGACAGGCCTACGAAGATATTTAATCCCCAAAAGGCTGTATTACCGGCGACGGAGGCCAGTTGGAACCAGGCCGTAACGGCCAGATTCGGGTCAACCTTGGCTATGCCGTTCAAAATACCTGTCAATAAACCGCAAGCAATAAAGGCGGGGATGAGGGGGGTGAAAATGCGGGAAATTTTTCGCAAACCTTCTTTAAAAGGAGTCGTATTTTTTCGGCGAATTCGCGCATGTAAATCGTCCCCGCTCGTAATTTGGTAAGGCGACGAAGAAAGCTTCGTTTCTTCATTTTTTATAATTTCTTCAAGGGCCTCCGTTACCTTGGCAGCTTTGCCGGGACCTAGGATAACTTGCCATTCCGCACCGGAAATGTGGACCCCTTTTACGTCTTCCAAAGACTCCAAAGACTCTTTTGTAAAGTCTTCGTTAGTTACAGTGAAGCGAAGGCGTGTCATACAGTGGTAAGGGTTAATAATATTGTTTGCCGGACCTATAATATCGTATATTTGCCTTGCCGTTTCCTTATAAGTCATGGTTGCCTCCATCCAAGGTGTGACGTATATAGCCGTCTGCTTGTTCAAGTCGTGCGTTTGCCTGTTCTGCCGTTACATGTAATAAAAGCATGACGATGGCTGTTTTGGCCTTGCCTGCCGCCGCATTCAATGCTGTTTCGGCTTCTTTAATTGTACAACCGGTCGCATCGACGACAATGTGCTTGGCCCGTTCCCGCAATTTTTCATTAGTGGCTTTGACATCGACCATTAAGTTGCCGTATACCTTGCCTAATCGAATCATGACCCCTGTCGACAAAATATTTAGGATCATCTTTTGTGCCGAACCGGCTTTCATGCGAGTAGATCCCGTAATGACTTCAGGTCCGGTTACGGCACAAAGTTCGAGGTCCGCGACGGCAGCCAACGGTGATGCGGGAGAAGAGGTGATGCCGATGGTATAGGCACCGCAAGAAGCGGCATAGCGTAAGGCTCCGAGTGCATAGGGAGTACGACCCGATGCACTGAGTCCGACAACGGTATCGACAGGTGAAATTTCTTTAGAAGACAAGTCTCGGGCACCAGCTGTTTCCGAGTCTTCGGCGCCTTCTTTAGCTGTAAAAACGGCTGAATCCCCCCCGGCAATGAGGGCTTGTACGGTTTGCGGGTCTGTATTGTATGTGGGGGGACATTCGGCGGCATCCAAAATCCCGAGTCGTCCTGAAGTACCGGCGCCGACGTAAAAAAGTCGTCCGCCTTGGCGTATACGACTTGCCGTTTCATCGACGGCCGTTGCCAAAGCGGGTAGAATTTTTTCGACGGCCAGCGGAACCTCTTTGTCAGCATGATTAATCAAAGCGACCAAGTCTTGTGTAGATAGGGTATCAATGACTGTTGTCGCCGTATTACGCTGTTCTGTTGCAATAGTATGTAAATCAATCATGAACGAATCTCTCCCCTCGTATATTCGGATTTATTATATCATACGGAGACGGTCTCTTCGGAATTGCTTACGCCGATAGAACATGGTATCATAAGAAAGCATTATAAGTGTATATGCGCCCATAGCTCAGGTGGATAGAGCAGCGGTTTCCTAAACCGCGTGCCGGAGGTTCGAATCCTCTTGGGCGCACCAGTATATCGGCCGCATCTGCCACTGTGTACAGATGCGGTTTCCTTATATACGGGTTTTCTAGCTATAGGCTTGTAAGCCGGTGTGCCTTGCACGATATTGCCGGTGAAAGTTATAATGAAAAAGGAAGATGTATAATGATGAATGAAACCTTAAAGCCCATTATAAAAGAATTAAAGGCTGCCAATGAAGCCTTTCTACAAAAATCCGCCATAGAAGGCTTGGCAGTAGTCGATAAGTACCCTAAACGGAATTTGGTTATATTGACCTGTATGGATACGCGCCTCGTCAATTTTTTGGAACCGGCCTTGGGTCTTGAACGAGGGGATGCCAAAATTATTAAGGTGGCGGGGAATACTGTAAGTGACGGATTTGACAGTGTTCTGGGCAGTCTGCTCGTAGCCGTTTATGAATTGAAGGCTCATACGGTTCTGGTTGTCGGTCATGAAGGTTGCGGGATGCTGGCGACGACAGGCGAATCGCTGTGCGCTAAAATGGCCGAGGCGGGTATTGATGAAACGGCCATAAAAGAGTTGCGTCCGTATATAGAAACTTGGGCCGATTCGATTGAGTGCGTCGAAGACTCGACGGCTCAAAGTGTCCGAAAGCTGAAAGAATGTCCTTATCTTCCCGCTTATGTAAATGTTTGCGGTTGTGTCATTAATCCCCATACGGGGGCCGTTTCCTTTCTTGAAGACTTATAAGACCTAAGGAGGTACGCTTATGGCTACTCAAATACAGGCTGCCGAATTGTTGGCAGGACAGCGTCTTGAAAATCATTTTAAAGTCGTACAGGATATGAAAAAAATCATGCCTGAAGTAGCTTCGGCGGGACTTAGGGTGCGCACGGCTTTGGAAAAGGGACGTAAGATCCTCATTTGCGGTAACGGCGGTAGTGCTGCCGATTCACAACACATGGCGGCGGAGTTTGTCGGTCGTTTCGTAAAAGAGCGACAATCTCTACCGGCGTTGGCACTTACAGTAGATACGTCCCTCTTGACAGCCGTCGGTAATGATTACGGTTTTGATTGCGTTTTTTCACGTCAAGTAGAAGGCCTGGGACAAGAAGGAGATGTTCTCATTGCCATTTCCACCTCGGGCAATAGCGCCAATGTGGTAAGGGCGATAAAAACAGCTAAAGAAAAGGGGATTTACGTCATAGGGATGACCGGTGAAAACGGCGGCATATTGGCAAAGGAGTCGGATCTTTGTCTGGCCGTGCCTTCGCAAGTTACGGCACGTATTCAGGAAATGCACATTATGATAATTCACATGATTTGTGAAATTGCGGAAGCGGATATATAGGAACACAAAGACACAGGTATCGTTCATGAACGATACCTGTGTCTTTGTGTTGGGGGGGTACAGACCTCGTGTTGGAGGAGGCTTGACGTCAGGTTTTGAACGTGCTTGTAAGCGGGTGAGAATAAAAGATAAGGATGTCACGCAGTTATAAAGTTTCCCGCTTAAGGATAGAATAAACGGCTTTATAGATGAGGAGAATTAAAAAAATCTCCAAGGGAAAGCAAATGAGATTTTTAACAATTCGTCCTGTTAAGATGGCACTTGCCGCTTTACCGTAGAACAATGTCAGCCAAAGCGTGTTGAGACCTAAGTGAACGAAGACCGTAATGAGGGCTTCGGGCAAAAGCAGTCGTTTCCACGTAACATCCTTTTTATATAAAAAATAACCGTATATATAGCCTACGAGAAACTCGGAGACCATAAAGCCCGGAAAGAAGACGCCTTGCCCGAAGAGCAGCATGCCGATAAAACAAGCAATAGCTGCCATGATTCCGGCGGCGACAGGACCGTAGAGAATAGCGAAAATTGCCGTGGGAATAAAGCCGAAGGTGAGGTGAATAAATGTTGTATGAATGGCCAGTATATAGGACATAATGACCGTTAAAGATATACAGAGACCCATCCGGGCCGGATTTTGAAAATATGAGTAGTTCATGAAGCACTCCTTGAAACAGAGATTATTAAACTTTGTGAATCAACCTTAAACGTATAGCTGTTAGTGTATAGGTGAGGCCGGATTTATACAATACAAAAACCGATACCGTAAGGTACTGGTTTTGTCTTACTTACGGTAGAAAACCTAGTAACCTAAGTCTTCACCTACAAGAATGACTTTGATGCGTCCGGCAGGTCGACAGACCCGCGTGCGTACAAGGTGACAACAAATTGTTTGTTCCGATACGCAGTGCCGACACATGCCCGTAGTGTAGCAGGGAGTTTTCGTGCCGGGAAAGCGGCGTACGTTAACAGGTGCCGCTGTGGAACGGGAGCGGTGGAAAGCTGCTTCCACGTCGGGCATTACCTTGTTCATACCGACGATGACAATGACCTGTTTCGGACCGAAGGTCAGAGCGGCTACGCGATTGCCGTTGCCGTCTATATTAATGAGTTGGCCGTCTTCCGTAGCCGCGTTCGTTCCCATAATATAAGTATCGCAGAGAAGTGCCTTGCGCATCAGTTCCACTCTTTCCTGCGGAGATTGGGCCGTATCCCGGTCGATGACCGGATTGTGTTCCAATACGTAAGGTCTCAAGCCAATTTCATTGATCGATACGGAACCGCCCCAGGAGACGACGTGGTCCGAAGGAATATAAGAGAGTGCTTTGGCTAAGGCTTCTTCTTTGGTAGGACAGTAGGTAGCTTCGAAATTACGTTTTGTAAACTGTTTGGCCACAAGAGGTCCTTTAATGTCATAAGCTGTGTGTTTTCCGTCTGTGCGTTCATTCATGTGAATTCACTCCTTATAAATTAGCTTGCGAAACCGAGAATCGTTGCGAACAGCATCAAAGTGGCTTTGTGATGCGGCGGCATTGCGAACGTTCTCCTCATCCGTATCCATAGCTTTTTGCAAGTATTCAATCGCTTTTTCAGCATTGCCGCGGTCACCGTAAATAGTGGCAATGCCGTAATAACTCCATGTGTTTTGCGGGTCTTTGTCTATGACCTTTTGAAACCAGGTAACGGCTTCATCCGTGCGGCCCGCGATTTTGTAAGCCAATGCCAGATTGTAAAAAGAAGACGTGTCATCCGGATTTACGGTCAAGGCCCTTTCTATTTTTTGTATGCCTTCTTGAACATCCTCTCGAGAACCGGTCGCATTACCGCGCATGGCCAGTGCTACTCCGGCACCGGATAGGGCTGCGTAGTCGTTTGCATCTATAGTCAGGGCTTGAGAGTATAGCTCAATGGCCCTATCGTAGTCGAAACGAGTGTAGGCCTCGTCGCCTTCATGAATCAGTTGTGCCGCTTTGGGGCTGCGTTTATGTACTTCCGTTTGTGCCGTCTCTTTTTCGGGAGTATTCGTTTTCGAACTGCAACCGGAGAAGACGGAAATCAGTAGTAGACTCGTAAGTGTCAGTGCATACAGCTGTTTCAAAAAGACACCTCCTTTTATCATTATCATTATACCACAGGAAAAATCGAGAGCAGAGAAGGTTCGGCTGTGATATAATAAGGAACATATATCTGGAAGAAAGAAGGAGACTTATGGGGGAGGGCGAACTGTTTCGTATTGCATATATTTTTTCCGACATTATCATGCCCATAGGCGTAGGATATTTTCTGAAGAAGCGAAGTATCGTAACGTCCGGTTTTTGCAACGGACTTATTCGGTTTAATATTATCGTCGTTATGACAGCCTTGGCTCTTTTAAGCTTTTGGACGTTGCCGCTACGCAAAGAATTGATGGCCCTGCCTTTTTTTGCGTATTTTAATGTCATTGTACCGTGGCTTATTGTAAAAGTAGGCAGGTTTGATCAGCGTTTTACGAATGTACAGGAAAGAGGCAGCTATTTAATTACGGCCATTCCGTCCAACGTAGGATCCTTAGGAGGCCTTTGCGGCTATATTTTATACGGTGAAACTTCTTTTGCGTACATTCAGCTCATGGCCGTATTTCAGAATCTGGTTATGTTTTTTGTGCTTTTTCCCATGGGAAGCTATTATAAGTATGGAGTAGAAGGTGGAGCCGGCTCGTCTATACGAGATATTCCTTGGAAGAATGTATTCATTAATAAAAATCAGTTAGCCGTTGTCGGTATGGTTGTAGGGGCACTTCTTTATTCAAACGGAATTCAACGGCCGGCACTTATGGGCGACGCCTTTCATTTTCTCATTCACTTCAGTGCCTGGGCCAGTCTGGTTCCTATCGGGTATATGATTGATTTCGCCGCCTTGCCGTCATATTTTAAAAAGACGGCCGAACTCATTCCGGTGAAAATAGTGATAACGCCGCTTATCCTTTACGGTATCAGCCTCTTCTTTTTTACAGATCCCGTTTTAACGGGAACGATGATTATCGCCATGGCGGCACCGTGTGCCATCAATGCTCTCATAGCCGTACGACTATATGATTTGAATATCAATTTGTCCATGGCGGCCTTTATCGGAACGAATCTTTTTTATATATTTGTTTTTTATCCCCTGTATTATGCAGCTGTTGTCTGCCATATCTTGCCGTTTAAATAATCTCGTCAGGAGGAATTAACATGAAATTGTATGTCAGCCATTTATGCCCTGAATGCCCGCCTGTGTTGGAACTTATTAAAGAGAAAGGTTTGAATATTCCTGTCGTCAATATTACAGGGTCTATGCCGGAGCTTAAGGAGTTTTTACATCTGCGCGATACGCGGCCTGAATTTGATTCGCGAAGAGCCGGAGGATATGTAGGCGTGCCCGGACTGGTGACGGATGAAGATACAATCTTATTTGATGAAGACTTGAAAAAATACTTGGAAGCGAAATAGAAGGGGAGAACAAAAAAAGATAGATGCCCTGACGGGTATCTATCTTTTTTTATATTCAGATAAGGAGTATTTAGGCTCCCGCATTTTTCATGCGCGTGTATACAGGCAACCGTTTCAGTCGGTTCAAGGTAAAGTGAGCCGTAATACCGATAAGAATACCCGTACCGGCACCGGCTACGGACAGGAGCGGTAAATACAGGAGTACCTTGGTATTTTCTACAATGAGGCAGGCAATGACCATCTGTCCCCAATTGTGTAAAATGCCGCCGGCCGCACTGACGCCTATGAGGGTAAATCTGTTCGTCTTTTTTAAGAAGGTCATAGCGGCAAAGCTGAAAACTGCACCGGCAATGCTGTATAAAAAAGCATTTATGCCGCCGGCAAAAGCCGTTGAGAGAATGATACGGCCTAAAAGGATATAGGCCGTATCTCTTTTTCTCGGAAATGTATATAGGGCGATGACCGTAATCAGGTTAGAGAGCCCCAGTTTGGCTCCGGGAGCGATAAAGGGTACGGGCAGTAGGCCTTCAATTAAATACAGCACTAAGGATTGAGCTATAAAGATTCCGATAATAACGGATTTAAATGTTCTGTTCATAAGCACCTCTAACGAGCACGGATGATATCCGGCTCATCGCCGTCATCGGAACGGACTTCGATGAGCACCTTGTGGGGCAAGCAAACTACCGTTTGTCCGGGTCGTGAAATAAAGCCCTCGTCTATACAAATGTGGTCGGCACAGTCGGCTTCGACGACACCGATTGATTCATCTTGCACGGCTATGGTATTGTACCCCGCCGAGGTTTTAACGGTAATCAAGGTTGTACCGCGGTGAGTATCCAACGGTACGGTTTTATATTCCTTCCCGTCCACGTGTATAACGGCATATGTGCGACCGGCCCGTGATAGTGTGCCGTCGGCGAAAAAGTAAAGCGTAGGTAAAAGTGATAAAAGAAGTAGGATACCGATGAGAAGCAGATCCTTTTTCTTCATTATTCGCAGTCCTTCCTGTATACGATTTGAACGGCCGGGTCTGTAGCGTTTACGTCACGCACTGTAACAGGGGCAACTTCTACTGTATCATCAAGGTCCGTGAAGGCACAGACACAGACGTCGGAATATCCTTCGCAATGAAGCAATTCGCGGTCAAAGGTAAGAAGTGTGTCGCCGCGAGTTACCGTATCTCCCTCTGCAACATGAATCGTAAATCCGCGGCCGCCTAAGCGAATTGTGTCGATACCTATGTGCAGTAAGTATTCTACTCCGTCGTTATCGTGCAGTACCAGTGCGTGGTTTGTATCGAAAACATAAGTAATCGTACCGTTTGTCGGCGCCGTCACTTCTCCTTTTGAGGGAAAAACGCAAAACCCGTCGCCTGTAACTTTAGAAGAGAAGACCTCGTCAGGGGTGTCATCGATAGGATGCAGTTCACCTGTAAAAGGAGAATAAATTGTTAGTGATGAAAAGTCTGTAGATGTCATGAGTACCTCGCTTAAAAATAATGTCCTTATTATAGTTATTTTAACATAGGGGTTATTGTTTTACACGACCCAAAAGGGTTTATTGTTTAAAATAACAGGTCTTGGTATAATCGGCATATATTATTTATAAGAGTATATGTTGGAGTGGGTATATATACTATGGAATTACCGAATATTCAGACTTTAAGGAGTTTTGTCATTTACGGGCGCTTGGGGAATTTCACCTTAGCAGCCAAAGAAGCTAACGTAACACAGTCGGCGTTCAGTGCACAAATTAAAAAGCTGGAGATCATTGTCGGCGTGCCTCTTATTCGTCGGGACAATAAGGGGAGTTCCCTTACGGCAGAGGGAGAAATCTTTTACAAAGAGGCGGAACGGATTTTGAGTGCCTTGGAACAAGCCGTTGTAAGTACGCAAACTATGTATGACAGTCGTCGCCCCGAGCTTCATGTGGCCGTTATGCGCAGTATGGGTGATGTAGTCATGAATACCCATATTGCGTACTTTAAGAAACATCACCCCGACTTTATTGTGAACGTGTACGACATGGAAGAAGAAGAAATCATATCGGACTTATATGCCGAACGAATAGATGTGGCCTTTGTCTATATTACGAATATGACGAAGTGGGAAGCGTACGGAGTCGTTCCCGTCGGTGCCGATCGATATGTATATTTCGGACCGAAATTGAATTCATCCGATCCGGTGGATAGAGAAGAAATTTTGAACTTGCCTTTATTAAGGTATCCTCCGAAATATTTTATGGAGACTGCTTTTCACGAGTACTTTGCAGGTCGACACGCTAGGGAAGAAATTCAATTGTCCAATCCCTATGCCATGATTGATTATTGCAGGCGGAATCGAGCCGGATTTCTCTTATCTGAACGGTTGGCTGAATCAACGGGAATTCGCAGAAAGTGTAAAGATTTACGACAGGGTCTGAAGTTGCCTCTTTATTTGGTGCACAAAAAGGATCATGTTAAACAGCCCTATATCGATGTATTTTCCGATTACTTACAAAAGAAAAGTTTTCAGTAAAACGAATAGCGTCATTAATTATTTTGATGACGTCATTCGTTTTATTGTCTATACATGATATGGCGACGGAATTATAATCGTCTTTGTTAATTCTTTAAGCTAATATCGAAAAGGGAGTATAAGATGATGGGCGAGAAAAAGGAATCCTTATGGACTGTCCCGTTTGTACTGGACACGGTTATTAATTTGCTTGTATTTTTGATTTACTACTTACTGATGGTCATCATTGCTGTCGTAGCTAAAGATGAATTACATGCTTCGGCCAGTGAGGCAGGGTTGGCGGTAGGTATTTATATTATCGGTACTGTTGCGGCTCGTATCTTTGCCGGCCGCTTTGTCGGCACTTTAGGATGCCGACGAGTCTTGTACGGCGGTCTGTTCATTTATCTCGTTTCTACGATCCTTTATTTTTATATACCGAATTTGCTCGTCTTGGATACAATTCGTTTTGTAAACGGGTTTGCCTACGGTGTTACATCGACGGCAACCAGCACGATTGTAGCTACGGTCATTCCGAAAACTCGTCGCGGAGAAGGCATTAACTACTACGGTTTGAGCCTCAGCCTGGCAGCCGCTATCGGTCCTTTTTTGGGGATTTTAATGCTGTCGATTACAAGCTTTACCTTTATCGTCGCCTTCTGCGTAGCTCTTGTTATTTTGTGTATTATCGGGGCGTTCTTGTTGAAGTTTGAAGAACCTACATTCAGCGCCGAAGTAGTAGAAGAAGAAAAGGGCACACGTATTTCCGATTTTCTGGAACCGCGAGTTAACTCTATTTCTCTCGTGTCTATTCTCGTTGGCCTGTCTTATTCCGGTATTTTGGGCTTCATGGCCTCTTATACTCGTGAAGTAAATCTCGTTGAAGCAGGTACCTTGTTCTTTGTAGTTTATGCTGTTGTTATTACGCTGACTCGACCCGTCCTCGGTATCGTATTCGACCGTCACGGTGAAAACTGTGTTATGTATCCCAGCTATGTATGTTTAGCCATCGGTATCGTACTTCTCAGTCAGGCTACGGCTTCATGGATGGTCCTTTTATCGGCCGTATTTGTCGGGTTGGGTTATGGTACTTACATGTCTAACGGTCAGGCCGTTGTCATTAAAATGGTTCCCGTTCATCGCATCGGCGTGGCTACATCGACTTATTTTATCGCTCTTGACCTTGGTCTCGGTGTCGGGCCTTATGTCTTAGGGGCGTGGAAGGAAACCGTCGGCTTTACAGGTATGTTTTCGACGACAGCTATTATTGCTCTTGTAGCACTTGTATGCTACTTCCTTTTTTACGGACGCCTTGTGGGCACGGACAAGGATCCGTCTTTGAAAGCTCAGCAGGAAGATGAAGCTATGCAACTGCGCATGCGCATGGCTTCGGAATCTCAAATAATTGAAGAATAAATGTATATATGACCGCTTCTGCAAGATGAGCCTTGCAGAGGCGGTTTTATTATGCAATCCGTCATATGATGCCGAAGGGTACATAAATAAAGAAGGGCGCTTTGCGGAAGCGCCCTTCTTAACGGAGTTTCATGAAATATGAATCGGATTTTAAATCTTATGCCTTGGCAGCAGCTTCGCCGAGAGCCTTGCATTCTTCGGAATCATTCGGCGTTTCGTTTACAATAGCTGTACCGATTAAGTTTGCACCGGCATCAATTACGCGCTGTTTCCAAGTTTCCATCCAGTCGCCGGTGCCCCAACCGTAAGAGCCGAAGAGACCGACTTTTTTACCGCTTAATTTGCCGGCTAATTCTGCAAAGAACGGTTCAACTACCGTTTCTTCCAATTCTTCGCCGCCCATTGCGGGGCAACCGAGGAGAATAACGTCTTTACCTGCGACGGCATCGACGGTTGTATCGTCAAACAACATCTTTTCAACTTCAGCACCGGCACCCTTTGCTGCTGCTTCGATTTCGTTAGCCATTGCTTCCGTGTTGCCTGTGCCGCTCCAATAAACGATTGTTACCATAATGAACTCCTCCTTAAGCTACTATAAGCTCTTCTAATTTTATGCCAACAGAAAACCTGTTGATATAGTCTTGACGACAGCGTGTATACGTTTCGAAGATTTCGGCCGCTTTTTGCGCATCGCCGTATACCTTCCATTCACCGCACAGTTTGGCATGATTGCCGCTATTGCGAATGAATCCGTAAACATCTTCTACAGGATAACCGAGGAAAATTCCCGACTCGTGGGGAAAGCAACCCGTTTCGGAAAAGCGTTCTTCCAACTTGTTCAGCATATCGGTCAATGTCATGCTGTCATTGTATCCGAATTGTCGTAAGAAACAAAGGTTGCATTTGCGACGTACATATTCACAAATCATTTTCGGGCGATATACGTACAATAACGTTCGTGTCGGGCAGGTGAATAAAATACGGAAATATAACCCTTTTTTGTTGAATTTATGATTATATTTATCAACCGTTTTTTTAAATTCATCCATGGTTCCCTGGCGGTGAAAACAGAGAAGAGCACCGGGTTTAAGACCCGCTAATGTCGGTGCACAGTGATGAATTAAGAGTGTATCGATATTCATGCCCTACCTCCGCGAACCATAACATCTGTCGATATCAATATATCAATTATGAAAAAAGTTGTCAATAATAAGTGAGCTAATTTAAATTGTATTCTTCATTTGTATGAGTAAACCTATGGTATAATGAAGAACAACCCGGAGGAGGTGCGGAATTGGAAAAGACAGAATACACACAGTGTTTCGGATGCGGTAAGGATAATCCCATAGGCTTAAAATTGGATATGCATGTCAATGAGAGTGATTCGTATGCCGAATTTGTCCCGAAGCCGGAGCATCAAAGTTATGATGATCGAATGCATGGGGGATTGGTATCCACGCTTATCGATGAAGTTATGGGAAATCACGTTTTCGTTTTGACGGGAAAACCGGCTTATACGGCAGACCTGCACCTTCGCTTCAAAGATTCCGTGAAAATCGGAGAGAGAGTTCGTGTTGAATCTCATATCGTTTCCCGGCGAGGACGATTGTTTATAACTGAAGGATGCGTTATAAAGGAAAACGGAACCGTGGCTGTTACGGCTGGAGCTAAGCTGATGACAGCTTCTTAAGGGCGTAAGCAAAGTTTGAAAATCTTTGGAATGGAAAAACCGGCAGATTATATCTGCCGGTTTTTCGCTTGTAAAGAAATAGGATCTTAGAGTTTTAAAAGTTTATTGTACATAGGTACTGTATGCGGAAGCTGATGTAGGAAGATTGTCGGCAATCGCCTTGTTGAGAGCCATCTGTATATAATGGAGATATTTTGCCAGTTCAGGCGTTATGGGCAGGTTCTTTTGTTTAATCCAGCCGACTCGCATAGTTGCGGAAATATCCGCAATGGGAACGGATACGACTTCCGATCCGATAACAGACGGCAATAGACAGCCTGTGCCGATGTTATAGGCTTCCGTATTGGCAATAATGCTGAGCATGGATGAACGATCGGATACATAAATCGTTTGCTTTGATATACTGTTCGGAATGATGAACTCTTCCGACAGCTGTTTCGGTTCACTGCCCTGATCGTAGCATACATGGGGATAGTCCGTAAGTTGTACCGTCGTCACTTCGGAAAAGCCTGCAAGAGGATGATCGCTACTGACATAAACATGGGGTGTAAATTCGTGCAAGGGGATAAATTCAAGGTTATTTTTCGTAAGGAGACGGGACATAAATTGTTCCGTTCTTTTAGTAATGTAGATAATACCGATTTGGCTGCGTGAAACAAGGACATCGCGAATAATTTCGGACGTGCGACCTTCACGGAGACGAATGGTATAGGGGATTTCTTCAGGAATGTTTGTAAGCAAGTTAATCAGGCCGTCGACGGCAAAAAGATAATGGTGAGAAGATACGGATAGTCGCAACTCTTCGTCAAGGATCTCTTTGCGAAAATAGTCTTCCATAGCATCCGATGCCTCTAAAACATGGTGAGCAAATTGAAGAAACTCAAGCCCTTCGGTAGTAAAAGAAATGCCATGGCGACTGCGTTTTAAAATGGTAATGTGAAACTCTTCTTCCAAATCCTTTACGACCTTGCTCAGGCTGGGTTGGGCGATAAAGAGTTTTTTGGCGGCGGCGGTAATGGAACCGCTTTTTGAAATTTCAACTATATACCGCAATTGTTGTAAGGTCATGTTACCCTCCACCATAGTTTTTTTCTATGCAATCGTTTTACGCAACAATATTATTCGTTTAAATTATATGTTGATATACTGAGAATAGCAAAAAATATAAGAAAAAATCATAAAAAGCCAATTATAATATATTATTTTTCTATAAATAAGGAGGAAAATTATGGACAGAACAGAGTTACAAAAAATGGGATTTGCTACACAATCTATTCATGGAGGTTCTTCGAAAAATACGTTTGGAGCATTGACAGCACCGATTTATCAAACATCAACGTTTATTTTCGATTCGGCGGAACAGGGCGGAAAGAGATTTGCTCTTGAAGAAGAAGGGTATATTTACAGTCGTCTCGGAAATCCGACTAACACGGTTGTAGAAGAAAAAGTCGCTCTTCTCGAAGAAGCGGAAGCCTGCATGTCCACGGCATCGGGAATGGGGGCTATTTCAGCTACTTTCTGGACTATTTTGCAACATGGCGATCATGTAGTAGCCAGCGATACTTTATACGGGTGTACTTTTGCACTCTTGAATCACGGTATGCCCCGGGCAGACGTGGACGTAACTTTTGTAGATATGAACGATTTAGAGGCTGTTAAAAAGGCAATGAAACCGAACACAAAAATGGTTTATATTGAGACTCCCGCCAATCCGACCTTAAAAATCGTAGATATTGAGGCCGTATCCGCTATTGCACATGAAGTGGACGGTTGTCTGGTCGTTGTAGATAATACCTTCTGCACGCCTTACATTACAAAACCGCTGACATTGGGAGCGGATGTAGTCGTTCACTCGGCGACAAAGTATCTGAACGGTCATGGTGACGTTATTGCCGGTTTTGTTTGCGGTTCTGCCGAATTCATAGCCCAAGTTCGTCTCTTCGGTATTAAAGATATGACAGGTGCCGTTTTGAGTCCCTTTGATGCTTTTTTGATTGCTCGCGGCATGAAGACCCTGGCATTGCGTATGGAAAAACATTGCTCAAACGCCATGGAGGTAGCGGCGTTCCTGGAAACTCATCCGGCTGTAGAATCCGTTGCTTATCCGGGGCTTAAGAGTTTCCCTCAATTTGATTTGGCAAAGAAACAAATGAGTCTGCCCGGCGGTATGATTTCTTTCGAACTTAAAGGCGGTAAAAAAGCGGGCGGCACGGTTATGGACAGTGTCAGACTTTGTAAATTGGCCGTATCTTTAGGCGATGCGGAAACGTTAATTGAACACGCGGCTACAATGACTCATTCTCCGTATACGGCGGAAGAGTTGAAAGCTGCCGGTATCAGTGAAGGCTTGGTTCGGCTGTCCGTTGGCTTGGAAGATGCTCAAGATATTATTGACGATTTAAAACAGGCATTGGATAAAGCGAAATAAGAAGGCAGTAAAAGATAAAAGGCGATGACCGGAAGGTTATCGCCTTTTATAAAAAATGTAGAAACCATATATATTAAATATCTATGAATATACCAAACTTTTTAATATTACACCCCAATATATGTATGTGATAGGATGTACAAAGATTAAAGTACGTTGTATATTACTTTACTTGTTGCAAAGGAGAGTGTTGGTCGGTGGACGGAAATAAGGATGAAGTAAGAAAAGAAGAAGCGGCGGTTCAGTCTGAACGAAAAGATGACGAGATAAAGCCGAACGGGACGGCGTTATTCCCTTTTATTGTATTTGTAGGCGTGTACTTGGGGGCCGGGATCATTTTACAAATGCAGGGTGTGGAAATGCCCTTTTATCAGTTTCCTGCACCGTTGGCCTCTATCATCGGTATTATCGTAGCATTTGCCTTATTGAAAGGAAAATTTAGTGATAAGTTTAATACTTTCATTGAAGGTTGCGGAAATCCCGATATTTTAATTATGTGTATGATTTTTCTGTTAGCCGGAGGTTTTGCCGTAGTATGCAAGGCTATGGGCGGTATAGATTCTACGGTTAACTTGGGGCTGACGTATATTCCTCCGCAGTATTTAGCTGCCGGGGTATTTCTTATTTCAGCTTTTATTTCTACGGCAACCGGTACATCTGTAGGCTGTTGTGCGGCTGTAGGTCCTATTGCCGTAGCTATTGCTGAAAAGTCCGGTACTCCTTTAGGACTGGTTCTCGGTTGCCTTATCGGCGGGGCTATGCTCGGAGATAACTTGTCTATCATTTCGGATACGACCATTGCGTCTACGCGTACGCAAGGCTGTGAAATGAAGGATAAATTTAAATTAAATCTTTGGTTAACCATTGTGCCGGCCGTGATTACCTTTGTACTTCTTGTTATCTTCGGCGGATCGGACGGAGCGGTAAGTTCGGGAGAACATCCGTATAGCCTGATCAAAATCCTGCCGTATATTGTTGTTCTTGTTACGGCCGTTGCAGGCGTAGACGTATTTCTCGTCTTAGTAGGCGGTACGGTTTTGGCAGGCATCATCGGGATGGCTTACGGAGATTTAACATTCCTGTCCTTTATGCAGGCTATTTATAAGGGCTTTTCGGGAATGTTCGATATCTTCCTCTTGTCGCTTCTGACAGGCGGCTTGGCTGCTATGGTGAGCAGGGCGGGAGGTATTGCTTTCCTGCTTCATTCAGTGGAGAAATTTATTACGTGCAGCAAGTCGGCACAAATCGGTATTTCCGGGCTTGTTTCCATTACGGACATTGCCTTGGCTAATAATACGGTTTCTATTATTATTAACGGGGAAATGGCAAAGAAACTTTGTTATCGCTTTAAAGTAGATCCTCGTCGCTCGGCGGCCCTGCTCAGTACGTTTTCGTCTATTTTTCAGGGTCTCATTCCGTACGGGGCGCAGATGCTTATCGTTACGGGCTTTACAGCCGGAGCCGTATCACCGCTTGAAGTTTTGCCGTACACTTGGTTTCTCTATCTTTTGGCTATTTCCGCTATTATATCCGTTTTTGTTCCTTTTTCGGACGGATTTATCAGAAAAGATCCGTGGAATTACGAGCATGAAACGGCGCAAAGCAAGGTTGACGCTTTGGCAAAATAAACACGGACACTATCCTTTTACAGACATAAAAATCCCTGCCCGAAGGCAGGGATTTTTATGTCCGCATTTAAAATGCAGGAAGGATGGAGCCTTGGAAGTGCTCTTCAATAAACTTACGAATCGGTTCGGATTGGTAAATTTCTACCAACTTTTTATATGTTTCATTATTTACGTCGTCGGCACGAACGGCAATGACATTAGCGTAAGGCGAACTCTTATCTTCAACAACAAGAGCATCCTTTTGCGGATTCAAGCCGGCCGGAATAGCGTAGTTCGTGTTTACGCAAGCCAAGTCCATATCATCGAGAGAACGAGCGATTTGAGCCGCATCGAGTTCCGTAATCTTCAGATTTTTCGGGTTGCTGACAATGTCTGCAACTGTTGCATCGACAGTCTTGCCGTCTTTTAACGTAATTAACTTAGCTTGTTGCAACAGTAACAGGGCTCTGGCCCCGTTCGTAGGGTCATTAGGGATGGCCACCGTAGAACCGTCGGCTACTTGATCAAGTGATTTATACTTGTGCGAGAAAACACCCATGGGAAGGATAATCGTTTTGCCGATGGACTTTAAATCGAGACCTTGTTTTTTGACGACATTATCCAAGTAGGGCTGATGTTGGAAGGAGTTCATATCCAAATCTTTTTGAGCCAATGCCGTATTGGGTTGTACATAGTCGTTAAATTCGACGACTTTAACCGTAATGCCCTGTTTAGCCGCTTCTTTAGCGACTTCATCCATAACTTCCGCATGCGGACCGGCAGTTACGCCAATTTTAATTTCTTTGTTATCGCCGCCGGCAGAATTATTGCCGCCGCAACCGGTAATAAACGCGGCAGTTGCTACGATGAGGGCCAAGGTGAGGCCTTTTTTCAGGGAAATTTTCATAATATAACATCCTTTCATTAAAAAGCTTATGATGTGGAGCTCATACAAAAAAGCCGTCATTCAGATGACGGCTTTTCTTATCTTTTCCGTTCATCTGCCGGCATAGGCCGTCGGACTTGGCACCTTCCCTGGCGGGGGTTGCCGCAATGTCATCGGGCCGTATCCCTCAATTGCTCTTGATGAAATCACATATATAATTGATGTTCCGTATTATAACATCGTGGAAATAAATCTGTCAACGATTTATTTCTACTAAAAAAGTACAGTATAAAATGGGGATAGAATTACTTATTCTTGGAAGTTTAAGATCTTTCCCGGATTAAGAATGTTATTGGGATCCAGTGCGTTTTTTATCGTACGCATCAGGTACTTTTCTCCTTCAGGCGTAAACTTTTCCATATAGCGTAATTTTTTGGCACCGATGCCGTGTTCACCGGCCAGGCGGCCTCCGACGGAATATGCATAGGCATAGACTTCGTTGTGGAAGGCTTCGACCGATTTTTCCCACATTTCATCAGACATGTCCGTTTTGCATAAGACGATATGAAGATTCCCGTCACCGATATGAGCATTGATCTTTACTTCAAAAGGATATGCATTCCCGATGTCCATGATTTTTTCAATTGTATCGGCAATGCGGTGAACAGGGACAACTACGTCATCCGTCAAAAAGACTTTGCTGATCAACTCGACAGAAGTCTGGCAATTACGTCGCATGTTCCAAATGCGATCGTCCGCTTCAAGAACATCCACGGCACCCGATTGTTCGCAAATATCGGCTACTTGTTCCATCTTTTTATCCGCATCGTCTGCGTCATACGTTTCAACCGTTATGATGACATATACGCCTTTTTCATAACCGGGCATATTTTCATATCCGCAATAATCGGCACAGCCGCGAACATATGAGTTATCCATATATTCAATACTCGTAGGCTCAATGCCGGCTTTAATCAACTGCGGTACCATATGCAGAGCCGGAGTAGGCGAGTCATAGACGGCCAAGACGTCAAAACGATACGGCGGCAAAGGCGTGAGCTTCACTGTAACTTTCGTAATAATACCGAGAGTTCCTTCGCTGCCGATAATTAATTGTTCCAGACAGTAGCCTGTAGAGCATTTTTTCAAGATGCCGCCTACTTCGACGATTTCGCCTGTCGGTGTAACGACTTCAAGGGCGTAGACTTGATGGCGCGTAACACCGTAACGAACGGCTTTTAGACCGCCGGCATTCGTTGCCAGATTGCCGCCGATAAGACTGCTTTCCGAGCTGGACGGATCGCCGGCATACAGAAAACCGGCTGATTTGGCACGATTTTGTAAATCAATGGTACGCACACCCGCCTCGACAGTCATGTACATGCCTTCTTCATTAAGTTCCAAAATTTTATTCAGCCGTTCCATTAAAAGGACGAGGCCGCCGCAGACAGGAATAGCACCGTCTGCAAGACTGGTACCTCCCGAACGGACCGTGACGGGAACTTTGTAGCGGTTGGCCAATTTGAGAATTTGTGAAATTTCTTCGGACGATGCGGGAGCAACGGCTGCTTCGGGCATATGAAACAGCTTAGGATCCGATTCATAGTCCGTTTGATAGGCGATGAGTAAGTCGGCGTCAGTCTTAACATATGACGGGCCGGTTATTTGTTTCAGCTCTTCAATAAATTCGGCTGTTACGGGTGAATAGGTTTGCAAAATATAACCCTCCTTTAAATCAGGTATATACTATTTTAACATCCTTTCTACTCCTTTCAATAAGAACGAAATAAAATTTTTTTTATGCCGAAAAGACACAAGCGGTTTAAAGAGGAAAATACTGAGAATTGTTGACAAATAGCTTTAAAAAGAACACAAAAAGGGTGGAAAATTTTATGAACAGCATAAAAACTTATTTTTTGGACAACTATGAACGCATGAAATAAAAAAAAACAGACGAGAAATATACTCTTTTTTTATGGTTACTGACATAGATTATCAAGAATAAAACGGGTTAACCATGCGGTATTTTGGCTATTTTGATAATTGACAAGGAGGGAGAAACGTGTAATAATTATGTCAGCGAAAGGGACATGAGAACCCTCGAGTGATATTTTTTGCGGAGGTGAATACCATGCATGTAGTTTCCGATGAATGCGTAAAATGCGGTGCTTGTGAAGCAACTTGCCCGACCGGCGCTATTACTGAAGGCGAAACGAAGTATGTTGTAGGCGATGCTTGCATCGATTGCGGTGCTTGCGAATCCGTTTGTCCTACAGGCGCTATCGCTGCTGAATAATAGGCTATATACATATAAACCGCTATGTGTCATGCATAGCGGTTTTTTGTGTGTCTTCGTTGTTTTTTAACGGTGTCTGTGATAGGATAAAGGCATTCCGGTCGACTGTGCCGGTAAGTCGAGGAAGGAGATAACGGTGTCTGTTTTTATCATTGCCTGCCTTGTCGTAGCGGCAGACCAAATCGGAAAATATGCAATATCCCATTCCATGATATTGAATCAATCTGTTCCGGTTATACCGGGATTTTTTCATATAACTTATATTTTGAATAAGGGAGCGGCCTTTGGCTTTCTGGAACATAAACAATGGCTGTTTATTGCCGTTGCCATAGGACTCTTCCTTCTGTATTTTGTATTTCGTAAACACTTGCCGAAAGTGCCGGTTGTCACTGTCGGTACGGGGCTATTGTTAGGCGGTGCCTTCGGTAATGCAGTTGATAGATGTTTATTCGGAGCCGTAACGGATTTTTTCGATTTTCGGGTATGGCCCGTATTTAATATTGCCGATATGGCCATTGTAGCAGGTGTCTTTTTATTACTCATTTATTGCTGGACCCACGGTTCGGAGTAAGGCGGTTGAAATGGAAGTTATAACCTCTGTCGTAACTGATAAAGATACGGGAATACGAGTTGATATATATGTAGCAAAGGCTTTGGATATATCTCGTTCGTATGCAGGGAATCTCATAAAGAACGGGAAGGTTTCCATGCGTGACCGCATCCTGAAAGCCAACTACCGCGTGGCGGCAGGCGACGAAATCGTCATTGAAAAGGATGAGGCTGAAGACCTTACGGTTGAGGCTGAAAATATCCCTTTAGATATTGTATATGAAGATAAGGATATTATTATTGTTAATAAGGCACGAGGTATGGTTGTCCATCCGGCGGCGGGAAATCCGAACGGGACTCTTGTAAATGCACTTTTATGGCATTGCGGCGGTGAGTTGTCGGGGATTAACGGTGTTATTCGTCCCGGCATTGTTCATCGACTGGACAAAGATACATCGGGGCTTATGGTAGCGGCTAAAACCGATACGGCACATAAAAGCCTGGCGGAACAGATTAAGAGCCATACGGCACGACGAACCTATGTGGCTCTCGTTCACGGCAATATTGTGGAAGCAAAGGGGCGTATTGATGCACCCTTGGGACGACATCCTAAGGACCGCGTTAAAATGGCCGTCAATATGAAGGACGGCAAAGATGCGATTACACATTTTACTGTATTGGAGCGGTTCGGTAACTATACGTTGGTACAGTGTCGTTTGGAGACAGGACGGACTCACCAGATTCGCGTGCATATGGCTTATATCGGGCATCCCGTAGTAAATGATCCTCTGTACGGGTATAAAAGAGACGCCTTTCCCATTGAAGGACAGGCGCTTCATTCCTGTGCTCTTGATTTAGTGCATCCTATTACGAAGCAAGCCATGCATTTCGAAGCCCCTTGGCCCGATGATTTTAAGGCTGTCGTACAAGCTGTTGACGGCGGAGGTGTGTAATGTTGCGATACAAGACCTTGTTATTGGATGAAAAGGCTATAGAACGAGCCATACGGCGTATTGCCCACGAAATTATCGAGCGTAACAAAGGGTTGGAACAGATGATTCTCGTCGGGATTCATACTCGCGGGGTTCCCTTGGCGCAAAGATTGGCTCGTGAATTGGAATCCATAGAGGATGTTGTCGTTCCCGTTTACGACTTGGATATATCCGCTTATCGTGACGATCGAAAACGAACGGATATTCGTCGCGTCGACAAGGGTAAGACTGCTTTTAATGCCGACGACAAGACGATTGTCTTAGTCGATGACGTTTTATTTACCGGCAGAACTGTGCGCTCGGCTTTAAATGCCGTCATGGAGGCGGGTCGTCCGAAGTTTATAGAACTGGCCGTTTTGATAGATCGCGGACATAGAGAACTTCCTATTAGGGCCGACTATGTAGGGAAAAATGTTCCTACGGCTTTGCGAGAAGCCGTGTCCGTTCAACTTGAAGAAACGGATGAAAAAAATCAAGTCGTGTTATGTGAAGAAGTGCCTCGTTAGAGGTGCTTCTTTTATTTACTGTAAGCGTTGGACAGGTACTTATGGAAGCTGACCATGATGTAGAAGTCGGAGAAGGTGCATGCATATAGACAAAAGACCGAGCCGTTTGCGACAAAATAAACGACTCGGTCTGAAACAAATAAGGGATATTGCCTCGGCAATATCCCTTATTTCATGTGGCGGAGTGGGAGAGATTCGAACTCTCGCAAGCCTTACGACCCCTAACGATTTAGCAAACCGTCCTCTTCAGCCTCTTGAGTACCACTCCACATACGCTGACTGATTTAGTATACACTGGGAGCGGTTTCTCTGTCAAGCTGAGTACCGGGGTTATTTCTTTAAAATATCTTCTACGGCAGCGACCTTTCGTGTCATCATGTTTGTATGTCCGGGACGAATGTCGGCTTTCATAATGACTTCTGTGCGAATTCCCCTTTCGGCGAAATGAAAGGTAGCTTTTTTAACAACGGACATGACTTCGTCCCATTCGCCTTCAATCTCCGTAAACATGGAGTTTGTACGGCTGTTTAAACCTGAGCGACGAATGATGTCAACGATTTCCGCCACATCGGCCGCATATTCATCCCCCGTGCCGCAAGGAGCAATACAAAGAGCTATTAATGTATTCATCATTATACCTCCGTCAGTGAAAATTTCGCTGTATCAAGTTTATCTGTTAAAGTGTATAAATTATCGATAAAGGCAGATTTAAAAGAAGCCGGGCCGTTGGCTACGGAAGAAGCTGATTCACCGGCCAGATTATAAGCAAAGGTGCCGCAACAAGCGGCTGTAAAAGGATCTGTGACGGCTGCGTATACGGCAATGACTCCGCCTAAAGAACAACCGCAACCGGTGACTTTTTCCATTAAAGGAGAACCTCCTTCTGCCGTGAGAACGTGAGTGCCGTCCGTAATCAAGTCTTTTTTGCCTGAAACGGCGACGGCACCTTTGGTATATCGGGCCAAGGCTATAGCCGCTGTTTCGGCCGCTTCGACCGTATCCGTAGTATCGACACCGCGGACCCCTGCACCACCGCCGTGAGACAATTTCCAAAGGTCGGCGAGAGCAATGATTTCCGAGGCGTTACCGCGAATGACTGCAGGGTGGCAACTGCGTGCGTGTTGTAACAATTCGGTACGCAGGGTTCCGATGCCGAGGGCCACAGGGTCGAGAACCCAGGGCTTGTCGGTAGCCGCCGCTTCATCCATAGCAGCCGGTACCGATTCGGCATAAACGGGCAAGAGGGTTCCTACGTTGATGTAGAAAGAAGAACCGAGCCGTACTAACGAGCGTGCTTCGTCAGGTAAGTAAACCATAGCTGCCGAACCGCCTACGGCTAATTGCGCATTGGCGACAAAGTCGACTGTTACGAAATTGGTGATGGAACCTGCCAAGGGCGTTGTCTGTCGAGCCTTTTTGGCAGCTTCTGAAACTTGCTTGCGAATCATTGCTTCTGTCAGCATAAAAAACACCTCGCTGTTAAGTTTTGATTACATTATAGATTCATATCCGTAATGACGCAAATAAGCCGTTCTTGTTGATTTTTACCGACCTATTTACTATAATATTAACTGATTATCGAAATGGTATGTCATTGCCTACGGCAATAGAATCAGGAGGAATGACTATGGTGTGGAATAAGAAAATATCGGCACTGTTGGCGGTTGTCGCATTATGCGGAGTTGCAACTGTCGGAGCTGCAGACTATACGATTCTTGAAAAAGCGGAAAAGGTGGAAACGACCGTATACGGTACGACTCAGACAGGTGCACTGAATACTCGTATTGCCGCTCTCGATAAAGTTCTCAACGGTTCTGACTCCGTTTCGGGCAGTGTTGATTCGAAAACAGATGAATTATATAAAGAGGTGTACGGAAATACGGGCTCGGATCTGTCCATGGTGGCAGCAGTCAACATGATGCAGCGCCAATATTCCGGTACGGTTACAAACGATGCCTTGACGACTCGCGTAGGAGAGTTGGAAGAAGGTATCAGCGGTAAGGTCGGCACAGGGTCCCTACGTAGCCGCGTGGCGGCTCTTCGTTCCGCCATGTTGGGCAAGAGAAAATTCGTGTCTCAGGTGGTAACGATTCCTGCCGGGACAGTTGTGGAAATGACTAATGAAGATCCTATTAACTCCAAGGACTTGACCGAAGGTGATCGCCTTCGTTTCTCCGTTGCCGAAGATATTAAAGTCGGTGATGTCATCGCCATTCCTCGCGGCATGGAAGCCGAAGGGACGGTGAGCAAAGCACGTAAAGCCGGACGCTTCGGTAGAGACGGCAAGATAGAAATTGAATATGATTCCGTCCATGCTTCTGACGGTTCGCCCGTACAGCTTGTTGTCGGTGAAAAAACTAAGGAACAATACAAGCGTACCGCCGGTGCTGTCGGGGCTTCCGCCGCCGGAGCCATTATTCTCGGACCTGTCGGCTTGGTCGGCGGCTTGTTCGTTAAGGGCAATAATGTAGACATTCCCGCCGGCTCGACAATGTATGCTGAAACGAAGCATGATGCGGATGTTGTAGGTTTTAAATCCGAAGGCGGTCCGAATACGATGGAAACGGCAGACATGGCGGCTAGCGGTGTTGTCGTTTCCGGCACTAATGAACCGGCGACAACCGTAACGGAATCACCGGCATCGCCCCAGGTTGAAAAGCCGAGTGCTGTACAAAAGCCGGAACAAGCGGCAGTGCCCGAAAAAACGGAAACGCCGGCACCTGCAAAAGCGGCTGAACCGGAAGTTACGACAACGGCAGCCAATTCAGATGTTCGCCCCGTAGACCTTGACGATGCGAACGATGAAACGATTATTACCATTACGCCTACAGAACAGTAGGTTATATAAAGGTGACACGAATGAATAAACGACTGACCGCAACGGTATTGGCCTTTGTACTTCCTGTGGGAATTGCATCATATGCCGCAGGGGAAACGGCTGTAACGGAAAAATTACATACCCCGGTTCAGACCGCGTCTGCTGTCGACTTAGATGCGGCAATGGCCAAATTTGATACGTTGCCTATGCCGGCTAAGGTGTCCTCCGATTCCGTGTATGTGCGGAATTCGGACGGATACGTACAAAGTCGCGGCAATGTGGATGTACAACGCGGTACGAGTGAACTGCATACTTCCTATATGGAAGGGAACATGAAGACCGGTACATATGAAACAAAAGGACCGACCATCTATATTAATGATGACCAGGTTATTACGGCAGACGGAGTCGTTTATAATACGAAGGATAATTCGGCCACGGTGGCGACTGTAGCCGGATATACATCGAGCGATTCATCGGCCCTTTATTTCCGCGGGCAAAGCGCAAAAATGGCGGACGGGTCCGTTTATATCAAACACGGTTTAATTACGACTCCTCACGCCGTAGCTAAGACTCCGGACTATTATTTGACAGCCGATGATATTCGTATTTATCCGGGTAAGCGTGTGACAGCTGAAAATACGAAGTTGTGGTTTAAACATGTCCTCGTCTTAACGTATGGACATTACGAATCGTCTCTTGCCAAAGAGTCTGGCAGTCGACAGTGGATATTCTCGCTTCTTCCCAAACCGTCATATAATAGTGATGACGGTCTGGGTTTAAAAGGGAAAGCTGAATTCCCGCTTAGTAAAGACGGCAGCTTAGCCGTTAAGGCGCGGTATGCCGTGTCCATGAAGAGCGGGTTTAAGCCGTCTCTGACCTTGGAGAAAAATACGAAGGCAGGCACCTTCACATTCGGTTATTCAAAAGAAGTGAGCTCCAATGACAATGATAATGACGACCATATTTGGGTTACCAAGTGGCCGGAGTTTCACTATTATACTCCGCGACTCTACTTCGGGAGTTCAGGCATATATGCTTTCGGCAGTGCTGAATACGGTAAGTGGCAGGAAAGTGATGTAGGCAAGGGAACCCACAAGGGGGTGCGCGCGGAAATTACGCATGACCCTATTGATTTGTGGAAGGGCGCGGAAATCCGAGGCTATGCAGGTTATCGCAAGGACTGGTATGAAATCGGCGATAATGTCCGCAAGGATCCCTATTGGGGAATTATCCTTAAACAAAACGTAACGGATCGTTTATGGACGACGTTTTGGTATAAGCGGCACAATATTAGCGGAACTACCCCCTATCGTTTCGACAGTATCGAAAATCCCGATCAAAAGGGACTGTCTGTAGGGTACGTGCTGACACCGAGAGATACGTTTATTTTCTCTATTGCCAAGGATTTGGATGACGGACATATTAATGAACGTGATTTTACTTGGGTTCGGGATTTACATTCCTTTGTGGGAACGGTTACGTATAAACAAGTTAAAAAGAAGTGGGAAGTCAAGGTTACAGCTAAAGATTTTGACTGATATGTTAACCCGTGGTGCTGAGTTAAAGCCCCACGGGTTTTATGGCAAGCTAATCACCACCTAAAAGGTGTTGATTAATAAGCCTCTCAGTGGTATACTGCAAACAAGAGAGAATCTCTTAAAGGAGTGATTGATATGAAGGTTGAAGAAGGTACGGTCGTATCCGTATTTGCGGACGGATCGGCAGAAGTAAAAGTAGGGCGTCATTCAGATTGCATCGCCTGCGGTGCTTGTGAAGGCGCTAAAGATATTGTAGTAACGGCGGTTAATAAGGTTAACGCCAAAGAAGGGCAGCATGTAAAATTCGAGTTTCACGACACGAATATTGTAGTCGGTGCTTTTATTTGTTTTGTTATGCCCCTATTGTTGGCAGCTGCCGGTGCGATTATCGGTTATTTTGTCAGCGGTTCTTTCGGAACAGATGCTGTACGCTCGGAAGTTGTCGGTGCTATTGTGGCCTTTTGCATCGGGTTGGGCGGTGTTAAGTATTTTGATCGCTCTCTATCTAAGAGTGAAAAGTCTAAACCCAAGGTCATTGAAATTATTGAAGGATAAGAAGACATCGCTAGTACTGATTCCTCGGTGAACAAGAATGCTATAATTGCATGCTTGTTCACCATTTTTTTATATACAGGGTAGACATATGGAGAACGGAATATATAAAAAACATATATTTTGATTACATTTATATACAGAATATTAACAAATTCTTAAAAAGAATGTATAATCATAGAGGAAGAGGTATCAAACACCTACTTTATATAACTGGAGATGAATAACTATGAATCATATGACAAAAATGCAATTATCGGCAGTATTGGCCGTCTTTGCCGTAGCAGCATCCTGTCCGGCACAAGGGGCAGATACACCCATCGTATCGAGCGGTGGTGCAGCTTATAATATCGGCTTACAAGGCGCCTCTTTTACGAACTCGGATAATGTATACCTGGGCGGTCAGACCGGTGCTGCAAACAGCAATCCTTACGCACATACGGGGGACCCAAATGCAAGGGGAAATAATATTGCCGTAGGGCGATTGTCGTTAAACGGGTCGAATGGTGGCGGTAACGTAGCTCTGGGTGCTAAGGCCTTTGTAGAGGGTAAGGGAGATTATAATTTTTTGGGAAATTTCGCCGCAGGGTTTAAGTCTACCCTGTCCGATACGATTGCTATCGGTTCTTTTGCGGGAGCTAATGCTACCGGGAATAAAAATGTATGGCTCGGTGCCGGTCAGGCCGGCGGAAGTACGGGAAATAATACGGTATTAATCGGATCGAATTCTAATGTAACCGGTAATTTTAACTACGGTATGGGACATGGAATTATACTGAACGGGGATGATAATGCCGCTGTCGGTGCTTATAATAAGATAGAGGGAAATCGTTCAGGCGCCTTCGGGGTAGGTACTTATAATGTGTCTACCGTTGCGGGAGACGATTCATACAGTGTGGGTAATAATAATCGTGTCAGTGCGAATAATACCTTTGTCGTAGGGAATAACGTAACGACATCTCTGGAAAACGGGGTCGTCTTGGGCAACAATTCGACAGCTGAAAGTAGTGATGTAGTCGGCACTCCCGACTATACCTACAGTGACGGGACTACGGTCAGCTATGCCGGTAAAGTGCCTGTTTCCACTGTTTCCGTAGGGGCTTCGGGACAAGAGCGCACGATTACGCATGTAGCGGCAGGTCGTGTCAGTGAAAATTCTACGGATGCTGTCAACGGGTCTCAACTCTACGGGGCTAATCGGCAAATAGATAATTTGTATAGCCATATTGCCGGTCTCGGGAAAGAAGCCGATAAAGGATCCGCGAGGGCTGCGGCGTTGGCTGCATTGCATCCCTTACAGTTTGACCCGGACAATAGACTTCAGGTGATGGGCGGCTATGGACATTACAAAAATGCCAATGCACTGGCATTGGGAATAGGGTATTATAAGAGAGAAAACCTGCTTTTTACAGCCGGAGCTACCTTTAGTGAACATATTATGGCCAATATCGGCGTATCCTATAAATTGGGAGAAGAAAATACATCACAAAAAATTTCGCCCGCATCATATAACGCACTTGAACAGCGGGTAGATATATTGGAAGCACAAAATAAGCAACTTCAGGAAACTGTCGCTATGCTTGTTAAAAAGATGAATGAGAAGTAGTTTTGCAGAAAATCGGTTCTGCCTGATATAAATAAAAAACGTAACTGAAAGGGAATTCTTTCAGTTACGTTTTTTATTTAATGTTCCCCAAATAGCAGCCGGATTTTTTCAGAAATTTTCCGTTAAAGACCCGGCTTAGAAATTGTCGAAGACGTGAAAAACGACAACCAGTTCCGTGAATCCGCAAATAAGGAAGAAAATGGCCGAGAACATCTGAATTCGTTTTTGTGACACATAGCGGTTAATGACCGTGCCGGCCAGTACGCCCAGTCCGTCGGCGGCAATCATGCCTGCTGTCGTACCGATTAATAGCGGAAGCCATTCGCCGAAGCGAGCAGCCATGGCAATGGTTGCTAATTGAGTTTTGTCTCCCGTTTCAGCTAGAAAGAAGGCAACAGCGACAGTCCAAAAGGGATTGATAAGCATCCTTTTATCTTTCAATTTTTCTTCCCTGTCATTACTGATGAGCGTGCCTATACCGAAAATAAAGAAGGTTGCCGCTGCTGCTAAATGAATGTAATCCATGTTGATTACCGTATTGACATAAATACCGATGATAATGGCGACGAGATGATTGGCGACAGTAGCGATGAGGACCGCCAACATAACCGTTTGCCAACGATACTTAGCGGCAAAGGCCATGACGAGAAGCTGGGTTTTATCACCCAGTTCGGCGAGAAAAACCATGAGAAAGGCTGTAAGAAAAGCAGTCATCAAAAACACTCCTGAAATTTAAAGGGTATCTTTTAAAGAAAGAACCGTCCCGTTTTTCAATTGAATGGATACAGGTTGAAGGACAGTGGATGTATTATTTAAAGACGGGAGATCTCTTAGTGTTTTTTGAGACGGGATTAAACCGTTTAAAGGGAAACGGGCTGTGAGAGACGTGCCGCTTTTATAAAGCGGTACGTGCAGGCGGGTCGTATATAAAACGGCGTCATCTTGTGTACGTTTTAATGTGAAGTCACAGACAATCGATTCTATGTCGGAGGTTCCCTGCGGGTATACGGGGGTGTAATCGAGACGTAAAAAAGTATTGTCATTGTCATCTGTTACCAGAGATGACTGTATGTTTTCAATATGCACGTACCTTTCCATGCGTTTGCTCACATCATCGTTGGAGAGGGCCAAGGCGTTCATGGAAGCGTCGTGGATGCATGATAAAAAAGCTGTGCTGTCATCTAAATCCGCAACCGTCCAAGTCCCGTTTATTCGTTTCATGATAAGGGTACAGGGGATGGAGGCCTGTAACGTATCGTTATACCAGTATACGGTTAACAAGGCTGTTGAATCGTCGACGGCATTGATGAAATCATGTGAGTCATAGTGCCAACCGGTAACGGGAATTATGAAGCCGAAGTTACGCAATGTATCCTTCAAATCATCAGACTTTAGGCTGTCCGAGTTTGCCGGTACATTTCCGTCAATGCCGTCAGACAGTAAGGTATGAAGGTCTTCGGCAAAAGACTCGCGGCTCGACAGCCCCGTAACTTTTAAAATGGCAGAGACAGTGTTTCCGTCCCGTCTTTGAGCCGCATTATCATATATGGAAAAGGCCAAGGCCTTATCGTTGACGGCTTTGAAAAAAGCGGACTTATCTTTCGCATCGGCTGATGTTATAATTCGATTAAACGCATAATCAGGAGTGTTTTTATAAATATAATGATAAGAAGAGATAAGGGCGGCAAGAGAAAAAATCAGTGCCAATAAGGCCGCGATTGTACGTATGTCAAATAAAACGGCATCGCGTGGTTTCATAGGAGTCCTTCTTTCGCATATACTCATATCAATAGAATAATATCTTATTATATCACGAAATAAAAGTAAGCGTTTAACAGGAGACTGGAGGAGAAAAATGGTTCGAAGTGAAGAAAATGAAATTGTCGGCCTTTATTGTGGCAGTCGCTTTATCAGCCTGCGTGAAGCGACGGGCAAGGAGCCGGATGCCTTGCCCGTATATGCCGCAACGCCGACGGGCAATAAAATTTTGGTTCGTTCGTGTTTGATGCTTTTAGCGGCTGCTACAGATGAAGTTTGTAAGGGCGGAGAAGTTGACGTGTTCTATCCTTTGAGTAAGGGATTATACGGGATTATTCACGGTACTCCCGAGATGACGGAAGAGCTTATCGAGCGCATTCAGAAAAAGATGAATGAATTTGTGGAACGAAAAGAACCGATGCTTGTCGTGCAGGTGAGGGACTCGGGAACCTTATATAAGTGCGGAAGCATCTCTAAGTTCTTTGACGGACCATTAGTACCCCATGCCGGATATATACGTGCCGTTAAGGTGCGAGCCCGGGGAAAAGGGTTTGTTTTGGAAATACCTCAGATATACTGTCCTACGGAGCTTGCCCCGGTTGAAGACGTGCCGGGCATGGTTTCTCTTTTTACGGATGTAAGAAAATTTTATTGTAAGCTGGATTGCCGGTTTGTATCCGACTTGAATCGCCATATACGTGACGGCTCCGTTCAAACATTAATTGACAAGTGCGAGGCGAATGTGTCCGCGCGCTTTGAAAGCTTGGCGAATAGTATAAGAAACAGGCTGCCTATCGTCCGTACGGTTTTGATTGCCGGACCGACATCGTCCGGAAAGACGACCTTCGGAAAAAGGCTGGCCGCATGCCTCTATGAAAAAGATGTGAACTTATTGTCCCTGTCGCTGGATGATTACTTTGTAAATAGGGAAGATACGCCGAAAAATGAGGACGGTTCGTATGATTTTGAATCCTTACAAGCCGTGGATGTCGATTTATTCAACAGTCAAGCGGAACGTTTATTGCAAGGTGAGAGCGTATGTCTGCCGCATTTTGACTTCATTACGGGTAAACGTTATTACGACACGAAAAAGACAACCCTTTCTCGAGACGGTATATTGATCGTCGAAGGTCTGCACGCTTTGAATGATAAACTCGTTCGATATGTGTCGAGAGAAAGGCAATACAAAGTTTCCGTAGGTGTTTGGACGCAGTTACCTGTAGATGAGCTGAACCGCATATCAACATCGGATACACGTATCATTAGAAGGCTGATTCGAGATAACCGTACACGCGGGAGAAATCCGGAAGTGACATTGGAAGCATGGGACGGGGTACGACGAGGAGAAGACATAAATATTTATCCGTATAGACAAGATGCGGATGCTCTCTTCGATACGTCCTTACTTTATGAGTGGGCTGTTATGAAGCCTCAGGCCGAGGCATTACTGGCAACTGTAGGCCGGGACAGTCCGTACTATTTGGAAGCACGACGACTTTGTGAGGTGTTGACACACTTCCTGCCGCTTTCTGTTGAAGTCGTGCCGAAAAAATCGTTATTGCGTGAATTTATAGGTGAAGAAGGGACGGCCTGTGAATCTATTTGACAAAGAATAGGGCCGTCGCTATAATAATATAGTCGAGGTAGAGAAGATGAGGATTCAAGTCGAAAATGCGCGTAAAGAGGAAGGGAAGCACTTTTCCTTTTCTTTTGTACAACCTGCTTCAAAACTGGGCGATATAGATGACATGCCGTGGAAAGATAACGATATCTCTGTAGAAGGAGAATATTGGTTCGACGGGAGTCATCTGATTGTTGAAGGTGTCATTCATACTCGCGGTATATACGAGTGTGCGTCTTGCCTGGCGCCTGTTGAAGCGGAACGCGATGCAGCACTGTCTGAAGTCTATGGTACGGAAGCACAGCTTCCCGAAGATGTCAATCCGTATAACGGAGAGTACATCGATTTGACGGAGACGATTAGAGAGCTCTTGATCCTGAGCGAGCCTATGAAGGTCTTGTGTCGGCCTGATTGTGCAGGCCTTTGCCCTCAATGCGGGGCAAACCTCAATGAAGGTGCTTGCAGTTGTCCTACCGACAGGATAGACCCGAGATTAGCAGTGCTTAGCGATTGGTTAAAGTCGTAAGTACTGACATTCGTATCAAGATTTTAAGGAGGTGCAGATAATGGCAGTACCGAAGAACAGATTGTCCCAAACACGCCAAAAACGTCGTCGCGCTAACTGGAAATTGACTGCTCCGGGATTTGTAGAATGCCCGCAGTGTCATGAAGCAGTTATGCCTCATCACGTATGCCCTACTTGCGGTTTTTATAAGGGCAAGCAAGTCGTAAATAATACGGCAGCGGAATAAGAATTGATGGGTGGACTTATGTTCACCTTTATACCGAGAAGGAAACGTTTTTTAACGTACCGTCTCGGTATTTTTACGGAAACAGGGGATTGTAAGAGCTGTACATTCGTTATGTGTACCTCTTACAGTCCCCTGTTTAGCTTATGAAGTATATTCTTATACATACAATGCAGTTCTTAATATATATATCGGCAACCGGTAATTTGTATCTATATTGACTATATTTTGACGTAATTCTATAATGGAATTGATAATAAAAGCTGTTATTCGCATAAATTTCAAAAAGATGGGAGCTATTATTAATGAATAGATCGTTACTATTAAATGGCTTGATCCTGGGTACCTTGCTTTGTACGGGAACCGTCACGGCGAGGGCTGTTGATGCCGATGTACAATCAGGTATAGCAGCTGCGGCTCCACGTGAAACTCGAGCACAAGCCGTTCATTCTACGTGGCGGGATCGTACGGATATAGCGGTAGGGGTCCAGACGGGAAGCTCATCTGAAGGACATGAAAGCCTTTTTCCTACAGATGACCACAATCAGTTCTATCGTCAAAAAAAGGATTACGGGAATTTGACGAAGGCCTATGTAGAAACCTTGCAACCGATCACTCACTATGATGAAAATGCCAAAAGTGTTGTATTTGTACAAGGGCGCATCGGTCGTAGCGGTGAAAAAATCAGATCTTACGGTCTGCGAGGCTATTTTCTTCCCGAAAAGGTAACCACACCTGTCGGACTGTCCTTTAAAGCCATAAATGTTGATGAGGATTCGTCGAAAACGTTGGGGAACACGGCCTCGATCGGCGTGGGGTATCGTAGACTTAGTGCACATGAACATGCCTATATAGGTGTAAATGCTTTTTATGACCATGCTTTCAGCGGCGGGTATCATCGTATCAGTGCCGGTGTAGAATATGTAAACGGATTTAATACCGTATATGCCAATGCCTATAAAGGGTTGTCGCAAGGAGGCCTCGTTAAAGGTCGCGGCGGTACGGCACCTCCGGCGCGGTTATATCCCGAAGGGCTTCCTCCGAGGGCGGCGGACGGCAACTATTACGGCATAATTCCTGGAGAAAACTATACTACCTATACTTTGGATAAGGCTCTCGGCGGCTATGATATTGCCTATGTAAGAGACTTTAAAAATGCACGCTGGGCACGAGCTTATGTTAACGGGTATTATTGGCGCGGCGGTAGTTTTAATCATGAACAGGAATATCGTTACGGGCGTCCCGGACATTGGACCGTTCCCTTGTTTTTATTGAGAAAAAACACTCACTATAAGGGACTTAAAGTCGGTGCGGAATTACAACTGACACCTCATATCTCTCTGGATATAGGGTATAACAGCGGCAATCACGCTTCTAAGGGTATGTATGGAGTTGTTAAATATACCTTGGGAGCTTCACGCTTTGCTTATTGGGGCGGGAAACACAGTGATGATATTATCACGACGGCTCGGGCCAAGATGCTTGACAAGGTACGGCGTCAAGACATGGTTGTTGAGTCTATGTATGATATAGAATATTTCTACTTGGCACCTATAGATCATTTATAGAATATGAGGTAAAGAAATGAGAAAACATTTTGCACTAAAGTATCTACTCTTGGGCGGCTTGATCGGGGCAACTACTGTTACGGCTCTGGCCGCCGATGCGGAGGTTCAGGCAGCACAGAGTATGTCACAAGAAGAAGTACGGCGAGAAGCCGTTCGCTCTACGTGGCGGGACCGTACGGATATCGTCATAGGCGCACAAAGCTATAAATCTCAGGCCGGTTATGGTGAAGGGTCCCCTAATGTAGAGACCTCTCATCCTGCATATCTCCCCTCACACATGAATAATGCATCGGGGACGGATGTGAACGCTAAGTTTTATGTGGAAACTCTCCATCCGGTGACGCACTATGATGAAAATTCGAAAAGTGTCGTCTTTGTACAAGGCGGGGCGGGACGTAACGGCGAAAAGATAAAAACCGTGTCTTTAACGGGAGGTCGCTGGGTTATGAACCCTCGGACCGGTTACGGGTATTTACATCCCGTTTTTTCGGGTCGTGTCGAGTCTGTCGGAACGACGGCCAATATAGGCGTCGGCTATCGTCGTCTCAGTAAGGATGAAAACGCTTTCTGGGGTGCCAATGCTTTCTATGACCATGCCTTTACGGGCGGCTATAATCGTGTGAGTGCCGGTGCGGAGTACGTGACGGGGTATAATGAGTTTCGTATCAATGTATACCAGGGTCTGGGCGGCAAGAAAAATGATATTAAGGTGAACGGATATCTGGGAAATTTTAGCGGCAATTACTATGCAGATTATCTGCGGCTAAGGAATCCTGACGGCAGTCTCGGAGGAATCTCGGGCGGTGTTATCCGTTATGATTCGAGGACTTATGACAGAGCTCTCGGCGGTATCGATTTTGAGTATGCCCGTACATTTAAAAATGCTCGTTGGTTGCGAGCCTATATAGACGGGTATTATTGGCGGAGCTCCCACCCGGCAGTGCGACCCGGATTGGGCGGGACTATTTCGGGAAAGCGTGCAACCCGCGGTTTTAAAGTAGGAGCCGAAATGAACCTGACGCCGCATCTTACTATGGATATAGGTTTCCAAACCGGATCCGGCGACCCGAAGGGGGTTTTTGCAGATAACGGCGGCGGCGGTTTCGACCTTCGTCAAACAGGTCATGACAGCTTGAACGGCGTTTATGTAATGCTCAGGTATACGCTTGGTAAGTCACGCTTTGCTTGGCATGGCGGTAAACACAGTGATGATGTTGTTACTGTGGCTCGTGCCAAGATGCTCGATAAGGTGCGGCGAAGCGAATTAGTCATTGATTCGACCTATCAGGAAGCTTGGGATGGGGAAATGTATTCGGAACTGTAAGGTATTTATAGACATAATAGTAAAAACGACACTGACCGTATATCGGTCGGTGTCGTTTTTCGTGTGTGTCGGTGTTTGACTTTATAAAATGGAAGTTAATTCAGAAGGATGGTTAATGAGAAAAGTCGGCTTCAGGCGAGCTAAGAAATCTTTGTCACGAAACCCCCAGGTAACAAGGATAATGTCGGTACCTGCGTTTTGGGCCGTTTGAAAATCCACTTCCGAGTCGCCGACATAGACGGCTTCGGCCGGCGTGAGATTGAAACGGCGGAGAGCTTCAAGGATCATTTGCGGAGCCGGTTTTTTCGGTATGGCTGACGTTTCTCCCAGGGAGAACTCCGCATAGTTACGAAAGAATTTATTATGCAAGGTTGTTACGGCTTCTTGCCCCTTATTGGAAACAACGGCCAGACGATAGCCTTTTATCTTCAGGTATTGTAAGGCTTCGGGAATGCCGTCATAAGGACAGGTATGACGACGGCAGCGTATGGCATAATCTCGCTTAAAGTCTTCCGCCATACGGGCGCGCTCCTCTTCAGAGGCGTCGGGAGCCGAACTTTTCATGAGCCCCGAGTAGCCGTAGCCTAAGTTTGCACGAACTTTTTCACGAGTCAAGACGGAAAGGCCGCGACTCTTAAAGACTGCAGACAGGCTATCGGTTAAATCGGTGAGTGTATCCAGAACCGTTCCGTCCATATCGAAAAGAACGGCTTTATAAAATTTCATTTTTATGCCTCCTGCCAATTACGAAAACTTATTTTTTATTATAGAATATGCTTTTTGCCTTGTCTAACGGTAAAAAAAGATACAAACGAGTGCGTCTGTGTGATACAATTATACGGAGTGCATTCAGTATTTCGGAAAGAGGAGTGGAGATGTATGAGTCAATTTCTGCCGTATATTTTGGTAGTCGGCACGATTATTGTGTTTTTTGCCGTATGTTACCTTGTCTATTCAGGGGACGATAAAAAGAAGGAACATCGTGAAGAGCCCCCCGTCTTAAAAGAACGGCACCATGCGCCGTCTCATCACTCTGCAGGAGAAGGAAAGAAAGGACAGTATACGCCTGTTGGGCAAAAGCCTGAAACTGTTCGGAGTGAGTCTAAATCTGTACAGGTACATCGTAAGGAAACAAAGACTACGCCCGGTTATTTAACGAAAGACGGTCGTATCGTCGGGGTCGACGGAGAAGTACTGTACAGTGAGAAACATCGACAGGAAGCGGATAATGCCGAAAACACTCGAGTTCTTAAACGTGAAGAAGTAAAAGCGGCTATACAAAAAGCCCGGGCAGCTCAAGACGCGGGATCCGAAAAAGAGGAAAAAACGGGGCGTCAATCATTGGCTGATATTGCCGCTGTCGTGGCTGCCGATTTAGCGGCTAAAGAAGCCGATAAAGCAAAACCTCGGGAAGAGGCGGAAGATGCAGTTGTATTAGATGCGACTCAACCCGTTCCCGTTTTGTCGGAAGTGTTAAGGAAAGGTGAAACACCTGAAGCACCGGTTCAGCAGGAAACGACTGAGGAAAAGGTTGTACCGTCAGTAAAGGTGCAGGAAAACGATAAAGCACAAGAACAGCCGTGGCGTCGAGGTAATTTGGCAGAGTCTCCTGTCATTTCCCGGTGTACGGAACATTTCTTAAAGCAATATACTATTGTTCGTACGGATTTGAAGAAGCAAGTTCAATATATTACGGATGCCGCTTTTCGCTCCGTAGGTGCTACTCTTGATGACGAACGCGAAAAGGTGCTTTCTTCTTTTGCGGTTCAGGATGCATTACGGCAGGTACAAAAAACTTATACGGCTCACCCCGAGTCTTTTGTGGAAGCCGTTGTAACCCGTGCCTTTGCCGATGTGGTTCGTTGTCCCGAAACATCGACGCGTCACCTTGTGGCTACGGATGCGCTGAAGGTTATGCCCTCTTTGTCGCGGCCTCACTATCGGATTTTGGCTCTTTTATTGCTATTTCTTTATTCGAGAAACACGCATAATGTTGATAAGGAAACGTTCGGACAGTATATGGAAAAATATGTGCTGCCCATTGTCGATCGCTTTCCGACGGAACGGCCTTATTATCAGCAATTGGACTATCTTCATTGTACGGCTGTCGAAGCCAAGGGTACGACCTTTGCGGCTCTTTTGGGCGATTCGTATCCGCTCTTATTCCGCTATAGAGGCTTTACGGAAGAGGAATTACGTAAGGCCTTGCAGGACGAATTCCTGCCCGGAGAATTTGTCGTACAGTCTTTTAATTCGCCCTTATATAAATTGGCTCTCATCGACGAAACTATGTCTTCGCGCTTTTTCCGTATGGCCGGTATAGAAAATCGAGGTACACAGGATCGATTGTTGCGTTTGGCACGCAAGCGCCCGGCGAATTTCAGCGGCGAAGAAGCTTTGGATGTCATGGAGGGCATTTCACCCGTTTTGGCGGATATCAGTGATATTTGGGACAGCACGATGCTACGCGTTTCGACCTTGTCGCTTCTCGGTTTGTACCTCGGGCAAGGATATATCAAGGAAATTATCGGAGAAGAATTCGATTTAAGTCGTTGGTTTGAATAAAAGGAGCTATTGTGAAAAAAATACGTAAGGCCGTTATTCCCGCTGCCGGGTTCGGCACACGATTTTTGCCGGCTACCAAGGCGACGCCGAAAGAAATGTTACCCATTGTCGATAAACCGACCATTCAGTATATCGTAGAAGAAGCCTTGGCAAGCGGTATTGAAGAAATTTTGATTATCAGCGGACATGCCAAAAGAGCCATTGAGGATCATTTTGATACGACGCCCGGATTGGAACAGCATTTAGAGCAAAGCGGTAAAGAAGACTTGTTAAAGCTGGTTCGGGATATTTCGGAAATCAATATCCATTATATTCGACAAAAACATATGCGCGGTCTCGGTGATGCCGTTTTGTGTGCCCGCTCCTTTATTGATAACGAGCCTTTTGCCGTATTGCTCGGAGATGATGTCGTCTATAACCGGGAAAAACCGGCTCTGCAGCAAATGATTGATGTATTCAACGATGTAAACGCTACGGTTCTCGGTTGCCAGGAAGTGGCCCCTGAAAGAGTATCGTCTTACGGTATCGTGGCAGGCACTCAAGTGAGCGAAAATCTTTTGCGCGTAACGGATATGATTGAAAAACCGTCTCTTCATGAGGCCCCCGGCCGTACAGCCGTCTTGGGCCGGTATATTATTACTCCCCGTATTTTTGAAACATTGCAGCATACACAGCCCGGAAAAGGCGGAGAGATTCAGTTGACCGATGCGTTGAAAGAAATGGCTCATCGTGAACCCGTATATGCCTATTGCTTTAAAGGCAAGCGATATGATGTAGGTAATAAGTTGGGCTTTTTACAAGCTACCGTAGAATATGCCTTGCGTGACGAAGAGTTAGGTGGCGATTTTTACGAGTATTTAAGAGATATCGTTACCCATAAAGTGAATAGGGAAAAATAAAAGTAATGTTTGTGTCTTGACAATTCTCAAAACTGCATGTAGAATTGAGAACAGGCAAAAACAATTGCTATAAGTTATGGAAAAGGAGATGTCGAACATGTTTCAAAACAGCGATTTTTGGATTGGCTTGGGCGTAGGTGTTATTGCCGGCGTTTTCGGTTATAAATTGATGGCTGAAAGAGAACAGCAGCTTCTCGCACTTCAGCAACCGGCAGTTGGCAGCGTGGCTACGAACGTACCCTTGGCTGAATTACAACGCCAGAAGGAAGAATTGGAAGATCTTATTGCCGCTCAGGAAGCTGAACAGGCTTAAGGCATAGGGCTAAAGAAACTGCCGCCACTTGTGGCGGCAGTTTCTTTTAAAAATGATACTTTTTCTTATGAAAAAATGATATAATAAAGGAGTTCGAACAACTATGTTTCACTTTTCAAAGTGGGATTTTATTATTCGCACCGTATCGGTTCGCTCCTATATACCCGGAAGAATACGTTTACAAAGTAAACGACTTATCAATAACCAGTCTTTGGTTCGGCAGGTGTATGAGCACATTTCGGCGTATAAGGAAATCGAAACGGTCGAAGTGAATCCGCTTACAGGATCCGTATTGTTGACCTATAAGCCGGATGTACTGCGTGCCAATAGGGAATTGGCTGAAGTCGAACAATATATAATGAACCATGTTGAAAGGAGGACCTAATTGTGTCCTATGTATCCGGATTTATGCTGGGCGCCTCTATCGGTAAGGCCGTTCACTCGTTTTTACACGGCTCGCCTCAGTCAACAGTAACTCCCGGTCGGGGTTTTGTAACTGCCCCGCAGAATGTACGGACCGCACCCCCGACAAACTGTGTAACACCGGCTTTTGCCTGTGTATCCTCGTTGCCCGGTCGGAGACGGTATCGTGCAGCGGCTCTTGTGGGAAATGCAAGTCTTGCCGATTTATTACAAGAAGGTTTGGAAAAAGTGAAGGGCATTACGTCTGTACAGGTAAATGTCACAACGGGCGGTATTCTTATCTGTGCTGAAGACGACTCTGTTTTTAAACGCGTGGAAGTCTTCCTGGAAGGACGCTTTTTTCTGTCGCCCTGTGTAAGAGAGACGATAATGCGGCCGCAAATGCCGCACAGACAACCTGCCTCGGAATATAAGCACACGTTGCAGGAAGTAATGGGAACTATGAGTGATTATATTTACGAACGCACACACCGCCTTTTCGATTTGCGCTCCCTCGTTTCATTCATTCTCATCGTTCGCGGTATTCGCCGTATGGTAACCCTCGATGAAATGCCTTCGGGTCCGCAAATGTTGTGGTGGGCTGTAGCACTTTTACGCGGAAAGTAGGGATAAGTATGTATAATTCATATAAAGTACCGTTGCGCGCATTTTTGCCGACGCTTATGCGTCCGATTCTTGCTGCGCAGTTACGACGCATTCGCGGTGTTGTGGCAGCCTCGGCTGACGAGAAAGAAGTTGTTCTGTATTACAAGGGTTTACTTGATATGCGGGCCATTACCCGATTTATCCGTCAGTTTGAAGATAAACGGGGAGTAAAGAAAGAAGAAAAAAGTGATTTGGATGCATCGGCGTATCGTCGCGAAGCTATTTTATCCGTCGGCGGCTTTATTGCCATGAACATTTTGAACAAGACGAATCCTGAATTCTATGCTTCAATGTTGCTTGTTCGTCGTCTCTTTACCCTTTTCATTGCCCGCCGCTTTATTAAAAACGGCATTGCCGGCATTATTGAGGATAAACAGGCCAATGCGGACACATTGACAGCTACGGCGGTTATTGCTTCCGTCTTGTCCGGTAAGCCTGAATCGAGCTTGACCTTACTGGCTCTTTCCAACGGGGCTGAAATGTTGACTGAATATGCGGCTGAAAAGGCTCGCAGCCAGATTTCCAGCTTACTTAAATTGGATCAGCGTGATGTTTGGCTCGTTGAAGACGGACGGGAACGCAAGGTTCCTGTAGACTCGTTGAAACCCGGCGACTGTATAGCTGTTCACTTAGGTGAAAAGATTTGCGTCGACGGTAAGGTTATCGGCGGCAATGCGGCTGTTAACCAGGCCTCCATTACCGGTGAATCGGCTCCGGCTATTAAGCAGGAAGGATCTTCCGTTTATGCAGGGTCGGTTATTGAAGCGGGTGACCTGGTCATGACCGTTGAAAAAGTCGGTAAGGATACGTCTTTGGCACAGATTATTCACTTGGTTGAAGAAGCGCAAACTCGTCGTGCACCCGTACAAAACTTTGCCGACAAGATGGCAAACATGCTCGTACCCGTTTCCTTTATCGGTGCCGCTATTATTTACGGGGCTACGAAGGATTGGCAACGTGTTCTGAACCTGCTCTTTATCGATTTCTCTTGCGGCCTGAAGCTATCGACGGCAACGGCTATTTCCGCAGCTATCGGGGTAGCGGCTAAGCAAGGGATCCTCATTAAAGGCGGTAATTATATTGAAAACCTTTCCAATGTCGATACGGTAGTCCTTGATAAGACGGGTACCATTACTATCGGCGTACCTCAAATTTCTCATATTGAAACACGTGAAGGTGTTTCGGAAAAGGAAATCATCCTGTCTGCTGCATCTGCAGAGATGCACTCTGTCCATCCTTTGGCGGTAGCTATCCAGAAGTATGTAAAGGACAACGATTGGCAGACGCCGCCGCATGACTCATCTGAAACGGTTGTGGCACGCGGTATGAAGGCCACCGTTCCTCCCTTTGAAGAATTTTCCGGCGGTGATATTCTCGTAGGTTCGCGCCGCTTTATGGATGAAGAAGGGGTAACAGGCGTACCGGCAGTTGTTGACAAAACGTGGGGTAAGAACATTCTCTTCGTAGCTAAAGACGGGGAATACATGGGCTTTTTAACCATTCAGGATCCCGTTCGTCCGGGTATGAAAAAGACTTTGAATCGTATGCGACGTATCGGCGTTGACGAAGTCGTTATGTTAACGGGCGATTCTAAGGAAGTGGCTGCAGACGTAGCTCATGCTATGGATATTGACGGGTATCATGCTGAAATTTTGCCGGAAGATAAAGCCAACTATGTTATGGAATTGCAAAAACGAGGCAATGTCATGATGGTAGGCGACGGTATAAATGATGCACCGGCGTTGGCTTTTGCTGATATCGGTGTCAGCTTGGGCGGTCAAAAGACAGATATTGCCGCTGAATCGGCAGCTATTACGATTCGTTCGGAAGACCCGGGCAAGTTGTTTAACGCCTTACAAATCGGGCAGCGGACAATGGAAGTAATTAATCAAAACTTTACGGCTACCATTCTCGTTAACTCGACAGCTATGCTTCTCGGAGCTTTGGGGAAAATCAGTCCTCTCTGGGCTGCCGTTATTCATAATACGGCGACCTTGGCAGTTGTCTTGAACAGTGCCCGAATTCTCGGACCGGGAAAAGGTAAGTTAAGATAAGATTTTACATAAAGCAACCTTATAAATCGCTTCCGATTTATAAGGTTGCTTTTATTTGCATTATACAAACTGTCCTGTTGTATATTGTATCTTTCTGTATATATTCATATAGTCAGAATCGCTGTATAATAATGTCAAATATACTTATGAGGTGATGTAATGATGCAGAAACAAGGAACAGCGGGAACAATGACCCATACAGCTACAAGAAGGTTAACTATGGCCGCTCTTTTTATGGCTATGAATATTGCTCTAAGCTCGTTCGGTATTCCCGTCCCGGGAGGACACCTGTATATTAACGATATTGTTATCTGTTTGGCTGCCCTGTTATTCACACCGAAAGAGGCTTTCTTTGTCGGCGGTATCGGTGCTTTTCTGGGCGACTTTTTCTTTTATCCGGCGCCCATGTTCGTGTCGTTAGTTACACATGGCCTTCAGGCCGGTATGATTGCCATGCTTATTGCCGGCGGAGAAGAAAAGCGCTCTAAAGGGCGCGTCATAGGGGCTTTGCTTGTAGGCGCGGTGATTATGGTTATAGGCTATTCTTTGGGAAGAGCTTACGTCTACAGCACGCCTGAATACTCACTTATTAAATTGCCCTTCGAAATATTGCAGGCCATGATCGGCGTTGTATTTTCCTATATACTTTATTTTTATACCTCTGTTCGAGAAGCATGGAAAAAGCATATAAGTGAATAATTATTTGTAATATGTGCTGAGCGTATCATTGAAAATTGTCATGATACGCTCCTTTTTTTGTGGTAATATACGGAGTTGGCAAGTTTATTGCAAATGGAAAAGGGCCTTTGATATAATCGAATTAGATAAAACAAGAGAAGTATTCCCTAGCTGGTGCCGCCTTATCTTGGCGGTACATCTTTTTTGTTGCTGTTGCGGACGGAGGGAAGCGTATGGACAAATTGGAACGGTTTAAGGGATGTATGCTTGGCGGTGCGACCGGCGATGCACTGGGATATGTCATTGAATTCGACAGTTTGAATGCGATCCGACGTAAATACGGACCGCACGGACTTCGTACGATTTTAAAATCAAAGAAAGACGGCAATAAGGCGGTTATTTCCGATGATACACAACTGACTTTGTTTACGGCTGACGGCTTGTTATGGGCGGCTGAAGACGGGGTTGATTCGGTAGATAGAGTTTTTCGCTCCTATATGCGCTGGTATTATACGCAGACGGAACGTATCGTTAAGCCTGAACAAAAGGCGTGGATGTTACGGCAACCCCATGAGGATAAGTGGGGATATGATCTTATGGATACAGCGTCATTATATGTTCGACGGGCGCCGGGAAAAACCTGCCTGCAGTCTTTGGCCATGGGGATATCTTTTGCCGCTCACGAAGTACCTAATAGCAGTAAAAGTGGAGGAGCCGTGAAGCGGGCGGCTCCGGTAGGCTTGTTTTACAGTGAACGTCCGGAAGAAGCCTTTCATGTCGGTTGCGAAACGGCTTTTTTAACACACGGCGGGTCGGAAGCCGTCGTGACGACGGGATCCTATTGCCTGCTCATTGCCTTACTTAGTAAGGGGATGTCTTTGCATGAAGCTTTGCCTCAAGTAATTAGGAAAGCTGAAAATGAAGCGGGCGGAGAATTGACTGCAGAACGGTTGCGCATGGCCGTAACGGAGGCAGAGTCGGACAGGGTTCCTGTCGACAGTATCAAAAGGCTGACCGATAGTAAGCACGCTGCCGGCATTTTAGCGGTTGCTGTTTACTGTATTTTAAAGACCGATTCGTTGCGTCATGCCGTTATTATGTCGTGTAATCATGACGATGACAGCAATTCATGCGGGACTGTTTGCGGCAGTTTGGCAGGGACAATTTACGGTGCCGGAGCCATTCCTGAAGGATGGCTTAATACTCTGGAATGTTTTGACTTGTTGGTAGGTATGAGTCATTCATTGTATGAAGCTGTTTAAATAATAGAAATAAATGAATTTTGACTGTATAAAGGCGACCTGACGAAGGTCGCTTTTTTATTATTCACTTTGCAAGTAAGACGTGATTAAATTTGTAAGATACGTCTCTTTGCGACAGAGAAAATATATGCTAGAATGGGTATACTGTAGTATAACGCAATTGTCTGATTAATCGGCATAATGGATAAATAGCCGGATATTGATTAAAATTTAAAATTAATACGACGATTGCCGTGAGGAGAGATTTATGACAGCACAGTCGAACTATTTAGCGGGGAAACGGACGGAAATACATCCGTACAAGACGCGTGAAGGCGGTGCGACCGTAACCGTATTCGTCCCGTATAATTGCTTGAATAACTGCCCGTTTTGTATAAATAAAGCGGAATATGAAAATCCTGAAGGATTTTCGGCAGATAAAATTTGTGAGAGCATCCGTCGTATGGATGCCATTACTCCTTATTGTGACTTTGTCTTTACGGGGGGAGAACCCTTTGCGGATTTGAATGTATTGCAACAAATGTTGGATGAAATTCCGAAAACTCATAAGGTATATATAAATACGACCTTACCTGTATCGAAGTTTCAGACGGAAGATGACATTGTGAGATTTACGGAAAAAAATAAGGATAAAATTACGTGCATTAACGTGTCCAGACATATGCAACACTATGTAGTCGAGTCCAATGACGGCTTACTGAAACGCTTAGCAGTACCTTTCCGCATCAATTGTGTTTTATATAAAGACTATCCGAATCAGGATATGATTCCTTACCTGGAACGATTCCGCCTTATTCCGGGAGCGTCTATACAGTTTCGCTTCGACTATACGGAAACGACCCCGGAAAACTTATATGAGACTGAACATGACAAGATTTTGGGCGATTTGAAAAAAATTGCCGACTATCGAGGGTTGGACGGTTGTCGCATGCGTTGCGGCTTCCATTTTGATTACAAAGGGTTGCCTTTGACTTATCATAAAACATTGCCGTACAGTACTATCGTTGAAAAAGACGAGAAGGACGGCGTTACGTATAATATTTTATATGATATCTTAATTAAGCAAACCGGTGAAATTCACAGCGATTGGGACGGAACTCTTCTCGATGTGACGGCTTACGAGAAAGTTGTATATGAGCCGTATGACTTAAAGTGGTTGGAAAGAGTCGATTTAAAGACCGGTACGATTATAGAAGAAAATAAAACAGCGGTATAGGACAATAAATCCCTCGTAGAAATGCGGGGGATTATTTTCGTCATAAATAGCGAACAAATGTTTGATAAATAGGCAAGGCTGTGATATTCTGATGGGGGGAGGAGATTGTATGTTGGGAGAAGCAATGTCCGAAAAATTGAAAATACTTACAGATGCGGCTAAGTATGATGCATCCTGTTCGTCGTCCGGAAGCTCGCGCAAGAATACAGCAAGCGGTATCGGTGCTGCCGAGTCATGCGGTATTTGCCATTCATGGTCGGCTGACGGTCGTTGCATTTCTCTTTTAAAAATATTGATGACTAATCGGTGCATATATGATTGTGCGTATTGTGTCAATCGTGTAGGGAATGATATACGACGAGCCCTTATGACGCCGCGTGAAATTGCCGATTTAACGATTGAGTTTTACAGGCGTAATTATATTGAAGGGTTGTTTTTGAGCTCCGGTATTTACAAGTCCCCCGACTATACGACGGAACTTCTTATTGAAACGGCAAGATTGTTGCGAGAAGAATATAAGTTTAACGGCTATATTCATATGAAGGGAATACCCGGGACGGATGAAGCCCTTGTTCAACGCTTAGCTTTTTATGCGGATCGGATGAGTGTGAACATTGAGTTGCCGTCCGAAACGGGCCTAAAGTTACTGGCTCCTCATAAGACAAAAACCGGCATTTTGAAGCCCATGAACTCTTTAGCCGGTGGGATTGCAATCAACCGTTATGAGAGAAAGAAGAGCCGTAAGGCAGGTATATTTTTGCCTGCAGGACAGACGACACAGATGATTGTCGGTGCAACGACCGATCGGGATCGGCATATTTTGCGACTTGCGGAGTCCTTATATAAACACATACATTTAAAACGAGTCTATTATTCGGCTTACGTGCCTGTCGTTACGGATACGCGTCTGCCGGTAGTGACGGAACCGCCTCTTAAACGAGAGCATCGGTTGTATCAGGCCGATTGGTTGCTACGCTTTTACGGGTTTAAAGCCGATGAAATTCTTTCGGAAGACAATCCCGATTTTGATTTGTATCTGGATCCGAAGGCATGTTGGGCTCTGCGCCATCCCGAAGTCTTTCCCGTAGAAATCAATAAGGCATCATATGAAATGCTTCTGCGCGTGCCGGGCATAGGAGTCCTTTCGGCACGCCGCATTTGTGCGGCTCGTCGTAGTGCATACTTATCTTTTGATACGGTAAAACGGTTGGGGATTGTCATGAAGCGGGCAAAATACTTTATTACTTGCAAAGGGAAGTATTTCGGCGGATCGTATAACTTACAAAATATCGATCGCACCTTGCGTCTTCAGGAAAGACAGGCGTCTTATGCGCTTACATCCCTTTTTTAGAGGTGGCAGATGAACTATACATATGACGGGACCTTTTTCGGGTTTATGTCCGCAATTTTTGCGGCATATGCGGACGGAATTACCAGTGTCGGTACTATTGGGGAGAGTGCGGAGACCTCTCTTTTCGGAGATTGTAAATACATACCGACAGAAGCGGATAAAGCGGGTCGTGTTTTAACAGGTCTGAAAAATCAATGTGGTGAAAAAGCGGTATATTATTTATATTATGGATTTTTGTCCGATATAAAGGGAAAGGAAGCGTCATTGACAACGTATATTCGCCGTGCCTTTATATTGAAACATGACTTTTATAGACGACTTCAAGAGGCGGCCTTATGGCGTGTTCGCAATATGGCGCGAAAGACAGCTAATGAACGTCACGCCTTATCAGGGCTCTTGCGCTTTCGCGAGTTTTCCGACGGAATGTTGTATGCACCTGCTAATCCGGTGTGTAATATAGTACCTCTGCTGGCATCGCATTTTGCTGCACGACTACCGAAGGAACGTTGGGTTATTCACGATGTAAATAGGCATGAGGGCGTTTTTTATGAAAACGGCAAGGCCCTTCTCGTTCATATTGACGGGCGAATATATTCATCAGCCGACTTATCGGAAAAAGAAAGAGCTTTTTCATCTTTGTGGAAAACTTTTTATAAGACCGTAGCCATCGATTCGAGACGTAACGAAGAGTTGCGTAAACAAAATATGCCGAAACGGTATTGGCCGTGGTTGGTGGAAAACCCGTAAAAGAAAGTTTATTTTTCGAGTTAAGTAGTATATAATAGTAACATTAGATTATCATAGGGAGAGTTGAGTCCGATTGAAGCGAGTGTTGGTCAGCGTTGTCAGTATCCAGCGGGATATGGACGGCAAGGAAGTTAAGTCGGAACTCGTTTCGGCGGGTAAATACTACGAAAAACATGGAGCCCGATATTTCGTCTATAAAGAAAGCGAAATTACCGGCATGGAGGGCGTTACGACGGTGATTAAGTTGCAAACCGACGGGACGCTCATCTTATTGCGTCTCGGAAAGATTCGGCAAAAACAGGAATATGCTGTCGGCAAGGTAAAAAAATCCTTGTATGAGACGCCTTTCGGAGATATTGAAGTAAGTATGAAAACCTATGAAATCAAAGTCGATATGGTTGACGGTATCGGCAGGATATATTTAGCATACGATGTTTTATTAGGCGAATTGACGTCTACATATAACCAATTATTTATGGAGATTCGGGAGGATCGGGCGTAATGGATATGAAGGAAACGGTAATACAAGGAATTAAAGCGGCATTGGCGGCAGCCGTGTCGGCAGGAGATTTGCCGGACGGCGAATATCCCGATGTCCTCCTGGAAGTGCCGCCGCAAAAAGAGTTCGGCGATTTTGCGACCAATATTGCCATGCAATCGGCTCGAATAGCTCATAAGTCACCGCGTATGATTGCTGACATACTTTTGAAACACTTGGACGCTCCGTGGTTGGAAAAAGCTGAAGTTGCCGGAGCAGGGTTCATTAACTTTTTCTTAAAGCACGATATCATTTACGATACGTTGTGCCATATTCTGGAACAAGGAAAGCAGTACGGGCAAGCTCCCTTGCGGGCGGAAGACACGGTGCAGGTGGAATATGTAAGTGCCAATCCGACAGGCCCTTTACATGTAGGGCACGGGCGTGGAGCCGCATACGGAAGTGCTCTGGTTAATTTGTTGCGTGCAGCGGGATATAATGTTCAGTCCGAATATTATATTAACGACGCAGGCAATCAAATGAATAACTTGGCGGCGTCCGTCAATGCCCGTTATCTGGAATTGCTTGGCAAAAAAGCGGAAATTCCCGAAAACGGCTATCACGGAGCCGATATTATCGACACGGCTCGTGCTATTATAGAGCAAGACGGGGATAAATATTTACAAATGGATGAAAAGGATCGATTGGAAATTTTCAAAAATCGAGCTTATGAAGAAAAATTGAAGGCTCTTAAGCGAGATTTGGAAAGTTTCAACGTTACCTATGATAAATGGTTCAGTGAACGGACGTTGCATCCCGAAGCCATTAAAAAAGCGTGTGAAACGCTGAAGGGCAACGGCAATATGTATGAAAAAGACGGGGCTCTCTGGTTAAAATCAACGGCGTACGGAGATGATAAAGATCGCGTAGTTATTCGTGATAACGGGGTGCCCACCTATTTGGCCGCTGATATTGCGTATCATAAGAACAAATATGAACGACAGTTTAAAAAGCTTATCAATATTTGGGGAGCCGACCATCACGGTTATGTGGCTCGTGTTAAAGCGGCTATGGCGGCTTTGGGGCTTGACCCGAATCAATTGGAAATCTTGCTGTTGCAAATGGTCAGCCTCTTTAGAAACGGCGAGCTGGTTAAGATGTCGAAACGGACAGGGCAGGCTATTACGCTTAACGAATTAATTGAGGAAGTCGGTACCGATGCGGCCAGATATTTTTTCATTATGCGGTCCTTGGATACACAGCTTGATTTTGATCTCGATTTGGCTAAATCGCACAGTAATGAAAACCCCGTATATTACATTCAATATGCCAATGCACGGATTTTCAGTATATATAAGCAAGTTGCCGAAAACGGCGATGTCTTCGACATGACTTGGAAAAATACAAAGTGGGACAAGTTGAAAGAAGAACGGGAGTTGGCTTTAATCAAAAAAATGGCAGCCTATCCGGAAGAAATACGTAAAGCGGCTGCCGATCGGGCACCTCATCGCATCGCTCATTTCGTCTATGAAATGGCCGGTCTTTTCCATGCTTTTTATAATAATTGTCACATTATCCAAACGGATAAGGAGTTGGAGGAAGCTCGGTTGGCACTGGTTACGGCTGTACAGATTACGATTGCTAACTGTTTAGCCGTGTTGGGAATTTCAGCACCTGAAACAATGTAAGCAGTTGACATAAACGGTTGATAGTCTTTGATGGTAACGGGCACGAGCCCGGCAGGGAGGAATTATGGCAAAATACATATTTGTAACAGGCGGTGTCGTATCTTCGTTGGGTAAGGGTATTACTGCCGCATCGTTAGGACGATTGTTGAAAAACCGCGGTTATAAAGTAACAATTCAGAAATTCGATCCGTATATCAATATCGATCCCGGCACGATGAGCCCGTACCAACACGGTGAAGTCTTCGTTACAGATGACGGTACGGAAACGGACCTTGACTTGGGGCATTATGAACGTTTTATCGATATTAACCTCGGTAAAAATTCGAATGTTACAACCGGTAAAATTTACTGGTCCGTTCTGCAAAAAGAACGTCATGGCGACTATCTCGGCTCGACGGTTCAGGTCATTCCTCACATTACCAATGAAATCAAGAAAAATGTACATCGTGTAGGCGATGACGATAATGCGGATATCGTCATCACTGAAATCGGCGGCACAGTAGGCGATATAGAAAGCTTACCCTTCTTGGAGGCTATCAGACAGATTAAGAAAGAAGTCGGTCGTAATGATGTCTTATACATTCACGTCACCTTAGTTCCTTATATCGGAGCAGCCGGTGAATTGAAAACAAAACCGACACAACACAGTGTTAAAGAACTGCGCAGCATCGGTATTCAGCCTGATATTATCGTTTGCCGTTCGGAAAAACCCTTGTCAGAAGATATGAAGGACAAGTTGGCTCTCTTCTGCGATATAGACAAAGACGCGGTTATTCAAAATCGTACGCTCGACAGTATTTACGAAGTACCTTTGTTGTTGGCGGAAGAAGGCTTGGATCGAATTGTTCTCGATAAATTGGCCTTAGAAGATAAGCCGTGTGATATGGAAGACTGGAAAAAGATGGTCTATGATATTTATCATACGGAAAAAGAATTGGAAATTGCCTTGGTCGGTAAATATGTAGCCTTGCACGATGCCTATTTGAGCGTTGCTGAAGCCTTGAGCCATGCGGGCATTGCTTATAAATCCAAAGTTAATATTCACTGGATCGACTCGGAAACGTTGGAAGGTGATGATGTAGATTTTGATGCCGTATTTAAAGACATTGACGGCATTGTCGTTCCCGGCGGTTTCGGTGGACGCGGTGTAGAAGGCAAGGTAAGAACTATTCATTATGCCCGAGAACATAAGATACCCTTCTTGGGGTTGTGCCTGGGTATGCAATGTTCCGTCATGGAATATGCTCGCTATGTGTGCGGCATGCAGGGGGCCACTTCTTCAGAATTTAATGAAACGGCTGAATATCCGGTTATCGACTTGATGGCAGATCAGGTGGATATATCTGAAAAAGGCGGTACTATGCGTCTCGGCCTGTATCCTTGCAAGTTGCGTGAAGGGACAAAGGCTAAAGAAGTATATGGCGAAGATTTAATTTATGAACGCCATCGTCATCGTTGGGAATTCAATAATAAATACCGGAAAGAATTGACTGATGCGGGCCTGGTCATTTCCGGAACCTCGCCGGACGATCGACTGGTGGAAATCGTTGAAGCTCCCGACCACCCCTGGTTTGTTGGTTGCCAGTTCCATCCTGAGTTTAAGTCAAGGCCGACGAAGGCTCATCCGTTATTTAAAGGCTTAATTAAAACGGCATTGGAATTAAAAGAAAAATAAAATAAAAGAAAATAAAAGACTCGTTAGGAAGAGTGATTCTTTCCGGCGAGTCTTTTTGTCGTGTCGAAAAAAGTATACTTTAAGAATGATGTATGTGTAAAACGGGATAAAAACTTATGCCGACATTTGTGGAGTGAAAAAGTATTCTTTTAATAAATAAAATATACTTTGAGAGTACATTTTAATACGTATTGATAGCGTGTATCATAATGTATTTTTCTACACTCAAGAAGCGGGAAAGATTGGTAATTAGCCGTTGAATAACGGATTTTATAATGCTATAATGTAAACGATTGAAAGGGCGAATTACCTCTTCAAACAAATGCGTGAGAATAGGTATGCGAAAAAGAAGTATAAGGTTGCCATGTTGAAGGCTGACCGGATTTTTGAGCATTCTTTAATCATGCAAAGTGGAGAATATAAAACGCATAAATATACAAGTCGGCAGTGTTTTAAATTCTTCATACATGCGATATACGGATAATAGCGGACGAAAGTCCGTCTGTTTGTGTGTTTATAAGGCTATGGCCTTATAAAACGGCGTTATCGGTTTGAAACGAAACAATTCGTTCCTGAAATTTTCTTCAGTCTTCATTATTTTTCTATTACATAACTTATTTATAATGAGGTGATTTCAGATGATGAAAAGCTTTATCGGCGGGGTTCATCCTGATGACGGCAAGGCCTATGCCAAGGACAAAGCCATCGAGACCCCGGCACTGCCGGAACAAGTAGTCATCCCTATGAGTCAGCACTTCGGTGCTCCTTGTACGCCTACTGTTAAAGTAGGGGACCATGTAAAAAAAGGTCAATTAATAGGGACGAGTGATGCATTTTTGCATGCCGACATTCATGCATCCACATCCGGCGAAGTCGTTAAGGTAGCTCCCATGCCGCATAACATGATGGTTACGTGCATGGCTGTCGTAATCAAGGCTGACGGCCTTGATGAATGGGCGGACGGGTTGCCTGATGAAAAAGATTGGAAAGAACTTGACAAGGCACAAATCGTTGAACGTATTAAACAAGCCGGCGTCGTCGGTTGCGGCGGTGCTACCTTCCCGGCTCATGTCAAGTTGGCTCCCAACAAGCCGGTAGATACGTTTATTGTCAATGCGGCAGAATGCGAACCGTATTTGACTTGTGACTATCGTTTAATGCTTGAAGAAGCGGATAAGTTGGTAACGGGTGTTCAAATCTGTATGAAGGCTTTGGGGGTTTCCAAAGGCTACATCGGCATTGAAGATAACAAACCCGAAGCTGTCAGCAAGCTGAAAGAAGCGTTCAAGAACGTTCCGGAAGTATCTGTCGAAGCGTTGCCGACCAAGTACCCTCAAGGTGCTGAAAAGATGCTTATTAAAGCTGTTACGGACCGCGAAGTACAGCCCGGCGGATTGCCTATGGATGTAGGTTGCGTCGTTTCCAATGTCGGTACGGTTATAGCTATTACCGATGCCGTATGTCACGGTATTCCGTTTATTGAACGCGTAACAACGGTTACGGGTGATTGCATTAAAGAACCGAAGAACCTGCGTTTGCGTGTCGGTACATCTTTCCAATATGCAGTCGATTATTGCGGCGGCTTTTCAGCTCAGCCCGATCGTGTAATTGCAGGCGGTCCTATGATGGGTCTTGCACAATTCCAACTTGACGTATCTGTTGTTAAGGGCGTATCCGGAATTTTGGCACTGTCTCCTGAAAAGTGTCAGGTAGGTGTCGAAGATCCCTGCATTCGTTGCGGTCGTTGTGTAGATGCTTGTCCTATGGGTTTGATTCCCAGTCAGCTCAGTATTTTGTCTCATTGCGAAGCATGGGATAAATGCATGGAATACGGTGTTATGAACTGCGTTGAATGCGGCAGTTGCGTATATGTATGTCCTGCTAAACGCAATATTGTTCAGTACATCAGAAATGCCAAAGCTCAGGTAAAAGCACAGCAACAAGCTGCTAAAGCGAAAGCGGAAGCCAAATAGGCTAAGTCTTTAATGGAAGAAGGGATAAATTATGGAAAAGAGTGCACAAGAAGTAGTTCTTACTGTGTCCTCCTCACCGCATGTCCGTTGTAACGAATCCATCCCCAAAATTATGTGGACTGTTGTGGCAACGCTTGTACCGGCCGCAGCTTTCGGTGTATATTACTTCGGATTTAATGCACTACTTAATATTATAGTATCTATCGTATCGGCCGTTTTCTTCGAATGGGCTTGGGAAAAGTTCATGCATAAGAAAATTACGATTAATGACGGCAGTGCCGTTATTACCGGTCTTTTGTTGGCAATGTGCTGTTCACCGATCTTACCGTGGTGGATGTGCATCGTCGGGTCCTTTATTGCCATCGTAGTTTGTAAGCAAGCTATGGGCGGTTTGGGATACAATCTGTTTAACCCCGCACATGTAGGCCGCGCAGGGCTCATGGTTTCCTGGCCTGTAGCTATGACGACATGGACGCAGGTAAACGGCAGTGTTATTGACGGCGTAGCCGGTGCTACTCCTTTGAATGTGTTGAAACAGAGTGGCTATGATGCTTTACTTCAACTCTTTAACAATGACCCCATGACCATGTATCAAAACATGTTCCTCGGGTTCCGTAACGGTTCTATGGGTGAAACGTCGACGGTGCTTTTGATTCTCGGCGGGTTATTCCTCATGTATAAGGGCTATGTCAAGTGGCAGGCAACGGTTGCTATGATTGCAACTGTCGGCATTTTGATGTGGGTCTTCGGTGGTGCCGTAGGCGCTCATGCAACAGGCGGCCTTTTTACGGGCGATCCTATTTTCCACATGATGGCCGGCGGTTTGATTATCGGTGCTTTCTTCATGTCCACTGATATGGTAACGGCCCCGATTACCTTGAAAGGTCAATTGATTTTTGCTGTCGGTGCAGGCGTACTTACCGTATTGATTCGTCTCCTCGGCGGTTATCCTGAAGGGGTTTGTTACTCCATCCTCTTAATGAATGCCGTAACTCCCTTAATCGACCTTACAGTAAAACCGAGAATTTTCGGCTCTGTAAAGGTCAAGGCAAAGGAGGCTGAATAAGATGTCGGAATCAACGGAAAATAACATTTTTAAAATTGCTCTCAATCTTATCCTCACTTGCTTGGTATCCGGTCTCATCATCGGCTGTGTATATTATATAACCGGCCCGATTGCTAAAGTTAAAGCGGAACAAATGAAACAGGACTCCATGAGAGCCCTCGTTCCCGATGCGGAAAAGTTTGCCGAAGTACCCGGTGAAAAAGATACGTATTTTGCCCAAAAAGACGGTAAAACGATTGCTTATGTTATCCCGACGGAACCTAAGGGTTACGGCGGTCCCATTAAATTGTTGACGGCCGTTTCGTTGGACGGCTCCGTTATGGACTACACAATGCTTGAACATAACGAAACTCCGGGCCTGGGCGATAATGCTTCGAAACCCAAATTCCGCGGCCAGTTCAAGGGTAAGAAACTGGACCACTTGGAAGTTACTAAAGACCCGAGCAAGACGGACCTCATCCAAGCTATGACCGGTGCAACCATTTCTTCCCGTGCAGTTACTCGCGGCGTAAAAGAAGCTGTTGAAAAGGCCGCACAGTTAGGGGGTCACTAATCATGAGTTTATGGAAAATATTCAGTAGAGGCATTATCGAAGAAAACCCGTACTTCGTATTAGCTCTGAGCTTGTGCCCCGGTCTTGCCGTAACGACGAGCGTTATTAACGGTTTGACCATGGGTCTTACAGTTTGGTTTGTTATTACTTGTAACAACGTAGTCGTTTCGATTATTCGTAAGACGATTAATAAAAAGGTTCGTGTACCTGTATATATTACTTGTATCGCAACAATCGTTACTTGTGTACAGTTGTTCCTCCAAGCTTTTGCTCCCGATTTGTATAAAGCGTTGGGTGTATATCTTGACTTGGTTGTCGTATTCGCAATCATCTTGGCTCGTGCCGAATCGGTTGCTTCTAAAAACGGCATTGTCGTATCTTTCCTCGACGGCATGGGCATGGGCTTCGGTTTTACCGTAGCGATGTTCCTCATTTCCTTCGTTCGTGAAATTCTCGGCAACGGTTCGCTCTTCGGTATCCCCGTTTTCGGAGATTGGTATCAACCGGCTCTGATTATGGCTTTACCGCCCGGAGCTTTCATGTTGATCGGCTTCATTATGGCCGGATTCAAAGTTTGGAACCAGAAACGAGAAAAAGCACGCTTGCTGAAAGAACTTGAAGGGAGTGAAGCATAATGGGTGAATACTTTACGCTGTTCATCGGTGCTGTTTTAATTAACAACTTCGTATTGACCAAGTTCTTGGGCTTGTGTATTTTCTTCGGCGTTTCTAAGAACCTCAATGCTTCTATCGGCATGGGTTTCGCCGTAACTTCCGTTATTACGCTGAGCACCATTTTGGCTTGGTTGGTATATAACTTTGTTCTCGTACCGCTCGACCTTACGTTCTTGCGGACTATTACATTCGTTGTCTTGATAGCCAGCTTCGTACAGTTGTTGGAAATTATCATCAAGAAGGAATCGCCTACGTTGTATAACATGTGGGGGATTTACCTCATGCTTATCGCTACGAACTGTATCGTTTTGTCCGTCCCCGTATTGAGTGTAACGAACAATTACAACTTTATTGAAAACATTGTCTTTGCCGTCGGTTCCGGTATCGGTTTTGCTTTGGCGTTGATCCTCATGGCCAGTGCTCGTGAAAAACTCGACTTTGCCGATGTGCCTGCAGCTATGAAGGGCACTCCGATTGCATTCGTTGTAGCCGGTATGTTATCCTTGGCCTTCCTCGGATTCTCCGGTATGTTATAGGATAAGAGGTGACATAAGATTATGAATGAAACCTTATTTATATCTATCATGGCCGTAGTTATTATGGTCTGCGTAGGTACCGTATTCGGTTTCGTCTTGGCAACGGCGGATAAGAAGTTTGCTATGGACGAAAATCCTTTGATTGGTGAAGTTAAAGAAGCTCTGCCTCAAGGTCAGTGCGGTGCTTGCGGTTATGCAGGTTGTGCCAAATATGCCGAAGCGGTTGTAAACGATCCTGATGTTCCGCCCAATCTCTGCGTTCCCGGTAAAGCGGCAGTTGCTGAAGAAGTGGCTATGCTTACCGGTAAGGTGGCGGAAGCTGCGGAAGCTAAGTTTGCACATGTTAAATGCCGTGGCGGTATCGGTATTGCCAAGATGGCATACGAATACAAGGGCGTTATGGACTGTGCAGCTGCTAAGCAGATTCAGCAGGGGCCTAAATCCTGTAAGTTCGGTTGCTTGGGTTTCGGTAACTGTGTTCGCAATTGCCCCTTCAATGCAATGACTATGGGTACGAACGGATTACCTCAAGTAAATAAGGTGCTTTGCACCGGTTGCGGTAAATGCGCAAGCGTTTGCCCGAATCACGTTATCGAATTGTTACCTGTAAGTGCAAAAGTCAGCGTAAGTTGCAGCTCCAAAGAAGCCGGGGCAGTTGCTAAAAAATCTTGCTCGGCTGCATGTATCGGTTGCGGACTTTGTGTACGTAATTGCTCGCATGAAGGCGGCGTACAGGTAATCGATCACTTGGCAGTGGTAAATCCCGAAATTTGCCATGCTTGTGAAGATCCCACTTGTGTAACTAAGTGCCCGACCAAGGCTATTGCAGCATATGTAAAAGCGGCAAAAGCTGAAGTTGAAGAAGCAAAGATAGGATAATAGTGTTATGAACGGAAGAAGATATACGACCATAATAGCCGTAGTCTCCCTTCTCGTTCTGTCGTTGGTCTGCTCCGGATGCCTTTCGCGTTCGGAGCAGTCTTACGATAAGAACGGAGTAGCCATGGATACGACGATATCCTTAAAGGCGACGGGACCGGAAGCAAAGGAAGCGGTTGAGGAAAGTTTTGCCCGAATCCAGGAATTGGACCGGCTGGCCAGTGCACAGCGTCCGGATAGCGATTTGGGGAAATTGAAAGCGGCGGCGGGAAAGGACTATGTACAAGTGGATCCTGCCGTGTATGAAATGATTGATTTTGCAAAAACTTACTCTGAAAAATCACAAGGTGCTTGGGATATTACCACAGGAGTCATAACGGACTTGTGGGGAATCGGGACGGATAATCAGCGGATTCCTTCGGATGAAGAAATTGTAGCTGCCGAAAGCCTTGTTAACTATAAGGATATACTGCTGCGGCCTGAAGATCACAGTGTGAAACTTGCTAAAGCGGGTATGAGTATTGATTTGGGCGGCATTGCCAAAGGCTATGCCGTTGATGAAGTACGGGCTATTTTTGCCAAACATCATATTGAAAACGGTTTGATTAATCTCGGTGCCAGTTCCATGTATGCCTTAGGTTCCAACGCTAAAGGCGGCCCCTGGCGTATCGGCATTAAGCATCCGCGTAATGATGATAAAGACACATACCTGGGTATTGTAGCCGTAAGTAATGAAAATATTTCCACGTCGGGAGACTATGAACGCTTTTTTGAAGAAAACGGTGTGCGGTACCATCATATTTTCGATCCTAAAACAGGTCGACCGGCTCGTAGCGGTGTGATGAGTGATTCCGTTCTGGTAGATTCGTCCATTGAACATGGCGGTATGTTGGGGGATATGCTGACGACCATTTTGTTTGTCCTCGGGCCTGAACGGGGAATGGAATTTGCTCATTCCGTAAACGGTGTGGAAGCCATGATTACGACAACTGACGGAAAGATATACATGACAGACGGATTTAAGTCTCATTTTTCCGACTTGAACAGTGATTTTAAGCTAATGCCCTAACCTTTTTTCAGTTATGGAAATCGGGTGAAAACATAAGATTTTTGCATTTTGTATTTACTTTTTTTTCATTTTATAAGATAATGGAATAAAGTATACGAAATATTTCACAAAGGGCGGTAGGCATATGGATCATATTGATGAGAATATTTTGGAGTTGCTGAAAAAAAACGGTAAGGTTTCGGCGACGGATATCAGTAAGGTCGTAGGATTGTCAATTCCGGCTGTGGCCGAAAGAATACGTAAGATGGAACACAACGGAATAATTGAAGGATACGGTGTTAAATTAAGTCGTCGCAAGACGGGGTATAATGTAACTGCGTTTATTATGGTTACTGTAGAGCGTACTTCGACAGATGACGAGTTCAGAAAGCGTATTTTAACCTTTGACGAGGTTTTGGAATGTCACCACATCGTAGGGGCTTTCGATTACATATTGAAAGTTCTGGTTAAGACACCTGATGAGTTGGAACAGTTCATTATGAGAGAGTTGAACGAAATTCCGACGGTAACAATGACTCAAACCTTCTTGTGTCTTTCTACCTTGAAAGAAGAATGGAATATCTGAAAAAAAGGAGCTTCGCTAATGCGAAGCTCCTTTTAGTATATGGTTATTGAACGGATCCGTTCGGAGTAATGACACATGTTTTAATAGGAAGAATTTTTTGAGAGGTTGCGACGGCTTGTTCAACTGTTTTTTCTAAACGTTGACAGCAAGGAACACTCATACGGATGACCGTTACCGAATGAACGTCATTATTTTTTAAAATATTCGTCAGTTTTTCCATAGCGTTATCATCATTCAGTTTAGGACAGGTAATGATAAGAGTCTTGTCCTTTATAAAATCTTTACCGAAATCGGCATAGGCATAAGCTGTGCAATCAGCAGCAATGAGTAAGTCCGTCCCGTTGAAAGCCGGAGATTCTTCAGGTACCAATTTCAACTGAATGGGCCAGTATGAAAGATGCGAGATATTTTCGTTATCTTGAAGAGATCTCATCATTCGGCCACCTGCCGGATTCATAAATATTTGTGTTTCCATGACGTGCCTCCTTAAAGATCTGTTTTATTTCTGGACATAGTATAGTAGAATAAACGTACCGAGTCTGTTGGAAATATAACTGAGGTGACAACATGGAAGAATACATTTCGCTTTTAAAAAATACGGATCTCTTTAAGGGCGTTGAAGAAACATCCATAGGATCTTTATTGCAGTCTATGGGTGCTCGTAAACGACATTTTGACAAAGGCAATTTCGTTTTTTATGCAGGCGATGACATAAATACTATCAGTATTGTCTTATCCGGAAGTTGTCATATCGTTCAAGAAGATTACTGGGGAAATCGTAATATTTTGACGCTCGTTCAAAAGGGACAACTCTTCGGCGAAGCCTTTGCGGCCTTACCGTCGGCACAAGCTATTGTGGATGTGGTTGTCGTTGAAGAAGGTGACATTCTTTTTTTGAGTATCGATTCATTGATGAGATCTGATACATCTTTACCTGCAGAGGCTCGGCGTGTATTGCGAAATGTAATGGGCTTATTGGCGGGAAAGAATATTCTTTTAACGAAAAAAATTCGTTATATTTCGCAACGGTCGACGCGTCAAAAGCTGATGGCATATCTGTCTGATGAGGCCCGACGCCTAGGTAGCTCTTCCTTTACTATTGAATTTAATCGCCAACAGTTGGCTGACTTTTTATCCGTAGATCGCAGTGCCATGTCGGCGGAACTCAGTAGGATGCAAAAAGACGGGCTGATTAAATACCATAAAGATGAATTTACCTTGCTTCAATAAAAAAAGGTCCTGCCGTTGACAGGACCTTTTTTATTGTGTTATTGAAGGTGGGGGAGAATGTGACCCATCTTGTGCTTTTTCGTTTCTAAATAGAATTCGTCGTGTTCGTGCGGTGCCATTTCAATAGGAACGCGTTCCGTAATAGCCAAACCGAATTCTTCAAGACCGTAAATCTTGTCGGGGTTATTGGTCAACAGGCGGAGTTCTTTAACACCTAAATCCTGTAAAATCTGAGCGCCTGTCCAATATTCGCGTAAGTCGGGAGCAAAGCCCAATTTTTCGTTGGCTTCTACCGTATCGTACCCCTGTTCCTGGAGAGCATAGGCTTTTAATTTATTAATTAATCCGATACCGCGACCTTCCTGTCGCATGTACAGGAGTATCCCGCGCCCTTCTTTGTTGATTTGTGTCATGGCTGTAGCCAATTGTTCACCGCAGTCACAACGACAAGAGCCGAAAACATCGCCGGTCAGACATTCGGAGTGGACACGAACAAGGAGGTTCTTGCCGTCACCGATATCTCCTTTGACCAGGGCTACATGATGTTCGCCCGTTAAATCGTTGATATAACCGTAAATACGAAAATCGCCGTATTTTGTGGGCATCTTGGCTTCCGCTTCACGAACGACATGCTTATCATGACGACGGCAATAGTTTTGCAAATCTTTAATAGTAATAAACTTGAGACCGTATTCTTTAGCCATTTCCCATAAACCGGGAGTCCGCAACATAGTACCGTCATCGGCCATAATTTCACAGCACAGGCCGGCTTGCTCCAACCCTGCCAGACGCATTAAATCGACGGTTGCCTCCGTATGACCGTTACGTGTCAGGACTCCGCCTTTTTTGGCAATGAGGGGGAACATGTGACCGGGACGGCGGAAATCTTCGGGACGCGTGTTTTCGTCTACCAGTTTACGAGCCGTGTAAGCGCGTTCGACTGCGGAAATGCCCGTTGTCGTGTCGACATGGTCGATAGAGACGGTGAAAGCTGTTTCATGATTATCCGTGTTTTGTGCTACCATAGGCGGAAGGTTTAACTTGCGAGCATATTCACGGCTGACGGGCATACAGATAAGTCCTTTGCCGCGGCTGGCCATGAAATTCATGTTTTCCGTTGTACAAAATTGTGCGGCACAGATGAGATCGCCTTCATTTTCCCGGTCCGGATCGTCAGAGACGATAATCATATGCCCTGCGCGAAGTTCTTCCAAAGCCTCTTCTATAGTATTGTACTCGTATTTTTGCTGTGTCATTATAGACAACCTCCTATTAAAAAGCCCTGATTCCAAACGGAATCAGGGCGAATTATGTGCGTAAAGTACATATCTTCTCTCATCCAGACTATACTGTCGGTTTCGGAATCACACCGAATCTGCTTGCGCTTGCGGACTGTACCGCCGATCGGGAATTTCACCCTGCCCTGAAGATAGGTTATATATTCATTTATGTCTATATTATACGTTCGACTGTTAGAAAAATCAATATCTAAGGTGTCGGGAAGGTAAAGATTTTACCCGGGTTCAGAATATTATTCGGGTCCAAGGCTTTTTTGACGGCTCGCATCATGGATAGTTCGACAGGGTCTGTGAATTCTTCCATTAAGTCTCGACGTTTGTAGCCGATGCCGTGTTCACCCGATAATCGGCCACCGACACTGTAAACGAAGGAATAGAGCTCTTGTTGGTTTCTGTCCGTCCGTGATTTCCATTCCTCGTAGGATAAGTTGTCATTTTTTAAAATATTCAAATGAATATTACCGTCGCCGGCATGGGCGGCAATTCGTGTTATCAAAGAGTATTTGGCAGATTGTGCGGCTATAAAAGTCAACAATTCCGGTTCCTTGTGGACAGGAACGACAATGTCCTCTTTGCAGACAATAAGCGTTTCTGCACGGACGGCCTCGGCAAAAGCTTTACGGGCTTTCCATATACGTTTGGAGTCGGCTACCAGGACGTCTACGGCACCATGCTTTGTGCACAGTTCGTCTAAACGGACTGTTTTGTCGTCTACGTCATCTTCCGTTTCTCCTTCTATTTCTATGATTAAATGATTGCCGTTGCTGCCGGGTAAAGACATGTTCAAAAATTTTTCGACAGAGTGCAGCGTAGCGGTATCCATAAACTCTATACATGTAGGTGTCAAGTTGTTGCGCAGTATATCCGAGACGGTATTGATAGCGGTTTCCGCCGTTTCGAAGACTGCCAGAATATCGACTTTATATGGTAAAAGGGGTAGCAGTTTGACTGTTGCGTTTGTAATGATACCCAGTGTACCTTCAGAGCCGATGATGAGACCGTCCAACATATAACCGGTAGACTGTTTTTTGAGTCGAGTGCCTAAACGGACGATTTCGCCGAGGGGATTCACAACTGTAATGTCATAAATTTGATGACGTGTCGTACCGTATTTTACAGCCTTGTTTCCGCCCGCATTGGTAGCTATATTGCCGCCTATTTGGCACGAGTCGCCGCTACACGGATCGCCGGCATAAAAAAGGTTATGCTTCATAGCCGCTTCTTGTAAATCAGCCGTACGGACCCCGGCCTCTACAACGGCATACATGGCCGTATCATTGATTTCCAGAATATGATTCATCTTTTCCAACGATAAGACCAGGCCGCCGTAAATGGGGACGGCTCCGCAAGCAAGACCGGTACCGGCTCCACGGGGAACGACAGGAAAACGGTACTGGTTGGCCAAACGTACGACGGCAGCTGTCTGCTCAGTCGTCTCGGGAGTAACGACGACCTCCGGCAGATGATGATAAGCCGGGTCCGTTACCTCGTCGTGTGCATACGGTTGCATCTTTTCCGTGTCCGTAATGACATTTTCCCGCCCCAAAAGAGATATCAGCTTGTCTTTGACTTCAGGCGTAATGGGTGAATAAGTCATAATGAAAGTCCTTTCCCGCAGGCATGAATTCCGTAATTCGGTATACGGCAATCGTTCCACCCGCCAGTATCTGTTTATGTCTATTATAGACCGTGTTGCCGCGAGTGAGAAGTGGAGACTGAGAAAAAGCGGCTTAAATGACGGTCCGGATTCTTTATCTTACCTTATATACGTGATATACTGAAAATATTGTACGGTATAAGCGGTAAAAGGAGCCTGACTATGGCACAAGAACAAAGAAGGCGCAGGAGAGTGCGGCGACGCAAAAAAACGGGGACATCCTTATATAAAAAGATTATTATAGCTATTTTAATCTTTGGCGGCATATTTATCCTGAACCGCCTTTATTTGTTGTGGGAAATACATAGGGATATGCAGGTGACAATTCAACAGGAACAGGAACTGACTGAAGAAAATCATGAGCTGACGGACAAAAAGTCCAAGCTTATAGACCCGGATGAATTAATTAATAGGGCGAGAAAACAATTCGGTCTTGTTAAGCCCGGTGAAATACCGTATAAACAATAGGTATTGTAAGGGTATATATAAATTATTAATTGAATTTTTTTCGTCCAATAGGTATAATGGCAATAAATGCTCGGCATTTATATGCCTAAGGAGGACAAGTTACAGCATGGCAATTGAAGCAGGAAATGTGCTGGAAGGTATTGTTACGGGAATCACCGCATTCGGCGCCTTCGTTGAGCTGCCCGATAAGAAAGTGGGTCTTGTGCATATATCGGAAGTAGCGAATGAATATGTAAAAGACGTACATGATTTTTTAAAGGTCGGCGATAAGACGACTGTAAAAGTATTGAACGTTGACGACAGAGGAAAAATCGGACTGTCTATTAAACAAGCTCAGGCGGGTGGCGAAAAAAACGCTCAATCGGAACGCAAAGAGTTTCGACCCAAGCCCGAGTTTCGTGAGCGGAAATTCGATACACAACGCCGCACCGGAGGACCGTCCTCCTTTGAAGATCGGTTAAGCCGATTCTTAAAGGAAAGTGATGAACGGCTGATGGATTTAAAACGGAATACCGATTCCAAACGGGGCGGACGCGGTGCACGCCGTGCCGACTGAGACCGGTGGAATGTCGGACAACGGGAGTGTTCCTTTAAGGAATGCTCTTTTTGTTTTCTTAAGAGACAGGAGACTTATGCATTATGACTGAGACGGAGTATGCTGTTGTTGACATCGGGTCCAACTCTTTGCGGCTTATGCAGGGACTCTTATCCGACGGACAATGGCGATTTTATCCGAAACGAATGGCTACGACGCGATTGGCCAGAGGTTTGGCTGAAACGGGGCATTTATGGTCTGACGGAATTGCGAACTCTTTGGCTGTTATGGAGGAGTGGAATCATAACTTACAGGGAATTCCCGTTTGTGCCGTCGCCACGTCGGCTGTGAGGGAAGCTAAAGACGGGCAGGCTTTTTTAGCAGAAGTACGCTGGCGCTTCGGTTGGCATTGTCGTATTGTGTCGGGACAGGAAGAAGGAACTTTGAGTTTTGTCGGGGCTACCTCCCACGTATCCGATAATACGACCGTTGCCGTATTGGACATCGGTGGCGGCAGTACGGAAACGGTCTTGGGGAAAGACTGTGAAGTTTCATGGTCTCACAGCTATCCTTTAGGGGCGGTACGCTTGACAGAGACGGGCGGGAGCACCGCTGAAGGCTTGCAGGCGATCCGACATAAATGTGATTCTGCCTGGTTAAGGCAACCTGTTAAGCCTGAGACTCTGATTGGCGTAGGCGGAACCTTGACCTCCTTGGCTGCTATGGATGCCCGCCTGGAAATATACGACCCGGCTGTTACGGACGGATATGTTCTTAGCCGTGACAAGGTGAGTGAATGGTTGCGGCGTCTGGCCGATATGAGCGATGAAGAACGAAAGTGTGTGCCCGGCCTGGCATCACAGCGGAGTACCATTATTTTGGCAGGCCTGACTATTGCCGAGTCGTATATGACTTATTATGATATAGACGAAATTACGGTAAGTGAAAGAGATTTATTGGAAGGTGTTTTCTATAAACAGGCCTTTTATGATTCATGCCGTATTTATAAACCGCAATGATGGACGATTTGATCCGTAAGGTAGAATCCTTTTGTAAAAAAGAAAACTTACTTGACCGGCAAGATACGGTTATCGTTGCCGTATCGGGAGGACCTGACTCCATAGCCCTTTTACATATATTAGCCGCTTTGCAAGACCGATGGTCTTTACACCTTGTTGCGGCTTACGTAAACCATGGATTGCGTGCGGCAGCCTTTGAAGAGGAAGTTTTTGTCGAGTCGCAAGCTCGGGCTGTGGGGGCTGAATTTTATTGTCGCCGTATCGATGCGGCGGCTATTGCCGAAAAGCAAGGGCTGTCGATTGAAACGGCAGGACGTAACGAACGCTATGCTTTCTTTTCCGAGTTGGCCGAGAAAACGGGGGCAGTGAGAATTGCCGTAGGCCATCATGAGGACGACCAGGCCGAAACGGTATTGATGCACTTGCTGCGGGGCGGCGGCGTGAGCGGAGCCGGGGCTATGAAAGCCAAAAACGGCCTGATTATTCGTCCCCTGTTGTGCGTGTCGCGTCAAGACATATTGACTGCCCTAAATAAGGTGAATTTGCTCTGGCGTGTTGATGAAAGCAACGAGTCGAGAGAATACTTACGGAATCGTATTCGTCATGATATCATGCCTTTGTTAAAGAATATCAATCCTCAAGTAACGGCAGCTTTAAACCGTTTTGCATTTATCAGCCGACAGGAAAATATGTACATGGAAAACGAAGCTGTAAAACAGTTGAAACTTGCAGAACGTCGAAACGAGCGGGGATTTTACCTGGATATTCCTATTTTGACAGACTTGCATGAAGCCTTGCAGCGCCGCGTGATAAGACTGGCGGTACAAGAGATGACGAAAGATATATACGCACCTGACTTTGCGGCTGTCGAACGGATATTAGGCCTGTGCCGGGCAACATCGGGTAAGCAAGTGCGATTCAAGGATCTGATCGTTTACCGGCGGGGACGGGAATTGTGCTTTACCCGGGGTGTTGCAAGAAAGGCAACTTTATTTACAACCGATACAGAAGAGGTTTTCATTAAAGGCCCCGGTACGTATGTACGAAATAATCTAATTCTTACAGTAAGACTTGTAAAAGAAAGTGACGACGAACTTAAGGAAAATGAGTTTTTCATTCCCCGCCCGAGTGAGTCGCAACCGCTGATCTGGAGATGTCGTCGCGGCGGTGACGTGGTTTTTATAAGAGAACGGTATCATAAATCATTAAAAAAGTATTTCATTGAAAAAAAAATACCCGTCGATTGTCGCGGAAAGTTGCCGTTATTGTGCAAGGACAACGAGGTATTGTGGATATTCGGTGATGTTGATTGGGCCGCCCCGCTGAGACTGAGAAATGGAGTGGCCGTAGGCGCCGTTACGGAAGGAGATATACATGCATAAGGATTTGGAGAAAGTGTTGTTTACACAAGAAGAACTCTCAGCCCGCGTACGGGAATTGGGAGAACAGATTACGAAAGACTATGAAGGTAAAAGCTTGCTTCTCGTATGTATTTTAAAAGGAGCCGTGACTTTTTTTGCCGACTTGGCTAGAGAAATCAAGCTTCCTGTCGAATACGATTTTATGGTTTGCTCCAGTTATGGCGATTCTACCGATTCGAGCGGATTTGTAAAAATTCGTAAAGATTTGGATACGGATGCCAAGGGCAAGGATATTCTAATTATTGAGGATATTATTGATACGGGGACGACATTAAGTCGACTTAAACCTATCTTGGAAGATCGCGGTGCAGCGTCTGTCAAGATTGCTACCATCCTAAACAAGCCGTCACGTCGTCGGGCGGATGTATACGTCGATTATAACGGTTTTGAAATTCCCGATGCTTTTGTAGTCGGTTACGGTCTTGACTATGCGGGCCGGTATCGGAACATCCCTTATGTAGGGATTTTAAAGGAATCGGTTTATAAGGCTTAGATATTGTGACATAGGCATAATTATGGTAATATAAGAATGTCTACAGTTTTACTATACAAAAGAAAAGATAGAAGAAAGGAGCAATATTTTGAGTAAATTTGTTCGAAATGTCGCCTTATATTTACTGGTGATTATCGTAGCAGTTACGGTTGTCGACTCGTTTATTGGCAATAAAACGGATAAGTCCGAAATTACATATACAAATTTTTTGACGCAAGTACAGCAGAAAAAGGTTGATTCAGTACAAATTACAGCGGATCATTCGATTACGGGGCAGCTGAAAGACGGCTCTTCGTTTACTACATACGCACCTACGGATGCGGCATTGATGCCGGCTCTGAAAGATTCGGATGTCAATGTAGTGGCTAAACCGCCCGAACAACCGTCGTGGTGGATGAGCGCTTTGGCATCTATTGTGCCTGTTTTGATTCTTGTTGTCGTGTTTTTCTTCTTCATGCAGCAGACGCAAGGTGGCGGAAGCCGGGTGATGAACTTCGGAAAGAGTCATGCCAAAATGCACGGAGAAGGTAAGGTAAAGGTGTCGTTTAAAGATGTGGCGGGAGCAGATGAAGCTAAAGAAGAGTTATCGGAAATCGTAGAGTTTTTACGTAACCCTGCTAAATACAATGCCATTGGAGCCAAAATTCCCAAGGGAGTGCTTCTTTTCGGCCCTCCCGGCACAGGTAAAACCTTACTGGCCAGAGCGGTTGCAGGAGAAGCGGGCGTACCCTTTTTCAGCATCAGCGGGTCCGATTTTGTGGAAATGTTTGTCGGCGTCGGTGCATCACGTGTACGTGACCTCTTTGCACAGGCAAAAAAGAATGCGCCTTGTATTATCTTTATTGACGAAATCGATGCTGTCGGTCGTCAACGCGGTGCCGGTCTCGGCGGCGGTCATGATGAACGGGAACAGACGTTGAATCAGTTACTGGTTGAAATGGACGGCTTCGGGGCTAATGAAGGCATTATTACGATTGCGGCGACAAACCGACCTGATATTCTCGATCCGGCCCTGCTTCGTCCCGGCCGTTTTGACCGTCAGATTACGGTGGATCGTCCTGATCTGCGCGGGCGCGTGGCTATACTGAATGTTCATGCCAAGGGTAAGCCCTTGAGCAAGGATGTGGATTTGAAGACCATTGCCAAGAAAACTCCGGGGTTTACCGGTGCCGACTTGAGCAATCTTTTGAATGAAGCGGCCTTGTTGGCGGCTCGTGCGGATAAAAAGATTATCACTATGGCGGAACTTGAAGAAGCCAGTGAAAAGGTGGCCTTCGGTCCCGAACGGCGCAGTCATGTTATCAGCGAAAAGGAAAAGCGGCTTACGGCCGTTCATGAATCGGGCCATGCATTGGTAGCTTATTTGTTGCCCGAAGCGGACCCGGTTCATAAAGTAACCATTATTCCGCGCGGTCGGGCAGGCGGTTATACGATGATGCTTCCCGACGAAGATCGTTCGTATGAGACCAAATCTTACTACTTGGCTCAGATTCGGGTAGCTTTAGGCGGGCGTGCGGCTGAACAGATTGTTTTCAATGAAATCAGTAGCGGCGCTTCCGGAGATCTACAGAATGTAACGCATATTGTTCGTCAAATGATTACTCGGCTCGGCATGAGTCCCAAGCTCGGCCCTATGGTATTCGGCGAACAGCAGGACCAGGTATTCCTCGGCAAGAGCCTCGGCCATGAACGTAACTATGGTGAAGGCGTTGCAGAGTTGATTGACAAGGAAATGCATGACCTTGTTACTACGGCTTATGACGATGTTATTCGCATGTTGGAAGAACATCGGGATGCATTGAATCATATGGCGGCAGCTCTTATGGAAGTGGAAACGATTAACCATAAACAGGTTGAAAACCTGATTAAGTACGGGGCTTTGGAAAGTCCTGAAGAACGTGCCGAAAAGGAAAAAAATGAAGCTCAAAAGGCTGAACAAGTAGAAACAACGGAAACGGTTGCTGAAACGGTTGTTACCGACAAGGAAGAAACGCATATCAGCCCGTGGGGTAATGACTTGTCAGTGTCTTCTACGGAAGAAACTACGGCTACGGAAGAAAAGCCGGATAAATAATAAAAGAGAACACGCCCTGCATACGGTAGGGCGTGTTTTTACAAGAAAAGTCTGAAATATCTGTGTAAATGAAAGGAGTTTACATATGCGTCAGAGTATACTGTCATATTTGTTGGCCCATCGTGGTGAATTCATTTCGGGACAACGTTTATCTGAAGAGTTGGGAATAACGAGGACAGCTGTTTGGAAGCATATTTGTATGCTCCGTGAAAAAGGGTATACTATTGATTCGTATACGAAAAAGGGTTATTGCCTTACAGGCGTACCCGACCTGCTTGACCCGGAAGCGGTATCGAAAAAGGTACACACCTCCTATATAGGTAAGAATGTCGTCTATGAAGAACGGACAGCATCGACTAATACGGTGGCTAAGGACTTGGCTCACAAGGGGGCTGTGGAGGGAACCGTTGTTATTTCAGAGGAACAAACCGGCGGTAAAGGTCGGTTGGACCGTTCTTTCTTTTCCCCTTATGCCAAGGGAATCTGGTTTTCCGTTATTTTACGCCCTGATTTCCCGCCTGTGGAAGTATCAAAAATGACACTGCTTACAGCCGTTGCCCTGACACGTGTATTCAGATCCTTCGGTCTTGAGAAGTGTGTCATAAAATGGCCGAACGATATATTAGTAGACGGTAAAAAACTTGTCGGCATTTTGACAGAACTCAGTGCTACGATGGAGAAGGTTAATTATGTTGTTACGGGTATGGGGATTAATACGTCTTTTACCCGTGACGAGTTGCCGGCGGACCTTCAGGATAAAGCAACCAGTTTCCTCATCGAAGGCGTGACGGTAGGGCGTAACGAATTGTGGCAAGCTGTTATGGAAGAACTGGAACGCTATTATGAAATGGCCAAGCATGAAGGATTTTCCTGTATTCTTGATGAATGGCGCAGCCTGTCCGTTACATTGAATCAAGACGTGGAAATAGTAAAAACACAAGGAGTAACTTACGGTAAGGCGGTAGATATAGATGATGACGGTAATTTAATCGTCGTCGGTCCTGACGGCCCTGTACGGATTGTAGCCGGAGACGTCCGGATCCGTCCGAAAAAGTAATCGTCAACCATATTGTATAAAAATAAAGTTGACCATAAGACCTCCAACTGATAAGATAAGTATATATATCAGTCAGGAGGTTTTTTTTATGTCTATTCAAAAGATGACGGGTGTCGCTGTTTTTGCGGCACTCGTCGCCGTGTTTTCACAAATGTCTTTACTTATCGGACCGGTACCGCACACGATGCAGATTTTTGCCGTCACGCTGGCCGGAGTCGTCTTAGGGCCGAAGAGAGGAGTCCTATCTATTGTAGTTTGGGAGTTATTGGGAGCCTTCGGACTACCGGTTTTTGCCATGGCACATGGAGGACTTACCTCTTTGCTCGGACCGCTTGTCGGTTTTTTTATCGGCTTTGTTATTCATGCATATGTATGCGGGCTGACTAACAATATGCGTCTTATACCGGCTATTTTGTGTAATATCCTATCCTTGGCAGTTGTATATTTTCTCGGCGTTACAGGCTTCTGGGCAGAGTATAATTTCCTTTTGGGTAAAGCCATTCCCGTCAGCAAGGCTTTTGCAGCCTGTGCAGCTCCTTTTATTGTCTTTGATATTATTAAACTGGTTTTAGCCGTAACGGCGGGGAGAAGAGCTGTCCGTATCTTGAAAAAAGCGGGGATCAATTTGTACTAAAGGCTGTTCAAGGGGTCCTAACTTTGTTATCATAAAGAGAAAATACAGATTCATATAGGAGTATGATAACGATGTTATTGGTTATTGATGTGGGCAATACGAATATGGTCCTCGGAGTGTATAAGGACACGGAACTTCTGGATCATTGGCGTATATCGACGGATCGTCAAAGAACGACGGACGAATACGGCGTGCTGATTCGTGAACTTTTTTATTTAAACGATTTGCGAGCTGACGATATTAACGCAATCATTATTTCATCTGTCGTGCCGCCTGTCGTGCCTACGTTGGAAAGAATGTGTCAACGTTATTTCGGCCTTTCGCCTCTGCTTATCGGGCCGGGTGTAAAGACGGGTATGGATATCCGATACGATAATCCGCGTGAGGTCGGAGCCGATCGTATTGTCAATGCCGTGGCTGCTTATGAAAAGTATGGCGGCCCCGTTATTATTGTAGATTTCGGTACGGCCACGACTTTTTGTGCCGTCGATGCCAAAGGGGTGTATTTGGGCGGCTCCATCTGTCCGGGTATCGGCATATCCACGGAGGCGCTTGTACAAAGAACGGCTAAATTACCGCGTATTGAATTAAAACGCACCGATTCGGTTATTTGCAGGAATACGATTGAAAGCATGCAAGCCGGTGTTTTTTACGGCTTTGTGGGACAGGTAGAAGGCATTGTTTCCCGTATGCGTCGAGAGTTGGACATGTCTGCTCGTGTCGTAGCAACCGGCGGACTGGCAGTCGTCATTGCACCGGCTACAAAGGCTATTGATGTAGTTGAACCTATGTTGACATTAGAAGGTCTCAGGATTATTTATGAACGCAATCGATAGACCTGTACGTTTCGGCTCGGTAGAAATAGAGTCGCCCTTAATACTGGCTCCTATGGCCGGTGTCTGCGACCTGCCGTATCGGATGATTGCTCGAAAACACGGTGCGGCTCTGGTTTGTGCGGAAATGGTCAGTGCTAAAGGCTTGGTATATGGCAATAAGCATACACGTGAAATGTTGACTGTCCATAAAAACGAACATCCTTTGTCAATGCAGCTTTTCGGGGCGGAGCCGGAAATTATGGCCCGAGCGGCTAAGGTTGCACAAGAGTACGGTGCCGATATCATAGATATTAATATGGGCTGCCCTGTACGAAAGGTTGTTCAGAACGGCGAAGGATCGGCTCTGATGAAGAATCTTCCTCTGGCGGAAAAAGTAGTGAGTGCCGTTGTTAAGGCCGTGTCGGTCCCCGTTACCGTAAAAATGCGTACCGGTTGGGATGACAGCGAATTCGTTGCACCCGAGTTGGCCCGTCGATGTGAAACGGCAGGGGCAGCGGCTCTTGCCGTTCACGGAAGAACGCGGGAGCAATTTTACAGCGGTCGTGCGGACTTGGAAAAAATTGCCGCTGTCGTCAAAGCCGTGTCTATTCCCGTTATAGGTAACGGTGATATTACGGATGGTCCTTCATGTGCGCGCATGTTTGAGGAAACGGGTTGTACTGCCGTCATGATCGGACGTGGCGCTCAAGGAAATCCGTGGATTTTTGAGGAAGTTCGTGATTATCTGTCAGGAAGAACGGTACAAAAGCCGTCGGCGGCAGACCGTTATGCAGTGCTTTTAGAACACTTTGAAAGTCTTATTCGCTTTAAAGGGGCTCATATTGCTCTTAGAGAAATGCGTTCTCATGCCTCCTGGTATACCAAGGGGCTTTTCGGCTCAGCGGCATTGCGTGAGCGAATTAACCGAACCTCAACAGTTGAAGAGTTTAGACAGGTCATCTCCGAGGTGGCAAAATGCACGGTGTAAAGGTGAGCTTTTACATGCCTTTGTTTGACATTGACGATAGGGAAGAATATAATTAAATGTACTTGCGTACTTGTTAATTTACTCAGGAATAGAGTCCGACAGGACTGCTATTCCTGTTTGCAATCTATGGGCAAAAGGAGCATTCATATTCATGTCTAACGAAACACTGATTACAGCCGACGGGCTCGAAAAACTAAAAGAAGAATTGAACGAACTTAAATCGGTTCGTCGTATTGCCGTTTCTCAACGAATTAAAGAAGCAATCGCTTTAGGTGACTTGAGCGAAAACTCCGAATACGATGATGCCAAAAATGAACAGGCGTTTATTGAAGGCCGCATTGTTGAATTGGAAAATAAAATCAGAACAGCCAAAATTATTGAAGAATCAACTGATGATGTAGCCAAAGTTCGTCTGGGCTCCAAGGTGATTTTGGAAGATGTGGAAACGAAAGAACGCTTTGAATATACCGTCGTGGGTACAGCTGAAGCGGATCCGTTCAACAACCGAATCTCTAATGAAAGCCCTGTGGGAGCTGCAATTTTGGGTCAAAATGTGGATAAAGAAAATCCCGTTATCGTATCTGTAAAGGCTCCGGCCGGTGAAGTACAATATAAGATTTTGCCCTTTGAAGGCTAGAGTCGAGGAGGATAAGTATGTCTGACCAGGAAAAAAAAGCAGTACCGCATATTGAAGAAGAAAAATTAAATGACCAAATGGTGATTCGCCGCGAAAAGATGCAACAGTTTGCAGATGCCGGCGTATATCCTTTCGGTCAAAAATATAATTGGACCCATCATGCACAAGACATTAAAGACCGTGCGGAAGCGTTAGAAAAGGACGGCACGACGGTCAGTCTGGCAGGGCGACTCATGGCTTTGCGCCGCCACGGCAAAACTGCTTTTTGTGTCTTGCGCGATATAAGCGGGGAAGTACAGTTATACTTTCGTAAAGACGTAGTCGGTGAAGCTTCATACGAGCTTTTTAAACTTCTCGATATCGGGGATATTGTCGGTGTTGAAGGGGATGTTTTTACAACGCATACGGGGGAAACAACGGTGCGCGTAGTTACTTGGACGCTCTTGTCCAAGTCTCTGCGTCCTTTGCCGGAAAAGTTTCACGGCCTGACAGATAAGGAAACGAGATATCGTCAACGTTATCTGGATCTTATTGTCAATCCGGAAGTCAAAAACACCTTTATTATGCGATCCCGTATTATTAAAGGCATTCGCGAGTATCTGGATGCACGTAACTTCTTGGAAGTGGAAACGCCCATGTTGCATAATATTGCCGGCGGTGCGGCGGCTCGTCCCTTTGTGACACACCACAACGCTTTGGATATGGACATTTTCCTGCGTATTGCTCCGGAGTTGCATTTAAAGAGATTGCTTGTAGGCGGCTTAGAACGTGTTTATGAAATGAACCGCTGCTTCCGCAATGAAGGGATTGACACACGGCATAATCCGGAATTTACTACTGTTGAACTGTACCAGGCCTTCGGTGATTTGGAAGATGTTATTCGCATTACGGAAGAACTCGTATCTGAATTAGCTCTGAAATTGTACGGCACAACGAAAATTACGTACATTGATAAAGAAATAGAATTGGCGGCTCCGTGGAATCGCATGACCATGATTGAAGCGGTGGAAAAATACACAGGCAAAGACTTCTCTAAGGTTGAGACCGTCGAAGAAGCTCGTAAAATTGCCGATGAACTCCATGTTGAATACGGAGAATACGACGGAATCGGCAAGATTATTAATGCTTGCTTTGAAGACTATGTTGAAGAAAACCTTATTCAGCCGACCGTGATTACGGGGCATCCTTTGGAAATTTCGCCCCTTACGAAACAAGATGCGTCCAATCCTTTGTTGACCCATCGATTCGAAGCCTTTATTTATGGCCGTGAATTGGCTAACGGGTTCTCCGAATTGAATGATCCTCTCGATCAGCGGGATCGCTTTATTAAACAAATGGAAGAACGAGCTCACGGCGATGACGAAGCTCACCAAATGGACGAAGATTACTGCCGTGCACTTGAATACGGTATGCCGCCTGCCGGCGGTTTAGGTATCGGCATCGACAGATTGGTCATGTTCCTTACAAACAGTCCGTCGATTCGCGACGTGCTCTTGTTCCCCTTGAGTCGTCCCGAACAGAAATAATATGCCCGGCACCTTCTGAATTGTCTCAGGAGGTGCTTTTTACATACGAAAAGGAGATATTATGAAAAGATTTTACTCCTTACTTGCCGCTTTGTGCATGCTTATGTCCCTGCCGGTTGCAGCTTCAGCGGCAGATGCAGATAATGTAAAGTCGGAAAAAATACCTGTTCGCCTTTTAAGTGATGTAGATGTGAAAGAGTCAAAAACTACAAAGGCAGAGCAGGAAAAGGAAACAAATTACAAAGTAAAGGCCTTGGAAGACGCTTTAAAAAACGGAGATTTACCGGTATATGAAACAAGACCGTATGAGAAGGCCACTTTGCCGGAAGGAATAGAAGCGGTTCCGCTGAGTCCTTTGAAAGACGGCGCGTTTGCTGTCGGCAAGCTGCATAAGGGAACCGGTCTTGAAGAAGTATTGAAAATATACGGTTATCCGCAAAAGAGAACGGAAACGACGCATTTATTGAAGCTGACTTATGAAAAAGAAGACTTGGCTATGCGCGTTATCTTGAGAAAGCCTGTGGCACCGGCTTTAAAAGAAAACAATATTGATAAAAATCGTATACAAACAGGTGTAGAGTCTGTATATTTAACGAAGGGCGACTCCGTTATTATAGGTGATGATTTGACAATCGGAACACCTGTGGAAATTCTGATTCGCCGCTTCGGTCGTCCCGACCGGTTGTTGCGAGACACGGATGCCAATGTATATTATTTTGTGTACTCTTCTCTGTCCGAATGGGAAGATTTAGTTTTTGCCGTCGGTGACAGGAAGATTCGTCGTGTTGCCATGATGCCTGCAAGGCCTCCGTATACGGTGCGTCAAAAAGGTGTAAACGTCGGTACGGGCTTAACTAAAGAAGATTTTACGCTCATAGGCTTTCAGCCGGGAAGTAATTTTTCGCGAGATAAATATAATATGTGGCAGACCGTTATTAAAAGAGGGAAGACCGAATTTTGGCTCTATGGTGATTACGGAGTGGAATCGGACGGAATCGGTAAGGTGCAGCAAGTATTTCTTCTTTCCAACTCGGCGTATACGAGCAGAGGCATTACCTTAGGCTATCATGTATCGACCTTATTGGCTGCCTATGGAGTACCGAATCGCATTATTGCCGGTCCTGACGGCGAGGATTCTGTAGATGCATACTACTATGACAGTCCCTATGACAGAGAGACATCTCTGGTATTTACGGTGCAGCATGAGAAGCATTATATAAATGATATAATTCTTACGAATAAGCCTATTAAGGACATTCAGGATTCGCTGGGAAGATACGGATTGAAAGAAAGAAAGGCTATCGCAAAAGAATATACCTAAGGTCTTTACTTGAAGAGATACAATCAAGTATAATGAAACCAATCAAATACTAGCAAACGAAGGTGATTTTCATGGTTACAGATGCAGAAGTCTTAAAGCGGTGGAAGTACATTGCACAGGAAGATGAAAAGTTGCTGATTCTCATCGGCGGCCCCGGTTCCGGTAAAAGCCGGATTATTCGAGATTTAACTTATCAGGAAGGATGGAAGGTCTGCGAAGCCCGAGAGTTGTTTGATGACGAATTCTTGGAAATTCCCCGTGCTGATCGTCCGGAAAAGGCTATTGACCTTATTGCCAACGCTATCAGGCGGTTAAATGCTCGCGTTGTCATGATTGATAATGTCGGCTTCCTCTTTGCACCTATTCTGAATTTAAATCCCGTTGCAATGCTCAAAGAACTGAGCCGCGAATGCCCGATTATTGTAAGTTGGAGAGGTAAGCTCGAAGGCAATACACTCTACTTTGAACACAACGGCGATCCTAAATATGCAAAATTTATTGTAGAAAATCCTAATCATGTTATTTCACTTGACTGACATATAAAAGCAATGCCCTCGGGCGTTGCTTTTTTTTTATCCGCCCCTGTGATATAATGAGCGACGTGTTAATTATGTCAGACAGTAAGGAGTAGATTATGAGCGATTATATGATAGCCGTCATACTCGGCATTGTCGAAGGGTTTACGGAATTCCTGCCCGTTTCTTCTACGGGGCACATGATACTCGTCGGTGATTGGCTTGGTTTTGACGGTCCCAGAGCGAGCGTTTTTGAAGTTTTTATCCAATTAGGTGCGATTTTATCGGTTCTTTTCATTTATAAAGAAAAGTTCATTTACATGTTGCAGCAGTATAAATGCGTGCATCTTTTGAAGAGAGAAAATTGGTTTCGACGTGATACGGGATTGACGTTGGCACATGTTGCCGTCGGCATTGTACCGGTCATGCTTGTCGGATTTTTTGCACACCATGCTATCAAGACCTACCTCTTTTCTCCCTTTACGGTTATTATAGGCCTTATTGTCGGTGGTCTCTTTATGTTGGCTGCTGAACGAGCAAGGATACCCGTAGTTTGTGATGATGTGAAAAAACTGACAATTGTACAGGCTTTTTTAGTAGGTGCTTTTCAAATGTTGGCTCTTTGGCCGGGATTTTCTCGCTCCGGCTCAACGTTGGGGGGAGGCCTCCTGTTGGGTATCAGTCGGAAAGCTGCGGCCGATTATTCCTTTATTATTGCCGTTCCCGTTATGATTGTCGCTTGTTTTTATGATTTATTAAAAAGTCTGTCTTATTTAGGCGGTAGTGACTTGGCCATGATTGCCATCGGTTTTGTAACGGCCTTCGTCGTCGCTTATATTTCCGTCCTTTGGTTCTTGAAATTTCTTAATAAATCTACTTTGGCTTCCTTTGCATACTATCGCTTTGTAGTAGCAGTCGTTGCCTTTATCCATTTTATTTTGTAAATATAAAAAGAAGCGGTTACATGTTTAACATGTAACCGCTTTTGTGTTGCTTAGGCATGGCCACCTGAGAGGGAATAAAAATCATGCATGATATTTTGTATAAATGACTGGGGATTGGCTGAATCAGGCAAGTCGCGAACGATACTTTGCAGTAAGTTGGTAAACATCAAGTTAATACCTTGAGAATAGACCAGATAATAATACGTGACCGCTTCAGGAGCCCCGATAATAAGCGGTGCCAGTTGGTCGTTACTGGTAAAGGCAAGGTCGTAAAAAGAGAGGATATCTTCTTTGAACCGGCCTAAGTCCAATTTGTGAGAAGCATAATCTTCAGAAAAGGCGATGCCTATTTGAGCCAGATGTTCAGGAATTTCACTCAAACTGTCCGGAGCCTCTAATTCATGGTCTTCCATAACATGAATGAGTGTGTGCAAAGCTCCCGTGACGGATTCACAAAAGAAGTTAAAAGTAAACAGGCCTTCCGAACCTGTCGGATTTTCGTATATGTATGATTCTGACATAATATAACCTCCTACAATGTTTTTCTCTAGTGTATCACATAAAACAAAAATTTGAGTACCGTTCTATAATATGATACCATTGAAAGGAAATGCATGTTGTAGGGTCCTATACGGAGGAGAGTATGGCTAAGGGGAAAAAAATAAAATTACAAAAACGTTCAACACCGCTTACACGTACAAGAGAAGGACTGTCCTTACCTGAAGGAGCGGGGAACAGCGGGTATATAGGTTTTCAAAACGCACAGGACTTGAAAGAAAAATATTTTGTGCGTACCGGACGTTTGGGCAGAATGCCTTTTGCTTTGCGTATGTTCGTTCTTTTTGTAGCCCAATTTATGTTTACCTTTATTTTGTACAATCGTATTGTAGAAGGAATTATTTTGGGTCAGCTATGGATTTGTGCACTCTTCGGTATTTTATTGATCCTTTTTACCGTGCCTACAGTCATGTCGCAAATATCTCTCGGTATCAGACGGTGTCATGATACGGGGCGAAGCGGTGCCTATTTTATCTTTCCGTATATTTGTTATTGCGGCGGTTTTGTGTTCCCTATTTTGGGTTTTCACGGAGCGGCTACCATGGCATGGGTTACGGCATTCATCTTATATGTCGTTCTGGCACTTATGAAGAGTGCACCGGACGGACGATAATACGGTAGCGACTCCATGGGGAGTAGCTATACACAAGTGAGGCTGGAAATATGTCCATTCCTATGATAAAAACCGAAAAATTAAGTCATACGTACGAAGATGAAAACGGAGACCTTGTTTACGCTGTTAAAGATGTATCTCTGACAGTAGAAGAAGGGGAATTTGTAGCTGTTATCGGTACAAACGGATCGGGGAAATCGACGTTGGCAAAACATTTCAATGCGTTATTGTTGCCTACAAGCGGTGTCTGTGAAATTGACGGGATGCGTACGGATAATGCCGATTTAATTTGGGATATTCGGCGTCGTGTCGGCATGGTTTTTCAAAACCCCGATAATCAAATCGTAGCGGCTGTGGTAGAAGAAGATGCGGCCTTCGGTCCGGAAAACCTGGGTGTGCCGTCAGCGGAGATTCGAGAACGTGTTGATAAAGCATTGGCGGCCGTCGGCATGACGGCCTTTGTCAAGCATGCCCCTCATCTCTTGTCGGGCGGACAAAAACAACGAATTGCCATTGCCGGTATTTTGGCCATGCACTCGACGTGTATTATCTTGGACGAACCGACGGCCATGCTGGATCCTACGGGACGGGCGGAAGTCATGGAAACGTTGTTAAAGTTACATAAACAGGGTATTACGATTGTTCTGATTACTCATTTTATGGAAGAAGCCATTCAGGCCGATCGAGTTGTTGTCATGCATGACGGAGTTATTGAACGTCAAGGAGAACCGCATGAAATATTCTCGCATGTTCCCGAACTGTTGAATGCCGGTTTGGATGTACCCGTTGCCGCGGAAATAGCCGCAGGCTTACGCAAAAAAGGCCTGGACTTGCCGCAGCAAATCATTACGGAGAAAGAATTGGGAGATGCTTTATGTCTATAAGACTGGAAAACGTGTCTCATGTATACGGTCGCAAAACGCCGAATGAGCATCTTGCATTAAAAAATATTAACTTGGAAATAAAAGAAGGCGAGTTTGTCGGAATTATCGGCCATACCGGTTCGGGTAAATCGACGCTCGTACAGCTTTTAAACGGGTTGTTGCAGCCTACTGAAGGAACCGTTTATGTAGACGGCACGGATTTGTCCTGTAAGTCTAAGGAAGCCGTTGCGGCTCGTCGACGCGTAGGCATGGTCTTTCAGTACCCCGAATATCAATTGTTTGAAGAAACGGTAGCTGACGACATCGCTTTCGGGCCCAAAAACTACGGTCTTTCGGAGGCGGAAGTTACCGAGCGCGTAAAAGAAGCTATGGATTTTGTCGGCTTGGATTATGAAACGTACGGCAAACGCTCTCCCTTTCGGTTGAGCGGCGGGCAAATGAGACGGGTGGCCATTGCGGGAATTATTGCTATGCGTCCTCGTTACCTGATTCTTGACGAACCTTCAGCAGGGTTGGACCCGGTAGGACGACGGGAGATTTTCGGACAGATTGAACGACGTTATAAAGAGACGGGGATTACGGTAGTCTTAGTATCCCATAATATGGAGGATATTGCGGCCCTAGCCAATCGCCTGATTATACTTAATCGCGGTGAAATTGCGGCTGACGGTGTACCGACGGAAATTTTTGCAACGGAGCGGGATGTTTTACAGGCGGCCGGGGTCGATGTACCTCCTGTTACGCATGTATTGCAGTATTTGAAAGAGCGGGGACTTGATGTGGAGACGAGGGTCAAAACCGTGTCAGACGGTACGGATACTATTTATCGAGCGTTGAGGAGGAACGGTCATGCTGACTGATATTACATTGGGACAATATTTTCCCGGAAATTCCTATCTCCATCGCTTGGATCCGCGTATGAAAATCATGGGAACCATGATTTTTATTTTTTCAGTTTTTTTAGCGAATGATCCCTTGTCATATGCCATTCTTGCAGGTTTTATCGCCTTTACTTACGCTTTATCCCGGTTGTCCGTGCAGACTATGGTGAAGTCGCTGAAGCCTCTTTGGGGAATTATTATTTTCACCTTCGCCGTTCATGTTTTTACGACTCCGGGCAAAGAGTTGTGGGCTTACGGTTGGATTCATATTACGGAAGACGGTATTTATCGGGGCTTTTTCATGACTTTGAGACTTGTGTATTTAATTGTCTTTTCATCTCTTTTGACCTATACAACTTCTCCCATTGTTCTGACTGACGGCATTGAGCATCTTTTATCGCCGTTTAAGCGTTTCGGTGTACCGGCACATGAGTTGGCTATGATGATGACAATTGCTATGCGGTTTATTCCTACCTTGTTGGAAGAAACCGGTCGAATTATGAAGGCGCAAACGGCACGAGGAGCCAACTTTACAAGCGGTAACCTTTGGCAGAGAGGAAAGAATATGGTTCCTCTGCTAGTGCCCTTGTTTATCAGTGCCTTTCGTCGTGCCGATGACTTGGCGACAGCCATGGAAGCACGTTGTTACCGTGGCGGAGAAGGTCGTACCCGGTTACATGAGTTGGCATATAGCCGTCGAGACGGCGTAGCCTTTTTCGGAATTGTCGTTTTGACTCTTATACTGGCGGTGCTCAGATGGGTGTAATAAAGAATATATCTCTGAGACTGGCTTACGACGGCACGGAGTTTTACGGCTTTCAACGACAGTCGTCTCTGCCGTCGGTACAGCAACATGTAGAAGAGGCCTTATCGGGTATCTACGGTAGAAATATCCGTATATACGGAGCGGCTCGCACCGATTCGGGTGTTCATGCCCGTGGTCAGGTAGTCAATTTTTACGGCGATGATACGATTCCCGTAGAAAGACTTCCTTACGCCCTAAAGGGGAGCTTACCGCCGGCTATTGTAGTACTTTCGGCAACGTTGGAAAGAGAAAACTTCAGTGTACGTCATGATAATAAGGGAAAACATTATCGCTACACTTTGATAAATGACGGCGTACCCGATCCGTTTATGTTGCGTTATGCCTGGTATATTCGTAAACCCTTAAATTGTGAAAGCATGAAAGAGGCGGCTTCATACTTAAAGGGAACACACGATTTTTCGGCTTTTGAAGGAGCCAATACGACACCTATGAATCCCGTAAAAACCATGTACGGTATTTTTGTTGTATCAAAGAAAAACAGAATTATCATAGATGTCGTGGGGAGCGGCTTTTTATATCATATGGTGAGAAATATGGCCGGAGCACTTGTCGATGTCGGTATGGGACGAAAATCTTCGCAACGCATTGAAGAAATCCTTAAAGGCGGGGACAGGCGTAAGTTGGGAGCTACGGCTCCGGCTCAAGGGCTGTGTTTGGAAGAAGTTTATTACAGTTCCGAGCGCTTGAATCAGGCCTTGGTTGCCTTGGAAGCGGGATTGGATACGGTATAATGAATCTGCGGCCTTGCATGCCTGTGATATAATATACATATTCGGTTTACTATGTATATTTTCATGGTACGACTCGGACGGTTTTTAAAGACAGTATGTTTATGTGAAAACGGTAAGAGGCGGGCAATTTATGAATGATAAAACTCTTCGACGACTTACGAGAGGTGCGGGTGTACTTGTCGTTCTTGTCGTTCTTTGGGCCATACAAGTAGTACGCCCCGATTTCTATACGACTATGTTGTCGCTTACCGTAGAAGGCGATATAAACGGGATGACGGCGTATATGGCCTCCTTCGGATATAAGGCTATATTTATCAGCGTTATTATGGTGGCTTTTGTCAACGCTATCGGGATACCGTCGGTTTTGTTTTTGACGGTTAACGGTGTCATATTCGGACTGATTCCGGGCATTCTTATTTCCTGGGCCGGTGAAGTCATCGGTATAGAAATCAGCTTTCATTTGACGCGAACGCTGTTTCGCGGTCAGGCACAGCGATTTATCGGTGGAAGTGACATGTTCGGTAAATTGGATTCATACAGCTGTATTCGAACGATTATGGCCGGACGGGCCATTCCGTATGCACCTAATGTAGTTGTAACGGCTTTGGGAGCTCTCAGTCATATCAGCTATCGCGATCATTTTATTGCCAATGTAATCGGTAAGTTTCCGGCCGTAGTTGTAGAAGTATGGTTGGGACATGACTTATTGTTAATACGCGAACATTGGCAGCGGCTCTTGGCAGTATCAGCTATTGTAGCTCTTGTTTACGGTATTTTGTGGTGGCGCAGAAAGCACGGAAATTCATAATTCTGAGGACAACCTTTCTTTTACAAAGGTTGTCCTTTTTGCATGTAGGAATGCCGGTTTATCTGGAAATTAGGTCGAAAATATTGTAAAATATTTCTAACTATTGTTACTTATTTGCAGACGGGAGAACGGCTATGTCTTATATACCGATTCAAGGATTTATCAGCAGCTTTAGGCTTTTAGATATTCTCGACATTGCCTTAGTTGCTTTTTTCTTGTATAAATTATTTTTGCTTTTGCGTAATACGCGGGCCGTATCCCTTATAAAAGGACTTGTTTTCCTGGGAATTATTACGGTTATCAGCCGTGCCTTGAATTTGCATGTTGTGAACTGGATTTTGCAGCAAGGCATGACGGTTATTTTAGTTGCCTTACCTGTCGTTTTCCAGCCGGAGTTACGTCGAGCTTTGGAACATATAGGTCGAGGCCGACTCTTCCACTCCAATCGTATGATCAGCGAAGAAGAGCTGGCACATATGTTGGATGAAATCATTCCTCTTACGGCCGGCCTTTCAAAGACGAAAACGGGAGCTCTGTTGGTCTTTGAAAGAGAGGTCGGGCTTAATGAAATTATCGATACGGGCATACAGATAGACGGCCTCGTATCTAAGGAGCTTTTGGGCAATATCTTCATTCCCAATACACCCTTACACGATGGAGCCGTAGTAATCCGTGAAGGCCGTATTATGGCGGCAGGTTGTCTATTACCCTTGACGACGGATCGCTCTTTGTCTACGGAATTGGGAACAAGACACAGAGCGGCCATCGGTATCAGTGAAAAATCGGATGCCGTTGTCGTCGTAGTCAGCGAAGAAACGGGTGCCGTTTCTTACACATACGGCGGTCATATTTACCGACATTTGACAGACGAAGGCCTACGTAAGACTTTGGAAGGATTTTTCTCCAAACGGCCTCAAGGCTGGGTGAACTTTTTGAAGAGGAGATCCGATAAATGATAAAGGCACCGCAGGAAAAATGGAAAATTCAAATTATTTGTATTATCGTGGCCATCGGACTTTGGTTTGCCATTATCAGTGAACAAAATCCGATCAGTGAAGGTACTTATACGGTACCCGTTGTAGTGGAAAATCTGGATTCGCAATACGTCGTATCACAGGTGCCTAAAAGTGTATACGTCCACTTATCGGGACCGCGCAATACAATTATTAATGTTAACCCTGCCGATATTAAGGCATATATAGACATGAGTGAGGCTCAGGAAGGGACGATGAACGTACCCGTTCATGTTAAGATTCCGAGCGGTACGGAATTGAAGACGCAAAGCATCATGGAAGCTAATGTGCTGGTCGATGTGTATGCCGTTCAGGAATTTCCGCTTGTACCGCATTTAATGGGGAAACTTGCCGACGGTATTGCCGTTACGGGTATCAAACTTCTGCCTGAGCGTGTAGTTGTGTCGGGGGCAAAACGACTTATTCAGGAAGTGGATCGGGCTATTGTCGAAATCCCCATAGCCGGAAAGTCTTCAGACTTTACGACAATGTCTCCTATTCATCTTGTTCGCGCTGACGGCACTCCTGTTGAAGGTCTTGATTTGACACCTCATCAGAGCAGCGTAGCCTTGACACTTATTCAAAATGCTGCGTCCAAGAAGGTCCCTGTTATTGTGCCGACGTACGGAAGTGCGGATGCGTCTGTGAAGGTGAAGAAAATCAGCGTAGTTCCCGATATGGTAGAGATTCACGGCGATAAGGATAAGTTAGCCTCTATCGGCTCGATAACCCTCGAACCGATTAATTTAAACGGACTGGGTTCAGATAAAGATTTCCGAGTCGGTATTCCCTGGTCTATCGGTGACGGTACGATTGAACCTGACGTTGTAACGGTTAAGGTGGAAACGGAAGAGGCCGAATAAAGGAGAGACAGTTTTGTTACGATTGAACAATATACGCGTGGCTCTGCCTATGCGTGAAAAGCCGGTGGACATTGCAGCTCGTAAACTGCGGTGTTCTCCTGCGGATATACAAGAAGTAACGGTTGTGCGTCGCTCTGTTGATGCCAGACGCAAACCTCGTATATTTTTCGTCTTTACTCTGCAAGTAAGTGTAAAAAATGAAAAGACCGTGTTGCGGAAGTTTAAACTTGATGAATCGGTTCGAAAAATAGAAGAAATGAAGGCGGATCCGATTGTTTACGGGTCTGAACGACTGACTCACAGACCGATTGTAGTCGGCACCGGGCCGGCAGGACTGGGAGCGGCCTTGACGTTGGCGGAGCACGGTTATTGCCCTCTTGTCTTAGAGCGAGGATATGATGTAGATCGGCGCAGTGAAGCGGTACGCCGCTTTTGGGAAGACGGCGAGTTTGACAGTCGTTCGAATGTACAATTCGGAGAAGGCGGTGCCGGTACTTTCTCGGACGGAAAACTGACGACGCGTGTTAACCATCCCTTGTTGCGGCAGATTACACAAAAGTTGGTTGAGGCCGGGGCTCCGAAAGAGATTCTTTACGCGTACAATCCGCATATCGGTACGGACGTATTGCGTGCGGTTGTCAAAAACCTTCGTCGCAAAATTGAACGATTGGGCGGCGAGGTTCGCTTTGAATCCTGCTTGACCGATTTGATAACCGATGAAAACGGAAGTCTAAAGGCTGTTGTCGTCAACGGTAATGAAAGAATTGAAACTGAGGGGCTCATATTAGGAATCGGCCATAGCGCTCGTGATACGTATAGAATGCTGTATGACAGAAAGGTTTATCTTGAGAAAAAAGCCTTTGCTGTCGGTGTGCGTATTGAACATGATCAGAAAGTAATCGATCGGGCTCAGTACGGCTGTGATGCCGCTGATCTGGGGCTTGATGCAGCCGACTATAATCTGGTTTATCACGGTACGGACGGGAGAGCCTGTTACTCCTTTTGCATGTGTCCCGGCGGTACGGTTGTTGCCGCCGCATCGGAAGAAAAAGGTGTTGTAACAAACGGTATGAGTAAATACCGGCGCGACAGCGGCGTGGCCAACAGTGCTCTCGTTGTTAACGTAACGCCTGAAGATACGGGCGGTGATTCGCCCTTGGCAGGAGTGGAGTTCCAACGGCGTTACGAAATGGCTGCTTTTTTGGCGGCCGGTAGTAACTATAAGGCTCCGGTACAAACGGTAGGCAATTTTCTCGGTCGCACGAAAGAAGCGGTGCCGAGTGCGGTACATACGTATAAACCGGGCGTGACATTCTGTGACTTACATCAGCTTTTGCCGCCTTTTGTGACAGATACGTTGGCGGAGGCCCTGCCGTATTTTGGCAGAAAGATTCGCGGCTTCGATGATAATAGCGTCGTTATGACCGGTGTAGAAACGCGTACCAGTGCACCCATACGTATTTGTCGGAATGAAAAGACTCGTATGGCCGTACAGACGCAAGGTTTATATCCCGTCGGTGAAGGGGCGGGATATGCCGGCGGCATTATGAGTGCCTTTTTAGACGGAATGGAGACGGCAATCGTATTCATGAAAAAATATCACCCCGTGGAGGTAAAAAATGGCTAGATTATTCGGAACAGATGGTGTACGTGGCGTGGCTAATGCGTCGTTAACACCTGAATTGGCATATCATTTAGGTCGGGCAGCGGCTTTCATTCTCGGTAAGGATAAGGAACACCCGACCTTTTTAATCGGTCGCGACACGCGCCTTTCAGGTACCATGTTGGCCGATATTCTGGCAGCGGGTATTGCCTCCGCCGGTGGCAACTGCTTTATGGCGGACGTGATTCCCACGCCGGCTATCGCATATTTAACAAAACTTCATCATATGGATGCCGGTGTCGTTATTTCGGCATCTCACAATCCTTTTGAATATAACGGGATTAAGTTCTTTGACCAATATGGCTATAAGCTTCCCGATGAAACGGAAGATCTGATTGAAGAATTTATGCTGAAAGATGAAAGAGCAGGACAGGAAGGCCGCCCCACGGGAGCGGAAATCGGTACGATTACGGAGCTTCCGGACCTTCAGGAAGAATATATCGACTATATCGTCAACAGTACGGACGTTGACTTGAGCGGGTTAAAGGTGGTACATGATGCGGCTAACGGAGCGGCTTATAAGGTGGGGCCTGAAATCTTACGTCGTCTCGGTGCGGAATTGATTTCCATTCATGCCCAACCGAACGGAATCAATATTAATGATAAGTGCGGTTCCACCCACTTAGAAAGCATCAAAGAAGCCGTGTTGGCACATCATGCGGATTTGGGCATTGCCAACGACGGGGATGCCGATCGCTGTCTTGTTATTGATGAAAACGGCGAAGAACTTGACGGCGACAGAATTATGCTCATTTGTGCTTTGCAGATGAAGGAAGAAAAACGCTTACAAGAAGATACTGTCGTCGGCACGGTTATGAGTAATATAGGGTTTCATAAAGCGGCGAAGGAAATGGGTTGCAAGACGGAAGTTACGGCAGTAGGAGACCGCTATGTGTTGGAGTGCATGCGTAATAAGGGATATTCTCTCGGTGGAGAGCAGTCGGGACATATTATCTTTCTTGATTACAATACGACGGGAGACGGCTTGCTTACGGCTGTACAGCTCATGCGTGTTATGAAGAAACAGGGAAAGAAATTATCCGAATTAGCCGGTATTATGACGAAATACCCTCAAATTTTGAAAAATGTTCGTGTTGAGACCAAGTCCGGGTGGGAAGAAAACACCCTCATTGCCGCGGCCATTTCGGCAGGTGAATCGGAATTAGGCGACGACGGACGCATTTTGGTTCGGCCTTCCGGTACGGAACCGCTCATTCGAGTCATGGCCGAAGGACCGGATGAAGTTGAATTGGAACGCATTGTTGATGATATAGCAGCCGTTATCGAACACGAAATGGGTGAAGTGACGGAGTAGCCGTCCTGTAAAAGAGGTCCTGGCGGATCTCTTTTTTGGGCTTGTAAATAGTCACATTCGAATGCAGATGATATAATAATCGAAAAGTTGCAACGGCGGGGAGGAGGCCCTATGACAGAGGCGGTATACACTATCTTGTCCGGGTTAAATCGTGCCGGATATGAGGCTTATATAGTCGGCGGAGCCGTGCGGGACAAGCTCATGCATAAGGAGCCGCACGATTATGATATTACGACGTCTGCAAGGCCCGAAGAGATTGTTGCTGCGGCGCGTAAAGAAGGTTGGCAATGTATCGAATCGGTCGGCCGGTCTTTCGGGATAAGCCTTATTCTTATAGGCGGGCAGACATATGAAGTGGCTACTTTTCGTGATGAATCGTACGGTGAAGACAGTCACCGCCCGGAGAAAACTTGGTATGCACAAACCTTACAAGAAGATGTAAAACGTCGAGACTTTACGGTCAATGCGTTGGCACAGGATAAAGAGGGGCGTATTTACGACTACGTTGGCGGTGTTAAAGACATAAGCAAGAAAACGCTTCGTGCTGTAGGAGATGCGAGCGTGCGTTTTCAAGAGGACGCTCTGCGTCTTTTTCGGTTGTGCCGCTTTGCGGGGAAATTGGATTTTACGGTCCACAAAGAGACGCAAAGAGCTATGCCGACTGCTTTTAAACGGGTAAAGGGTTTGTCGGCGGAACGAGTTGTAGCGGAAATCGAACGCCTTTTGATTACGCCGGCGGCTTATAAGGGGTTAGATATTCTTGTGCGTTCAGGTTTGGGAGATATGACCTGTCGTCGACGGGAAAACGGCAGGTATACGGATGTGCCGATTTTGCCCGAATGTACACATCTTCAGTACACACCCCAATCCTATCCCTACCATGTCTTTGATGCGTGGGTACACACTTTGGCCGTCATTGCTCACACACCCCCCGACCTTACACTGAGGTATGCCGCCCTTTTTCATGACGTGGCTAAGGGCTTGGAAGGCGTGCGAGGTACTAAGGACGGACGTTATACGGATTACGGCCATGAGCGCATCGGAGCGGATATGGCAGCTGCCGTTTTACGACGGTGGCAGTGTAATGAAAAGCTTATAAATCGAGTTGTGTGGCTCGTCAAAACACATATGCAATATCATGCACTGTCAGCATCTCCTGAAGCTAATGTTCGCCGTTGGTTGAGACGTGAAGGAACGAGGGGCGATTTTTCACGAAATACCGACTTGGCGGAAGCCGTACGGCAAGCTACAGCCTTGTCGGTTGCCGACGCAAAAGGATGTCGTCCCGACAGCGATACGACAGGAATAGAATCATTCGGAGAGTATGTACAGCTATTAGTACAAACCTTGCCTATTACAACGAAAGATCTGAACTATCCGCCTGAATTACCGAAACTGTGCGGATCTTATACAGGAGACTGTCTTCGAGTTTTGCTCAAACGGGTTCAGGACGGTGCCTTGGAAAACGATTCAGCCGTACTCTATGAGGCGTCACGACGATGGTTAAAGCGGCAATTGCAAATAAGGGAAGAAGAGCATGGATAAGGAACAGTTACAACAAAAGAAGGAACAAAAAAAAGACATGAAAATGCGCAAACGCATTTTGAAGTGTTTTACAGGGCTTCTTATTTTCGGTCTGGTTCTTACGGTTAGGCTTGTGTGTTTGCAAACCGTACAAAGTGCAGACTTGACGGAACGGGCCGATGCACAAAGTGAAGCGGATCGGAAGATTCAATCGCCGCGCGGCATGATCCTTGACAGAGACGGAAAGGTACTGGCTATCAGTGAAGTGGCCAAGTCCTTATATGCCGACCCGACGATGATGCAGTCCGATACGGACGGAAAGGGTAAAACGCCGGCTGAAGCGGCCGAACTCTTGGCCCCTTATTTGCGTATTAAACAAGATGAGATAGAAGAGCGGCTCAGTCGGGATACGTCCTTTGTATGGCTGGATCGCACTATGGATGACGATAAATATCAAGCTTTGAAGAGCGTTATTGCGGATAAACATATTAAAGGCCTACGATTTGTTGATGAGAATCGTCGTTATTACCCTAACGGTACCTTAGCGGCACAACTTATCGGCTTTGTCGGCGACAACGACCACGGTCTGGACGGAATCGAAATGGTTTTGGATGACGATATTCGCGGTGACACGCAAAAGTTGCGTCTTACGACGGATAGTAACAACGTGCCTATTTTTGACTCGGCCTTGGAAAAGGTCTTGCCTGATAAGGAAAAATCCGTTCGTCTTACCATTGACAGTACTATTCAATATATAGCCGAAAAAGGCTTGGATGACATAATGAAAAATAACAAGCCCGAAGGGGCAGCTATTATCATTATGAATCCCAAGACGGGAGAAATCCTGGCCATGGCAAGCCGGCCGAATTTTGACCCTAACGATTATGGAAAGGCTAATAAAGAAGCCTACAAGAATCGAGCTGTTGTCAACTTATATGAGCCGGGGTCTACCTTTAAGTCCTTAATGGCTTCGGCCGCTCTTGATGCGGGGACCTGGACGGAAAGTAAGACTTATAAGGACGTTGGCTATGTCCAAGTTGATGATCGTGTGATTTCCAACTGGGATGACAGCGGTATGGGGACCGTTACGCTGAAAGAGATTCTGAAATTTTCCATTAACACGGGTATGGTAGCCATCGGATTGAATACGGGCGGAAAAATTCTGACCTCTTATGCCGAAAAATACGGATTCGGTAAGCAGACGGGCATTGAACTACCCGGAGAAGGAGAAGGGATCCTCTTTAATCCTGACGAGATGTCGAATATCAACACGGCGACTATGGCTATCGGCCAGGGTATAGCCGTGACACCGCTACAAATGGTACAGGCCTTCGGTGCCGTTGCCAATCACGGAACGATGATGAAACCCTTTGTTATTAAGGAAATAGATAATCCCGATGGATCTGTTTTTAAAAAGACGGAACCTCAAGAAGTGGGGCAGCCCGTCAGTGCGGAAGTAAGCAGGATTATCAGCACTATTATGGCTGATGAAATAAACTCCGGCGGCGGCTTAAATGCTAAGATTGATGGCTATAATTTTTGTGGGAAGACAGGTACGGCCCAACGGCTGAACTCGGAAGGAACCGGTTATGCCGACGGCCAGTACATAGGGTCCTTTGTAGGCTTCGGTCCTTTAGAAGATCCGGAGTACGTAGTTCTCATCGTTGTCGACAATCCTTCCGGAGTATACTATGGTGCACAAGTAGCAGCTCCCGTATTTAAGAGTATGATGACCGATATCGTTCGTATTAAGGGGATTCGTCCCGCATCGGCGGCAGCTGCCAATGCGACCGTTTTGAAAAGTCTTCCCGCAGCGGTGTCGAAAGCTCCCTTGCCGCCTGTTGATGCGACAGGAGATACCGTGTTGTTACCGTCGTTTATCGGCTATGACTCGAGAGAAGTAAATGAATGGCTTAATGCTGCCGGATTGGGTTTTATTCCCAACGGGACGGGGCTTGCTACATACCAGGTTCCCGCAGCAGGTACGTATGTGGATGCAGGCAGTAATGTAACTGTTTCATTCTCACGATGATAGGAAGAAAGAGGAACGAATAAACATGATTTTAGACGGAAAACAGATGGCAACCCTGAGGAAAAAACGATTAACGGCATATATACAATCGGAAAAAGAAGCGGGACGAGAGAAAAAACTGGCCATTCTTCTTGTAGGTGACTCAGCCCCTTCCGAGTTATATGCACAGTCGGTGCAGAGAGTGGCCGCATCAATCGGTATGGAAGCGGTACTGTGCCGTTTTGCCGACGGTACGCCTCAGGCTGAAATAATGGCGGCTGTAGATGACTTGAACAGAAGAGTCGATATAACCGGAATCTTACCACTATTGCCTATGCCGAAGGCTTATGATGCGTCTAAGATTATCAATGCGCTCTCACCGGATAAGGATGTGGACGGGCAGACGATGATTAGTAAGGGCCGTCTCTTTGCGGGGAAACCTTGCTTTGCGCCCTGTACGGCTCAGGCCGTCGTGACAATATTGGCTGATTATGATATTTCCGTGCAGGGGAAGCATGTTGTCGTTATCGGTCGCAGTGATGTGGTAGGAAAGCCCCTTATTCATTTATTTCTTCAAAAAAATGCAACCGTTACGGTTTGCCACAGTAAGACGATAGATCTTTCCGGGATTACGCGGCAGGCGGACATACTCGTTGCCGCCGTAGGCAAGGCCGGTTTTGTCAGTGCTGATATGGTTAAAGACGGAGCCGTTCTCATCGACGTAGGAATTAACCGTGTAGACGGCAAGACTGTCGGCGATATTTGTACGGAAGCGACGACTAAGGCTGCTGCCTATACTCCCGTTCCCGGCGGCATCGGAGCCCTTGTATCGACGATGATATTGGAAAACACGGCTTACGGTATTCGTGAATAATTCTAAGAGAACGGGAAAGTTTAGAATTTATTTATATTTCGTTTAGGCCCTTTTTACGACTTTTTGTCATACTGCAGAGGTGAAAAAACGTCAGATTATTGCGAGGGAGCTCTAAATGGATAATATGAAGCAACAGATTCATAGGATATTTCAACACCATATTCTTCTTGTTTCGGGAATATGGTGTTTTCTTTTGTATTTTACAGGGATTTGGCTACTTGCCGTTACGGATCCTGTTGAAGTAAATTATGCCGAAACGGCCAAGGAAATGCTTTTGTCGGGAGATTGGTTTTCACCTCGTATATACGGAAACTATTGGTATGATAAGCCGGCCTTCTTTTACTGGCAGTTGTTGGCAGCTTTTAAAATTTTCGGGATACATGATTTCAGTGCTCGGCTTTTCCCGGCGCTGACGGCCCTGACAGGGATTTTTGTAGCTTATAAGTTCGGTTCCTACTTACATAATGTTAAAACCGGTCTCGCTGGGGCATTCATGTTGGCCACGTCTCTTGAATACTGGTATTTGGGGCATGCCGTTGTAACGGATATGACCCTATTCGTAAGTACGTCCGTTTGCCTGTTCTTCTTTTACATTTATTATGAGAAAGATAAACCTTTATATTTGTACGGGGCTTTTGTAGCGGCTGCCGTAGGAGTTCTGACAAAGGGGCCTGTCGGCTTCGTATTACCGGGGCTTATTATCCTGATTTTCCTTTTGTGGGAAAAAAAGCCTTCGTATTTTATGAGACGGCATCTGTGGAGCGGACTGCTTTTGTGTATTATCTTAGTGCTGTTATGGTATGTACCTATGTATAACTTGCACGGAACGGCCTTTACGGAAACTTTCTTGGGCACTCATAATCTCTTGCGGGCTACGGTTCCGGAACATCCGCAAAATAATGTTATCTATTACTATGCTGTTGTCTGGATCGGCGGATTTTTCCCTTGGTCATTATGGGCTCTTTATGAAATGATAAAGTCGGTAAAGCATAAGGGGTTACATTTACCTCGTCAAAGCAGAGAGCGGTTTTTGTGGGTATGGCTGGCAGTAGTTTTTGTTTTCTATCAAGGCATGGCCTCTAAGTATCTGACCTATACATTTCCCATGCTCATGCCGTCGGCTCTTCTGTTGGCCCCTTACGCGATAAAGCGGGAAAGAGTTGTGCGTAATACGGTAATTCTCATATCCCTTCTCTTCATAACGGGACTATTCATCTGTATTGCCCCTCTGACACATCGTTATTCGGCAGAAGACCAAGTTCCCTTGTTGCAGTCGCTGACTACGGAAGATACCCTGATTCTTTCGTACGGTATGAGATATCCCGCCTCTATTGTCTATTATTCAGGACATAGGGTTGAGCGATTGGAAACAAGAGAAACTGTAGAAACTGAAAGACCTCAGGAAATGACCTGGAAGGATACGAATGTTATGCCTTTTAGAGCTATTGAAGACATTCCCGATAATAGGGATATATTGATTATTTCCGATGAGACGGGTGATGCCGTAAAGTCCGGTGAGCTACCGGGAAAATGGAAAGAAGTAGGAAGGCAAGGAAGATTTACCTTCTTTAAACGAATCCATACTTAATCAGAAGGGAATTTTTTATATTCCTCTTGAAAAACGGGAGAAAAAAGGTATAATAAAGATATAACAAATAACAATTATTGATTACTTACAGGAGGGGATTTACATGATTAAGTTTTATCGTAACGAAGAAACTAAGGCTGTTGTAGTGGCTTTGCACGGAGAAGCCTGTCCGGGAATGAAAGAACTCGTAGCCAATACGACAGATGCAGCTCAGGAAAAACACGTTCCTGCCGTAACGAGAGAAAACGGCAAGGTTCATGTTCAAATCGGTTCGGTTGAACATCCCATGTTGGAAGAACATCATATTGAATGGATTGCTCTTGAATCGGAAGGTCGCCTCGTATTTAAATACTTAAAGCCCGGTGACAAACCGGTTGCCGACTTCTGCGATGCCGCATCCGGTACGGTTTATGAATACTGCAACCTCCACGGCTTGTGGAAGGCTGAATTCTAATTGAAGAATAAAAAAGGCCCTGCACTTTTAAAGTGCAGGGCCTTTTTGCAATATGAGTTATTTCAAGCGATAGCCGACACCCCAGACGGTCTCAATGAATTCAGGCTTTGACGGATCCTTTTCCAATTTTTCCCGTAAGCGATTGACATGAACCATGACCGTAGCCGTATCGCCGACAGCATCCAGTCCCCAAACTCGCTCAAAAAGAGCGTCCTTACTGAAAACGATACCGCGATTTCGTGCTAAAAAGAGAAGTAGCTCAAATTCTTTATGTGTCAGGGAAATCTCTTTTCCCCTTATAAATACACGATGTCCTTCGGGCTGAATTTCCAAACTGCCGACTTCGATGAAAGATGCAAGCGACTTATCCGCCTTGGCGATCAGTCTTTCATAGCGGGCCGAATGAGCCTTGACTCTGGCAACCAGTTCACTCGGGCTGAAAGGCTTGCTGATATAGTCGTCAGCTCCTAAGCCGAGCCCTCTAATCTTGTCTATGTCTTCACGTTTGGCTGAAATCATGAGAATAGGAATATCCTTTTTCTTACGGACTTCACGAACAATTTGAAAGCCGTCTTTACCGGGCAGCATGACATCGACGAGAAGTAAGTCGTAATTTTCTGTCAGGGCACTTTCCAATCCCTTTTGTCCATCTGTTTCTATTGTGATTTCAAAGCCGTCGGCTTCTAAATAATCTCGTTCTAATTCGGCAATGGCCAAATCATCTTCAATAAGTAGGATATGTTTCATAAGTATCTCCTTTGGCAACAGGTAGGGTAATGACTATCATCAGGCCGCCGCTTTGCGAGGCTTGGGCAGCTCTGACGGTACCGCCCAGTGTCTTTATGATTTGAGCCGTTATGGCAAGGCCCAGGCCGCTACCTTTAGTAACATCCGTACGTGCTTTATCTGTACGGTAGAAAGTGTTAAAAAGTTTAGTTAATTCACCGGAAGATACGCCCGGTCCGTTGTCTGTAAAGGTAACACATACCGAGTTTTTTTGTACCTTGATTTGTATCATGACTTCGCAGCGGTCCTTATCATTGTATTTCAGGGCATTATTCAAAATGTTGCGGACGACTCGTTCAAAGTGCATGCGATCAATGAAAGTGAAGGCCGGTTCCTTATCCGTATAGTCAATGGAAAGATCTAAACCGCGGTCTTTATACAAGGGTGATTGCTCTGTCGTAAAATCTTTAAAATAAGCGATTAGGTCGACTTTTTCAAAATGAAAAGGAAGACGACCCAAGTCGAGCTTAGAAAGGAGAAAGAGATTGTCCACCAGAGATTCCAAGGTATCCGTGCTTTTTTGAATTTGTTTGATATAGTGTAATTTTTTTTCGTCCGTATCGGCAATCCCGTCTAAGATACCGCCTGCATAGCCTTTGATTGATGTGAGCGGTGTTGATAAATCGTGAGAAATTCCGGCAATAAGCTCCTTGCGATTTTCTTCGTAGCGTTCTCGTTCCAAGCGAACACGGCGCAGTTCTTGTCTCATCAGTTCAAAATCACGACAGGCACTGCCGAATTCATCGACACCGTCTATGGAGACCGGTGTATCCAAGTTGCCGGCACGAATATCGGCAGCGGCTTTTCGTAATTGGTCCAAGGGAGTCAAGATTTGTCGGGACAAGAGTCGAGACAGGTATAAGCCGAAAAAAGCAATTAAGGTAACCGCCATAATCAATGATATGTACAGGAATTCTTCGGCTCGATCCTTCCAATCATTTCCGGGAATTGTATTTTTTGCCAGGAAGGGAGTGTCGCCGGCGGCCATGACGATAGTACCGCTACGCGGTGATACATAGGAAAAATCAAAGCCGTCATGATCCCAATTCATGACGGAAGGGTTGGGGCCGTATTTTGAAAGAATACGGGCTGCAATAGCCTGTCTGTCTGCTCCGGGTGAAGTATAGTACACGGAACCGTTGCGATCTGACACGATGACGGCAATGCCCTGAGCTTCTAATAAATGTGCCGGCTCCAGGTAGTCCTTTACTCTTGGCTTGCCTTTGCGTTCAGCACGGACTCGCAGGGAACTTACTGCGTATTGCACGGTAAGTGCCGACCCTTTTTCGGGCCATAGGGCCGTAAGAATATCTTTTTGAGTGGTTCCCGAGTAGCGGAAGGCCGATAACAAAATGCCTCCGACAAGACTAAGAAGCAATACGGGTACGGCAACCATCATGAAATTAGCTAATAATAGTCTTTTTCTTAAGGATAAATCACGAAATCTTAACATAAGTGTCCTTTCACGGTAATATCGGTTTATGTTTTTTCTATAATACTATGTTTATACGGAGTCGAACAGGGTAAAGCTGAAAGGTTATGAATTCTTTTATAAGCTATTTATAGTTTGTTTAGAAGTTCTCGATATACTTTGACCATGGACAAAGATATTATGACCGAAGGTCAGAGGAGGTTTTACTATGAACACTGAAAAAAACATACAATCTGTAAAGGAAAACGTACAAAAAATAATTACGGTTAAAAATGCAAAGCGATTAGCGGCGGCTCTCGTCGTTTGTGTCATCCCTTTAAGCGGCGGTGCTTGGTATCAGCATCAACAAAAGGCCGCGGTAAAAGTTGAGGTGGAAGCCGCTAAATCGCAGATGGTTGCCCAAGAGGCACAAGAAAGGGGCATAAATCTTATCGGTGAAGATAAGGTCAAAGAGATTGCGGCAGCTCGTATCGGTACGGATGTAAACAGTATTACCTTTAATAAGATTGCACTTAAAGATGGGACAAAGCATAAAAAAACGGGTGAAGGAGAAGCTCATAAAGATAAGAAGGACAAGAAAGATAAGCAAAATAAGAATCATAAGGAAAAGAAGAGAAATGGAGATGACCGGCAAGATATGCCTCGAGAAGGTATGGGGAGGGGAGAAATGAACCCGCAGTCGTTTGCGCAACCGATGCAGGAACCGCAACAACCCAACATGAATCCGCAGGCGTCCGTACAGCCGATGCCGCAGCCGCAGCAAACCGACACGAATCCGGCGGTCCTTCCGGCGCAACCTCATGTTGCCGACTTTATTCCCGTATATAAAGTAAAATGCCAAGTTGGAAATGTAGAGTATAAATTTGTTATTAATGCTGTAAACGGTGATGTTTTGCATACGAGTATTGACGAATAAAGAAAAAATCTGCACGAAGTATTTCGTGCAGATTTTTTTTGAAAGTATTTATCAACGAATTTGATAACCGCCTTGACTAACGGTCGGCAATCTATTATGATAAGTGAAATGGTGGGGTATTGTGCCTTGCTGTTTTATTTTATTTTGGGCAGTTGCCCCGGTTTGTCGATATTTACGAAAAAGATATATTCTTAGCGCTGGCTCTCATAACGGAGAGGACGAGGAAGAGGTTGTCGAGCATTCAGCGGATGCCTCTCGGCTCAGCCGGTCGATAAAGGTCGTTAAAACCCGACGGTGACGACGGGGACAAAGCGGTATATAAGGCTATCGACAGAACTGCGCGCGTAATTGCAAGGAGGTTCTGACTATATGTGCGGTATAGTAGGTTATGTAGGTAAGGAGCAGGCAGCTCCCTTTTTATTGGACGGCTTATCCAAGTTGGAGTATAGAGGGTACGATTCGTCAGGAATCGCTACCTTTGACGGTACAAAGCTTGTCGTAGAAAAATGCGTAGGTAGGCTGGCAGCTTTAGAAGAAAAGATTGCCGGTCATATTCCCCAAGGTCATATCGGTATCGGCCATACGCGTTGGGCGACACACGGTCGTCCGGCAGATAATAATGCCCATCCTCATACAGACGGGAAGGGGCAATTTGCTATTGTTCACAACGGGATTATTGAAAATTATCTGCCCTTGAAAGAGGCTCTTTTGAAAAAAGGGCATGAATTCAAGTCGGAAACGGATACGGAAGTGGTAGCACATCTTTTAGCAGACGTATATGACGGTGATTTCGTTGCCGCTGTTCGTACGGTGCTGAATACGGTCGAAGGATCGTACTCCCTCGTGTTTTTGTCCAAGGCTCATCCTGATTGTCTGATTTGCGCTAAGAAGGATAACCCTTTGGTTATCGGTCTTGGGCAGGGGGAAAACTTTATTGCCTCCGACATTCCGGCCATTATTAACAAGACGAGAAAGACCTATATTTTGAATGACGGTGAAATGGCTGTCGTTCGTGCCGATAATGTAGAAGTCATGAATTTGGCAGGCGAACGGATTGATAAGAAGATTTTTGAAGTCAACTGGAATGCCGAAGCAGCTGAAAAGGGCGGCTACGAACATTTCATGTTGAAGGAAATTCATGAACAGCCCAAGGCTATTCGCGATACCATGTCTCAACGTATTTCAAAAGATGGAAAATCTGTCGTCTTTGACGAATTGAAGTGGGATAAAGATTTTCTTGATTCCATTAACAAAATCGCCATTGTTGCCTGCGGTACGGCTTATCATGCGGGTTTGGTAGGCAAGTCCTACATTGAAAAACTTGTCCGACTGTCTGTGGAAATCGATGTAGCCTCCGAATTTCGTTATAAAGAGCCGATTATTGACGACAAGACTTTGGTCATCGTCGTCAGTCAGTCCGGGGAAACGAGCGATACCTTGGCGGCCTTGAAAGAATCGAAACGACTCGGTGCCAAGACCTTGGCCGTTACCAACGTAGTGGGTTCATCCATTGCCCGTGAAGCAGACCAGGTCATCTATACCTGGGCCGGTCCGGAAATTGCAGTAGCTTCGACCAAGGCTTATACGACGCAACTTGTAGCCTTTTTCATGTTAGCTCTGTACATGGCGGAAATTAAGGGGACTCAGTCGCATGAACGGGTGAGCGAATTAATTGAGGCCCTGCGTAAATTGCCCGATAATGTGGGACGCACCTTTGAAGATGTAGAGCCTGTTAAGACCTTTGCTCGTCAATACGGGTTCAATGAGGACGCCTTCTTTATCGGCCGTTCTTTGGACTATAATGTGGCGATGGAAGGCTCGTTGAAGCTTAAAGAAATTTCTTACATCCATGCGGAAGCCTATGCCGCCGGTGAATTAAAGCACGGCACACTGGCACTTATTGTAGAAGGGGTGCCTGTCATTGCCTTGGCAACGCAGAAGCATGTGTATGAAAAAACTCTCAGTAATATTAAAGAAGTAAAAGCTCGTGATGCCGTCGTTATCGGGATCGCTACGGAAAATGATACGGAACTTGAAAAGTATGCGGATCATGTCATTAAGGTTCCCGAAACGGATGAACTTTTGACGCCCATATTGGCTGTTATTCCTTTGCAGCTTTTGGCTTATTATGCCGCTATTACTCGCGGTGCCGATGTAGATAAGCCGAGAAACCTGGCTAAATCCGTCACGGTAGAATAATTACATAATAAGAAATGTAAAAGAGTCTTGTCTTGGGGCAAGACTCTTTTTTTTGAGAAAAAATAACTCTAATGCAAGCACACCATAGCTATTTGATTCATAATGCTAAAACGGCAATATAATTATTCTTGACACGCATAGATAAGTATATATATAATAAACATATAGTTAAACGTTATACTAAACTGCGATAAGGAGTGAATTTCATGGTAAAATTGATTACAAAAACTATGGACGGTAACCAAGCGGCAGCAGACGTAGCTTATGCATTTACGGAAGTGGCTACGATTTATCCTATTACGCCGTCATCGCCCATGGCTGAACATGTCGATGCTTGGTCGGCACACGGGCGGAAAAATCTTTTCGGACAACCTGTTAAGCTGGTTGAAATGCAGTCTGAAGCCGGAGCTATCGGGGCTGTTCACGGTGCCTCCGAAGCAGGCAGTCTCTGTTCCACCTTTACGGCGTCACAAGGCTTGATGCTTATGATTCCCGTATTACATCGTTTGTCCGGTCAGTTAAAGCCGGTAGTACTTCACATTGCGGCACGTACGGTAGGTACACATACCATGTCCATATTCGGCGACCATTCAGACGTTATGGGCTGTCGTAATACGGGCTTTGCTATGCTTTGCAGTGCCGGTGTACAGGAATGTGCCGACTTAGCGGCAGTAGCTCATTTGTCGACCATCAAAGGGCATGTACCGTTTATGCATTTCTTTGACGGGTTCCGTACGTCTCACGAAATCCAGAAGATTCATACGGTGCCTGAAGAAGAGCTGAAAAAACTCATTGATGAAGACGCTTTGTATGAATTTAAACATAAAGGACTGAATCCGGAACATCCGGTTATGCGCAGTACCGTAACGAATCCGGACATGTACTTCCAATCGAAGGAAGCCAGCAATATCTGGTACGACCGTTTGCCTCAGATCGTAGATGAATACATGCAACAAATCAATACGCTCACAGGTCGCAACTATAAACTCTTTAACTACTACGGTGCAGAAGATGCCGAAGATATCTTAATCGGCATGGGTTCCGTTACGGGTGCCGTTCAGGAAACGGTAGATACATTGAATAAACAAGGCAAGAAGACCGGTTATATTCAGGTTCATTTATACCGTCCCTTCTCCTTACCGCACTTTACACAGGCCTTGCCGAAGACAGTTAAACGCATTACCGTATTGGACCGCACGAAGGAACCGGGTGCCTTAGGCGAACCCTTGTATGAAGATGTGTGCGCAGCTATTCGCCACACGGACTTGTCACCTGAAATTTTTGCCTGTCGGTATGGTCTTTCTTCGAAAGACGTATCTCCCGCATCCATCCATGCCGTATTCTGTAACATGGAAGCGGCAAAGCCGAAAGTTCACTTTACAGTCGGTATAAATGATGATGTAACGAACCTTTCCATTCCCGACGTACCTTTAGTCGTCGATCATGACGGTATCGTTAACTGCAAGTTCTGGGGTTTCGGTTCCGACGGAACGGTAGGGGCTAATAAGAACTCCGTAAAAATTATCGGTGATAATACGGACATGTTCGTACAGGCTTATTTTGAATATGATACGAAAAAATCGGGCGGCGTTACGAAGTCTCACTTGCGCTTCGGTAAGAACCCTATTCGCTCTACTTATTACATCAAATCGGCTGATTTCCTGGCTTGCCATAAACCCGTTTATATGAGTACTTATGACATTGTCGGCGAAGTTAAAGACGGCGGTGTATTCCTCTTGAACTGCGGCTGGTCACAAGAAGAATTGGAAACACATCTTTCCGCTAAGGTTAAGCGGGATATCGCTCGTAAGAAGCTCCGCTTCTATATCATTGATGCTGCTAAGATTGCCGGTGAACTCGGTCTGGGGACGAACCGTACCAATACGGTATTGCAGGCAGCCTTCTTTAAACTGGCCAATATACTGCCTATTGAAGATGCCGTAGAATATATGAAAAAAGCTATTCAAAAAACTTACATGGCCAAGGGTGACAAGGTAGTTGCCATGAATCAGGCGGCTGTCGATCGCGGTATCAGCGATGTCGTAGAAGTACAGGTGCCGGCAGCATGGGCTGAGTTACCGGAAGAAAAAGCGCAGGAAGATACGAGAAATCTTCCGGAATTCATTAAAAAGATTGTTGAACCTTCGAACTTGCAAAAGGGTGATGACATTCCCGTCAGCGAATTTGTTCCTTATGCCGACGGCTCTTATCCCATGGGTTCTACTCAGTATGAAAAACGCGGCATTGCGTCTGTTGTGCCTCGTTGGATTGCCGACAATTGTATTCAATGTAATCGTTGCTCCTTTGTTTGCCCCCATGCGGCTATTCGTCCCTTCCTGGCATCTGAAGAAGAGCAGGCGAAGGCTCCCGAAGGTTTTGTAACCAAAAAGGCCGTAGGCAAAGATATGGATAAATACGGTTTCCGTATTCAAGTATCTCCCCTTGACTGCTACAGCTGTTACACCTGTGTCAATGTATGCCCGGCTAAGGAAAAGGCTCTGGTTATGGAACCTTTAGATACACAGGTTAAAGAACATGAAAACTGGGAATATGCCGTAAGCCTTACTCAAAAGGAAACGGGCCTGGATAAATACACCGTTAAGGGCAGTCAGTTCAACCAACCCTTACTTGAATTCTCCGGCGCTTGTGCAGGTTGTGCCGAAACGGCTTATATGAAAGTATTAACACAGCTTTTCGGACAGCGTATGTTGGTTGCCAATGCAACCGGTTGTACTCAGGCCTGGGGCTCGGCAATGCCCAGCTTATCCTATACGGTAAATAAAGACGGCTTCGGCCCGGCTTGGTCCAACTCCGTATTTGAAGACAATGCCGAATTTGCTCTCGGTATGTCCTTATCTATGGAACAACAACGTGACGACATTCGCCTCAAAACGGAAGAACTCCTTACTTTAGTAGACGGTGAGCTTCGCGATGCAGCCAATAAGTGGCTTGAATCCTTTGGGTGCAGTAATGAAGGCGAAGTGACGGAAGCAACGAGTAAGGCCTATATTGCAGCCTTGGCTAAGGCTCAAGTGAACGGTCGTGCTGCTGAATTGCGGACGTATCTGTTGGCTCATAAAGAACACATTGTTAAGAAAACTATCTGGATGTACGGTGGTGACGGTTGGGCTTATGACATCGGATATGGCGGCCTTGATCACGTTCTGTCCATGAACTACAATGTCAACATTATGCTCGTCGACACGGAAGTATACTCCAACACGGGTGGCCAGTCCTCCAAGGCTACGCCGGTAGGTGCTGTAGCACAATTCGCTTCAGCCGGCCGTCGTTCGAATAAGAAGGACCTGGGACGACTCCTCATGACATACGGTCACATTTATATTGCACAGGTTGCTTTAGGGGCCGATTCCAATCAATTAATGAAGGCTATTAAAGAAGCAGAAGCCTATGACGGACCGTCTATTATTATCGCCTACTCGCCGTGTATCAACCACGGTCTAAGCTGCGGTATGGGACGGGCTCAGGAAGAAATGAAACGTGCCGTTGACTGCGGGTACTGGCACTTGTATCGGTATAATCCGGATTTGAAGAAGGAAGGAAAGAACCCCTTCATTCTCGATTCTAAGGAACCGCAAGCATCGTTCCGCGATTATCTTATGGGAGAAACGCGCTATGCCGCTTTGACAAGAACTTTCCCGGATATTGCCGATGAACTGTTTACACAGGCAGAAAACTTTGCTAAAGAAAAATACGATATTTATCAGACTTTAGCAGATAAATAAGAGTTAATAAAATCCGCTCCTTCATAAGGAGCGGATTTTATAAGAAAAGAGGATTCCCGTAAAGGAACCCTCTTTTCTTTATTTTTTTGTCGAATCAGATTTTGATTTTCTGGTCGAGCAGCAGCTGCCGCCGCCGTCACAGCAGGAGCAACCGGAAGACCCGTTAAACATGCCGCGTACATGTCTTACCATGTAGATGACGGCAATAAGGATTACAATTCCTACAATAATAGTTGCCGGACTCATAAAATCGCCTTCTTTCTAAGAGGCACGACATCGTCCGAAAAAGTAATGCTTACGCACCCAATCCGGCGAGCAATGCTAAATGATATGTTGCAAAAGCAAATACATAAGCTAAGACAAGACCGAGTCCTGCCGAAAAGCCCATACATTTCCAAGAGTTTGTTTCTCTTTTAATAACTGCCAAGGTAGCAACACAAGGCATGTACAAGAGGGTGAAGACCATAAGCGAGAGTGCTACGGCCTGATTGAAGTCGGGGTCGTTAGCCAAGTAAGTAACAAGGCCCGCTTCGTGCTTGTCATCGGCTTGAACGCTGTAAATAGTAGCCAAGGTGGAAACCATAACTTCTTTAGCCGCCGTGCAGGCAACAATACCTACGCCGATTTTCCAGTCGAAACCGAGCGGACGAATAGCCGGTTCAACTACGCGACCGAGACGAGCAGCATAGCTCTGGCCGATTTTTTCGGCATTTTGTTGAGAGTCGAGATCTGCCGTTGCATCGTCAGCTGCTTTTTGTACATCGAAGAGCGGTAAAGCTTGAGCGTATACCGTCGGATTTTCTTGCTGTAAGTCTGCAAATGCATCGGGGTATTCCGGTTTGGCTTGGGCTTCTGCAGCCTGTTGAACGTCACTGACATCCTGATCTTCGGCGGCAGCCGCATCGTCAGCATCTTTTTGAGCCTGAATCATGTCGTTATACATGTTGTTCAGTTCTTCGTTGTCTTCCATGCTGCTCAAGCCGTAAGAGGCGAGAATCTGAGATTGTTGCTGTTCAGCCGTAGCTGTTACCGCATCCTTGGCAGCGTCATAATCCTGGGAATAATCGACATCCATCGGATATGCCGTCAAGAACCAAACGAGAATGGACGCACCGAGAATAATCGTGCCGGCTTTCTTCAAATAAAGTATCGTACGTTCCCACATGTGCATGAGCACGCCTTTTAAGGTCGGAATGTGATAGGGAGGCAGTTCCATAACAAACGGTTCCTGGTCCCCCTTAAATTTCGTGCGACGCAAGGTAAGCGCAAGAACGATAGATACAATAATACCGAGGAGGTAGATACCGAAAAGAACCGTACCGCCATAGCCGCTTGCACCGAAGAAGGCCGCAATCAGCAAGGTATAGACGGGAAGACGAGCCCCGCAAGTCATGAAAGGAAGTGCCAAGATAGTAACCATTCTATCCCGTTCGTTATCGAGTGTACGTGCCGCCATAACCCCCGGAACATTACAGCCGAAGCCTAAAATCAGGGGAATAAAGGACTTCCCGTGAAGGCCGAAAGAACGCATGAGACGGTCAATAAGAAAGGCTGCACGTGCCATATAGCCCGAGTCTTCAATAATACTGATAAAGAGATATAAGAGGACGATAAGGGGAACGAAACTCAAGACCGCCCCTACACCGCCGATAGCACCGTCTACGACAAGAGAGCGAAGCTGTTCGTCGACAATGACGTTATTAAGCCAGTCGCCCAACATACCGAACCCTTTTTCCAGCCAATCCTGCGGATAAGCACCGATATCGATAACCACTGTAAACATGAGCCACATAAAAAAGAGGAAGATAGGAAGTCCTAAGATTTTATGTGTAAGAACGCGGTCAATCTTATCGGAGAGAGTATCGCTCGTACCTGCCGAGACAACGGAAGCATTATAGGCTTGGACAGCGAATTCGTGACGAAGCTGTGCAAAGTGGAAGTCAAGATCCACCTTGTCCTTCAGTGAATCGCGCAAAACCGTAGCCTTGGATAAAATATTTTCCGTATCGGGGAGAGCTTTTATTTTCTTAACTACGTCGATGTCGTTTTCCAAAAGCTTAACGGCAACCCAACGGTACGGATAGGTAATGGAAGAAGCCGCTTCAATAAGTTTCTGCAACTCTTCAATAGCCGGTTCGACAACGGGACCGTAATCTACCTTCGGGTTCTTCAAGTTTTTCAGCTTTTCCGTATCCGAAACGGTTTCCAAAAGTTTATCTATGCCGACGCCCTTACTGCCTACGAGGGGAACGACAACGGCTCCGAGGCGTTCACCTAACTTATCCAAATCGATTTTAACGTTCATACGGTCGGCAATATCCATCATGTTCAGCCCCACAACCATAGGCCGTTCCAATTCGGCGAGCTGCGATGCCAAGTATAAATTACGTTCCAAGTTGGACCCGTCAAGAATATTGACGATAAGGTCCGGTTTTTCATTGATAATAACGTTACGTGCGACGACTTCATCCAAAGACCGAGCCGTCAAACTGTACGTGCCGGGCAAATCGATAAAGAGAAGGTCTTTACCGTCATAGATACAGTGGCCTTCCTTTTTTTCAACCGTAACACCCGGATAGTTACCTACGTGTTGCTTGGCTCCGGTAATGTTATTGAAAATCGTGGTCTTACCGCAGTTCGGATTACCGGCCAAGGCAATGCGAATCGTATTGTCAGAACTCATAGTCATATCCCCCTAGTCGACGATTACGCTAATCATGGCCGCTTCACTTTTACGAAGCGCCAAAGCGCATCCTTTTACTTTTACTTCTACAGGATCCCCTAAGGGAGCTGTTTTGACGACTGTAATATGAGAGCCTTTAACGACGCCCATATCAACCAGGCGATGTTGGACATTACCGTGTCCTTCCAACGATTCGACAGTGCCGGAAGTCCCCACTTCCATGTCTGCCAACTTTTTGATACTCAAAACACTACACCTCCTGAAATCGATTAAATGATAAAATCACATGAAAAAACGATAACCTATATCATATGATAATAGCATTCATTTCATTCTATCAGTATATAGAAGTAAAAGAAGACTGTCAACAGGAAAAAATAGTCATTATCATTTGTTTTTGTGACGATTCATATGAGCGGATAGTTAGCGATAAAATAAAAAGCTTTTACCGTGTTATTCACAGTAAAAGCTTTGAGGGGAATATTTTTAATAATCGGGGGGAATTGTTCTTTTTGTTCTCGGCATGTTCGGAGCCCCGCCGGGCGGCACATAAAGTTTAGGAGACGGCTTACTGAACCCCGAACCCAAGACGTCGGAAACGTCATTGATGGTCATGAAGGCATAAGGATCGACCTTGTTGACGATTTCTTTTATTTTAGATACTTCCGTTAATTTAATGACGGTGTAAATAATCTGCTTGTCTTGAAGCGTATAGGCACCCTTACCGTTTAGGAAGGTAACACCGTGTCCTATGTAGCGCATAATGACTCCGGCCATCTGCTCGGGACGAACCGTTACGATGGTAATGGCTTTGCGCTGATTGAGACCGACGACGACCTTATTTGTTACGAAGGCACTTACGTATGAAGAAATAAAGGTCAGTACGGCCAATTCGAGGTTAAACATATAAGCGGCCCCCATAAGGACGAAGGTGTTAAGCCCCATGACGACATTACCCATCTCCAGGTTGTAGAACTTCTTGGCAATGGCACCGATAACATCGAGGCCTCCCGTGTTGCCGTTGTAACGATAAATAATACCCATGCCGATACCGTTTAAGATACCGCCCATGATGGCAGCCGTCATGGGATCGTGGATGAGGTTGAAGTCGGCAAAGAAAGACGTGGCGTCAATGAGTGCGGAATACATAATGGTACCGATAATGGCAAGGATGGTATAGCGCCGTCCCATAAACCTGTAACAGGCAATAAGAACAGGAATGTTCATAATAAAGTTGCCCGTACCGACGGGAAGACCCGTAGCGTAATAAACCATGATGGCAACACCGCCGATGCCGCTACTCAATAAGTGTTGAGGAATGAAAAATCCGTTAATACCTATAGCCGCAATGACGCTGCCGATGAAGTTCGCTATATACGGAATAAGCATCTGCCTGGTCGTCAGCTTTTCTTGTTGACGCATGTCCGCATGCACCGTCCTTTAATCAGAATTGTAAAAGCAGGGAGAAACCGTTATAATACAACGTAATAAACAGATTACAAGAGCCTTATCTTACCATGTATTTTGCGTATATATTACATGCGTATTATAGCATGTTGGGATTGGGAAGTTAAATAGAAACCATAAAAAGATTTTATAACTATATAAATCTGGGGAGAGACGGCATGATTTCAGAGTCTGCCTACGGTAAAATTAATTTAGCTATGCGAATTGTCGGTCGCCGGCCCGACGGATATCACGAAGTGGATACGGTCTATCAATCTGTAGCTTTGCATGACACGGTCACAATAGAAGAAAGCTCCGTCTTTAGACTGACGGCGGATCGGAGCGATTTAGTATGCGATGAGACCAACCTTGCCTATAAGGCCTATAAGGCTTTGGCGCCTTTTTGTGAAGTGCTGCGCCCTGTGCATATCCGTCTGGAAAAACGGCTTCCCGTGGCAGCGGGGCTGGCCGGTGGCAGTGCCGACTGTGCCGCTGTTTTGCGCGGCTTGAATCGCTTTTGGGACCTTAATCTGAAAGCTTCCGATTTGGAACGCATCGGGGCGGCCTTGGGGGCGGATGTTCCCTTTTGTGTGACCGGCGGCACGGTCCGCGGTAGCGGTATCGGTGATATTCTCACCCCTTTGCCGTCATTGCCGGCATGGGAAGTTCTTATACTGCATCCCCATGTATGCGTCGAGACGCGTAAGGCTTATGATCTCTTTGATAAGGCCGAGTCGGTATCTTTTGTCGATGTAGGTGAAATGGTTGATTCCGTGCGTGGAGTATCTTTTGACGGTATTTGCAGGGCTATGGGAAATACCTTTGAGTCCTTCATAGTGCCGCTCGTTCCCGAAGTGAGTGAGTGTAAAGAGGCTTTAAGTCGTCTTGGGCTCAATCCTCTTATGTCGGGAAGCGGGCCTACCGTTTTTGCCCTTGTACCGCCTGAGGGAGACGGCGCTTTTTTTGCGAAACGGTTGGAAGAAGAAATGAAAAATACGGATGTAATGTTAACGTCCTTAATATAGGAAGGGATTAAAGTGAACAAAGAACATAAATTGGAACCCATACGCTTGGACACGTATAAGCCCCTGCGTGACGTTGTCAGTGAAGCTCTAAGACAAGCTATTAAAGAGGGCATATTAAAACCCGGAGAACGCTTGATGGAAATTCAACTGGCCGATGAGTTGGGCGTAAGCCGTACGCCTATTCGGGAAGCTATTCGCAAGCTTGAATTGGAAGGCTTTGTCGTCATGATACCGCGTCGCGGGACGTATGTAGCCGATATTTCTTTAAAAGATGTAGTTCAGGTATTTGAAATTCGCAGTGCTTTGGAAGAGTTGGCCGCCGGCCTTGCGGCAGAACGCATCACACCCGACGAATTGGAAGAACTGGAACGTATTTTAGTAGAGATTAACGAATATATAGACCGTGACGAATTTGATAAAATCGTCGATACGGATATTCGTTTTCACGGCGTTCTCTATCGTGCCAGTCGTAATAACAGACTGGTCGATATTTTACATAATTTACGGGAACAAATGCTTCGTTTTCGTTCCATATCGATGCATTATCCCGGTCGTTTAGCCGCAACGTGGGAAGAACACAGACAGTTGGTGGAAAGCATTGCTAACCATAACAGTGTTCAAGCTCGAAAAATAGCAAAAAAACATATGGAAAATTCGGAAAAAACCCTTATAATGGGTATTAAGCGGGATAAGGATTCAGCCCGATTGGTACAAGAATTATTTCCGCACTAAGAAAAGGAGTAATACATGGAAGCAAATATGAAGGTAGATAAATACCACGAGCATGAAGATTCATTTGAAGCATTCTTAGGATACTTGGCTAAGGGAGCCTTCGTACTCATGTTCGGCCGACTGATTATTGCCTGGGCTATGGGTACCTTATAATCTTATAATAAGAGTACAAGAGGCTGTCATGCGAAAGGGAAGCGAAGGTCGTTTTTGTATGTATGTACAAAAACGAAACGCTTCTCTTTTTATTTCTCGTTAAAGGGTGGTATAGATGAAATATAATGCGGTTACTGAAGAATTGTTGCAAGAATTGCGACAGGTTGTGGGAGAAAAATACGTAAAGACGGATCCGTCCGTCTTGGATATATATAAGGCCGATGAAAGCTTGGCTCCGTCTTATTGGGTTATGCCCGAAGTGGTGGTGTTGCCGGCGGATGCACGGGAAACGGCGGAAATTGTAAAACTTGCCAATCGGTATAAAGTGCCCTTAACGCCTCGCGGTGCCGGAACAAGTGTCAGTTGCGGAGCCGTACCGGCACAAGGCGGTATCGTAGTTCTTACGGAGCGGATGAACCGCATTCTTGAATGCAGTGAAGAGGGAATGTATATGGTCGTCGAAGCCGGCGTAAGAACAGCGGATATTCAGGCTTTGGCCAAGTCGAAGGGACTTATGTATGCCGGCGACCCGTGTAGTGCCGACAGCTGTCTTATAGGCGGAAACTTGGCAACCAATGCGGGCGGTAACAAAGCGGTTCGTTATGGCACGACGAGAAATCAGGTATATTCTGTTGAAGTCGTATTGCCTAACGGAAAAATCGCGACTTTCGGCAGCACTTTGAAAAAATGCTCTACCGGATTTTGTTTAGATCAACTGATTATAGGGAGTGAGGGGACACTGGGGATTATTACAAAGGCCACGTTGAAACTCGTGCCTTTAAGCCCTTTTCATGTAGACGTTCTCGCAGTTTTTACAAAATTAAGCGACGCTGCCGAAGCGGTACCCAAAATCGTTAAAGCCGGTATTAATCCGACGTCCGTTGAATTTATGGACGTATCCTTCGTGCGCAGTGCTTGTGAGTACTGCAAACTGGATTTGCCGCACAAGGAAGACGGCTATTATGACATCATTACTATAGAAGCTTTTAACGAAGCGGAGCTGGATGAAAAAACGGAAAAATTGATGAAGATTTGCGAAGAATGTCATGCTACAGACGTTGTAGAGGCTGACGATCGCGTTTGGAGCGTACGCCGTAACTGCCTGGAAAGTACGCGAACCTATTCGAAAGTGGGCACATCGGAAGACCTGGTCGTTCCTGTTACGAAAATTGCAGATTGCATAAAAACACTGATGGAAGAAAGCAGGAAATATGATTTTCGGCCTTTTTGTCTGGCTCATGCCGGAGACGGAAATATTCACTTTCAAATCCTGAAATGTGACATGAGCGATGAGGATTGGGAAAAACAGTTGGAACAATTTCGCGCTGTTGCCTATCCGTATGTATACTCTTTAGGCGGCAGGCTATCGGGAGAACACGGCATCGGGCTGAAACGCTTGAAGTATATGGAAAAATACACGGATCCGGTAGAACTGGAATTTATGAAAACTATAAAGCAGGCCGTGGACCCCAACTGGATTATGAATCCCGGCAAAGTGATAGAGCCTTAAAACCGGTATAATTAGACTAACTATTAAAAGTCAATTGGAAAATAAGATTTTTTGAATAAGACATCACCAGATGTTTTAGATAGCCCGGAGGCAGGCTTAAGCCTCAATCAGTACCTTGAAAATCGCATGACAAATAGAACATCTAAACAGGTGCTCTCAGAAAAGGATGTGAAGTTAATGAATTATCTTCGGTAGGCTTCGCCTGTAAGTTCCATTCGGTATATGGTGCGTACCAGTTTTTTCGTTGCATGACCGATAGCAACATTATAGTGCTTGCCTTCGCCTATCTTCTTTGAGAGGTAAGCTCCGAAATTCTCATCCCACTTGCAGACAAATTTCGCGGCATTGAACAAAGCATATCTTAGATAACGAGAACCTCGTTTCTCCATATGAGAATAGCTAGAATCCAGTTGACCTGATTGGTAGGTAGAAGGTGACAACCCTGCAAATGCCAGTATCTGATCAGCATAGTTGAATCGAGTGAAGTCACCAATCTCTGCAAGGATCATAGCTCCCATACGATAGCTAATCCCAGGGATTGTCATAATCGGAGAGTTACAAGTGTCCATGATGGATTTGATGGAATCTTCAATTTCATCAATCTCTTCCGTCATCACCTTAATCAAATGGATGGTGTGCTTTAGTTCCATTGATTTTGCCGGTATCACAGAGCCGATAGAGTCCCTGGCGGTGTTTCTTAAAGTAATCGCCATATCTCGTCCGTAATGGCCTTTAGAGGCTGTTTCTAGGAGATTTTTGAGATGGGTAAGATGACATTCGGTAATGTAAGAGGCTCCGGGAAGTTTGGACAGCAAGGAATACACCGAAGCCATATGAAGGCTGGGGACGAGTTTTTCCAGCTCCGGAAAAAGGATGTTTACAAGACGAGCTACGGAAGATTTGAGTTTTGCCCGCTCCTGAACCTTGTCGAAACGATAACGAGTTAATGACTTAAGTTCTTCGTTATGATATGTCTGAGTAGGGCTTGAGAGTCTTATTAGTCATTAACATCATAGCAATCGAACGGGCATCGACTTTATCCGTTTTCGTCTTTCTAAGGCTTAGACCTTTTCTGTAAAGATTGGTATGTAACGGGTTGATAACACAGGTGGGTAGACCTTTATCAATGAGCGATCCGAGAAGATTGAGTGAGTAGTGACCGGTAGCTTCAAGACCTACTTTTATTTTGGTCTTATCATCAGTCACAGAGAACATCTTCTCATACAGCTCATCAAAGCCCGCCTTGTTATTCGGAATAGTAAATACCGGAAAGAGCTTATCGGCTTCTGATCCCAAGATGCAGCAATCGTGTTTATCCTTTGCAACATCGATACCAACATAGATCATCCACATGATCCTCCTTAAAAGTATTTGACGCTGTATTGGATCCACAGGGCTCTCTGCCGATGTAACCTCGTTCTACATAAACCGTCATGCGGTATCTAACTGATTAACACTTTGACAAAGAGGCTGTGGTTGGAGCCTTTCTGTAACCGTCTATGCGGTAGGAGGCAAAGACCAATCCACAGCATCTTCAACAGCATACCCTATACCTTAGAACAGGTAAAGAATGGGTATGACTATATAATACGAGGAAGAATAAAATATGTCAGTTTACATTGCCTGTTGTTAACAAATTAAAGAAAAATTACGACTTCATTTTTGTTACGGTCAGAAGAGAACAGGTAGAGGAGGCATTACAGACCTTAAAGGATTGTCCCTGTAAGAATATTGTCACCATGGTAAATACAGCGGAAAGCTACGAAAAGTGGGAAAAAATACTGGGAAAAGGACGTTTGATTCCTGCATTTCCGGGAGCGGGGGGAGAAATGAAGGGAAAAGTGGTAAAGGCATCGTTGACACCGGCGCTGATTCAAAAGACAAGCTTTGGGGAAATTTCCGGAAAGAGGACGAAGAGAGTAAAACAATTGGAGAGCTTGTTTCGGAAAGCGAAAGTTCCCTATGAAATATGTCCTTCCATGGAAGAGTGGCAACTCTGCCATCTTGCTTTGGTGGTGCCTTTGGGGGATGCCATACGAGAAGGTAAAGGAAATCATTTGGATGCGGCAGGGAATCAGCAGTTGATGAAAAAAACTACACGTCGAATAAAAAGAAATCTATACCTTTTACAGAAAAAGGGAGTGAGAATCATCCCGCAAAAGTTAAAGTGCTTATCTTATCTTCCGGACTCGATTTGTACTTTCGCTCTTACAAAATTGTTTTGTTCAAAGATTGGAGAAATCTATATTTATCCTCATGCACATTATGCGGAGCAGGAAATGCTATATCTTCATAAGACTTTCTACCGGCATATGAGGAAGCTTTGATAGCCGGATTGGCATTTAATACTGTCAATTTTACTTAATCTTAGATTTGTTAAATTCGATTTCCATTTTTGCATCTGAACTTACATTTTATGAAGAAAAATCATAAAAAATTATTTGACGAAAATAAAAAAAATATTATAATTGTTATTGTAACTTTCTTAAAAATAGATATTTACGATATTATTTAATGATTTATAGAAAATCGTATCAATGGAAAGGAGAAGCAGATGACCAAACAAAAACTTAATCTTTTGGTAGGGTCTATTGGAGCATTTATTGGAATTTTTGTCTTTATTGCCTATATCCCTCAAATTTACGCCAATTTACAAGGAAGCAAAGCGCAACCGTTTCAACCATTATTTGCTGCAATTTCCTGCCTGATTTGGGTTATTTATGGATGGACTAAAGAACCGAAAAAGGACTGGATTCTCATTATTCCTAATTCAGCGGGAGTGATTTTAGGGGGATTAACCTTTCTTACTGCTTTGTAACTTTATATAATGAATATACGAGCCGGCAAATTTTTTAAGAGGTTTGCCGGTTTTTTTCATGGACATTGTAGGATTACAATACATATCTTACATCACAACTAAAGAGATGGGAGTGCTTCGTGTTATCACAGTAACGGAGAACATTCAAAGAGCCATAAATGCTCTTGAAAACAGCGCCCCTGTTATCACCGCCCGTTGCAATAGGGATAGTCTTCTTGACATGCAATTTAAAAGAATATACGCTATCAATTGATAGCGAATATCTTAGACTAACTATTAATGGTCAAGCATAAAATTTAGATTTTCAGAATAAAATACGGAAACGTATTTTAGATAGATTAGTACATTGAAAACTGTATGACGAATAGAGCATCAGCGATGATGCTCTCAGAAAAGATTATGAGCTAATTTAACTTATAAAGGCTGATATGACGTATGGGTTATTTCCATCCGAAAGATGGTTCTGACAAGCTTTTTAACCACATGGCTTATTGCGACATAGTAGTGCTTGCCCTCTGCCCGCTTTTTTGACAGATAGAGCCTGAATCGCTCGTCCCACACAGAAGCATATATAGCAGCATTGAAAAGTGCGTAACGCAGATACTTAGAGCCACGTTTTTCCATGCGAGCATAAGAAGATATTAGCTGTCCGGACTGGTACGTAGACGGAGATAGTCCTGCATAAGCAAGAACTTGATCTGCATTGCTAAAGCGTGCAAAGTCTCCAATCTCTGCTAGAATCATTGCACCCATACGATACTTGATGCCGGGAATAGTTGTAATTGGAGAACCACACTCATCCATGATTTTCTGAATGGACTGCTCGACTTCTTTAATATCGGAAGTCAGTGTGTCAATTCGGCGGATTGTCTGCCTGAGTTCCATTGATTTAGCCGGCATAAGTGATCCGATAGAAGATTTTGCAGTCTCTCTGATTTCGATGGCCTTTTCACGACCATAGTGCCCTTTTGAAGCATCGGCAAGTAGAGCTTTCAGGTGGGTGAGATTGGAACTTGCGATAAAATATGCTCCCGGCAGTTCCTGAAGAAGACGGTATACCGAGTTCATGTGCAGAGTCGGAACAAGAGACTCAAGTTCCGGGAACAGGATGTTTACAAGCCTAGATACTGAAGTTTTCAGTTTCGCACGTTCTTTAACAAGCTCAAAACGATAACGAGTTAATGACTTCAGCTCCTCGCTGTGGTAGGATGTACCTGTATAGGGCTTGAGTGTCTTATCAGTCACAAGCATTTCAGCAATGGAGCGGGCATCGACTTTATCCGTTTTCGTCTTTCTAAGGCTTTGACCTTTTCTGTAAAGATTTGTATGTAACGGATTGATGACAAAGGTGTGGTAGCCATGGTCAAGAAGTGATCCCAGAATGTTGTAGGAATAGTGACCGGTAGCCTCGAGTCCTATTTTTATCTGAGATTTGTCCTTTGAGACTGACTCAATCTTGTGGAATAATTCTCCATAGCCATCACTATTGTTCCGTATCGTAAAGACTGGGAACAGTTCTTCGGTATCTGGTCCAAGGATACAACAGTCATGCTTATCCTTAGCAACATCAATTCCAACGTAAATCATTTAGTAAATCCTCCTGTAATAAGTGTTTGATGCTGTTATCGACCCACAGGGCTCTTTGCTGATTGTATCCTCGTTCTACATAAACCGTCATGCGGTATCTAACTGATCAACAATGTAACAAAGAGGCTGTGGGTGGAGCCTAACAAAAACCGTCGCGCGGTAGGAGGTGATAACCAATCCACAGCATCAGATAACAATAGTAGCTGATTACCAAGAACAGGTAAAGAAAAGCTACAACTTAATAATACGAGGAGGTACATGAGCTCAATCGGTGCAGGGAAGACGCGGAAATGACCTTGACTGTGAGCTTAAAGGGCGAAAAAGCAGGTCAATTACGGACACGGCCATGTTTGAGCTTGATCTATAAAAAATAAGACGTGTGAAAGCATGCTTTCACACGTCTTATTTCATTTATGGTGGAGATGAGGAGAGTCGAACTCCTGTCCGTACACACTGCCCCATGAACCTCTCCGAGCGCAGTCCTTGTTAGGGATTTCAGTCGATGTTCGTACAAGGACAAACCCCATCGACCAAGCCCTGTAGGTTCCCGACACAATCGTAGGGCCCGATTGTGCAGTATCCCGCTGAGTGTCGCCTACAGACCGCACGCAGGATTAGCGGTAAGAGACGTCAGCTGCGCTTAGGCAGCTAAAGCAAAATTGTTTTCTTTTGCGTTTAATTTAAAAGTTCACCGATTTGCGGGCAGATGAAACCCCGACTCGCTGTTCATGATACAACTATGCACGTCGAAACCTTTACATCCCCGTGAAGGGACTTCTATACCGAATATTATAGCATAGAAGGGATTGTTATAATATCACATTATTTATGTATGTACAAGGAATATTCGTTGAAAAGAGGGGAGATAACGCAAAATCGGCATAAAAACCAAGTGTAACATAGCTTTATTGCAAGTGCAGGGGTATAATTAGAAATGAAAAAGTTATATATTCGAAGCCGTGTACACGACGAAAGAGGTGAGGGCATGCGAAAGATTGTCGATGATATGAGGCTTCTTGTAAAATGCTGCTCCTTATACTATCGAGATAATTTAGGACAAGAAGAAATTTGTGAGATTTTGGGTGTTTCAAGACCTACTGTTTCACGACTTTTAAAATTGGGTCGTGAAAAAGGAATTGTAAAAATAGAGGTTCTCGACCCCTTTGCTCCCGAATTCGGTGAAACGGAACGGCGCTTGGAAGAAAAGTTCGGTTTTAGAGAGGTTATTGTTGTAGAAGATAGACCGTCCCGTAGTGAGTCGGAACATATCAGCCCGCTCTTGGGTACGACGACACTGGCATATCTGGATCGTATCTTAAAAGACGGTGATATGGTCGGAGTTACATTAGGCCTTACGCTGTACAATATCGTTCATGCGGACTATACCGTAGATAAGGCAGTGCAATGTTGTTTTGTGCCCGTTTTAGGCGGTGTAGGAGAAACCTATGCGGAACTTCATGCCAATCGATTGGCTGAAGAATTTGCCCGCAAATTTCGAAGCGATTTTTTGCCCTTTTACGCACCGGCACTTTTTTCCGATGCCGGCGTGTTGCAGGGATTTAAGAAAGAGCCGTCGGTTCGCAAGGTTTTTTCTCTTTTTGAACGATTGGATGTCGTTCTTTTCAGTATCGGCGTGCCGCAAGGCGATTATTCGACCGTATTGCGCATGAAATACATAGATGAAAAAATTTTGAAAGCTTTTTCCGAGCAGGGTGCCGTCGGCGATATAGGACTTCAATACTTTGATATTAACGGTTCGCCACAGGCCTTTGTTTCTCATAATGAGCGTGTAGCCGGTATGACCTTGGCCGACTTGCGAAAGGTGCCGCGGCGTATTGCCGTAGTGGCCGGGGAAGATAAGGTTAAAGCTGTTGTCGGTGCCGTGCGAGGCGGTTACATAAATACGTTGATTACCGACGCGTCCTGTGCACAGGCGTTAGTGAATTTTAATGAAGAGTTATAGGATTAAGGGAGTTAGCATATGAAATATTGTTCGGAAATAGTGGCTATCGGGGCGGAAGCTCTGGAGTTTTTGAAAGATCCCGATTCTCGGTCGCTTATTCTTTTTGATTATACGGCTTCGTCCGATTTAGCGGATATATCGATTTTGCAAAAGAAGAAGGGCGGTATGGGCGAGCCGGCAAAAGGCGACACCCTGCTAATCGGTGATAAGGCCTATACGATTACGGCCGTAGGCAGTGAGGCACCTCATACCTTGGCGGAGTTAAGCCATTGTACCCTGTGCTTTAAAGGCGGTGAAGTTCCGGAGCGACCGGGATGTATTATGCTTGAAGGTGACGATAAACTGACTGCCTATGACATACAAATCGGCACTTCCATTGAAATATATTGATTGTGCTATGTGTAAAATGAAATCATACTTTACTCATATGCAATTTTATATTATCCTTGAGTAGCGTACATATTTTCCTAAAAGAACGGTAAGCATAAAGGAGAGAAAAATATGACTAATGAAGAATTGGCAATGCGGGCTACTGCCGTACGCCGCAATATTGTAAAAATGTTGACGAAAGCCGGATCGGGACATCCCGGCGGCTCTCTTTCCGTAACGGATATTTTAACAGTATTATACTTTGACACGATGGATGTCACTCCGTCCGAGCCGCATCGTGCCTACCGGGATCGTTTTGTATTGTCTAAAGGCCATGCGGCACCGGCGTTGTATGCCGTCTTGGCTGAAAAAGGGTATTTCCCTGAAGAAGAATTATTCAGTCTTCGCCAATGCGGTGCCATGTTGCAAGGCCATCCGGATATGAAACATACGCCGGGGGTCGATATGTCTACAGGCTCTTTGGGGCAGGGATTGTCCGTAGCTAACGGCATGGCCTTGGCTGCTAAAACGGATGGAGCTAAATGGCGTGTTTACGCTGTTTGCGGTGACGGTGAAATTCAGGAAGGTCAGATTTGGGAGGCTGCCATGTCGGCAAGTCACTATAAACTGGATAACCTGACCTTGTTTATCGATCATAACAAGTTACAAATAGACGGAGCAAACAGTGAAGTTATGTCCGTCATGCCTATTGCGGAAAAATTCAGAGCTTTCGGTTGGAATGTTATTGAAATCGACGGTCACAATATGGATGCCATTCGCAGTGCTTTGACGATTGCCAAGACGACTGTTGGAAAACCGACCGTCATTGTAGCGGAAACCGTAAAAGGTAAAGGTGTATCCTTTATGGAAAATCTTGTCGGCTGGCACGGCAAAGCACCGAACGAAGAAGAATGCGCAGCTGCACTTAAGGAATTGGGAGGCGAAGCATAATGGGAACAGCTACTAGAGCCGCATACGGTCATGTTTTAAAGACCGAAGTATATAAAAATCCGAATGTAGTCGTACTGGAAGCCGATTTGGGCAATGCGACCAAATCCAATGCTTTTAAAGAAGTGGCACCTGAACGATATTTCAATATGGGTATATCCGAACAGGATCTGATCGGTACGGCCGCCGGTTTCGCCGCTGCGGGAAAAATTCCTTTGGCCAGTACCTTTGCTGTCTTTGCAACAGGCAGAGCTTTCGAGCAGGTACGCAACTCTGTTTGCTACCCGAAATTGAATGTCAAAATTTGTGCAACTCACGCAGGTCTTACGGTCGGTGCCGACGGCGGCAGTCATCAAGCTATTGAGGATATTTCGCTCATGCGCACCTTACCGAATATGACGGTTATTAATCCCGCTGATGCTAAGGAAGCTGAGGCGGCCGTATTGGCGGCCATTGACTATCAGGGACCCGTTTACATTCGTCTCGGTCGTGCCGAAACGAAAGATATACATGACGATTCGTATCACTTTGAATGGGGAAAGGCGGAAGTATTACGCCAAGGATCGGATGTAACCATCTTTGCAACGGGCATTATGACGGCTAAGGCCTTGGACGCAGCCGAAACGTTGGCAAAGCAGGGAGTACAGGCGGAAGTTATTAATGTGCATACTATTAAGCCTTTGGATGAAGAAACGGTGATTGCCTCGGCGAAAAAGACGGGGAAGGTCGTAACGGCTGAAGAACATAGCATTATCGGCGGTCTCGGCTCGGCCGTAGCCGAAGTATTGGCGCGCCAATGCCCGACTAAGCAAGCCTTTGTAGGCGTGCAGGATTCGTTTGGAGAATCGGGTTCTCCCAATGACTTACTTGAAAAATACGGGTTAACGACAGAGGCTATTGTAAAGGCGGCCGTAGGATTACAATAAGATGGGCGAAAAACCTGATTAAATACGAGAGAATTTTATGCTGACAGGAGGAATCGGTTATGGCCGAAAAAAGCGCGTACAAGTCATTACAAAACGGTAGCGATATTCGCGGGATTGCCGTAGACGGCGTAGTCGGAGAGAAAGTGAATCTTACGCCTGAACGGGTCGCTCAAATTGGCGGTGCATTTGCCGCTTTTTTGCAAGAACGAACGAAAAAATCGCCCCGAGACTTACGAGTTACAGTCGGCACCGATTCCCGTATTTCGGCACAAGACGTAAAGACGGCCTTTTGTCGAGGCTTGTCCGGTGCCGGCATAGAGGCTCTTGACTGCGGCCTGGCATCGACACCGGCCATGTTTATGTCCACGGTCTTTGAGGACATTAAAGCTGACGGTGCCGTTATGGTCACGGCCAGTCACTTGCCTTATAACCGCAACGGTTTGAAGTTTTTTACGCCTGACGGCGGTTTGGAGAAGGCGGATATTGCCCGTATCTTGGAAATTGCCGAAAAAGAAGAGACCGAGCCGGCTGAGTGGAAGGGCGAGTCTTGTCCGGTCATGCAGCTGTATACGGCTCATTTACGTCGGCTCATTTGCGACGGATTAAGTACCAAAGAGGCTGAGAAACCTTTAAAAGGGATGCATATTGTCGTCGATGCAGGTAACGGAGCGGGCGGTTTTTTTGCCCATAAGGTTTTGACACCTCTCGGTGCGGACATAAAAGGAAGTCGTTATTTGACCCCTGACGGTATGTTCCCCAATCATGTGCCCAACCCGGAAAATAAAGAGGCTATGGCTTCTATTCGCGAAGCGGTTTTGGAAAGCCATGCCGACTTGGGACTTATCTTTGATACGGACGTAGATCGCATGAGCGCCGTCTTTGCCAGCGGTAAAGAAGTGAATCGTAACTCGCTGATTGCGCTTATGGCCGCTATTTTGGCACCTGATTATGCAGGTGGAACGATTGTGACAGACTCTGTCACGTCTGATGAACTGACGGCCTTTTTGGAAGAGGAATTACATCTCGTTCATTTGCGATATATGCGCGGGTACAAGAACGTAATTAATGAATGTATTCGCCTCAATAAAAGCGGTGTCGTTTCTCCGTTAGCTATTGAAACCTCGGGACACGGAGCTCTTAGCGAGAACTATTACCTTGATGACGGAGCCTATTTAGCCGTGAAGCTGATCATAGCTGCTGCCAGAGCTCGTGTTAGAGGTAGAACCGTTGAATCGCTTATTGATAAACTGAATGAACCGGCGGAAGCGGTTGAATACCGATTAGCCGTCAAAAATACGGATAACGCCAACGCTTACGGTGAGTCGGTACTCGATTCGCTGGAAGAACGAGCCTTGGAAGTTCGTATACAAGTCGCATCCCCTTCGTACGAAGGTGTTCGACTCATGTTCCCCGAAGGGTGGGCTTTGTTGCGCATGTCTTTACATGATCCCAACATGCCTCTCAATATGGAGAGTAAAGAGCCCGGCGGATGCGAGAAGATAAAATGCCGTATGTATGATCTTTTGAAAGGCTATGATCACTTAGATACGGAAATCTTAAAATAATAGGGATGATATTTATGAAATACGTATATACGTATGAATCACCGCTCGGAACCATGGTTATGGCCGGAACCAGAAGCTCCTTGACGAACTTAGATTTTAAGGGTCAGCTATATATGCCCGATTTCGGTGCGGACTATACACGCAAGGATACGGCACTTTTTAAGAGAGTAGCCGCTTGGTTGGATGAATACTTTTTAGGAAAGAAGCCGGAACCGAATATACCTTTGTCGTTGGAAGGAACGGAGTTTCGAAAAGATGTATGGAAAATCTTACAGAACATACCCTACGGATCGACAACGACATACGGCATGATTGCCAAAGAAATGGCAAAAGAACGGGGACAGAATATGTCGGCTCAGGCTGTAGGCGGGGCTGTAGGACACAACCCCGTATCAATTATCGTCCCGTGCCATCGCGTTATCGGCAGTGACGGAAGCCTGACCGGCTATGCGGGAGGCAAGGACAAGAAGCGCTTCCTTCTTGATTTGGAAGGCGCATCGTATTTAAAGTAGGGAGTCGAGATCTATAGGCTCTTGGAAATCACTGAATTGATGTTTTGATGATAGTCGTTATAAATTTATTCATCAGATCCAAAGTGTTTGAAAAGCATAGTGATTTACAGGGCTTGAATTAGGAGAATATAAATACCTTCTAGTGATTATATTTATTTCTACCGGATGTCTGTGAGGGTGGGTAATATGAAAATTTTATTGGCAAATTTAACAAAAATGGTAAATGATACGGGCGGGCTCTCGAAGGTAACCATAGCCTTTGCCAATGAAATGCAAAGACGGGGACATACAGTAAACTTTGTGTATGAAGACATACAAATAGGGGATTTCTATTACTC
>OGGI01000008.1_pt1 | contig 218422 bp, 194 predicted proteins | sample 1571051 | NCBI WGS metagenome assembly OGGI01 (sample SAMEA2582075, study PRJEB24529) | metagenome | biome: Human gut stool | place: China | collected 2011 | reverse complement strand
ACAGCGAATTGTGCGCAAGCGCCCATCGCTGTCTTCACTATGCCTATGCGCGGCTCATTGCTCGCGTAACTTTCCATTCATCAAACAAAAAAGGCATACTCGCGTATGCCTTTTTCTATCGTATAATCCTATAATTAACCTTTCATCTGAGCGGCAACTTCTGCTGCGAAATCTTCGTTCTTCTTTTCCATGCCTTCGCCAACTTCGAAACGAACAACCTTAGCGATGGTCAGAGCCTTGTTAACGCTCTCCAGGTACTTAGCTACGGTCTGCTTGCCATCCTCAGCCTTAACGTAGGTCTGATCTAACAGGCAGATCTCCTTCAGCTGCTTGGATACACGACCGTCTGCCAGACCCTTGAAGATCTTGTCAGATACGATAGCGTCCTTGTCAGCCATAGCCAGCTCAGCCAGAGCAGCTGCAGCTTCTTTGGACAGAAAGTTGAACAGGTAATTCATGTTGCTCTTCTTCTCTTCGTAGATAGCCTTGTCCTCATCGCTCCATGCAGAACTGTTCATAGCCTTGTCGATCAGCTTGTTCAGAATGGGCTTAGGCAGGGATGCAGGATCGTTCAGAGCTGCGTCAACAGTGATCTCCTGTAACTTAGCCAGCTCTTCTGCGGAAATATCATTTCTGCTGATGTAGGTAGGATTCATAGCTGCTACCTGCATAGCGATGTTGGTCAGTGCTTCTCTTGCTGCGTCATCAGATGCGCCGTTAGCTGCAACGATAACACCGATACGTCCGCCACCATGGATGTAGGATACTGCTACATCTCCGGCTACCTTCTCGAAACGGCGAATGGACAGCTTCTCACCGATGGTAGCAGTCTTCTCTACCAGAGCATCCTTAACGGTTGCGCCTTCGAAAGGAACTGCTAACAGTGCTTCAATATCTTCGCCATCCTTGCCACCCTGTAAATCGGAAGCAAGTGCTGCTGCATTAACAGCCTCTACGAAAGAAGTAAAGGTCTCGTTCTTTGCAACGAAGTCGGTCTCGGAGTTTACTTCGATTACGCAAGCGGTCTTGCCGTCTGCGGAGATAGCTGCACGAGCAACACCTTCTGCTGCGATACGGCTTGCTTTCTTCTCAGCCTTAGCCTGTCCGTTCTTTCTCAAGAACTCAACAGCTGCGTCCATATCTCCATTGGTCTCGTTCAGAGCCTTCTTACAATCCATCATACCAGCGCCGGTCATTTCACGGAGCTCTTTTACCATAGATGCGGTAATTGCCATTTTTTTATCCTCTCTTCTTAATTAATATATTATCCTCAAGAACCCAGACCGTAATGACAGGCATCGCAATCTGGGTTCCTATGCTTTTCTTATGGAATCGGATTATTCAGCGTCAGCTGCAACCTCTTCGATATCCTCAGCCTCGGTAGCAACGTCAGCGTCACTGTATACAGCTTCGCCCTGCTTTGCTTCGATCACAGCATCAGCCATCTTGGAAACGATCAGCTTAACGGCTCTGATAGCGTCATCATTACCGGGGATGATGTAATCCAGCTCTTCAGGATCACAGTTGGTATCACCGATACCAATCAGAGTGATGCCCAGTGCATGAGCTTCCTGTACGCAGATTCTCTCCTTCTTGGGATCTACAACGAAGATAGCGTCGGGAACTCTGGTCATGTTCTTGATACCGCCCAGGTTCTTCTCCAGCTTCTCCCATTCTTTCTTTAACTGAATAACTTCCTTCTTAGGCAGTACATCGAAAGTACCGTCCTGAGACATGGTCTCGATTGCATGCAGTCTTGCGATACGGGACTGGATGGTTCTGAAGTTGGTCAGCATACCACCCAACCATCTCTCGTTTACATAGTACATACCACAACGCTCAGCCTCAACCTTTACAGCGTCCTGTGCCTGCTTCTTGGTACCAACGAACAGAATGGTGCCACCCTGTGCGGCGATCTCGGATACTGCCTTGTAAGCCTCGTCAACCTTTACAACGGACTTCTGCAGGTCGATGATGTGGATACCGTTTCTCTCGGTGAAGATGTAAGGAGCCATCTTAGGGTTCCATCTTCTGGTCTGATGTCCAAAATGAACACCTGCTTCAAGTAACTGCTTCATAGAAATAACGCTCATGTCTTTACCTCCATTTGGTTAAAATCTTCCGCATTTCTTTTCTGCCGGGACGCGTTAAGAACCCGGTTAGCTCTGGCGAAGACCTCTGCATTTTGGCAGGAGCACCATCGTCAAATCGAAAGGCGTGTTTTTTGTCACAACAGTGCGATTATAACATAGGAAAACCCCTATGACAAGGGGGTTTTAATGTTTTCCTGTGATTATTTTAGCAATTTCCTCTTCGGAAGTCCCGGGAGCGATCTCATATGTGCCGGGATTGATACTGCGGCTGTAGCCGTTGTTGCATAAATAATTGTCAAATGCCTTTGCATTCTCCACCAGTCCGGCCTCATAGAGCCGTCTGCTGGCACTGCCGGAATCATCGCCTCTCTGGATTGTTATGCTGGCGGTCTGTGTCCGCTGTGGTGCTTCGGTTACTTCCGGCTCTGCGGTTGTCTCCGGTCCCGCCGTCTTTTCAGGTTCCGCCGTCTTCTCAGGCTCTGGCTCTGCTGTAGCTTCCGGTTCCTGAGTTGTCTCCGGTTCCACCGTAGCCTGTGTCTCTGCGGGAACCGTGGTCTCCGGTTCCGTTTCTATATTGTTCTGTTCCTGTGTCTGCGTGGTTTCCTCCGGTGTGCCTTCCGTCGGCTGTTTTTCACTGTTTTGCAGTGCCGCCAGCGTCAGTTCACTGCTGTCCACCATTCCAAGTTCTGCCGCACGCTCTCTGATCTGGTCATCCGTCATGATCTGGGATGTCTGATCCTGCCGGTTGGAAAAACTGATTCCCAGGATCAATGCCGTCACGATCATACCGATTCCGAGACCTCGCAGATAATATTTTAATTTCATCGATATCTCCGTCCTTAATTCACACGATTACTGTCAGGCCTTATACAGGTCGATCACAAGCTTTACTTCACCGACACCCAGCCCCAGTTCCTTGGCAATTGCCACTGTAGATTTGCCCTGTCTGTGCATTTCCAGAATCTTCTCGTTATTGTTCTGACCTTCTTCTGCGGTCTCCCCCATGAATCCGATCTCCGGGGAGCCGGACGGCTCTATCGTCTCTGCCGGTTCCTGTACTTCTGTCAGCTGTTCTTCCGTCACATTCTCCTTCTGTGTCTTCACGTTCTCTTCCGCTTTGACCTTAGCCTTGTCTTCTGCCGCCTTCACTGCCTTATCCATTTTGGATACGGTATCTTTGATATTGGCATGCTTATTGTTCAGCATATCGTATAAAAACATGGCTTCCTCATGGTTCTTGTGAATCTCCTGCAATACCGTATCGGAATATTCACTCACTGCCATGATCTTTTCATTAGTCAGACGTTCCAGGGAACGTTCCGCCTTCTCCAGCGCATCTTCCGAGGTCTCGTCCATTTTATCCTGCATCTGACTGCGAACTGTCTGCATTTCTTCTTCCATAAGACCTTTGATCTCTTCTTTTGCTGCTTCTTTATTGATTCCGCTTTCTTTTCCGGAAGGCAATAAAAAACTTCCTATAAATATTACGATTCCTGCGATCAGCAGAACCACTTCTAATATACCCATACTGCTTTTCCTTTGTATTCTCAGATCTTAATGTCAAATCCCTGATGCTGTTTCGTCACCACCACACCATCTTTTTCGGAATTTTCTTTTTTCCGGTGTTTACCACCGTTACCGGCATACTCATTCTTTCCTTTTTCCTTGGCATCATACTGCCCCGTATACCAGTCTGCATTATCACTGCTGTGCACTTCTCTGGTCCGCTGTTCACTCTGTTTCTGTGCATGCTCTCCCAGCGTCATCTGTTGAAATGCACCCTTATTGTCTTCATTCTGCTTCATCGTCGTGTAATCCTGCGTTCGCGGGATCGACGCAACCTCCAAAGATCCAAACGACATAAGACATTCCTCTTTTCTGCCATTTTCTGTTCCTTAAACAATCTGCTGCCGGTTACAGTGGTGTGGACTTCACATCTCCGTCAATGCGCTCGAACCGGCAATAATGATAGGTACTCTTCACCTGCATGGAAGAATCTCCGATGATGATCGTAGTACCCGGGTACACTTCTCCCCGTACCTGCACCATGGCCCGCTCCTGCGGATTGAACTCCAGCTGCAGTTCCTGCATACGCCGGTTCTTTTCCTCCAGACTCTTATTGAGTGTCTCCATGGAAGCTGCAGTGTTTCTGATATAGTTGATCTGATCCGGTGTAAAACGGACTCCCTTACTCTTTTTTTCTGCAAAATTCGCAAGGATCGGCTGCAGACTGCGGATATTCTTCACAATCTCGGAGACTTCCTTCTGCATCTTCATATATTCTGCCTTTTTCTCCGGATCCACACCAACTTCCACTACCGTCGGCGCTCCCAGCATTGCCCCCAGCGTCTTAACCTCTATCTTCTGTCCGGCACGTACATGACCGCCGGTGATAAATCCTCGCTTGCCGGTTACCTGGATCTCTGTTGCCGCTATCACATTGCTGTGCAGGATCGACTCCGTGCTGACATAGCCTCCGGCACTGGCTGTAGCATTCTCCAGGAATTTTGCCACAATATTGCCCCCAGCTTTCAGCGTACCCTTTGCCATACCATTCATTCCGCGGGCAATGATGATATTGCCCCCAGCCTCAATGTAGGCACCTTCCACGACACCGCTTATGATCACATTGCTGCCTGCCCGGATGACGAAATTGGAGGAAACATTGCCATTTACCTGCACGCTGCCCTCAAAATCAATATTTCCGGTAGACAGATCCACATTTTCCACTTCGTAAACATCCGATACAAACACCTTTCCCTCTACCAGGGAAACATGTCCGTCTACCAGGGAAGTGAGTCTTCTCCGGTCTTCGGAAATCTCTATATTATGGCCGAACTCCAGATGGGCTTTTTTCACCTGTCTGGGCCGGATCTTGGCACTCTGTACGGTAGTTCCGTACTCTCCCTCGTCCTCCGGAATGACCTCTGCCAGCAGCTGTCCCTTTTTACAGGGATTGATCATGTTCAGATGGAAATAATCCACCGTCCCGTCATCTTTCAGTGTCGGCTGTGCATGGACATCCGTATTAAAATAATATTTGATATAGGCGTCTGTGCCATGTCTGGGTTCTTTTCCCCGGGCCACTACCAGATCGGTGCAATAAATTCCGTCAGACATAAAATGATCCTGCAGAACACTCATCTGGATTCCATAGACAATATTCCGGAACCGGAGATCTTTGATCACACTGTCCATTGTTGCCCGTTTCCCGGTCTGTGAAGCCGGATAGAACCGTACGATTGCCTGCAAATTGTCCTCACTGACTTCTATACGACAGGATTCCTCGATTTCCGGACAATCCTTTCGTTCCAGAAAGCAGACCGCGTCTTCTTCTGCGAGTATCGCCTTTTTAATGGACATGGAATCATAAGGTATGGATTGTCTGTCCAGATAATCCATTACCTCCTGCAGTCTTACGTCCTCTCCTCCATCCTTGGGTTGGAAGATCTGTAATCCATAACCTCCCGGTGTTCTCACCACTTGAAAATAGCCATTCTGCATACGCCTTTTCCTCTGCCTTCCCATCCCGCATTCCATTACGGGTCAACGAGGTTCTACAAAAGTCCCATGTAGTCTCCCATTTTTGTCTTCATTTTCTGTAAAGCACGGGTATGTAGCTGGGATACCCTGGACTCCGACACCTCCAGAATGTTACTGATTTCCTTCAATGTCAGATCCTCATAATAATATAGCGTAACTACTTTCTTTTCCTTTTCCGTCAGAAGTTCCAGTGCTTCTCCCAGAACCTTGGTCAGTTCTTCTTTTTCCACACTTTCTTCCGGACCATCAAAACGTGCTGTCGTATGTCTGCTATAATCCTGTGAGACATCACTTCCCTGATCCATATACTCGTTCAGGGATATCAGGCCGGTGATCTTCATCTGTGACTGCCAGTCCAGATATTCCTCTGAAGAAATTCCCAGTCCCGCTGCAATGTCTTCATCCGTTGCACTGCGTCCCGTGGTCTGTTCCACTTCCTTGATGACCGCGTCGATCTTCTTCTGCCGTTGTCTTATCGTTCGGGGAATCCAATCCATTTTACGGATCTGGTCCAGAATGGCTCCCCGGATCCTCAGACTGGCATAAGTCTCGAACTTTACCTCTTTGAGGCAGTCGAACTTGTCAATGGCATCAATCAGTCCAAAAATCCCGTAACTGACCAGGTCTTCGTAATCCACATTATAGCCCAGATACATACTCAGCCGTCCCGCTACTGCCTTGACTAGCGGAGCATACTCCAGTATCAACTGTTCTCTGGTCTCCGGTCGTTTATTAGCAGCATATTCTTCTAATAACCTTTTCTTACCGGCTTCATCCATTCGAATCGCTTACACCCTTCTGCGCTGTGTCCTCTTGTGACCCAGCAGCTTCTTCCTCTTGTAAAGCCTTCTCTTTTTCTTCCTGCTCCTGTTTTGCCTTCTCTTCATTCTGTCTGTCGAACCGGTCCAGCAACAGCCGGATCACACTTCCCAGACAATAAAACAGCAGCATAACAGTAAAAAGTGCCACAAGACTTGCCAGTAACGAATAACTTCTCACCAGCGTTACGATCCAGGTACACGCACCTGCGATCAGCATCAAAAGCAATGGCATATTCTTTCTGTTCATAATTTACCCATCCGGTCATCCATCCTTAAATGATGGACTCACTCTTTCCTACCGCACGAATATGGAACTCTCCGGTCTCCGGATAAAAAGTTACGGTTCTTCCGTAATTCTTACCTGTATCCTGTGCCAAAATAGGAATACTGATCTCTTTCAGTTTCTTCTTCACAGCCTCCACGTTACGGTCCCCCACCTGCATCATGTCGTTTTTCCCCTGAAACGTGAACATAGTAGCCCCGCCAGCAATCTTGGCAACCATTCTCGCTTTTTTGGCTCCCAGCTTCTCCATCTGTCGTACCAGTTCATCGATTCCGGTATCTGCAAATTTTGCAATGTTCTGACTGCTGTTACGGATCGAAGTGCTGTCCGGCAGCATAATATGTGCCAGACCGCCTATTTTTGTCACCGGGTCGCGGATTGCGATTCCCACGCAGGAGCCCAGTCCCAGAGTTGTCACTCCATCTGGGCTTACACAGGTCTTCAGATCCGCCATCCCTACTTTAATAATCTCGCTCATTCTGCTCCCCTTCTTCTGCGCTCCTGAATCTATGCTACAGGTATTCCCAAAGATTTCAGGATCTTCGGGTAGGACTCAATATCGGGAACCAGAATAAAATATCCGTCGATCTCAACTTCATCGTAAAACTGAGACTGTATCAGCAAAATCTTGTCTCCCAATGTTCCGAATTCAATGGCTGGAACGCTGAGAATAGCTCCTGCCATGTCCAGGGTCAGAGACGGCGGGGTAGGAATGATCTTCAGATTCGTCAACGTGGACAGGGAATTCAGATAAGCTCCCGTGATAATATTGCCGATCTCCTGCATGGCAGAAAACTCGATTTCGGAAAAGCCTTCCTGCTGTACCATATCTCCCAGAATCTTATGCAGAAGATGCTTTGCACTGCCCTGTTCTACCAGAAACATCATGCTGCCGGTGATATCTCCTTCCACTCCCAGGAAGACACCGACCATTACCTGCTCTTCTCCTCCCATCAATGCTCCTACTTCGTTGAAATCCAAAAGCTTTACCTGCGGTACCTTCATATCTACCTTACAGTTCAGCATCTGGGAGAGTGCTGTCATAGCGTTGCCCGCTCCAATGTTGCCAATTTCTTTTAAAACGTCCAGATATGTTTCCGAAACTTTCTCTAAACTCAGATCTCCCATGGATCAGTCTCCTTTATGCATTTTCCTCCAATGTGATGGAATTCAGATCCAACAGAGAGATCAGTTCCCCATTGTGTTTGCCTACACCTGTAATAAAGCTCTTTTTACTCTCAGCGGTATTCTGTGATAATTTCTCAATCTCACTGCTTCCCAGAGTCACTACTTCCCTTACTTCATCCACAATGATTCCTACACTGCCCTGCTGTTCCTGCTTCAGAATGATGATTCTGGTAGCACGGGTCAGTTCGTCTGCCTCCAGTCCCATCTTCACGCGAAGACTCATGACCGGCAGAACCTCACCACGCAGATTGATGACACCTTTTAAATATGCGGGTACCTTGGGCACTCTGGTGATATGCTGCATTCTTACAATATTGTCAATGTATCGGATATCGATACCGTACTGCTCATCTCCGAGGCGGATCACAATATACTGGAAAAAATCCTCCTCAACTTTACGCTCGTCTCCGGCCTTTAAAGTTTCTTTCATGCTAAGTTCTTCCATAACTGTCATCTCCCTCCTTACAGTAATGCGTTGGCATCCAGGATCAGTGCTACTTCGCCGTCACCAAGGATCGTTGCACCACTGATGAATTTGCACTGCTTGATGTATTTGCCAAGAGACTTTATAACGATCTCCTGCTGTCCGATCAGTTCGTCGATAACCAGACCTGCCATCTTATCGCCCTTCTTGACAATGACAACGATCAGGTTGTCCTCAGGGGATCTGGTACTCTCTACATCCAGTACCTCGGTCAGACGGATCAGAGGAATCACGGTTCCTCTCAAGTTGATCACTTCTTTGTTCTCTACCAGTTTGATATCGTTGGGAGAGATATCTTCGATCGTCTGGATGGATCCCAGAGAGATCGCATATTTTTCTCCTCCTACGACTACCATCAGTGCCTGGATAATTGCAAGGGTCAGAGGCAGTCGAATGGTCCAGGTACTTCCCTCTCCCCACTTGGATTTCACTTCCACTTCACCGCTTAAGGATTCGATCTTGGACTTAACAACATCCAGACCTACACCTCTGCCGGAAACGTCGGTCACCTTCTCAGAAGTAGAGAATCCAGGCTGGAACAGCAGGTTGATAATATCCTTCTCAGACATATTAGCAGCCTGCTCCGTGGTTACCAGATTACGTTCGATTGCTTTATTCTTAACAGCTTCTACATCAATACCGTTACCATCATCCCTTACTTCGATGACTACGTTATTACCATCCTGATAAGCATCCAGGAAGATAGATCCCTGTTCCGGCTTGCCACGCTGTGCACGTACCTCTGCGGATTCCAGACCATGGTCTGCGGAATTACGAAGCAGATGCATCAGAGGATCTCCGATCTCGTCTACTACGGTACGATCCAGTTCGGTCTCTTCACCACTCATATACAATTCCATCTTCTTGTCCAGCTTCTTGGACAGATCACGGATCATTCTGGGGAACTTCACAACAACGCTCTCAATAGGTACCATTCGTACCTTCATTACAGATTCATGAAGGTTCGTGGTTACGTTTTCCAGATACTCGATCTGCTCATTGAATGCGGAATTATTGCCCCGGTCATTGCTGGACGCAGCTACCAGAGAGTTCTTGGCAATGATCAGCTCACTTACCAGATTCATCAGGGAATCCAGTTTTTCAATATCTACACGCACGGTACGGTTGACGACCGGCTTATTGGCGGGTTTCTTTTCCGGCGCCTTGGCTGCGGCTACAGGCTTCTTTTCTTCCTTCTTGGGCTGTTCTGCAGCCTTGACCTCTGCCACTGCTTCCTTCTTCTCTTCTGCGGGTTCGATTGCTTCCTCTTCCGCATGGTAATTCTTGGTCTTCTCCAGTTCCAGTACCGCACCGGTTACCTGTGCGATCTCAGATACGCTCTCTGCGGACTTGATAATATCATCCAGAGAGTAATCAGACAGAACGATCAGTGTGAAGTCCTTGTCGAACTTCTCATCCTCTACATCCTGTGCGCTGGGCATGGATACGATGATCTCACCTTTTTCCTCCACTGCCTTGAATACCAGGAATGCTCTTGCGGCCTTCAGGATACAGCTTTCCTGTACCACTACATTGATGCCGTATACATTTTTACCCTGCTTCATAGCCTCTTTGATCACACGGATCTGGCTGTCATCAAAAGCAATGTCATTCCATTTTTCACCACCGTCTGCGCCGGATTCAGCTGCAGGTGCTGTGGCAGTGGGAGCCTCTTCCTTGGCAGCGGGAGCCTCCTCCGTCTTGCCATCGTTTAAAATATCATTCAGGGCCTTGATCAGATTCTCATTGTCGTTGGTTCCCTCATCAGAGGTCTCCTGAATATTGTTCTTGTACTCTTCCAGAGCATCCAGACACTGGAACAATACATCGATCATTTCCGGTTTTACTTTAATATTGCCGTTACGTACTTCCGAGAACACATTCTCCATGTCATGGGTCAGGTTCTGCATACGCTTGTAGCCCATGGTTCCTGCCATTCCTTTCAGGGAATGCGCGGCACGGAATATCTCATTGATATTGTCCATGTTTTCAGGATCTGACTCCAGTTCCAGAATCTGTGTGTTCAAGTTCTGCAGATGTTCATTTGTTTCATCCAGAAAAATTTCAAGATATTGGCTTACGTCCATCTCTTCCTCCATTCTGCCGGTCACGGTATTGCCGGAAACGGCATATATTGCTTGCTACTTTACTACTCCTACATGCAGTATGATCTCCTGAGCGATCTGATCTAACGGTACTACCTGATCTGCCAGCCCGGCTGTGATGATACTCTTAGGCATTCCAAATACTACGCTGGTATCCTGATCCTGTGCGATCACATAGGACTTTTTGGAAGCTTTCAGTTTCCCGATTCCTTCCGTTCCGTCCGCTCCCATTCCCGTCATAACGGCACAGACTACCGAATCAAAGCGGCTGGTCTGCAGGGACTCATACATATAATTGGCACAGGGTCTGACACCTTCCCTGTAAGGTTCCTCCGACAGATGCAGCGTATGGCGTCCAGCCGGGGATGTGACAACATTAAGGTGTTTGCCGCCCATGGCGATGTAGACCCATCCCTTTTTCAGTTCTTCTCCCTCTGCTGCTTCCTTTACATGAAGCTGGCTCAAATTATCCAACCGTTCTGCAAGGGATGCTGTGAATCCCACAGGCATATGCTGTACTACCAGCACCGGTGCATCCAGATTTGCCGGCAATAAGGGAATCACCGACTGGAGAGATTTCGGGCCTCCTGTGGAACTGGCAATGGCTACGACCTTGCTACCCGACACGCTGACCGGATGATGATTGATGATCTTCATCATCTCTTTTACCGTGCCTTTTTCCTCGGTAAGCTTCGCTTCCTCGGCAAATACCGGCAGTTTGCTGTTCGCTACCACATTCAGTGTCCGCAGGAATTCTCTGCGGAAATTCTCACCACGACAGTCTACTGCGCTGTCCGGCTTATGTACAAAATCCAACGCTCCCAGTTCCAGAGCATCCAGAGTGGTTCTGGCGCCTTCCTTCGTATCGGTGCTGGCCATCATCACACGGACGGGAATCTTGTATTTACGCAGCTCCTGTAAAAGCTGCAGGCCGTTCATACGCGGCATATTCACATCCAGGACAACTGCGTCGTAACTGTTTCGGCTCAACAGATCGAATGCTTCCAATCCGTCTTTTGCCCGGTCAGCCACCTGGAACCTTATGTCAGTATCTATTATATCACACAGCACTCTTCTCATGAGTGCAGAGTCATCAACAACCAGTATTTTTTTTGGCATTAGTCCAATCTCTCCTTTTTACGACTCTTACGCTCTTCTTCAAAAATAAAGCGGATGATTTCTTCTCTTGTATTTACGTCCAGGTTATAGTACTGTACCCGGTGTTCGAACGTCCCCTTGCGTTTCTCCAGTTCTCTTACCGCCAGTACTTTGCCTACCACCTCGTACTTTTTCTGTTCTCCGTCTTTCACCAGATGATAACTGCACAGGATCAGACTGCCGGGTTCATATCGCTGGGTAGACACAAATCGCAGTCCTCCGCCGCTGATGTCCACGATCACGCTGTGTTTCAAAGGAAGTCCCGGCTGCAGTTCATAAGGAGAATTTTTCTCCAGTGCCTGGATCTCTTCTTCCTCCAGATTTCTGGCACACATATCCAGCGCGCAGCTGAAACGATAATATTCTCTTCTCTGATATTTCCGCAGATTGCTGGTCAGTTCCATGACCAGCACATATACGTTGTTGCTTTTGTACCGGTCTATGATCCTTGCAAAGCACTGGTAGAGGCTGTTCTCCTCGAAAAAGATCATGTCGTATTCCGAGTCCACCGGCAAAAGTATCAGTCTGGTCTGCTCCATGGGCATGGAGATCTCCAGAGTATCCTCCGACAGAATCTGCAGCACCCGGCTCTGGTACACCTTTGCCGTGCTTTCTGCTCCCTTTTCCTCCAACCCCCGCTGCAATGCGCGGAGCTCTATTTTCGATCCTTCTTCCACAAATCTGGATAACATAAGTTCATACCTCTCTTATCTGGACTGTTTTGTAGCTCCATTTCTCGTACCTATGATATGGGAGAAAAAGGCGGCCATTCCGCGCCTTGGCTGCTGCTCCTGCGCTGTATCGTCTTCTTTTTCGAACATTCTCTCTGCGATCTTCTGATAAGCCTGGCTTGCCTTTGCTCCCGGATTCTGTATGGATATAGGTACCTGATGCATCACCGCCTGCACAACCTGCGGATCCTGAGGTACACATCCCATATAGGCCATGGGAATCTTCAGATATCTGGTCACAACTGCATTCAGCTTGTCGAACAGAACCTGTCCTTCTTTGATATTGCTTACCCGGTTGGCCACCATCATCACCTTCGTAAAATCCTCCTGGAATCTCGGATGTCTGTACAATGCCTTCAGCAAAGAATAAGAATCCGTGATGGAGGTTGGCTCCGGTGTGGTCACCAGCAGCACCTCCCCGCTGGCTACCAGGAATTCCAGCACGCTGTCCGAGATTCCCGCTCCGGTATCCACGATAATGATATCCGTCAGGGCATCCAGCTCCGCCAGATTCTGTATGATACAGGTCAGGGCATCTTTTCCCAGATTGGACATCCCGGCAATTCCCGAACCACCAGAAATAAATCCCACTTCCATAGGGCCCCAGGTAATGATATCACTGATGCTCTTGCCCTCGTAAACCAGATCACACAGGTTGTGCTTCGGTATTGCTCCGAACATGATCTCGATGTTCGCCAGCCCGAAATCCGCATCCAGAATGATCACCCGTTTGCCCATTTTGCGGAATTGAATTGCCAGATTGATGGACATATTGGATTTTCCCACGCCACCCTTGCCGGAAGTAACGGTAATGACTCTTGCAGTAGGTCGTATTTGGTTATTTGCTTTAATGATCCTTAGCTGTTCCGCCTGATCCATTTTTCTGCGCCTTTCTGTAAAAGCTTTACTCCTTGCCTCCAAGGATCTGTTTCACCGTCTTCTGTGGGTTGAATATTTCCATGTCATCCGGAACGTTTTGACCACAGGTCACATATGCGATCGGTGCATCCGTATAAAGCTTTATGTTCAGCAGATTCCCCACTGCTTCTGTTTCATCCAACTTTGTAAAAATCAACTCAAACTTTGCGATCTTTCCGTAACAGTCTGCGATCTTCTGGAGATCCCTGTATTTTGTGGTAGCACTTAATACCAGAAATACCTGATAGTCCTCCGGTCTCTTCAGTCCACCCACCATTTCCTTCATTTTCTCCAACTGTTCCGCATTCTGGTGCGATCTCCCCGCTGTATCGATAAAAATATAATCACAGTCCCAGTAATCATCAATGGCGGTCTGCAACTCCTCCGGTGTATAGATCACGCGGAAAGGTGTCTCCAGAATATTGGCATAGGTCCGCAGCTGCTCCGCTGCCGCAATACGATAGGTATCTGCCGTAAGGAGAGCCACCTTTTTCTTGTCTTCCACACAATATTTTCCTGCCAGTTTGGCGATGGTAGTCGTCTTACCCACACCGGTAGGTCCGATGAACCATACGATTCTCGGTCCATCCTCCGCCGGAGTGATTCCTTCGGATTTTCCGAATTTCAACACCATCTTCTGATAAATATTCGCCAGTAGATAATCAAAGGGAAGATCCGCTTTCTTTGTCTTGGAAGCATCCCCCAGAATACTGTTGACATATTTTTCATCCATCTCATTATCCAGCATTTTGTTATACAGCAGACGGATGAACTTATCCTGCTCCGGATTCTGCTCGTCCTCTTTTTCTTCCTGCTTTTCCACTGCCGCTTCCGCTTCACTGTCCAAAGCTTCTTTCTGTGCTTCCGCTGCCTTCTCCGTATTTGCAGCTACCGGTCTGCTGTTTAACTGACTTTCCAAAAGCGTCTGCAGACTATCCAGCTTTTTTTCTATATTTTCCGTGCTGTTTTTCATCGATACCGTCTTAGCCGTACCTACACCTGCCCCGGAAGCTTCCGTACGATTCAGACTGTTTACCGCAGATCTCTGGGGGGACTCATCCTCCAGCGCAGCGGTCACCTCGATCTGCTTCGGTGACAGAAAGGAGAACAGCCCTTTCTTTTTCACTTCACGGACATTCATGATCACCAGTCCGTTTCCCAATTCTTTTTTCGCAGCCTCTGTTGCCTCTGCTTCTGTTTTCCCGGTAAATTTCTTAATTATCATACTGTTCCTCGTTCCTGTGTCGGTTCAATGCGCTTAATATCTTAAGCTGTGACCATACCCACAGACTGTAATTCCACATTCGATTCTACTTCGTTGTAAGACACTACGACCAGATCCGGATAATAATCTTCGGTCAGCCGCTTGAAATACATTCTTACGATCGGTGATGTCATGATAATGGGGGTCTTTCCCATGTTTTCCAGCTTTTTGATCTCTTCTCCCACCGCATTGAGAATTGCTTTGCTTCTGGCGGGATCCAGATTCAGGAAAGCTCCTGTCTCTGTCTGTTTTACGCTTCCCATGACTTCCTGCTCGATCTTTGGATCCAGCGTCAGCACACTGCTGGTCTCGTGGGAAGGGAAATACTTGGTGGAGATTGCTCTCTTTAAGCTCTGTCTCACATACTCCGTCAGGATATCGGTATCCCTTGTCGTCGGTGCATAATCCGCCAGAGTCTCCAGAATCGTCAGCAGATCCCGGATGGAGATTCCCTCCCGTAACAGATTCTGCAATACTTTCTGGATCTCGCCCAGTCCCAACAACTTTGGTACCAGCTCGTCCACCAGAGAAGGATTGTTCTCTTTTACATTGTTGATAAGGTTCTGTACATCCTGTCTGGTCAGCAGCTCCGCAATGTGCTGGCGGATGATCTCCGTCAGATGCGTAGCGATGATGGAAGGGGGATCTACTACCGTGTAGCCCAGGCTCTCCGCCCGCTCTCTCTGACCTTCCGTGATCCAGATAGCCGGCAGATGGAAGGAAGGCTCGAACGTGGGGATACCCGTAATCTCCTCTTCCACATAACCGGGATTCATTGCCATATAATGGTCAAACAGGATTTCTCCCTCACTGACCTGAATACCTTTGATCTTGATGATATACTGATTCGGATTCAGCTGAATATTATCACGCAAACGGATAATAGGCACCACCGTACCAAGTTCCAGCGCGATCTGTCTTCGGATCATAACCACACGATCCAACAGGTCACCACCCTGGTTCACATCCGCCAGAGGAATAATACCGTAACCGAATTCCAGCTCGATAGGATCCACCTGCAACAGACTGTTGACATTTTCTGGCTGCCGGATCTCCTCCGCCGCAGCTTCCTCGCTGTCTACCTCCTGCTCGATCTGGGCTGCTTCTATCGTACCCTCGATATTTCTTGCCACGATGATAAACACCAGTCCCAGTCCCACGAACAGGATCGTATTCAGTTCCGTCACAAATCCCAGAATTGCCAGCATGGCTCCCACCAGGTACAGACCCTTGGGTACACCGAACAACTGGCTTACCAGTGTCGTACCGAAGTCAGCATCCTTGCTTCCCTTGGTCACCAGAATACCGGTGGACAGTGAGATCAGCAGGGAGGGGATCTGGCTTACCAGACCGTCACCGATAGTCAGGATAGCGTATTTATTCAGAGCACTGGTGATATCCATGCCCTGCCTCGTCATTCCCATGATGATACCGCCCACAATATTGATGGTGGTGATCAGCAGACCCGCAACCGCATCTCCTTTTACGTATTTTACAGCACCATCCATGGAACCGAAAAAGCTTGCCTCTTCCTGGATTTTCTCTCTTCTCTTCTTTGCTTCCGCATCTGTAATGGCTCCGGTGTTCAGATCCGCATCAATAGCCATCTGCTTACCAGGCATTGCATCCAGGGTAAATCTCGCTGTTACTTCAGATACACGCTCTGAACCTTTGTTGATGACCATAAACTGGATCAGGATCAGAATGATGAAGATAATGACACCGATGACCAGATCACCGCCACCTACGAACTCACCGAAAGTTTCTACGACATTACCTGCATTGCCGTCTCTCAGGATCAGACGGGTGGATGAGGTATTCAGCGCAATACGGAAGATCGTGGTAAACAGCAGCATCGTAGGGAAGAAGGACATATCCAGTACTTCCTTACTGAACATCGTGGCGAACAGGATCGTCAGCGCCACGGAAATATTAATTGCTAACAGAATATCCAACAGCCAGGAGGGAATCGGCACAATAAACATGATAATGGCAGCCATGATATAAATTGCTACCGCCACATCCGCTTTTTTCATTTTCATCTGCGCCTGACCTCCTTTCTCTTTTTGTGTATTTTCATCTTTTTCTAATATTTATGATTCTTCTTTATACTTTCCCCTGCAGATGATATACAAACGCCAGGACTTCTGCTACCGCCTGGTACAGTTCCGGCGGCACCGCCTGTCCCACATCCACGTTTGCATACAGCATTCTGGCAAGTGGTTTGTTTTCTACGATTTCTATCTGATGCTCCCTGGCGATCTCTTTGATCTTCGCTGCCAGATAATCCTCACCTTTTGCAATCACAATAGGGGCATCCGCCACCTCCGGATCGTATTTGATCGCTACAGCATAATGGGTGGGGTTCGTGATGACCACATCCGCCTGGGGCAGATTCTGCATCATTCTGCGCCGGGAAGCTTCCTGCATCTTCTGACGGATACGGCCCTTAATCTGCGGATCACCTTCCTGTTGCTTGTACTCTTCCTTGATCTCCTGCTTGGTCATTCGCATGTCTTTGCTGAATTTATACTTCTGGTAGATAAAGTCAGCAGCGGAGATGATCATATAGACCAGCGACACCCGGATCCCCAGATCTGTCACTATTCCACCAATCAATGCAATCGCCTGCATCAGATCCATATCATACAGTGAAAACAGCAGAGGCCATTTATCCTTCAGATAATTATAACATATGTAAGTGATCAATCCAATCTTCAGAATGGACTTGATCAGTTCCACCAACGCATTGACAGAAAAAATTCTTTTGAAGCCCGAAAGCGGGTTCAATTTACTGAACTTGGGCTGTAGCGGTTTTCCCGTAGGCTTCCAGCCCACCTGTATTACATCGCTCAAAAATGCCACCACTAATCCCAGCAAAAGGATCGGTGCCATAATGATGATGGCTTGTAAAAGCATCTGCCGGAATGCGACTGCGGTATCCTGCTGTGGCATGTTACCGTGCCAGAAAGTCACCACCTCGGGAATTCTCCCGTAAATGACGCTGAACACATTTATAAACTGATACCCCATGTGTCCAACCCATATTTTCAATACCAGAAATACCGTCAGCAGACCCAGCCCGTTGGCAATCTCACGGCTTTTGGCAACCTGACCTTCTTTTCTGGCATCAGACAGCTTTTTCTCGGTAGCAGGCTCTGTCTTCTCTCCGCCCTGTCCTTCTGCTGCGAAGAATTGCAGATCATATTCCAGGATCACATCATACCTCCGATAAAAGATACTACCATCTTTTTCATTTCCTGATAGACAAAATCTGCAGCCCCCGGAAGCATCCCGGTGGTAAGGAACATCGCCGTCAGTCCCGCCAGAACCTTCAGCTGAATACCTACTGCAAACATATTCATCTGGGGAGATACCTTGGCCAGCACTCCCAGGATTGCATTCAGAAGCAATATCACACAAAAAATCGGCAATACAATACGAAAGCCGATCAGGATATAATCACTCATAAATTCTGTCATGGACTGCAGCAGACTGTCTGCGTGGAACACTACCCCGTTCACCGGGATCAATGTAAAACTATCTGCCAAAGCTCCGAAGAGATACCGGTACATTCCGGAAGCGATCAGCATCAGCATAAAAGAATACTGATACAAGACACCGGTAATGCTGGTAGTCTCTTTCGTAGCCGGATCCAGTAACGTAGCCATGGACAGGCCTGTCTCCATGTCAGCAATGGAACCGGCAAAATTCACGACTGCCATACAGATATTGGCCCCGAAACCGATCAGTAGCCCGGCAATTGCCTCTTTCATGACGATCACCGCATATTCCATCACAGTGTCAACAACTACCGCATCCACCGGCGTCAGCGTCTCATATAGCAGCCACGCCGTAAAAAAGCTGATGCCGATCCGGATTCTGGCCGGGGTATCATTCATCCCGAAATAAGGTGCTATATATACAAAGCAGGATACTCTTACGAATATCAGCAGAAAATATTCAAGATCATATATTGAAAAAGAAAGATCTACCATATTTCTTCCCGTCACCTATGTACATACTGGCTGAAACTTGACCACAATTGCACCGTGTACTCCACCATCGTGTTCATCATCCAGTGTCCGATAACCATCAGACATAAAAAGATGGCAACGATCTTCGGTACAAAGGTCAGTGTCTGCTCCTGAATGGAAGTCACCGTCTGGAAAATACTGATGACCAGACCAACAACCAGGGATACCAGCAACACCGGCAGGGATACCTTGATGATCACATATAACGCATTATTCGTCATTTCCGATACTGCATCTATCGTCATAGCAAAACCTCATCTTACGAATCTAATAAAATGTCTGTACCAGTTGCCCTATGATCAGTGCCCAACCGTCTGCCAGTACGAACAGCAGGATCTTGAAGGGCATGGAGATCGTCGTCGGCGGCAGCATCATCATACCCATACTCATCAGAGTAGATGCCACTACCATATCAATTACAATAAAAGGAATATAGATCGTAAAGCCGATCCAGAACGCAGTTCGCAGTTCGCTGATCATAAAGCTGGGAACCAGCACGGAATTCGGAATATCCTCCAGGGTTCCGTCCCACTCCTGTCCTGCGATATCCATGAACAGTTCCACATCCTTCACCTGAGTCTGTGGATACATAAATTCCCGTAAGGGTGCCATGCCTTTTTCCAGAGCCTCATCCTGATCGATCGTGCCCTCCTCAAAAGGCTGGATTGCTTCCTCATTGATCCTCGTGATCGTAGGCTCCATAATGAAAAATGTCAGGATCAGTGCCAGTCCGATCAGGATCTGGTTCGGCGGTGCCGTCTGGGTATTCAGTGCAGACCTGGTAAAATGCAGCACGATGATGATCCTCGTAAAAGAGGTCATCATGATAATAATGGTCGGTGCCAGTGCGATCAGCGTCAGAGTGATCAGAATCCGAAGCGCACCGTTGATCTGTCCGTTACCGTTATTGTAGGTAATGCTGACAGTATTCGCCGTATTCAGCTGTCCTACCTCTTCCGGGGTCGTGGCTGTTCCCGCCGGATTGATCACCGTGGAAACTTCCGTATCTCCCGTCAGATGACGCTCCGATGCCTGCACCTTTACCGGCGTACAAATACACAATATGCCTACCGTGACCAGCAGGCATACCATATAGATAATCGTCTTTAATTTTATACTTGCATCAATGATCTTTCTCTTCATTCTCTTTCTTCGCCGCACGTTCCAATAATTCCCGGAACCCGGAAGTACTTTCCAATGTAGTCTTACCTTTAAGTTGTTCTGCAGGAATCTGTCCCAGGGCCGTTACGGTATCCTTGCAGACCGCAATGGCAAAATAAGACTCACCGATCCGGACCAGCTGAATGTATTTGTTATTTGCGATCCGAACGGTCTCTCTCACTTCAATATTGCCTGCCGCTCCCTGTTGTTTCTGGTATCCTGCGATCCATTTCGTTACCAATGCGGTTACCGCCAGTACTGCCACAAAGATGAACAATACTGTAATGAACTGGGCATAACTGTCTGCTTTTCCGGTAAGTATGATCATTAACCCACTACCTTTTTCACAGCTTCAATAACACGTTCTGCCTGAAAAGGTTTTACAATGAAATCTTTGGCACCGGCCTGGATAGACTCGATAACCATTGCCTGCTGGCCCATTGCAGAACACATGATAACCTTAGCGCCACCGTCTAACTTCTTGATCTCCTTCAGTGCCTGGATGCCGTCCATCTCAGGCATGGTGATATCCATCAGAACCAGATCGGGATTCACTTCCTTGAACTTCTCCACTGCCTTCATTCCGTTCTCTGCTTCTCCTGCAACATTGTAACCGTTCTTGGTCAGAATGTCCTTAATCATCATTCTCATGAACGCTGCATCATCGCAGATCAAAATATTCTTTGCCATTTAATTTTCCTCCATTTGTTTGGTCTATTCTCTGTTTTATTTAATAATTTCTGTAATACGGACGCCAAAGCTTTCTTCAATTACAACAACTTCACCCTTGGCTACAAATTTTCCGTTTACCAGAACATCGATCGGTTCTCCTGCAATACGATCCAGTTCAATGATCGTACCCGGTGAGAACTCCAGAATCTCGGAAATGGATTTCTTCGTTCTGCCAAGCTCTACGGTAACTTCCAAAGGGACATCTTTGATCAGACCAATATTTTCCTGTCCGGAAAGTCCCACGCTGTCATTTGAGAAGCTCTGGAACTGTGCAGGCTGCACATTGACATTCTGCTGCGGCATTCCCATATTGCCCATCTGGTTCATCATGCCCATGCCATTCATCTGTTGCATTCCCATGTTCCCCATCTGCTGCATTCCCATCTGAGGCATACCATTCATCCCCATCTGGTTCATGCTATTCATGTCCATGCCGGGCATCTGATTCATACCCATGCCACCCATCTGGTTCATCATGCCCATGCCATTCATCTGTTGCATTCCTATGTTCCCCATCTGATTCATGCCATTCATATGATTCATAGCCATGGGATCCGGCTGCTGCATATTCATCTGAGTCATATTGTTTGCGCCGGCATTCATCTGTCCTGCATTGTTCTGCGGAGCTGCTGCGGGAGCAGGTATGCTTTCCGGCTGAGTTGCTGCCTGATCGTTGCTTTCCTCCAGGCTTCCCATCTGGGTATTGATAAAGGTCTCTACCAGTTTACGGGCAAAATCGATGGGATACAACTGCATGATAGAACTGTCTACCAGATCATCGATTTGCATACGGAATGCGATTTTTACAAAGGTTCCTCCTAAAAACGGAGATATTTCCTTGCCATCCTTTACCTCTGTCAGATCAAAAAGAGAAGCCTCAGGCGGGCTGATATCAATTACCGTCTGCAACAGTGTGGAAAGGGAAGTCGCTGCGGAGCCCATCATCTGGTTCATCGCCTCGGAAATTGCACTCAGGTGCAGTTCTCCCAGTTCTCCATCTGTATTCGTACCGTCACCGCCCATCATCAGGTCAGTGATAACTTTTACATCATGTTCTTTTAATACCAGAATATTGGTACCGTCCAGTCCCTGGGTATATTTGATCTGAATAAATACACAGGGCTTTTCATAGGCGTCCAGCAGGTTTTTCCATGTAGCCAGCGTAACCACAGGAGTTGTAATATTTACTTTGCGGTTTACCAGTGAATATAGGGTTGTGGCAGAGGATCCCATACTGATATTGGCCACCTCGCCAATCGCATCCTTCTCTACATCCGTCAGTTCCTCTCCGTCACTGACAACCGGTGCTGCGTTCTCCGCAGCTTCATTCTCATTATTATAATTTTCAGCCGTACTGTTCTCCGGTGCCGGATCTGCTGCCGCATCACCGCCATCCGCGGTATCCGACAGATCCATACCTTGCAGCAGGGCATTTATCTCATCCTGAGATAACATCCCATCCATCGTTACTCCTCCTCTCTGATCACCGATGTGATCTGAACAGCATACGAATCTCTATCCGTACCGGGCAGTGCCGTGAACTTTTTAATATTGCCCACATACACATTCATGTCGGTATCGACTCTGGAATCCAGCCGGATACAGTCGCCCACCTGCAGATTCAGGAAATCATTCACCGAAATGGTGCTCTTTCCCAGCACTGCCTTGATCGGAATATCTACTCTCCGGATCATGGACTCAATGTACTCCTCGTAGTGTTCATCGTGATTCTCCTGCATTGTGGAGAACCAGTATTTGGTGTTCAGTTTATCCATCACATCTTCCAGTGTAAAGAAAGGAAGACAGATATTTACCATTCCTTCGACATCCCCGATTTTCATATTCAGGGTAACAATAGCGATCATATCGCTGGGAGCAATTACCTGTGCAAACTGGGGATTCGTTTCCAGCCGGCTTAATACCGGTGAGATTTCAACAACATTTTTCCAGGGCTCACGCATCAGCTGCGTAAACATGACCAAAAGCTTCTGTAAGATTGTCAGCTCTATATCGGAAAAATCTCTGCTCTTTTCCAATGGCTGGCCGCTGCCTCCCAGCATACGATCCAGCATGGCATAACATAGATTGGTTGCAATCTCTATAATAATATTGCCGTTGAGTGGTGCAAAATTAACAATTCCAAGCACCGACGGATTCGAAAGTGCGTTGGAGAACTCACTGAAAGTAACCGTTTCCGAACTTGCTACCGATACCTGCACGTTCTTGCGCAGATATACCGGAAGGTTCGTAGAGATCAGTCGGCTGTAATGCTCGAATATGATCTCCAGGGTTCGTAAATGTTCTTTGGAGAATTTGGTAGGGCGGCTGAAGTCATAGTTTTTGACCTGCTTATCGTCCTCCCCCTGGATCTGGTCTACATCCAGGTCTCCCTCAGACAACTGTTTCAGAAGATTATCAATTTCACTTTGTGAAAGTATATCACTCACAGGCCCTCACCTCCTGTCATCTTATTTTCCCGCTTCATCAGCCGAATTTCACTCCGCTGATTGCGACCTTATAGATGAAGTCGGATTGGAATAGATCCTGAACAGACTTCAGAATCTCCTCTTTTAAGCCTTCCATATCCTCTCTGCACTCATCCTCTGTATGTGCGGAAACGGTAGCCGTGATAGCATCCTTGATCAGGTTCTCATAGCTTGCCAGCGTGTCACTGCTGCCATAGGTCTTATAATCCTTATGCTTCTTGTTGATAGACAAAGATACATCAAACATAATGTAATCCTGTTTTGCTCCTGCTTCGCTCTTCAGAGGAATTGTCATGGAGTCTGCAATATTATATACCTCTGTATCGGTAAGGGCAACATTCGTTGTTTCTTCATCCCCCGGAACGGTAAGTTCCAGATTCATGGCAGTCGTAATATTGTCTACCAGTTGTGCGGTCTTCTTATTCGTACCCACAATGCTCACAAGCATGACGCTGGTCAACACAATGTTCACCACCAGCAGTGCCAGAATCAATACTGTCATCAGATTTTTCTTCATTGGTCTTATGCTTCCTTTCCCTCTCCACACTAATATGTTGTGGATGGATTATAGATTCTGATCTCTACACGCCGGTTCTTGCTGCGCCCCTCTTCTGTGGAGTTATCAGCTACCGGTACACGGTCACCCATCCCTGCGTGTCTCAGATCAGATGGATCCAGAGAGGTAGTCTCTGTCAGATAATAGAACACGGAAAGTGCTCTGGCGCTGCTCAATTCTTCATTATCGGCAAACCTCGCACTGTGAATAGGGACATTATCTGTATGTCCTTCGATTTCTATGGTGGAATTACTTCCGTAACGTTCCAGGATCACTCCCACCTTGTCCAGAACTGCCTTAGCCTGATCCTTCAGGCTGTCACTTCCGGAATCAAACAACAGCGCTCCCTTCATAGATAACTGCACATATTGTGCCGTAAATGACACACTGACCTGATCTGCAAGGCTGTCCTCCACCAGAGCTTCCTGTACTGTTTCAGCCAGTTCTTCGTTGCTCTCCAGATTTTTCTCATTCAGTGCCTCTTCCAAAGCTTCTGCGCTGTCATATTTCTCATAATTATCAGAATCCGTCTCACTGTCTGCGTTTCTTCCGGCATTACTGATATACTCATCCAGATCATTCAACTGGCTGACGCCGTTGCTGATCAGGATACCCTCACCGATTGCCGTGGATCCGGCATTGAAAATGCTAAAAGTGCTGTTCGACATAGCTGCTGCCATTTCGCTGTACTTGGTTGCATCTATCGAAGACATGGAAAACAACATAACAAAGAAGCACAGCAGCAAGTTCATCAGGTCACTGAATGTGGTCATCCATGCCGGGGATCCAGCAGGTGGATCTTCTGGCTTACGTTTTGCCATTATGCTTCACCCCCTGCTTCCTCTTCACCATCTGCACTTGTTCTGTCCTTCGGAGGAAGGAATGACTTCAGTTTTTCTTCGATGACACGGGGATTTTCACCAGCCTGTATGGATAAAAGCCCCTCGATCATAACTTCCTTCTGCTGCATTTCCACAGCATTATCTGCTTTTAATTTATTGGAAACAGGCGTACAGATCCAGTTTGCCAGCAAGGATCCGTACAATGTAGTAATCAACGCCACTGCCATTGCAGGTCCCAGTGTGGACGGATCGTCCATGTGATACAACATATCTACCAGACCGATCAGGGTACCGATCATACCCCAGGCAGGGCCCATGGCCGCCAGTGTATCCCAGAAACCGATCGTCTCTTTATGTCTTCCCTCTACACTTACCAGTTCTGTCTCCATGATGGCACGTACCAGTTCGGGATCGGTACCATCGACGATCAGAAGAATTCCCTTTTTCAGGAAAGGTTCCTCCAGATCCGTTGCTGCTTCTTCCAGAGACAGCAGACCTTCCTTACGTGCCACATTGGAAAGCTCTATGATCTTGCCGATCATCTCGGAAGTATTCAGTGCCGGTGCCTTGAAGATCAGAGTAAAGGACTTCAGACCCGCTATGTAATTCTGTAAGCTCATGGACATGAGGGTACAGGAGAAAGCTCCACCGAATGTAATAATTGCAGAAGCCGGATCCAGATATTCTCCGAATCCTCCGACACCCGCAGAGCTTATGATACCAAATACCAACATGAATAATGCCAATAAAATACCAGCTAAAGATGCTATATCCACTTAAATCACCTGACATTCTGCTTTTTTATCTTGCAAAAATATCCTTTCTGTATAATATTACAAGATTTTTTATTTCTTGTCTACTTTCTTTTACAATTATTTTTTTTCCGGTGGTAAGTGTCAACACCGAATCCGGGGTCTCTTCCACCAGTTCAATCAGGTCTGGATTCACCAATACCTTGACTCCATTAATCTTCGTAACTTCTATCATGCTGTCTTCTCCTTCCCTGTTATCCGAACATTTTCTACACTTTATCCGTTTTGTGCATTTTTCTCATTTTTTCTTATAGTACTTTTTTCCCTTGATCTTTTATATATACAAAAGGGACAGGTTTTTTCCTATCCCTTTATGTAGTCAGTTTATTTTTACAACTATTCAGAACCCCATTTGCAAAATTGCCTCTTCGAGGCTTCCTTTTTTGCATTTGCATGGCTCTAAATAGTTACATATTAACGCTTCAGATTGGTCAGTTCTTCCAACAAAGTATCGGATACGGTAATGATACGGCTGTTGGCCTGGAAACCTCTCTGAGTGGTGATCATCTCAGTAAACTCGGAAGACAGGTCTACATTACTCATCTCCAGCTGACCGGTGGACATGTATCCACCGCCTGCGGTGATGTCTACGCCGATACCATCGAACTCACCGGAGTTCAGGGTTGCAGAGTAGAGGTTGTCTCCCTCTTTCTCCAGACCGGAGGCATTGGCAAATGCTGCGGTAGCAATCTGGCCTAACAGTTTGGTCATACCGTTGTCATAGCTTGCGTAAATCATACCATCCTTCTGGATGGATACACCGATCATATCTCCCAGACGACGTCCGGTTCCCAGACCATCCAGGTCACCACTGGTGGCACCGATGGTGGAAGTACCCTTGTTGTCGTAGTTGGTGCATTCGGACAGGTCGATGGTAATATCCGAGAAGTTGCCGCCCAGCTGTGAAAACGCCGCATTTACACCAAGATTCGTAGTAGAACCTCCTACGCTCTCCAATTTACCGGTATTTTTATTGAATACTACAGTAGTTCCTTCAAAATAGCGTCCCTCCATGGTAATCGTACTACCATCAGCAGGAAGTATATCTGTGTTTTTACCAGCCATCATATTTCCAAGCAGATCCTGCATCGTCAGCTGCTGTTTCGGATCTGCCGCACTCGTAATATACAGATTCAGGAATTCATCGGTAGATCCTTCATAACCATAAGCCTTAGCAATGGCATCCAGGGCTTTCTGTTGTTTCTGTGCCGCTGCATCATCCTGAGGAGTGATCAGACTTCCATCCTGATTAAAAATATCTGCAAGATTGGCTACTTCCGTAGTACCATCCTTGGTCTTCAACACTTTGCCATCCCACATGTAGGCATCGGTATTCAATGTTACCTTAGTCTCCATCTTCTGTTGGGATCGATTGCCAAACTCCAGTGTTGAAATATCGATTTCCTTTCCGGTGGAATCCAGAATCTTATTCAATTCCATGCTGTACTCATTGGTTTTATCACCGCCGGACTGTTTAAAGGTAAACTTCGCAGTATAACTGTAACCTCTCGCATCGAAGAAGTTCAGGTTTACGGTCTTACCGTTGGCACTGGTCACATCCTTATCGTTCTCATCCAGAATACCGGAAATATTTGCCTGTGTGGTAGCCTCAGGAGGATATGTCATATTTGCTGCACTCATAATACGCAGTGCAGATACGGTATCCTGCTTGATATTGCCGGTAGTCTCATCCACACCCCAGCCCATGACATTGTAACCGGTACTGGTCATTGCCAGGTTACCGGCACCATCTACATAGAAAGAACCGTCTCTGGTGAAAAAGTTCTCGGAGCCGTTGTTGACTACGAAAAAATTGTCTCCGGTGATCATGATATCAAAGGGGTTGCCGGTAGACTGTGCGGAACCCTGTGTGGTAATGGCAGTGTTGATAGCTCCTGCCTTAACGCCCAGACCGATCTGCTTGGCATTGGTACCGCCGACACCAGTGGTAGCGTTGGCACCACTGGCCTTCTGTGTGGTCTGGCTCATCAGTTCACTGAAAGTCATGGAACTGGATTTGTAAGCTGTTGTGTTGACGTTGGCAATATTATTACCGATTACGTCCATTCTGGTCTGGTGTGTCTTAAGTCCTGCTACGCCAGAATACAATGATCTCATCATAGTGCTTTGTTCCTCCTGTATTGGAACCGTGCTCCCTCTCTGTCATTCAAGGGAGCATGACCTCCATCCCTGGTCCGGTCTACATAATAACGGCTCCGTTAATATTTGTAAATACGTTTTCTTCGGTTTCTCTGCTGTTCATGGCAGTCACCACGGTCTTATTGGGTACATTCACAATAAAGGCCAAGTCATCCACGATCACCAGAGAATCCCTGATTCCCTTCTGTCCCGCTTTTCTTGCTCCGTCATTCAAGCGTTCCAGCTGTGCGTCTGTCAGCTCAATGCCTCTGTTTTCCAGCCGTACGGCGGCATGCTTGGAGAATTTCAGATCCTGCGTTCCGGAAACATTCTGTTCCTGGCTTTTGTTCTGTAGGATCTCCTGGAAAGATACCAGATTTTCCTGTGCTGCTTTTACGGTCTTGCGGCTGCTGTTTAAGTACTGATTTGCCAACTGGTCAATGGACAGAAAACTGTTGTTCTGAATATCCATATCCATCTGCCCCTCTGCGTCAGCTGCTTACTGCATTATACGCTCTCTGTGCTGTCAGTTTCTTCTGACTCATCCTTGCTCTCGGTATCCTTCTTTTCTTCTGCTTCTTCGGCAGCTTTGCGGATCTCCTTGAGACGTTCAATGTACTTATTCAAGCTGTTCACGGTATCTTTTGCCAGGAAGGATTTCTCGTAATCAGTCATATCGTTGTATTCCTTCTCCAGATCATCAATGGTCTTGCCATCACTGGAATCAATGCCGTTTACATTAGGAAGCTTGTTCAGCTTTACGGTAAAGTTGTAAGCCTTGTTGTACGCATTCAGATAATCCGTATCCACTACGGAATCCAGATCATCAATGGAGTACTTCTTTTCGTTGATATAAAGGTAAGCTTTGTTGTTCTCGTAGGACACATAATCCACTTTTCCCTGCACCAGTTTGGTATCGCCGGAGGATGTGGTGGTCTTGATATAGACCTCCTTGCCTACCAGAGAACTTGCTCTCTGCAGATCCATACTGTTGGACATATTCTGCATCTGCTCTACCTGTGAGAACTGTGCATACTGTGCTATGTATTCCGTATTGGACGTAGGCTCCAGAGGATCCTGATATTTCATCTGTGCTACCAGAAGCTGTAAAAATGCTTCCTTGTCCATTCCGCTGCTGGACTTTGCAGCTTTACTCACGGAAGTCTGAGATGCGGTCTCTACGATCTTACCGTTTTCCACGGGTGCAACCAATGCCATTTCCTTTTTCTCCTTTCGTTATTTATTATGCGGTAAAATCCACCGTATTGCCGTTCGCCGACATCATATCTGCTGCGATCCGGTCTTCTTCGGTCTGAGGCTCTTCTTCTGCAAATGCTGCGTTCAGATTGATCCTGCGGGTACGCTTTCTACCTGCACCCGTTTCATTTGCCGTATTACTGTTATTGCCTCTTCCCTGCTCCAGATTCTGTTCGAACTGGTGGGTCTGAACGGTAACTTCAATAGCTTCTACCTTGACACCCTGCTCTGCAAAGTTTTCCTTCAGCTGTACCATCTGACTTTCCAGTGCTGCCTTGACTGTTTCATTCTGTGCAATGAAATTGGCCGTAACCACACCGTTTCTGGATGCCATCTGTATATGCAGAGTTCCCAGGCTCTGGGGATGAAGCTGCATTTCCAGTTCAGAGCTGTCCGCCTTGACGGATACTTTCATATAATCCATGATCTGACGCATAATGTCCTGCGTATCTGCGGTTCTTGCTTCTTCTGTCTGTGCCGTCTGCTGTAACTGTGCCAGGAAATTGTCTTCCTTCAGATTCTGTAATAACAGATTGCCATGCTGTCCACCGTCGTTGTGTTCCTGTCTGCTGCCGGAATCTTCGGTCTTGTTCTCCTGTGCGTTCTGTACGGGAACTTTTTCCCCGCTGTCAGGTACCTGTGTCACGGTTGCTTCTGTGGTATCCACAGTAGATTCTTCCGTAGTAACGGCCACATCCTCTGTTTTATCTGTTTCCACGGTGATCACCGGTTCCGCCACAGTTTCCTGTGTGATCTGTGTTACCGCTTCCTGCCATTTTTCAGGAGATAGCTGTAACTCTTCCTGCGCCTGCCCTGTCAGTTCCTTCTGCAGATCCATAATTCCTTTTACATCATTGTACAGATTCTCATCCGTCAGTAATGCGAACGAATCCTGTGCTCCGCTGACTGCCATCAGCAATTCATTCAGTTTCCCGGGATCTGTCAGATCCACTTCTGTCATTCCCAGATCTTCCATGGTGGCCTGCAGTTCTTCTTCACTGACGGAAAATGTATCCGTGATCTGTTGGATCAGGTTCTGTACCACCGTTCCCACAACTTCCTGAACTTTCTCCAGATCCTTTGCCTCCAGGCTGTCATCTTCCATCGTCTTGTTTCCATCGGAGACATCCGCTACATTGTTGCGTTGTCTGCCGCCGGCTCTCAAAGATTCACCACGTCTGACATCGTTCCGTCCCGCCTGGGTGCGGTACCCGTCGGCTGCATTAGTTGTCTGGGCATTGCTCTGGGTCTTATTCCATACCGCCTGGAAGCTGGTTCCCGCATTCTGCTTCGCTGCTGTGACCATATCCGGTATCTGCACATTGCCGCTGTTACCGACACCTTTAATTGTCGTTCCTGCCATAACTCCTCCTTTCCCAGGCCCCTTTTACCACCTTATGACGGTCTATGACCTGTAATTATACTACAAATCATGTATCGGATCTTTTCTGCTTTTTCTTAAGATTCCGGATCCATAATTTTAGTAATCTTTGCCGCTACTTCTGAATTCATAGCTCCCAGGATGGCACCTCTGTCATCCGCACTCATGACCTTCAGAATTCTGGCTGCCAGATCCAGATTGTTCGTCATCTGTTCAAAAATTGCCGCTGCCTGCTTCGGCTTCATGGCTGAATAAGCGGCCGCATAATCCTGCACTTCCTGACTCTCCTGCAGCTGAGTCACTACCTGTTTGTAAATATATTCCGCAGTGGCCGGATCCATGGACTCATAATATTTCTTATATTCTTCCGCTCCGGGTCCCTTATCGGAATAAACGACCTCGTCATAGAATTCCTTCTGAATCCGTTGGAATTCCACCTGCTGATTTTCGAATTCCTTCAGCCTGAGAACTTCGGCTTTCAGCTGATCCAGTTCTTCGTCCTTGGCGGAAGATGCATTCTGTATCTGCTCCAGCTGTAGTTCCAGACTCTTGATCTGATCCACCGCATCCTGTAAGCTGGTATAGCCGCCGTAAGCACCGGAATTCGTTGTCTCAGTCACAGAGTTGCCGGGAAGAATCCGGTTAAGTACCGGAACATCCTTTAAGATCGGTGTTACTACCGAGCTTCCGAAGCCGCCGATATCCAGCTTGATGATTACACAGATCACAGCAAGCCACAATGCCACGATCAGGATCGTGGCCCCGAAGGTCAAAAGGCTGTTCCCCTCATTCCCGTCCTCCAGTTCATCTTCCTGTTTGGCAATTTCCCTTGCCCGGCGCTTTGCTTCTTTTCGCTGGGCCTGCTGTTCTTTCTTTAAATTTTTTTTCTCTTCCACCAGCTGTTTTCTCTCGTTATCCGCTGCGTTTTCTTCCGGAGTTTTTTCTCTTGCCATACTAAACCTCATGCCTTTCCATCACCTGCCGGCTTTTCGCCCCGCATCCCCGTTCTAGCGGTTCTTCTGTCCGTAGGTGTAACTGGTCAGTTCATCAATTGCTTTACTTTCCGCATGGTTTTCTTCCTGCAGAAAAGCCTCAAATGCCTTCTCCCGCAGTGTCTCATGCATCTTTCTTTCCTTCATGGCCTCTGCCATCCGTTCTCTGGCAGCTTCCACATTTTCCTTTGCTTTTTCCACCCGGATTGCCTGCGTTGCCACAATGCTGTCCATTTTCAAAAGTGCTTCCTTGTTCTCTTCAATGGCCCGCAGATCCAGCTTTCCTTTTAACAGCCCCGCAGATTGCTCTTCATACTCTCTTCTGCGTTCTTTCAAGCGCTCCAGATGTTCTGTTTCCACATTCAGAGCCGCCTGCGCCGTTCCGAATTCCTGTTTCGCCTGTGTTTCCATTTTTTCTTTGATATTCAGGATGTTTTGCAGAGAATATCTGAATCTCGCCATTTATCTCACCCCTGATCTGCGAACAGCTCTTCCAGCATCTGTACGGTCTCTTCAAAGGTAAATTTTTCATCCGTACCCTGGCATAGGAAGCCGTTCACAGCATCGATTCTGGAGATTGCATAATCAATATTCGGGTTGCTGCCCTTTTTGTATGCACCGATATTGATCAGATCCTCCGCCTCATTATAGGTTGCCAGTACATTTTTCAGCTTGTTGGCTGCCTGTTTGTGTTCCCTGGTGGCGATCTGGCTCATGCATCGGGAAATGCTCTGCAAAATATCGATAGCCGGGTAATGGTTCTTATGTCCCAGCTTTCTGTCCAACATAATATGACCGTCCAGAATGCTTCGGGCGGTATCTGTAATGGGCTCGTTAAAATCATCGCCGTCTACCAGAACTGTATACAATCCGGTAATAGAGCCTACTGCGGCTCTTCCGGCTCTCTCTAACAGCTTCGGCATCTCCGAGTACACACTGGGAGGATATCCTCTGGTCACCGGCGGTTCTCCGCTGGCCAGTCCAATCTCCCGCTGGGCCATGGAAAAACGGGTCAGGGAGTCCATCATCAGCAGGACATCCTTGCCCTGATCTCTGAAATATTCCGCGATAGCGGTAGCTGTCTTGGCCGCCTTGTTACGCTCCAGAGCCGGCCGGTCGGAGGTTGCCACAACCACAACAGATCTGCGCATACCTTCTTCACCCAGATCTCTCTCAATAAATTCCCGTACCTCTCTGCCTCGCTCGCCGATCAGTGCTATGACATTGATATCCGCTTTGGTATTGCGGGCGAACATACCCATCAGGGTGGATTTGCCCACACCAGAGCCGGCAAAGATACCAATTCTCTGACCTTTTCCTACCGTGATCATGCCGTCTACCGCCTTGACTCCCAACGGCAGTACCTGATCGATAATAGTTCTGGACATAGGATCGGGAGGTGCTGCCTCTACCGGATAGGCGGCTCCATTGATCATTTCGCCGTCAATAGGCACGCCCAGTCCGTTCACCGTCTTGCCCAGCAGTTTGTCGTTTACCGTGACCTTCAGGGCATCTCCGGTATTTTCCACCACACATCCCAATCCGATACCATCTACGGAATCATAGGGCATAAGCAGTGTCTTCTTGTCACGGAAGCCTACCACTTCTGCCATGATGGGCCTTGCCCCTTCCGCATCCGGAAGGATCCGGCACAGATCCCCCAGTTTGGAATCCGGTCCGGCGGACTCTATGGTCAGACCTACCACATTGACCACTTTCCCCAGCTTACGGTAAAAGCTCTTTTCTGCCATTTTATTATATTTTTCAAAATCAATGTTCTTAATGACCATTTATCAGCCTTCGTAGGATAATAATTTTAGTTTCTGACGCAGTTCCGACAGTTGAGTCCCCAGTCCACAATCAAAAATGCCGCTTTCGGTCTCGATCATGCACTCACCTTTGCCCAGGGTCATGTCCTCAACGATCTCCACCGTACTGTTCGGTGCAGTTGCCCCTGCCATGATCTGCTTTTTCTGCATGCTGACATAGGGATAATCTTCTTTGGAAACATGTACGAGAAAGCTCCGGTTGTCCTCTGTTTTTCTCATGGTAGCAGAAATCAGATAGCAGAGCACTTCTCTGTAAGAATGCAGATCCACATCAAAAATATGCTCGTAAATACCCGTAATGGTATCTACGAACTGGGGCTCCAGTTCATCCATTCTCTTCTGATATTCCGCATCCAGTCCGGCAGCTTTTTTCTGATATTCCGCTGCTCTCTGGGCCTCTGCGCGTTCAGCCTCCGCTTTTGCTTCCTGCTGTCCCTGCCTTCTGGCCTGCTCCAGTGCGTCTGCTTTCTGTGCTTCTGCCTGTGCTCTGGCATCCGCCAGAATGCTCTCAGCCTTTGCTTTGGCATCCTCTATGATCTTCTGAGCCTCTGCTTCGGCTTCCTCTTTTAATTTCTGCAGATCTTCTCCGGCCTTGATCACATTGCCGGAAGTCTGCGGATTCTCTTCGCCATCCCCGGTGTCCGTCACCAGTGCCTCTACTTTATCTGCCGCCAGTCCGGAGATAAATCCGGTTCCTTCGTCCTGCTGCATTTTGGCAGCCAGTTCCCGGATCCTTTTCGCTACCAGATCGTTGGTATCGATCACCCGGGCATCTTCTTCCACAAGCTGTGTAAATCCCCGTTTTAAAAGATTACTAGACAACGATCTCGTCACCTCCACCTCTGGAAATGATGATCTCTCCGGAATCCTCCAGCTTACGGATAATATTGACGATCTTCTGCTGTGCTTCTTCTACATCCTTCATACGAACAGGACCCATGAATTCCATATCTTCCTTGATCATAACAACCAGACGTTTGGACAGGTTGTTGAAGATAGCATTCTGTACCTGCTCGTTGGCACCCTTCAGTGCCACTGCCAGATCGTTGTTGTCCACGTCACGCAGCACACGCTGAATTGCCTTGTCGTCCAGGAGCAATATGTCCTCGAAAACGAACATCTTTTTTCGGATCTCGTCTGCCAGTTCGGGCTCTTCGATCTCCAGAGTCTCCATGATATGTTTCTCGGTACCACGGTCTACAGTATTCAGGATATCCACCACTGCATCCACACCACCGATAATGGTGTAGTCCTGATTCACCAGACTTGCCAGCTTGGACTCCAGTACTTTTTCCACTTCCTTGATGACATCCGGACTGGTACGATCCATGACTGCAATACGTCTGGCTACCTCTGCCTGGCTGTCGGGTGGCAATGCGGAAATGATCAACGCCGCCTGGCTGGGTGACAGATAAGACAGAATCAGAGCAATGGTCTGCGGATGCTCGTCCTGAATGAAGTTGATCAGCTGGCTGGCATCCGTCTTACGCACAAACTCGAAGGGCTTTACCTGTAAAGATGCAGTCAGCTTGCCGATGACATCCATAGCCTTGTCGGAACCCAGTGCCTTTTCCAGCAGTTCCTTTGCGTAGTTGATACCACCCTCGGCAATATACTGCTGTGCCAGACACACTTCGTAAAATTCGTTGATCACTTCTTCTTTGACCTGAGGAGTCACACTTCTGGTATTGGCGATTTCCAGGGTCAGTTCTTCGATTTCTTCTTCTTTTAAGTGTTTAAAAATTCCGGCGGATCTCTCCGGTCCCAGAGAGATCAGGAGGATTGCAGCTTTCTGCAGTCCCGATATTCCACCTTCTGCTTTTGTCCTTGCCATAGTTACTCCGTTTCTTAGTTCCAGTCCTCGTTCAGCCAGTTACGCAACAATGCCGCTGCGGATTCCGGATTCTCATCTACGAATTTTTCAATCATCTTACGTGTCTCAGACTTAGATTCCACATCAATATCTTCCAGCTCTGCTTCAGGGGTAGACTGCAGCATATTCTCCACAGATACCTCTTCCTCCTGCTGTACCGCCTGTCTGGTACGCATGCTGTGCAATATCACAAATGCCAACAGTCCCAGGATCAACAGCAGCATAAGCACGCTCAACACATTCTGTGCCGTAACCGGGCTGCTTTCCTTATCGTAAAAAATAGGACTTTCGTAAGCAATAATCGTAATATTACTCTCATTGATACCGGTGGCATTGGCTACCAGGCTGTACATATCCTGATCAACTGTCATCTTGGTATCTGCGCTGTTCTGGGATTTGTATTCATCCCAGGTAGTGCCATCCAGAAGCCCCTGTCGTTTTACATCCTCATAATGAATTTCTTTATAAGTAATTGCTGCAATAGATATGGAGGAATTAGTGTAGTTGATTCCTCCTGCCGGTGTCACAGTATCCTTAATAGACTCATTCGGCAGATAATCCCGGCTGGTTTCGGAAGTAGAGGAAGAACTGTTGCTGCTGTCCGGAGATACATAGGTAGTATTTCCGCTCTCCCCGTTGGAAGTTGTCCCCGGTACACCGCCGCCGTCATTGGTATTCTCGCTCTCATAAGTCTCCTCATGGGAAAGCATACCTTCATCTCTGCCGGAGTTTGCATAATACTCTTTTACGGTCTCCTTATAATCAGAGAAATCCATGCTCAGGTGGCTGGTAACGGCCGCATCATTATACTGTTTTGTTCCCAGCAGTACCTTCTTGACCTGATTGGCGATCATGGATTCCGCCTGATTCTGCAGCTCCTGCATAGAATTAGCGATTCCTGCGGTAGAATAATCATCTCCACCTGCAAACAGCAGGTTGGAATCTGTATCCATAATAGTGATATTCGCCGTAGTATCGTTGCGCAGCCAGGTAGCCACACATTTTGCCAGTGCCGCAGCATTGGCGGAGGTAAAGGTGCCGTCCAGTTCCAGTTGGATGAAGGCAGACGCCTCTTCCTTCTGTGCTGCCAGAGTTCCGTTATCTTTCGGAAAACTCAGATGTACCTTGGCGGATTTTACTGCGCTCTGTGCTTCTATCGTCTGTGTTATGTATTTTTCCAGATAGGAATTGTAAAGTCTCTCTTTGTCAGTGGCGGTCGTAGACATACTACCGCCCAGATAATCATTCAAATCTAACGCATCCGGTACATATCCTGCGGAACCCAGTGCCAAGTTTGCCGCACTCTGTTGGCTGCTCTCTACATCGATCTTCAGTCCGTCATTGGATTCTTTATGTGCAATTCCCGCACTGTCCAGAGTATCTATGATCTCCGAAGCCTGTGATGTTGTCTCACAGGTGATCAGCCGTACATACTGGGGCTTACTCATAACGTACATGATGATTGCAAATGCAAATATCACAACCGCCGCCGCTCCAACGATGATGCTCTTCTGCCTGGTGGTGAATTTGTTCCACCATTCCAGTATTTTTGCAGGTATTTCTTTTAATTTGTCTGCCATTGCAGCTCTCTCCTCTTACGTCAAGAATAAAAATACTTCTTTAGATCTGGATCTGCATCAGTTCCTTGTATGCTTCCATCACCTTATCGCGGATGGCTACGGTATACTGCAATGCAGTCGAAGCCTTCTCCATAGCAATAGTAAGGTCGTGGGTGTTGTCGGTCTCACCCAATGCAAATCGTATCTTCTCATTCTCGGCATCCGAGAGATAACTGTTGGTGATCTTCACATTGTCGATTGCTGTATTCAGAAAAGTTTCGAACATAGTGCCTTCTGCCTTTTTCTCCTTCTCCGCCAGCATTCCGGTCAGGGAAGCGGGAGATACTGTGGCAGTACCGTTTACACTGTTCAAAGCTGTAATTGCTGAAATATCCATTTTAATAAACCATGTCCTTCCTCACATATATTCCGGCGCCGCTATCCGGAGCCCGGTAATAAAGACCCGTCAGCTTACTGACCGATCTCCAGTCCTTTTAATGCCATGGACTTGCTGGCGCCAAATGCCGTGGAATTGGCTTCATAGGATCTGCTGGCATCGATCAGATCCGTCATTTCCTGAACAATATTTACATTCGGATATGTCACATAGCCGTTCTCATCCGCATCGGGATGGGAAGGATCGTATACCATATTCATCTCCGTAGTAGTATCTTCAAAGATCTGGCTTACCTTCACGCCGCTGCCGGTATAGCTACTGCTCACGTTGTGCAGCACCTGACTGAAAGTCTGCTGCTGCCCCTTCTGCTGAAAGGTAACGATCTTACGGCGGTAAGGGGTACCATCCTCGGTTCTTGTAGTATTGGCATTGGCAACGTTTTCGGAGATCACGTCCATACGCAGTCTCTGGGCGGTAAGTCCCGATGCCGTAACATCAAATGCTGAAAACATACTCATACACTAACTCCTCATTTCATCACTGTCTTTAGATTGGTAAATTCCTGATTGATACTGCTGATCAGTCCCTGATATTTCAGCTGGTTCTCCGCCAGCATTACATTTTCATTTTCAATATCCACATTATTGCCATCCAGGCGATAGGAATAATTGGCATAGTCCACATAAGCCCTGCCCCGCAGTCTGCTCAGGTTCACATTGGCCACCTTATCATCCATGGACTCATATCTGTTGTTGCCAAGAGCCTGCTGCAGTACTGATTCAAAGGCCACATCCTGTCTTTTGTAGCCCGGAGTATCCACATTGGCGATATTATTGGAAATGGCTTCGTTCCGCTGCCAGGCTGCGTCCGCTGCCCGGTCCAGAACATTGATATAATCAAATGCGTTTGTCTGTATCATATTACCTCACATTCCGCGGTCTTCTGACAATAGCGCCCAAAAACCGCCTTCTACCATATACCCATTTTATTTTATTATAAAGTATTTCGACAAAAACACAATAGTAAAATAAACTCACTCAGAATAAATATAAAGAAAAGAGACTATTTTTCGCAATAGTCTCTTCTTCCTAAATTTTTCTTATTCTTGCAAATTCTTACATTTTTCATTTAATTTCTGCCGTTCTGACGCTTCAGTTCCTCGATCTCATCGAATACGGCATCATTCAAAACTTTAATATAGGTTCCTTTCATACCGGAGGAACGGGATTCAATCACACCGGCACTTTCGAACTTCCGCAGGGCATTGACGATCACAGATCTGGTGATACCGACTCTGTCAGCGATCTTGCTGGCCACCAGGATTCCCTCCATGCCGTTCAGTTCGTCGAAAATATGGGTGATGGCTTCCATCTCTGAGAAAGAAAGAGTGCTGACTGCAGATTTTACGACAGCCACCTTACGGCTCTCCTCCGCACTCTCTTCATTCACAGCCCGCAACATTTCCAGTCCCACCACTGTGGTACCATATTCGCAAAGGATAATATCATCAATATCATACTGTTCATTGCATTTGTAAATGAAGAGGGTTCCCAAACGCTCTCCGGCAATCTCGATCGGAGTGATGATCGCCTGAAATTTTCTCGTATCGGTATTTTCAAAGCCAAGAGTCTCCAGGTTGACGTTCTCTTTCGTGGATAATACGCCCAGCAGTCTCTCGTTTAACATCGGATCAATAAATCCACCGATATTGTCATCCAGCAGTTCTGTGATCGGCTCAATTCCATCGGATTTTCCTACGCCGAGGACCTTTCCTTTCCGGCTGATCACCAGTACATTGGAATTCAGAATTTCCCGCATCACCTTACAGATGTCGCTGAATACCACTTTGCTGGAGTTATTGTTGTGTAACAATTTCCCGATTTTACGTGTTTTGTCCAACAGTTGTACGCTACTCATCTATTTCCCTCCGTCTACACATACTAAGAAACTACCAGATGTTATGCACATTGTAGCACATGTAATTTCAGATTACAATGAAAATAGCGTTAATTTATGAGAAAATTCTGACAGTATATAAAACTACTTCTCTTCCGTCGGTTTATTTTTCACATAGCCGCACTGTTCGTCCATGCAGACCAGTTTGTTGCCTTTTTCCAGCAGCAGCTTGCCACAGCGGGGACACTTCTCTCCCGAAGGCTTCTGCCATACCATGAAATCACACTCCGGATTATCGATACAGCCATAATATTTTCTGCCTTTTTTGGTCTTTTTCATGACAATATCCTTGCCACACTTGGGGCAGGCTACACCGATCTTTTCAAAATAAGGCTTGGTATTACGGCATTCCGGGAATCCAGGACATGCCAGGAATCTGCCGTGGGGTCCGTATTTGATCACCATTCGTCTGCCGCACAGTTCACAGACCTCATCGGATTCCTCGTCCGCAATGGTCACCTCTGCCAGGTCCTTCTCCGCTTTTTTTACTGCTTCATCCAGATCAGGATAGAAATTGGACACGATGGTCTTCCATTTTACCGTGCCTTCTTCCACACCATCCAGCAGAGCTTCCATGTTGGCCGTGAAATTCACATCCACGATGGAGGGGAATGCTTCCTTCATCATATTGTTGACCACTTCCCCCAGTTCCGTAACGTAGAGATTGCGGTTCTCCTTGGCAATATATCTCCTGGCAAGGATGGTGGTAATGGTAGGCGCATAGGTACTGGGACGTCCGATGCCCAGTTCTTCCATGGCACGCACCAGACTGGCTTCGGTGTAATGTGCAGGGGGCTGGGTAAAATGCTGTTTCGGATCAAAGCTCTGGAATTCCAGCACGCTGTTCTCGTCCAGATTACCGCCGAGCACATTTTCTTCTTCCTTATCATCTTCCTGGGTGTAGACACTCATGAATCCATCGAAACGCATTCTGGAAGCTGCCAGAGTAAAAATCTGGTCCTTTGCCTGAATCTTCACAGAAGTGGTATCATACTGTGCAGCACTCATGCGGCTTGCCACAAATCGTTTCCAAATCAGCTGATACAGACGGAACAGATCCCTGGGAAGCTGCTCCTTGATAGCAATAGGCATCCGGTTCAGATCCGTGGGACGGATAGCTTCGTGGGCATCCTGAATCTTCTGGCTGTTCTTCTTCTCCGTTGCTGCAGCGGTCTTGTATTTTTCACCGTAATGAACATCAATAAATTCCGCTGCCTGTGTCTCCGCCTCTTCGGATACACGGGTAGAATCGGTACGCAGGTAGGTGATCAGACCAACAGTGCCCTCTCCCTTGATATCCACACCTTCATATAACTGCTGTGCCAGACGCATAGTCTTCTGGGTAGAGAAATTTAATACCTTGCTGGCTTCCTGCTGCAATGTGGAAGTCGTAAAGGGAAGCGGCGCTTTTTTCACACGTTCGCCGTGACGCACTTCTTTTACTTCGAATTTTGCGCCATTCAGGGAATCCATAATGCTGTCTGCCTGTTCCTTGCTGGTAATTCCCTGTTTTTTTTCGGTGGTACCGTAATATTTTGCACAAATAGGCTTCTTCTCGCCTTTTACTTTCAGATTCACATCCAGAGACCAATACTCTTCCGGAATAAATGCGTTGATCTCGTCCTCTCTGTCACAGATGATACGGAGTGCCACAGACTGTACACGGCCGGCGCTTAAGCCTCTCTTGATCTTTGCCCACAGAAGTGGGGAGATCCGATAGCCCACCATACGGTCCAGCATACGTCTTGCCTGCTGGGCATCCACCAGATTCATATCGATCTCTCTGGCGTTTTTCAGAGATTCCTTTACCGCATTCTTGGTGATCTCATTGAAGGTAATACGATATACTTTTTTGCTTTCCAGTTTCAAGGCATAATACAGATGCCAGGAAATAGCTTCTCCTTCACGGTCCGGGTCGGTTGCGAGATAAATCTTATCTGCCTTTTTTACTTCTTTGCGCAAAGAAGCAAGAAGGTCTCCCTTTCCGCGGATGGTAATATATTTCGGTTCATAATCATGTTCCGGATCAAATCCCAGCTGACTCTTGGGCAGGTCCCTCACATGCCCCTGGCTGGCCATAACTTCATAATTTGCTCCCAAAAACTTTTTGATTGTCTTCACCTTGGCCGGTGACTCTACAATTACTAAATATTTTGCCATATGCACTCCCATCTATCCGTCTGTCTACGGACCTACGGCATCCGGTTCCCGCCTCTTTGCCGTATTTTCCCCTGCTTTGAGTAATCGTGAACCACTATACAACAAAAAAATGGGAATGGCAAGAAGATTTTTCATTTGCCCAGCCCCAGACAGTATAAAAAAAGAGCCAAAAAGCAATTTTCTATGCTTTCCGACACTTTTCAGGGTTGGGCTATTCTATTAAAGAATAAGCAGCTGATAGGGGAATCGAACCCCTGTTTTCGCCGTGAGAGGGCGACGTCTTAACCGCTTGACCAATCAGCCATAGGTTACTTACGAACCTTATTCAGTATAATACATTCTTTTGAAAATTGCAAGTATTTTTTGAAAAATTTCTACAATTTTCAAAGAGCAGCTGATAGGGGAATCGAACCCCTGTTTTCGCCGTGAGAGGGCGACGTCTTAACCGCTTGACCAATCAGCCACAAAAACAGTACTTGCATAGTATAATCGAGTTGTCGAAAAAATGCAAGCACTTTTTTTAAAAATTTTTAGACCAGCTCAGCCCACGGCCAATTCATAAAAGCGGCTGGCCGGACTACAGCTCAGCCCACGGCCATTCGCAAAAGCGTCTGCTACGCAGTCGACGCCGCTTGCGCGGCTCATCTTTTGCTTCATGGATTGGGCGCTCCGCTCATGGGCTAGCCAAAACGGTGCTTTGTGTGCAAGCACCCACGCCCCCGTTTCGGCTGTCCCATGGCTGAGCTGTTACACCAGGTCAAATATACTGATCTGATTGGACTCCGGGAGGTCTCCCAATAATCCCAGGGAATCCATCAGGTCGATGATGGTCTTGGAGACTTTGGTTCTCTGGCGGAAATCATCTTTAGACAGGAAGGGGCCGTCTTTTGCCGCTTCCACGATGGCATCCGCCGCCTTCTCTCCCAGTCCGTCGATACTGTTTAAGGAAGGCATTAATTTGCCATCCACGATCTGGAAGGATCTGGACTGGGCTCTAAAGATATCAATTGGCTCGAATTCAAAGCCTCGTGCATACATTTCCTGCACGATACGCATATCACCCATGGCATCCTTCTCCTTATTGGAAAGCGTATCCTGTCGCTTTTTGTAATCCACCATAACGCTCTCCAAGTGCTTCTGTCCCTGACACATAATTTCATAAGAAAATGCCTTGGCACGAATACTGAAAAACGCTCCGTAATAGGCTAACGGATAATGGATCTTACAATATGCAATACGCCATGCCATCATAACGTATGCCGCCGCATGGGCCTTCGGGAACATGTACTCGATCTTCTGACAGGATTCAATATACCACTGGGGTACATTGTGGGCCAGCATGTCTTCTTTCCACTCTTCCCACATGGCGCATCTGCCCTTCGCCACCATGCCTTTACGCACGGCCTCCATGATCTTGAAGGACTTCTCCGATTCCACACCCATCTGGATCAGATACAGCATGATATCGTCACGGGTACAGATGGCGGTGGAAATCGTTGCCACGCCGCTCATGATCAGATCCTGTGCATTTCCCAGCCATACGTTGGTACCGTGGGACAGGCCGGAAATACGCACCAGATCGGAAAATGCCTTGGGCTTGGCATCGATAACCATCTGCATGGCAAAATCGGTACCAAACTCCGGGATACCCAATGCCCCCAGCTTTGTTCCGCCGATCTGCTCCGGAGTAATGCCCAGTGCATCCGTATTCTGGAACAGACTCATGACATCCTGTCCGTCTAAGGGAATCGTCAGAGGATCTCTCCCTGTCAGGTCCTGAAGCATACGGATCATGGTAGGATCATCGTGTCCCAGAATATCCAGCTTCAACAGGTTATGGTCAATGGAATGGTAATCAAAGTGTGTGGTTATGGTATCCGTGGTCATATCGTTGGCGGGATGCTGCACCGGGGTGAAGGAGTTGATATCCTGTCCTAAGGGCAGTACGACGATTCCGCCGGGATGCTGACCGGTACTGCGTCGTACTCCGGTACATCCGGAAGCAATACGGTCAATCTCACTGGTCCGCTTGTGAATGCCACGTTCTTCAAAATAATTCTTCACGTAACCGAAGGCCGTCTTATCCGCCAGGGTTGCAATGGTTCCGGCACGGAAGGTCTGTCCCGCGCCGAAGATAACCTCAGTATATTTATGAGCCTTGGACTGGTACTCACCGGAGAAATTCAGGTCGATATCCGGCTCCTTGTCTCCCTTGAATCCCAGGAACGTCTCAAAAGGAATATCAAATCCGTCTTTATGGAGCTTTTCTCCGCACACCGGGCACAGCTTGTCCGGCATATCGATTCCCGCCTTACCGGCATAGGCCTTGACTTCATCACTGTCAAAATCCACATAATGACACTTACTGCAATAATAATGAGGGCTTAAGGGGTTGACCTCCGTGATTCCCGCCATGGTCGCCACAAAGGAGCTTCCTACGGATCCACGGGAGCCTACCAGGTATCCATCCTCCACCGACTTCCATACCAGCTTCTGCGCAATGATGTACATTACGGCAAATCCGTTCTTGATAATGGAGTTCAATTCCTTCTCCAGTCTTGCCTCTACGATCTGAGGCAGATCTGGTCCGTAAATTTCATGGGCTCTGTTATAACAGATCTCCGTCAGTGTCTTATCACTGTCGGGAATGACCGGCGGACATTTGTCCGGGCGCACCGGTGCAATAGTCTCGATCATGTCTGCAATCATATTGGTATTGGTAATAACGATTTCTTCCGCCTTATCACTTCCCAGATAAGAGAATTCTTCCAGCATCTCTTCCGTGGTATGTAAATACAATGGTGCCTGATCATCCGCATCATCGAATCCTCGTCCCGCCATGATGATACGGCGGTAGACCTCATCCTCTGGATCCAGGAAATGCACATCACAGGTAGCCACTACCGGCTTGTGGAACTGTTCTCCCAGGGACACGATCTTCCGGTTGATATTCTGAATATCCTCAATGGAATTTACATTCCTCACACGTTCCGAAGTGATCATGAATTTGTTGTTGCCACAGGGCTGGATCTCCAGATAGTCATAGAATTTCACCAGTCTGGCAATCTGGGCATCCGACTGTCCGTCCAACAGTGCCCGGTACAGTTCTCCCGCCTCGCAGGCACTTCCCAGTATCAGTCCTTCTCTGTACTTCATCACCAGACTCTTGGGAATCCGGGGATGTTTGTTAAAATAGGTCAGATGCGACTGGGACACCAGACGATACAGGTTGATACGCCCCAGATCATTTTTTGCCAGAATAATGGCATGGTAAGAGGGCATCTTCTTCACGGCATCCACACTGGAAGCTCCCAGTGCATTGACTTCCGTCAGATTATGAATGTCCTGCTCTTCCAGCATTTTAATAAATTTCACGAAAATATGGGCCGTGCACTCCGCATCATCCACGGCTCTGTGATGATTCTCCAGGGAAATCCCCAGGGTCTTGGCCACCGCATCTAGCGTATGCTTCGACTGGTTCTTCAAAAGTACTCTGGAAATGCCCACGGTATCCACATAGGTAAACTCCTGCGGATAGCCCAGTCTTCTGCAATTCTCCATAATGAAACTCATATCAAAGCTGGCATTGTGAGCCACCATGATACAGCCTTCACAGAACTGCAGAAACTGCGGCAGGATCACGTCGATCTGAGGGGAATCCATGACATCCTCATCCCGGATACTGGTAAGCTTTTCGATCTCGAAGGGAATGGGCACATCCGGATTGACAAAGGTGGAAAAACGATCCACGATCTCTCCACCGGATACCTTTACCGCACCGATCTCGATAATGCGGTTGTTGACCGGGGAAAATCCCGTGGTCTCGATATCGAATACCACATAATCCTCATGCAGACTCTGTCCCTTATCATTCGTCACTATCTCTTTCAGATCATCCACCAGATAGGCTTCCACACCGTAAATGATCTTGAAGAAATCCTGCTTGTCCGGATTCTCGTCTCCGGCTTCTTTCCGCTTGCCTTTTTCCGCTTTCCACAGGTCATCCCAGACATGGTTTGCATCGGTAAAACTCTGTACCACACCGTGATCCGTGATGGCAATGGCCCGATGTCCCCATTTGTAGGCGCGCTTTACAATGTCCTTGGCCTCGGAGACACCGTCCATATCACTCATCTTTGTATGACAGTGCAGCTCCACACGCTTTCTGGCGGAGGTATCCATTCTCGTATTGGTAAAATCAGGGATCTTCTTGATTCCCGCAATGGAACCGATAGCCAGCTCGTGATCGAACTTATCCATCATACAGATTCCCTTGACCTTTAAGAAAGCTCCCGGCTTGATGTCCCCGGTCACTTCCTTCACCTGCTCGGTACGCACGAACATCTTGATGGTCATGGTATCGGTAAAATCAGAGATATTGAAAATAATAATCGTCTTCTCGTTCTTGATGTCACGGGTATCCACGGACAGCACCTTACCGCGGATGACCACCTCACCCATCTCTCCGATGAGTTCCTCAATCTTCATGGCCTCTTCTTCGAAATCACGCCCGTAGATGACATCCGGATTGTCTGATCTCTTCAACGCACCTTTTTCAAAGTTACCACCCTTACGAAACTCGCCCTTTTTGAATTCTCCACGCTTGAATTCACCGCGGCTGCCACCCTGAAAGCTCTTGGTCACGCCACCGGCATTCTCGGTCTTCGGCTTTTGTGCGGTCTCTGCAGCCTTGCCGGTTTCCGGATCCTGTGCTGTACTTTGCCCGCTTTCTTCCGCCGATGCAGTCTGCTCTCCTTCTTCTCTTCTGCCTTTCGTACGACTGTAAATGGCATCCACCTTCAGACGGATCTTTGCTTCCTCTTCCTCCTGGAAACGCCCGGTCTCTTTTTCCACATAAGCCGTATGGATCTTCACGGAGAATCCACAACGTTCCACCAGAATCTTCTCCAGAATCTGCAGGATTTCCCCTTCCATACTGTGATTTAATACCGTATCTTCCAGCGTTAAAAGCATTTCATTTTCCGAAGGATACTCGATTTTCGCCGTCTTCAGGGCATTATACTGGATATGGCTGTACTCCCGGAATTCCTCCAGAATACTTTCCTTATAAATACCCATCAGCTTTTCCGGATTGTACTGGGAAGACAATTCGAACTTTTCGTATATTTTCACTGTCAGGTTGGCCTGGGGGAACAGCTGCTTCTTGATCTCCTGTTCCGTGGTCCAGATGTCCGCTTTCTGGATCAGGCGGGTACTTTTTAAGTACACCCGAAGAAAGTCTCTGCGTTTTGTCGCCGAGACTCTCTCCACTTCTGTCTGCCCCATCAGGTCACGAATGTCCGTATTCAACTGTAACGAAGGAAATACCTCAAAAAACGATTTACTCATTTATTTTAACTCCAATGATCCAATTCCTCTTTCAAGGCGGGGAGCAGCTGATCCTCCGGAAGCTTTTTTACGATCTCGCCATGCTTGATCAGCAGACCTTCTCCGATACCGCCCGCAACTCCCAGATCCGCTTCTTTTGCCTCTCCGGGGCCGTTTACCACGCAGCCCATGACAGCCACTTTGATATCCAGCGGGTAATCCTCTACCATTTTCTCCACTTTGGTGGCCAGATCGATCAGATTGATCTGAGTTCTTCCACAGGTGGGACAGGATACGACCTCAATGCCGCCCTTGCGCAATCCTAATGTACGCAGGATCAGCTTTGCGGATTTGATCTCCTCTACGGGATCTCCTGTCAGGGATACCCGGATGGTGTCACCGATGCCCTGGCTTAAGATCAGGGACAGACCGATGGCTGACTTGATATTACCGCTGTTCACAGTACCGGATTCGGTAATGCCCACATGCAGAGGGTACACCGTACGGCCTGCCAGCAGTTCATGGGCTTTCACGCACATCAGCACATCCGAAGATTTGATACTGATGACCAGATTGTCATATCCCAGATCTTCGATCATGTGTACCTTGTCCAGTGCGCTCTCCACAATACCTTCCGCAGTCACTCCACCGTATTTTTCCACCAGCGGCTTCTCCAGGGAACCGCTGTTCACTCCCACACGGATCGGGATATTCCTCTCTTTTGCTGCATCTACCACGGTCTTTACCCGCTCCGGATTTCCGATATTCCCAGGATTGATGCGGATCTTGTCGGCACCGTTCTCAATGGCTGCCAGTGCCATACGGTAGTCAAAATGGATATCCGCCACTAAAGGAATGTGGATCTGCTTCTTGATCTCCCGGATAGCTGCTGCCGCCTCCAGCGTCGGTACTGTGCAACGGATGATCTCACAGCCTGCCCTCTCCAGACGCAGGATCTGCTCTACGGTTGCCTTCACATCCTCGGTCTTCGTATTGGTCATGGACTGGATGGCGATAGGATTGCCGCCGCCGATCTTCCGGTCTCCGATCTGTATTACTTTGGTATGCATTCTGTAAGTATCTTTATCGTTCATAAGGGCACCTGACCTTTCTCGTCATTCTCATATGTCTATTACTATACCCCTTTTCAGAAAGCCTTGTCAATTCGCAGAAGTGCTGAAATGTCCCGGACTGTTCTGTCTGGCATATCCCAAAAGTTCCAGTTCCATCAGTGCCCGGTTCAGTGCGGAAATGTCCGTATATTCTCCCTTCTCCCAAAGTTCCTGCAACAGCGTCTCCGATGTCTTTGGCACAGGTTCCAGACATTCCAAGATCTTTTGCAGGGACTCTTTGGGCAATTTTACTTTTGCCGTATTTCTGCCGGTTTCCCTATTATTTTTCCGCCTGTTCTTTCCTCCGGAGCCATCTGCGGAAAGTCCCTGTTTTTCCTCCCAGCTCCGCAAAAAATCCTCTGCAAAACTCTCCGGAGATAAAAACACTCCCGCTCCCTGCGTCAGCAGATGATTGCAGCCGTCGCTGAGCCTGTCCGTAAGCCTGCCCGGCACCACATAGACGTCCCTGCCCTGTTCCAGTGCCATATCCACCGTGATCAACGTCCCGCTCTTCTGTCTGGCCTCAATGACGATCAGAGCATCCGACAGTCCGCTGACAATACGGTTTCTTGGTGGAAAATACTGGGGCAGCGGCTTTGTTCCCGGCGCATAGGTGGAGAGCAATCCCCCTTTTTCCAACAGTTCTTCATACAATCTTCGATTCTGTGCGGGATAACAGATATCCACTCCGCATCCCAGCACACCATAGGAAGTTCCTCCCGCAGATAACGCTGCCTGCTGGCTGATCCCGTCAATTCCCCGGGCCATTCCGCTAATGACCTGTATTCCCGCTCTTCCCAGATACTGTCCCAGTTCCTCGGCCACATATCTGCCGTATTCCGAACACTCTCTGGCACCGATGACCGCCACCGCCGGTTCGTTCTCATCCGGCAGTTTTCCCCGGTAAAAAATGCCGTAAGGCGGATCCGGAATTTCTGCCAGTTTCCCGGGAAATCCTTTCTCCTCCCGCAAAAGAAAGTGGATCTGTTGTTCCGAAAGCTGTCCATATTCCCGTTCCCACTCTCCGCTTTTCTTCTGCCGTTCCAAGGCTTCCGCCGCAGAATTGCCCACGCACTCCCTCCATTCCTCTGCCTCCGCCTCATATACCGCCCGGGGTGACCCGAAGCGTGCAAGCAGCCGTTCTGCCCGCACGCCCCCGATTGTATAGGTGCTGCACAAAAAATATGCATATTTTCTCTCTTCCTCCGCCATAAACATACCTGTCCCTTTCCCTGTTTTCACACAGCCCGCACGTTTTCCGTTATTTTCGTACCGGCCCCTTTTTCTTGCCGGACACTTAATGTACCCGGTTCCGGCACACAATTAATTCCAATACGTCTCCGAAGGGCGATAACACGCCGCCTCCAGCAAATGTTCCCCCGTGATCTCTTCCCGGTCCTCCAAATCAGCTATGGTTCGGGCCGTTTTGAGAATCCGGTGATAAACTCTGGCACTGAGCTGCAGCGTACGATACAGCTGTTCCATGACTTTCTGACCCTCCTCTCCCAACGGGCAATATTCTTCCACCTGTGCAGCCCGGATGTCCCCATTGAAACGGCAATCCGTTCCTGCAAAACGCTCCGCCTGCCGTTCTCTTGCATGCCGGATCTGCCGCTTCATATCTTCACTGCTTTTTTCCGTTTTCGTTTTCTGCAGATGCAGAATATCCACGGGATGCAGTTCCACACACAGATCAATCCGGTCTAAAATCGGTCCCGATATCTTTCCCAGATATTTCTCGATCTGGGGCTGGGTACAGCGGCATTTATTCCGGTCCGGATAATACCCGCAGGGACAGGGATTCATAGCCGCCACCAGAATAAAGTCCGACGGATAAGTGACCATCCCGGCACTTCTGGCGATCTGCACTTTACGCTCCTCCATAGGCTGTCGCATGCCATCCAGCACGTTTTTCCGGAATTCCGGAAGCTCGTCCAGAAACAGTACACCCCGATGGGCCAGCGATACCATCCCAGGTCTTGGGATGCCGCTTCCCCCGCCGATCAGTGCTGCCTGTGTCACAGTATGGTGTGGTGCATAAAAAGGCCTCCTTGTGATCAGTGCCTGTCCCGGCGACAGAAGTCCCGCCACACTGAAGATTCCTGTCACCTCCAGACTTTCTTTCAGTGTCAGAGGCGGCAGGATTCCGGGGATTCGCCCGGCGACCATGGATTTTCCCACCCCGGGCGGCCCTATCATCAACAGATTGTGGAATCCCGCCGCAGCAATCTCGGCACCCCGTTTGGCATTCTCCTGTCCCGCCACTTCCCGGAAATCTCCCGTATCCTGTCCGGTTCCTTCCCTTAGCAAGTCCTCCGCCCGGATCCTCGGCTGATACACTTTTTCAGTTTCCAGCTCCGGATGATTCAGTGCCGCCAGCAGATCGTTCAGACAGTTCACACCCCAGACCGTGATCCCCGGTATCACCGCAGCCTCCATGGCATTTTCTCCGGGCACCACCACCCTTCGGATACCGCTTTTTGCCGCCTCCTGAACAATGGGAAGTACACCCTTCACCTTCTTGATCTCCCCATTCAGGCCCAGTTCTCCCAAAAACAATGTATCCTGCAGCGCTTCCTCCGGTACCAGTTCCATATCCCGCAAAAGTCCCACAGCTATAGGCAGATCAAAGGCGGTACCATCTTTACGTCGACCTGCCGGAGCCAGATTTACTGTGATATGTGCCGGTGGGATCTGGAAACCGGAATTTTTCATGGCCACACTCACCCTCTCCCGGGATTCCTTCACCTCACTCCCCAGCGACCCCACCAGCTGAAACGATGGTAGTCCCCCTGCCAGATCCACTTCCACGCGGACCAGATATGCCTGCAGACCATAGACTGCAGCCGAACAAACTGTAGTAAACATAAAATACCTCCTTTAAAATGTTTTATTTATTATGGAAATAACAGTGAAACAAAACAGAAACAGATAAAACGAATGAATCTGACAAAAATAATCAGACTTAACAAAACAATTCATACAATGGGTAATCATAAGAGCCCGCAAAAGGGCAGTGAAACTACCGGAATCTTCTTAGAATTAATATCAGAAATTTTAAATGAAAACGTCTTTTGGTGAAAAATCCTCCGGAACCTCACTACAGATTCACAAAACCGTACGCTTTCCGCTGCGTCGTCTGGTCTGCTCCTATATAGCCGGTTCCGGATCATTCCTTTAAATTTTATTTTCCATGCTGTCGGGATCCTGTGCGAACTGGATCGCATGTTCCCTGTCGATCTTGCCTTCAAAATACAACTGAACAATAGCCTCATCCATGGTGATCATACCCAGTTTCCGGTTGGTCTGCATGACGCTGGCCAGCTGGTGGGATTTGCCCTCACGGATCAGGTTGCGGACCGCATGATTGGCATGCATGACCTCAAAAGCTGCCACACGGTGCTTGCCGTCCGCTGTCGGGATCAGCTGCTGGGATATGACTGCTTCCAGTGTGTTGGACAGCTGGACACGGATCTGTTGCTGCTGATGTGGTGGGAAGACATCGATCACACGGTCTACGGTGCTGGCTGCACCGATCGTATGCAGGGTGGACAATACCAGATGTCCGGTCTCCGCTGCCGTAATAGCTACACTGATGGTCTCGAAGTCACGCATCTCTCCGACCAGAATGACATCGGGATCTTCACGGAGTGCCGCTCTTAAAGCATTGGCATAATTATTGGAATCTATGCCGATCTCACGCTGGTTGACCATGGACATCTTATGCTGATGCAGATACTCGATAGGGTCCTCCAGAGTGATGACATGGGCATCTCTGTTGTTGTTGATCTTGTCGATGATGGCGGCAAGCGTCGTGGATTTACCGCTTCCGGTAGGTCCGGTGACCAGTACCAGACCACGTTTGCGCTGATATAGTTCCACCACGGATTCCGGTACACCCAGCTCTTCCGGAGAAGGCACCACGGTTCCTACCAGTCGGAACGCCAGAGCCACGGAACCTCTCTGCTTGTAGGCATTGACACGGTAACGTCCGCAGTTGGGAATAGAGAAAGACATATCGTATTCTCCCCGTTCCTCAAAACGTTCTCTCTGCACTTCCGTCATGATATTGACTAGTACTTCCAGCGTGTCTGCCGGAAGCATCCTGGGATAATCCATGGTGATCAGATTGCCGTTTACACGCATTTTGGGTGGGATACCTACCGTCAGATGTACATCACTTGCTCCCGCTTCCTTGGCGGCTCTGAGTATTTCTTCGATTGTTGGCATAATTGCTCCTCACTATTTATTGAATATGTACCGATTGTCCATGGTCTTCATGACATCCACGATCTGGATGTCCTCATTCCCGGGAAGAGACAGATCCAGGATACTGTTATCCCGGAAGCTTACCACTGTCGGCCGCAGTACACTTTCTTCATTTTCATTCAATACCAGTGCTTTCTCTCCCGTACTGAGTTCCACGCTGGCACCGGGCGGAAGGATATTGATGGAACGGATCAATGCCCGTACCGTCTCCGGATCATATACCTCCGGGTGCTCCAGAAGTTCCTGAAGAGCCTTCACCTCAGACTGTGCCGTTCCCTGTAATGTCATGGCCGTGATCTCATCATAACGGTTCGCCACCAGCAATACATTGGCTCCGGCCAGCATTTTATACCTGCTCTTCTCTCCGTCTTCCGGGAACAGGTCCAGCTGTTTTCCGGCTGCCTGCTGGCAGATCCTGCGGATGCCGGATCCGTCGGTGGCAAAAGCCTCCTCGATGATACCGTAGGCCTCTTCCTGCGTCTCGCAGTTCCGCAGCATATCCTCTCTGGTATAAGGTGCCCCGTAATACACGTCATCATGTTTTTTCACTTTTCCCATATCGTGAAGGATGGCAGCACATACGGTATGATACTGTTCTTCCCGTCTGATATTCATCACATGGGTAACCATGGCACAGAGTATTGCCACGTTCAGGGAATGTCTGGAGAAATAATCCTCCCGGCTTCTCAGATTCTGGTAGAAATTGATTTTCTCATCCAAGTGTCCGTAATTGCGGATGACCATATCTGCGATGGACTGGGTACGGTTCTGCTTTCTGGTCTTCAGGATACGATCCTGTTCCTCTTCGATGGCACTGACCGCCTGAATCTGAAACCGTTCGAACTCCAGGTCCTCCTGAGTCAGGGTTGGAAGCGGTTCTGCCGGTTCCAGTACATAGACACCGATCAATCCGAAATTACGAATACTTTCTATTGCCTGTAATGACAAAAGGGAATTTCTGTCAAACAAAAGAATACTCTTCTTATTATAAACAGGTCTTGCCAGACGCATTCCCGTCTTCAAGTCTTCCGTTCTTACAAAATGCATCCCTGTCCCCCCCTTATCTTTAGTCACTTATAGAAATAAATATATCACAGTGTTCCTTAATTGACAAGGTGATGTTTAGGCCTCACGCAGAGCCTCCGCCAGCTTATGCAATGCTCGTTTTTCCATGCGTGAGACATAGCTTCTGGAAATTCCGAGAACATCTCCCACCTCCTGCTGTGTGTGTTCTTTACAGCCCAGGATCCCATAGCGCATCACCACAATCCGATACTCCCGCTCCGTAAGACAGTGGTCCAGAGCCAGGAACAGGCGCCTGATATTTCTGTCAAGCTCCAGATCCTCCACCACGTCCTTCTGCTTCTCTTCGATCACGTCCAACAGATGGATGGCATTTCCTTCCTTATCCTGTCCGATAGGTTCATACAGGGAGACTTCCCTGGAAAGTTTTTTGCGGCTCCGCAGCATCATCAGAAGTTCGTTATCAATGCATCTGCAGGCATAGGTAGCCAGTCTTCCTTTTCCTGAGTCAAAAGAATTCACTGCTTTGATCAGTCCGATACATCCGATAGAGATCAGGTCCTCCATGTCCTCCTCAACATTCTGGTATTTTTTGGCAATGTGTGCCACCAGGCGCAGATTCCTCTCCACCAGGATCTCCCTGGCCTGTCTGGATTCTTCCACGGTACCTTCCCTGAGCAAGCGGATATAATACGCTTCTTCTCCTGCGGTTAATGGCTGCTGAAAGGTCTTCAAAAAATCCCTCCGTGGACAGTTGCTTATGATAGTTTATGTGATTTTCTGTCCACAAGTGCCTGTCAGTCTCCCACGTTCCTCAGAATAAAAACTGTGCCATCACGTAATTGCTCAGATCCAGCCCTCTCTTTGTCAGTGCCAGGAACCGGTCTTTTTTCTGGTTCTCTTTCCTCTCCGTAACGGTCAAAAGACCATCCGCCACATTCCGGGCGATCACTTCTCCGTAGACTTCCTCCACAGTCCTGCCGTATTGTTCTGCAAAATCCACACAGGATACTCCTCTTGTCAGCCGCAGTCCCAGAAACATGGTCTCCTCCATCCGGTCCTGTACCGTCAGTGTCTGCTCCTCTTCCCTGCTTTCCAGCGGATGTGCCAGATAAGTTCCCAGACTCTTTTCGTTCTGAAACCGCACATTATCGATAAGGGATGCCGCACCGATACCGAATCCCAGGTAATCCCTGCGGATCCAATAGCCCACATTATGTCTGCATTCATAACCATCCCTGGCATAGTTGGAAATCTCATACCGATGGAACCCATACTTTGCCAGCACCTCTATGGTCTCCTCATACATGGCACGCTCCGTCTCTTCCTCCGGCAAGGGCAATTCTCCCCTCTCTGCCATGGCCGCAAAAGGGGTTCCCTCCTCCACGATCAGGCTGTAGGCAGAGATATGCTGCGGCATGGGTTCTAAGTGCAGCACCTTTTCCAGCGTGTCCCGATAGCTTGCAAGCGTCTGTCCCGGCAGTCCGCTCATGATATCCACATTGATATTCGTAAATCCTGCCTCCACAGCCTCCCGGTACACCTGGCAGAAACCTTCAAAATCATGGATCCTGCCCAGATTTTTCAGTTCTTCTGCCTGGGCAGACTGCATACCGATACTGAGACGGTTGATTCCTGCCGTGTAAAAATTCCGAAGTTTCTCTGCGCTGGCCGTCCCCGGATTCACCTCCATGGTGATCTCCGCGTCCTGTGCCATTGCGAACTGCTCTCTGATACGGTCCATCAACTGCCCGATCTGTTCCCCGGACAACAACGACGGCGTACCTCCTCCGATAAATATACTGGTCACGGTACGGTCACTGTAATCTTTTGCTCTTCCCCCGATCTCTGCAAAAAGTGCAGCCATATAGGCTTCCCTTGTCTGCTCCGTGGCAGGGGCAGACAGGAAATCACAATAGCTGCACTTTCTTACGCAAAAGGGAATATGAATGTATAATTCCAGTTCCTTTTTATTCATATTGCTCCTTCAATTACTTCATCAGTTTTTATCATCCAGCTTCAGAACACTCATAAATGCCTTCTGCGGGATCTCTACATTGCCGAACTGACGCATACGCTTTTTACCCTCTTTCTGCTTCTCCAACAGCTTCTTCTTACGGGTAATATCACCGCCGTAACATTTCGCCAACACATCCTTACGCATGGCCTTTACCGTTTCTCTGGCAATGACCTTGCCGCCGATGGCTGCCTGGATAGGAATCTCGAAGAGGTGTCTGGGAATCTCGTCCTTCAGCTTTTCACACATCCTACGTCCTCTCTCGTAAGCGGAATCTGCACAGACGATGAAGGACAGGGCATCCACTTCCTCGCGGTTGATCAGAATGTCCAGCTTCACCAGATTCGATCTCTCGTAACCCTTCAGATCGTAATCAAAAGATGCATAACCACGGGAACGGGATTTTAAAGCATCAAAGAAATCATAAATGATCTCGTTCAGGGGCAGTTCGTATTTCAACAACGCTCTGGTGCCCTCGATGTATTCCATGCCGAGGTATTTGCCGCGGCGCTCCTGACACAGTTCCATGATGGAACCGATAAATTCGGAAGTCACCATGATCTCTGCATTTACCACCGGTTCTTCCATATATTCGATCTCGGAGGGATCCGGCAGATTGGAAGGATTGGTCAACTCAATTACTTCCCCATTGGTCTTATGCACCTTATAGACAACGCCGGGGGCGGTAGTCACCAGATCCAGATTGTACTCTCTCTCCAGTCGTTCCTGAATGATCTCCAGATGCAGCAGTCCCAGAAATCCGCACCGGAAGCCAAATCCCAGTGCCACAGAAGTCTCCGGTTCATAGAACAGGGACGCATCGTTCAACTGTAACTTCTCCAGCGCATCTCTCAGATCCGGGTACTTGGAACCGTCTGCGGGATATAATCCACAATATACCATGGACTGTACCTTTTTATAACCGGGCAGAGGTTCTGCGCAGGGATTGTTGTCGTCCGTTACGGTATCACCCACTGCTGTATCTTTTACATTCTTGATGGAAGCCGTGATGTAGCCTACCATTCCGGCAGAAAGCTCGTCACAGGGGATAAACTGTCCCGCTCCGAAATAACCGACCTCCACGACCTCTTCCTTCGCTCCGGTAGCCATCATGCGGATCATGGTACCCTTTTTCACTGTGCCTTCCATGACACGGCAGAAAATGATAACACCCTTATAGGAATCATATACAGAGTCAAAGATCAGTGCCTGTAAAGGGTTGTCCGGATTCCCCTTGGGGGATGGGATCTTTTTCACGATCTGCTCTAAGACTTCCTCAATACCGATGCCGTTTTTCGCAGAGATCAGCGGAGCATCCTGTGCCTCGATACCGATGACGTCCTCGATCTCTTCAATGACTCTCTGGGGATCTGCGCTGGGCAGATCGATCTTGTTGATGACCGGGAAAACATCCAGATCATGATCCAGTGCCAGATAGACATTGGCCAGTGTCTGTGCCTCAATGCCCTGTGCCGCATCCACCACCAGAATGGCGCCGTCGCAGGCCGCCAGGGAACGGCTGACCTCATAATTGAAATCCACATGGCCCGGAGTATCGATGAGGTTGAAAATGTATTCCTCTCCGTCCTGTGCTTTATATACGGTACGCACGGCCTGTGCCTTGATGGTAATGCCACGCTCTCTCTCCAAATCCATATTGTCCAGGACCTGTGCCTGCATCTCTCTGCTGGTGAGCAGACCGGTCTTCTCAATGATACGGTCCGCCAGGGTGGATTTGCCGTGATCTATGTGTGCCACAATACAAAAATTGCGGATTTTGCTCTGATCTATTGCTGCCATACTACTGTCCTTTCCTGACATATTCTTGCATCTAACGATTGTAGCATAAATTCCGCATTCTTGTCTATGATTTTACTTCGATTCGTTGTCTTATCCTGCTTTTATGTACCGCTACTCTCCCTTAAGCACCATATCCAGAATATGTGCCAGAGGATCACAGGCATTTATGGCCTCCTCCACAGTATTGTTCTGGGCTCCCAGTTCCACCAGAAGTGTCCGGGGACGCAGATGCATATTGTAGCGGTAGCCCTTCAGATAGATCCTGCGGGTCAGTCCCGGGTAATACTCCGCCGCCTTCAACTGCATCTGAAAAGAAAACGCCAGATTGGCCTCCTGGTTCTCGTTGGCCAGGTAGTCAATATCTCCTGTCTTGCGGGTCCTGCTCAGACCGTTAAAGAACATAAATCTTGCCGTGGGTCTCCCTTGAATATCCGTCACCAGCTTTGTCTCTTCCGCCACCTCATCCCGGTGCAGATCGATGATCACCTGGATAGAGGGATTCTCCGCAAGGATCTGTTCCACTGCCGGAAGTGCCCGGGAATACGCATTATCTCTGGTCTCCACATCATATTGACCGGTATTGTGCAGCACCCGGTAACCATATTGTTCTGTCAGGATCTTGGTCAGACACTCTCCCACTCCCACGATACCGGTGTTCACATCTCCCGGAACCGAATCCGCAAAAGCCTCCTGGGAATGGGTGTGATAGATCAGGATCTGTGGTCCGTCACCTTCCTGTGGCAACGTCATATCCATTCCCAGCAGTTTTTCCACGGATAACTGATCGCTGCCTGCCATGGTATTGGCATCTATGGCATAAAAATTCCGTACCAGTGTCTCATAATCCGCAAGCTGTGTGCGGTCAATCTGCACCTGTTGTACCGCCGGACGAAAATTGCTCAATGCAGTCCCGGCTGTTGCCTCCACACTCTCCGGGATAAGGGCCGTCTGCTGCGTTTCCTCCGATTGCGGAAGGAGAAGTTCTTCGCTGATCAGATCTTCGGTGGTCAGGGTCCGGCAGGTAGTCTCATCCTCCTCCGGATTCTGTGTCCCCTGCTGCTCCACAATACCATAGCCTAACAGCGGTACTACTTCCCACATATTCTGCTGCAGCAGTAATCCGGTACTGCCGCTTTCTCCTGACAAAGCTTCGGAACAGGCAAATACCGGAAACTCATTTTCTCCCCGATCCGCCATCAAAAGCCCACAGATAACTGTCAGCAAAAACAGTGCGATCCGCCAGACAGTATTTTTCGGATTCTTCACGGTCCGCGCTCTCCTTCCGCACTTTTTTTGTTACGACAGTTCAGCCCTCGTCGGTCACAAAGTCGCCTTGACCTGCTCTTACGTCACTTCGTGACTACCTTTGCTCGTAATCCGGTGCTCAACTCATGAACTGTTACCCTATATATATGCAGTTACGCCCAGTTTTTTTCCATGGCAATATTGATTCCCTCGGAGACCGTGTAGCTGACCCGTTTGATCACAGAATCGATATCCTTTCCGGTCATATACATATTGTTCAGTTCTGCAAAAGCCATGCGGTGCTGTCCCATATATTTGACCGCATCGAACTCCTTTTCCCCGCTCATCAGCTTCTCCAGTGCATCTCCCACAATCGTGGCGGCATCCACCACCGTGGGGATCCCGATGGCAATTACCGGTACGCCCAGGGTCTCTTCGGTCAGGGCATTGCGGTGATTGCCCACGCCGGAGCCGGGCTGAATGCCGGTATTGGTGATCTGGATCGTACGGTTCAATCTTCTGGTGCTGCGGGCCGCCAGCGCATCCACCGCGATCAGCACATCCGGTTGCGTCTCCTTCACCACACCGCTTATGATTTCTGCCGTCTCCATACCGGTCTTCGCCATTACCCCCGGCTCAATACTGCTGACCAGATTCATACGGGTACAGTTGTAGGCTGCTTTGCCGTAGGCTCTGACCACGTGTCTGGTGATCAGCAGATTGTCCACCACCTGCGGTCCCAGAGCGTCTGCCGTCACTTCCCGGTTCCCCAGCCCCACGATCAATACCGACAATTCCTCCGCTTCCCCGGGCATCATTTTCAAAAGTTCCTCCGCTAACGCCTCCGAGATCTCCCTGTGGTAATCGTCATCCGGTTCCACCATGGCCGGCGCCTCCATGGTCACATAGACACCCATGGGCTTTCCCAGTGTTTTTTCCGCATTTTTCGTATCGATGGTCACCTTGGTAATGCGGATATCCGTCTCTTCCTCATAGTGCTCGTCCACCGACACACCCCGCAGTTTGCTTTCCTCTTCATTGACACTTTCTCTTGCCTCCAGAGCCAGGTCTGTTCTGATCTGAAAAGTTTCCATTTTTTCACCCTCTGTCTGCCTTTCTTATCAATACATTTTTTACAAAAATCCGCAAAATATGTATTGACAAAAGCTCCCAGATTGTCTAAACTACAATAGTATGTTTACGTTAGTCTTCCGTGTCTGGCTAAAGTGAAACATTTCTTGTAAATTATAATTTTATTGTATACATTATGGAGGTGTACGACTTGGCTAACATTAAATCTGCAAAAAAGAGAATTTTAGTATCCCGCACAAGAGCTGACAGAAACAAAGCTATCAGATCCGGCGTTAAGACCGCTATCAAGAAGGTATACGCTGCAATCGAGACCGGTGACAAGGAAGCAGCTAAGGCTGAATTAACCGCTGCTACCAAGACCATCGAGATGGCTACTTCTAAGGGCGTTTACCACAAGAACAACGCTGCAAGAAAGGTTTCCCGTCTGAGCAAAGCTGTCAACGGAATGGCTTAATTTTTCTTGCACTGGTACAGAATTTAAGACATACAAAAGCGCCTATACCGTCATGTAGGTGCTTTTTTTGTGCCCTTTTTCAAATGTCACTTCTTGCTGTCTCATTCCAGGCAGATCCGGCTGACTGTCTTCCGCTCGTTTCATATACTTTATACACCATCTCGCTTAAAAGCCCGATGGTGTACATTTGCCAAATACCGATTCTTGTGCAAGCACAAATCTGTACCTGGCTCATCGCATACACAATAAAGGACCTCTGCACAGTACACTATGCAGCGATCCTTTCTTATTTTATATCTTATATTCTTATGCCTTGCGTTCTTACAGCTTACTGCTGTGCTACATCCTTCATGGAGAAGCTGATTCTGCCCATCTTATCCTTACCCAGGCATACTACAGTCACTACATCGCCCAGAGTCAGAACATCTTCTACACGGTTGATTCTCTCCTTGGCGATCTTGGAGATGTGTACCATGCCTTCCTTGCCGGGTGCGAACTCGATGAATGCACCGAACTCCTTGATGCTGACTACCTTACCCTTGAAGATCTGGCCCTCTTCGAAATCGGTGGTGATGATCTTCACCATCTCCAGAGCCTTATCCATCATTTCCTTGTCAGTACCGCAGATAGATACCTTACCATCATCGGTGATATCGATCTTCACACCGGTACGGGCAATGATCTCATTGATGGTCTTACCACGCTGTCCTACTACATCACCGATTCTGTCGGGATCGATCTGAATGGAGATGATCTTGGGAGCGTACTTGCCAACCTCTGTTCTGGGAGCAGAGATAGCGGGCTTCATGCAGGTATCCATGATGAACAGTCTTGCATCACGGCATCTTGCAATCGCGCCTTCTACGATAGGTCTGGTCAGACCGTGGATCTTAATATCCATCTGGATCGCGGTAATACCTTCGGTAGTACCGGTTACCTTAAAGTCCATATCTCCGAAGAAGTCTTCCAGTCCCTGGATATCGGTCAGCAGAACGAAATCGTCATCGGTCTCGCCGGTTACCAGACCACAGGAAATACCTGCTACCATCTTCTTGATGGGTACGCCTGCTGCCATCAGGGACATGCAGGAAGCACAGGTGGATGCCATGGAGGTAGATCCGTTGGATTCAAAAGTCTCAGATACGGTACGAATTGCATAAGGGAACTCGTCCTCACTGGGCAGTACGGGGATCAGGGCTCTCTCAGCCAGAGCGCCGTGACCGATCTCACGTCTTCCGGGTCCGCGGGAAGGCTTGGTCTCACCTACGGAATAGGAAGGGAAGTTATAGTGATGCATATATCTCTTGCTTACTTCGTTCTCATCCAGGCCATCGATCTTCTGCTGCTCGGACAGAGGTGCCAGAGTACATACGTTACAGATCTGGGTCTGTCCACGGGTGAACATAGCGGAACCATGTACACGGGGGATGATGTCTACTTCTGCTGCCAGAGGACGGATCTGGGTGATTGCACGTCCATCGGGACGCTTGTGATCTTTCAGGATCATCTTACGAACGGTCTTCTTCTCATACTGGTATACTGCCTCACCTAAGATAGCCAGCCACTCTTCGTTCTCAGCGAAAGCCTCGGTCAGCTTGTCGGTGATCACACGGATATTCTCCTCACGGGTCTGCTTATCATCGGTGAATACAGCTTCTTCCATCTCAGCGGGAGATACGATCTTCTTCATCTCCTCGAACATTTCAGCGGGCACTGCACAGCTGGTGTACTCATGCTTCTTCTTGCCTACTTCTGCTACAATCTTGTCGATGAAAGCAATGATGGTCTGGTTCACTTCGTGAGCCTTATAAATTGCTTCGATCATGGTTGCTTCAGGAATCTCGTTCGCTCCTGCCTCGATCATGATCACCTTTTCTCTGGTGGAAGCAACGGTCAGGTTCAGATCACCTTTCTTCCACTGCTCCTGGCTGGGATTGATGATGAACTCGCCATCGATCATGCCTACCTGGGTCATAGCGCAGGGGCCATCGAAAGGAATATCGGAAATGCAGGTAGCGATAGCTGCACCGATCATAGCCACCAACTCCGGACGACACTCGGGATCCACGCTCATTACCATGTTGTTCAGGGTTACATCATTACGGTAATCCTTGGGGAACAGGGGACGCATGGGTCTGTCGATGACACGGCTGGTCAGAATAGCATTCTCACTTGCCTTGCCTTCTCTCTTGTTGAAACCGCCGGGGATCTTACCCACAGCGTACATCTTCTCTTCATACTCTACACTCAGAGGGAAGAAATCGATACCGTCTCTGGGCTTCTCGGAAGCGGTTGCGGTACAGAGAACAGTGGTATCACCATAGTGCATGAATGCACATCCGTTTGCCTGCTTACCTACACGGTTGATATCAACCACCAGAGGTCTGCCTGCAAGATCCATCTTGTAACTTTGATACATAAATTCCTCCTATCCATCGTACTGTGACTGTTATCTTTGGTGCCACGCTACGATATGAATTATTATTCTACGGGCTGGAGGATTACCGAAACTACTGAAAATTCCATGTTGCTCCCATGATCCGCAACATAATCTTTTCAGCGGTCTCGGGGCTCACTTCCATCCCGTGTGTTACCTTTTCAGGCGCGGTGAATTAGATTTTCACCGTGCATATGCATGTAATGAGAAACAAGAGAAGCGGAGCGCCGATGTAATCGGCAGACCCCGCTCACCAGTCAGCATTATTTTCTTAAGCCAAGCTTCTCGATTAATGCACGATATCTCTCAATATCCTTCTTCTTCAGGTACTCCAGAAGACCACGTCTCTGACCTACCATCTTCAGCATACCACGACGAGAATGATGATCCTTGGGGTTCTCCTTCAGATGCTCGGTAAGCTCCTGGATTCTTGCGGTCAGGACCGCTACCTGTACCTCAGGTGAACCGGTGTCACCGGGGGTTCTTGCATACTCGTTCATGATGGCTGTTTTCTTTTCCTTAGAAATCATTTCTTTTTCCTCCTGTTTTTTAAACGCCAGATACCAAGACTAAGGTCGGAGTGTCCGTAATCTGGGCATCGGCTAATCATACTGTTTTAATATATCATAGTTTCTATCGGTTGTAAATATATTTTTCTATTTTCTTGTGACCCGTTTCTGCACCTTTTCCTCGTACATCCGGCTGTCTGCAATTTTTACATAATCTGCAAAGGTCTGCTCGGATTCCGGATCCGTCACCACGGTACCGATACTCATGGACAGCGGGAACGGAAGCTTCTGGGCTTTCCCCTCCGCCTCCAGTGTTCTGCGGATGCGCAGCACCAGTTCTCTGGAAACCTCATCGGACTGGTAGGTCTGGATCAGCACGAATTCATCCCCGCCGGTTCTGGCCGGTACGGCATCCCGGCTGCTGCACTGCATCAGGGCTCTCGCCGCGGCACAGATGGCCATATCTCCGTACTCATGTCCAAAAGTGTCATTGATGTATTTCAGACGATCCAGATCCACGAACAGAATCAGCAGTTTGCGGTTATTCAGTCTGGAAACGCGGAAGGACTCCTCTCCCAGCCGCTGGTACCCCATGCGGTTATACATACCGGTCAGCGTATCCATGATATACAGGGAAGACAGCTTACGGTTCATATAAGCCAGCATTTCTTTTTTATGAAGGTTCTCCATGGAACGGGTCAACGCATTCATGATCTGGAACAAGTACTGTTTTTCCATCATGTATACCGCATTACGGATAGCTACATAGCCAACGGTACGCTCTCCGAAATGTAACGGCAGGAACAAAAAGTTCTGTCCCGGCTTCGGATAATCGAAGGTCGGGAAGATGCCATCCACTTCCTGTCTGTCCAGATCCAGTCTCTGGTCCCTCTCGTAGGCAAAGGTCATCTGCATCTGTCTCGGATAACCATGCAGGGAAAATCCCTCGTCCGAAGGGGTGGCATCCAGATGAATACTCTTCTCCGTTTCTTTTTTATAGGCATTGAGGTGATCGTCCAGCACCAGATACATGGCATCGCATTTCAGGGACGGAATGCACTGGGGAATGCAGTACATCATTTCTTCTACGGTATTGCACTGCATCATCTCTGCCTCCATGGACAGGACTTCCTCGTCGAATTCCTCACTTTCCACGCTGTACATGATCTGATCCTTCAGATGGGTCCTGGCATCCCTGCTGCTCCCCTTGCCGCAGCCGCAACTCTCCTGCCACAGCATCTCGGTATTGGTGAAGTTATACCGGGGGACGCTTTCTCCTGCCCAGATTTTCAGAAGGATATCCATTCCCTTGTAAGCAGCTTCCTCTCTGATATGTCCCACAGTGGTAATACTCGGCGTGTAAAATCCGGCCTTGTCGAAGTTGTCAAAACCTGTGATCCGGAAATCCTTCGGTGCCGTAAATCCCATCTGGGCCGCTGCTTCGCATACCGCTACCGCCACATTATCATTGATACAGATAATGGCATCCGGCAGCTCTTTGTGGGTGTCCCACAGATGCCTGTAGCCTTCCAGTCCGCTCTTGTAGTCAAATGAACCGTACCAGATGTCATTCTTATCTATTTTGATCTTGTGTTCTTTGGCATAGTCAAGCATTCCTTGCAGGCGGCAGTTGCTCTCATAATTGCTGTTAGCCCCCACCAGCAGCCAGAATTTTTTGCAGTCATGCACCTCATGCATATGTGCGATCACCTGCTTCATGGCAGAATAATTGTCAATACCCACATAATAAAAATCTTCCAGCTCGTTGGCAATGGAGACTACCGGAAGGCGCGACTGCTTCGCCTTGTGTATTACTTCCGCCAGCACTGCCGGGGAACTGATATTATTCAGTTCCAGAAGAATACCGTCGAACTCCGACAGATCCGGAAGGTTAAAAATATTATATTCTGCCCTGTTATATCCGGCATCTCTGTTCCAGTTGCCGGTACTATTGAAAATATATAGATTTACCTCTTCGTTCGTTTCTTTTATTCTCTGTAAAATACCTGCCGGCCAGGCATAGGTAAACAACCTTCTCCAGCCGTCGGTGATCAAAGCTACTTTCCGCATATTCCTCACCCATTTTCGTCTCTGTACGAAGCCCCTTTTTTTCGTTCAGGGACCGCCGATATATACAAAAATAGTATCATAGTTCCCCGTGAAACGCAATTGTAAAAGAAAAGGCACTCGCATGTCTCCGAATGCAAAAAAGCATTGCCCCGCCCTTTTGCGAAAGCAATGCTTTTTATCAGTCGTGAATGACACGGACACATTTCACAGGTGTACGATACTTATAGCTGCTGATCTTGATACCGGTCTTCGGGCTGCTGGCGTGAATTACCTGTCCTCCACCGATATAAATAGCTACGTGATTAATATTACCCTTGCCGTTACCATAGAATACCAGATCACCGGGCTTTAGCTCGGATGCACTGATCTTGGTGCCCTCATTGGCCTGTGCTCTGGAGGAATGGCTCAGGGTAATGCCGTATTTCTTGAATACGCTGAGAACGAAACCGGAGCAGTCCGCACCCTTGGTAAGGCTGGTGCCTCCCCAGACATAAGGGTTACCTATGAACTGTTTTGCATATTCTACCAGATCTACGCGGACATCGGATACCCCCTGTCCGTAGAGAAGCTCTGTCATGGTGATGGCGGTATCCAGCTTTTCTTCCACTGTGACATAATCTTGGGATACATAAGCATCTTCGCCATCAATAGAAATCTTCACCCAGCCGTCGGAACCGGTCTCCACATACTCCATCTCTTCTCCCTGTCCCACCTGAGTCACGATCTCACTGGTGGTATTGGGCTCCTGACGTACATTCAGGCCATCGGTATTGGCAATGGCTACCGTATGAACCAGTTCCATGGCTCGGATTCTGGCTTCCGGTCCAGTCAGCAGGAATTCCTTGCTGACATAACCTTCCACTTCACCGGACTTGATATGTGCCCAGTCATCTACGGTCTCGACCACTTCACAGGCCGCATCCTTGGGAAGCTTACCTACCAACTTACCGTCTGTGGAAGATACCGCTCTCACATTCAGATTACCGGATTCCACATTGGCCACACCGATATTGGTATAGCCCCAGGAAGCTCCCTGGGCATCCTGTGCGATCTGGATGTATTCCTCCAGTGTACGCTCCGTCTCCAGGACAGAAGCCACACCGCCGGATGCCATGAGGACACTGCTTTCTGCAGCGGAAGCGGAAAGCGGTGCCGCCAGCATACACAATGCCAGGCCGGTGGCTACGATCTTTACTTGTTTTTCTCTTGTATGTTTTATCATAAATTCTTCTTTAAAATCCTTTTACAAATATATTACAGAATTGTTACATCACAAGTCTGATTATACCTGTCTGCAGGCTTCCTGTCAACCCATGGAAAAATTTTCCACTACTGTTTCCCGCCGTCGCTCCTTCCTCCGTAAAACGAAAAAACCGGCGTATGAGTGTCTGTCTGCACCCGATACGCCGGATCTCTTGTTCCAGGAATGGAACTTGTTATTTTATCTTCTATGGCCACCGCCGCCATGGCTGACACCGCTGCTGCTCCGATGACTTCCTCCGTGACCGCCGCTGTGTCCGCTGCTGTGTCCGCTACTGCTACTGCTGGTCTCGATCCTGCGGGTCACCACGTTCTTACGCAGATACTGGTCTCTGGTATTGTTGATCTTGGGCTTTTTGCCATCAAGATACTGATTGACCGTAGTAGTATCCTTTGCTTTGCTCTGATGCAGGTTCACTGCGGCATAGATCAGTGCAACGACAAGACCTGTCAGGATCCAGGGAGAAAAGGTCATCGGCATGCTTTCCTTACTTTCCTCCATGGTCCTGGTCACATAACTGATACAATTCTTATACGCTTTGTAGGGGCTTTCGTCTATGTAATCATCCACTGCGTACAGGGCCTGGTCGATCTCGTAATCACCAAAATAATCATAGACATTTCCACAGGTAGACAGCCAGCTTCCCTTTTGTCCTTCATAGGCATTGTCCAGCAGCAGAACTCCGTTGCCGTGTACCTTGTCATAACCGAAATTGTTGTAATCATAGAAGTTATCCGCCAGATCTCTCATGGCTGTACTCCAGTCGGTACTACCGACTTCCTTCGCATGAAATGCCTCCGCAAGACCCGGATTTTGCAAATCATACTCTACGGATTCGGAGATCGTTACGATCACGATGTCCGCCTGGATCTTTTCCTCACACTCTGCTATATATTCCCGCAGGCTCTGCTCCTCTTCGTCTGTCAGCATATCCGCATAGTCAAACACACGCTCTGTGGGATCCTGGCTGTTGCCCCGGACAGTCTTCGGTGTAAGCAGATGAACGACTGCCACTCCTATGGTGATCACCGCCAATATGCCGGCAATAATGAACCATACCTTAAAATATTTGAGGTACCGTCTCAGTGCCTCTCTCTTAATATCTTTTTCCATTGTCCCGTTATCCTTCCCTCATAATCTCTACACCAGACTGGCGATTGCATTCAGCATGCAGAGGATTGCCGCCAGTGTCACACCAAGTGTTCCTGCATAAGCCCACACCTTCGCTTTGGAGATCGGTGCGATACCTACCAGTTTACCGGTCTGTCCGTTTACATAGAAAGGATATTCTTTGCCTTTGTAGCTATAGTCATACTTCCATACTGGCAGGAGACCATAACTTACAGAACTGTCCGTCACGTTGATGTTTTCTCCCATTTTGCGGACGCTGGAATATCCAGAATAGCTGTCATGCAGCATCTTCTGTGCATCCTCCTGCATCTTGGCTTTGGCACGGCTCTCCACCAGATCGGAAGTCATATTGTAGCGTTCACTATGAAATCCAGACAGATATTCTGGCTTAAACTCCTGCAGTTCCTTGTAATCAAAGGGCTCCATCAAATCCATGACATCATCCGGCATTCCCACGGAAGCATCCACAGGAATCTTCACAAAATCAATGTCCATATCACGAACAATATCATAATATGAGGTCTCGGTATACTGTGTATTGCCGGTCGTCCAGCTGCGCACCTTGGTACCTTCACCGTGGAACGTGCAGTTGGTATTATAATCGTAGAACCAGAACGGTACATAATCACCGTAAATACCGTTCATTCTTACTTCCGACAGAAAATCCGTCGGTGCAAAAATACATTTCTCAAATTTATCACGGATCAGCTTCTTGCAGACTTCCTTGCCCATACGGAAGGGAATCAGCATATGCGGTGTGTAGGCCCCGGAAATCTGATCATCCACGATCACATAATTGTCGCAATAAGGACACTGTGTAGCGGAGGTGTTTACCGTCATGGGAATCTCGCCACCACAGTTGGGACATACCTTTGTCACCTTTTTCTGCGCAGCACCCTCGGCTGCTGCCATTCTGCTGACCGGCTGTCCGGCTCCCGCTGCCTGGACCGTTCCTTCCGCAGTGCCGTTTTCCTCACCGCTTGTCTCGATCACGCCGTCCTCGCGTTCTTCGCTGTCCTCACTCTCACAGAAAGGACAGAACATCTTCTTTCTCTCCGGGCTGTAAACTACATTACCGCCGCAGTTTTTACATCTAAAGATCATTTTACCCCTCGCCTTCTGCCTTTTACGACATTTTTCTTCGTAGAACCTTTTTTATCTTACCATAGATTCCATTGTATTTCCATATCGTAAAATACACATAATCTTTTCTTATCGTTCGTTTACCATGATTGTCTCATGCTTTCATCAGGTCTGCGTAATCCTCCAGCAGGAATCGGTGATAGATCACATGGCACCCTTCATCCCGAAAACAATAACAGTAAGGATCTCCCATTTCCTCCGGGAAACGGATCATGACATCAAAGTCCTCGCCCCGCATCTCTTCCACATAAATATTCTCACTGTACCGCAAAAATAACTGTCGGATATCCTCCATCTTACAGTCATGCTGCCCGATCAGGCGGATCAGTTCATAGATGAATCCCTTCTCTGCAAAATGCTCATGGACATAAGCACTGCCTTCCTCCGGAATACAGAGGCAGAAACGGTCTCCCTTACGGCTCACAGCCAGTTTTCCAAGCTTTATTGTCATGCTCTCCGGCTGTCCTGCCAGTGTAACTTCCATCTGTTCCGCCGTATCCTGTGTACCCAGCAAGTGATTCAGTGTAGATAACGGATAATACAGGCGGATCTTCTCTCTGCGGAAGCCTAATTTTGCCTGTTCCTCCAGAACCACATCCATGAGGTTTTTTTCTAATTTTTCAAATGTCATTTTCTTTTTCCTATAATTTCCCATAATCTGTCAAAAATAAAAACTATGCAGCGGAGATTTCCTGTCCTGCATAGTTTTTATTATACAATATTCACGCATCAGAATACAATTCTATTCTACGGAAACAGACATTGCCGTTCCATTCTAATTCAGAAATTTGTCCAGCTCCGTCTCTACGATCTGCTTTTTCTTCACCTTGGGAGCACGGATCACTTTTCCCTGTACGATGACCATATCCACATTTCGAAGCACCCGTAGATCTTCTAACGGATTCTTCTCCACCACGATCATATCCGCGCATTTGCCGGGTTCCAGTGTACCGGTGATATCTCCGATACCCGCCATCTCGGCGCCGCGGCAGGTTGCGGTATACAGTGCAAAAGCGTTGGATACTCCCACATACTTGTGGAAATAGTACAGCTCCCGCCAGAAATCGTACTGGGTGATCCAGGGGCATCCCACATCATTGCCCAGCACCACCGGAATATCATTGGCAATGGCTGCCTTCGCACAGTCGATAATACCTTCAAATACAACATTGCCATTAAACTGCTCCACTTCAGAGGCATTGGTAATGGATCGGTCAAACAATGCATAAGGAAGTGCTGGAGACAATGTGGTACACAAAAATGCATTATGTTCCTTGAAAAGTGAAATCATTTCTTCATCTGCTTTTGCACCATGTTCAATGGAATCCACCCCGTTTTTCAGAGCTGCCTTTACCCCCTCCGGAGATTCCACGTGGGCTGCCACCATATACCCCATGGTGTGGGCCTTGTCACAGACTGCCTTTACCATTTCAGGGGCCATCTTCAGTTCGCCGGGCACACCCTTTTCCTTCGCATCCAGCACGCCGCCGGTGATCATAAGTTTCACCAGATCCACCTTTTGTGCCTTCGAAGTCTCTAAGTGCTGCAGCGCTTCTTCCACGCTGTCTGCGGCGATAGCTACAGAGCCTGCCATATGTCCGCCGGGCACAGAGATTCCTTCATTGGCAGCCAGAATTCTGGGGCCGGGCTTTTTACCAGCGGCAATGTCGTCCCGCAGTCTGGTGTCAAAATCTCCCAGTCCACCCACAGTACGGATCGTAGTCACCCCGCTGTACAGTTCGTCTTTTGCAAAACCGCAGACCATATTGTAGGCGATAGCCTTTGTCAGGCCATTGCTCATGATCTTTTTGACCAGTGCTTCATTGTCACGCTGTTTCTTCTGGGGCTTTCCGTTGCCTGCCAGATGGACATGCATGTTGATCAGCCCCGGCAGAATATATTTTCCCTGTAAGTCGATTTCTTCATATCCGGAAGCCTTCAGGTTTCGTTTCCCGGCTTCTTCCGCCGGCAGAAGCTCTGTAATCCTCTCATTTTCCACCAGAATAACCTGCCCCTCCTGTACCTGCATGTCTTTTGTACCGTTTAAGATTTTTCCATTGGTAAATACATATTTCATATAGTGTTTCCTGACTTTCCATGTGTCTCAGACCTTCAAAACCTAAAACAGAAATCATAGCCTTATTCCATAGCCAAAAGCGAGTCATGCTATAATATAAAATTATACCTTATAAACACCCGACCAACCACATTCATTTTAATCTATCTGTCATAATCTACGTAAGAAAATGACATAACCCATCATTCCTGATGATAGTTTAGTGATAGAAAAAGGTGATACTTATTAAATTATATAACATAACAAAAGAGGATTCCATTGTTGGCTTTCAACAAAGAATCCTCTTTTTGCAAGGTTTTTAAGCCCTTATTTTTTGTGCAATTGTTCTATTACTTATAGTTTACGATCTGTCCGAAGTCAGCCTTGAGGGAAGCGCCGCCTACCAGACCACCGTCGATGTCTGCCTGTGCAAACAGCTCGGGAGCGCTGGAAGCAGATACGGATCCGCCGTACTGGATACGGATAGCTGCTGCGGTTGCATCATCATAGATCTCAGCGATGCACTCACGGATTGCCTTACATACTTCCTGTGCCTGCTCGGTAGTAGCTACCTTGCCAGTACCGATAGCCCAGATAGGCTCGTATGCGATGACAGCCGTTGCTGCCTGTGCAGCAGTTACGTTCAGGAATGCGATCTTGATCTGCTGACGGATGAAGTCGATGGTAACACCCTGCTCTCTCTGCGTCAGAGTCTCACCACAGCAGATGATGGGAGTAATGCCATGCTCGAAAGCCTTGAGAACCTTCTTATTCACGGTCTCGTCGGTCTCTGCAAAGTACTCTCTTCTCTCGGAGTGTCCGATGATCACATACTTCACGCCTGCATCATCCAGCATTGCGGGAGAAATCTCGCCGGTGAAAGCACCCTTCTCCTCGAAATACATATTCTCCGCACCAATCATGATATTGGAACCCTTTGCTGCCTCCATAGCGGGAATGATGTCGATTGCGGGAACGCACAGAAGTACGTCTACTTCATCATTTGCTACGAGGGGCTTTAATGTATTGATCAGCTCTACTGCCTGGCTGGGAGTCATATTCATCTTCCAGTTGCCGGCAATGATCTTCTTTCTTGCCATAATCATACACCTCTTCTTTTCTTATATTGTGTTTCCCACAGGATGCATCTGTGCCTGCAGGCAGGTTCGAATACATTCCGTGGGAAAGCTTTATTATTTCTATTTATTTGTCGTCTGCTGCTGCCACGCCGGGAAGCTCTTTGCCTTCCAGGAACTCCAGGGAAGCACCGCCACCGGTAGAAATGTGGCTCATCTTGTCAGCGAAACCAAGCTGGTTAACAGCTGCTGCAGAGTCACCACCACCGATAATGGTAGTTGCATCGGTCTCAGCCAGAGCCTTAGCTACAGCGATGGTACCTGCTGCCAGGGTAGGATTCTCGAATACGCCCATAGGTCCGTTCCATACAACGGTCTTAGCAGTCTTAACAGCCTCAGCATACAGAGCTGCGGTCTTGGGTCCGATATCGCATCCCTCTCTGTCTGCGGGCATGTTGGTAACATCATATACCTGAACCTCAACAGGAGCATCGATCGGGTTAGGGAAATCAGCGATGGTTACGGAATCAACAGGCAGTAACAGCTTCTTGCCCAGCTTCTCAGCCTTTTCCATCATTTCCTTACAGTAGTCGATCTTGGTATCATCTACCAGAGACTTACCGATTTCATATCCCTTTGCCTTTAAGAAGGTGTAAGCCATACCACCACCGATGATCAGGGTATCACACTTCTCTAACAGGTTGGAGATAACGTTCAGCTTGTCTGCAACCTTTGCACCGCCCAGAATAGCTACGAAAGGTCTTACGGGATCTTCTACAGCCTTACCTAAGAAGTTGATCTCCTTCTCCATCAGGTAACCTACTACGTTCTGACCACCCTTAGCGGTGATGAACTTGGTAACACCTGCTACGGAAGCATGTGCTCTGTGAGAAGAGCCGAATGCATCACATACATACAGATCAGCCAGGTCAGCCAGTTCTTTGCTGAATTCCTCACCGTTCTTGGTCTCTTCTGCGCCACGGAAACGGGTATTCTGAAGCAGAACAACGTCGCCTTCCTTCATGTTCTCAACAGCCTTGGTAGCTGCTTCGCCGGTTACATTGTAGTCAGCTACGAAAGTAACCTCTTTGCCCAGCTTCTCGGACAGTCTCTTGGCAACAGGTGCCAGAGATTCGCCTTCGTTGGGGCCATTCTTTACCTTACCCAGATGAGAGCAAAGAATTACCTTGCCGCCATCGTTGATCAGCTTCTTGATGGTAGGCAGAGCTGCAACGATACGGGTATCGTCAGTGATCTCACCGTTCTTTAAGGGAACGTTAAAGTCGCATCTTACCAGGACTCTCTTTCCCTTTGCGTTAATGTCATCTACAGATTTCTTATTTAATCCCATGGTATTAACCTCCAATTATTTTAGTATCTAAAAAGGGCCCGGTCCTTGTAAGACCGGACCCTGATAGGTCTTTACGCGTTAACGCCTGTCGGCTTATGCTAACTCGCTGAAGTACTTGATGGTACGAACCATCTGAGAGGTGTAGCTGTTCTCGTTATCATACCAGGATACAACCTGTACCTGAGTATTGCCATCTTCCATAGGAGCAACCATGGTCTGAGTTGCATCGAAGATGGAACCGTAGGTGCTGCCTACGATATCGGAAGATACGATCTCATCGGTGTTGTAACCGAAGGACTCGGTAGAAGCAGCCTTCATTGCTGCGTTGATCTCTTCCTTGGTTACAGCGCCCTTAACTACTGCTACCAGAATGGTGGTAGAACCGGTAGGGGTCGGAACACGCTGAGCGGAGCCGATCAGCTTGCCGTTCAGTTCGGGAATTACCAGGCCGATTGCCTTAGCTGCACCGGTAGAGTTGGGAACGATGTTGCAAGCGCCTGCACGGCTTCTTCTCAGATCGCCCTTTCTCTGAGGTCCGTCAAGGATCATCTGGTCACCAGTATAAGCGTGAACAGTGGTCATGATACCGCTCATGATAGGTCTGCAATCGTTCAGAGCCTTAGCCATAGGTGCTAAGCAGTTGGTGGTGCAGGAAGCTGCGGAGATAACGGTATCTTCGGGCTTCAGGGTCTTGTGGTTAACATTGTATACGATGGTAGGAAGGTCGTTACCTGCGGGAGCAGAAATAACAACTTTACGAGCACCGGCAGTGATATGTGCGGAAGCCTTCTCCTTAGAGGTGTAGAATCCGGTACACTCCAGAACTACATCAACCTTTAATTCACCCCAAGGAAGCTTGCTTGCGTCAGCCTCTTTGTAGATGGTGATGGTCTTGCCGTTAACGGTGATACTGTCCTCGCCAGCCTCAACGGTGCTTGCATACTTGTAAACACCCTGAGAAGAATCATACTTCAACAGATGTGCCAGCATCTTAGGGCTGGTTAAATCGTTGATTGCTACTACTTCATATCCTTCTGCATCGAACATCTGTCTGAATGCAAGACGACCAATACGGCCAAAACCATTAATTGCTACTCTTACTGCCATTTTAGTTTCCTCCTAAAATTTTAATTTTATATCTTTTGGCTTTCCGTTATTCACAGATTGTCAAAATTTTATCAGCAAAGACATTTTACCTAATTCCTGATTATAATTCAAGATGTAAATGAAAAATATTTGTGATTTTGTGGTAAATTTTACAGTTTGTTTAGAAATGCTATGGTTTTTCCCTTCATTTTTGCTATAATAGGTTCGTATTATGATAACCAGAAAGGATGAAAAATATGTCTATCAAAGCAGATTGTCATCTTCACTCTTCTTTTTCGGGAGATTCCCAGGCTCCCATGCCGGAGATGATCGATAAAGGTCTCGCTCTGGGACTGGAGACCATGTGTTTTACCGAGCATAACGATTTTGATTATCCCCGCACCGAGGAAGGACCGGGAACGATCTTTTTACTGAATACGGATTCCTATCTGTACGACGTGCTCCGCTGCCGCGCGAAATATGAAGGGAAAATGCGGATCCTCTTCGGCGTGGAGCTGGGATTGCAGCCTCATCTGGCCGACCGCAACGAAGATTTTATTTCCGCCTATGATTTTGATTTCGTCATCGGCTCCACTCATCTCTGTAAAGGAATGGATCCCTATTATCCGGAATATTTCGAGAAATTCTCCTCCGAGGAAGAAGCCATCCGGGCTTATTTTGCAGAGACACTGGAGAATCTGAAATGCCATGACGATTATGATGTATTGGGACATCTGGACTATATCGTCCGTGTGGCTCCCACCAAGGACAAGAACTATTCCTATGACAAATATAAGGATGCCATTGATCCGATCCTGGAGCTTTTAGTGCAGCAGGGAAAAGGTCTGGAACTGAACACCGGAAGCTTCCGCTACGGTCTCAGACAGCCTCATCCCTGTACCGATGTTCTGCGCCGCTATCATGAGCTGGGCGGTGAGATCATCACCGTAGGAACCGATGCTCACAAACCTCAGGATGTGGGATCCTATCTGGATCTTGCCTCCGAGATCCTGCAGCTGTGCGGTTTCAAATATTACACAATCTACGAAAAGCGCAGCCCGGAATATCACAAGCTGTAATTTTCTTTATTCCCTATCCTCCAAGCTGAATGTGTTCCTTCATCAGCTCGCGAAGCAACGCATCCGCTGTCCATGAGACATTATACGGTGTCACAATCGCCTTCAGGGCAACCGGTGGTAAGCCGGTTGCCTTATATTCTGCCAGGAATGCATCCACCTGTTGCGAATCCATTCCGGAAAACACCAGCATTTCCATTGCAAAATCAGGACCGTTATATATTTTTCCATTCTTATGAAAACCGCTGATTTCCGCCAGTGTTCCGATCTTCTGTCCATAGTCCCTGCGGTTCACCGCCGTCACATCCACACCTATTTTCTCCGCTGCCACACGCACAGCCCGGTCTTTTTGTGTACTCACGCCAAACAATAATATTTTTGCCATTATATTTCCTCACAGTCCATCACCCGGAAGCCGTTCTTTTCCAGCAATTGTGCAAATACTCCCTGTCCGGGGATGAGTTTACCGGTAAAGTTTCCATCATAAATCTGCTTTACGCCGCAGCTGGGGCTTCGTGACTGTAAGATTGCCAGATCGATGCCATTCTCTTTGGCGATCCGCAGAGCCTCCTCTGCGCCTTCCCGAAACTGCCTGTCCACATTTACGCCTTTACAGTTTATGACCTCACCGCTCACGATCTCCGACGGATCCCTCGGGGTCGGAAGTCCTCCCAGCACCTCAGGACATACCGGGATCACCTCATGCCCTTCCAGATATTTTGCCACACGCTCGCTGTAATTATTTTTCCCGTTATATTTACAGTTTTCGCCCAGCAGACAGGCACTGACCAGTATTTTCATCGTAATCTCCAGCTTTCCGTTATTATGTCTGTTACAGCAACGGCGCGATCAGGCGCATGATACACTGCCAGCCTCTCACTGCCATATTTTTCCTTCCATCCCGGTATTTATCGGTGACTTCCTCACTATCCTGTAACAGCTTATCAAAATCCGCCTCAATATCCCGGATGGCATCACAGCCGTGCATCCACACACCGTTTTCAAAATGATGATAAAGGCTCCGGTAATCCATATTGATAGTACCGACGGTCGCCGTATCCCCATCACACAGCATCTGCTTCGCATGCAAAAAGCCCGGGGTATATTCATAAACCCGCACACCCTGACGCACCAGTCCGGAATAATAGGATCTGGTCACACCGTAAATGATTTTTTTATCCGGAATACCTGGGGTAAATACCCGTACATCCACGCCACGTTTTGCCGCCAGTCCCAGCTCTCTCGTCATCTCATCACTGATGATCAGATAAGGAGTTGCCACATAGAGGCGTTTCTTCGCCGTCTTGATCAGGTTCAGGTAGACATTCTCACCCACCGGCTCTCCGTCCAGTGGAGAATCCGCATAGGGCTGCACATAGCCGGATGCCTTCTGCACATTTCCATCTTCCGCACCTTCCTGCGATGCTTTCAGATACTTTTCATAATCTGTATCCGCCTGTCCCATAACATTCCACATTTCCAAAAACATCATGGTAAAATTCTGTACCGCTCTGCCGGTCAGCTTCACACCGGTATCCTTCCAGTAGCCGTAAGGATGCGTGATATTAAAATACTCATCTGCCAGATTATATCCACCGGTGAATCCTACTTTTCCGTCGATGACCATGATCTTACGATGGTCGCGGTTATTCATGAAAATATTTAAAAAGGGCACTACATAGTTAAATACCCGGCACTGTACACCGATGGCATTCATGCGGTCTATAAAGCTTTTATCCAAAAAGCCGATACAGCCCACATCGTCGTACAGAATACGGACTTCCACGCCCTCGGCAGCCTTTCTTGCCAATACATCCTTCAGCCGTGCAAAAGCCTCTGCCTCCTCTATGGCATGATATTCCAGGAATATAAAGTGCTTTGCCTTCTCCAGCTCCTTAAGCTGTTCCTCGTATCCCAGATAAGCTTCCGGATAGAATTTCACAGCTGTTGCGTCATACACCGGATAATTACCATACTTCCAGATATAATGGCATTGATTTGCCATCAGAGGATCTTCCTGCTCCAGCTGCTGCAATATTGTCTCATCCTGAGCATTCAGAGGAATCAGTTGTGCATCCACACCCTCAAATTTCCGGATGATTTTGTGCATAGCCTCTTTATGTCCGAACAATCCGTAAATACACAGACCGAACACCGGAAAAGCCAGAATCACAATGATCCACGGCATCTTAAACGCAGCATTGGTATGTTTCCCGTAGATCCGGAGTGCCACAGCCAGCGCCAACAGGCTGGTGAACAATGAGATCACGGAAGAATACTGGTTCAGTCTGATCATCAGTATCAGGATCCACAGAATCTGTAAAAGCACTGCGATCGCTGCGAACGCTATCCTTCCTATACTGTTTTTTACATTTCCTTTGACTTCCGAACGCATCTGTTTTTTCTCGCCCATAATGTCCTCTTTTCTCTTTCGTCCTGCCAGATCATAAGTAATCTCCCCCTCACAGACTGCCTGCACTGCGCACAGACAGTCATGACATCATTCTATGATGCCAGGGTCTAAGGGGCTAAGCCCACATGAGCTTGCTCATAAGTGGGTGAAAGACCTTGGGCCCCGCCCCGATATGAGCATAAAAGTGGGATGATAATCCCACGATATGCGAATATTGGGTAGGGTGCTATGTGCCAGTGGCACATATCTAGCACGGGCCGAAGCGGAGCGGAGACGTGGGAGTGCGCAGCACGGAACAATCCGTAGGCATCAAAGTCGGGGGCTTTCGACCCCGACATCATTCTATGGGGGATTGTTTTATGGTATAACATTTTTGCAAAAATCTCAATAGGTCTATGGACTACAACTGTCCTCTTTTGTCTGCCTAACCACAGCTTCTGTCACACAGTACCACCACTGTAGACGGCGTGGTCTGGGCCGGAATGCTTCTCGTGGAGGAAGCATAGCTGACTACCAGATTGTGATTAGCAGGACTCGCCTGGAAATACTGGTTGTTCACAGTACGCACATCCACAGTGCCATCCAGATTCAGCTGCAATGTCTGCTCCTCATTAGTCAGTGAATTGTTGTAGTAGCTCACATCCACATGCCGGTCATTCCGATCTTCCGCTACTACCACTGCGGTATACTGAGGCGGATAGATCAGGGGCATGGGTGCATCATTGCGATACCAGAAGGTTGCCATCATTCCCACCGACAGTGTAGTGAAATCCACCACATACGTATCCGGGTTGATGAAAAAGTTCACCGTGTTGCCGTCCGTATCCTCGATTGTAGCGAACAAAAGGCATCCATCGGCTCTGCGGCCACCCTGTCCTGCCGGTACCAGATCCACAATGGTTCCCTTCATGGAGCCGAAACTGCTTCTTCTCATAGGTCTCTGAAATGAAAAACGATAATCCATAAACACTCCTGCTGTTGTTAAAAGCTTTCTACTATTATATGCACGTCGGTGCCACTGTTGTCATACGCCGTGATAAAAATGCAGGACCACTATTGTAACAATAGTGATCCCGATCTTTTCCGCTATACAAATCTTTGTATCCGTAGGACACAGAGACCTCCTCTTTGAGCGCTTTCCTACAGAATAATGGTTCCGCCGCCCAGTACATGCTCATCCTGATAAAATACCATGGCCTGCCCCGGTGTTGCGGCACGTACCGGTGCGTCAAAGGTACAGAGCACTTTACCGTCCGGCTGTTTTGTCAGAGTTCCGTATTCTCCCTTATGGTTGTAACGGATCTTCGCCAATACTCTGGTGGGCTCTGTCAGATCTTCCACTGTCATGTAATTCACATGATCGCACAGCACTTTATCCGTAAAGAGTTCCTGATTGGAACCGATGACGACTTCATTGGTCTCGGGGCGGATGGCGGTGACAAACACTCTTTCCCCCATAGGAAGTTCCAGTCCTCTGCGCTGTCCCAGTGTATAATGGGTAATGCCCTTATGCCGGCCTAAGATCCTGCCGTCCTCCGTGACAAAATTGCCCGGTCCCGGCACCTTTTCGCCGGCTTCTCTGTCAATAAAGGAAGCATAATCATTGTCCGGCACGAAACAGATCTCCTGACTGTCCGGCTTATGCGCCACCGGAAGTCCCGCCTCCTCTGCCAGGACGCGGATTTCATCCTTGGTATATTCACCCACCGGCATCAGGGTATGTGCCAGCTGCTCCTGGGTCAGATTGTACAACGCATAGGTCTGATCCTTGGCTGCGGTAACGGAATTACGGATGGCAAAACGGCCATTCGGCAGCCTGTCAATCCTCGCATAATGTCCCGTGGCAATATAATCCGCCCCGATCTCCAGGCTTCTCTGCAGCAGGGATTCCCACTTCACATAACGGTTGCAGGCAATACAGGGATTGGGGGTATGGCCTCTTAAATACTCTGCCACAAAATAGTCCATGACATGGCATTTGAATTCCTTCTTAAAGTTCATGACATAATAAGGAATCTCCAGTCTCTGTGCTACTCTTCTGGCATCATCCACCGCCGACAGTCCGCAACAGCCGCCGTTGGCTTCCTTGGCTGCTTCCTCTTCGTCCTGCCAGATCTGCATAGTGACGCCGATCACGTCATAGCCCTGTTCCTTCAATAACATGGCTGCCACGGAGGAATCTACTCCCCCGGACATGCCTACTACTACTTTTTTCTTCATAGATCTTAATAATCTTCCTCTTCTTCGCCCTCACTGATGTCATTCTTGGGCTTCTGCAGTCCTTCGATGGTGATATGGTTCTTCTCTGCATAATCCCACAGTGCTGCATGAATCGCTTCCTCTGCAAGCAGTGAGCAGTGTACCTTTACGGGCGGCAGTCCGTCCAGAGCCTCCATTACAGCCTTGTTCGTTACCTGTAATGCTTCCTGAATGGTCTTACCCTTTACCAGTTCGGTAGCCATGGAGCTGGTAGCTACGGCAGCGCCGCAGCCGAAGGTCTTGAACTTTGCTTCCCGGATGATCCCGTTCTCGTCAATGTCCAGGAACATTCTCATAATATCTCCGCACTTTGCATTGCCCACGGTACCTACGCCGCTGGCATCCTCGATCTCCCCTACATTTCTGGGGTTCTGAAAGTGGTCCATTACTTTTTCACTGTACATGTATCTGTTATCCTCTTCTTTCTCACTTAGTTGTTCTTCTGGCTTTTCAGGAAATCTTCATATAAAGGAGACATATCCCGCAGTCTCTGTACGATTTTCTTCACTTCTTCCGCCACGATGTCCATCTCTTCCTTCGTGCTTTCCTCAGATAAGGTCAGACGCAAGGAGCCGTGTGCTTCCTCATGCTTTAAGCCGATAGCCAGCAGTACATGGGAAGGATCCAGAGATCCGGAAGTACATGCGGAACCGCTGGAAGCGCAAATGCCCTTCATATCCAGCATGATCAACATGGATTCTCCTTCGATGAACAGGAAGGAGAAGTTGATATTGTTCGGAAGTCTCTTCGTGCGGTGACCGTTCAGCCAGCAGTGAGGGATCTCGTTCTCCAGACGTCCGATCAGATAATCCCGCAGTTCGATCTCCTTGCGGGTCTTGGTATCCATAATACGCATAGCGCGCTCTACAGCAGCACCCAGTCCCACGATACCAGGAATGTTCTCTGTACCGGCTCTGCGGCTTCTCTCCTGTGCTCCGCCGTGTACAAAGGAACGGATCTTCACACCCTTGCGGATATATAAGAAGCCGATACCCTTGGGGCCGTTTAATTTGTGGCCGCTGGCACTGAGCATGTCGATGTGCATTTCATCCACATTGATGGGAACCTGTGCATATGCCTGTACCGCATCGGTATGGAACAATACACCGTGCTCCTTCGCGATCTCACCGATCTCGGCAATGGGTTCGATGGTACCGATCTCGTTATTTGCAAACATTACACTGATCAGAATCGTGTCAGGGCGAATGGCTGCCTTCAGCTCGTCCAGACTGATCAGTCCGTCTCTGTCCACATTCAGATAAGTGATCTCAAAGCCTCGCTTCTCCAGATACTCACAGGTATGAAGAATGGCATGATGCTCGATCTTCGTGGTAATGATATGTTTTCCCTTGGAAGCATAGGCTTCTGCGGTAGCTTTCAGCGCCCAGTTATCGGACTCGGAACCGCCGGCAGTAAAATAGATCTCTTCCGGCTTTGCACCCAGACTGTCTGCGATGGTCTGGCGGGCATGATCCATGGCCTTCTTGCTCTCGGCACCCAGACTGTAGATGGTGCTGGCATTGCCGTAGTATTCACTGAAGTACGGAAGCATCGCATCCACGACCTCCGGTGCCGTTTTGGTAGTTGCTGCATTATCTAAATATATCATATTGCCTCATTTCCGCATATTTTCATGCTTATTTCACTGTTATTCATGATAGCATTCACCGCGCAGTTCTGTCAACAAGGTGGATGGAATATACTTTTGCAAGATCTTTTATCTGCAAAGGATCCAACGAAAAGCTATGAAGCATGCCAAACGTCATCCTCTGATCTTCGGTACTCTGATTCTGACGATCACCGGTCTTATCACCCGCATCATCGGTTTTTTCTACCGGATCTACCTGTCCAGGCTCTTCGGAGAAGAAGGAATGGGGATCTATCAGCTGCTCAGTCCCGCACTGTCTCTCTCCTTTTCCCTGACAGCTGCCGGCTACCAGACCGCCATCTCCAAATTCGTTGCCGCCAATACTGCGGGGCGGCGTTCCGATGACCTGAAAACGCTGCTGACCGGGGCAAGCATCACGCTCCCTCTGTCCCTTGGAGTCAATGCTGTCCTGTTTCTCGCCGCAGAACCCATAGGAACCTTCCTGTTAAAAGAAGCCCGTACCATATCCATGCTGCGGATTCTGTCCTTCTCTATTCCTTTTGCCGCGCTGCATGCCTGCATCAACGGCTATTTTTATGGAAAAAAGAAAGCTTCCGTTCCTGCCCTCACGCAGCTTCTGGAGCAGCTGGCCAGAGTCGGCTGTGTCTTTCTCGTCACCGGAACCGATCTGTCTGAGGGGCGCACCCCCTCCATCAATGCGGCCGTCTTAGGTCTGACCGTCGGCGAGCTTCTGTCCATGCTGATCGCTCTGATCTGCCTGTACATACACCTGTATCCGGATGCCTCTGTTCTTTCCCTGCAAAATATCTGTCCTTCTTCCGCGGTCTACCGGGATCTGTTGGGCATGGCACTGCCCCTGACCGCCAATCGTATCGTTCTGAATATTTTGCAGAGCATCGAAGCTGTCTCCATTCCCCAGAAGCTTCTGCTCTACGGTTATGATACCACCACAGCCTTAAGTGTATACGGCGTACTCACCGGTATGGCCATGCCCATGATCTTTTTTCCCAATGCTCTCACCAGTTCCGTGGCGGTCCTTCTCCTCCCCACCATCTCCGAAAATCATGCAAAAGGTGACCGGGAAGCCGTATGGAACGACACTCTGCGTACCGTAAAATACTGCAGTCTCATGGGCTTTCTTTGTCTGTGCGGTTTTCTTTTTCTGGGGGATTGGATGGGAACCAAATTGTTCCACAGTGAACTGGCCGGGCATTTCATCGTGACGCTGGGATTCATCTGTCCTTTTTTGTATCTGGATACCACGCTCTCCAGCATTTTGCAGGGGTTGGGAATGGCGGGGCGGATCTTTTTCTCCAATGTGATCTGTCTGCTGATCCGTCTGGTCTTTGTATTTTTCGCCATTCCACAGATCGGCATGCAGGGATATCTGTGGGGAATTCTGGCAAGTCAGCTGGTGCTGGCCGGAATCTATTTCTTCTGTCTGTACCGCTTTTTCAAAAAAAGCGCTGCCTGAATTATCTGCACAAAAATACCTCCAGTGATCGGCTCTATGCCTGTCATCCGGAGGTACCTGTTCTCTTATTCTGTAAACACGGTCTTGCTGCCCACAAAGTACTGATACTGCTGCAGGATCTGATCCTTACGCATATCGGAGATCGCTTTCTCCACATCCAGAGAATGGATATCACTGTCTCTGCCGATGTATCCGAAATCATCCTGCTTGTGGAAAGTAATGGAGATGTCCTCCAGTGCCGCATTGGCGGAGGGCTTTTTCTCTGCCGCCTGTGTATTCTCTGCAGGAGAGCTGTCTATCTGATTCGAAGATGCTACACGGGATTCCTGTTGCGGGACTTCCGTGATCACTGTCTTCGCCGGCTGTCTGCTATAATCCGGTGCCTGTATGCTGTAATCCTGCATTCCGCCGATTCCGTTCACTCCGCTGATTCCCATGTACCCACCTCCTTGTCCTTTGTTTTTTCCCAATACCGCACTCCATTTTCCGAACAGCTGTTATAAAATGCGGAATTTTATCTTCTTTTCAACTATATTATCGACGCTTTTCGTCAAAAGTTAAGTCCTGTTGTGATTCTAGTTGTGATTCTTGTCGTTCAGAACGCTCTTCAGCTCATCCATGAAGGTATTCACGTCCTTGAACTCCCGGTACACGGACGCAAATCTCACATAAGCAACCGCATCCAGATCCTTTAACTTATTCATCACAAGCTCACCGATGGTGCCGCTGGGGATCTCCCGTTCTTCCCTGTTGAAAATCTCGTTCTCCACCTCATCCACCAAAGTCGTGATCTGCTGTGCGCTGACCGGACGTTTATGACAGGCTCTGAGCACCCCTGCCTCGATCTTGGCACGGTCATAGGCCTCTCTGTTATTGTCCTTTTTAATAATGATCAGCGGAATCGTCTCGATCTTCTCGTAAGTGGTGAATCGCTTGCCGCATTCATCACATACACGACGGCGGCGAATGGAGTTGTTATCTTCCGCCGGTCTCGAATCGATGACTCTGGTATTTTCATGGCTACAGAACGGACATTTCATAGGCATCCTCCTTATAAAAACCACGTGTTATTTATGTTAAGATTATAGAAGATTCAGCAGTTAATGTCAACTAAAATTATGTCCGGTCCAATCTGTCTGATGTCCTTATACGGGATGACGATATTCGGCTCACAGCGCAGAAATGAAAGCCACTGGTTGCATCCCGGCACCATGATCTTACAGATGCATCCGCTGCACTCATCGAACTCCAGATCACATACATGCCCCAGCTTTTTACAGTCTCTGACATTGATTACATCTTTGCATTTTAACTCGGAAAAAAGCATACTCTGCTCCTCCCGTTTTCTTTCTATTTATTATATGATACCGCTCCGTTTCCCGTTCGGGAAAAACTGGAAAATCTTTCTTGCCGGTATAGTCACTGACTCTCCTGTGAATACTGTAGTTATCAAAAATCAGCAACGATTCAGAAAACTTGGGAGGTCTCTATGGTACAGGGAAAAGTAGAAATCTGCGGTGTCAATACAGCAAAACTGCCTTTGCTAAAGGCAGCGGACAAGGAAGCTCTCTTCGCAAAGATCCGGGAGGGAGATACCGCCGCCAGAGAGACCTACATTGAAGGCAACCTGCGTCTGGTCCTGAGCGTGATCAAACGCTTTTCCGGCAGTGCGGAAAATGTGGACGATCTGTTCCAGATCGGCTGTATCGGTCTGATCAAGGCCATCGATAATTTTGATTCCACGCTGGGTGTAAAATTTTCCACCTACGCGGTTCCAATGATTATCGGTGAGATACGCAGATTTTTACGGGATAACAATAGTATCCGTGTTTCACGGTCTCTGAAGGACACCGCCTACAAGGCAATCTACGCCCGCGATACCCTGACCAGGAAAAATCTGAAAGAGCCCACCATGGAAGAGATTGCCGCAGAAGTAGGTATCTCCAAGGAGGACATCGTCTATGCCCTGGATGCCATGCAGAATCCCATGAGCCTCTACGAACCGGTCTACACCGACGGTGGTGACACCCTCTACGTCATGGACCAGATCAGTGACAAAAAAAATAAGGAAGAGACGTGGGTGGAACATCTCTCCCTCAGTGAAGCCATGAAACGTCTGAACGACAGAGAGCGTCATATCATCTCTCTGCGCTTTTTCGAAGGAAAGACCCAGACCGAGGTCGCCGACATGATCGGCATCTCCCAGGCCCAGGTCTCCCGTCTGGAAAAAAATGCATTGAAAGCCATGCGGAGTTATCTCACCACGTAGACCTTGATCCTCGTATTCTCTGTAACGTATGATACACCAGCCAAAACATCCAGTATCCGATGATTCCTCCCAGCACGTTGGTCAGGATATCATCGATCTGAAAATAACCTCTGCCGGTAATGAGCTGGAAAGTCTCCACTCCCAGGCTGGTCACAAAAGCCACAAAGATGTTCCTGAAAAATCCCCTAAGCCAGGGAAATGCCCAGGGGCATGCAAAGCCATACGGGATGAAAAGCAGCACGTTTTCCACCACGAAGGCGTTATTTCTCGTATTGATCCCCCAGGTGGAGAAAAGCTCAAGATCCATGGCACGGTTCCGGCTGCCATCCTCTCTGGAGAAAAAAGTGATCACCAGTATGATCATAAGGTACAAAGAAAACACCATGAGACCTGCCATCGGAAAGGCTTCTTTTCCCTTCCGCTCCCTCCTGGCATTCATTGCATTCAGGATCAGTCCCATGACGGCACCGGCCATCACACCATAGGGCAGATATTGTATGGCACCGTTCAGATCCCTTATTATATATTTCCAAATCATTCTTTCTTCATCCTATATCTGTCTCTTAAAATTCCCGTTTCACATCTGATAAGTGTCCCAGTGAGAAGGGGCCTCATCCCATAGCTTCTTATTCTCAAATAATCTGTCGTTCATCCAGCCAACCGCGTCCACCACACCGTCCTCGTCAAAGGAGAACATAGCCCTCTGCTTCTTCTCCTCCGGTGTCTTTAAAAAGTTAAAGGGCTCCGGCCAGACCGTCACGAGAAGCTTTTTGCCGCCTTCCGGATCCTCAGTCTGCTCCAGACGGTAACGCATCCCCTGGTGGCATCCGGTGAATTCCGTCTTTTTTAAATATTCCATTGATAATATATCATCACGCTGTATCATGTATTTGTCCTTTTTGGTTACTTCCGATTCCGTTACCTGAAAACTATCCTGTCTGTATTATATGGTTCACGAACTGCTCTGTTGCCACGCAGCTCCCACAATTCTGCACATGTTATATAGTATCATGTATCCGTCCCGAATGCAAAGTCAAATATGCAGGCTGATCTCCTTTTTCAGCTGCCGCATGATCTTTTTCTCCAGTCGGGAAATATAGGATTGTGAGATTCCCAACAGATTGGCCACTTCCTTCTGGGTCATCTCCTGTCCGTCCACTGTCCCCAGTCCGAACCGAAGTCTGACGATGGTCTTCTCCCGCTTGGACAGCTTGCTCACGGCATTCATGAGAAGTTTCCGCTCCACCTCATTCTCTATACCGCGATAGATCACATCCTCATCCGTCCCCAGAATATCCGACAACAGCAGCTCGTTGCCGTCCCAGTCTACATTCAACGGCTCGTCAATCGAGACTTCCATTTTCGTCTTGTTATTCCGGCGCAGATACATCAGTATCTCATTTTCAATGCACCGGGAAGCATAGGTTGCCAGCTTGATATTTTTCTCCGGGTTGAAGGTGTTGATGGACTTGATCAGCCCGATGGTGCCGATGGAGATCAGATCCTCCACCCCCACACCGGTGTTGTCAAATTTTTTGGCTATGTAGACCACCAGACGCAGGTTATGTTCGATCAGGATGGCTTTCGCCTCATCCTCGTATTCCGTCCCCAGATCACCGATCACCTGATTCTCCTGCTCACTGGGCAGGGGCGGCGGCAGTACCTCCGCGCCACCGATATAGTGGACATCTCCTTTCCGGTGCAGCAGATAAGGCTCCCTGCGCATCATTTTAAACTGCATTTTTCCCGGTATTGCTATCTTTAAGACCATATTTACTCCTATCTGCCACATTGTGCCTTGCCGGATTGTCCGGCTCTTTTATTTTTTCCTTCTTCCTCCGTGCTTTGTTCGTCTCCTGCAACAGCGCAGGAGGTAACAGCATCGGGATCTCTTCTCCCGCGATCTCCTCACTCACTGCCAAGTATACATTTCTGTATTCTCGTTCCACACCCTGCTGTATGAGCGTCATCTGCGGCACCGGATATCCCTTAAGGATCCCGCTCTTTTTCCCTACACTGTGATAAGGAATCACCCGGAATCCAGGCAGTCCCTCCGGCCACAGCCGATAAAATATCCGTGCGTCCAGCACCGATACCGGTGCTCCGCTGATAGGTTCGGTCAGGGTATTGCCGGAGTCTACCAATGCATGAATGCGCAACGGTCCCTCCGCTCCCTGTAACACTACCTCACAATAGCAGGCTTGTTCCGCTTCCTTTTTGCGCCCCCGCACAAGTATCCAGCCGGAGAATGCTCCGACTCCCAGGGTCATACCGATCCCAGGCAGATAATTTCTTCCCATCGGGAATCCCCGAAGCAGTGCCGCCAGAATGCCTCCGATCAGGAAGGTGGACAGCATCAGTTTTCGGAAATAGTTCCACAACGTCCCAAGGCTGCGAATGTGAAATGTCACATACAGCATAAGTATTGTCCCCGGCAGAAAACAAAGCAACAGCTTCCCGGCGGCTGTTCCTTTCCATAAAAAAGGAAACAGATACCAGACCGCTCCGACCACGGCTCCCGCAAGCAGCCGGTACCACGTGGCAGTGTGGCCCATGCTGTGATCCACCAGGCAAAGCAGCAGCAGATTCATCCCGAAATTCAGGAGGAACAGACTGTCTAAGTAGAGTTCATAATGCATCACACCCCTCCTTCAGAAACATTATAAAGGGTGGCATCAGCGGATTTTGTCAAATTTTCATCCGCCGGAACCTTTTTCTTTCCATCGTTTTCGACATCGTCCCTGGGGAAGTCTGCGACCGCCATCACTCCCCGGGCTCCGCTGTCTCCTCCGGCTCTTCGGTCTTCTCCAGTCCCAGATAGGGCAGAATATTTTCGTACAGCTGCCTTATGATCGGTGCTGCCACCTGCCCCCCGTAGTAGATGCCCTGGGGATTATTGATAATAGCAATGGCGATAACCTGGGGATCATCCGCCGGAGCGAAGCCGATAAAGGAAGATATGTAACGTCCGCTTCCTCTGGGCAGGGTCTGGCTGGTTGCAGTCTTGCCGCCGACGCGGAAGCCCTGTACCTGACCGTTTCTGCCGGAGCCTTCCGCCACTACCATTTCCAGAATGTAGCGCATAGTAGCCGAAGTCTCCTCCGAGACGATCCCCGTCTGCACCGGATAGGAAAAGGTCTCTTCCACCTCCCCGTCACGGTTCAGCGCCTCGATGCCGAAATGCGGGGTGATCCGGTTGCCGCCGTTGATAATGGAGGACGCCGTGGTCAGCAGCTGGATTGCTGTGATCTGGAAAGACTGCCCGAAAGCCACGGTAGCCAGCTCCACATTTCCCATATCCTCTTTTTTATGCATGATAGTCCCAGCTTCTCCCGGCAGGTCGATGCCGGTGCGCTGTTTTAGGCCGAACTGTTCAAAATAATGGTAGTAATTGTCCACACCGAGCCGCAGGCCTACGGAAATCAATGCCGGGTTACAAGAGGTCTGGAACTGCTGTCAGAGTTCGGGTTGGTGGCATACTTTTTTTAACGTGCTGGCTACTCTACCACCTCCCAATAGCATTCGCTATGTTCGAATTTTTCCTTGATATAAACGATCCTGCCCTGCTCCTTTAACTGTTGGATACTGTGCCAGGTATAGCTGTAGGTGTTCCCCAGCTGCTCCGCCATCTGTGGGATCGTAATGTATTTTTCACTTCGGATCAGTTCCAGTACTTTCTCGTTATAAGCTTTCCGATTGCGGTCATAGATGGTTTCTTTTTTGTAGGTGAAGGAAAAGTAGAATAAACTGTAATCCGATTCCACAATGCTGTATAGTTCAAATTTACTCCGCATCAGTTCCTTGCTCATGGTGACATCCATATCCCCGTTGTTATGAATCTCTATGACCTCCACACAGCCATAGAGAATTTCCAGAATCGCCTGCTCGTTATAATTTTTGTTTTCTATGGTATCCCGGATCTGCTGTAAGCGGCGGTACTGATCCGCCAGACTCTTTTCCCCGTCTTTCTGTCCCTCTATCTTTTCTTCCAGTTCCCGAAGTTCCTTTTCCAGTCTGTCCTTGTAGATTCCAAAGTCCTCATCAGAAATCACTCCGTTCATTAACTTATGGAACAATACATCCTTATTCCGTAAAAGGAGTTCACGCTGGGTTTCCAGTGCCTTCAGTTTTTTTCCATTGTCGGAATTGCATAATGCCTTTTCAATGGTATGAATCGTATCGTTGATTAAACCGGAAGAGATATGGAAAAGGTAGGCATATTTTTGTTTCAGTGCTGCCGCCAGTTGCTTCTCTAACTCTTTCTCCGCTATCACCATGTTGTCACAGGTGCTTCGGGTTCTCTGAAACTGCTCGCTGCATTTCCACGTGATGACTTTTTCGGAATTAAGTTTGTAGTGCATTCTGTAGTATGGCTTCTTGCAATTTGCGCAGACCAGTCGGTTACTCCATTTGTAGGTACCTGCCAGTCCCTTGCAGCACCCCATCCGGAACCGCCTTGCATCTATGATCTGAACGATCTTCTCATGGTATTCCCTGCTGACGATGGGAGGAATCACGTTTTCCTTATAGATCCAGTCCTCCTGCGGGAGTTTCACACGCTCCTTGGTGTAGAAGTTGCTGACTTCCTTATGTAAAATGCAGTCTCCATGCAACATCGGAGAGGTCAGCATTTTCTTCCATGTATTCGCTGCAATACGCACAGAGGGCATCTTGTGGTACCCTGTGGTTCCCTTGCTCCGCACCCCTCGGTCATACATGATGTTGGCTAAACGGTAAAATCCTATCCCCTGCTCCACCAGTGACAAGGCGTAGCGAAGTTCTGTGGCTTCCTTTTCGTTGACTGTCCACCAGACACGCTTGGTGTTCTCGTCGATAAACTCCACATTCCGATCCCAGCCGTATAAGGGTCTGCATATATGCAGTGCCTTGGAACCCGTGGCGTAGATCTGTCTGTTGCTGTGAATATCTCTGATTTTCTTGGAAGTGATCTTACTCTGCTCTGCATCCACGATGGCCTGCACAGAATATTTTATATCGTCCCTCTCATGGTCATAGATGTGGTCATCCAGATAAAAATACAGTTGAAACTTCTTTTGCAGATGCAGTTTCACAAAATTGTGCCATTCCGCCTGATCTCTGCAAAGTCTGTCCGAACATTTCACAACCACCAGATCGATCCGATCCGCCTTAATGTCCCGAATCATCCGCTGATATTCCAGACGATGCTCCGCCTCCGTGCCGGTCTCCGGCTCTATATACTGATCCACGATCGTAAGGTGATTGTCCTCCACCAGTTTCCTCGTGTATGCCACCTGCACATCCAGTGCCTCCATCTGTACCTTCTTCTCCGTAGACACCCGGTTGTAGATTGCCACCCGTGTCTGCGGCGAAAATTTTGAAAGCTCGCTCATTTCTGTTTTCCTCCTTTTTCTTTTGCATACAACAACTCCACAATGTCCTCATATTCCTTCTCTGATAAACTTCCGTCCTCGTACAGTAACCGTACAATTCCACACTGCACCTCTGTTTCCTTCCGTAAGGAAACCTCCCGGTCCTTTGCTGCTCTCTTAGCGCCAGATCCAGTTGCCATTCCATCCTCCGAACGAGGTTTTTACCAGTGTATGCCATTGAAACGCTGACCTACACAAAATGCAAGATTATTTCCGCTATTTTCCGAATGTTTTTATTCTTTCATAGCAGTGCATCGTTAATTATTTAACAAGTAAATATACCTCTTAATTTATTTAATCTAGCGCGCAATACAAATGCGTTCCGTTTTCAAAAGGTGTGCTGTTACCGCTACGGGTATGGCTTCGGTGGGGACGATGTAAGGTAGTTCGGAAATAAACTGTTCTGGGGTGGGGACGCTATGCGATCAGGGGGAACGCTGTGGGGAAATCGATGAACGTGTCGTGGTGAAAAGTGAAAAAAGGTCAGTGCGGTGGAAAATAAGTGACTATTGCGCTTTAGAAAACTAACAACCAGTCTGAAAATGGTCTACTACTTCCAAAAATGAGAATGTCGGGTCACATGACAGATTGGCTCCTGTGGTTCACAGTGCTTTCACCACTTGTTCGGATGGTGCTGGTGGATTCATGGAAATGCCGCGTGGAAAACTTGAAAATATTTTTCTGAAATGCTTTATTACTGTTTTTTGCTTTGTCTGAGGTTAAAAAATCACATGGTAGATGGGTGTAGGTGTTGATGGGTGGGGAAATTACTAACCAGTCGGGAAAAGGTGATAAACGGATTTTTCAGACATTGACTTTTCTTTTTCTCCGCACACCTAACTTTTTTCAGGAATTTTCCTGTATTTTTCACAAAAATATTTTTTATCGGATTTGCTGTTTTTCTCATTTGACAGTTATTTATATTAAATTTTGAAAATTGGATTTTAATATAAAAAAATTTATGTTTGAGAAGTGTTGAAAGAAAAAAGCCATGGTACAGAAATGGAACTACTGCACCATGGCTTGCCGGGAAAGCATTGTTATGAAAGACCTCTGATCCGCTTTTTGTAAATCTGTACCAGACTGTCATAAAAGGCATCATTCGCCCTCCAGTTGCCATCGTTTGGCATCATATAAGCGGCGATCTGCATTTCGCTGCCATCGGGGAAACACAGGTAAACCAGATAAAACTGCTGTACTTTCCTCGTTAAAATCATGGGACGCAGACGCTGTTGTCTGGGAATATATACAGTGTCATCGTATCCTCTATTGCTTGTGGTGTTCTGTGCCATTTTCTCAGTCCTCCTCTTCCGGGTAGCGTACTTTCAAGGGATCATAGGGTTCGTACCAGAACTCCCCTCTGCTCTCTATCAATACTCTGTAATAATATCGTTTGTAAACTGCCAACAGCTTTCTCTCCAGCCAGCGGTTCTGTTTCCTCGTTGCGTAGGGACTCTGCGCATAGACGATCACTGTCCGTGGATGCCTGCTGGATAATATTGCACCCAGTCCTTTGTTGCTTCGTCTGATATAAAATATTTTCTTGTCCATCTTGCTTAACTCCTTTTTTATTTTCTATTCACAATAAAGTGCTGTGCCGTGTAAGGGACTTTTCCTTTACAAGAGAAAACAATGTTGAAAACGAAGTTGTTGACAGCACAGATGTTATATTATCTACTTTTTGCCTCTTGAGGTGGCATCTCTTTTGAATTTCTTGGGCTTCGGGGTAGCTGCCTGCAGTGGAGCGAAATAGTCGGAGAAGTCAGCCGCAGAAGATAAATGCGTATAAACCGTGTCCAGATTTTCATAACCGGCATTCTTCAACGCATTTGTAAGTTTCTTATCTCGCAGAGTGACAGAATAGATTTCCCCTGTGGATTCATCCACCCTCTCCCCCCGCACTCCCAAGTGGTTCCGGGTTTCATATAAGATTTTCGTTTTCTCTGTCTTTAGCCGTTCAAATGCCTGCTGGTACTCTGCCTCCTGCTCTTCCCTCCACGAAGTAATGACCTTGTCCCGTTCGATTGCCTTGGAGCAGAGATAGCCATGATTGCCATGCATTTCTGCTGTGGATTCGTTCATATTACTAATTACATACTTTATCACTGTTGCCATTTCATCGTTCGTTTCAATCTGCGTTATGTAGAAACTGCCATTTTTCCATAGTTTACCCACCTCACCGGGTGCTATCATTATGGGGAAATTGCAGATCATGTGGTAATGCCAGTTGCCGTTTTTCTGTCGGCTAAACGTTGCCACGTAGCGGAAATTATCGTAATGGTCGTTGACCCTCTGGACGAATTTTTTAAACTCCTTATGGGTAGTCTTAATGTCTGAAAACTGCTTCTCAGGCTGTAAGCGACCGTCAAAGGTCAGGGTCAGCATGACCATCTTGCCTGCTTCAAAACTGTTATAAACCATTTCCTCAATAACCCGTCTGCGCTGTTTCATTCTGTTGTAGTAATTGAAATCTGCATAGTTGCTCGGAATATTTCTCTTGATCTCTTTTTTCCTGTCCGGCTTGATAGGCTGCGTGGTATACAATTCCATATTTTCGTAGGTGGTCAGCCGTGTCCGCCTGCGGCTGATCTTGATCTTCATTGCCAGTTCAATTAACTCTGCTTCCATTTTTGTGTCCTCCTGATTGCCTTCTTACTTTGAAGTATACACAAATTAATTTCATTGTCATCTTGAAAAAGTAACAAACTTTTTATGCTATTTCGTATGCGGAATAAACCTGTTTTGACTACGTATGGAGACATGAGGAGGCACGTATGTATGGACTGACCATTACGGGTACGCTATACAAATTGCACAATGGGGTACAAATTTCAGGCATAAAAAAAATGCCTTTCGGCACCACACATTTTTAATTTCTGAATAATACGTTTTGGACGATTAAAATTCTAAGGTTCAGAGACTATTCCAGAAGGGTGTAGTTGGCATCGGTGGGAGGCGATGAGGTGTGGGTACACTCAAGCAACACATACAAATATTTCTGGGCAGAAGGCAACGTAATCGGTGAAGCCAGGGAAGAATTACCTTGTTCCATAATGGAGGCATGGGACTTTGATTCATTCCATCGGGTGGCATCCGATAAACCAACCGTGGCTGTGGGGGTGGAGGTGGTAAACCAATCCACTACTGTGTAGGTAGGTTCATCCTCTATCAATATCTTTCCTATCGTATCCTCCCTGGTATAGACTCCATCATTGATGTAGGTGGAAGTTTTCAGGGTGCGATAGGCTTTGATAATGGTGTAGGAACGCGATAAGGAAGAAGTTGTTGGTGTGGGAATGTACTCGGGTGCCTTGCCTGGGGTGGAACCACATGAGGTGTCATAGGTATGGGTGTAATCCCCCTCTCCATCCTCCGTAAAGGCTAACATCGCTAACATTCCTATCGATTTACTGTTTAAGTTTCCATCAGGATGATATATTCTGACATTAGAACCTGTGGGCCAGAGATCAAAACCTGCATTCGAGCAAATCGTAGAAGTAGATGGAATGTAGGTGGCTGCATTAGCTGATAACCTATAATATTTCCTTCCTGATTCCGCTTTTCTCAAAGTTGAGGATGATGGTACAAAAACTGAATTGTCTAACGCCAAACCTGCATAGTACGAAGCAACCATCTTAGGTGTTCCAGCATAAACCTCCCCCAGTGGATAATATCCATTTACACTCATTGCTATGTGTCCAAGGCCGCTTATAATTGAATCTTTTAAAATTCTTAATGTAGCATCACCAAAATGTCCTGTCAAAAGGTTCTGCATCTGATTGACGCTTTCATCCAATTTCCTGCTTAAATCCGTACTTACCCCTGTATCTGTATCATCAGGTAAGCCATTCACTTTTGCCCTAAAGTTAATTAGTGTCATAAAGTCTTCACCTACTGACGCACCATCCCTGAATGTTAAACCTGGTATATCATAATACTCTGAAAATTGCACCGCTACAATCGGTTCGGCTACAAGGATGATTTCCTCATTGGTGAAACGGGTGGCAATGTCGGGGCCCCAGATAGCCTCTACCATATCAATACCTTTTGTTGATACACTACCTCCAACTGTTGAAGTAGGTGTCTTTAGCCATGCTTTGATTGCTGCGACATTAGAAGAAGTACTGTTCTTCATGAAGCCGCCATTTTTTGTCATGCCTGGTGCTGCTGCCCATTGGATGTATTCCGATTCCCAGTGGGTGACCTCAGGATACCGATTGTATTTATCCTGTGCATGAAGTTCATATCCTAACATACTGCCACTACAAGGATATGCCTTCGGGGTGGTGCCGGCGACTGCACCACCACCGTCACGTTCGAGAAGGTAAAGGAGAACGCCTTGACCTTTGTATCCACCTGATCTGCTATAAGTGGCATACCATTTACCACCAGACGAGGTATAGGATCCATCGGAATGCTCTGCTTCTACTGACGTACCGGTATCCGCATAAACTGTAATACTGCCTATCAGTGATAGCAGTATCAAGGCTAACAGTATGCAGAAGAAACGTAAATTAAAATTATAAATTGTTTTCTGCTTTGAAACCATGCTGAACCTCCATTTCAAAAAATAATAATTAAAAAATAAAAAACTGAATATTTATAATAAAAAGGTAGAAAAAATGGACATCCCCGGGAATGGGAATGTCCATTAATATGTTTTAAATGTTAATTATAATCAATCTTAGGATGTTTATTGTTCAAAGTGATGAAGGAATAATTTTTAGTTGGGGAAAAGGTAAATCAGAACACTTATCAGATATCTTTATCACCCGTTGGATAGCACACAGCACCAAGTATATCATCTCCAAGTTCAAATAAATTATTCAGTTCTAAGAAATATTCATCATTTAGCTGGTCTTTAGGACATGCCAACAAAACTGTTTTCCCATATTTTGTTGTTCCTATATGTATATCCCAATTTCTTAATATGTCCATTCCTATTAAAATATTTCCTGTTCTGTCATAGCTTACGTTTACACTAGAACTTTTTATTTCAACACCATCAAAATTCATAGTTAAGCCTCTGTGTAAAAAAGTAACTGCTGGTAGTTCCTCGTATTTTCCCTGTTTAAGCATTTCTCTGTACTGTTCTTTTTGCTCGTCAGTGTCATTTACCCCATAAGATATTTGCTTCTGAATATTATTATCTTCTATGTCTCTTTTTTTCCATTCTAACGCTTTTTCTGATGATATACCTAGTTTCTTAATGGGAATAGAAGTATATGGACAACCTGTATCTATTTTCACATTTACATTCTCAAGTCCAAATAACCCCAAACTTGCTATACTGATGTCAATGTCTGCTCTTATCTCATTTTTCTTATTCATCTCCAATAAGATATACTTATTCCTCATAGTATATATCCCCTTCTATTTCTGAACTGTCATTGTAAACTGGGCATATATTAACACCTCTTGAAAATAAGCTATCTGACTCTTTGTTCGTTCTATCTCCAATAAAGCCTATTTCATAACTATCTTTGCCCTTTTCCTTTATTAAAAAAATCCAAGTATCATATATATTACTGAGTTGCTTCTTGTCTTTTATTTTCATCCCTTTATACAACTCTTCACGTGTATATTTTTTTAATTCTGCTTCTTTCATATTTTTCCGCTCCTTCCTAATTATCTTTTATTATATTATACCGCTGAATCAGCTAAATTACAAACTGACGCTTCTAAAATTTTCAGAAAATTATGATTTATATTTTGTGGATGTTGGGATCGAAATATTATATGTTATGTTGAATATCGGTATGATTGAGAATAAACATAACTGTACTGGTGATTGAGGGGCGGTGACCTCTGATATCCTCCACTGTTGCCCCTTTAGTATTAATGAATATGAGAGATGCACATTCGTACATCTCTCATATTCATTGTTATTACCTAAGATTTACATGTAGCCACCGACCGTTCCTTGTGGAAGTTCTGCGATAGGCAAATCATTATCATTACCGTCACTGGAATCAGTGTCAGTGGAGGAGCTACTACTGCCTCCGGCAGAGCTGCTATCGCCGTTGACTAACTTATAAACTAAATCAATGAAGTCCTGACCGGATTTTACATTGTTGATCTGTTCCTCTGTTGCTCCTAAGGCTCTTAGGTCTGCTTTTTCCTGTTCGGATAAGGTGTAGGACTTTGCAGATGCAATATCATCCAAAGAATCAGAATTGGAAGTTGTCTGTTCTACATTATCCTCATTGGCTTCGCCTTCGGAAGTCTGGGAATCATTCTCATTTATCTCTACCTTACTTTCCGTTGAGGTGTTATCTGTTGATTCTTCCACTGTTCCGGTGCTTTCTGTGGTGTCCATGCCGGAATCATAATTACCTAACTTGTAATTGAATGTTTCCATGGATGCATCCTGCTGTAATGCAGTGACAAGAAGTTCTACCGCTTCGGAACGGGTGATTGCTTCGTCCCATCTCGTAGTTGTGGAGATTAAACCTTTCTGATTTGCTACTACTAATGCTTTGTATAGATCGGTAGGAAGTCCATCATCTGGATTCTGTATTGCATACTGTAACTCGTATGCTCTCCAACGATCTTTCATCTTGTCATTTTCAATGAACTTCTGCTTCGTTGCTATATCTCCACCATCCGTTGCATCTGTTAAACTGCTTTTGGAACTATTCAGATCAACTGAATTAAAATCCTCACTGAAATATCTATTTACAATTAAGTAGATGGCTTCTGCTCTGCTGATGGCTCCATTGTAAGTAAGGTTATCTAAGTTCTTATCCTCAGTACTTAAATATGCGTTGTCGTTTACTCCCTGCGCATAAATGTTATAGTCAGACTGACCTACCGCCGTTGCGAAATTTTCATCTGCGGTAATCTCCTGAACAGGGGTGTCTGCTCTGTAAACCATTGCCATGAACTCATTTCTCATCAGTGTAGAATCGGGATTCGCATAGTTCGGTTCGTTATCAGGAAGCAGATTGAAATATCCATTGATTCCCATGTAAACGGCTTTCATTGTTTCATTATCTTCAATGTCTGCATAGTTTTTCAGAGAAGACTCGGCAAGAGCCGTCAGGCTGTCCTCATTCTCTAAGGACTGGACAAATGCTCTGTTGTGCATTACCACTTTTAAGGTATTGTTGTTCTCGTTGTCTCCTGCTTTGTTGACATAAAATACACCGTTTTTGCCTTCGTCCGTGCGAATAATACCTAAGGTATCATCCCAACCGCTGCGAAGATCTGCATTGGTAGTAAGGGACGCTAACTCTGTCCATGACAGAGCGGTTTCCTGACCTTGCTCGTCCTCTACAAAGCCAGGTTCTATGACCTCTATCTCTATCTGGTCTCCGTTATTGATCGCCTGCAATAGTTCAGACTGGGTCATAGCTGCGCAGCCCATAAGCTGGCTTGCGATAATCACTGCTGTGAGTGTAGGAATAATAAATCTTTTTACTCTCATAAACTTTCCCGACATATAAGCAGTACCTCCTGTAAAATAATGTAGAATAGTCGATGAGGATGCCTCTCGGCATCCTCATAAAAAATATAAAAATAAAAATCACTTATTATTAAATACAAGTAGAAAATCAGGCCTTTACCGGAATACCCATTGCGTTTAATCCTGTTACAATCATTGCAACTAAAACTTCTTTAACAACATCACTGCTAATTTGCGCTATGTATGGCTGACAATTTTGCCAGTACTCTTTTCCTTGCTCCTTGATATCATCCATCTTTAAAGTGGTTTTACCCAACATGGTAATTTTAATATTTTCAAAAGTACACTCTGATATAAACAAATTTTCTAGCGGCTTTTCTTCAAAAGTAACGGGATCCATTTCAAAATCATGTACCAGTGTTACCGTACCTGAAATATATCTTTTGTCTGCTAATTCTTTCAATGTGTTACATACCATTTCAGAAAAACTTACACTTGCTTTATTTGGAAATATATCTTCATGTAAGACTTCTTCAAAACTCTTATTGTTTTCTTCTGCATATTTAAGGCAAGCCATTGTAAGTTGTAAAACAAATATTCTTCTCTCTTTGTCGTTCATAGAAACCCTCCTGTGCTGTACCGTTACTCTAAGTACATATTTTTCACTTTTAGTAGCATTATACAACATATAGTTGTGCTTGGCAACCTATTGTAGAGAGCAGACGGATAAACTATAAGTATGCAGTGTGCGGAGGTGATGATATGTTGGAAAACTTAGGTGCTAAACTGAAAAGTGCTCGTAATAATGCAGGACTTTCAAGGCAACAGGTTGCCGATCTGGTTGGTGTTTCCAGCAGTATCATCGGTCTTTATGAAACCGGCGAACGCCTGCCATCTGTGACAAATCTGGTAAAGCTGGCTACCCAATATAAGGTGTCAGTAGACTATCTTTTAGATATAGCCACAAGCAAGGACATCATAAGTCTTGACGGTCTATCCCCAGATCAGGTACAGGCTTTGAAACTGACAATTGAATGTTTCCGTAAGAGTTAAACGTCACTTTGCGGCAATGCTGTTTTCGCAGTATGCAATAGATTGTCTATTATACGCAGACTGCGAAGAATATACGGATCGTATTCATCTTGTTCCACATTTACCTCTAATAATTGAAGCACCGTCATAGCATCTGAAAGGCTGTCAGATGCTATTTTTATGTTATTTTCCATGAATATTGTCACCTCCTCTCCCGGAATGGTTTCTCCGTGGGAGAAGAATGTAACGCTGAATCTTAGAAAAAACAAGGCTTTTTGGGATGCTTTGACATAGAATTTCAATAAACCTTCATACCAAAAAATCGGTAGAAAAGAACTTCCGAAATTTACCCGAAAATTTTATTTTTAAGTGATACCATCATCAAATCGACCTATGCAGAACCTATTTTTGAAGACACGCATCTGAGAATCGTTCCGAAGCTGGGAAAGAAAAATTTTACATTCCTTCAATCATAAATCGAAAAATAGAATTTTGAGAAAATGCTGGGACACATCCAATGTCTCTGGAAATGCCTGTGGAAAATTTGGGACGCTATGCAGATGTGGCATCTACTTTAAAAATTTGATGCTATTAAATTTCTATTGAATATGCTGCATCGGAAAATTCTGAATAAACCTAAAAACAGCCCACCGCATTGTTAAGATGCGATAGGCTGTCTATGAAAATGAGGTGTTTTGGAAATTGGCTTAATTGACATCGGAGCCGTAATAATGCTTACCGGCATCGGATTCGATATTTTCTACTTCCCATTTTGAGCCGTATAAAATATCGGTTCTGTAATAATCTCTGACATTATGTCCTTTCTGGGTATCTAACTTTCCATTGATATAAATATCAAAGGTTCCCATGTTATTATTGGTGTCTGTTGCAGAATATCCAAGATTCGGATATTTATATTTCGTACCCGATTCATCGGAAGCATCTACGCTGGCTTTCCATAAGTACTCGCCGTTAATATCTAAGGTAACCAGCTTTCGGAACGCCCAGAACTCTGTTACTTTATGATCCGTTACGTTGTATGTAAGGCTGGTCTGCACCGTTCCATCTCTTCTGCTACTGGTTACAGTGTCGTTGTATTCCACCCGTGGTGTATATTTCCATGTTACCTGAGAACCATAGAAATAATCACCGGAGACCTCTGTAATCGGAGTGAAAGTGGCATCTGCATCGCCCAGACCATCTGCGTTCTGGTAATAAACAATTACCTGCTGTTGGTACTTCTTTCTTTCGATGTAAACATAATTATTATTCGCTTTCGTTACTTTATAATATACTGAATTTCCTTTAAATTCTTGCCTATCAGCATATTCCCAACTGTAATACTGATCATAAATGACCAGCTTACTGTCTGCCAGTTTCCAGTCATTCGGATAATTACCATTTGTGTCCATATATTTCACAAAGGTCTGTTGTAAAAATTGTCCCAACTCTTCCCTGCAATAATGACTGCCACAACGGCTACATTTTCTTGTATAGAAATATCCTGGACGACCAGGCACCTCATAGCCTTTCGTTCCTAATGGAACTACCACAGAACAATCATGATTTAATTTCGGAATAATCTCTGTATACTGATGACCGCAGGCGGCATCAGTCGCTGAACCGGTACAGGTGTAGGTTCTTATGCCGTCTTTTGTACAGGTGGGATTGGTTGTTATTTTAGACGTATAGGTGTGTGTATGCAAAGCTGTTATCTTAACATATCCATTTCCTAAGCGTACACCGTTTGCCATGGAACCATCGGTGAGTTTTCCAGTATTCACATATCCGGAGCCACCACCACCGCCAGATCGGTTATACCCAGATTTTCCTCCGTACCAGCCGCCACCACCTGGTCCGGCATAATACCCTCCAAGGGATGCCCCTCTACCGAACGCATAACCATCGTTTTGGGCTCCACCAGCACCCGGTATAGAATTATCTTCTCCCATACTTCCACCGTTTCCACCATTGGTTCCGCCCCCGGAACCGCCATAGCCACCACGATAAACACCTTCAGAAGAAAAACCTGCGCCACCTCCACCGCCTGCAACAATTAATACTTCGTTTTTATTACTGACATAATTTGCTAAAACTCCTCTATTGGTGGTAGCTATATGTGATGCACCACCACCATAAATATTCATTTGTCCATAGTGATCATGGTTATCTGTAGATGTGCCACCGCCATTGTATCCATTTGTACCACCTATGACTATATAAAGTACATCTCCCTCATTTAATGCTATCTTTCCACAGCCATATCCACCTAGTCCTCCGCTATTATGAGTATCATTACCACCTTGTGCGCCCCAAACTTCCAGCATATACTTACCATTATATGGAACAGTCCATGACTGAACCCCACCGGTATAACTATATGTCCACTCATTATCAGCTGCTTTTGCAGTAATTGCATTTGTAGAAAACATGAGGGCACTGGAAATTGCTGCTAATGCAAATACACCGATGCGCCTTCCCCATTTATTTTTCATTGCTGCACCTCCTTATATAACTGCCTCATTTGTCTTGGTTGCTTTTGGTTGAATGTTCTGTGTGGCTTCGTACTCTTTTACTCTTCGGTAAAAGGTGTTCGGTTTGATGCCTAAAATATTCATTGCCTGCCGTGCGTTAATCTCCGCAGCCTTCCATGAATTATAAACTGTCATAAACTCTGATTCGTTGAGTTGGATTGGCTGACGACCAAACTTAATTCCTTTCTTTTGTGCCTCTATGATACCTTCGGTCTGCCGCTTAGCTCGTTTTTCAAGTTCCTGCTGTGCCATGGTTGCATAAACCTCAATCAGAATGTTGGTTACCATGTCCATGACCCATTTATTATTGGAATCTATATCTACCAAGGTGGATGGCAGTTCCAAGATTCTGATATAAATTCCATGATCCTTGTACCATTGCAATTCTTTCTTGATACTCTCTTTGTCTCTGCCAAGACGATCCATTTCCTCAAAGACTACTTCTATCAGGTCATTCGTGGCATTGACTTTGGAAAGATGCTCCAGAATGATTTTCATTTCATTGTAATGCTCTCTGTCAAATGTCTTGCCTGTCACTTTGTCCTTAAAGATATTAGCATCGGAAATATTCGGTCTGTAATTTCTGATTGCTGTTTCCTGTCTCTCTAAGTTCTGGTCTTTACTGGAAACTCTCTCGTATGCGTAAGTTATCATAAGGTGAAACCTCCTCTCTCCTCTGAAGCTTTTAATAAAATAAATTTTTTATTTCTTCTTACCGGCAGGCAGGAATTACAGCATCTTATTGAAAATAGAAATGCTATATCAAAACAGGCGGTGCATCCACTAAACTATTTCATATCCAAAAATTTTGAAACCTGTCATAAATCATACTTTTTGACACACTTTTTTCTCCCCATTTATTTTGTTTCAAATCTCTGGTTTCACACTTTTGAAGTATTTCAATTCACATTCATACCTTTTGACGCACTATTTTTTCACAAAAACAGAAAGGCAATCCCAGTTATCGGGACTGCCTTTCTGTTTAAAGATATCAACTATCAAAATGATAATTGGTATCTCCCTAATTGCTCTATGAAATCAATCTACATCTATTGTATTTACAAGTTCTACAAATTTTTTTATTACCGGCAATTCTTTTCTCACTGGTTTTTTATAGTAGTATGGACCACATACACCATTCGCATATGATTCAAACGCATTAGCTAACCAATAAAATGTTCTTCCAAGCCAGTCATCTTGAATACATACTATTGTATAATTATATACTTCTCCACTTGATCTTGCTGTCTGTTCATACGTTCTCAACAGCATATAATAATCTTTCGATAATTTTCCTTCAATATCTACATATAATGTTGGATTAACAATCCATGATATGTCAGTTGTTTTCATTCTAAATGCCACTGTAAGGAATAATATTTCAAATGTCATGATACTACTGTCCATGATTTCTCCATCTGAAACTAAATTATGAATAATTTCTGCTTTTCTAAAAATTCTTTCTTGTGTACGCATATCTAGTCCAAGCATTATATTTCCCAAAAAGGATTCTATTTTATTCACATCGATATCTTGAAATAATTCAGTATATGTTTCATATTTATAAATATAATTTTCAGCACGTTCTATGTTTAAATAAACTTTAAATGATATAAACTTTCTAAGATATGTATCTACATCTATTTTTCCGTATATAGCCTTAATGGAATGTTCCAGTTGACTTTTATCCATAGATACAATAACAATGACATTGTCCAATCCATTGAATATATGGTGTAATCTTTCCAAAACCTTAATAGAATATGTTGGCAGGCATCTATCTAATTCATCAACAACTATAACAACTGTTTTATCATTCGCAATTTCTTGCATGCCCTTCCTCGTTTCCTCAAGAGCCTTTTTAAAACCATATAATGAATCGAAATCTTTGACTTTTTCCTTATCTGTCTTATCTAGTATCTCACTTGCAACTTCTACCAAATCTATGCCTATCTTATTTTTACACAATTCACTGGCTATTTTTTTCAATGTTGTCTTTACTGTTTCTACTGCTACTTTACCTGCATTCTCTACGTCCTTGGAAAATAAACTCAGTTCCCGATCAATTTCATCCAACATTGCCGTAATTATTGCAATTGTCGGTTCCTCATAATAATCATATTTCCAACAGTCATAATGAAATACATAATATTTATCCTCTGCTGTCTCTTCTGATTGGATGACCTTTAACTGTTCCTCAAATTTCTCCAGTACAAAAGTTTTCCCACTTCCCCACGCACCATCAATTCCAAAACAACAACCTTGTTTTTTGTCCGCAAAGCCTTCTACTAATTGAATCAATTTGTCGATAAAATCTTTTCTGTTCAGTACATCTAATTTCTCGCTCATTTGTTTTCCCTCCTACATTACCTATCGTAGCACAATGTAGAATAAACGAAAATAAATTTTTTACACAAAAAGAACCCTGCCTACAAATTGCATAGGCAGGATCCTTTGAAAATTATATATTTTTTGTTATATACTGAATCAGTCGTATTATATAACTTCTAGCTTTCTCGCATAACCAGACGAATGCACAACAGATAAACATAAAACACGCAAAATTAAACATTGACTGATTACTTAAAATCTGCATTATAAATTCTATCTCCATGTTGTCACACCTCCTGCTTACAGCATCCCAAAATATTTTAATAAAGCCAGCCTGAGTAACATTTCCTCAGTGATGTACTGTACTTTTGATTCTATGAGGGGGATATCTTCCTCTCTGATGCTCTGAAAATTACCTCTGCGGTCATGGCGGCAGATAAAACAATCCCCAGCTATGATCGTTTCGCTCTCCGGTATTGCCACCCTCGGCTCCAGTCCTATCAGCCACCCCTCTTCATTGCAGATCAGGTCTATCTCTTCTGTCAACGCCGTACATTCTATCAGACCTCCGACAAACGCCTGCTCTGCCTTGAGAGAATTTTCTATTTCCATGATTCCTTGCTTATCTTTCGTGTATCCATATACTTTCATACTGCTGCCCTCCGAAAAGAAACGGACACCCCATTACAGGGTGTCCGACTTCTCCTTATCCTCTTTCTGTTTTCCATCCGCCACAGGTGCTGTTGGTTTTTCCAGAGATGCCACCACTACCGCAGCATTTTCCAGTTTCGCCCCGGCACTGATGATATGCATATCCAACAGCGTTTTTACTTTTTCCTCCGTGAAGCTGGTTCTCTCATATCGGGAGGAAATCACATCATACATGGTATTTCCCTTTTCCTTATGTGTACCGATCACAATATAGAAAAGGTTGGCTAAACAATCTTCCTCGACCATGGGAATTAAAGTGTTGGTGTGGATTTTCTTCATCATGTTGGTGGTGAAAAAGTTCTTTTTATCCATTACCAGTTCCCCTGCTTCGGATAACTCCAAACCATACACCTCATCCGTGGTAATGCCTTTCAGGGCATCTTTGATCTGCTTCTCTGTCAGTTCCACGACTTCCCCCTTGGGTAAGCTGTAGGCTTCATAACAGATTGCTCTTGTTCCTAAAAAGATCTCGTTGGTTACTACTAATTTTCTGCACATAATTTTTTCCTCCTGCGTTTCGCATTTACTATTTTGTTTCGGACATTTTCTTTTCTGTCCTCCTTACATTTAATACAATAACGCTGGGAAAATGTTTTGGCAGTGGCGAGAATAGCCAGAGATTTTATAGGGTGATTAGTGATGATGTAGAAATATAAAAAGAGAACTCCGACTAGAGTTCTCATAATTTTTGGTAGGTCTGGGGCACTTATCAACTACATGTTTCCATTACACCATATCGCCGCACCAACCCAGACCCAAAATCAGAATCATTTTCTTCATACACTCACCATTTTCCCTTTCAAACAGACACTTAATAGTATCATATACAAAGCCAGAAATAATAGTGTCAACCAGAAGCTTAATTATGTTGGCGATACTTGGACTCGAACCAAGAGCTGTTGCTAACGTTTACTAATATTATATTGTATTTTCATAATCCTGTAATTCGTGGTAGATGCCTTCGACAATGACTTGACTACCTTTTACACGATATACAAGTAAATATCTGTGGTTTTCAAATTCGATCTTATGTAATCCCATTCCCTTTAATCGCTTACTTTTACAATATCCAAAGGCATCCGCCATCTTCTCCAATTTTACAATCGTATCATCAAAGTCATCCATAACACTTTCTAATGCCTGTGGATTTTTTAACACGTTTGCAATGTAAGACAGGATATTGTCGTACTGCTTTTCTGCCAGTTCTGACAGTTCCACATTAAACTGCATATTTTTCCCTCATGCTTTTTGAAACGGTTCTTGCTGGCTTTGTTACTCCCCTGTCACTCTTCTGGATTGATTCGGTAAGTTCCTTTACCAGTTCGTCCTCGCTTAATCTTCTAAGTCCGTTTCCCTCTGACTTTTCGGATAATCTATCAACAAGCATGATTACCATATTATAATCGTCCGGTGACAAACCTTCGATTTTTGCAGTTAATTCCGCTATACTCATGCCAGTATCAACTCCTTTCAAAAACTCCCTTTTTTATATTATATCTTTTATTTCATATAAAATCTACGGAAATTTGTTCCAAATGTCTTAAATATCTATAAAGCAGGGACATACCCTCCCCGTTTCTCCCCACTCTCACCCCAGCCTCAGATCCAGACCCTCTGATTACAACTGTTCTCCATGCACTGTACAAAAGTCTGGCCGCCATGTCCGGCAATCTTGTGGCAGCGGATCTTACGGTCATCCACGATGATAAATCCGGGGCAGGAAAAGGTGCTTTCCGGGGTCACCACTCCCGCCTCCAGTCCCGCAGCGGCCGTGATGATCTTGAAGGTGGATCCCGGTTCGTAGGTGTCGTTGATACAGCCGTTTCGCCACATGGCATTCAGCTTTTCCTGTTTCTGTTCCGCCGTCAGTGTGGCTGGGTCCACCGCCACAATGCTGCCGTCCTCCTTCACTTCCGTCAGCTCCGGTAAGGTATAAGGGTCATTCAAATCAAACTCCGGATAATTCACCATAGCCAGGATCTCGCCGTTCTGCGGATTCATAGCCACTATATAAACACTGTCCGCCTCCTTGGTGGCACAGGCCTGCGCCGCCAGCTGTGTAGCATACTCCTGGATGTTCCGGTCGATGCTGATACGAAGATCCATGCCCGGCACCGGTTCCACCCGACGCTCCCCTGCCGTATCCACCTCGATCCCCTTGGCGTCCGTGATCGTCAGGATCATTCCCGGATCCCCCTGCAGGATCTCTTCATATACCACTTCCAGTCCGATGATTCCCTGATTGTCTCCTCCGGTAAAACCCAGCACCTTGCTGGCCAGATCCCCGTAAGGATAATATCTCTTGTAATCTTCGTCCACTTTTACCCCGGCCAGATCATATTCCCGGATCCGGTCTCCCACGGTCTTATCCACGTTGCTTTTCACCCGCTCGATGGAGGAATATTTCTCCACCCGCTTTCTGGCCTCTTCCTCGGAGATTCCCAGTTCCTTCACCAGTATGGCGATCACCTGCTCCGGCTCCTCGATCTGATTGTGGATCACCGATACCGTACAGACCATCTTGTTGTCCGCCAGCACGACCCCGTTGCGATCCAGAATCCGTCCTCTCGCCGCCTTGATGCTGCGCTCTCTTTCGTGCAGCCTTGTGGCCGCTTCCTCATAATATTCCGCCCGCCATACCATCAGATACAATAGTCTTCCCAACAGTCCGCAGAGCACTGCCGCACATACGAAAAATATGGTCATGATCTTCTTCCGATGAAAGAAACGATTCTGATGATCTGCCATAAAAAAACCTCACAACAAGAGCTTTTTACATTTTATTGCTCTTGCTGTGAGGCTATTCGTCAGATTACCTTACTATTCATTCTGCTGGTTCAGCAGATTATTGTTGACCGGGCTGTCCCCCAGGGAATCATCGCCGCCGACATCCGCTCCCGTAACAGGGTCAATCAGTCCACCGTCAATCGGGCTTACCAGATAACCGGTGGCCGGATCCACCGGATAATTTCTCCAATCCTCGGAAGGCGTTGTATTATCACCGCCCTGAGCGTCGCCGGTTCCATCTCCACTGCCCGTCTGATCGTCTCCGGTCTGTCCATCACCGGTTCCATCTCCACTGCCCGTCTGATCGTCTCCGGTCTGTCCATCACCGGTTCCGTCACCGTTATTCTGATCTTCACCGTCCTCGGGCTTCTGGGTATACTGATTGGTGATCTCGATCTGTTTTTCTGCCAGCTCCTGGATCTCCTTCTCAGACAGCTCCTCCGTCATGAAAATATTCAGGTACGGCAATACTTCCGTCAGAACATTTCGTACAATACCGGTTGCGAACTTCGCATCATCCTGCGGAGATGCATTGGCACGATCCACGACCACATAGATAGCGATCTGGGGATCATCCGCCGGTGCATATCCCATAAAGGATACTACGTACTCACCGTTTTTACGGGGAATGGTCTCTGCGGTACCGGTTTTGCCACCGATGGCGTAGCCTGCAGGTCTTGCGGTTCTACCGGTTCTGCGGTCACCACCCTCTTCCATTACGGTAGCCCGGCAGTACTGTCTGATCTTCGCCGAGGTACTCTCAGAAATGGTCTGCCGTAACACTCTGGGCTCAATGTTTTGTACCGTAGCTCCACTGGAATTGGTGATCTTATCCACCATATGCGGCTCATAATAATAACCTCCGTTGATCAGGGAACAGAATCCCGTGATCATCTGGATCATTGTTACATTGAAGTTCTGTCCGAAACTGTTGGTAGCCAGATCGGCGCTTCCCATCTGATCTACCGGGAACAACAGGCTTGCGGTTCTCGCTTCTCCTGCCAGATCCACGTTGGTCTTTAATCCAAAGTTAAAGGTCTGTTGGAATTTGGCAAACTCTTCTTTTCCCAAAGTAGCTGCAATCTTCATCAGCGCCACGTTGCAGGACCAGGCAATGGAATCCTGTACGGATACATCTCCTTCACCGCCGGAACGATAGCTGTGACACTTGATCGTATGTCCGCCGACTTCCAGAGATCCGTTACACTGATAGTGCTCGTTTCCGGTGATAGCACCGCTCTCCAGTGCTGCCGCCACAGTAAACGGTTTTGCTGTGGAACCCGGCTCGTAAGTAGTGGAGATACAATAATTCTTCCACAGGTAATTCAGGTTGTCCAGCAATTCGTCATCCGTTAAGGCATCAATGTCTTCCTGCGTAAAATAGGTATCTGTCTTGGTCAGAACATCATAACCGTTGGCATTGGTCACCATCTCGATCTTACGGGATCCCAAAAGGGCGTCTGTATTCCTGGTATCGTTCAGGTCATAGGTCGGATAACTTGCCATGGCCAGAATATTACCGGTATTAACCTCCATAATGATGCAGCCCACATTTTCCGCACCGTTACCGGGATGTACCGCATCCTTATGTTCCTCGTTAAACTGCTTCAGATATTTCTCCACAATACCCTGGATATTGGCATCAATGGTACTGTGTATCGTGTTACCGTCCACGGCCGGTTTGATGGTCCGCTCCAGGTTGGCATCATCATTCAGATATCCATACTCTCTTCCGGTGGTTCCGTTCAGCACATCATTGTAATACTCTTCCAGTCCGTACTGTCCTTCGTTGTCCGATCTGGAGAATCCGATCACGTCCGCCGCCAGGGAACCATTGGGATAGACTCTCTTGTATTCTTCCTGGAACCAGACGCCCTTGATCTTGCTGTCCTCCAGTGCTGCCGCCTGAAAACCGCTGATCTGATCATAGGTCAGCCTTCTGAGAGGGACATACCAGGAAGAATCCGGATGACTGATCACATACTGTCTCACTGCCGTCATATCCAGATCCGGGAAATTTGCGGACAGCGCCTCCATCGTCGGTTCCAGATAAGTCTCACGGCTTAACATTACATAGGAATCAATGACCAGATTATATACCTTCTCGCTGACTGCCAGTTTTGTTCCCTTGGTATCCACGATGTCTCCACGGCGGAACGGCAATGTCACGGAGTCGTATTTCTGCTGTGACAAAACCTGTTTTTCGTAGGTTGCTCCATCCGCTTTCACGATCCAGGACAGACGGACAGACAGCAGAATAAATGCCAGTATGATCAGGGCATACAGGCATAAAAGTTTTTTCTGCATCTTTATGGAAAATTTCTTAGGCTTCTGTTCCTTCACGCTTTCTGCCTCCCAGACTTAGTTCTGGCTGGTATCCGCCTGACGCATATAGTCGTTGCTGCTGTTTGCGTAGGTGATTACCTGTCCTTCGGCAGCATAGGTCATTCCAAGTTCGCCGATGGCAATTCTCTTGACTTCTTCCAGATTGATATTGCTGGTAATCCGGCTGTACTCTTCATCGTTTGACAGCTTCAGAGAGTTCAGTTCACTCTCCATTCTGGACACCTCAGTGATCTTGGTGGTCAGCTCCGACTGCATCTGGATATAATTTACCAGACAGAAGGCACAGGCAATCAATGCTCCCATCAGAAAGGTGACGTAGCCGATGCTCATATGTCTTGCTTTTTCTCTGTTTTTTCTCGTCTCATGAGACATCTGTCTCCGGGGCTCCTCCATCTGCCTGCGGATCTGTAAGTCTCTTGCTGTATTATCATATATGTAAGGAGTATTGCTTACTCTTCTTCTCTGTGCCATACTCTTTCTCCCCGCTTTCACTACTAAAGTCTTTTATTTTTTCTCAAATACCCTGAGCTTTGCACTCTTGGATCTGCTGTTTACTTCCAGTTCTTCCACACTGGGAAGAATGGGTTTTCTGGTGATCACCTTTCCCTTGGAGACCTTACCGCATACGCACACCGGAAATTCCGGCGGACAGGTGCAGGGATTCTCATTCCTGCGGAATGCGTTCTTCACGATCCGGTCCTCCAGGGAATGGAAGGTAATAATGCAGAACCTTCCGCCGGGATTCAACAGATCGATCAGCTCGTCCAGCGCCTTTTTCAGTACTTCCAGTTCCTGATTACATTCGATACGGATTGCCTGGAAAGTCTGCTTCGAAGGATGTCCGTTCTGTCGCATCTTTGCCGGGACTGCGGCTTTGATGATCTCATTTAATTCAAAGGTGGTCTCAATGGGCTTGTCTGCCCTGTTTTTCACAATGTGTTTCGCTATATTCTTGGCAAAAGGATCTTCACCGTAATCCCGGATGATGTGATACAGTTCCATCTCGGAATAATTGTTGACGATATCTCTCGCTGTCAGGGTCTGCCTGCGATCCATCCGCATGTCAAGAGGGGCATCAAACCGATAGGAAAATCCTCGGTCTTCGGTATCCAGCTGATAGGAAGATACTCCCAGATCCAGCACGATTCCGTCCACGCCGGTGACACCATATTCTCTGAGGGCCTCCACTGCATTCACATAATTGTTGCGGATCACGGTCACTTTATCTCCAAACGGCTGCAATCTTGCGGATGCTGCTGCGATTGCTGCATCATCCTGATCAATGCCGTAGAAATGTCCGTTTTTCAGGCGGCTGCATACTTCGTAGGCATGTCCTCCTCCACCTAAAGTTCCGTCCACATAGATGCCGTCCGGGTTAATATTCAGTTGTTCAATGGTCTCATGCAGCATCACAGAATAATGATTGAATTCCACGACGGTCATCCTTTCTCGGTCACGTTTTTCACCCGTTAAATGGTCAGTCCCAGTCCTTCCATGGCGCTGGTGATCTCATCCATATCGGTATCGGAGTTCATATTCTCCCATTTATCCTTGCTCCAGATCTCCACACGGCTGCCGACGCCGACCAGTACCACGTCCTTTTCCAGTCCAGCGAACTCTCTGAGTGCTGCCGGCAACAGGATTCTTCCCTGCTTGTCCACTTCTACCGTAGCTGCACCGGCCAGGAAGAAACGGGCAAATTGTCTTGCTTCTTTATTGATCAGAGGTAATGAGGTCAGCTTCTGTTCAAAAGCATTCCAGTCATCGTTGGCATACACAAATAAGCAGCCATCCATTCCCTTGGAAATCACAAATTCCTCTCCTAAGACTTCTCGGAATTTCGCCGGAATGATCAACCTGCCTTTCGTATCTAACGTATGGTTGTACTCGCTCATAAACATCGCACTCACCACCATTCATCCAAAAGGGGACTGCCACGAAAAGGAGGTCATTTTTCTAAAAATCTACCACTTTGTGGCACTTACCTCCACTTTCTCCCACTTTTATTATGATTTTATACTAAAATAGGGTATTTTACAAGAGAAATCAAGTAGCTTTTTTCGACAGCACCACGTAAAAAAGCGCCTTGTCATACGGCAAAGGCGCTTTTTGCTACAATATCTGGTATAAAAATAAGAGCAAACACAATATCTATGTATTTGCTCCTGTTTCGATATTCTTAATAAATTTTTAAAAATTTTTAATATTTTTCCACTTTCGGCTGTTTTTCCAGGCGGATACGTACCACAACGTCCGTCACCACTGCGAAGATCACCATGCACAAGGATAATACCTGTGATACGGCGAGGGTCGTTCCGGGGATAAACAGGGTATCTGTCCGGATACCTTCGATCCAGAATCTGCCAAGACCATAGCCTCCGAAGTACAGCAGACAGATCTCTCCATCGAATTTCTTGTACTTGCGGTACACCAGCATAAGGATCAGGATCATCAGGTTCCACAGGCTCTCGTAGAGGAAAGTGGGATGTACCTGAATGTAATTGGTCCCCTCGATAATGTGAGCTGCTACATTCTCAGAAATATCCCGGCTGCGCACAGCTTCGATAGGAAGCCGCATGGCCAGAAAACTGTCCGTATATTCCCCGAATACTTCACGGTTCATAAAGTTACCCCAGCGGCCGATGATCTGTCCCAGGATCAACCCTGGCACACACAGATCTCCCAGCCGGAACGGGTTGATCTTCTTGATCCTGCAATAAATGAACAGTGTCAGGAAGGCTCCGATCACACCGCCGTAGATCGCCATACCGCCGTTACGGGTATTAAAGATGCTTAACAGATTGTCCTTGTAATAGTCCCAGGCAAAGACCACGTAATAGATTCTGGCTCCGATCACGGAAAAGATCACGGCATAAATGGCGAAATCCCAGATCGTATCCGGATTTTCTCCTGTCACCTTTGCCTGATGCACCGCCATCAGAATGCCTGCCAGTACCCCAATTCCGATGATCAGGCCGTAAAAGGCGATTTCGAAACCGAATACGGAAAAGCTTCTGGGAACATTCTCCAGGTAAATGCCTAAATGGGGAAATGCAATATCTCCTGCATTCATCATAATATTTATTTCCTTTCTTGGTACTATCCGGCTTCTGCGCGCTTCGCGCTCCCGAATCCGGCACATACATTCGCATTCCGGGCTGTCGCCCTACTTGCTCATGGCTCCATACTATCCGGCTTCTCCGCGCTTCGCGCTCCCGAATCCGGCACATACATTCGCATTCCGGGCTGTCGCCCTACTTGCTCATGTATGTTTGATCCGCTAATAGACAGATTACTCTGCCTGCAAGCAGTCTCGTAATCTGTCTATTGCGGATCTTAGTATTACACGTTGAATCTAAATAGGATCACATCGCCGTCCTGCACTACATAATCCTTGCCTTCCATACCGACCAGACCCTTTTCACGGGCAGCGGCCAGAGAGCCCTGCTCCAGCAGATCCTTGTAGTTTACTACTTCTGCCTTGATGAAGCCTCTCTCGAAATCGGAGTGGATCTTGCCGGCTGCCTGAGGTGCCTTGGTGCCAATCTTGATGGTCCATGCTCTGGTCTCATCCTCTCCTGCAGTCAGGAAGCTCATCAGACCTAAGATATGATAACTTGCCTTAATCAGTTTCTCCAGACCGGATTCCTTTAATCCCAGGTCGTCTAAGAACATTGCCTTCTCATCATCATCCAGCTCGGAGATCTCTTCCTCGATCTGTGCACAGATCACGAATACCTCACTGTGTTCACCGGCTGCGAACTCTCTTACTTTTGCCACCATCTCATTGGATGCGCCGTCATCTGCCAGATCATCCTCGGCTACATTGGCTGCATAGATCACAGGCTTATAAGTCAACAGATTGTATTCCTTTAACAGAGCCAGTTCATCCTCATCGGTAACATCCAGGCTCTTTGCCATCTTACCGCTCTCCAGATGCTCCTTGATACGCTCAAGCAGTGCCAGCTCCTTGGCATAGGTCTTGTCCATTCTGGCTGCCTTGACTACCTTGGACAGTCTTCTCTCCAGTACTTCCAGATCTGCGAAGATCAGCTCCAGATTGATGGTCTCGATATCACGCAGAGGGTTCACACTGCCGTCCACATGAATGACATTAGGATCCTCGAAACATCTTACCACATGTACGATAGCATCCACTTCACGGATATTGCTTAAGAACTGGTTGCCCAGTCCCTCCCCCTTGGAGGCACCCTTTACCAGACCTGCAATATCCACGAATTCGATCACTGCGGGAGTTACCTTCTTGGAATGATACATCTCGCCCAGTGCTTTCAGTCTGTCATCCGGAACTGATACCACACCCACGTTAGGGTCGATGGTACAGAAGGGATAGTTGGCGGATTCTGCTCCCGCCTTGGTCAGGGAATTGAAAAGTGTGCTCTTTCCCACGTTGGGAAGACCTACGATACCCAGCTTCATTTTATCTTTACCCGTTCAAAAATCCCTCTATAAACGGAATTTTTGCCTTTCTGTTTATTAGTTGAACAATATAATCTAAAATTATAGCATAATATGTGTTTTTTTCAAACACCTAAATACTTTTCTTTCGAAATAAAAATATGCTATAATATGCAATATCATAAACCAAAGAGGAAAAATTAATGAAAAGAATACGTTATTTTGATTTGCTTAGATGTACCTGCTTTTGCTTCATTATTTTTTATCATCTGCTCTTTCAGCTCTATCTCTCCGGAATCTGTCCTGTAGAGAGACTCAATCCTCTGCTTTCCAACAGCAATATGCATCTGGCAACCCTGGGTGTTGCTGTATTTTTCATGTTATCCGGTGCCAGTCTCTCCTATACCGCGAAGGAGAACTTCAGCCTCGCAAAATATTATAAGAAAAGATTTCTGCGCATCCTGATTCCCTTTTATATACTTTACATTGTTTATTTCCTGTTTCTCCTTTTCCAGAGCCATTCCGTCCACAATATTTTTCCTGAAGGAATTCCTGCGTGGAGAATTGTTTTTACTTTTCTTGGAATGGATTCCTGGGTCAGCATGCACGGGATCAGCACCTTTTCCCTTACCATCGGAGAATGGTTTCTGGGATGTCTTATTCTGTTGTATCTGATCTTTCCATTGCTTCGATTTTTTATGATAAAAAATGAAAAGTTCTTTTTTATCATCGCTACCGGGATTTATTTGATTGTTTTATTTCATTACGATTTCTCCGTCCCCATCCATATGAACTTCTTCCTGAAGGGCTACGAGTTCGTAATCGGTATGATGATTGGTTATTATCATGAAAAATTCAATCCTAAATGGATTTTCTTATCCCTGCCGGTGGTGATTTTCTTTGTTCTGTGCCCTTTTGCACTTCCCATCAGCACCGGTTTGAAAATAACGATACTGGCCGTTGCCTTCTGGATTTCCGCTGCATGCCTGGAACCGGTTCTCGAAAAAGGAAACGGCCGATTTCTCCGTACGATAAGTAACTACTCTTATGAAGTATTTCTGGTCCACCATATCATTATCTATTTTATCACTCCGAGGGCTATTCCCTATATGCGCGGTATGGTGGGTGTTTTAGGTTTGTTTCTCGTTGAATTGCTGCTGATGGCAATGCTGGGATTTCTTTTGAAATTCATCTCCGATCAATGCATTGCCGCTCTATCCAATCTTACTGCTGTTGAAAATAAACGTTAATCCCCTGCAGCAATCCTTCCGCCAGTTGATCCAGTACAGCATTGCTGTGATCGGAATATGCATTTCCCAGTTCCATATCCACGGAAGGGATCGTACTATAAGAAGTCTGGGTCAGGTCAATGCTCATGTTTCCTTTTCCATAGATCGTTGCTCCCTGTCCCAGCAGCCCTTCCACCAGATCCGCTCCCAGAGCATCGTGCTGCTGCCAGTGGGATGCCACAGGTTCCATACTCTTCAGTACTTCCGGCACAGAGATGTAAAAGCATCCCTTGTCGTAATTCTTGCCGTCACCGCTGTCCCAGTGCAGTGCGATATGGCAGTCTGCCACGTTATTGCAGATCACGGTCCTGGCCACATTGTCCAACTGCACATCCTCTCCGTCCCTGAGCATCAGTACATCATAGCCAGAGGCCAACAGTTTGTCCCGCAGGATCTGTGCCATCTGCAAAGTAACCGTTCGCTCCGGTGTCCCGTCCTGAAATGTCATGCCTCCGGACACTGCCGCAGCTTCCGTAGCTCCCGCTGCCGTACTGCCTCCCGTAGTCTTGGCCGAACCGTCCGGATGGCACAGCGTCTTTACTTTGGCCCCACCGGCGGTGCCATGTCCCGCATTCACTCCGATAATGATTCCCTTGCTTCCGGACTCCTCTGGTGCCCGGTATAGTACTGCGGCTCCGGTATTTATCTTCGAATGATCCGCATATTCCCAGTCCGGATTCAGAGTGATCTGTTGTAAGTCGGTATATTCCACCGGCTGGTTCTGTATAGCCTCCGGCTGACCGGCTACCGTTTCTGTCTGACTGCCTGCGGCCTCTGTCGGCATACCGCTTTTCGACACCGCAACCTCTCCCCTAGGAACTTTGTCGGTCCCCGAAGTCACCATTTCATGTCCTGCACTATTCGCCGCCCCTTGCGGCACAGACGTTTCCGCCAGCGTTTCTCTACCGAATTCCTCTGCGTTTTTCTCATTTTCTGTTGTCTCCACGGATGCTGCTACGCTCTCGGGAACCACAGGATCCACGTTTTCCATAGTTTCCACGCTTTCCGTCCCCTCAGTCCCTTTCTGTGCACCACAGGCTGTCATACTTACTGCAAGCGCCAGACCGGCCACTACCGCCGCTATCCTATATTGTTTTCTATGAAGCATTTCCTTATTACTCATTACTCCTCCGATATGAAAAGAACCACAGCTGTGGTTTCAGCTATGGTTCTTCTGTTCTCTCTATTACGATCTTGGGAAAACATCCTCCGATTAACCGCGCAGTTTGAAGTGCTCTAACAACTCGTTCAAAGTAGTAGCGGAAGCGGAAAGCTCCTCGCTGGTAGCGGAAGTCTCCTCTGCTGCTGCGGAGTTGGACTGGATAACATCGTTGATGTCCTCCACACCCTTCTTGATGTTGTTGACAGATACTGCCTGTCTGTCGGATGCAGTACGGATATTAGCAACCTCCTGGATGATCTGATCCAGTTCGGTCATAACCTTCTGCATTGCTTCGTTGGTCTCCCTGGTAACCCTGTTACCCACTCCTACTTCGTTCATGGATTCTTCGATCAGCTTCTTAGACTCTACTGCGGAATTTGCACTCTCTTCTGCCAGCTGTCTGATCTGGTCAGCCACGACTGCGAAACCTCTTCCGGCTTCCCCTGCTCTTGCTGCCTCAATGGAAGCATTCAAAGACAGTAGATTGGTCTGGGATGCAATATTCTCGATATCTGCGATGATCTTCTCGATATTCTGGGTCGTGGTATCGATTTTCTTCATGGCATCTACCAGCTCATCCATCTTCTGCTGGCTGTTGGCTGCCTCGATACCTACCTGTTTTGCCTTATCGTGAACGATATCGGTAGACTTGGTGTTCTCCATTACCTGATTCGTTACTTCTTCTACGGTAGCCACCAGTTCTTCAACAGCTGCAGCCTGACTGGTAGCACCTTCTGCAATATCCTGTGCACTGACAGCCAGCTGATTGCTTCCGGCAGACACCTGTTCGGAAGATCCCTGAATACCGTGCATAGTCTCACTGACCTTGTTCACCATATCATCCAGTTCATCCAGTACATTGCGGAGCTGTCCTACATACGCATCGGGGCAGTTGCTATGTACATCAAAATTACCCTCAGCAAAATGCTCTACAATATCCTGCAGATCTGATACAACCTTTTTCAAAATACCGGCTGCGGTCTCAAAACTGTCGGATAAGCGTCCCAGCTCATCCTCGGACTCATAAGGAGTGCCGATCTCAAAGTCACCGGAAGCAATCTTCTCAGATGCCACTACCAGACTCTCAATAGGCTCTACCAACATTTTGGCAAGCATCTTTGACATAGCTGCATTAAATGCAATAGCTAATACAACTATGATCACAACAATTACGCTTCCCACATAGTTTTTTGACTGTATCAATCCCACAACTGACACCAGTGCCAGCACCACATATAAAACGTCCATAATGCGGAACACAAAAGAAAGCTTATTTTTAATCGGTTTCTCCCTTAGCATTTCTTCCAGTTTTTTCATTTGTTTCCTGCTCCTTCCGTTAATTAACCTACATACATTTTATTTTAATTTCCTCTGGTTGTTTCGTCAAGATTTCTCTGCTTAAAATTATGTAAAAATCATGTATGGGATGACTGGCTCATCTCCAGAAGCTTATCCCGCATTTCATTTTCGATCCGCTGTAAGTCTTCCTCTGCGCTCTGTCTTCTGGCACGGCCTTCCTCCTGGATCTTCATGACTTCATCCAGTGTGGTCATCAGTGTCTGGTTCGTGGTCTTGAGGGTCTCGATATCCACAATACCTCTCTCAGATTCCTTCGCTGTCTCCACGGATGCCACTTTCAGTGCTTCTGCATTTTTCTTCAACAGTTCATTGGTTATATCCGATACTGCACGCTGTGCCTTGGCTGCATCGGTGGCATGATCCAGACCGATGGCAATGACCATCTGGCTCTTCCACAGAGGGATCGTATTCACCAGTGTGGACTGGATCTTCTCGGACATAGCGATATCATTGGACTGGATCAGTCGGATCTGGGGTGCCATCTGCAGAGAAATGGCTCTGGTAAGTTCCAGATCATAGATCTTCTTCTCGAATCTCTCACACATTGCTGCAAAATCCTTCGCAGCCTGCGTATCCTCCGGCAGTCCGCTCTTCTGTGCTTTTTCCAGAAGTTCCGGCAGTTCCACGTTTTTCGCCTGTGTCAGTTTCTTTTTACCTGCCAGAATGTACATGGACAGTTCTTTAAAATAATTCAGATTCAGCTGATACAGCTTGTCCAGTACCGCCACATCTTTTAGCAGCACCACCTGATGATTTTCCATGGCATCACAGATCTTGCTGATGTTCACTTCCGCTTTATCATACTTTGCTTTCAGATTACTCAGCTTATCCCCGCTCTTTTTAAACAAGCCGAAGAATCCCTTGTCTTCCTCTGTATCAAAATCCTTGAGCTGTGCCACTACATCCGTCAACAGCTGTCCAACCTCGCCCATATCCTTGGTCCGGACATTGCTAAGTGCTGTCTCAGAGAAATCTGCGATCTTTTTCTGACTCCCCGCACCGTACTGCAATACCGCCTGGGTATTGGTCAGATCGATCTGTCCCGCAAAATCATCTACCATTTTCTGTTCTTCCGGTGTCAGTTCCATCTCCGGAACAGCCTGCTCCTCTACCAGTTCCTCCGGCTTCTTCTCCACGATCTCTGCCTTTGCCTCCGCAAAGGGATCCAGTGTAAGGGTAGGTGCCTCTTTTGTTGCTGCATCCAGATCCATATTCATACTTATAACCCCGCCTTTCCATACTCTCTCATGATTTTTTATTTACCATCAGCATTACTTTCCTGCTGTCATACACTTTTTTCTCTTACAAAATCCGATTCCGTCAGCCCTTCCTTAGCCAACATCGTCTGCAATACCTGTGCATCCGCTGACGCATCAAAGGCTGCATCCCGGAACAGATTGTTCAGCAATGTAACGAATGCCTGATTGATCATATCCAGTGTCTTTTCGATCTCTTTTTTAGCATCGAGAATATCTTCTCCCGGGCTGCTGATTTCGTCAAATTCCGCATACTGCTCCACCAGTTTCAACATAGTAGGCAGGTAATAATCCATCAGTTTATGCATCCGGTGCATCTGCTCCGGATGCTCCTGCACTCGGTCAAAGATCTCCTTCAACAGATTTTCCAGCTGGTACAGCTTCTCAGAGATCGCTTCTCCTTCGATCCTGTCATTCAGATCCCGCAGATGACGGATGTATTCCATTCCTTCTGCCACAATACTGTGCAGTTCCTGCCCTCTGCGGCTCTGCTCCGTATCCTGTGTATCGGTGCCCGCTGTATTCTGTTCCTTCTTCTGCTCCAGATAGGCTTTCTCCGTCTCCAGATACTGACGGTAGATCACATTATTGAGCATAAAGCAGGTCTCTTTATCATCCAGATGTCCGTCCGGAAACATTCCGGCTTTTAACATCTTACGAAGATCTCTTCTGACATAGCGGACACTTTTTCCGGTATAGCGGGCCATTTCGTTGATCACACCATACATTTTGGTGCCGCACAGCTCCAGATATTTCTCCGCACGCTTTAATCTTCTGCGCTGTCCGTTGCCATAAGAGATCATCTCTAAAAATACCAGAGACAATACTCCCGGAAGGATTGCCGCACTCAGAGATGCTGCCTGAAAAGCTGCCAGTAACAGCTGTACCAGAAGTCCCAGTCCGCTGAACCCCAGTCCGATCCCGCCGAACACAGTGCACAATGTTCCGGACACGTTTCCCTTCTTTTCCATTTTGACCAGAGAAGTCATTTCTGCCGCAGTAGCTTTTCTGGGTGTCACCGGCTGTGCCTGATTCCGTGCACGGTTCTGCTCTGCCTGAGCCTTCCGTTGTTCTTCCCACTGCTTTTCCCGCTCTCTGCGCTGCCGGTGCCATTCTTCGTTCTGCCTGCGGCGCTCCTCCTGCTGTTTTTCCCGTTGCTGCCGTTCTGCCTGGATCTCTGCCTCAGTCTTGACTTCCTCCCGCCTTTTATCCTGCCAGCTGCGCTGGGAATTCCACACCTTTTTTTCCGTGGCTTCCCTGGACAGATTTGCCTGGAAATCCGCCTCCCGCAAGGCATCGTTGACCGTATCCGTCACCAGCGTGTTCAACGCATGAAAATCTCCGGTCTTCATTGCTTCCGCAATGGTCTCTTTGAATTTTTCCCCTAGATTATTCTGCACTTCACTCATAATTAATATTTTCTCTGATTTTTCAGTTCATCATAGAGCAGACAGTAGTTCTCATAACGTATCTGCGGGATCTCTCCCTCTGCCACAGCAGCCTTGATACCGCATACCGGCTCAGAGATATGGGAGCAGCCTCCGAATCTGCAATATTTTTCAAAAGGGGCAAACTCCGGATAAAATTCCGCCAGCTGCTCCTTCTCCAACCGAAACAACCCCAGGGAGCTAAATCCCGGGGTATCCAGAATATACGTATCCTGTGCAATGGAGATCAGTTCGGAGTGCCTGGTAGTATGCTTTCCCCGCTCGATCTTCTCACTGATGGAGCCGGTCTCCATCACTGTGCCGGACTGCAGGCAGTTTACCAGAGAGGATTTACCGACACCGCTGGGACCCGCCACCGTAGTGGTCTTGCCGCGAAGCAGCTCCTGAATGGTATCTATCCCTTCTTGTCTGGCTGCGCTGACCGTGATCGTACGGAATCCCGCCTGTTCGTAAATGGCACGATAATCTTCCTTTTTGCCTTCCTCGTCAATATCCTGCTTGTTAAAACAGATAATGCAGGGAATGTCCTGCTGCTGCATCATGACCAGGAAACGATCCAGCAGATTAAAATTCGGCTGTGGCTTCGTGATGGCAAAGATCACCAGCGCCTGATCCACATTAGCTACCGCCGGACGGATCAGTTCACTGTGTCTGGGAAGCAATTCCCTGATATTTCCTTTTTTCTGTGCCTCATCCAGGACATCCATCTCCACGTCATCCCCGACCAGGGGTTTTCTGTGATCCTTGCGAAAGACTCCTTTTGCCTTGCATTCGTACACCGTGCCCATTGTATGGCCATCGTCCGCTACATGGACGTAATAGAACCCGGCGATTCCTTTTATAATCTTGCCCTTCATAGCTTCCCGCCTTTGATCTTATTCCTTTACGAACTCAACTCTTCTGGTAAAGGAACGGTCTTCTGTCGTTCCGGGAACCGTCACCTGCTCCCCGGTATCCGGGTTCGTTGTGGTGGTCGGTTCGCTTGTCACCTGATACGTTATGGTGAGCGTACCACCGGAGGCAGTCATACCGTTGAAATTGGTAGCTACCGGGAAAGTGCTGGTCTTGGTATCCAGCAGTACGTTATTGTCATCCGTCACCAGTTTGATGCTGACTTCCATTCCCGATACATAGCCGGGTGCTTCCGAAGTCGTCGGTGCCGCAATGCTGACATTACACTTGTAAGTCACCTTCTGAGCTCCCTGACTGACCTTGATATCAATGGAAGTTCCCTGCTCCACATAGGAGCCATGGGAATAGCTCTGGTAACAGATCATGCCTTCTCCCACTTCGTCACTGTAGATATAGGTCACACTGCCTACGGTCAGTCCTGCCTCGATGGCTTCTACCGTGCCGTCCTGCTCGGACAGACCGATCAGATTCGGCACACGGATCTTGGTATCTTCCTTACCCAGACTTACTGTCACAGTGATCACACTGCCCTTTGGTGCTTTGTTGCCCTCGGAGGGGGTCTGGGAAATCACCCGGCCGGACTCTACCGTATCGGAATAGTTCTCTGTCTTGTTGACCAGGAATCCCTTGCTTACCAGCTGTGTATTGGCTTCATCAAAAGTAAGATTCACCACATTGGGTACTTCCACACCCTGAGTTCCTGCACTGGCTTTCAGGGTTACCTTGCTGCCCTTATCGATCTGTGCTCCCACGCTGACATCTGTATTGATAACAATACCTTCCGCTACCGTGTCGGACTCCTCATAAGTCACCTCTGTGAGGATTCCCAGACTGGTCAGGGTGCTCTTTGCATCTTCTACCTTCATGCCCTTTACATCCGGCATGGAGACCTTTTCCACTTCTGTGGCATCCGTCTCTTCGGTCGTAATGATCGGTCCTGCATCAGAGTCACTGCTTCCTTCATTTTTGCCGCCGAAGATCTTCACTGCCAGAACGATCAGGATAATACAGATCACCACACCGGCTACAATTGCCAGGATTGTGGTCACACGCTCCATCTTGGGGTCGTAGTCGTAATTATCTTCGTCTTCGCCATCTTCTTCGTTTTCATACATGGCTTCCGTATCGGAACGCAGACGCATGGTCTCATCATGATCCGGTTCTTCGTATTCCCGTCCTCCCTGATAAGGGACTTTTCGTTTGATCTGCGCCATATCCTCATCGGAGATCATCCGGGTACCACCTTCCATATCCGGATCGGTGTTCACCACGAAATCTTCCTCCGGGTTGATCAGGGACTGCTTCAGATCTGCGATCAGTTCTGCCATATTCTGGTATCTGCGGTCCGGAGACTTCTGACAACATTTCAGTACAATACTGGCTACGCTGGAAGGGATCTCCGGTACAAACTCCTTCGGAGACGGCATTTCTTCCTGAATATGCTTGATGGCGATGGCAACCGTAGTCTCCCCGTTGAAAGGAACTCTTCCCGTCAGCATCTCGAACATGGTGATACCCAGCGAATAGATATCACTCTTTTCATCGCTGTACCCCCCTCTGGCCTGCTCTGGAGAAGTATAGTGTACACTTCCCATGACATTAGAAGTGATGGTATTACTGGTAGCTGCCTTGGCAATACCGAAGTCCGTCACCTTGACTTTGCCGTCCTTGGAGATAATAATATTCTGCGGCTTGATATCCCGATGGATAATATGATTATTATGTGCAGCCTCAATACCCATGCTTACCTGGATGGCGATACTTACCGCTTCCTTGTAAGACAGTCTGGCCTTCTTCTCAATGTACTTTTTGAGGGTAATACCCTCTACCAGTTCCATGACGATATAATAGATTCCGTTCTCTTCCCCGACATCATAGACATTGACAATATTGGGGTGCATCAGTCCTGCTGCCGCCTGTGCCTCGATCCGGAATTTGGATACAAAATTAGCATTTTCGCTGAATTCCTGCTTCAATACCTTGATCGCCACATAGCGATTCAGCTTGTGACATTTTGCTTTATAGACATCTGACATACCGCCGGTTCCGATTTTTTCCAGGATCTCATAGCGATCGCCGATCATCATTCCTATTTTGATCATACTTGCTCTCCATTTCCAAAAAAGCTGGGTAATTTACGCGCACGGCTCGATCAGTATCACACTGATATTGTCTCTGCCGCCGTTGGCATTGGCCGCCTCCACCAGGCTCTCTGCCTTCTCCACAAGGTCTCTGGCTCCGCTGATAATCATGCGGATTTCCTCGTCTTCCAGCATATTTGTCAGACCATCCGAGCACATAAGGACGATCTCACCCTCCTGTAATTCCACGGTAAAGAAATCCGGCTCCACTTTGTCTTCCGCCCCTACCGCTCTGGTAATAATATTTTTATCCGGATGGTTCCTTGCATCGGCACGATCCAGTTCTCCGATCCGTACCATTTCTTCTACATACGAATGATCTCTTGTGATCTGGCGGATCTTGCTGCCCACCACATAGAGTCTGCTGTCTCCTACATTGGCCACCTGTAAGAATCTACCCATGCAGGATGCCACCACAACCGTAGTCCCCATTCCTTCCAGCTTTTCATCCTCGCTGGCTCTCTTGCGGATCACATCATTGGCTTCCTCAATGGCTTTGCGGAAGATCAGGGTGGGATTCTTCTCAAAAGAATTCTCCATCTCGGCAAGCATGGTCTCTACCGTTACCTTGGACGCATAGTCTCCCGCATTGTGACCACCCATACCATCTGCCACGATAAATACATTCGGCAGATTTCCCACCGGTTTTTCAGAGGTATAGATATAGTCCTGATTTACTTTTCTTTTCCTTCCGATATCGGTTATGGAAAACGTCTTAAGCACGTCAAACTTCCTCCTGTGAGAGTTCCCCCGGGTTCTTCGCCTCCTGCGTATGACGGCGTCTTAACTGTCCGCAGGCTCCGTCAATATCCCGGCCCATCTCCCTTCTAATTGTAACATGTATCATCTTACTTTCAAGTTTATTTTTAAATGCCTGAATGTGCTTCGTATCCGACTGCACATAATCCCGCTCTTTAATGGGGTTGACCGGGATGAGGTTGATATGGCAGCACAACGGCTTCGCCAGGGCGATCAGTTCCCTGGCATCCTCTTCCGTATCATTCACACCGCCCACCAGACTGTATTCGAAAGTGATCCTTCGTCCGGTCTGTTTGAAATAATACTGACAGACTTCCATCAACTCTTTGATAGAATACCGGTTGGCAATGGGCATCAGTTTTCTTCGTTTTTCATCGGTGGTGGCATGCAAGGACAGTGCCAGTGTGATCTGCAGCTTTTCATCCGCCAGCTGCCGCATTCTGGGCACGATTCCACAGGTGGACACCGTGACATTTCTCTGGCTGATGTTCAGACCGTTCTCATCGGTCAGAAGATGCAGAAATTTCAAAATATTGTCATAATTATCCATCGGTTCCCCAGTGCCCATGACTACCACATTGGAGACCCGCTCCCCCGTCAGTCTTGTGATGGCGTAAATCTGATCCAGCATCTCGGAAGGAGTCAGATTCCGTTCCAGTCCGTCCAGCGTGGACGCACAGAATTTACAGCCCATACGGCATCCCACCTGTGAAGAAATGCACACACTGTTGCCGTGCTTATACTGCATCCAGACACTTTCCACCACATTGCCATCAGATAATTCAAACAGGAATTTTTTCGTTCCGTCGATCTTGGACTCCTGTATTCTGACAGGGTTTACACAGGTGTATTCATATTTTTCCTTACATTGCTCCCTGAATTTTGCGGAGAGGTTGGTCATTTCATCAAAGCTCCTGACCAGCTTCACATGCATCCATTCATACATCTGCTTTGCCCGGAAGGCCTTCTCTCCCATGCTCTCCAGTTCTGTCTTCAATTCTTCCAGATTCAGGGATTTGATATCTTTTTTCGTATCCATTTTTCGTTCTCTTACTTCTTATCTCTCACGCTTTTCTGCGCAGTCTTGCATAATAGAATCCGTCGGTCTCATCCGTTCCCGGCAGAAGCTGTCTCTCTTCTTCCAGTACAAACGGGAAATTCTCTGTGATCCAGACTGCCATCTCCTGATTTTCCCCGCGGTGGATCGTGCAGGTACTGTAGAGCAGTACACCGTGCGGCTTCACATACTGCCATCCGGCTGCCACGATCTGCCTTTGCAGTTCTGTGATGGATTGCAGGCTTTCCGGTGTGGCATGGTATTTGATATCTCTCTTTTTTCCCATAACACCAAGACCAGAGCAGGGGACATCCATCAGCACCACGTCCGCATATTTTTCCTTCTCCGGATCATGCACCGTGGCATCATACACCTGAACTTCCACATTCCTACGGTTCATGCGCTCCAGATTCTCCCGGATCAGGTCCGTCTTGTATTCAGATATATCACGGGACACGACGTGGCCTGCTTCCCCTGCAAATTCCGCCGCCAGGATCGTCTTGCCACCCGGAGCCGCACACAGATCCATGACCGTATTACCTGGGCATATACCTGCCGCTTCCACTGCAAGTGCGGAGCTGGCATCCTGCACGGTAAATTTGCCTTCCGCAAAACCCGGAAGTTCACTTACATTTTCCAGATTCTGTGCCAGATACACATAAGGAAGTTCCCTGCTTTGCTGCAGACATACACCGGTTTTCTCAATTTTCTCCGCCAGTGACTCTCTCTCCGCTTCGGTCAGTTCCGTGGAGAACCGCAGGGATACCGGATGAATGGAAAGGAGTCCTTTTAAAAGTGTTTCCGTTCCTTCTCTGCCATATGCAGGCAGCCACAGATTCACGATCCATTCCGGCATGGAATATTTTATGCTCAGATATTTCACCGTATCCCCCGGATCCGGCAACGGCATCTGTTCCTTGCTGCGGGAAATATTACGCAGCACCGCATTGACGAAGCCTTTCAGGGTACGGAAGCCTCTTTTGGCCGCCAGCTTGCAGGCCTCATTGCACACCGCACTGTCGGGAACTGCGTCCATATACAGGATCTGATAAGTACTCATGCGAAGAAGACAGCGGATCAGAGGCTTCATCTTCCGGACCGGAACAGAAGAAAACCGATCCAGATAATAGTCCAGCTCCAGCTGTCTCTCTATCGTACCTTCCGTGACTCTTTTGATAAACGCTTTCTCTCTGGGATCCAGATAATCGTATTTATCCAGAACCGCTTTCATCAATTTATGGGAAAAATCCTGCCCCTTTTCCAGACTGAGCAGGATCTCCACTATAATCTCTCTTGTATCGGTCGTTGCATGATCACTCAAGATTAGTCTCTCCTTCTGCGATTGCCGCCGTACAGCAGGATCAGTCTGAGCAGCTGTAATGCGGAGGAGGCCGCTCCTGCCACATAGGTCAGAGCCGCTGCCGTCAGCACCTTTTTGCCGCCGCTTACTTCTTCACTGCCTAATAACCCGTATTCTTCCACCTTCACGATAGCTCTGTGGGAAGCATTGAATTCCACAGGCAGTGTCACCAGTTGGAAAATAACGGTCAGGGCAAATGCCCAGATACCAAGCTGGATCAATGTCTGATTCCAGCTGAGCAGTACTCCTAAAAAGATCAGAGGAATGCTTAAATTGCTTCCGATATTCACCACCGGCACCAGTGCAGCACGAATGCTCATGGGGGCATAGCCATGGGCATGCTGAATGGCATGTCCGCACTCATGGGCCGCAACACTGACCGCAGTCACCGAGGTTCCGTTAAAGTTGTTGTAAGACAGTCGCACCGTATCCGTCCGGGGATCGTAATGATCACCGTCATCGGAGTTCAGGCACTCGATCTGTACATTGTATAAACCTTCTCTGTTGAGAATGTTGCGGGCCGCTTCCGCTCCCGTCAATCCTCTCATATTCCGGACTTTGCTGTATTTGCGCATGGTGGAATTCACCAGTGCGCTGGCACCCAGACACAATACCAGTCCGACCAGTACCAGAAAATAAGTAGGATCCCAATAATAACCATATCCGTAATAGCCACCGTACATACGAAAGTCTCCTTTCTGTCAACACCGCTTACCCGATCGTTGCTTTTCGTTTCGTCGTATCCTAACGCTCGCCCAGAAGCTCTCCCGGCTGTACCTTTACCCCCAGCAGGAAATCGTGAGTTGTCATACGCCTTTTACCTTCCAGTTGCAGTTCCATCACCTTTAAGGAGCCTTCCGATGCAGCCACTTCAAAGGAATCCTTATTCACCATAAGGATCGTGCCCGGTGCTTCCTTATGCGCAGTTGCCATAGGAATGGCTTTCCAGATTTTCAGCTGTTTTCCATGATAATGCGTATATGCACTGGGCCAGGGAGTCAGTCCACGGATCAAACGATCCAGTTCTGCCGCTGTTTTCGTAAAGTCCAGTTTTCCCATCTCTTTGGTGATCAGGGCCGCGTAGCAGGTCTTGGTATCATCCTGCTTTTCCGGTACCAGTTTGCCTGCCTCCAGCAGAGGCAGTGCCTCGGTGATCGCTTCCCCGCCCAGCACCATCAGCTTGTCATGCAAAGTTTCAAAGGTGTCCTCCGAAGTAATGGGGATTTTCTTCCGGTACAACATATCGCCGGTGTCCAGTCCCGCATTCATCTGCATGATGGTCACACCAGTCTCGGCCTCTCCGTCGATGATCACTCTCTGGATAGGAGATGCCCCGCGGTATTTCGGAAGGAGGGATGCATGGATGTTCAGACATCCGTATTTTGGCAGATCCAGAATCTCCTGAGACAGGATCTGTCCGAACGCCGCCACGATATAAATATCTGCGGGATATTTTTTCAGTTCCTCAATGGCTTCCGGTGTCTTGATCCGACGGGGCTGGAATACAGGAATGCCATGTTTTACCGCACATTCCTTCACGGGAGGAAACTGTAATTCTTTGCTTCTGCCCTTTGGCTTGTCCGGCTGGGTCACCACTGCGGTGATCTCATGGCCCTGTGTGATCAGTGCCTCCAGCGCTCCCACGGCAAAATCGGGAGTTCCCATAAATACGATCTGCATAGTCTGTCTCCTTTCCGGAAAGCTTACTCTTCTTCCTCATCCTCGTAGGTCATATCCTGCAGCGGTCCTTCCGCCTTTTCCACATAGAGATGACCGTCCAGATGATCCAGTTCGTGGCAGATAGCTCTGGCCAGCAATTCTGTTCCCTCTACTTCGATGGGCTTCATATTCACATCCAGTGCTACCGCTTTCACATAATTAGGTCTGGTTACGATGCCGAACTTACCGGGTACGCTAAGACACCCTTCCTGTCCGGTCTGCTCTCCACTGCTCTCTACGATGCGGGGGTTGATCAGAATATACGGATCCTCTCCGGTGGTATCGATCACCACGATTCTCTTCAGGACACCTACCTGTGGTGCCGCCAGCCCTACGCCATTGGCATCGTACATAGTCTCCAACATATCCTCGATCAGTTCTTTGGTCCGGGGTGTCATCTCCTTGACCTCTTTGCAGGTCTTGGTCAGTACTTCATCCCCATATTCACGAATGTTTCTGATTGCCACAGTTCTTTACCTCCTATAACACGCTTACCGGGTCAAAATCAAATTGTATACTCATCTGTCTGGGCTGCCACTGTCTGAGAGTTTCCTCCAGTCTGTCCTTTACTTCCACCAGGACATCATACTCCGCATGCTTCACATAGAACACATACCGGTAGATATCATTGATCTTGCTGATGTTGGCAGGGGCAGGTCCCAGTACCTGTATCTTCTTATTGGACTGTTCTTTTTGCTTTCCTGACAAAAAGTCCATATTAGACTTTACCACATCTGTCAGTCTCAGGGCAAGCTGTTTTACATTTTCTTCCTCTTTCCCGTAGATCTGTACTGCCAGCATATGAGCCACCGGCGGGTAGCCGGACAGCTCTCTATACAGAATCTCCTCCTGATAAAAGCTCTCGTAATCCTGAGCCGCAGCACAGGTAATGGCGTAATGATCCGGCTGATAGGTCTGGATCACCGCTTCCCCGGGGAGCACCCCTCTGCCGGCCCGGCCCACCGCCTGGGTCAGAAGCTGGAAAGTCCGCTCTCCCGCCCGGTAATCCGACGCATTTAACGACAGATCCGCCGCCAGGATCCCCACCAGTGTCACCTTTGGGAAATCATGTCCCTTGACGATCATCTGGGTGCCGATCAGCACGTCCGCTTCCCCGTTTGCGAAGGAGGATAATATTTTCTCATAGCTGTCCTTCGTCCGGGTGGTATCCGCATCCATGCGTAACGTCCGCACACCGGGGTACAGCTCCTTTAGCTTTTCCTCGATCTGCTGGGTACCTGCCTTAAATCCCAGAATATATTTCGATCCACACTTGGGACAAAGCTTCGGCATCGGCTGTGTATAACCACAGTAATGACAGATCAGCCTTCCTCCCTTATGTTCCGAGAGAGAGACATCACAGTGCGGACACTTCATGACCTCACCGCAGGAACGGCAGGACACAAATCCCGCGTAGCCTCTTCGGTTTAAAAACAGGATGGTCTGCTGGCCCTTGTTCAGCCGGTCTGTCATCAGTTCCTGCAATTTTCTGCTGAAAATAGAACGGTTACCCTCCTGCAGTTCCTGTCTGAGATCTACCGTGTACACCGTGGGAAGTTCCCCGCCGGTGAGCCGCTTTGTCAGTTGAAACAGCCGGTATTCTCCCCTACCGGCACGATAATAGGCCTCCAGGGAAGGTGTGGCTGAACCCAGCACTACACTGGCTCCGTACAGTTCTGCCACTTCCAGAGCAGTCTCTCTGGCATGATATTTCGGAGTACTTTCACTTTTATAGCTGTTCTCCTGCTCCTCATCCATAACGATCAGTCCCAGATTCGGAAACGGTGTAAAAAGTGCGGATCTTGGTCCGATGATCACATCGATCTCACCTGCCTTGGCACGTTCGCACTGATCATATTTTTCCCCGGGGGACAGTGTGGAATTCATCACGCTGACCCGGTCTCCGAATCTCTGATAGAATCTGAGCAGTGTCTGATACGTCAGGGCAATCTCCGGGATCAGCACAATAGCCTGCCGTCCCCTTGCGATCATCTCTTCGATCAGCTGCATATATACTTCCGTCTTGCCACTGCCGGTAATGCCGTGGATCAGATAGGTCTGTCTCCTTCCGGCATCAAAATCCGCAAGCACTTCCGTAACGATGGTCTGCTGTTCCTCACTCAGCGTATTACGCACTGCCTCTACGGACTGCATTTTGACTGGATTGCGGTAGCTTTCAGAGCTGACCAGTTTTGCCGCGCCGCTTTTTACAATACTGTTCACTGTGGCAGCACTGACACCCAGTTTCCCCGTGATCCACTCATAGGGAATCGTTTCCTGCTCTGACAGGGCTTTTAACAGTCTTGCTTTGGCCACCTGTCTTTTCCGTTCACATTCTCCTAATAATGACAAAATCTCTTCTCTGTTCATCAGACGTACCAGCTGTCTGTGTTCCAGCTTTTTTACCGACTGTTTTGCCGGCAATACTGTCTTCAGTGCCTGGATCATGGTACAGCCGTAATTCCGGCGGATCCAGGCAGCCAGGACAATCATTTTGTCCTCCACTCCGGTCTCTTTTTCCGGCATTCCTGCGATATCCTTGATCTTCTCCGGAGCGAACTGACATGTTTCCCCAAAAGCCACCACGTAACCCTTGATGAGACGATTGCCGTTGCCAAACGGGATCATGACACAGGCTCCCGGCTCCAGTCTGCCCCGCAGACTCTCCGGCACCCGGTATTGAAAGGTTCTATCCAGTTTTTCGTGGGAGATATCTACAATGATATCCGCATATAACGTATTCAATCTGTTTTCCTCATTATTTTGCTGCAGATCCCGGAATATGTCCTTCCGCCAGAATATCCCGAATCAGATCTCTCTCATCCATGGGATGCTTCACCCCGCGGATCTCCTGGTAATCTTCATGTCCCTTGCCTGCCAGCACGATAATATCTCCGGGTTCTCCGTGTTCGATAGCATAAGTAATGGCTTCCTTACGATCGCAGATCTCTACATAATTTCCATCCGTTTTTGCCATACCTGTCTTGATATCGTCGATAATATCCTGCGGTTCCTCAAAACGGGGATTGTCGGAGGTAATGATGGTCAGATCCGCCAGCTTGCCGCTGACCTCTCCCATCTCAAAACGACGCTGTCTCGAACGGTTGCCTCCGCAGCCGAACAGGCTGATCAGTCTGTGAGGTTCATATTCCCGCAACGTGGTCAGCAGACTCTCCAGTGCCATGGCATTGTGGGCATAATCGATCAGCAGGGTGAACTGATCGGATACCTTGATCATCTCGATACGGCCTTTTACCTTTGCCTGCAACAGCGCCTTTTTAATGTTTTCCTCATCTACCTTGAAATGACGGCAGATGGCAATAGCCGCCAGCGCATTGTACACGCTGAATTTGCCGGGCATGGGCACTTCCACATCAAAATCCATCAGTCCGGCTACGTGGAAAGTCACGCCCAGTTCTCCGGGCTTATGCACCAGTTTCCGTTCTTCCGCCCGGAGCATACAGTGCTCTCCCATTCCGAAGCTCTCCAGTGTGCAGGTATGTCCTTCCGTCACTGCCTGCCAGTGCTCATCGTCACCATTCACAATACCTACCTTGCACTGTTTGAACAATAATCCCTTGCAGTGCAGATATTCCTCGAAGCTGGCATGCTCGTTGGGACCGATATGATCCGGTTCCAGATTCGTGAAAATACCGTAATCGAACACAAAGCCCTGCGTACGGTGCAGCATCAGCGCCTGAGAGGATACTTCCATCACAACCGTATCCAGTCCTGCCTCCACCATACGGGCAAAATACTCCTGCAGCAGATAGGATTCCGGGGTGGTATTGTTGGCATGGATATGTTCGTCTCCGATGATCACTTCGATGGTTCCCACCAGTCCCACTTTATAGCCGGCATTTTCCAGAATGGACTTTACCAGATAGGTGGTCGTTGTCTTACCTTTGGTACCCGTGATACCGATGACTTTCAGCTTTTCTGCCGGATGGCCGAACCAGGCCGCAGAAATAAATGCCATGGCATATCTGGTATCCGCTACTTTGACCACCGTCACATCCACATTCTCCGGCAGTTCCACGTCTTTTTGCACCACTAGTACTCCGGCTCCCTGCTCTGCCACCTGTGCAGCAAAATCATGACCGTCAAAATTTGCTCCGCCGATGCAGAGAAATAAGCATCCCGGAACGACCTTGCGGGAATCATAGACCACCGCAGGGATCTCTCTGTCCAGTGTTCCCTGTACCAGCTCATATTCCAAGTGCTCCAGAAGCTCTGTTAATTTCTTGTTTTCCATCTTATTCTTATCCTTTTCCATAGAGGTATCCGCCTTTCTCTCAGGAATCTTTTTCACATACTGTATTTTATTTTACTCTTTTTTCTCAGAATGTACCACCCTTAAATTTAGTTGCATCTTTTGCTTTTTCCGAAGCAATGGTATAATATTACTGATTTTTATTTAAGGGGGAATTCTCATGAACGGTTTCTATGGATCTGCATTCGGAAATATCCTTGGCACACTTTATTTTCTTCTATTTCAATGTGTGGGGTTTCTGTACATAAAACGTATTTTTCCTAAAAAGGGACTTCTGTTCCATCTGCTGACCGGCAGTGTATCCGGCTCTGTTCTGTTGCAGTGGATTCCTGCTCTGTTTGCCTTCTTCTTCGGTTTTTCCATGACAGCTCATATTATGGCTCTGCTTTTCGTAGTCATTTGTCTGGTCCTGCTATATGTCTTTTACCATCCTGCCACGGCAGTATCTTCGACTGTTCCCACCAAAGACTACCGGCAGCTGTTGCGCAGAAATTATGCCTTTCTTCTGCTGGCAGGCGGTACCTTTGTTCTGTTTTGTATTTTGTTATCCACCCACACCATCCTGCCGAAGGACGACGGTCTTCATGTGGGGCAGTGTACTTATGGGGATCTGCAGATGCACCTGGGAATCATTACAAGTATTGCCAATCAACAGACCTTCCCTCCTTACTACTCCATCTCTCCCTGGGATAAGCTCTGCTATCCTTTCCTGTGCGACAGTATTTCTTCCAGTATTTACCTGTTTGGTGCATCCCTGCGCTATGCTTATATGCTCCCTATGTATTTTGCCTTTTTCCAGGTCATAACGGGATTTTATGCCATTGCCGATGTTCTGTTCCATGATTGCGCCAAATCTCTGGCTGCCTGGGTCTTATTTTTCTATAACGGCGGTCTTGGCTTCGTATATTTCATTGACTGGAGCAGAGAAGGCGGTTATAAATTCAGTGATATTTTTACCGGCTATTACACTACCCCCACCAATCTGGTCGACCGGAATATCCGCTGGGTCAATATCATCGCAGATATGCTCCTGCCACAACGTGCAACACTCTTTGGCTATGCGGTCCTGTTCTGTGCCATCTGGCTGCTGCTTCGGGCCATGCGGAACGGGGAAAAAGAATGTTTTCTCCCTGCCGGTATCCTGGCAGGGACATTACCTATGATCCATACCCATTCCTTCGTTGCCATCCTGATCTTAAGTGCCTGTTGGATGTTGCTGTGCCTTTACCGGTCCGTGCCGCATAATACTTCCCCGGCAGCGCATCCGGGAGCCGTTCTGCTCGGATGTTTCGTGACCTGTATGATTCTTCTGGAAATTCTGAACGAAAGTTCTGCTGCCGTTGCACCTGTACTGCTCTTTCGTTTTGGCATCCTTGTTGCGGCATCCCTCGTGCTATACGGTCTGTCCTTACTGTACCGGTGCTTTTCCGGTAAAAGTACAAACAATGATGCACTGCAGAAGTTTTTGACCACCTGGGGAGTTTTCTTTGGTGTGCTTCTGCTTCTTGCACTTCCGCAGTTATTGGAATGGACTTTTGGCCAGACAACGCAATCCGGCTTTTTGCTGGGGCATTTTAACTGGGGAAATCAGGGCGATACTTATTTGTGGTTTTATCTGAAAAACTGGGGTGCGATCCTGCTATTGTTCGTCCCTGCCATGATTCATTGTAAAAAAGAAGATTTTGATGTGATGTCCGGGGCATTTCTCCTGTGGTTTGTTGTGGAAATCATTTCCTTCACCCCTAACACATATGACAATAATAAACTATTATATATAACTTATATATTTGTCTGCTGCCTCAGTGCCGATTACGGAATTGATTTCCTGCGTTCTCTGAAAAGAGCCTCTTCACGATACCTCTGCATGATCGGCATGGTATTTCTTTGCACCTTTTCTGCCGTTCTGACCCTGTGCAGAGAGGTAATATCCGATTATACCGCTTATTCTTCCGCACAGGTGGAAGCTGCAGCATTCGTCGAGCAAAATACCTCTCCCACATCCCGTTTTCTTACCAACAACAGGCATGTAAATGAAATTGCCGCCCTTGCAGGGCGCAATGTGTTAAACGGGGCGGGAACCTTTTTGGCAATGCACGGTCTCTATCACACAGAATATCACGAAGATTTCCGGACAATTTATGAGACTCCCGCTGTTTCTGCTGATCTGATCCGTACTTACGACATCGATTATATTGAAGTCTCTTCCTGGGAACGGGCAAGTTACGCTGTCGATGAAAACTACTTCCGCTCCGCCTGGCCCTGTATCTTTGACAACGGAGAAATTCAGATTTACCAGATCAATCCATAATTTCACACTTGGAAGTCGCAAGACCCTCCGCATCACTGTGGGATGCACTTCCGAAGTTCTGGATCAGGCCGATCAGCTGTCCGGACATAAGCACGGTAAACAACGAATATCCGATACGTCTCACCGGAATGTAGCTTAAGGACATTACCAGTACGATCAGATCCGACATCAGATACACCCACTGGATCTTCCAGCCGGTAGCATGGGAAATACTCATGGCCAGGGCATCATCTCCGCTGGGGGCTCCGCCGATGCGCACGCACAGTCCGGCACCGACACCGACGAACAATGCTCCCACCAGTGCTGCCAGAAGGGGCATATTTGCCAGTTCCGGCCACAGATGAGGAAATTGCTCGCAGATTTTATAGGTTCCTGAGAATCCTGCGGTAGCCAGAGCCGAATAGGCGATAAATTCCTTGCCTAACAGCTTCCATCCCAGGATATAACATAAAATATTCATAATCCCTCCGGTAAACGCCGGAGAGATTCCTGTCCAATGCTCCAACAGCAACGTGGCTCCCAGCACACCACCCTCCGTTACTCCGGAGATGGAGTGCACGTTATATAATCCAAATGCCAGAATAAAACTTCCCAACAAAGTTATGGCACAATTTTTTAAGGTAATATTTTTCAGTGCCTGTCTCCATTCGTAAATCTGTGTTTTCATTTTTGTGCTGCTATTCCTTCTATATTTTTATAATTTTTATTCATATGATGTCGGGGTCAAAAGCCCCCGACTTTGATGCCTACGGATTGTTCCGTGCTACGCACTCCCACAATCCTACCCAATATTCGCATATCGTGGGATTATCATCCCACTTTTATGCTCATATCGGGGCGGGTCCTAAGGTCTTTCACCCACCTATGAGCAAGCTCATGTGGGCTTAGACCTTTTGCCCCTGGCATCATCCATATTTTTATATTATAATCCATAACTTTCGGGTGGTGTCAAGCATTATCAGAAACTATTTTGCTTTTCCAGACATCGTAAAGCCCCAGGCTGTTGCGCCTGAGGCCTTACGATTTTCTTATGAGGGGGGGAGATAGTGAGTTCATCAACTATCTGAAATACATATTACAGGGTAAATGTGTACAGAGTGTGTACGAATTCTAACTTAATTCTAAAATGTGTCTTGAGGTTTTATAAACTGCGGTAAGTTTCTCTCCGGACACCAAAAAGCCTCAGGCATCGTACCTAAGGCTTTTCGGTTTCTTATGAGGGGGGGGGAGATAGTGAGTTCATCAACTATCTGAAATACATATTACAGAGAAAATGTGTCCATTTTGTGTTCAAAAAATAAAAAATTTAACAATAGTTCTGCATGACGAACTGTACTTCCGTTTTCCCCTTATAGGTATTCTGGCTGACCTGATATACCACGGACAATGGGAAATTCCCTTTCCCGGCATAAAGTGCCTCTTCACTTCCAACACCGTATTTTTCATCCAGGAAAGCTCCCAGTTTCTCCAGATCTCCAAAAAATACCACCGTCTGTGTCGTACCCTCCGGTGTCTTCACCCGGAATCTGGCACAGGTCTTGTTGGCACCCATTTTAAAGCCCGCCTGAAAGACCAGCCCCTTCTGGGCAAACAAAGGACGTGGATTCCCGGTGCCGAAAGGCTCCAACAGGGCAAACTCTCCCGCCAGCGCATCATCCGCATACCCCATGGGCATTGCCACATCGATATGTACTTTCGGAATAAAATCATCCTCCGTCAAAGTGCATTTTTTATTCAAAGCAGCTCTCAGCGGTTCAATATCCTCTTCTCGCATGGAAAGGCCTGCTGCCAGCTTATGACCGCCGTACTTGGTAAAATACTCTTTTACCTGCGTCATGGCATCATACATGTGATAGGCTTCTATGGATCGTCCGGAACCCTTAACTCCATCTTCTCCCTTGGTCAGAATGAAGACCGGATGATGGTATTTTTCTCTGACTTTTCCGGCAATAATACCGGCAATGCTCTCATGTACCTCCGGCAGATAGATCACCATAACTTTATCTTCTGCCATATGATGTTCCTGAATATACTCATCCGCTCTCTGAATTCCCTGTACTGTCAGGTTCTTGCGGCTCTCATTCAGGTCTTTCAGCTCTCTCGCCGCGGTCATGGCATCCGCCCTGGTAAAGCTCTGCAGCAGTTCCAATGCCCGTTTGGCAGTATCCAGTCTTCCCGTGGCATTCAGGCAGGGTCCCAGCACAAATCCCAGATGATAGGCGCTCAGCCGGTCTGGCGCAATATCATTCACTTCCATCAGCGCCTTCAAGCCTTCGTTATATCCCTTCTGGATACGCTTCAACCCTTCCTTCACCAGAATGCGGTTCTCATCTTTTAACTCCATAACATCGCATACGGTAGACAGTGCTGCAAATTCCAGTAACTCCTCCTGAATATTTACAAGTCCCGGATTTCCTGTCTTTTCCGTGATCGCCTGGATCAGTTTCAGTGCTACCACGCCACCACAAATGCCGGAAAAAGGATACGTATCGTCTGCTCTCTTGGGATCCACCACTGCCAGCGCCGGAGGCAGCTGTTCCTTCCGCTCTCCGTTTTCTTCTATATATGGAACTTCATGATGATCCGTAACGATCACCCGCATGCCGAGAGAATTTGCCAGTGCGATCTGGGGTGCCGCTGCAATTCCGTTATCGCAGGTCACGATCATACCGACACCTTCTCTTTTGGCCTCTTCGATCAGATGCTCGTTCAATCCATAGCCGTCATGGATTCTGTGGGGAATAGCCGTGTCCACCTGTGCCCCCAGCATCTGAAAACCTTTGGTCAGAATATAGGAAGAACAGATTCCATCCACATCATAATCCCCGATGACCCGGATATGCAGCCCTTCCCTTACCGCTTTTAGAATTTCCTCCGCTGCCTTATCCATATCCTTTAACAGCCAGGGAGAATAACAATCTTCCAGTTTCCCGTAGAGGAATTTCTGTATCTCACTCTCTTCCGTCAGATCCCGGTTTCTTAGGATTCTCGCCGTCACCGGACTGATATGAAATTCCTTCGCCCATTTATCAAAATCTGCCTTTTTTGCGGCTACATACCATTTTTCCATACTTTTCCCACTTTCATAATTTTGCTCACGTATTCGTGCTTTCGCACTCTACATTCTGCTTCACAGCCGATTGTTTTTCCCTGAGACTCATTACATTGTACCATAAAAATTCTTGTGCATCTTCTCTTTTTATGCTATAGTCAATTCAATTTCTATTTTAAATTTCTTACATCCGGCGTTTCGCCATTTTTCAAGCAACTTTTAATGACACTAAGGAGGATTCTGCCTATGAAACACAAACAAGTATTTTCCATGAACCTTACCGGTCCTATTGACTACGGTTTCCGCAATGACTATATGTTCCGCGCAGCCCTGCAGCTAAGTCAAAAAGCTCTGATCGGTCTCATCAGTTCTCTGCTCCATCTGCCACCATCCGCAATTAAGTCCGTCACCATTACCAATCCAATCACTTTAGGTGCAACTATTGAAGACAAAGATTTTGTTCTCGATACCAATGTCTTGTTGAACAATAATACTCTCATAAATTTGGAAATGCAGGTGAATAACCTATACAACTGGCCGGAACGTTCCCTGAGTTATCTGTGCCGTAACTTTGATCAACTAAATAAAGGACAAAATTATTCTGAATTAAAACCTGTAATTCACATTGGTTTTTTAGACTACACCCTGTTTCCGGAACACCCTGAGTTCTATGCTACATATCGATTACTGAATCTTAAGGATCATTTTGAATATAGTGACAAACTCACACTTTCTGTGGTAGACTTAAAGCATATAGAATTGGCTACTGACGCTGACAAAGCATATGGCATTGATAAATGGGCTGCTTTATTCCGGTCTATTTCATGGGAGGAAATTCTTATGACTGCTAAAAATGATGAATACCTGATGGAAGCGACAAAGACTTTATATAATCTGAATGCGGATGACATGGTCAGACAACGCTGCCAGGCACGAATGGATGCTGAACTCCAGGAACAGTATCTGCTGAAGAAGATTGATACTCTGACTGCCGAGAATGCCGCGAAAGACGCAGAGATTGAATCTCTGAAAAAGGAACTTGCCAGTTTGCAGCAGAATGTATAACCATAACTTAACTTTAAAAGGAGCCGGAACATTTCGTTCCGACTCCTTTTTTGATTCCATTCTACTATGTGAAATCTTATTTTGCCTTCGGCGCGAATTTCTTTCTCAGTACATACCACAGAGCACCTGCCACGCATACGGAGGAATAAGCACCGCAGATGATACCTACCATCAAAGGCAATGCAAAATCACGGATACTGGTCACACCCCAGATGTACAGAGCACCTACCATTACCAAGGTGGTAAGGGAGGTAAATAAGCTTCTGGATAATGTCTGCGTAATACTGCGGTTTACAACCTCCTGCAGGTCATCCTTCTTCGTCATGACTGCCATATTCTCACGTACACGGTCGAATACTACGATGGTGGCGTTGATGGAGTAACCTACGATGGTCAGCAGACACGCGATAAAAGTATTGCTGACGGATACTCTCGCCAGTGCGTAGAAGGTGATCACTACCAGCACGTCATGGAGCAGGCAGGCAATACTGCTGACACCGAAACGGATATCGCTGAAACGGAAGCGGATATAGATCAGCATGCAGATGATTGCTACTGCTACCGCCAGGATCGTATCGGACTTCATTTCATTACTGATGGTGGAGCTGATGGTCTCGGAAGTAATCAGAGACTCATCTACGCCGAAGTTATCCACAAATACCTGATTCAGAGCCTGTCTCTGATCCACATCCAGAGAGTTGGTCTTGAAGATAACTTCATTGGAACCCTGCACGGTCTGGATCTGTACTGCACTGCCGGTGGTGCTCTCGATCAGAGGAACCATCTGGCTATTGATCTCATCCAGGGTATAGCTTTCGTTGAATGTAACAGTAGTTGCGGTACCGCCCTTGAACTCCAGACTGTAGTTCAGTGCATCACCACTGTTTACTTTATATACTCCCATGGTAATGAATCCAACCAGGATCACTGCCAGAGACAGTCCAAAGAAAATACCCTTCTTGCCGAGGAAGTTGATCGGCTTGTGCTCCTTGCCGATACCATACCACTTAGTATCTTTCAGTCCCAGTGCGTAGAAAGCTTTCATAATGTACTTGGTCACTACCAGTGCAGTGAACATGGATAATACGATACCAAGTGCCAGCGTCTGTGCGAAGCCTTTGACAGTACCGGGGCCTAACAGCCACAGCACTGCCGCTGCGATCAGGGTAGTCACGTTACCGTCGATAATAGCGGACAGTGCCTTGTCATAACCGATCTGCATAGCACTCTTAACAGTCTTGCCTGTTGCCAGTTCCTCACGGATACGGGCAAAGACGATAACGTTGGCATCCACTGCCATACCGATAGACAGGATGATACCTGCGATACCGGACAGGGTCAGGGTTATGTCAAAGCCGTTCAGCAGCAATACTACCAATGCCACATAAATACCCAGTGCAATGACAGAAGCAAATCCGGGCAGGAAATATACTGCAATCATGAAAACAGCCACTACGATAAATCCGATCACAGCTGCTTTTAAACTGGTGGAGATTGCTTCCACACCCAACTGTGCACCAACTACCTTGGAATGCAGCTCTTCCAGCTCCAGCTTCAGTCCACCGATACGGATGGTGGAAGCCAGGCTCTCTGCCTCTTCATAGGAGTTCATAGGAGATATCTGTGCATTACCATCGGAGAACACACCTTTTACGGAAGGAACACTTACAAAGGATCCATCATAGTAGATACCCAGGGTCTCGCCCTTCTCGTAAGCATTTCTGGTAGCCTCTTCAAACTTCTTAGTGCCTTCCTCCGTCATCACCAGATCTACCGCATAAGTGGAATTACCCATCGTCTGGTCCTTGATAGAGCCTGCGGTAGCAGTCTTGACATCTGTACCCTCCAGCATGATGGATCCATCTGCCTTCAGTTCATCGATGGTCTTATTCAGAGCGTACGCATAGCTTACATTGCCCTGTGCATCGGTCACTGCCTGCATAGAGTAGTTCGCATTGCCGTCCTTGTCTGTCTCTGCAATGAAATACAGGGAACCGGGACGTCCCAGCTCTTCCAGGATCTTGTTGGCATCTGTTACACCGGGAATCTCGATATTGATACGATCGGTACCCTCCTGGTATACAATAGCCTCTTTACTGTAGTTCTCAACACGCTTCTGCAGCTTGGCAATAGTATCTGCCATATCCGTTGCATCCGGCTCTTCATCGCCTACCACCTGATAAGTGATACTGACACCACCGGCCAGATCCAGTCCCAGACTTATGTCTGAAGCACTGGCAGTTCCTTCCGCATCTACGCCATACAGATCCACATAGCCGACACCCAGCAGGACCAGAAGGGCGCAGAGCAGAATGATGATTGCTTTACTTTTTTTCATCTTTCCTTTGTCCTTTCTATTCTTCTGAAGCTTCTGCTGCTTCCGCAGCCTTCAGCATGATAGCACATTCGATACGCTTTCTCTGCAGCTCACAGCCGATGTCATACGCATCATTGATATTGCCATGGAAATTATAGGAGTTCGCAGCACATCCGCCGCTACAATAGAACTTGGCAAAACACTTCTTACACTTGTCCTTTGCATAGACATTACAGCATTTGAACTCGTCACGGATATCATCTCTTACCACACCGGTATCCACATTGCCCATGAGGAACTTCTCGTTACCCACGAACTGATGGCAGGGATACAAGTCTCCCCAGGGAGTAACCGCCAGATATTCGGTACCGGATCCGCAGCCGGAGAGTCTCTTGGCTACGCAGGGACCGCCCTGCAGATCGATCATAAAGTGGAAGAAATTGAAAGCCTTGCCCTCTTTCTTACGCTTGATCATTTCTACTGCCAGTTTATCGTATTCTTCCTTTAAGATCGGAAGATCCTCTTCTCTGATGGCATAATCATCCGTAGGCTGTGCCACAACGGGCTCCACGGAGATCTGTTTGAATCCCAGATCTGCCAGATGCAGAACGTCCTTGGAGAAATCGAGATTATTGTGGGTGAACGTACCACGCACATAATAGTTCATCTGGTCTCTGCTCTCCGCTACCTTCTGGAACTTGGGAACAATGATGTCATAGCTGCCCTGTCCGCCACGGAAAGGACGCATCTTGTCGTTGATCTCCTTACGTCCATCGATACTCAGCACGATATTACCCATTTCCTTATTCACGAACTCCAGGATCTCATCATTTAATAAGATACCATTGGTAGTCAGGGTAAAACGGAACTTTTTATTGTTGGACTTCTCTAAGCTTCTGCCGTATTCTACCAGCTGCTTTACCACATCCCAGTTCATCAGTGGTTCGCCGCCGAAGAAATCCACTTCCAGGTTCACACGGTTGCCGGAATTGGCTACCAGGAAATCCAGTGCCTTTTTGCCGACCTCAAAGCTCATCAGTGCTCTTCTGCCGTGGTACTCACCCTCTTCCGCAAAGCAATATCTGCAGGCAAGGTTACAGTCATGGGCAATGTGCAGGCACAGTGCCTTGACTACGGTCTGACGCTTCTTAAAATCAAAAATGTAATTCTCATAAATATCGGGAGCAAACAGCTGTCCTGCCTTCTCCAGTTCCAGGACCTCGTCCACCGCTTCGGTGATCTCTTCCTGGGGATAGGGGATATTTGCAAGATTCAGTACAGCAGCCTTGATGGTGTCCGCATCCTTGATACCTTCTGTCACCAGAGGCTCTACCAGCGGAATCATATCATACACAATATCATCTACCACATGGACAGAACCACTGTTCACATCCATAACGATATTATAGCCGTTGCTCTTATACTGGTGTATCACAGTTCTATTCCTCTTCTTTCTACTTCTTATTGCTTAAAATCCATTAACAGAGAATAAGCAGCGACCTGAATCGCTGCTTACGTTAGTCTCTTCTCATTTTCTTAGATTATTTAATCTTTTCACAACTCTGGTTTCCTACAGTGCAGGAAGTCTTACATGCAGACTGGCAGGAAGTCTGGCACTCGCCGCAGCCGCCCTTTTTCATGGATTCCTTTAAATCTCTGGTTGTTAAAGTCTTAATATGCTTCATTAAAAATAGCCTCCTTATGATTTCAAAGCGCCTATAGACGCCAGCGTGTATATAAACATACAGACACGCAACTCATTTTTGCTCATTATATCATGTATTTGGCATTTGTAAAAGCTTTTTTTCTCAAAAACCGTTAAATTCCTGTCCATTTCTGTATTTTACCCTAACATTCCGCCCAGCGTCCCCCCGGCCACACACAATACCATTGTGGTCCAGAAGGAATTGCCCAATGCAGTTTCCGGCGTTTTGATCAATACGGATACCACCGCCAGTATCACGAAATATGCTGCCCCTAGCAGTGCTCCCCAAAGAAACTTCTGCGTCTCCATCTTTTTTCCTGCCAAAAATCCCGCCGTAAAGGTAGTTACGACATAAATAGCAGAGATTGCAATGGTCACCATTCCTTCCGTCAGATGCAATTTATACAATAAAAGTGCCAACAGACATAAAAGCAACAGTGTCAGCACATAGGATGCCAGCAGACATTTTGCCAGTGCAAGCACCGGAACCCCTTCTTTTCTCTCGCCTCTTTTTTCCATGTTGCTCCTCCTTTTTACCTATGTAAAATGTATATTCAAATCATTCGGAAAACTTGACAACTATTCCTGTCCTATTGTATATTGTTGCTTAATAACTTATAAATGGGGCTTATGCCTACTACTATTATTTAAGAAGGAGTGAACTTTTTTGGATACCTCTGGTGTCATACAACTTGTTTCTATCGTAATTCTGATTTTTCTATCCGGCTTTTTCTCTTCTGCCGAGACTGCGCTGTCCACGGTCAACCGTGTACGGATGCGTACCCTGGAAGAGGAAGGCAGCAAGCGTGCTGCACGCGTCAACAAAGTCCTGGACAATTACAGTAAAATGATCAGTACCATTCTGATCGGCAACAATATTGTCAATCTGACTGCATCTTCCCTGGCAACAACATTAGCTATGCGAATCAATCTGGCTGTAGGTATCGCAACCGGTGTTCTGACCATTGTCGTGCTGCTCTGCGGCGAAATCGTACCCAAGACCTGGGCAATACTGTATTCTGAGAAGCTGGCCCTGACATATTGCAATGTAATCTATTTTCTGATGCAGGTGCTCACGCCGGTCATCTTCATTGTGGATCTGCTGTCCCACGGTATCATGAAGCTGTTACATATCGATCCCAACAAAAAAGCCAGCACCATGACTGAAAGCGAGCTGAAAACCTACGTGGACGTCAGTCATGAGGACGGTGTCATCGAATCCGAGGAACGCAAGCTGATCTACAATGTGTTCGATTTTTCCGATGCCCACGCCAAGGATATCATGATTCCACGCATCAATATGGTAACGGTCAGTCTGGATGCTACTTATGACGATGTCCTGGCAGTTTTCCGGGATTCCATGTATACCAGGCTTCCGGTCTATGAGGATGACAAGGACAATATTATCGGTCTGATCAATATCAAGGACTTTATCCTGACGGAGGATCAGAGTGCTTTCCATGTGGGAAACATTTTGCGTGATGCTTACTATACTTACGAGTACAAGAAAATCGCAGACCTCATGTATGAGATGCGGGAAAAGACCACCAATGTCTCTTTCGTATTGAATGAATACGGTGCTACCGTTGGTATGATCACTCTGGAGGATCTGTTAGAAGAGATCGTCGGTGAGATCCGTGACGAATACGATGAGGACGAGGAAGAACTGATCCAGAAGATGTCAGAAGATACTTATCTGGTGGAAGGCAGCATGAAGCTGGATGACATCAACGACGTTCTTGGAACAAATCTGACCAGTGAAGATTATGACTCCATCGGCGGTCTGATCATCGACTGTCTGGATCGTCTGCCGGAGGATGGTGAGGAAGTTACCCTGGAGAACGGTATTCACTTGAAGGTACAGGGTATCGACCAGAACCGTATCATCAAGGTACTGATGACGATTCCAGAACCCAACGAAGAACATGTGGAACACAGTTCCGAGACCTCTGAGAATCACGAATAACTCTGACGGTTCCGCAGTCCCTGAGGCACACGGACAGTTCTGGCACTCCCGCAGCTTTTGCGATCCACGAACCGCACCGGCACTTACGCTCTTTTGAGATCCACAAACCGCACTGGCACTTACGCTCTTTTGTGAATTATGAATGGGAATAACGAAAGGAATACAAATGTCACAGGATAAAAATACACAAAACAAGAAAACAAAAATGACTTCCAAACAGATCTTCGCGATCATTGGAATTATTCTGCTGGTGCTTTTATATGTCGTGACGCTTTTTGCGGCGATCTTCGACAGCTCCGCCAGCCACGCGCTATTCGCCACCTGCCTGCTAGCCACCGTGGCCATCCCTCTTCTCATCTGGATCTACACCTGGATGTTTGGAAAACTGACAAACCGCTCCACCTTCGCAGACTTCCATCCGGAAGAAAAGGAGAACGAAAATAAATAGCAAGTTAGTTTGGTGTAAAAAGCCCCAAAACAACGAATTCCGTACAAAAAAGTTCCGAAATCAGGATTTTTTGTACGGAATTTCTTTATTTTGCTTGTGTAGCGAAAATAGAGACTTTTTACATAGCAAAATCTTATGTTTTTGTATTTTTTTTCGTAGAAATTGGCGTTTTGAATACAAACAGAACTCCCGAAGTGGCAGAAAGCCCTCAGGGAGTTCGTCCGGTCTAAGGCTTCCTCCGCTACGAACCATTTAGCAGTCCACGCCGAGCTTACGCAGTTCCTCTTCCGCCTGCTCTTTGGTCAGGAAGTGGATGCCGTGGATACCCTGTTCTTCGGCCGCCTTCACATTCACCAGCGTATCATCCAGGAAAACGCTCTCATCTGCCTTTAATCCATAGCGTTTCAGAAGCAGCTGGTAAATCTCCGGTTCGGGCTTGATCAGCTGATCCTTGTAGGACAGGATGCCACCTTCCATCTCCGGCAGGAAATTCAACGCTTCCGCACATTCTGTCTCTGCCTTGTGTGAGAAGTTGGACAGATAATACACATGGTATCCCTTTGCTTTCAGTTCCTGTAACCAGGGAATAGCGTAAGCTCTGGGGGTTACCATGCCAGCGATATTCTCGAACGCCTGATGCAGTTCTTTCTCCAGTTCCGGTGCATCCTTTACAAATGCAGCCAGAACCTGCTCGTCCGTCCAGGTACCGCGGTCATACTCTGCCCACAGCGGATGCATAATAGATGCCTTTGCGATTTTTTTGATCATTTCCGCATCAAATCCCTTGTCCGCCAGAAATCCCTCCCAGCGATAGTCTGTCAACACATTGCCAATGTCAAAAATTATATTGCGTATCATAACTCTTCTCTCCTATTCGTTTTACTAGTCAAAGCTTTACTAGTCAAAGCAGTTCCGTTTCCGCCGGTATATCCTCTTTTTGCCGTCACTTTTATATCTTCGCTTCTTCCTGTCTGTCCAGCTCCATGATCTCCAACAGTTTCTCCGCCGCCGGAGCCATAGGCATCTTCGTGTTCCTAACGACACAGAATTGACGCTTCGGTATTATTTTATTGAATCTAAGTTCGAAAAGCAAGCCGGATTCCACATAATCTCTGGCAAAATCCCGCATCACACAGCCAACACCCAGATTTCGTCTCACAAACTGTACGATCATATCACTGGTGGCCAGTTCGAACTCCGGCTGCACATATACCCCGTTTCCCGCCAGAAATTCATCCATGTAGCTGCGGCTGCTGGTATTTTTCTCCAAGAAAATAAGAGGCAGACTTTCCAGTTTCTGAAAATCCAGCGTCCGGTTCTTGTAGCTGAAAAATCTTCTTCCCGCCACGAAGACATCCTCAATCTCCCGCACCGGTATCATCTGAATATCAGGTCTCTCCGGAAACGGCGTACTGACAATTCCGAAGTCAATGTGTCCCTCTCTTAAATAATTCAATGTCTCCGGTGTCGGCGCATTGGTGACGATCACCTTGATCCCGGGGTACTGTTCATGGAACTTTTCCAGATAGGGAAGCAGATAAAACTGCAATGTCATATCGCTGGCACCGATGCGGACTTCTCCCAGTTCCATATTCTGCATCTGGTGAACCTTCTTCACACCCATTTCGATCTGTTCGTACCCTTTTGCCACATAGGAATACAACAGTTCTCCCTCACTGGTCAGCCGTACTCCCTTGGCCGCCCGGTGGAACAGGGCGGCATCCAGGGTATTTTCCAGCTGCTTGATGGCCTGACTGACCGCCGGCTGTGAAATTGACAGTTCCCCGGCCGCTTTGGTCACACTCCCACATTTTGCCACATAATAAAATACTTTATACGCTTCCAGATTATTGATCATATCTCGCTGTCTCCATCTCAAAATTACTATCAGACACTGGTTTTTGTTCCTTCACAGTAAAAATCTGTAGCTATTCAGAGCCATGCAAAACTGCGTTCTGCGAATGCTTGCATTCAGCCAGATACTGTGTAATCAAAATTCCTGCCGGATTCATCGTATACCAAAAAGGACACGGGCTGATCTCATACCAGCACCATGCCCTTTCCATTCTCATTCACATTTTACAGATGTTTTTTCCATCAAAGATTATCCTATCTCTCCGCATTTGACAGCATTTATTTCTTCAAAGGACTCTCACGATAGATGATATCTTCCCTTCCCGGGCCGTTGCTGACCATGGTGATAGGGAATCCGATCTGCTCCTCAATGAATTCCACATACTTTCTGCAGTTCTCCGGCAGTTCATCGAAGTTGCGGATACCGCGGATATCGCACTTCCAGCCAGGGAGCTTTTTCAGTACGGGCTTTGCCTTTTCCAGCTTGTAGGTAACAGGGAAATCAGTGGTAACTTCACCGTCGATCTCATACCCTACACATACAGGGATCTCATCCAGATATCCCAGTGCATCCAGTACGGTAAATGCCACATCGGTAGCGCCCTGCAGACGACAGCCGTACTTAGTGGCAACACAGTCGAACCATCCCATACGTCTGGGACGTCCGGTAGTTGCACCGAACTCACCACCGTCACCGCCGCGGCGACGTAATTCATCTGCTTCGTCACCGAAGATCTCAGATACGAAAGCACCTGCTCCTACGGAAGAGGAATATGCCTTACTTACGGTAACGATCTGCTTGATCTCATAAGGAGGGATACCTGCACCGATGGCGCCGTAAGCTGCCAACGTGGAGGAAGAAGTTACCATGGGGTAAATTCCGTGATCCGGATCCTTCATGGTTCCTAACTGGCCTTCTAACAGAATGGTCTTGCCCTCTTTCAGTGCCTTATCTAAGAATGCGGATACATCGCATACAAAAGGTGCGATCATATCGCGATACTCATGCAGGGTATTTAACAGCTCTGCGGGATCGATCATGGGCTTGTGATACAGATGCTCTAAGATGACATTCTTCATCTCACTGACACGCTGTACTTTTTCCTGCAGCAGTTCTTCATCAAACAGCTCACTTACCTGGAAACCGATCTTCGCATACTTATCAGAATAGAAAGGTGCGATACCGGACTTGGTAGATCCGAAGGACTTACCGCCCAGTCTCTCCTCTTCATACTGATCAAATAAAATATGGTAAGGCATTACCATCTGTGCACGATCAGACACCAGAATCTTGGGCATGGGAACATTTCTGTCTGTGATAGACTTGATCTCTTTCATCAGGATCGGAATGTTTAATGCCACACCGTTACCAATCACGCTGGTGGTATGATTGTAAAATACACCGGAAGGAAGGGTGTGCAGAGCAAATTTACCATAATTGTTCACGATGGTATGTCCTGCATTCGCGCCGCCCTGAAAACGTACGATAATGTCCGCTTTCTCTGCCAGCATATCTGTGATCTTTCCTTTTCCTTCGTCGCCCCAGTTGGCTCCTACAACTGCCTTTACCATGTTTTCCTCCATTCTTTACCACAGTTTCTGTGATAAATCTACATCCAATATCTTATTCCGGGTGATCCAAAGAAACTCCTGCTTCTCTTTCTCACACCTTTACAGTATACAACACTTTGTGGTATAAGTAAAATCAATATTTATTATATTTTATATAACCTACATCTATATTCAAAACGCGTAGCGTTTTGCCATGCGAAACTTAGAACTTCTTCACGAAAGAGCCTATGCTCTGAGTGATTAGAAGTTCTTTTCGCATTATTCTCTGCCATCCCAACAGTAGGTGCACAGCTTCTCTCTGCCGATGCCCACGGACTCAATCATATCATCCAATCTCTGAAACTGCAATGTGGTGAACTTCAGCTGTTTGCAGATCCGTCCTACCATCTCCTCGTATTCCGGAGTATCGGGATTCACATAGTTCTTCAGATCGATTTCTCTGCCCTCCTGCTCAATCTCCTTGATCACACGGCGGGTGATCAGATCCATCTCGGAAGAAGATCTGGAAAAGTTCAGGTACTTGCAGCCATATAACAGAGGCGGACAGGCCGGACGGATATGTACTTCCTTTGCACCGCTCTGGTACAGGAATTCCGTGGTCTCTCTTAACTGTGTGCCGCGGACAATAGAATCGTCGATCAACAACAGACTCTGATCCTGGATCAGATCATGTACCGGGATCAGTTTCATCTTTGCGATCAGATTTCTCTGGGTCTGGATCGTCGGCATAAAGGACCTGGGCCAGGTGGGGGTATACTTAATAAACGGACGGGAAAAAGGAATTCCCGAACGGTTGGCATATCCCACTGCATGAGCGGTACCGGAATCCGGCACTCCTGCTACGATATCCGGTTTTACATTATCACGCTCCGCCAGCTTGGCACCGCATTGATAACGCATCTTCTCTACACTGATGCCTTCATAGGATGAGGACGGATATCCGTAATAGACCCACAAAAACGTACAGATCTTCATATCCTTGCCGGGCTTCACCAGGGTTCGTACACCTTCCGGTGTCACCACGGCGATCTCTCCCGGTCCCAGCTCTCTCACGGGCTGGTATCCCAGATTCAGATAAGCGAAGCTCTCAAAGGAGACGCAATAAGCCCCCTCCTTTTTGCCTACTGCCACCGGAGTACGGCCCATCTTATCTCTGGCCGCATAGATTCCCTTGGGTGTCATGATCAGTAAGGTCATGGAACCGTCGATGATCTCCTGGGCATACTGAATGCCCTCCACCAGATTGTCCTTCTGGTTGACAATGGCCGCCACCAGCTCCGTGGCATTGATGTCACCGCCGCTCATCTCCAGGAAATGAGAATGTCCCTTCGCAAACAGATCCTTGATGATGGCATCCGTATTGTTGATCTTACCCACGGTGGTAATAGCATAAGTTCCGTGATGGGAACGCACCATCAGCGGCTGGGGCTCAAAATCGGAAATACAGCCGATGCCCAGATGTCCGTGCATCTCATTGACATCCTTGTCGAACTTCGTACGGAACGGTGCATTCTCTATGTTGTGAATGGCTCTGTTGTAACCTTCTTCTTTGCTGTAGACTGCCATGCCGGCACGTCTGGTTCCCAGATGGGAATGATAATCCGTTCCAAAGAACAGATCAAACACACAGTCTTCTTTTGCTGCGACTCCAAAAAATCCACCCATTTTCGTCTCCTGCTTTCTTATCATTCTGTAACGATTCAGAGCCATGTAAACATCAAAAGATCACCGATGAATGAGGTTCTGAATAGTTTTCGTTTCCACAAATTACTTCAGCAGAAAACGTTTATACGTTGATCTCGGCCTTTACACCCAGTAAGTCCTTGTTGGCCTCTAAGATCGGGCTGATCACATTTTTCAGGAAAGCTTCCACCTGCTCTTTGGAACGTCCGATATACTTGGACGGATCCATGGATGCTTTCAGTTCCTCCAGTCCCATGGGGAATGCGGGATCTGCGGCGATCAGCTCCAGGAGGTTATTCTCTTTTCCTTCTACCTTCACATTGCGTCCGGCCTCCATGGAAAGCTCACGGATACGCTCATGCAGTTCCTGACGGTTGCCGCCTAACTTTACGGCATCCATCATAATATTCTCGGTAGCCATGAAAGGAAGCTCGCTCATCATGTGCTTTTCAATTACCTTCGGATATACTACCAGTCCGTCTACCACATTCAGGCACAGATCCAGAATACCATCGATGGCAAGAAAGCCTTCGGGAATAGACAGTCTCTTGTTGGCAGAATCGTCCAGCGTTCTCTCGAACCACTGGGTTGCGGAAGTAATGGCGGGATTCAGCGCATCCACCATCACATAACGGGACAGGGAAGCAATACGCTCACTTCTCATGGGATTACGCTTGTAAGCCATGGCGGAGGAGCCGATCTGGTTCTTCTCGAAGGGCTCTTCCACTTCCTTCAGATGCTGTAACAGGCGGATGTCATTGCTCATCTTATGAGCAGATGCCGCAATACCGGCCAGCACGTTGGCTACTCTGGTATCCACCTTGCGGGAATAAGTCTGACCGGATACAGGATAGCACTCCTTGAATCCCATCTTGGCTGCGATCATAGGATCGATCTTGTCGATGGTCTCCTGATCTCCGTTGAACAGTTCCAGGAAAGAAGCCTGGGTTCCGGTGGTTCCCTTAGAGCCTAACAGCTTCATGGTACCCAGAACGTGATCCAGATCCTCCAGATCCAGTGAGAACTCCTGTAACCACAGCGTTGCTCTCTTGCCTACGGTTGTAGGCTGTGCAGGCTGAAAATGAGTAAATGCCAGGGTAGGCTGTGCCTTATACTTATCAGCGAAATCCGCCAGTTCCTTCATAACATTGATCAGCTTTTTTCTGACAAGCTTCAGTGCCTCGGTCATCACAATAATGTCGGTGTTGTCACCCACATAGCAGGAGGTTGCGCCCAGATGGATGATTCCGGCTGCCTTGGGGCACTGCTGTCCGTATGCATACACATGGCTCATAACGTCATGACGTACCAGTTTTTCACGCTCTTTTGCCACATCGTAATTAATGTCCTCAGCATGGGCCTTCAGTTCCTCGATCTGCTCATCTGTGATAACGGGCTTACCGTCCTGGGACAGTCCCAGCTCTTTCTCCGTCTCTGCCAGTGCAATCCACAGCTTTCTCCATGTACGGAATTTCATATCCGGGGAGAAAATATACTGCATCTCCTTGCTTGCATAGCGTTCGGATAACGGGCTCTGATATCTGTCTGTACCTGTACTCATTTGTCTGCTCCTCTTATTTTCTAATTTATTGCAACCATTCAAAACCCATCCCTCACATTCACAAAACCGTATGCTTCTCATACTTTCCCGCTGCTTCGCAGCTAATTTTGTTCATGTGTGGGATGGTGACTCTACTCGAGTCACCTTACAAATAAGAAAACTGCTACTTACATGCAGGCATGACGTATCAGTTTTTCTTATTCTGCGGTTTTCTGAATAGTTATTGTTTATTTGTCAAATTCTCCGCGGATATCTTCCGCAGGCGGTTCCATCGGGTATTTTCCGGTAAAGCAGCCCTTGCAGATGCCAAGATTACCGCCCACCAGTTCTTCCAGTCTCTCAATCTTCAGATAATCCAGGCTGTCCGTGCCGATCAGATCACTGATCTCCTTGATGGAACGGTTATATGCGATCAGCTGGTCTCTCGCCGGAACGTCTGTGCCGAAATAGCAGGGCCACAGAAACGGTGGTGAACTGACTCTCATATGTACCTCTTTGGCTCCGGCTTCCCGTAACATCTTTACGATACGGTCGGAGGTGGTGCCGCGGACAATGGAATCATCGATCATGATGACACGCTTGCCCTCCACGGCTTCCCGGATAGGGTTCAGTTTGACCTGAACGCTGCTTTCTCTGCTCTTCTGCTTCGGTTTGATGAAGGTTCTGCCCACATAGGCATTTTTCACGAAGCCCATGCCGTAAGGGATTCCCGACTGCATGGAATATCCCATGGCTGCGCAGTTGCCGGATTCCGGTACGCCGATGACCAGATCCGCATCCACCGGGGAATCCATAGCCAGGAACTTTCCGGCCAGAATACGGGAATCGTATACGCTGACGCCGTCGATAAAGCTGTCGGGTCTGGCGAAATAAATATACTCAAAAATACATCTGGCGGTCTCCGCAGGCTTTAATACATGGGTGGTATCGGACTCAATTCCTTTCTCCGGGGAAATGGTCACGATCTCGCCGGGAAGCACATCCCGGACGAACTCGGCACCTACCGTATCCAGAGCGCAGGTCTCGCTGGACAGAAAATACGCATTGTCTCTCTTGCCGATGCATAACGGCTTAAATCCATAAGGATCTCTGGCGCCGATCAGCTTTCTGGGAGACATCACCACCAGGGAATAGGCTCCCTTGATCTTCGTCATGGCTCTGCCCACAGCTTCCTCTACCGATTTGGAATTCAAACGCTCTCTGGCAATATGATAAGCAATCACCTCGGAATCAATGGTGGTCTGGAAAATAGCACCGGTATACTCCAGTTCTCTTCGAAGCTCCGGCGCATTGATCAGGTTACCGTTATGGGCCAGTCCCAGAGTACCCTTTACATAATTCAGTACCAGAGGCTGTGCATTCTCTCTGGTGGATCCTCCCGCTGTAGAATAGCGGACATGTCCCACACCGATGTCGCCTTTTAACTTCTCCAGCTGTTCCGGTGTAAATGCCTCATTGACCAGTCCCATGTCTTTGCTGCTTAAGACTTTGCCCTTGGGCCCATTCGTGTCACTGACGGCAATACCGCAGCTTTCCTGGCCTCTGTGCTGCAATGCCAGAAGGCCGTAATAAATCGTGGATGCCACGTCGTGTCCGTCGAAATCATACACGCCGAAAACGCCACATTCTTCCTTTAATTTGTCATTATTTTCTGTCTGAATATAAATGTTGTCCGTCACTTGTAAGCCTTACCTTTCCTGCCTGCCCCGTGAAAAAAAACTAAAAAACCGTACCCTACAGATCCTTGCCTGTCAGCATCTTGTAAGCCTGAAGGTATTTGTCAATGGTCTTCTCCACGATGTCCTCCGGCAGCTTCCAGCCTTTTTCAGGGTTGGCTTTCAGCCAGTCACGGGCGAACTGTTTGTCAAAGGAAGGCTGGCCATGTCCGGGCTCGTAGCCGTCTACCGGCCAGAAACGGGAGCTGTCGGGAGTCAATACTTCATCCCCCAGTACCATGTTGCCGTTCTCATCCAGTCCGAACTCGAACTTGGTATCTGCGATAATGATTCCTTTGGTCAGTGCATAATCCGCACATTTTTTATAAATAGCGATGGTATAGTCACGAAGCTTGGCCGCATATTCTGCGCCCTTGCCGGGGAAACGCTTCTCCAGATATTCCACACTCTGCTCATAGGAGATATTCTCATCATGATCTCCGATCTCTGCCTTGGTGGAAGGGGTATAGATGGGCTCGGGAAGCTTATCTGCCTCCTTCAGACCTTCCGGAAGCTTGATACCGCATACGGTACCGTTCTTCTTGTAGCTTTCCCAGCCGCTTCCGGTAATGTATCCACGAACGATGCACTCGATGGGGAGCATGTTCAGCTTCTTGCACATCATGCTGTTGCCGTCGAATTTCGGCTGTCTGAAAAATTCGGGCATATCCTTAACATCAGCGGATACCATATGATTGGGAATCACATCCTCAGTCATATCAAACCAGAATTTCGACATCTGGGTCAATACAGTTCCTTTCTTTGTTACTGTGTTGTCCAAGATCACATCAAAGCAGCTGATACGGTCAGTTGCCACCATGATCAGGGTGTCTCCGTTGTCATAGATCTCACGAACTTTGCCTTCCTTGATCGGTTTCATTTCCTGTACGCTCATACCATCAGTCCTCGCATTCTTATGTTTTTCAGTCTTTTATTGAAACAGGTGTGGGCAAGATACACCCACACCTAATAGATAAACAGATTTGCGAAAAAAAATCAATATATTTTTACTGCAACTTTCCGATAAATTCCCGAACCCGGGCATTTTCCGTTGTAAAAAGTGCTTCGGGAGAACCTTCCTCCACGATCACACCCTGTTCCATGAAAATAATGCGGTCGGATACTTCTCTGGCAAACTGCATCTCATGGGTTACGATGATCATGGTCATATGTTCGCTGGCCAGCTGCCGGATAACCTTCAGAACCTCCGCCGTCAGCTCCGGATCCAGTGCCGAGGTCGGCTCATCGAAGAACAGGATCCTGGGCTGCAGTGCCAGTGCCCTGGCAATCGAGACTCTCTGCTGCTGCCCTCCGGACAGCTGATACGGATAAGCATCCGCCTTGTCCGACAGTCCCAACTGTGCTAAAAGCTTCTCCGCCCTCGCCACGGCTTCTGTGCGGCTTACCTTATCCACATGGATCGGCGCATCGATGATATTTTTCATCACCGTATAATGGGGAAAAAGGTTAAAATTCTGGAACACCAGTCCGAAACATTTCCGGATCTTATGTAATTCTGCCTTGGACGCATATTCGCACTGTATTCTGCCGTTTTTATCCGTTTTCTCCGAAGCTGCCGTCTGCCCTAAATAGATCAGCTCACCACCGTCCATTTTCTCCAGAAGCGTTGCACAGCGAAGCAATGTGGATTTGCCGGAACCGGAGGGGCCGATGATGGAGACAACTTCTCCTTCGTTAACCTTCAGGGATATATCCTTCAGCACCCCGTTGCCGTCAAAACTTTTTTTCACATGATTCATTTCCAAAAGGACCATATTTCCGCACTGCTCCTATCTGTAATAAGATGTCTTCTTCTCCAGATACTCCATGAAAGAAGCCACCACGAGATTGAAGATATAATAGAACACACCTGCTGCCAACAGGGGAAGCACACTGGTCTGTGCCGCTCCGATCTGCTTTGCCACCGTGAACATTTCCGCAATGGAAATGGTAAATGCCATGGATGTATCTTTGACCAGCGTAATGGTCTCATTGGTCACTGGCGGGAGAACCCGCTTCACCACCTGCGGCAGAATGATCTTCACGAAAGTCTGTGCCTTGCTGTAGCCCAGCACCTCCGCAGCCTCATACTGCCCCACCGGTATGGACTCAATGCCCGCACGGTAGATCTCTGCAAAATATGCCGCATAATTGATCACGAATGCCAGTATCACCGCCGGGAAACGATACCCCGTTCCCACCTGCATGCGGAATACATAAAAGGGGGCAAAATACACCACGATGATCTGTAACATCAGAGGGGTTCCTCTCATGATGGATATGTATATTTTGGAGATAATGCGGATCACCTTACATCCTGACATCCTTCCGAAGGCTACGATCAGCCCCAGAGGAAGGGAAAACAAAAGGGTCAGTACAAATATTTCCACCGTTATCAGAAAGCCCTCTGCCAGTTGGGCACTCATGGTCAGCAAACTCATGAATTCTACTCCTTAACTATCCTTAGTTGATTATTTACCGAGACATACGCTGTCGGTCAGTCCCCATTTTTCAGCGATCTGTGCGAAGGTACCATCCGTTGCCATTTCGTCCAGTGTCTTCTGTACGGTATCTCTCAGTTCATCATTACCCTTCAGGAAACCTACTGCATACTGCTCTACAGCCAGCTTGTTGTCCTCGCCCTGCAACATAACGAATTTTCCTTCTTCTCTCTGCGCAATCTGATACTGTGCCACACCGATATCAATGGCTACGGCATCTACCGCACCCTGCTCCAGATCCATGAAAGCGGTATTGTAGTCCGCATATTCGATCAGCTGGGAGAAGGAATCACGCAGTGCAATGTTGTCTGCATTTTCTTCATCGTTCAGAGCAGCCAGCGCAGAGGAATCCTTCTGTACTGCTACCACCTTGCCTGCCAGTTCTTCCTTGTTCTGTACACCGGAAGCAGATGCTACGACGAATACCTGACTGTTGTCGATATAGGGCTCTGTCCAGGTGTAGGCATCTTCTCTGCCGTTCATGGTGAAACCGTTCCAGATACAGTCAATGGCTCCGGAAGAAAGTTCCATATCCTTGGCATCCCAGTCGATAGGCTGCTTTACCAGCTCCCAGCCCTGTCTCTTGCATACTTCTGCTGCCAGATCCAGGTCAAAGCCTACATATTCTCCACTGTCATCACGATATCCGTAAGGGGGAAATTCCGCATCGAAACCTACGGTAAATGTTTTCTCAGATCCTTTAGAACCACAGCCGGTAAGAACACCTGCTGCCATGCTGATTGCCAGTAATGCCACTAATACTCTTTTCATAATACATCCTCCCGTTCTGCCACTCACTGTTGGCCGCGTCGTATGCTTTAGCAAGGTAAATTGCTAACACGGTGTCATAGTAACACAACGAGAGGTGTCTTGTCAATTCTTTATCGGTCGTACCGCTCCACCATGGCCAGGATCTCCTGGGCATATTTCGGATAGGTGGCTGCGATGTCTTTTACTTCGTTTCTTGCACTCTCCGCTACTTCCTGATTGTAGTCCATCTGTTTACGGAGCACCTGTCTTCTCTGGATCAGTTCGTGACGGATCTCCACCATTTCCCGCTTGTCCAAAAGCGCAGCTGTCTGACTGATCCAGCGCTCCGGCATCTGCACACGGTAACCGGCCAACTGCTGTACCAGCTGCTTCTGGTAGTACTCGATCTTAGCTTCCGCCTCTGCGAACTGCTTCCGCTCTTCCTTTTCGTCCTGATACATTTTCCACTGTTTTTCCAGCTTTGCTGCACTGTCCGTATTGTACTTCAGATACAGATATTCCATCAGCTGACAGTTGTTCACATAGCGGATCTTGACTTTATTCTGCAGCTGGATGATCTTGTTGATGGTCTTCTCCACCCGCTGCAGTTCCCGTCCTGCATCCATGTACCGGATGCAGACATAGGAGATGGCTACAGCTCCTGCACCTACTGCCAGAAAAAGTCCCACATAGACATCCATTTCAAAAGCATACTGCAGGATCACCAGCATGATCACACAGACGATCAATGCCGTAAGGAAAATGACAGCCATGCCCCGTTGGTTGTTCATCAGATTCTCCAGCTCATTTCTCCGGTATTCGTAGGCATGTCGTTCTCCGTCCAGTCTGTGCAGATCCTGCCTTATCAGATTGCCGTATTTCTCGCCGTCCCGAATCTTCTGAATGCCTTCTTCAATCTCGTTCTCTCTTTTGCGGATCGCATAGAAGTCCGCATCCCGCATACGGTTCTTCTTTTCCCGGTATCTGCTGCGTTCCTGTTCCAGCCCGGCCAGCTTGCCGGCCACCCGGTTGACCTCTTCTCTCTGCTCTGCTGGCAGGGCCTCAATCTCATCCGTATCCGTCAGATAAGAAGTCACCAGCGTATACTCTCCCGTCAGGAGGTCGATCTCCTTGGAAGCCTCTGCGATCTGCTCCAGGCAATTTACAATGTAACGTTTTCTCTGGTCTTCCTCATCAAAATTCACACCGTTGCGGGTATAGACCAGCTGTTCCCAGTCCTCTTCCTGCTGTATCGGTTCTTTTTTCTTAAATAAGCGGTTCCACCACGTCATAATTCTCTCCTGCTGTCTTCTCTATACGCTGACACTTGTCCGGTAACTGTTTTTCAGTGCCTGAGTCAGTCTCTCATTTTCCGCATCGTATTTCACCCTGTCGTTCACCCGCCAGTCACCACGCAGCCGTAGCTGTCGGTACTCCGGCTGCTGTTCCCATTCCCGTTCAAATTGCTCGATCCGCTTTTCCAGTTCCAGGGACTCCGTATAATTTTCCGGATTCTGCGCTGCAAATGCCACATAGGCATCCTCCGTCAGTTCCATTCTCTTTGCCGCCAGATAAGCATCCAGGTGTTCTCTGTCCGGATCGGTCTTCCAGGCTTCGTTAAAGTAATATGCCGCCTTGTCATAAAACATCAGCCCTGTCAGCGCCACACCCTTATTGTGCAGGATCGCCGCCCGGACTTTTCCCGCCGGAAGTTCCTTTCCTTCCTGTTCCAGATGGTTCCAGGTCTCCAGTAGCATATCATATCCACGGATGGCTGCCGCATATTTTCTTTTTTCCACCATATAGTCGATCTGGCTCTTGCGTTTCTCCAGATTGCTGAGTCCGGCTCCCTGCTTCAGTACCTGCTCCACCTGCAGGATTTCTTCCGGATCGTACATCCCCACATATTGCAGGATCGTCACCACGAACACACTTAAGGATCCCTGCTTATGTACCATGGGGTAGAGCTGTTTTGCCAGTTCCCACACTTTACATTCTTCTCCGATCCAGTCCACCAGCTTATCGTTCATGATGGACAGGTCTAACAGGAATGCATTCTCCTTTAGGCAATAGCACAACTCTTCCATACTATAGACCCGGATATCCAGGCCTTCCACATTATAGGCATTCTCGCAATATTCTCCTACACACAGACTTGCCTTCATTTTTCATCCTCATTTTCTCTGCCCCGGGCAGATCTACAACTCTATTTCTTCCTTCCAGATATGATGCGTAGCTGTTCGGAAGCTGCCAAAACCAAGATCCTCCAGTTCCACCTGCAGATGTGTTTCATCCTTCATCTCCACCTGAATCCGCAGTCTGGTGATTCCTTCCTGCAATTCTTCCGGCACGATTCTGGCGATCCGGCTGCCCTTTCCCGTCAGGGACGTGATCAGGATCTCCACCGCTCTTCCTTCCAGCAGGTAAAACTCCATGGTATTCTGCGCCTCATACCAGTTGATTCCGGCGTCTAACAGTGCCTGATAGGATTCCTCTCCCTGTCTGCGCACTTTCATACCGATATTGGATTTCAATTTATCCTGTCCCAGATAGACATGATTTTGTCCGTTTTCACTGGGATGCAGTCGCTCCATCATGCTGTAGCAGGCACCCTTGCTGAACAGGTTGTTCCCCTGAAAGACTCTCCGTCCACGGCACAGATAGCGTAGCGATTCTTTCATCCATTCTTGAGAAAACTCTTCCCCGATCAGATATACCGAGGACACCATCCGGTTCTCACATAGCTGTGTGGCGATCTCCAGGAACTTTTCATCCGATTTTTCCACCGGAAAAGGGAATTCCCGCTCTTCGATGTACGTTACCACCGGCGTCGTATGGCGGTTGCATTCCATATAATAAGTCTGGATGGAACTGTCCCTATACTCGCACAGCACGCTCCCCTGCTTCCACAGATTTTCCGGCTGATACAGATTGTAATAATAAAAGCTCTCCCGATGGCTCTGAAAACAGACAGCATCCGTCTTCAGGTGTAATGCCTCCACTGCCTGCGTCAGCACCTCCAGCATTCCTGCATCCAGTTCCTCGCAGGTGATCATCAGGGCCCCGATCCGCTCTGTGGAAGTCATCTGGGACAGCATTCCCAGACTACGCTTGAGAAAAAGAGTCAGTAGTGCCACCGGATCCAGAGTCGTTCCATCAATCTGCACCGGTTCCCCATCTTTTGCCAGCTTCAGAAGATGCTCCACCAGGATTCCCTCTTCTTCCTCCGCATGCCGGAGGGCTTCACTTCCATAGAACCACTGGTTGACTCCCTGTCTCTTGCTCAGGACCAGGGGAATCGTATAGACCTGTGAGCCTGCAACGGAAGACAATGTGGTGATCTCTTCTTCCTTGCCTGTGACATAGCAGCTGATCTGCGCATAATCCTTCCCCAGGTCATAACCCACTATAACTTTATCACTTCCCGGCAGTCGCATGTTCTTCCGCCTCCTCTCCTGCTGTCTTTTTTTATCTTTACTGCAATGTGAACAATCTGTGATCCAGATATTCCCTGCGGTAATATTCCTCAATCAGATGATCCAGTGTCGTATCGTCCTGCAGTGTCATGCTGATCATCATATCATTGATGATCTCGTATTTGCTGTCCGGACTTTCATTCATAATATCGCTCTTCTGCAGGCTTCCGCTCTCCGTCAGCTGTTCTTCGTTCTCTGATTCTTCCATAATGTAATATTGAAGATTCTCCCCGAAAAACAGTACGAATTCCTTGAAAAATACACCGCTGTATACTTCCTGCATATATTCCGACAGGTAATCCTCCGCCTGCCCGTTCTCATGCATCATCACATAATGAATCCTTGCACGGACGCCGCCTCTTGTGTGATACTCCACGATAGTCTTGTCCTTCATCTCCTGCAGCTGTGGCAGGCAGTCCTGATATTCCCTGAAAAAGTTCAGATGAATGTGGTCCTTCATCATTTCCTCCAGGAAATTCCGGACCAGAGTTTCATCTTCCCGCTCCAGCTTGTCCTTATTCTCCGCATAGAATTTCAGATAAGCCAGCTTGCAGATCCGCTGGGTCTCTTCTCCCCGCAGATAGCAGTTACGGATCTCCCGGAATACATATTCCTCCGTGATCTTCTCCCGGCAGAAATAATCATAAGAGCTCTGTACAAGCACAGCTTCCTCGATCTCCTGTCTGGCTCCCTGGGATACATAATAACGGAAAATATCCATCCGCTCTCCCACAAATGCCCCGGAGAACAGCATCTGCAGCAATATCTTTTCACTTAAGCTGTAGCAGTCTATCTCAAAGGATCTTGCCGCTTTCCAGATGTCACGCAATTCTTTCGTGGTACCGGTGGCATAACGCACCAGATACTCTAAAATTCCACCGTTGTATTTTCCCTTACGGAACGCCGTCAATGCCGCCGCATACAGGACTGCCTCTCCCTCATGGACCGACTGCGTGATCACACCGTCCGTAAGCCGCAACAGGATCTTGGCCTCCACAAAATAAGGGGTATATGCTTCGATCCAGGCATATGCCTTCTCATAATTTCCCCGCAGCACCAGAAAACGCAGGATCAGTTCCCGCTGTTCCTCCGTAAAGCCGTCCCCCTGCAGCTCCTGCAGGTATTCATCCAGTGCCTGCAAATTATCCGCGTCGAAATAGGCCTGTACCAGCTGTACCGCAATCTCACTGCGCAGCTTCGGCTCCACGGCATCGCTTTCCACCAGTCTTGCCATCCGCATCAGCTTTGTGGAAGATATGGTCTCTTCTGTTCTGCCGTTCTCCATGAAATACAGATCCAGTTCTGCCGTATCCGGCACATAATGTTCCAGAAGTCTGAGATATTTCCCCGGTACCAGCAGTTTTTCCAGGGTATATTCCACATTTTTAAGGAACCTGTTACCATATGCATCCTCAAAAGCAATGGTATAATCATTCCCGTAGACTGCTACCCAGGCCGTGCCGTTTTGCAGAGGCGTCTCGGACAGTATCAGATTCCCCGGCTGGCTGACGATCACTTTACGCATTCTGCTGTCATCCACTCTTACCATATGGGCAAACAACAGACGGGACAGAGGCTTCGCCATAGCTTCCGTTACAATGGCCGGAGACAGGAATTCCTGATACAGTATTGCCAGATGTCTGTTAATATGCTGCTTCTGAATCTGGTCAATGACGAACCGCTCCATTCTCGGCTCGTAATGTTCGTACAGTTCCTCATAATCTTTCCGGTGTTTTAACAGATACGCATACAGGAACGCACTATGTTCATAATCCAGATTGCTCTGGAAAGAAAAATACATCAGAATCACTTTCGGAAGTTCCAGCACAGCATCCAGATCTACCGACGCCATATAATATTCATAGAGATTCGTGATCCTCAGATGGCTTTCCACACCCATCTGATACCACGTGAAGGCATCCGGTCCCGTCTTACTTCCCTTGATCAGAAGGCTGCACACCTCCTGCAGGATCCGCACATCCTTCTTTTTCTCATACAGTCTTCGTAAAATTCTGCCCAGTAGTGGAGAATACTCTCTGACTCTTCCCGACAGATACAACAGCTGTTCGATCAGGCTGTCGTTTACCGCATCCTGACGGACACCGAAGTTCAACACCTGCAGTTCAAAACTGTTCAATTTACGTAGCAGCGCCGGATTGCCGTTCAAAAGGGCCAGTGCTTCCAGGTAGATCACCGGACTGGTGCAGCCGTACTGGTACTGTTTTTCTAAGAACATCCATTTCCCGGAGGTGGAACGATTGTATTCCTCCGACAGATACAACAGCAACCATGCCACACGCCAGCGGGTCCTGTCATAGCGGTAGATCTGTTCCACCTGCTCCGCCATTTGCAGTGTATACTGGGGATCCCTGTGGATCAGTGTGGTCAGATACAGATAGTAAGCCCACTGTTCTCCGCCGGTAGCTCCCTGGGCTTCCAACATGTCCGCCGTGTGATCCAGGATCCATCCGGCTTCATTGTAGCGTTCCTCTGTGATCAGAAGCTGTGCCTGGAACAGTCTCGCCGGCACATCCTTCTCATCCATGGTCACCATGCGCTCCACCAGTTTGCCGGTCTCCGCGAGCCAGGTTCCCGTACCGATCTTTTTCAGTCTCGATTCTTCATAATATTTCATGATCTGGGTGATGCACTGCATATGACTATGATCCGCATGCCGGGCCACTGCACCGTCTCCCAGCTGTACCATGATGGGGATCTCCAGTGAGGTATAAGCATTATATATGTAGACTTTACCGAAATTTTTGCCGGGTCTGCACAGACTGCTGTCGATGTAGACCGGCAGGCGGCAACGGTTTCCCAGAAAATCATCGTCTGTAATGTTTTCCTTTTCCGTAAAGACAAATTCACCCTCACACTCGATCTGGAGATTCGTATATCCCCAGCCGTTCCTCACGATGGTCAGATTGTTCTCCGTAACGCCGTAATTATCTGCGCTGCGAGGCAGTTTTTTCACCAGTTCTTTCTCTTCCGTCAGGAATTCCAGCTGTTGCTTTTTATTGATACAGATCAGGAATTCTTCCACATTCTGTTCGTTGCCCTCATAAGTGGACAGGATCCGGTAACTGTCATAGAAATGGGCATCGTTTCCCTGGAACAGCCGCAGAAATTCCGGATCATAGAACAGCCGCACAGCTTCCTTCCAGTTGCTCTTCGCCAGGTTGGCAAAATGGAACAGATTCCGGATAGCCCCGATGGAAGAATTCAACATCCCATGCTCCACCGTCACCACAAAAGGAAGATTGTATTCTCCTCTGTTGCTGACTACGGAAAAAGAGCCCTTGATCACATCCCCTTCCTCCAGATCTTCTCCGTGGAAGCAGTAAAAAATTTCTGCATCGGAGCCGGTAAACTGATCCGTCATACATTCCATCCGAAGATGGTCCGAGATCACGGATCCTTTTACATAGCCTTCCGACGCAGAAAGAATGTGAAAAGAGCCCTCATATATTGTCCCCTGTGACAGGGAAATCTCTATTTTAGCGCAGGAGAATTCCAAAGAACCGTTCTCATAATCGAAGTTTCCTCCTAAAATTCTATCAATAATCTCCTGCATGTACCTTCACCCGTTCCCTGTTGTCATTTGGATTTATTATACCAAATTTACCAGTTGAGAGCAAGCTGTAGACCCGGTTAGTCCAGGTTTAATTTTCGGTTCATGATGTAATAAGATACGCCGTACATGATGGCCGCAATGAGCAGACTGGTGATCACGTTAATATCATAGGCGGAATTGGTGCTCACCGTGATTCCACTGGCACTGTTTGCGACATTGGCACCAAACATGAATGCGCTCTGTACGGTGCTGCCGATGATGGACGACAGGATCGTCAGGCCGGCATATGCCAGAATTCCCATCAGGCCTTTATGTTTGGAGGAAAGCTGTCCGATGGTCAGCGCTCCGAACAGGGTGACCATGGTAATGAACGGTCCTGCCACATAGGTTAAGAGCAGCGTGATCCCATAATGCAACAGATTGATCCCCATCTCTTCTTCGTATGTTCTGCCAAGTTCATAAAAAGCATCTGCCAGAAATTCCCAGATATTCCCATTATATTGTGTCAGTACACTACTCAGTTCACCGATATTTAAAAGGCCTGTCATCAGAGACACGATCAGTGCCACCACTGAAATACCGATGCCTATCGTAATGAACAGATACCAGACACCGGAGACCAGTACCTTGCTTAAAAACAGCTGGTTAGCTGTTACCGGCAGGGTGTGGGACAGATAGCCTTCATCGGTATACATACTGCGGTAGAAACGGATGCCCAGAAAGATCAACATGCCCCAGGTGGACGCCAGCAGCATGATCACATACAGGATCAGTGTTGCCACAAAGGAAGAGAGTACAAACCAGCTCTGTGTCGCATTCATGTTATTGCCGTCCGCAATCTCCGTTACCAGTCCTCCCGGCATGCGTAATACCACGCAGCCAATCACGGTGACCACAAGCATTCCCAGAAGCATCAGTGTACCGGCTTTCCAGATATTTTTCCATTCATATTTCATTAACTTTCCTAACATGCGAACACCTCCCTGAAGTAAGCATCTACAGACTTACCTTTCTCTTCTCTGATATTGTCAACGGATGTATATAACACCAGCTGACCATAACGCATGAAGATGACTTCATCCAGTACCTGTTCCACATCCTCGATCAGATGGGTAGAGATCAGCACGGTGGCTTCCGGATTGTAGTTGTTGATAATGGTGCGCAGGATGTAATCTCTCGCTGCCGGATCCACACCGGCAATCGGCTCATCCAAAATATACAGGCTGGCATTCCTGCTCATCACTAAGATCAACTGTACCTTCTCCTTCGTACCTTTGGACAATGTCCGCATTTTCACTGCAGGATCGATCCCCAGACTCTTTAACATCTCTTCCGCACGTTCCCTGGAAAAGTCTGTATAAAAGTCCTGAAAGAAATCCAGAATCTCCCGGATCGTCTGATTCATGGTCAGATACGTGCGGTCCGGCAGATAAGCTACCTTGCTCTTGGTCGCCGGTCCTACATAATTTCCGTCGATCATGATGGTGCCTTCCGTCGGTGTCAGCAGACCGTTCAGCATTTTGATCAGTGTCGTCTTACCGCTGCCGTTGGGTCCCAACAGGCCAATGATCTTCCCCTTGGGGAGACTTACGGTCAGATTGTTCACAGCCACATTGGCACCATATTTCTTGGTCAGATTTACAATTTCTACCAGATTATTCATTTCTATTTCCGCCTCTCTTTATTTTCATCATTAATTTGCACCCCTGTCAGGCCTGTACCTTATCGAAGAGATTCCGGATCTCCTCTCTCTGATATCCCAGTTCCTGCATGTTGTTGATAAAATTCCGGACATGCCCGGCTGCCAGCTGTTCTCTGGTATTCCCGATCAGCTCAGTGTCCTCCGTCACGGTTCTGCCGCTGGTGCGCTGTGTCACGATCAGGCCGCTCCGCTCCAGTTCTGCAAAAGCTTTCTGCATCGTATTCGGGTTCACCGCCGCCACGGCCGCAAGATCTCTGACACTCGGCAGCTTCTCTCCCGGCTGATATTTGCCGGACACGATCTCTTTCTGGATCCGCTCCACCAGCTGCGCATATATGGGTCTGTCAGCATCCAATTCCCACGCCATTCCTATCATCCTTTCTTGTTTCTTATTTTCTGTTTCTTATTACCTGTCACGCATCGTTTCTATCGATGCCTCCCCGGGTCCCTCATTGTCTTGTTGTTTTACTGTATTATTTATTTAATACAATAATACGTTATTTATTTTTATCTGTCAAGCGGATTTTATGCTTGTCCGGGAAAATTGTTGGAATTACACTTGTTACAACATGGTAAATGGGAAGTTACGCGGCTCATTGCTCGCGTAACTTCCCATTTACTACGCATCCGGCTCCGAAATACGTGTCACCCCCACATAAATATCCGAGATTTCAAACCATGTAGGATAATCCACGATTCCGGTCTGAGGAAGATTAAATATCTTCTGGAACGTCCGGACAGCCTCCGCAGTACCGGAGCCATAGATTCCGTCGGGTGTCAACGTAGGAATCGCCGGATAATTTCTGGCGATCCGGTTCAACTGCTGTTGCAGCTGACGGACTTTTTCCCCGGAAGAACCGATAGTCAGATCATACCCCGGCCAGGAAGAAGGCACTCCCGAAATAATATCTGCGGAATTGATATACATATCATTGCCGTAATAATAATGAATGATATCAATAGCGGAATATCCCTGATCCGCCAATGACTTGGAACCCCACTGGCTCAGCCCCCGGCAGGTAGTCCGATTACCGTCACAATACGATGTGAAAATGGGCTGTCGTACACCGGGCCTTGACAAATAGTTGGTAAAAATGGAATCTACCAGATAGTCGATCTCTTCGAACACATTTCTGCCATAGATCCATTTTTGATCATACGCCGTAGAAGAAGTTATCGTAAAATCGTATCCACGTCCCCTGTACCACTCCGTATATATACGGTTTAACGTAAATGATTGAATGACCAGAATATTAGCATAAATTGCACTCTCCGGCCAGGTGGAATAAATCTCGCTGGAGGCCACATTTTTAATGTAATCCTTATAGCGCACCCAGTAATTCCGGGCAGTGGGATCCTCCGGGACACCGTCATGTACGATCACATATTCCGGAATCACCACACGGCTCAGTACGATCTCCCCGGTCTCGTTCATAGGTTTGATTTCTTCTTCCGGAATCTTCGGAGGATACTCTCCGAAAAGCGTATGTGCAGGTATTACTACTACTTTTTCTTCCTCCTCTGTTACATTCAGCGGATTCATGCGGATCGGTTGTAGGGAAAATTCGCCTGCCAGAATTTCGGAACCAGATACCAGTACCGGTTCAAAGCCTTCTGCAGTCACCTGAATGTTGTACTCCGAATAGGGCTGTGCCGTAATATCCGGAGATAAAGAAAGCTCTCTCGGCGGCGCATCCAGTGTTATCGTAGGGGTTTGCCCGGATTCGTCAGTAGTCATCGTCTCCAGCGGGGAATCCGGATCCCCGGTATAGGAGACGGTGACGGTCGCGCTGGGTATCGGTGTCATCCCCAGAGCGGAGACAACGCTGATCTGAAGTGTTCCTGTATAAGTAGTTTCCATGGACAGAGGTCCTTTCTGCCTATGCCGTTTTGTCTGTCTTGATCCGGTCAGGCAACAAATGTTCCTTACAGAATATGCAAAGTCAGAAAAATATGTGCATGTTCCCATATACTAAGTAGACTAACTTCTATCCATTTTGTCTTCATCATACATCTACTTGATTAACAGACGGGTGATATGCATTCACTAAATACTAATTCCGGTACCGGTCTGCATCTGTCCCCGAGCCGCCGTGTAGCCCAAAAAAGGAACCACAAACCGTTCCCAGATTGTGATTCCCTTTGTTTTTAATCCGTCATTTTTATTTGGTCAACAGCATCATAATGTCATTGCTTCTTGCCACGAACTTGGTCATGGCATCGGCGGACAAGGGTGCATGCTGGAGCTTTGCCAGATCGTACAGCTGCTCGCAGATCATTTCTGCGTTCTCGCCGTCCTGGTGCTCGGTGATGTACTGTACCAGAGGATGGTTGGCATTCAGAATCAGGGTCTCGCCCTCACCGCCGAAAGCACTCATATCCATGCCGGGCATGGAGTACATCTTCATCATATCCTGCATACGTCTGTTCTCTTCGGACAGCGTGATCATGGAAGAGATCTTCTTGTTCTTCAGCTTCTCTACCTTGACAGTGATCTTGTCGTTCTTCAGAGCTTTCTTCATCAGCTTGCTGATGCTCTCTGCCTGCTCTTCCATCTCTTTTTCAGCCTTCTTGGAAGTCTTGGACTTCAGGGCATCGGTCACATCCGCATCGATACGCTGGAACTTGATTCCCTCATTCTTCTGCTCTAACTGGGAGATGAAGGGCTGATCGATATTATGGGTCAGGATCACAGCATCCATCTTGGCAGCCTTGAACATATTGATGTACTGGCTCTGCTGCTGTTCATCCGTTACATAGTAAATGATCTTTTCCTTCTTCTCTTCCCCGGCATTCTCCTCAGAAGCCTCCGCTTCAGATTTATCCTCTACGACTTCGGCTTCTACCTTGTTGCCGTTCTCATCTACAGCATTTTCCTTATTCTCTTCCTCGTCCTGAGGCTTGATCTCCAGACACTCGGGCAGAGTCAGATATTTGCCGTCCAGATTCTTGAAGAGGATATAATCGTTCATCTTCTCACAGAACTTGTCATCCTTCAGGCAGCCAAACTTGATGAAGGGACTGATGTCATCCCAGTATTTGTCATACTCTTCCTTATCCGTCTTGCACATACCGGCCAGCTTGTCCGCTACCTTCTTGGTAATGTACTCGGCGATCTTCTTGACAAATCCATCATTCTGCAATGCACTTCTGGATACGTTCAGAGGCAGATCCGGGCAGTCGATGACACCCTTTAACAGCAGCAGGAACTCAGGAATGACTTCCTTGATGTTATCTGCGATAAATACCTGATTGTTGTACAGCTTGATGGTACCTTCGATGGACTCATACTCCATGTTGATCTTCGGGAAGTACAGGATACCTTTCAGATTAAAAGGATAATCCATATTCAGGTGGATCCAGAACAGAGGCTCCTTGTAATCCTGAAATACCTTGCGGTAGAAGTCCAGATACTCTTCCTTCGTGCACTCATTGGGATGCTTGGTCCACAGAGGCTGTGTCTCGTTGATCAATTCAGGACGCTTTCTGATCTTCAGCTTCTTAGGCTCTTCTGTTCCCTCAGCAGCTTCAGCATTTTCACCTTCTGCCGCTTCCTTCTTCTCCGGCTCGATCTCTTCCAGGACTTCATCATCGGGAAGCTTTTCCTCTTCCTTGATGATCTGGGTCTCCTTGGTGTTCGCCTTGGACAGATAGATCTCGGTAGGCATGAAGGAACAATACTTCTTCACGACCTCACGAGCCTTGTACTCATTACAGAACTCCAGACAATCTTCATTTAAAAACAGGGTAATGGTCGTACCGACATCCGTCTTGTCTCCGTCTTCCATGGAGAACTCGGTGCCGCCGTCGCACTCCCAGTGCACTGCCTTGGCGCCGTCCTTGTAAGATAACGTATCAATATGTACTTCATCCGCTACCATGAATGCGGAATAGAAGCCCAGTCCGAAATGACCGATGATCTGGTCGGAATTGCTCTTGTCCTTATATTTCTCAATGAAATCCGTAGCACCGGAAAATGCGATCTGGTTGATATACTCTTCCACTTCGTCGGCGGTCATGCCCAGACCGTTATCCTTGAAGGTCAGTGTCTTCTTCTCAGGATCCACGATGACATCCACACGTCCCTTATAACCTTCGGGAAGAGAATATTCTCCCATCATGTCCAGCTTTTTCAGCTTGGTCACGGCATCGCAGCCGTTAGAGATCAACTCTCTGTAGAAAATATCGTGATCGGAATACAACCACTTTTTAATGATCGGAAATATGTTTTCACTGTTAATTGACAAACTACCGTTTTTTGCTGCCATTATTACCACATCCTTTTCTAAAATTGCACAGCCATGGCTGACTGTTTCCTAACTGATTCTAAGTGTAGGACTGTAAAATTGAAAAGTCAAGACAAATTTAGCACTCATTATAAATGAGTGCTAACAATCAGTCAAAAATCCAGTATTTATCAATATTTCCGTAATTCTAAAATTTTAATAAAGCGTGCAAAAAACCAGAAATTACTCCTCCGGAAAGTACTTTGCATACACATCAAAAAAGTTGTCCGTAGTCACCTGTTCGTCCATGATCAGCGTGATCTCGTCCCACAGCTTGTCATTGAGCTGACGCACCAGTGTATTCACAAAGCTGTCATACTCCTGCCCGAAGACTTCCCGTTTCCGCTCTTCTACAATCTTTAATTTATTAGCGTCCGTCTCTTCCCGATCCAGCGTATTGATGCATTTGATAATGTAATAGCCTCGTTCACATTTCACAACCTGGCTCACCTCGTCTGTTGCCAAATTGAAAGCCGCTTCCTCATAAGCGCTCTCCGCTTCTCCTTTGCCAAAGGAATAGGTGATCTCGGAATCGTCGCTGTATTTGGATGCCAGTTCCGTGAAATCGTGTTCTCCGTCCACCGCCAGGTCTCTTACCTCGCAGGCTTTCTCATAGGCACTCTGAATGGAGCTTTCCGAATAAGGCTTCAGGTTTCCGTCCATATCCGTGGATGCTGTTGCAAAAAAGATCTGCTGCACCGTAATTTTGCGGGCCTCGTCATCACTGATCTCCGGATTGATGTCCTGTATAATCAACTGATAGACCTTGTCTGCCATGGCATATTCCCGATACAGATTCTCCACAATCTCCTCCGTGGCACCCATAGCCTCGATCTCCGTATCATTTAAGGAAGAATAATACTCCTGTGCCGCCTGGACGACCTTTGCCTCCTCGGCCTCATCCAACGTGACCTCTTTCTCTTTTGCCAGCAGGTACATGGTCTTGATCTGAGCAATTCTTGCCAGCACTGTCTCCTTGACATTATCCTCCAGAGTCACTCCGTTCAGGGAAGTATTCCAGATCTCCGTCCCGTAGACATTCTCATATTGATTCTGGGTCGTGGTCAGGTAGATCATGATCTCCGCCTTAGAGCAGGACTCGTCCCCGATCCGAAATACCTCATTTTTCCCAAATCCTGTGGTAAATACCACTTTTGTGCCGTCACTGCTGCCGCAGGCGGTCAGTCCCGTCACCATACTTATTCCCAGCACTCCCGCCACCAATACCGCGGTGATATGACATCTATTTTTAAAAAACATAACATTTCCTACTTTCTCAAAGTCTCTAAATTCTGATTATACCCTATTTTTTTCTTCTGTGCCACGGTTTCTTGGAAGTTCAGAAAAATCTAAGAATTCTACAGACAAAAAAATGCGTGCGGATATTCTCCACACGCATTTTTAATATTATTCAATTTTGATACCAGATTACTCGATTACATGGATCCAGCCCTTAGGAGCTTCGATCCTGCCCATCTGGATACCGGTCAGAGTCTCATACAGTTTCTTGGTGACAGGTCCCATCTCGGTCATGCCGCTGGGCAGGCAGATCTCTTTGCCGTGGTCAACGATCTTGCCTACAGGGGAGATCACTGCTGCGGTACCGCACAGACCAGCCTCTGCGAAGTCTTTTACTTCATCCAGGTATACTTCTCTCTCTTCTACTTCCAGTCCCAGGTATTCCTTGGCAACATATACCAGAGAACGACGGGTGATGGACGGAAGGATACTGTCGGACTTGGGAGTTACAACCTTGTTATCCTTGGTAACGAACAGGAAGTTCGCACCGCCGGTCTCCTCTACCTTGGTACGGGTAGCAGCATCCAGATACATATTCTCATCGTAGCCTTCCTTGTGAGCGGATACGATTGCATGTAAGCTCATAGCATAATTCAGGCCAGCCTTGATGTGACCGGTTCCGTGAGGTGCCGCACGGTCAAAGTCGGTGACACGGATGGTCAGAGGCTTAACGCCGCCCTTGAAGTAAGGTCCTACAGGAGTGCACAGGATACGGAACTGATATTCGTCCGCAGGCTTTACACCGATGACAGGATTGCTGCCGAACATATAAGGACGAATGTACAGAGTTGCACCGCTGCCGTAAGGAGGTACGAAAGCATCGTTGGCCTTAACCGTCTCGGTAACAGCCTCCACGAAACGCTCCTTGGGGAAAATGGGCATCTCCAGTCTTGCTGCGGAAGACTCCAGACGTTCACCGTTTAAGTCAGGACGGAAGGTTACGATATGTCCATCTTCTGTGGTGTAGGCCTTCAGACCCTCGAATACGGTCTGTGCATACTGCAATACACCTGCACACTCATTTAATACGATGTTGGGATCCTGGGTCAGCTGACCGTCATCCCATTTGCCGTCCTTGTAATTGGACACATATCTGTAATCCGTAGGGATATAACCGAAACCGATGTTACCCCAGTCAATGTTCTTCTTTTCCATTTTGTATTCCTTCTTTCCTCGGTTTACCACTCTGCCTGTTGATTTCTCTTAACAGAATTTATTGATTTTCATTATTATACCATTTGTAATAAAAGTCAATATACACATTTATGCTTTCCAGTGCTTTTTTCAGCGAAAATGTGGCTCATTTCTCCTTTTAGCTGAAAACTCAAATTAAATTCACTACAATTATTTTTCTCCGGTAGCTTCCTGATATGCACTGTTCGCTACCACTGACCATCCGGTCTTATCCCCCGCAATGACCTGCAGATCTTCACTGCGGACCGCATAAAACTCCACGATCTGTGCTGCCTCTGTGGACAGATTCTCTTCCGGATTCCGGTACAGCACGAAAATCTCACATTTTCCGTTCTGCGAGGTACGATTGTAGACCAGCGTGTATGCATAGGTCTTTCCCGCCTGCTCCTGTTCTCCCAGCTGCAGATAGAAATTGCCTTTGGCATTGTAGCAGACTTCGAAGGAAAAGCCCTGTTGTTGCAGCACAGCATCATATACTGCCTGTGCGTAAGGCTCTAAGGGATCCTGTACATCTTCCGCGTTTTCCGTCTCCGACGCATAGTATTCCGCAAGCCACTGTTCTTCCATCGCCTGCTTTGCTACCGTTTCTGCATCCTCCGGGTGGGTATTTTCTTCCTTGTCCATCAATTCCGTCAGATAAGTAATGTAATCCTCACCGGCAAGCTCCGTCTCTCTCCGAAACAGCACGCCCTCTGGACGCCAGTAGGAATACCAGTGCCTGTCCGGGAACTCCATCTCTTCCACACTGATCAGATTCTCTGTGAGCCGCGTCTCCGAAGGGATGTCATTTTCAAACCAAATCCAGGCAATTCCGGCAAACGTGACGATCAGGCACAGCACTGCCCACAAAGCAATGCCGATATCCTCCAGCCACTCCCATTTCCCGGGAGTTCCCCACTTGTCCCGTATTTTCCGGTGCAGCCTGATGGGTACTCTCAGATATACATAAAACAGGAGAAGCAGCAGACACAGCAGATCCCCCAGTAACAACACATAACTGCGAAAACTTACGGGACCACCCCACAGAATCATTCTGGCTGCCACATATATTCCTGCCAGAGTAAGCAGTAAAACCGTAACTGCCAAATATATCTTCTTTTTCATCGTTTTCCGCACTCAGGCTTTCTTGCGCTCGTACTTTAAGAACTGATAGGTAATGTCAAAATAGACCTGCTCGTCACTGTCTGCGGTAATCTCCCACTCAGGATCACTGTCCAGATCCGGGAAATAGGCATCCGCCTCGTAGGCATGGTCAATCTTCGTCACATGGGCCACGTCACAGTAAGGCAGCATCTGGCGGTAAATACTCTCTCCGCCGATGATATAGATATTCTCTTCGTCATATTTCTTCAGTTCTTCCAGCAATTCTTCAATAGAGTGTACCACGATCGCATCCTTGACCTGATAATTCGGATCTTTGGACAAAATAATGTTGATGCGGTTCTTTAAAGGCATGCCCTGCGGGAAAGTCTCCAAAGTCTTGCGTCCCAGAACCACTACCTTACCTGTCGTCTCTTCGCGGAAATGCTTGTGATCGTTGGGGATGCGGATCAGCAGTTCGTTCTTGCTGCCGATGGCCCAGTTGTTGTCTACTGCTACAATTAAATTCATGGTGTACCTCGTTTCTGTTTGTTTCTATGATAATAACCGGTTTCTCCGTTCTTCGCACTCACGAAACCGTACTGATATTCGTATTCCGGGCTACCGCCCTACTTACTCATGTCAGATTGCAATCGGAATATCCCTGATCTGCTCCCCGGTCTGGTAACCCTCCAGCTTCACATCATCCGGTGTGAACTGATAGAAGTCCCTGATCTCCGGGTTCAGCCAGAACTTCGGCGCCGGGAAGGGGTCTCTGCTGATGAGCTCCTTAATGGCATCCACGTGGCGGTCATAGATATGGGCATCCGCAATGACATGCACCAGCTCGCCCACGTTCATATCGCAGACCTGTGCCAGCATATGCACCAGCACCGCATACTGTACCACATTCCAGTTGTTGGCTGCCAGTACGTCCTGGGAACGCTGGTTTAAAATGGCATTCAGGGTCAGCCTGTCCTCTCCCTTTTTCTGCGTCACATTAAAGGTCATACCGTAAGCACAGGGATACAGATTCATCTCGTGCAGATCCTGATGCACATAGATATTGGTCATGATCCGGCGGCTGAAGGGATTGTTCTTCAGATCGTAGATCACGCGGTCCACCTGATCCATCATGCCTTCCTTATACTGATGCTTCACCTGCATCTGATAGCCGTATGCCTTACCGATCGAGCCGTTTTCATCTGCCCACTCATCCCAGACGTGGCTGTTTAAATCATGAATGTTGTTGGACTTGCGCTGCCAGATCCACAGCATCTCATCTGTGGCGGATTTTAATGCCGTCCGGCGCAAGGTCAGGATCGGGAACTCCTTCGACAGATCGTACCGGTTCACTACTCCGAATTTCTTAATAGTGTAGGCAGGGGTACCATCCGGCCAGTGGGGGCGCACTTTCTCGCCCTCCGTGCTGGTACCGTTGGTTAAAATGTCATTGCACATATCGATAAAAATATGATCCGCTAAACTCATGTTGTCTCCTTATTCTATCTTCTAATATATAACCGATTTCTCCGTGCTTCGCACTCTCGAAATCGTCCCCCCTTCGTATTCCGGACTATCGTCCTACATACTCAGGGTTGTTTGTGCCTATGGATGCACTTATATCTCCCACTTGTCACATAGGGAATTGATCTGGTCCGCGAACTTCGCCATATCCTTGTTGGTCATGACGCCCTCGCTCTTCGTAACCAGTGCCAGTAAGCGTCTCGCAGAGGCAAGCAGTCGTTCGAAGACTCCGGTAGCAGGCTTCGTCTTTTTCTGCACGGCAACAGGTGCTGCCTCATAGGTGAACTTATTGCCTGCCAGATCGAACTCCGTACCGCTGTAAGGAGCGTAGGCTCTCTGCCCGTACTCGATCTTCAGGCACTCAGCAAATCCGGTACATACGCTGTCCTCTCCATGTACCACGAACACCTTCTTCGGTTTTTCTTCAAAGGCCCGGATCCAGTCGATCAGGCCTTCCTTATCCGCATGACCGCTCAGTCCCGTCATTTTCCGGATCTCGGCGCGCACTGAAACCGTCTCACCGAACAGCTTCACCTCATCAGCACCCTCTACCAGTGCCCGGCCCAGTGTTCCCACCGACTGATAGCCGACGAACAGGATCGTACACTCCGGTCTCCACAGATTATGCTTCAGATGATGCCGGATACGTCCTGCGTCACACATACCGGATGCGGAGATAATGACCTTGGGTGTCTCGTCGAAGTTGATGGCTTTGGATTCCTCACTGGTGATGGACAGCTTTAATCCCGAAAAAGCAATGGGATTAATGCCTTCTTTTACGAATTCCATGGCCTCATCATCGAAGCATTCCCACCTGTTCTCCTGGAATACGCCGGTAGCCTCTACCGCCATGGGACTGTCCACATACACCGGGAAATCTTCATGACCCTTTACCAGGCGCCCTACCTTGATCTTCCGCAGGAAATACAGGATCTCCTGGGTACGGCCCACAGCAAAAGACGGGATCACCACGTTACCACCCCGGTCTAAGGTCTCCTGCAGCACCTTGGTCAGTTCTGCCACATAATCCAGCTTATCCTTCGGATGCAGTCTGTCACCGTAGGTAGACTCCATCACGACATAATCCGCTTCCTTCGTAGGTGTCGGATCCTTAAGTAACGGCTGGTGCTTGTTGCCGATATCGCCGGAAAATACGATTTTTTTCGTATTGCCGTCCTCCGTCAGCCAGACTTCGATGCTGGCAGAGCCCAGCAGATGTCCGATATCCGTAAAACGGATTTTTACTCCCTCGCATACTTCCACGATCGTATTGTAATGACAGGGAACGAACCGGCGGATCACACCATCTGCATCCTCCATGGTATACAGCGGCTCCACCACTGCATTATTCGCAGAACGTTTTGCCTTACGATTCTTCCATTCCGCTTCGGCACTCTGGATATGTGCACAGTCACGCAGCATAATGCTACACAGATCCGCTGTAGCATCCGTGGAATAGATCTGTCCTCTGAAGCCTCTGGCATACAGAAGCGGCAGAAGACCCGAATGATCCACATGAGCATGAGTCAGGAATACATAATCGATCATGGATTCCGCCACCGGCAGCGGCACATTTTCAAATACATTGACACCCTGCTCCATACCGTAGTCCACTAAAATATGTTTCCCGGCAACCTCCAGATAATGACAGCTTCCGGTTACTTCATGGTCTGCCCCCACAAACACAAGTTTCATAGCTCTACCTCCGTTTTTGTAATGTTATTTCAAAGCATTGGCTGTTTCATAGAACTGATAATACATTCCCTTCTGCTCCATGAGCTGGTCGTGATTGCCTTCCTCCACAATGCCGTCATCCGTCAGCACCAGGATCCTGTCGGAATTGCGGATACTGGAAAGTCTGTGGGCGATAGTCAGAGTAGTACGCCCCTCCGACAATTCTCCCAGAGATTTTGCCACGGCGAACTCACTCTCATTGTCCAGTGCGGAAGTGGCCTCATCCAGAATGATGATGGGCGGATTTTTCAGAAATACTCTGGCAATACTGATCCGCTGTTTCTGTCCGCCGGACAGCTTTACACCCCGTTCTCCCACATAAGTATCATAACCGTCCTTCAGTCCCATGATGAATTCATGAGCCCCGGCACGCTTTGCCGCATTGATCACATCTTCTTTCGAAGCCCCGGGACGTCCATAAGCGATATTTTCATAGATCGTACCGGAGAAAAGATACACATCCTGCTGTACGATACCGATATTGCCCCGCAGACTCTTTAACGTAAAATGCTTAATGTCCTGGCCGTCCAACAGGATCCTGCCTTCTGAGACATCATAAAATCTCGGGATCAGATTGCACAGCGTTGTCTTACCACCACCGGAAGGACCGACGATGGCCACCTTTTCTCCCGCGTGGATCTGCAGGTTCAGATCAGTGAATACCTTGTTATGGTCATCCGGATATTCAAAGCTTACTTTTTCAAAAGAGATTTCTCCCTTCGGGTCCTTCAGTTCTATGGCATCTGGCTCATCGAAGATCTCGATATCCGCATCCACGATCTGTAAAAAGCGCTCGATACCGGTCATGCCCCGCTGGAACTGTTCGGCAAATTCGATGATACGCCGGATTGTTGCGATCAGGGTGGATACATACAGCATATATGCCACCAGGTCACCAGCGGCGATCCGTCCGTTTACCATAAAAATACCGCCTGCCACCAATACCACCAGATACATCAATCCGTCAAACAGCTTCACTGTGGTATTGAATGCCGCCATGTAACGGTAGGTCAGCTTCTTAATATCCAGAAAAGTGCCGTTATCTTTCTCAAACTTGACATTTTCCACCTCTTCATTGGTAAATGCCTTGACCACCTTATGGCCCAGCAGACTGTCCTCGATCCGGGCGTTCAGCTCTCCGATCTGGTTACGCTGCTTGCGAAAGGCACTTCGCATCCGGAAATTCAGGATCATGCACACACCGCACATCAGCGGCACGCACAGAAAGATCATCAATGTCAGCGGCAGATTGATATTTGCCAGAATGATAAAAGAGATTACGGTCTTGATTCCGGCGATGAAAAATTCTTCTGGGCAATGATGGGCGAATTCCGTCACATCAAACAGATCATTGGTGATCCGCCCCATGATCTGACCGACTTTGGTATTGTTATAATAAGTATTGGACAGCTTCTGCAAATGGTTGTATGCATCTCTGCGCATGTCCGTCTCGATCTTCGCGCCCATGACGTGTCCCATATCGGACATATAGTAACTGGCGATGCAATCCACGATACGAAGTCCGAAATACAGAACTCCCAGTGAAAGTATGGTCTTCACCGACAGGGACGCAAGATCCCGCAGCCCTTCATTGGTAATGTAGCGCATAATTAACGGCAACACCAGTTCACAGACCGTGGTCAGTGCTGCACAGAACAGATCCATCCACAAGGTAAAACGGTATTTTTTAAAATAAGGTGCAAACCTGCGAAACAATTCGCGGGTGGAATATTGCTTGTTATCCATTGTTGTGTTCCTTTATTTTGGTTTCAGAGCTATAGGTATTGTCCTTCTCCCACATAGAAGCGTACTTTTCCTTTTTGCTCATTTTTCTGGTCATAAAGTGTTTTGTCCGCAGCCGACAGGAAATCCCACACTCGGTTTGGTTCCTTCGGAATAGCACAGACACCACCCACGGAAATCGTAAGCCAGGGTTCCACAGAAGAGTCTTCATTGGGAATCTCACATTCCCGGATGCCCATACATAGCTGTCTTGCATGTTCCTCTGCATACTCCCTGTCACGTCCCGTCATGACCACCAGGAATTCATCTCCGCCGTAACGCGCCACATAGTCCTCCGGAAAACATTTTTTCAGAGTATCCGCTACCGCGCAGATTCCTTCATCTCCCCTTCCATGTCCATAGCGATCATTCAACTGTTTGAAATGGTCAATATCCAGGAACAGAATGCCCAGTTCCTTCTCATTCAGAAGACAGTCTTCAAACACATCCTCCAGATAACGATTCAGGCTTCTCTTATTATAGAGTCCTGTCAGCTCGTCATGGTCTGCCTGATACAACAGCCGGTTTCTCTTACGTTCCTGTTCCTTCTGCTCCTCTTCTGCCGCCTGTAATCGCTTTCTAAGCTCCATCATATACATGACCTGACTGTTTTCTGTCAGCTCCCAGCTGTCTTTCAAGTGGAAGAAGGTGTCTGCGCTCTGTTTGAATTCTTCCGGAGTCATTCTGGAACTGCAATAACGCATCCGCAGAGACAAAAGCTGCAACAGCAGACTTTTATTCTGTTCAATGGCAGCTTTGGGTTCCAGACAGTTCAATACTTCCTCTATCTGTTCCGTCTTGCCTATCTTTTCCACATATTGCAGCAGATTCTGAATACTGTCGTATTCGGAAGAGACCTGTGTCATATCCTCTAATGCCATTACCGCTGTACGTACATGCTCTTCTGCCTTCTTCCGGTCTCCGTTTCGCTCCGCCAGATAAGCCAGAAATACATTGACACCCAGCCTTGTCTCACGTATGACCTCCTTGCTCTGCCCGGTCTCTTCCAGTTTACACAGTACCTTTTCCGCCTCGTCATCCATATGCAGATGCAGCAGGCAGCATCCGTACTCTGCCAGCATTTTCCGGAAATTGATCCTGCTGTATGTACTGTTGTCATCCGCCTGTTCAAATTCGCGGATACATTCCGCATGGCACTGCACAGCTCTTTCATAAGCTCCTATGAGATAATACGCATCCGACATATTGCTCAGTACAATGCTGTGCACCATCTTATCATCGTATTTTTCCGTATAATCCAATGCTTTATCGTACTGTTCCATGGCCAGCGACAGGTTGTTCTGCATATGTGCCACAATACCGATCATATTGTACACTCTGGCTACATGATGCTCCTGATCCGTTCCCAGAAGACACCTGACGCTCTCATCCAGATAATGCAGGCAGCCCTCCTGATTCCCTGTTGTCAGTTGATAAAAGGCAGCAAAATAGCAGATCCATCCGTGGATTCCCTTATCATCCTGTTCTGTCACAGAGGTAAGTGCCTGTTCCAGAGTCTCCCAGGTAAAAGGAATTCCGTCTGTCATCTGCTGATTCAGGTGTTCTGCTGTCTCTAACATCTGCTGTCTCGTTGCGCTCATATCTATATCCATACCGTCCTGTTATTCTCTGCCAGTTCCGCAAATTGCGGTTCGCCGGTTCCTATGCCCAGCCCGTTGGGCATAATCTATATTCACTTATTATTGTATTATTTTATATCGCAGTACGCAAGTTTTTTTCCTGAATAAAATGTTTCCCAATCTCCCGCAAAAATGTTAAAATGGAGTTATATTTCGTAAACTAGTACAAAAAGGCATGGTTATTTCTATGGAAAATATAACAGTTAATAAAGAGTTTCATGAACTGCATTTTGACAGCATCCAGGCTTTACGCGGTCTGGCTGCTCTTTTTGTGGTATTTCAGCATGTCCGTTTTCTGAACTTTGGAGCTTTCGGTGTGGACATCTTTTTTTGTATCAGCGGATTCATGATCATGTTTACCACGGAAAAAAGTACCAAATATTTCTTCCGCAAACGCCTGGTCCGGATTCTTCCGCTTTACTACCTGATGACACTGGGCACCTATCTGTCGCTGTTGTTGTTTCCTTCCATGTTCCAACAGACCAGACACGATTTTTCCTATCTTGTCAAAAGTCTGCTGTTTATTCCTTTTGATATCGGCAGCGGAGCGATCCAGCCTTTGGTACGGATCGGCTGGACCATTAACTGTGAAATGCTGTTCTATCTGCTGTTTTTCATTGCCTTTCACATCAGCATGAAATACCGCGGTCTGATCTGCAGCGCATTTCTGGCGATTCTGGTGGGAATGGTACAGATATTTGCTCCGGCGATCTCATCCTGGCAGTCTCCGATAGGTAATGTACTTTCTCCTTTCCTCATTTTTTACGGAGATCCTGTCATGCTGGAATTTCTCTTCGGAATTCTGGCTTACTATCTGCTGCGGTATTTGTATCGCAGGCATACCCTTCATCCGGTTTCGCGGACAGTAAGCCTCGTATCCGCGGTATGTATCCCGGTAATCTTTTGTCTGCTTGCTTACTTTACGCCCCGGATCAATGTGATTGGGTTCCTCAGGCTTCCCCAGTGGGGGCTCCCGGCTCTGCTATTGTTAATCCTTGCCTTTCTCGCAGGCCTGCAGCTTTCCATGCCCCGCTTTTTTGTGCAGTTGGGAAATATCAGCTATTCCCTGTATCTGGTACACTACTATCCGGTTATGTTTCTGGACCGTGTGGTATTTGACTTTTCCACCCTATCCGCATTGTCTGTTGTCGGACTGATCGTAAGCGTTGTAATAAGCATTGTTCTGGCTTATCTGTGCTGGATCCTGATAGAGCGGAAATTCACCGGATGGCTGCGTAGAATACTGCTGCGTTAATTGTATATGCAATTTGCAAAAAAGATGCACACTTTTTTTATTGACATTTCCGGAGCCCTATAGTATATTATAACTTGTCCGTAAGATATGCGCGAGTGGCTCAGCGGTGGAGCACCTCCTTGCCAAGGAGGGGGTCGCGGGTTCGATCCCCGTCTCGCGCTTGAAAAAAGAACGATACCAAATCGGTATCGTTCTTTTTTTCGAGCCCTGCCAGGGCTCGAAAGTTCGATGTCTACGCTCCGCTCCGGTCCGCGCAGTCCGAGGTCCCCCGGACCTCGTGCGCCGTCTCGCGCTTCTTTTATTTGCAGCGGAAGCCTTGATTTTACAGGGTTTCCACTCTTTTTGTGTCTGCATGAAATTGTAGACAGCTGTAGACAGCCGATTGTTATACCACGAAAGACAATATAACGTTTGGTTAATAATTGCATCTGCCAATCTGTCTATATGTACGAATTTTATCTCTATTGCGTACCGACCTACATCTATCCGCCCATTACACGTAGCCACCGACTGTTCCTTGCTTCATTTCAAAATCTTCACCACGGTCGCTAGGATCCACAGTAACCCCTTCGCTTGAGGAAGAGCTACCGCCTCCGGCGGTACTGTCACTGTTGCCAGTGGTTCCACCAGTGATTAACTTGTCTACTAAATCCGTCATATCTCAATGATAAAATGATTTTTCTTTTCATAAATACTCCAATCTGCTACAATGTTTATGAGTTTAGACATTATAACACAAAAATAATAAAATTGAATATCGGGTTAATAATGATGTCGGAAGGTTAGAAATGCGTTGTAGACAGCTGATTCTACAACGAATGTGGTTAAAACTAAAAAAGCCACCACAAAATGGTGACTCAATAACATAAGCAAGAAACCATCCGGCAGGCGTCGCCTCTCCTGCATCTCTTTTGACCCATAGGGTGCGTGGTTGCAACGAAATTTACCACCTCGGATAGTTCCTCTCTTATTGTATATATTGTATATAGATTATACCCTGTTTATTTCCTACTGTAAAGAATTTCTTTATTTCGCAAGTAATTCTGCAATCTTCTCTCACTAATTTTCCAGCATGAAATCACAGAATTTTTATATCCATGTTCATCCCCCGAAGTACATAATCTTAATACAATCTATAAAAAACCTTCTTCCGTTTGTATTCTTTTAATAATCAGTCCCGTATATGCATGCTTATCCCTAATAATATAATCCGGGGTACTTATTGTCTCCTGTATATTTTTCAATACTTTATTATATGCCTCTGGATGTCTGTCCTTAATATGTTGAATCTGATTTTCTGTGATAATAACCTCTTCGGTAATAATATCCTCTGTTATACATTTATATATTTTTTGATTTATTTTTCCTATGCTATACACTTCACTCTTTTCACCACCTTCATTTTAACTTCATGTTTCTTTCTTCCATTCACGTCTCTGGGAAAACGACTATAGATCGCTAGTCAACGATATGAGAATTTGTAAGAGAAATATTGCTCTTATTGCTAAGATAACATGAACGGCAATTTTTTACAAGAAAAAAGACGACTGCACTCACATGCAATCGTCTTCTATCTTCTTTACTGTTCCAGTTTATCCGCATATTTGATACGGTAGATTCTCCGCAGGGAATCATTGATGCGTTCCTCGGAAATGGTGCCGTTCTGTACAGCCTCCAATACTCCGTTGTATGCCGTCTCAAAATTCTCCGGTGCATAGATCATATCACAGCCTGCGCGAAGTGCCAGTACCGCAGCTTCATCTGCTCCATAGTAATTGGAGATTGCAGCCTCATTCATGGCTCCGGACACGATCACACCGCGGAAATTCAGTTCATTTCTTAAAATATCCGTTACCACTGCGCTGGAGAACGTGCAGGGGGTATTGTCTCCGGTCAGGGAAGATGCTGCCATATTACTGATGCGGATCATTTTGGTCATGCCATTGTCGATACAAGTCTGGAAAACCGCAAATTCATTGGCTCTGAAATCCTCCGCACTTCTGTCTGTAGATGCCATGCCGTCCTTCGTGCTCTGGGTACTGCTGCCGATACCAGGGAACTGTCCGATACAGGCGTTCACCTTCTGCTCCTGTAATCCTGCCTGCATATATCCTACAAAGGATGCCACATTGTCCGCTTCCGATCCGTAAGAACTGCTGCCTGCCGCATTTCCATCCACTACACTGAGATCTGCAGAAGGTGCGAAATCAAGATTAAAGCCCAGCTCTGCCAGATAAGTTCCCACCGTGGTTCCCGCTAGGTACGCATTGTTGGTATCTCCGGTAGCCCCGATGCTCTGGGGTGTGTCCACTTTAGTGCCAAGGCCTGCCGCAGCTACCGCATCTGTATCGCTTCCCTCTCCGTCAATGGCAATAAACAGGGGATAGCTGGTATATAATTTGGTATTATCGATCATCTGCTTCAGCTGATCTGCAGACTGGATGTTTTTCGCAGCGTATACGATTCCACCTACCGGGTATTGGGATAACGCATCCTTGGTACCGTCTCCCGCCTGTACTGCCGCAGACACACCGGTGATCGATTCCGGCGTCGTAATGAATAATCCGGCTACCTTATCTTCCAGAGGCATGTTCTGGATGATTGCCTCATTGATAATGGTATCCAGCTTCTGCTCATCCGTGAGTTCCACCACTGTCTCCTGGCTTTCCGTCGGCGCCTGGATTGTCTCCTCATCCGAAAGGATCTCATCCACCTTGTTCTGCTGTTCTTCCTGATTACGACTCATGCTGGTAATCTTACTTACAGCAAAAGCAATTCCCACCGCCAGCAACAGGATCATAATACCTACAACCGTATATGCAATGATCTGATTTCTCTGTCTTCTCTTATGTCTGAGTTCTCTTTTGTCCTGCTGATTCTGTTCGTTTGTGTCCATTTTCATAACTCCTCTATCTGTACTATTCTTCTATTGTACATGATATCGGTAGGTTTTTCCACTGGAAAATTGTACAACTATTCAGAACCTCATTCGCAAAATAAAAAATCCAATATGGACTTACAAATGCAAACATTTGACGACCATCCTGATTTTTTACCTGGCTCTGAATAGTTATATAACATTAAGAGAGCGTACCGATCATTCCTTCAATCAGTACGCCCTCTCAGACTACAGGCTCCAATGGCTTGCCCTCTCTTTCTTAAATTTGATCTTCCATTTTGTCTTTTGTTCTCTTTCCACTTTTCTTTTGTACGTATGTACTGTAATGTGAGATAATTCTTATCTTCTGTTGTTCATTACTTTTTCTTCTGTGTACTTGATGTTCTCTATGTAAATTGGTTCTCTTTGGTAGTTCTATTCAGTTGTACATCATGGAAGACTGTGGTAGGACTTTACTTGTTAGGTGGACTGTACCTCTCTTTCTATAGATTCTTTTGTACTTCTCTCCCAACCTTCTTTGTTGGGTTGTTCCGTTTCTCTTTTGTTAAGTTTAATATACTACAGGGATGTATATTTGTCAACACATTTCTTTAAATATTTTAGTTTATTTTCAATATTTTTACTGTGTTGGTGTATTTTTACAATTTTCGACATTTTTCTATATATTATCTGTCTTTTTTTAAAAAGAAAAAGGAAAGGGCGAAGGGCGCGCCGCTGCCGGGGGTACGTGTAACGAGCCATGCCTGCATCCGCCAAAAGCCCTGGCGGGCTTTCGGCGGATGACGGCTGTCGCCGTATAAAGTCAAAAAAACTACCACTCCCTGGTGAGCAAGCTCCCCATTGAGTGGTAGTTTCCTTGCCTTTGCATGTCTCGTTACACGGCAAACTGGCTATTATACAGATTCGCGTAGAAACCGCCCTTTGCCAGCAGGGTCTCATGGTTGCCCTGTTCGATGATGTTTCCGTCTTTCATTACCAGGATGACATCAGCGCTCTGGATGGTGGAAAGTCTGTGGGCTACGATGAAGCTGGTGCGGCCTTCCATCATTTTGGCGAATGCGTTCTGGATTTTGATCTCGGTACGGGTATCGATGGAGGAGGTTGCCTCATCGAGGATCAGCATGGGAGGCAGGCACAGCATGACTCTGGTGATACACAGAAGCTGTTTCTGTCCCTGGGACAGGCTGCCGCCGTCTTCGGTGATCACGGTGTCATACCCTTGGGGCAGTCGCTTGATAAAGCTATGGGCATGGGATGCCTTGGCTGCTACGATGATCTCTTCCTCGGTAGCGTCCGGTTTACCCATGCAGATGTTGTCACGGATAGTGCCGGAACGTAACCAGGTCTCCTGCAGCACCATACCGTAATTGGTACGGAGACTTCCTCTGGTGATATCCCGGATGTCGGTACCATCCACCTTAATGGAGCCGGAGTTCACATCGTAAAAACGCATCAACAAATTGATCACGGTGGTCTTACCGCATCCGGTAGGGCCTACGATGGCAACTCTCTGCCCGGGTTTTACCTGCAGGTTAAAGTTCTGGATCAGCTTCTTCTCCGGTACATACTGGAAATATACATCCTTCAGATCTACGTTGCCCTGAGCCTCTTCTAATACTCTTGCATCCGCAGCATCGGGCACCTGAGGCTCCTCGTCGATCAGTTCGAAGATACGTCCGGCACAGACAAAAGCATTCTGCAATTCTGTTACCACGCCGGAGATCTCGTTGAAGGGCTTGGTGTACTGGTTCGCATAGCTTAAAAAGCAGGACAGACGGCCTACGCTGATACCGCCCTTGATCGCTACGAGCGCACCGAACACACCGACACCGGCATATACCAGACTGTTAACGAAACGGGTCGCCGGGTTCGTAATGGAGGAGAAAAAGATAGCTTTCAGAGAGCATTTCTGCAATCTGCCGTTGATCTCTCCAAACTTGCTCTTCACCGCTTCTCCTCTGGAAAAGGTATTTACAATCTTCTGGTTGTCGATCATTTCCTCAATCAGGGAAGTCTGCTCGCCTCTGGTCTCGGACTGCTCCTTGAACATGGAGTAGGTCTTGGTTGCAATGAATTTTGCCACCAGGAAGGATACCGGAGTGATACATACTACTACCAATGTGATGGGCACATTGGTCACCAACATGAAGCCCAGCGTACACAGGATCGTCAGTACACCGGTGAACAGCTGGGTAAATCCCATCAGCAGACCGTCTGCGAAAGTATCCACGTCCGCAATAACACGGCTCACGATATCACCGTAAGCATGGGCATCCAGATATTTTAAGGGCAGGATCTCCAGCTTTGCAAAAGCATCCGTACGGATATCCCGGATCACATGATAGGTAATATAGTTGTTGCAGGTGTTCATGACCCACTGGCCGACTGCTGTGATGATCATTGCGATGGCAATTTTTTTCATAATAGAAAAAATACCCGGCATATCTACCTGTCCCTTGCCGATGATCAGATCCACCGCATTACCGGTGAGGATAGGGATATATAAGGTCAGTAACACGGTCAGGCCTGCTAACAGTAGGGAGAGTACCAGTGCCGGTGTATATTTCCGGATATATTTCAATACCCGCTTCATCGTCTCTTTGTTATTTTTCTTCTGCATTACCGAACACCTCCTCTCTGTTCAGGGTACTGGGAATAATAAATCTCCTGATATACGGTGCAGTCCTTTAACAACTCATCATGGGTTCCCATACCTGCGATCTCTCCATCATCTAGAACGATGATCTTGTCCGCATGGCGGATCGTGGAGGCGCGCTGGGATACGATAAAGGTTGTGGTCTTATCTTCCAAAGTCCGGATTGCTGCACGGAGTTTTGCATCCGTTGCGTAGTCCAGTGCGGAGGCACTGTCATCCAGGATCAGAATCTCGGGATTTCTGACCAAGGCTCTTGCGATCGTCAGACGCTGTCTCTGTCCACCGGAGAAGTTCTTACCGTTCTGTGCCACAGTTGCATCTAACTTTCCGGGCTTACCGTCTACCACTTCCGATGCCTGTGCCAGTTCCAGTGCTTTCCACATCTCCCCTTCGGTAGCGTCTGGCTTGCCCCACTGGAGGTTGCTGCGGATCGTTCCCTTGAACAGGACTGCCTTCTGCGGTACGACGCCGATACGTCCGCGCAGTTCCTCATCACTCATGGTCCGGATATCTCTGCCTTCCAACAGGATCTCACCTTCTGTCGCCGGGTAGAAACCGGGGATCAGGTTCACCAGGGAGGTCTTACCGGAACCGGTACCTCCGATGATACCTACGGTATCGCCACGGTTTACGGTGAAGTTCATATCCTGCAAAGTAGGTGCTCCGGCTCCCTGATAAGTCAGGGATACATGTTTGAAGTCTAAGAAAGGTGCGCTCTTATCTACCTTATCCGCCAGTTTCTGATCCTGTACTCCCACATATACAGCATCTGCGCCAATATCGAAAACGGAAGCTACACGTTCTGCACAGGCCAACGCCTTGGTCATGGTCACGATCAGGTTTGCCAGCTTTACCAGCTCTACCAGTATCTGGTTCATATAGTTGATGATCGCTACCACCTCACCCTGGCTTAAGTTACCGATATTGACCTGTACCGCACCGGTATAGATTAGGGCAATGATAGCACCGTTTACGATGACATAGGTCACAGGATTCATGCAGGCACTGATCTTACCTACGAAGATCTGCATGGCGGACAATGCCTCATTGTTCTCCCGGAATCGCTCTTCTTCCTTCGCTTCCTGATGGAATGCACGGATGACACGGACACCGGTCAGATTCTCTCTGGTGATGCCCAATACCTGATCCAGCCTGGACTGCACCTTTTTGTACATAGGGATTGTGGATAAAATAATACCGAATACCACAATGGACAACAAAGGAATCGCCACTACAAAGATCAGGGCACATTTCACATCAATGGTGAATGCCATGATCATGGCACCAAAGACAATGATCGGGGAACGTAAGAACAGACGCAGTGTCATGTTGATACCGGACTGCACCTGGTTCACATCACTGGTCATACGGGTGATCATGGTGGAAGTTCCCGCCTTATCAATATCCGTAAAGCTCAGATCCTCAATATGATCAAACAATGCCTGACGCAGCTTGGTAGAAAATCCCACTGCCGCCTTGGCTGCGAAAAACTGCGCCGTAATGGACGACGCCAGTCCCACTACACCAAGGAGCAGCAGGAGCAGTCCCATTTTCCCGATATACCCCATGTTCCGGTTGGAAATACCATAGTCAATGATATTTGCCATTACCAGAGGAACCAACAGTTCAAAAAATGCTTCCAGCAGTTTGAACAGTGGTGCCAGTATGGACTCTTTCTTATAATCTTTCAGATACATCATTAATCTTTTCATAAAGTCCTCATTTCTTCGCGCTTTCCATGTAAGGCGCATCCGCTTTTCATGCTTCCTATCCCTGTACAGCTTTCCCGTTCCCTATCTTTTACGCTTCTGCTGTTCCGTAACAGACCGCCAGCGAATAGCTATCCTCCAGAACCCGTTCCCGGAAACATATCTGCTTTTCCTGCCAGTTCTGTTCGTCGGAGAAATCTTCTCCCACTGCACTGCCGATCCCCTGGCCGGTGTATTTGCCGTAGGCTTCTTTTCTGCTCCACAATCGGTAAAACAGTTCCGTGCGCTGTGACGCAGGCAGTTCCTGCAGCAGTTTCCATTCCGTTGGCGCAAAAAAACGCTCTGCCGTCCGTTCCTTATAGGGAACCCATTTCTGAATGTCCGCTCCCACTTCTCCGTCTCCTACCGCGCAGACCACATAGTCTCCGGAATGAGACAGATTGAATTTTTTCGGGATATTCACGATCTGTGGCTTCCCCAGTTCTCCATATTCGTAGGAAAAGGATAACGCCCCCGCCTTGTCCCGGTGCATCCGCTCCTGTAACACCGCAAGCAGCTCATCCTCTTCCAGAAACAGGATTCCGGTATTCTCCGTACCGTCTATCAGATCCAGAGCCATCTTCTGCAACAGCATTCCCGCGCCGAGACTGGCTGCCTTTGCTCCGGTGCTTTTCAGCCGTTGTACCTTCTTACACCGCACCGGATCCACATATTCTGCAGCTTCCCGCAGGAATGTCCGCCTGATTTCTTCCTCACCTGGGTGCAGATGCAATACATAAATTCCTACAGCCATATTCTTCTCCTGACAAATTGCCATATATACCCAACATAAAGGCTGTCACACAGAAATCGTGCGACAGCCTCATTATTATTCTTCCGGCTTGGCGGTGATGGCCAGATGCAGTTCATCCAACTGCTTCTGCTCTACCGTACCCGGTGCTCCCATCATAATGTCCATGGCATTCTTGTTCATGGGGAAAGGAATGATCTCACGGATGCTTTCCTCACCACAGATCAACATGATCATACGGTCTACGCCGGGAGCGATTCCTGCATGAGGGGGTGCTCCGTAACAGAATGCATTGTACATGGCAGGGAACTTTGCCTTCACATCGGCTTCGCCTAAGCCTACCAGTTCGAATGCCTTGATCATAATCTCAGGATCATGGTTTCTCACTGCGCCGGAGGACAGCTCTACGCCGTTGCAGACCAGATCGTACTGGTATGCCAGAATCTCCAGAGGATCCTGATTGTTCAGCGCATCCATACCGCCCTGGGGCATGGAGAACGGATTATGACAGAATTCCAGTTCGCCGGACTCTTCACCGATCTCATACATCGGGAAATCCACAATCCAGCAGAACTCGTAGCAATCCTTCTTCATATGTTTCTCGCTGGCTGCACCCAGCAGCTTTCTGTATACACCTGCTGTCTTCTGCGCTTCCAGCTTCTTGCCTGCGGCAAGCCCTACAAAGTCACCGTTCTTAAGGCCGAGAGCCTTGATGACTTCTTCCTTGCGATCCTGCAAGAACTTGGAGATACCGCCTACGAACTCTCCGTTCTCGTCTACACGGAACCAGAATCCCTTGCGTGCGGTCTGTACTTCTACCTCTGCGCAGATAGCATCGATCTGCTTACGGGTAGCGGTGAAGCCATCCACCACGATAGCCTTTACTGTCTGACCTTCGAAAGCAGCAAAGCCACAGCCCTGCATTACCTCGGTGGCATCGGTCAGTACCAGATCGATACGCAGATCCGGCTTGTCGGAACCATACTTGTCCATAGCCTCCAGATAAGGGATCCGTACAAACGGAGCCTTGGAAGCATTTTTATAAATACCGTACTTTTCAAATACGGGAGGAAGTACCTGCTCTACGATGGAGAATACATCTTCCTGAGAAGCGAAGGCCATCTCCATATCCAGCTGATAAAACTCTCCGGGAGAACGGTCTGCTCTCGCATCCTCATCACGGAAGCAGGGAGCGATCTGGAAATAACGGTCAAAACCGGAAGCCATCAGGATCTGCTTGAACTGCTGGGGTGCCTGGGGCAAAGCGTAGAACTTGCCGGGATGATTTCTGGCAGGAACCAGATAATCTCTCGCACCTTCCGGGGAAGAACAGGTCAGAATAGGGGTGGTGATCTCCATGAAGTTCAGAGCATACATTCTCTGACGCAGCTCTGCCACGATCTGACTTCTCATCACGATGTTCTTCTTCATGTTCGGATTTCTCAGATCCAGATAACGGTATTTCAGACGGGCATTCTCGTCTGCATCCTTGGACTGATTGATCTCAAAAGGAAGTGCATTGTAGATACACTTACCTAAAATCTCGATCTTGTCGGGCACTACTTCGATCTCTCCGGTAGGCAGATTGGCATTCTTGCTGGAACGCTCTCTTACCACACCTTCCACGGAGATGGTGGACTCCTTGTTGATGCCATCCATCACGTTCATCATCTCTTCGGTCTCTACTACCAGCTGAGTGGTTCCGTAGAAATCACGCAAAATGACAAATCCGAGATTCTTGCTGACTTTTCTCATGTTCTCGAACCAGCCGACCAGTGTGACTCTCTCGCCAACGTTGCCGATCCGAAGTTCATTACAATTATGGGTTCTGGACTGAATCATTGCTTTTGCTCCTTCGTCTGTTGCTTTTTATCTCTTTAATTCTTCTTTATAGAATTCCACGAATTCTTCGTAGCCTTCCTTGTTCAGCTGTTCTTTCTGGAATTTCTTATTCTTGTTCATGCGGGCTACCAGTACCTGAGTACCGTCCTTACGGGCTTCCTGGGCCTGTGCGATCACTTCACACAGTTTTTCACCACTGACGCCCTTTTCGATCAGGTATGCTACCTGCTTCGGTCTCGTAGGAACTTTGAATCCTCTCTCCATGAGCAGCATGATGATACGCTCGAAACCGATGGAAAATCCACAGGCGGGTACATCATTGCCGGTGAACTTGCCTACCATCTTGTCATAACGTCCACCACCGCCGCAGCTGCCGCCGAATTCCGGCATAGCGATCTCGAAAATGGTTCCGGTATAATAAGACATACCTCTTACCAGCGTAGCATCGAACACGATCTCGAAATCGGAAGCCTTCGTCGCTCTGACGCTGTCCATGATCTCTCTGAGGCTCTGGGCGATCTCGGGCTCTAAGAATCCTTCCAGGGTATCCGCCAGATAAGCCACACCATCCTCTGCACTCTCCAGACCCTTGAACAGTTCCAGATACTTGTCTACACATGTCTTATCAAAACCGTTCTCCAAAAGCTCAGCTTCCACGCCTTCCAGACCGATCTTGTCCATCTTGTCCAGAGTGATAAATACGCTGTCATAGGACTCTTCGGGGAATCCGCTATAAGCAGCCATTGCCTTCAGGATACGGCGCTCATTGATACGGATCTGGAAATTCTTGAATCCCAGCTTACCCAATGTGGTGGTCGTTGCAAGGATCAGTTCGATCTCCGCCAGATTCGAAGGTTCTCCCAGAATATCGATATCACACTGCATAAACTGACGATATCTTCCTCTCTGAGGTCTGTCCGCTCTCCATACATTGCCCATCTGCAATGCCTTAAAAGGAGAAGGCAGGGATGCCGCATTATTGGAATAATAACGTACCAGCGGTACCGTCAGATCGTAACGCAGCCCACTGTCGACTACCTCTTCCTCGGTGGTCGCAGCTGCTACATTCAGTTTTTCACCGCGCTTTAAGATTTTGAAGATCAGCTTCTCATTGTCACCGCCCTGCTTACTGCTTAAGTTCGCAATATTTTCCACACAGGGAGTCTCAATGGAAGTAAAACCGAATTTGCCGTAGGTATCCTTGATGACGCTGATCACATAATCGCGGATCTGCATCTCCTCCGGCAGGATATCTTTCATGCCCGTTGTGGGCTTCTTGCTAAGTGCCATGGTTTTCTACCCTTCCGCTCGTATATTTTATATCTGCAAATTGCCTTTCCCGCAATTTTAGCTCAATATCTTATATATGATACTTTTTTTCCCGATAACTGTCAACCCTCCCGTGCCCCGCTTCTGCCAGAAATTCAAGCATTTTTCTATAGAAAAACAGGACAGTGATCTCTCACTGTCCCGCCTTCTCTTTCATCTTCTTCAAATAGGCATCTTTCAATGCACATTTTTCCTCTAACTGACGGATCTGCTTCTTCAGATCCTCCAGATATTCCGCGGTGACTTTCACGCCTCCGCGGACCGCTACATCTTCATGTCTGCTCATATCCTCCAGCCATTGTCTGATGGAGTTTTCCCGCAGATCATTATACGTATTGTCTTCCTGTGGCTGCCACATAATTTCCCTCCAAACTTACTCAGACACGGAACTGCCGCATATTCTGCTGAAGTTTGCCGATGCTCTGTAATACGCCCTTGGTCTCTGTAGACATATTTTCACTGGAATAGGTGATCCCCTGAAGGTTCTTATTCACTCCGCCCACCGCATCCGCCAGATTCACTTCCAGATAATCCATGATCTGATCTGTATCCTTCGTGTTCATAAATGCCACACCGTTGCGGATCGTGTGCACAATGTTTCCATCTTCTACCAGCCATTCATTCACTACATTGGCATTGGTTCCGGCCTGTGCCTCCACGAAATTTCTGGCCTGTGACGTCATATTGTTCTGTAAAGTGCTCACACTGAGCAGTTCGCAGAGCAGGATCGCCAGAACCAGTGAAATCACCGTCTGCATCGTAATTTACCTTTTGATCGTTTTCCCCATAGTGCACCATCCCTTTTATCCTTATTTTGTTTTGCGTACCGTAGAGTACTTTTCTCTTAATTGTACTTTTTCTCATACAATGTGTCAAGAAATCACCGCGTCAAATCACCAAAGTTTTTAGTTGCAGAAAAGCTGCTACCCACGATCGGATAACAGCTTTCTGACTGCCTGTTATGATTTTCAGACTATTTTTTAATATTTGATCTCTTTGCCTTCCAGTCTCCACTGTCTGAACTCTGCGGATGCGGACAGTAACAGGTCGGAGGAAGAATTCAGTGCGGTCTCCACAGAATCCTGGATGACACCGATGATGAAGCCGACACCTACGATCTGCATGGCAATGTCGTTGGAGATTCCAAACAACGAACATGCCATAGGGATCAGTAACAGGGATCCTCCTGCCACGCCGGATGCACCGCAGGCTGCCAGGGTTGCCAGAATACTCAGCACGATACCGCTTAAGAAGTCTACGTGAATCCCCAGAGTATTTGCCGCTGCCAGTGTCATTACGGTAATGGTGATGGCTGCACCGTCCATGTTAATGGTAGCTCCCAGCGGGATGGTTACGGAATAGGTATCCTTATCCATTCCCCACTCTTCACAGGCCTTCATATTCACAGGAATATTGGCTGCGGAGCTTCTGGTGAAGAACGCAGTAATGGCACTCTTCTTCAGGCACTTGAAGATCAGCGGGTACGGGTTCTTGCGGATACACCAGAACACAATGATCGGGTTGGTCACAAAGTAGATAAACAGCATGGAACCTACCAGTACTAACAGAAGTTTTCCGTATTCGGAGAAGATCTCCAGTCCGTTGGAAGAAATGGAGCTGAATACCAGACCTAAGATTCCGAAGGGAGCCATACTGATGATCCAGCTGACTACCTGGGACAGACCGTTGGAAATGTCATCCAGTACTTTCTTGGTGGTATCATTGGCTGCTCTCATACCGACACCGATGATCACACCCCAGGTCAGAACACCAATATAGTTGGCATTTAACAGAGAGGATACCGGATTGGCTACCATATTCATTAACAGAGTCTTCAGTACTTCCACGATACCGTCCGGCGCTGCCATATCGGTGGCTGCGTCTGCCAGTGTCAGTGTCACGGGGAATAACCGGCTGGTGATCACGGCTACCAGCGCTGCCAGAAAGGTACTGAACATGTACATAATAATAACGGTCTTAATGATGCCGCCATGGCTCTTCCCTGCATGACACAAGGCACTGATCAGCAGGAAGAATACCAACAAAGGCGCAATGGCCTTCAGGGCACCTACAAAAACATCTCCCAGAATGGCAATACCGGTTGCCTGCGGCACGACCAGTCCCAGGATCACACCAATGACCAGACCACATACGATACGCAGGATCAGGCTGATGCTGTTCCACTTTTCAAATAGTTTTTTCATACTTACACTCTTCTTTCCCTTTTTTCTGATGTATACATGTACTTCATTGCACACATTATGTGCTATTATATAGTATTTCTCATATAAAGACAAGTGTATTTTCCCCACGGACATTTTGAGGCTATTTGTTTTTCGATTTTTAGAACAGAAAAAAGCGGATCCGCAAAAAGCAGATCCGCTTTCCTCATTTTCCTATTACATTACAAAACATTTGTCATTGCGGAGATTCCCACTTTCATGGCACCCGCCAGTACCATGACCCAGATAGGATTCAGCTTCGTCTTCCGAAGCAGCAGCACACAGATTCCGAAGATCACCACCATGCTCCACTCCGTACCCGTCATGGAAATCGTCCCTCCGCTTCCCCAGAACGCATTTTTCAGGATCAGGATCCCTGCCGATGCGATCATGGCCACCACTGCCGGACGCAGAGACTTTAATACTCCCTGCAACAGATCCAGATTACGATACTTCAGGTATAGTCTTGCCAGGATCGTCACAATAATGCAGGACGGCAGAATACACCCGACCGTTGCCACCACAGCTCCGGGAATCCCGGCAATCTTCAGTCCCACGAAGGTGGCGGAATTCACTGCAATGGGGCCCGGTGTTATCTGTGATATCGTGATCAGATCCGTGAATTCCGACATGGTCAGCCATCCGTGAGTCGTGACTACTTGTCCCTGGATCAGAGGCATGGCCGCATAACCGCCGCCGAAGCTGAACATTCCTATTTGCAGAAAACTTAAAAATAATTGCAGATAGATCATTTTCCAGACCTCCTTTTGGAAAGAAGTGTCCGGACCAAACCAATCAGTCCGCAGACGATCACAATGTAGACCACATTGATCTCCAGAATACATGCTGCCAAAAAAGCCCCCAACATAATGACAAGTGACATAGGATCTTTTTCTTTTACGATAGGTGCACCCATATCATACGTCACGGAAGCGATCACCGCTCCCACTCCTGCCTGCATCCCAGACAGCATCTGCGCCACGAAGAAGTTACTGCGGAACACATTGTAGCAGACAGATATTGCCGCTATAATCACAAAGGGCGGCAGGATCGTTCCAAGGATCGCCACCAGTGCCCCCGGGATCCCGGCCAGCTTGTACCCCACCACGATGGCTCCGTTGACTGCGATCGCGCCGGGCGAAGACTGGGCGATGGCCACCAGATCCAGCATTTCGTCTTCTCCGATCCAATGGTATTCATCCACGAATTTCTTCTTCATCAGCGTAACGATGACATAACCGCCCCCGAACGTGAATGCACTCAGATACAGTGTGGATATGAATATTTTCCACAATATTTTTCTCTGGGATTCTTTTTCTTCCCTACTTTCCATGCTACTTTTCTCCATTCTTTTTGACAGTGCCTTCCCGCATCCTTGCTGTTCTGTCTGTCAACCGTAAAACTGCACCGCATTTTTCAATGCTCCACACACACAACAGTATCTGGGCGTAACCGAAAAACACCGCTGGAGTCCCGATCAGCGTTACCAGCCCCAGTGCCCAGCTTCCCATTCTCTGTACAAAATCCCACGGGAAATACCGCAGAGACATTACAGTGAGCAATGCCGCCGCTCCCAGCCAGATATGATCATTTTTGGCGCATATCTTTTTTCCTTTTACAAAGCTTTGATAGAGCAAAAACAACAGACAGCCAAGCAACAGAATTCCCATTCCGGGGTGTCCGTTCCTATAAAAATAAGTACTGAACAGACCGCCGATACTGTATCCCTGCTCCATGATGCTGGTATATTCCAATCCGCTCTCCGCAAAGGACCCGTCGAACAGCCAGTGTTTCCACGTCATATAGGTGGGGTATGCCATGGCAACTCCCAGAATTCCGATCACCGGATATTGCCATTGTCTCCGGCAGATACCACCCACGCAGATCAGGAACAAAAGCGTCAACGCGGCTACGCCATCCAGTCTTCCGATAATCCCCAGGGCCAGTACTGCGGTCAATCCGTAGCCTGTCTTCCAGAACATTTTCTCCGTATCCGACATTTTTACCAGAGACGCTGCCAGGATCGGCACCACCATCCATATCAGAATCTGTGACCGATCCACACTTTCCGTTACCACATATACATGATAAGGCAGCAACAGATACCCCAATGCCCCCACCAGTGAAAACCAGTCTTTCTTTTTTCTCTTTAAAAGGCAATGGAACATACTCCATGCAGTTCCAAAGGTAATAATCTGGGTCAATATGATAAAAGTACTTTCCATCTGTTATTCTCCTGTCATGAAAGGTTCTTCATTGTACCAGTACTGAACATCCGATTGCAGTATAATGGTATTTTCATAATATACCACCTGTAAAACAAGTATTAACAGTACCGCAAACACGATCCAAGGGGAAATTTTGTTCTGGCTTTTTCTTTTTTGAAGAAGTATCCATACCACACTGCCCAGTACTGCATATCCCAACACACAGACAACAAACTTTCCGGGATTTCCCATTACATATAAGGTCTTCACCGCCAGAGGATTCCATATACCAAAAGCTGCTGCCGCCAACACCAGTCGGGCATCCTTTCCCCATTTGGAAAACAGGAAATAAAGCAATGCAAGTGCAGCTCCGGATAAAAATGCTATCATGATCTTATAAGATGTTGCGACCGGAAATCCAATCCACCGCATTCCTGCCGGAATCCATAAATATAGTAAATGGGCCGCCGGAATCCTTCCCCATTCTCCCTGAAGCATATACTCTGTTTCTCTCAGGCACTGTACACTGTCAGTCCCCAGAACAAGATAATCCACCAGCAAGGGGATACAGGCTATCATCCAGATTCCCACCATTGCACAGTTGATCCATTTTTTCTGTCCGCTCACTTCTTTACACAATACTTTTCTGCGGAATATCGCAATTCCATCCAGACAGGCAAAAAGAACCAGCACTATTACAAAAAGGATCCTTCTTCCGGCGGTTGTCTTCTCTACTTTCAACTCATAGGAAACATTTCCTCCCTCCGAAAATGGCTGTATCTGCAGATGTGCTGCATCAACCGTATCTGCCACATAATAGGTAATCCTTTTATGCTCTGTATCTGCAGACAAAGTTGCCCGGTTGCCCCTGATCGCACGAAAAGTGGTCTCCTCCGCTTCCAGACTGATCTCCATTCCGCTTCCGATTCCGCCATTTGCAATATCCGACTCTACTATGATGCGATATACTCCCGGGTTCAATGCAAAATCTTTGCTGACGATCCCCCCTGTTTCTTCCACCCGATACAATTGCTGATGATCTGCCTCAAATACAATATCCGATCCCCCAAAAGACAGCACGAACAGAACCGCTAAGAGAAGCCCTTCCGCTAATAAAATCCATTTCTTTTTCATCTCTGTCTCCTCTTCCGAATCCCGAAAAACACGATACCCGCTACTGTGATCAAAGTAACCAGTTCCGCCGTTCTCCAATACCACGGTTCCACAAAACGCACTCTGACTGTTCCGGCATATCCACCCGGAATGCACACTTGCAAAATATGTCCACCGTCGTCTGTGATCTCCAATACTTCTCCTTTGTCATCCCTGGCTGCATATCCCTTATACATGAGAACCGGAAGTGTTACTATTTCCTCCCGGGCCGAATCATTCCTGCAGAAAAAGCTTATATTTAAACCTCTCTTTTCATAGTCTGCGATCTGAATATTCTCATTGGCTTCCGGTCTTGCAAAAGTCAGCTTTGTGCTGTCCGTTCCATAGATCAGATACTCTTCTCCGGAGATGTAACCAAATCCCATACTTTCCTGATTATATAATGTAACGTCCCTCTCCTGTACTCCCGAATCCATCATAAACAGATAGGATGCAGACAAAGACACTACTGCCGTGATCAGACTCATCTGATAGAAGATTTTCCGGTTGTTCTGAAAATATCGAATCACATATCCCGTTACCGTCACCAACAGAACCGTACCCCATCCCAGAAAACGATTGGGGAACTGCAGACTGCTCACCAGTGTCGCTGCAATGCCGGAAATTTTCTGAATGTTATCCCAGGGAAAGGAATTTGTGGACATCCATAATGCAAGGCATCCGAATCCTGCTGCCTTTATCGCAAAGCTCTTCTCAGCCTCTTTTTGTTTTTGCAAATCTCCCAAAAATAACAGCAGCCAGAAAATCATCATTCCTATTACCAGAAACAATCCTACCCCGATAGGATTCAGTAAATCCCCTGCCTTGCCTTCCATGGATTCCGGAATTCTGCTGAACCAGAACTGCTGTAATATTTGCGCAAAAATGGTTCCTCTGTCCTGGATAGTTCTCGCCGATGCATGGCGTATCCTGACATCCTGTGTCAAATAATAGTCAACAAACGGTACCAGATACCACAAGCTTAATCCCAGCGCAAAAAATGCTCCACTCGCAAGCTGCCGAAATCTTTGCCATGCAAATACTCTGCGGATATAAATCAGACAGAACAGCACTGTGAACAATGCCGTAATCTCACAGGTCAGTACATGGGTCTGGATCAATCCGGCATATCCCAGTCCCAAAATGATCCAGCTTTTATGAAACTCTCTGTCTTCCACATCTTTTTCAAAGACAAGATAAATTCCGTATACCACCAGCGGCAGAAACGTATAGGCGCTTCCCTCTCCTACAGCTCCTACCATTACCAGTTTAAAAAATCTAAATATGGATAAAGTATACAATGCGCTGCAGACCAGGCCTATGATCCGGTCTTTGAATATTCCGCTAAAGCAGTACCAGGCTATCGCTGCCGTAGCAATATTAAGTCCTATGCAATAGAAAGCATAGCTTTCTGTCATCGTAAAGCCTGCCATGCGCAGAAGTGCCGGAAAATACAATAACAGATTACAATAGAAAATACCATTGGCGTATCCGTGGTCAAATACCCATCTGGGTTCCAGCCGTACCGGGAACTGTCCGGTCAGAAGTCCATCCTTTACACCTTCAATACGGTGCAAATGATAGGTCAGATCCGCTCCGGACACCATGCCGTCATAAAAATAGGGGATGGAGGCAAAAAAGGCGATCACACCGATTCCAAACAGGATCTGACGTCTCTGCTCATTTCTGCCTTTTACCGCCTCCCGACGCTCCAGCCACATGGTCGCAAGAACCAACAGTGCTGCTGCCGCAAGGATCACAAGATATCTTGTCCACAGAAGATTCGTCTCCACGATCCGCAGATTCCCGGTGGTCAGCTTTTCCCGTCCGGAATAATCGATTGTCACCGTCAGTTCTTCTGTGGGCTCATAAAGCCAGAAATCATAGGAAGTATGCCCCAGTGCACTGTACAGATGCTCGCCGTTGCACAACAGGCCTCCCTGATACACAGTGCCGTCTTTCACAGTGCAGACCGCGATGGCATCCCCGGTGCATTCGTAGGACAGCTCCACCCGGTATACTCCTGTCCCCAGCGAAATATGCTCAAATACCGGCTCTTCTGCATAAGATTCCCCTTCCGCAAAAGTATAGCTTCCGGTATAGTTCCATTCCCGGTTGGGCATGGCAATACGGATGATACAACCCACCATCAATGTAGCCAGAATCCCCAGAATCACATATCTGATATAAGGTTTTTTCTTCACCTTTCCCATTCTCCTTTGGTCACATGTTGTAAATCATTTGAAATAAAACGCAAAAATCCATAGTGAGTATAGCACAAAAAAAAGATAATGAAAACTCTCTTCATTATCTTTTTCCTGTATTTATGCGATTCCTATGCCTGTTTTGTATGATGTTCCACATGTTCGAAGGTGAACACATTCAGGAACTGTTTTGCTCTCTCTGTCTCCGGATGCTCGAAAAACTTATCGGGAGCAGCCTCCTCCACGATCTTCCCCTGATCAATGAAGATCACCTTATCCGCTACTGCCTTGGCAAACTGCATTTCATGGGTGACGATAAGCATGGTCTTGCCCTGTTTTGCCAGATCCAGCATAACATCCAGCACTTCTCTTACCATCTCTGGATCCAGTGCCGCGGTCACTTCATCGAACAGCAGGATCTCCGGATGCATGCACAATGCCCGGACGATGGCTACACGCTGCTTCTGTCCACCGGACAACTGTCTGGGATAACTCTTTGCCTTATCTGCCAGTCCCACGCGCTCCAGAAGCTCCATGGCCTCCTTCTGTGCCTCCGCCTTATCGCGCTTCTGTACCTTGACCGGTGCCAGCGTAATATTGTCCAGTACCGTCAGATGCGGGAACAATTCATAGCTCTGGAATACCATACCGATCTTCTGACGCAGGGTGGTGATATTTTTACTGCCCTTGCGGATATCCATGCCCTGCAGCTTTATCGTACCGCCCTGAATAGGTTCCAGTGCATTAATACACCGAAGCAGCGTACTCTTACCACAGCCGCTGGGACCTACCACTACCAGAACATCTCCCTGTTTTACTTCCAGATTGATGCCGTCCAGGATCTTCTGGCCTTCATATTCTTTTGTCAGATTTTCTATCTTCAACAATGTCTCTGCCATGTTTTCACTCCATTCTCATTCCGACTCCGGTTCCATTTCTAATTCCACTTTTTCTCCAGCACTCTGGCCAGAACACTGAAGGGCCAGCAGGCGAAGAAATACAGAACAAATACCACAAGGAATACTCCGAACGCAGCATTGGGACTGCTCATACGATTGGCCTCAATGATCTGCTGTGCCACCTTCAGCATTTCCACCACGCCGATCATGAGCACCAGGCTGGTGGTCTTGACCATACGGGTGATCAGGTTGATGGACAGCGGAATCAGTCTCCGCACAGTCTGCGGAATAATGATATACAGATACGTCTGTATTTTACTGAATCCCAGTGCTTCACTGCTTTCGTACTGATGCTTCGGAATACTGATCAGCGCTCCACGCACCAGATCTCCCATCTCTGCGGTGCCCCACAGGACGAAGACGATGACGGATGCCACCTCTCCGGACAGATTCCAGCCCAGTGCTCTGGTAGATCCGAAATATACGATAAATAAAAGCACCAGCTGCGGCATGATACGGATGAATTCCAGATAGACCCGGAAGATAGCTTTGACGAACCGGTTCTTCACCGTCATCAACGCTCCCACCAGAATACCTAACGGCATACTGATCAGAATAGATACGATACTGATCTTCATGGCTACCCATAATCCCTGCAGCAGACGGAGCATGTTCGTGCCTTTGAATAATACATCAATCCCCAAATCCGGCATATCGCATCCTCCTCTCCACCAGAGATCCCACGATCGATACCGGCAGCAGGATCAACAGATAAAATACCACCAGAAGGAAAAGGCTCTCGGTAGTCTTATAATACAGGCCGATCAGATCCTTTGCCGTAAACATCAGATCCATCAGACTGATGGCACTGAATACACTGGTCTCCTTCAACAGGAAAATAATATTCGCCACAAATGCCGGGATACTGGTAGACATGGCCTGGGGCAGGATCACATATCTTAGTACCTGTCCGGAGTTCATTCCCAGGCTGATGGCACTTTCATTCTGGATCGGTTCCACGGCCTCCAGACCGCTGCGGAATGCCTCCGCCATATAACTGCCACCTAAAAATGCCAGTCCTACCACACCGCAGACCTCTGCTGACATCCGGATCCCAATCTTCGGAAATCCGTAATAAATAAAAAACAGCTGTACCAGAAGCGGTGTATTACGGCTCAGTTCCACGTAGACCGCTACGATCCACCGAAGCACCGGTACTTTATAATATTGTATCGCCGCACATACCAGTCCCAGCAGAATCGCAAACAGGATTCCGATGACCCCGATCTTCACGGTGAGCAACGCTGCCTTTTCATACATAGGCAGATATTTTCCTATAAATTCCCAGTTCATGTATTTCTTTCCTTTCAGGAAGCTTTTCAACAATCGTAACTATTCAGAATAGTTACACACAATTTTTTAGATTATAACAAAAGAAGTAGCCAGATGCAAGAAAAGACTGCGGCGGCAACATACGTGCCCCGCAGTCCCCTCTCTATCATTCTATTCCGATCCGTACTTATTGTGCGGTTACCTTGCCGCCCTCTACTACCAGGCTGTCCTCATAGTCCAGACCATAGGTGTCTGCCAGAGTTGCTTCGTAATCTGCATGGAAAAAGTTCTCCTCACCCAAAGCTACGATCTCATCATTGATCCAGTCAAGCAGTGTGGTGTTGCCCTTGGAAACAGCGGGAGCAATGGTGTCTGCACTGCCCAGGGAAGGAATACCTACGGTATATCCTTCGTTCTGCAGAGCGAATGCGATAACTTCGGTGTTATCATTTGCCCATGCAACAGAAGTGCCGTTCTCGAAAGCTTCTTTTGCGGTTGCATAGGAATCAAACTTCTGTAAAGGAATATCCGGATAGTTTGCGATCAGATATGTCTCAGCGGTGGTGCCGGAGATTACAATGATGGAATCATCTGCATTCCAGTTGTCTAAGGAAGTGATCACATTATCATCCTTGAATACCACGCCAAGTGACACATTCATATAAGGAGAAGCGAAATCCACTTCCTCTGCTCTCTCGGGAGTTACGGTAAAGTTCGCCAGGATCACATCTACCTTACCGGTCTGTAAATACTCAATACGATTGGCTGCCTCTGTAGATACGAAATTCACATCTACCCCCAGGTCTTCGCCGAGTCTTCTTGCATAATACACATCATAGCCCTGATATTCACCGTTCTCATCCACATAGCCGAACGGGTTTTTATCGGAGAATACTCCGATGTTAATGGTTCCGCTCTCCTTGATCTCATCCAGTGTGCGGTATACTGCCTTGCCGTCTGCTGCCGCTGCGCTTCCTGCGTCTGCGGTTTTGCTGTCACTGCTGCCGCATGCGGTCAGCCCCAGTGCCAATGCTCCTGTTAATGCCAGTGCCAAAACGCTCTTCCACTCAAACTTCTTCATAATCCTTTTCCTCCTCTTCGATGTCTCATTTAAGTATCGAATCAACTTATGGGTAGGATTATATCTCCTATTTCATACTATGTCAATAGGAAAACAGTAATTTGTTTCTACTTTTTGCGAAAAAATAAAATCAATGCTATAATATTATTGTTACTTTTGATTGTAAACAGACCTTGTAACCGGAATTCCGTAAGAGATAATAAAGGAGAACAAAAGAATAATATATGAAAAAACCGATTTCACGTTTCTATCTGCTGTTGGTTCTCGTTCCGTTACTGTTACTGGCGAGCATGGGCGGCTATTACTTTCTGGAAGAAACTGCTGCAGGCAGCGATGTTGTTGTCGTTCCACAGACCCCTGCACCGCCTTCTGCCACACCGGTTCCCGTCCCTACTCCGGAGCCGACCCCCACTCCCTTCCCGGAGCATGACATTACGCTCATGGCTGTCGGGGACAACCTGATGCATCTGGGAATCGTGGCCAGTGGAAAACAGGAGGACGGAACTTATGATTTCTCCATGCTGTTTCAGGGGATTTCACCCTTCTTAAACGCGGCAGACATCCGGATCATCAATCAGGAAACTGTCATGGGCGGCAATTCCCGGGGATTTTCCGGTTTTCCCTATTTTAATTCTCCTACCGAAGTTGGGGATGCGATTGCGGATGCCGGATTCAACGTGGTTCTGCAGGCATCCAATCATACCGCGGATCAGAAGCTGGACGGCCTGTTGTACTGTGCGGATTTCTGGAAAAACAAGCACCCGGAGGTACTGGTAACCGGTATTCACGAAGACGCTTCACAGGCAGATGACATTCCGTTACTTACCATCGATGATGTCACTTTCGCCATCTTAAATTATACCTACGGTGCCAATACCGAGACACTCCCCTTAGATCTGCTGGGGCATCTGAATCTTCTGTGTGCCGTAAATGAGAAAAACGGACAGATGGACTTCACCACGCTGAACCCGCAGGTCTTAGAGGATATCTCCCGGGCAAAAGAACTGGCAGACATCGTCATCGTCTGTCCTCACTGGGGGACTGAGTATTCCTCCAAAATCTCAAGCTATCAGGAAAAATGGGCACTGGAGATGACAGAAGCCGGTGCCGATGTCATTATCGGAACCCATCCCCATGTGGTAGAGCCTGTAGAATGGATCACCGCAGAAAACGGCAATGAGTCTCTGTGCTATTATTCTCTGGGCAATTATGTGTCCACCCAGAAAAATGCTCTCAGCATGTTAGAGGGTATGGCCTGGCTGACTTTTCACGTTGCAGAGGACGGTGTCTCCATCGAGCGGAAGACCACCGGTGTGATCCCGCTGGTCTGTCAGTACACCTCCGGACCGGTACGGTTTGAAAATGTCTATCTGCTGGAAGAATATACCGAAGAGCTGGCGGCCTCCCACGGCATCCGCAATTATGCCGGTGTGGTCCTTCATCTGGAAGACCTGCAAAAATGGAGCGACGAGATCCTCGGTGATTTCGTACTCACCAAAGATCAGGCGCTCCATAATTTCAAAACCGATTCTATTAATCAATAACGTTTCGCATACCGATGATGGGACTGTAGTCCACAGCACTGATAATGACACCTTTCCGTGAATTGGCGGAATGGATGATCTGTCCGTCACCGATATACAGTCCTACATGGGTACAGCTCTTCCCTCCATTGGAACTATAACATACAATATCTCCTGGCTGAAGTTCTTCAGAACTGATACTGCGTCCGGCACCGGAATACTGTCCTCCCGGTGTACGGCTGATAGAATATCCGAACTCCGCATAGATAAAGCAGGTAAATCCCGAACAATCTGTACCTCCTGACAGACTGGAACCTCCGTGTACATACCGGTTGCCCAGATACTGCATGGCATACTCAATGATACCCTGTCTGAGTTCCGCATTGGAGGTATAAGTAGTTGCGGGAAGTGTGATGCTCGTGATCACCTCCGGGGCATCCTGCTCGGCAGTCTGTTCTCTTGCCTGCAATGCCTTCTGTGCGGCAATTTCCGCCTGTTCCTCTTCTATTGTCTTCGCATAGATAAATTCTTCCGAGATCGTAACATATTCCGCAGAGACATAGCCTTCCTTGCTGTCGGTGTACTGTACCTTCAGCCAGTCTCCGTCATTCTCCAGAATTTTTACCTTTTCTCCATTGTCAATGTAACCAATTCTTTTTGCATCTGTGGCAGGATCCTGTCTCACATTCAGACGGTCTGCGATAACCACAGCATATCTGGTCACATAATTGTCTACAACCTCAGCTGCTGCATCTCCGTAAATAAAAAACTCTGCCTTGATATAGCCCTCCACATTACCGGAGATGATCCGGAACCAGTCCTGATCCTCTCCTGCCACATCCAGGATCTGTGCCACCGCTCCGTCATAGATTTTGCCCACTACAGCACTGTCTGTGTTCGGTTCTGTCCGGACATTGACGTAATTCGTCACATTGGCGATCGCTAACGATGCATACTCATCTGCGTTCGTATCCTCTACGGAAGCTTCGTCTACCGGAACATCCTCCGGATCCGACACCCCTTCCAGTGCTCTGGGATCTTCCGTCTCGCCACCCTGTACCGCCAGCAGATCCTCTATGGTAATCTGTCCGGTAGCCGGGATCGGCTCGACACCGATCTGATGTATTCCTGCCGCATGTACTTTCTGTACCGAGGTTTCACTCTGTATTTTCAGTTCTCCGTTTCCTGCTGCCACCACCATACTGACTCCGGTGAGAGCGACCGTCAGTGCCATGAACATTCTTTTTTTCATTATAATCCCTGTTACTTCCTACAATTACTGTTTTCTGATGACATTCTGCATAATAGCACATAAAGCAGCACCCGTCCACGAATGTCTCCAAATATCTCAAACTACTTAAAATACTGCATCAACTCTTCCAGATCCGTGGATGCCTTTTTAATTGTTCCTGTATCGTCCGAAATTTTGTTAACTGCTTCTGCGATATCAGATACGTTTGCCGTTACTTCCTCGTTGCTGGCTGCATTCTCTTCACTGATCGCACTCAGTTCTGTTATACTATTTATAATAGTCTGTTTCAATTCCTCCAGATTCTTCGTTTTTTCCGCAATAATTCCCGCTGTCGTAACATTAGCCTCAATAATCTGGCTCAGAGCATCAAAACCATTCTTGGCACCTCCGATGTCTGCCTGCTCTTTTTCTGCCAGTGCACGCATCCGTTCAGTTAACTCTACAGATTTATTAGATTTTTCGAGAATATCATCAGCAATTTTCTTGATCGTATCCGCACTCTGGCTGCTCTGTTCGGCGAGCTGTTTGATCTCTGTAGCGACCACAGCGAAGCCTTTGCCTGCCTGTCCTGCCCTCGCTGCTTCAATGGAAGCATTCAATGACAATAGATTCGTCTGTGCGGTAATATCAGAAATCAGTTCCACTGCTTTACTAATGGATGCAATGGCCTCATTGGTTGCCTTTACCTGTACGATCATCTCAGTAATAATGTCCGAAGAGGTATGCGAGCTTTCCAGCACCAGATTCATGGATTCTGAAGCATTACGATTGGCACGATCCATTTTATTGGAATTCTCATTCAATGTTACTGTCTCCGAATGGATCGCATTAACATTGTCCCCCATCTCCAACATTCTGGAATTAACAGTCTGTACATTCTCTGCCAGTGATGTAGCGGTTGCAGCCAGCTCGTCCACGGCCTGTCTGATCTGGTTGGTTCCCTTACTGCTTGCAGATGCCAATGTATTTAATAATTCCATGCTGCTATCCAATTGTGCAGCATGTCCATCCACCTCGGTGACAATACTGTTCAATTTATCCCTCAGGCTGACAGATGCCCGGATCAGAGTGGTCACTTCACGGATCACAGATTTCACTTCAAGATTGCCTGACAGATTACCATTGGCAATTTGGTCAATATATTCTGCGGTCGTCAGTAATGGTTTTCGTATTTTGAATGACAGATAAACCATGACAGCAATAAAAAGAACATTCAGACATACTGAGCGCAGAACCAGACTTCTTAACATGTCGGATATTGCATCCTGAACTATGCTCTCCCGTTCTCCGGCAAAAGCCATTCCCAGAATCTCTCCGTCATCGGAACATACCGGCATATAATAGACATAATATTCTTCTCCCTGAATCTCTACTCCATCAGTTTCATAATCGTTACCGGCTCTGACCGTCTCCCATATCTGTGGATCAGCCTTGGTTCCTTCTGCCCTGTTCCCATCCTTGTCCACAATGGAAGTAATAAATCTCTCATCCTCCATGAAAAGCGTCTGTTCAATATGCTCATCCTGCAAAGAATCTATAAACTGATAACTGATATCATCCTTTTCCAGAATATCCTCACGGATATCCCATGTGAAATACTGCTCCACTGATGTAGCACATGCTTTCAGCCGCAGATAGGTACTGTCGACCAGTTCATCTTTCATTTTGCCCGATGCATATACAGTCAGAGCAACCATCGTTGCAAGCATCGGAATGCAGCCGATCATTAAAATCACCTGCAAATACCCCATTTTCTTCTTCATTTCAGCACCCTCCTCGTTTTCTGATATAAACTTTTTCCTGCTGTTACCCATCCCCGTACGGGCATGATGAAACATCCGCAAGTTGATCTAATTGAAAAATATCATAGCATATTTTATCAGGATCCACAACACTTCGACATTCTTGAGTTTCCGCAGTTTTATCCACAACTGCCTGTTTTTTCAGATACTATTATAAACAACTTTCAAAAAGTGCCCAAAATATAAGGAATCCTATTCCTTTTTGATGTAAAATTAAGTCACCACAACAAAACCATACTAAACAAAAAGAAAGAGGACTCCCTGGGGTTAATTTTACATCAAATACTTACACTTTGAAACGGGAAATTTTAACTTTTTCCAGAAAAATTTCCAGACATCTTTCCAGCTTTAATTGCAGTCTCCTTATATTTCATTACAGTATCCACATCCGAATGCGCCTGAAAAGCAGCTCCGGTAATCCTACCGCCCTTCCTCCTGTGTTTTCTCACCACATTTTGTCTGAAATTTTTAAAAATAAAGAATGCTTACGCCATGTAACATCGTGGTATTTCTCCAGTTCTCCGTTCCCAACGATCCGGTGTGCCAGATCAGTAGTCCGGTGTTTTCGGCATTTTCTCTTCTGCCTACTTCTGCCGTAAGCTCCACTCCCCGGGCATAGCCCCTTTCCTGCTGTACCACCGTAGGTTCCGTAACCGTCCATGCTTTTGCCGATAATATTCCGTTCTCATACCGCACCCAAATTCTGCATCCCGTTACAAAGCAGTTTGTCACGACCTCGCGGGAAATGCACTGCGCCTGTCCACGCACATACTGTATCAGATACATGGATACCGCATCGGAATGGGCCGCCGTACGGATGATCCGAAGTCCATAACCGTCCAGAGTGTCCGTGTCCGTCTTGATGCAGACATCCAGATACTGTCCGGCGCTGCCAAAACCCTGTCCGGCAGACTTTGCCGGATCGGCTTCCAACAAGACTTCCATATTCCGTTTGGTTTCCGTTCCCATCTCCGGTGCCGTGGTCGGCGTATAGCGGATCCTGGCCCCCTGCATTCCCTGATAGAGCCCTTCGCCCTTACTGCCGTCCCCTGTTGCACCGTAGTGCCAGGAGACCTGCGTCTTTTCCCGATCCCACTTTTCAAAATCACAGGTATCCGCCGGACGCTTCGCATCAAAATTCCATACACCTTTTTCGTTTCCGGCATGGCTGTAAAGAGGAAGGTTATGAAAATCTGTCCAGATCCTGTCTGTTTCCACATCTTCCGGCGAAATAGCTTTTTCATAAAAGCACTGCACTGCTTCCCCGTATTCGCTGCGATTCGTTCTGGGTCTTATCTGTGCGAAAATATAATATCCCACATCATCTCCGGTGAGGGCATAAACTTTCTCCGGCTGATCCGGTTGGGAGATTGCCGTCACGATTTTGTCCTCTCCCCGAATGTTTCTGCTTCGATACCAGATAATATCCGAGCAGTCATTCTCCGCTTCCGTAAAATCATAAGACAGCCGCAGCATTTTGCCTTCAAGACAGATCACCGGATTGCCCGTAAGCCTTGGTGCCGCCACTTTCCGGGGATGAATTCTGACATACGCACCGGTCTGCAATCCCTCTTTGGTCTGCGCCGTGAGTACTACTTCCGTCTCATGGTCTATATTACTGTCTTTCAGTTGCAGCAGACAGCTCCCCTCCGACACACGCTGTATTTCTATGGAGTCTGCACTGTCTCCTTCTATTTTAAAATGTATCTCACACTTCCTCTCACGCCCATCAAAGGTCAGGCATTTTCCCTTTATATCTATGGAAGATCCGCCTGCTTCCAGTTCAAAAGCCTCTGACTCCAGCAGAAGCTGTGTAGGAATATCTGTTTTTCCGGCAAAGCGGATCACTTCTCCGTTCCCCAACGGGTCCCAGTCGTCTTTCCCGCCCAGCAGATTATAGACATTGTAGACCGTTTCTCCATCCTTACGGATATAGTAGGCCTCTGCCAGCATCTTTTCGTCAATGTCCACCGTATGGGAATCCGCAACCTCCGGAGGCGTAAACCGGCCTTCCGGATATGTCACATTCGCCTGATAGCACTTCAATGCTACGGAAGGATATTTCGTCCACAAGACCGCAACTTTGGTGTCCGGCAGACCTGCGAAGCTGCTGTCGATCAGTGCGATCTGTCCTCCGACTTTTGTAAAATACTGTGCGTGAGTCTCCCCATCCTGTGGATATTTACAATGAAATGTACAGTTTAAGAATACCGCTCCCGTACCGGAAGCCTGATAGATCGGCATTCCGCTGTAAAAATCAAACTCACAGTCCAGGTACACTGCATTTCCATTCAGAGCATCGTCCGTCTGTTCAAAATGACAATGTTCATACAGGCTTCTGCCCGCGCCACATACGGGATACAGGTTCAGACGACTGACAAACCGGCAATTCTTCGCATGGAACTTATCGGCATTCGTATCCGCCAGCTGTGCCTGCGTAATGGCTTCTGTCCTCTTTTTCACAGACTGCGCAGGATCCAATGCATAATCCAGATCCACACAGCAATAATTCCCCAGAGTCAGGTTTTCCATCTCCAATTGTTCCCCGGAAAAATGGAACAGAGTATAATTCCCCTTCGCTCCATGGTCGTTCCCCCGGTTGGCGGCAATCACCACATCCTCCGGGTTCTCCGACAGCCCCACCAATTTCAGATTTGCGCAGTTTACCTTGCATCCGTAAGGGTAAAGATCCTTCGGATCCTCCCTTACGATCACCGCCTCCGACTGCGGATCCTCCAGCCAATAGATGCCGGGAGCAATGTAGACCGTCACCGGGTGTTCCACAGTTGCTGCGTTTAATGCTCCATCCGACAGGACTTCTCTGATGTTATTGTAAGTGTATGGATTTTTCTGTACTTCCTCGTTTGCAAGCCTGCTGTCCAGCAGGAGATGACAGGAATCGGGGGCAGGTTTTATCATAAATGTTTTTCCCTTCCTCAGAATAAAATAAGTGACCGATTACTTTTTACTATAGTAAACGACCACTTATTTATCAAGAGATTAAGTTATTAATATCCTACCATAGAAGTAAAAATTATGGTGGGAAGTCATGAAGAATTGTATCATGCTATGGAAAAATGACGCTGTTGATCTTGCCATCAACAACCAGAGAAGAGCTTTTTCGGATGCGTATAATAATGAAGTGCTGGCAGAAAGTAAAATTTATATTGAACTTTCCTCCAAAAATCCACTCAGTAAATTAAGTTCCCTGGAAACCGAAGATTTAAAAAATACCCCCTGCATTCTTGTTATCAACCAGACCGGACAGCAGGATACCGCTTGTAAGGAACCAGGTTCCTGTCAAAAAAACATATTGTGCCTTCTGGGAAAAAGATAATTCCGAATATTATATCGAAAAATTTGCAGATATTCTCAAATCCTGCTTTTAGGGATATATATAATTATCCTGCTTGCCTTTTTCACACTTCTAATAAACCACTGCTGCCAGAATGATATATACCAGAATCGACACCATACAGTACATAGAATTGGTTGTTGATACATAGGCACTGCCCTCTTCCTTTTTCAGAAAAGTCTGCATGCTGAAAGTGGCCGGTGCCGACATATAGGAAATGATGGCAAGATTCAACAGCATGTTATCTCCTATCCACAAATGCACTGCCCACAGCACTCCAATTGCCATAAGTGTCTGTAGCAGAACTCTCATCAGGATTGTCTTCAGGCATGGCCGGATCAGTTCCTTTGTCAGTTCCATGCTATATCCCACAACGATCAGAATGATTGCTGTCACGGATGTGGTAAGGATCCCTTCCACCGCCAGATATGCACCGCCGAAGGGACTGTCGATCAGGCAAATCACCACCTTGGACAGTCCTGCCAGGATTCCAAGCACACTTGCAATAAATGCCGGTGTGTGGAATGCACTCATACATAGTTTCTTTGCATTGATCTTCTCTCCGTTTTCCACCTGTCCCAGCATCCCCATATAGATGCTGAATCCAAACAAAAGTCCTGCAATATCCAGTACTGCGATCTGTGAGAGATTTTCCTGCCCGCACAGACTGGTATACAAAGGATACGCCATGAGGCCACCCTCATATACACTGACCATAAACGGCAGGTACTTGCGGTATTCTCCGTTCATAAGCGGCTTCAACAGAAATCCTACTCCGAAAGATACCACCAGCATAACGAACATAATCCCCACCAGTTTCCAGGTCTTCACACTGTAATCCGCTGTGGCCAGTGCATGAAAGATTGCCACCGGAAGCATGATATTGGTTACCAGCAGTTTCATATTATCTATTCCGCTTTTGGTAAGTAACTTTAATTTTCTGCATGCCATACCGAGAACCAGCATGACAAGTACCGGCAATATAATTTCTAATATTCTCATTTGTTATCCCTTTCCGAGGTATCCTATACTTTTTTATTTATTATACTTCGATTTTCCTATCCTGTATATTATGTATCCCGGAAGTTTTGTAGAAATGTTTTTGAATTGATGCAGAAATGTTAATGCCAGAATTCGGTCTGCATTTCAGATATGCAAAAAGGCACTGTATCTCAATTTTTTTTGAAATTCAATGCCTTTTTTACAACACAATCTTACCCAAAGAAATTATACTTGTTAGCCTCAAAAGCTTCCATATAGGTTGCCCCATTGGAACCATACCGGTTGGATGCGCTGACCACATTTTCGGAAGCATTCTTATTGATGTGCTCACCGAGAAATCCTATTTTGGGGGCGATGCCATTCTCTCCTCCCAGTACCTTCTGTAAGGTATCCGCATCCGCATTCCGGAATACTTTCTCGTCCACGATCAGGCTTCCGTCCTTTGCCTGACTGATTCCTATACTTTCCAGTGATTCTTTACTGCCCGCTGGAATGTTTTTTAACTGTTGCTGGTAAAATTCATTCATGATTCCGCCGGTGGTCTTAAGCTGCTTCATGGTAGCATTGTACGCTTCCACCATTTTGTTCACATCACTCAGGATGTCCGTGGTGTCTCCGCTCTCTTTTGCCTTGTCGTAGATGGAATCCTTATCGCTGCCTGCAAGCTTTGACGCAGATTGGCTCAACTTCTCCGACAGATCCTCCAGCTTTGCATAATTATTTTTCCTCAGAATGTCCGTGGCACCGGTACTTGTGGTGTTCATGCTCTTCCCGATGGTTCCCAGCAGGTTCTGGGATGACTTGTTATTGATAATGTCCAAGAGCGACGTTCTCTGAATGGGAATCCCGCTTTTTGCTGCGGAATTTGCCAGCATTTGGGTTGTGATCCTCATTTTGCGACCTCCTTTGATCTGCAATTTTTTCTCTCTGTCTTCTATATCGCCGCTTTTCTTTCACCCTTAATATGTCTTGTAACGAACCGATCTTTTCATGTAACGAAACATCAAAAAATCAGCAGGCCCATCACCCGCTGATTCCTTTCTGAAGCATCACCGCTTACACTTTTCTCAGATACTTCATGTATGCGGTGACAAAGTCATTGTATTTCTGTTTTGCTAAAAATACGCTCTCACCGTTTTTCAATTCTATGTTGCTGTTGTCATACCGGGCGACCTCCTGCAGATTCACAAGAAATCCTCGATGGGAGCGGAAAAAGCGATCTCCCAGCTTCTGCTCCAGCACTTCCATTTTTTCATAAAAACAGTAGGGCTCCTTCTTTGACTTGGTGTACAGCATAATTTTTCTGGCCTGGTTCTCGGCATAGAGGATATCATCCACAGGAATCCTGACATAGTTGCCGCCTACTTTTATAACCAGCGGTTCAACATTCTTTTTACTCCGGATCTGGCAGATTGCCCTGTCCATGACTTCTGTGAACTTCTGCTCATCGATAGGCTTCAAAAGATAATGAAACGCCCCCACATCATAGCCTTCAAACACATATTCACGTAAGGCCGTCACGAAGATAATCAGTGCATCCGACCTTTCCCGGATCTTTCTGGCCGTCTCCATACCGTCCGGTTCCGCCGCATTCTGCTCCCGGTTCAGGGAAATATCTAACAGGATCAGGTCAAACGCCGTCGGATCCGCCAACAGTTCTCCGCCGTCGGCAAACAGTCGGATTTCCCCCTCCGTACATTTCTTTACCAGCCTTTTCAGGTATTCTCTTATGGGCTGTTCATCGTCACATATTGCTATTTTCAGCATTCGTCTTCTACTCCCCCGGATCTTATTCCATTCAAACATTTCCTTTTTTATATCGCCACTTTTCCTTTGAAATTCAATCCTATGTAACGAAATGCGATTTTTGTGTAACGAAAAAATCAGCGGGTATATAGCATCCCAAAAGCTCCCAAAAGCTCTCTCTTGCGAGAGAGCTTGGTCTGCACCTGTAAAGTCAAGGTTGTTTTGGTGTAAATAGCATAAAAACGACAAATTCCATACAAAAAATTTCCCAAATCAGAAATTTTTGTACGGAATTTACTTATTTTGCTTATATAGCGAAAATGGAGACTTTTCAAACAGTAAAATTCCACATTTTTGTATTTTTTTCGTCCAAAACGGCGATTTAAATACAAACAAGATTTCCACTGACTGTCCCGATGCAACGCTCACAAAGAGAATTACTATCACTCTGCGAACAGTTCCTTCTTCCGCTCAATCATCTCATCAATCTTTTCGATATAAAGCCCGACATCCTTGACATTATCGCATCTTTCGATCCGTCCATCAGGGAAGACCCGCTTGGTGATGGAACCGGCACCTAATGCCACGATGGTCTGTTTCTCCTCCATGATGAGAATGTTATACAGTCCGTATTTGCCGGGACGGGCGTAGCCGGTGTTCTCAAAATTGCCAGACATGTTCTTCTGACGATAGAGGTAATAGGGCTTCATTCCCAGTTTCTCTGCTCCTGCTGCCGCGATCTTCATGGTTTCATCCGTGTTGTGAAGCATGGAGACGCCGTTTTCCTGGATCCACTGGTTCAGACGGGATGCCCGCTTGATGGCCAACGAATGAACCGTCAGGCTGTCCGGTGCCAGCTCCACGATCTTTTCGATGGTGCGTTGCACGTCCGCTTCCAGTTCTCCCGGCAGTCCCAGGATCAGATCCATATTGATATTGTCGAAACCAGCCTCTCTTGCCAGCCTGTATGCCGTAAGTACCTGTTCCACACTGGCTTTTCTTCCGATGATATCCAGTGTCTCCTGCTTCATGGTCTGGGGATTCACAGAGATTCGGCTGACCTGATGACGGTACAGTACTTCCAGCTTCTCTCTGGTAATGCTGTCGGCACGGCCGGCCTCCACGGTAAATTCCTTCACGGTGGTAAAATCAAATTTGCCTTTTAATGCCGTGATCAGGCGGTCCAGCTGCTCCGGCTCCAGTGTGGTAGGGGTACCGCCGCCGATATAGACCGTATCCAATACCTTGTCCCGGAAATTCTCCGCCACATAATCCATCTCTTTAATGACAGCGTCCACATACGCATCCACCTGCCTGCGGAACGCTGCAATCGGGTACGAGGTAAAAGAACAGTACAGACAGGTTGTGGGGCAGAAAGGAATCCCAATGTACAGACTGTAGCCGCCTTCATAGTGAATATCCTTTAACAGATCCCGCTCTCTCTTCGCGATGTCGATTCCCAAAAGTGCCTTTTCCTTGCTGACATAATGGCTCTGCTCCATGAAATCCAGAATCTCCGCATCGCTTCTGCCCTCATCCAGCATACCGTAAGCGATCTTCGTGGGACGGATCCCCGTAAGATTTCCCCAGGGAAGTTCCTGCCGGGTTACCTTGCTCAAAGTCCGGTACAAGAAACGCTTCAGACCGTTCTTATAGCCATCCGCGATCGCCTCCGATGCTGCCTCCCACAAAAAAATCTCTTCTCCCACACGAATCTTCGCCCCGGTGTCCTCCAGTTCAATCTCCAGACTGACCTGCGGTTCCAGCTCCGCCAGCTTTTCCGGCTTTGTCTCCGGAGTGATGACTGTGACCTGTTCCTCGGCATAAAAGGCCTTCACCAGAGAATGCACATCGTATTCATAATTGGGATGGGATAATTTCACTACTTTCACGTTACTACCTGTACCTTTCCTTTCGCCCGCCTCCGCAAAACGCAGGCACATAACTGTTCAGAACCCCATTCGCAAAACCGCTGCTACGCAGCTTCCCGGAATAACATGCCGGCATTCAACGAATATCTGACGATATTTGCATGGCTCCGAAGGTTATACGCAGAATGGATTATACTTCTTCTCATGCCCGATGGTAGTGCTGTCTCCATGTCCCGGATAGACTACCGTCTCCTCCGGCAGAGTAAACAGCTTCTCCTTCACCGAACGCACCAGTGTACTCATACTGCCGGTAGGAAAATCCGTTCTTCCCACGGATTCCTGGAACAGGGTATCTCCACAGATCAGGAAGCCTCCCTCCGGGAAATAATAGCTGACACCGCCTGCGGTATGGCCGGGAGTCGCCAGAACCTGGATCCGGATGCCGTCCAGATCCAGTTCTTCCCCATCCTTCAGATACACATCTGCAATCACAGTGACTGGACTCCCCATCGCTTTCGACAGATTGTTTTTCGTATCCAGAAGAAACTTTTTCTCCGCCTCCCCCGCATAAATTTTCACGGGGTTCTCTCCATGCTCCCCGGCATAGGCATCCGCTGCCGCCTTCAGTTCCTCACAGCCGCTGATATGATCAAAATGCCCATGAGTCAGAAAAACAGCCGCCGTGTGCAGTCCGTTCTGTTCCAGTGCCTCCTCTATTTTCTCTCCGTGATCCGCCGGATCGAATACCAGCGCCTGATCACTGCCTTCCCTATATACAAAATAACAGTTGGTCTGGTAGATTCCCAACAGCATATGTCCGATACGGATATTGCTCATAATACACTCACTTTCTGTTTTCTGCCCGGATCAGCCATATCTCCCGGCATCCACGGCTTAACCTGTGGTTCTCTCAATATCAATAACGCTGTCGATCCCCCGGTTCTTGTCGATGATACGGTTCAGTTCCTCTCTGCCGCTGATCTCGAGTTCTTTCTCCTGGTTTCGGATTGTATCCTTTAGATGAGAATCCTTGTCCATGATTAGGTTTAGCTACAGAAGATGTACCACTCTTGACAAAGACTCTTTACCCTTATAATTATCCAAGCCGATGCTCCTACCCCGAAAAATGAATACACTTCCCAAAGCCGACTGTTACATCTGCTTAAAAGTTTACCATATTGGAACTAAATATTCAGTTTTGATTTCGGATGTCCTTAAGTGCACCCAAATGGAAAATTTCGCCCTAGGGTCTTCAAATTAATCTACATGGATTACATCACCTTCGGTGAGAACCATTCCGATTAATTTAAAGACCAAAATAATTTACTTTGTCGAGCGTCCTTATGTGGAGACATAATTAAATATAATTTCTACAAATATTTTCTAATCGCATCACACTCTAAATCGATTCCCCCATCATTTACCACTTCACTCCAATCATATACATCTTTAAAATGAAAATAGCTCCATTTTTCATACAAATCATTAATTGAAGTAGCTATTAATAAACCATGCAGATTTTTCTCACTTTCGTAAATCTCATGTTCATAAAATACCACTGTTCCATTTCTTATGTCCAGACAAAATGCGTCCCCATTAGGAAAATGGAATAAAGGATACCAATGCATAATATCTTCCACGATTTCCAGCTCATCTAAATCAGTATCATAACATTCGTCCATTATCTCCATCAATTCCTCATGTTCTTTTTCTAGACCACTATCCGAAACAAAATTAATTGCCCCCATATACCTATTATTTTCATCATGCCACACTACTTCAAAAAGTTTATAATGTTCATAAATATATTTTGTGCTTTCGTTTAGTGAAAAATTATTTAATACACTATTGATAACTAAATTTTCTTTTTTTTCATTCTTAACAGTCAGCTTATAATGGCTATTAAGGTACTCTTTCACATCACTAAAATAGTCTCTCATTATTTTCCTCCATAAGGATGAATTGTATATCCACTTAATCCGTAATCATCCATCATTTTTCCTGCAAACTGATATATATCTTTTGCTGTTGCATTCGGATTATTATCAATAAAATCCATCCATTTTTGATTCCATCCACCTTTACCGTGGATAATGTTCATATGCATACCCCCTTTACCTGCGTCTACAGTAATTGTATATTGATCAACATCAATGCCCCTAGCAGAAATAAAATCTGCATATGGCTTACTTTTTCCTCTAAAGGCAGGAATGATATGATGATCATTAGTTTTCCCTGTTATTGGTTTAGTTGTTTCCAGTAATAGAACCTCTGTCTTACTACCACTCTTGACATAAACTCTTTACCCTTATAATAATCCAAGCCGATGCCACTCTTCCGGAAAATGCGTACACTTCCCAAAGCTGACTATCACATCTGCTTAAAATTCTACTACATATTTGCCATTATTTCACTACTTTTCGCCAGCACTTTCCACCACTGGCATACGATATTCCGTACCATGCTTTAACA